>Ga0209290_1000014_pt1 | contig 203860 bp, 190 predicted proteins | sample EN1Hudsemesocosm_2_FD_184632 | JGI IMG/M metagenome (GOLD analysis project Ga0209290, IMG submission 184632) | Methane-oxidizing microbial communities from mesocosms in the Hudson Canyon - EN10B Hudson Canyon (SPAdes) (version 2) | ecosystem: Environmental > Aquatic > Marine > Cold seeps...
AAATCGAGCAGGAAAAGAATCGCGTAATAGAAGAGCTTCGTTCAGAAGTTGCGGCTATTGCTATTAAAGGTGCTGAAAAGATTCTTGGTTCCACAATTGACGCCAGCAAGCATAGCGAGTTACTCGATACGCTTGCGGCTGAAATTTAATTATTGAGAGTGGATGATGGCAGAATCAATTACGATTGCCCGCCCATATGCTAAAGCTGCTTTTGAAGCAGCGAAGGATAAGGAAGCATTGACTTTATGGTCAGATATGCTTGCTTATGCTTCAGCAATAGCAGTGGACGAGAATATGAGTGTTGTTCTTGATCACCCGTCTTTAACTAGTGAACAAAAAGCAGGTCTTTTTACCGATGTTTGTGGTGATAAACTAACAACTGAAGGTAAAAACTTTATATTTGTTCTGTCTGAGCATGACCGTTTAGGGCTTGTTCCAGATATTTCAGGTTTGTTTGAAAACTTTAAAGCACAACTAGAGCAATCTGTTGATGTTGAAGTTGAAAGCGCATTTGAACTGGGTAAAGAACAACAGGAAAAACTTGCTCAAGCATTAAGTAAAAAACTAGACCGTAGTGTGAACGTAACATCAACGGTAAACCAGTTGTTAATTGGTGGTGCGATTATTCGCGCACAAGATCTAGTTATTGATGCTTCTGTTCGTGGCAAAATTGCTAAACTAGCCGAAGCGATGATTGCTTAGGTGGCAGATACAGGTTTGAGGAAAAACGCATGCAACAGCTAAACCCAGCTGAGATCAGCGAAATAATCAAGAAGCGCATTGACCAACTTGATGTGACTTCAGAGGCCCGTAATGAGGGCACAATAGTTAGTGTATCTGATGGTATTGTTTTGATACACGGTCTTGCCGATGTTATGTACGGTGAGATGGTAGAATTTGAAAATGGTGTTTTCGGTATGGCACTTAACCTTGAACGCGACTCCGTTGGTGTTGTTGTTTTAGGTGAGTACGGTGGATTGGCTGAAGGTCAAAAAGCTCGTTGTACTGGTCGTATCTTAGAAGTACCAATCGGTGAAGCGCTTTTAGGTCGTGTTGTTGATGCAATTGGTAACCCAATTGATGGCAAAGGCCCAATAGAAACGACTTTAACTGCGCCACTTGAAAAAGTAGCACCCGGTGTAATTGAGCGTAAATCAGTTGATCAGCCAGTTCAAATTGGCTTGAAAGCAATTGACTCTATGGTTCCAATTGGCCGTGGTCAGCGTGAGCTAATCATCGGTGATCGTCAAACTGGTAAAACAGCGATAGCGATCGATGCAATTATCAACCAAAAAGATACTGGTGTAATTTGTATCTACGTTGCGGTTGGTCAGAAGCAATCTTCTATTGCGGCAGTTGTTCGTAAATTAGAAGAGCATGACGCGATGGCTCATACCATTATTGTTGCAGCGGGTGCATCAGACCCAGCAGCTATGTTGTTCTTAGCGCCTTACGGCGGAACAACAATGGGTGAATACTTCCGTGACCGTGGTCAAGACGCATTGATCGTATTTGATGATTTAACCAAGCAAGCTTGGGCTTATCGTCAAATTTCATTGTTATTACGTCGTCCTCCAGGACGAGAAGCTTACCCTGGTGATGTTTTCTACTTACATTCTCGGTTACTTGAGCGTGCTTCACGTGTAAATGCTGATTACGTAGAAAAGTTCACAAATGGTGAAGTGAAAGGAAAGACTGGTTCATTAACTGCGCTACCTATTATTGAAACACAAGGTGGTGACGTTTCTGCATTCGTACCAACAAATGTAATCTCGATTACAGATGGTCAGATCTTCCTAGAAACTAATCTGTTTAATGCGGGTATTCGTCCAGCAATGAACGCGGGTGTTTCTGTATCGCGTGTTGGTGGTGCTGCACAGACCAAAATCATTAAAAAGCTTGGCGGTAGTATTCGTCTTGCTTTGGCTCAATACCGTGAATTAGCGGCATTTGCACAGTTTGCATCAGATCTTGATGAAGCAACTCGTAAGCAATTAGAGCATGGTCAGCGTGTTACTGAGCTAATGAAACAGAAGCAGTATAGCCCTCAAAGTGTTGCGCAAATGGGTGTAGTCTTATTTGCAGCAAACGAAGGCTTCCTGGATGACATTCCTGTAAACAAGATTGTTGATTTTGAACAAGCTTTGTTGTCTTACATGGGTGCAGAACAATCTGCATTGCTTGATAAGATCAATGAAAAAGGCGATTACAATAAAGATATCGCTGCTAGCATTAAATCGGCTCTTGAAACATTTAAGTCAACACAAACTTGGTAAGTACTATTTATCGCGTAACTGGTTATTTTTATAACCAGTTACAAAGTAAAAAATTTACCGTAAGTGACTAAGACTTTTATAGGCGACAGATAATGGCCGTTGGTAAAGAGATACGAAATCAGATCTCGAGCATCAAAGGTACGCAGAAAATTACAAGCGCAATGGAAATGGTTGCTGCAAGTAAAATGCGTAAAGCTCAGGATCGAATGAGTTTAGGTAAACCCTATGCGGAAAAAATCCGTTCAGTGGTAAGCCATTTAGCAAATGCTAACCCCGAATATAATCACTTATATTTGAGTGCACGTGAAGTTAAGCGTGTGGGTTATATTGTTATATCGAGTGATCGTGGCTTATGTGGTGGTTTGAACGTTAATTTGTTCAAGAAAACTGCAAAAGACATGAAAGTATGGCATGAGAAGGGCGTTGAGTCCGAAATTTGTGCGCTTGGATCGAAAGCAATTGCTTTCTTTAAAAGCTATGGTGGTAATGTTGTTGCAGCCAAGAATCAGTTGGGTGATAAACCATCGGCGCATGAGTTAATCGGTTCAGTAAAAGTCATGTTGGATGCATATGATAAGGGTCGAATTGATCGCTTATACGTTGTATATAACCAATTTGTAAACACCATGACACAGAGCCCAGAAGTAGCACAACTACTTCCGTTACAAGCCGCGGAAGATGATGAACTGAAACATCATTGGGATTATATCTATGAGCCTGAAGCAAAAGAATTGCTAGATGGTTTATTAACACGATATATCGAATCTCAAGTGTATCAGGGCGTGGTCGAAAACGTTGCCTGTGAACAAGCCGCTCGAATGATTGCGATGAAGAGTGCAACCGATAATGCCGGAGATATTATTAACGAGCTACAGTTGATTTATAACAAAGCTCGTCAAGCTGCGATCACGCAGGAAATTTCGGAAATTGTTAGTGGTGCTGCGGCGGTATAATTACCGCACATTCAGTCATTGTGACAGTAATAGCATTTTTAAAAGAAATTAAAAGTTAACGAGGAATCGATATGAGTAGCGGAAGTATCGTACAGATCATTGGAGCTGTAATCGACGTCGAATTTGCACGCGATTCTGTTCCAAAAATATATGATGCGTTGTTAGTAGAGGGTGGACAAACCACGCTTGAAGTACAGCAGCAGCTAGGAGATGGTATTGTTCGTACTATCGCCATGGGTAGCACAGAAGGCCTTAAACGTGGTTTGAATGTTGATAATACAAATGCACCAATTTCAGTACCAGTAGGCACTGAAACTTTAGGTCGTATTATGGACGTTCTTGGTCGACCAATTGATGATTGTGGCCCGATTGGTGAACAGGAAAGAATGCCTATTCACCGTAAAGCCCCAACTTATGCTGAGCAATCTGCTTCATCTGATTTGCTAGAAACTGGTATCAAAGTAATCGACCTGGTTTGCCCATTTGCTAAAGGTGGTAAAGTTGGTTTATTTGGTGGTGCTGGTGTTGGTAAAACTGTCAATATGATGGAATTAATCAATAACATCGCAAAAGAGCATTCAGGTTTATCTGTATTTGCTGGTGTAGGAGAGCGTACTCGAGAAGGGAACGATTTCTACTATGAGATGAAAGAATCCAACGTACTTGAAAAAGTTGCGATGGTTTACGGCCAGATGAATGAGCCTCCAGGAAACAGACTACGTGTTGCTCTTTCTGGGTTAACAATGGCTGAGAAATTCCGTGATGAAGGTAAAGACGTACTGTTGTTCGTTGATAACATCTATCGTTACACATTAGCAGGAACAGAAGTATCTGCACTGTTAGGTCGTATGCCTTCTGCTGTTGGTTACCAACCAACACTAGCCGAAGAAATGGGCGTACTTCAAGAGCGTATTACTTCAACTAAAGATGGTTCTATCACGTCTATCCAAGCGGTATACGTACCAGCGGATGATTTGACCGATCCTTCACCTGCAACAACTTTCTCGCACTTAGATGCAACGGTTGTATTAAGTCGTGATATCGCTTCAAAGGGGATTTATCCTGCGATCGATCCACTCGACTCAACGTCACGTCAGCTTGATCCGTTAATTATTGGTCAAGAGCATTATGATGTAGCACGTGGTGTTCAAACAGTTCTTCAGCGTTACGCAGAACTAAAAGACATCATTGCAATTCTAGGTATGGATGAGTTATCAGAAGAAGATAAGCAAACTGTATCTCGTGCACGTAAGATTGAACGATATTTGTCTCAGCCATTCCATGTTGCTGAAGTATTTACAGGGTCTCCTGGTAAGTATGTATCGCTAAAAGATACCATTCGTGGTTTCGTAGGAATCTTAGCGGGTGACTATGATGATCTTCCTGAGCAAGCATTTTACATGGTTGGTTCAATTGACGAAGCAGTTGAAAAAGCAAAAAGCATGTAATTTTGCGCTTTGATCGAGATGTTTCTCTTTTGGAAACATCTCATTAAGTAAGGAACTTTATTATGGGTATCAGCGTGCATTGCGATATTGTTAGTGCTGAAGAGTCAATTTTTTCTGGCTTAGTTGAGTTGGTTGTAGCGACAGGAACTTTAGGTGATCTGGGTATTGCTCCAGGACATGCACCTTTAATGACTAGTTTAGCCGCTGGGCCTGTCCGAGTAATTAAGCAGGGTGGCGAAGAAGAAATTTTCTTTGTTACCGGTGGATACTTGGAAGTGCAGCCTAACCTCGTAACGGTTTTATCTGACAGCGCACAACGTGCGGGTGACTTAGATGAAGCTGCAGCGGAAGAGGCAAAGAAAGAAGCAGAACGTCTTTTAGCTAATCAGAGTGGTGATTTTGATTATTCGAAAGCCGCTTCTCAGTTAGCTGAGGCATCTGCTCGACTTCGAACTGTTCAGCAATTGCGTAGAAAACACTAATTAGTTTTTTTCTCAATGATGTGCATAGAAGTTAAGTAAGTATAAGAGAAAAGGCAGCTATTTAGCTGTCTTTTTTCGTTTGTGAATAGCCAAAAATAATTTAATTATTAAGCTAAGCTTAATTCTATCAGCACATTATATTTAATCATTAAGGAAAGTGTTTCATGAGTTTACACGTCATTATACTTGCAGCGGGTCAGGGCTCTAGAATGAAATCTGACTTACCAAAAGTAGTTCATCAGCTTGCAGGAAAACCAATGCTGCAACATGTGATTGATACAGCAAGTGAATTAGATGCTGAAAAGATACATGTTGTCGTAGGGCATGGCGCGGAGATTGTTAAACAAACGGTCCAAGATGAAGGTTTAAATTGGTGTCTACAAGCTGAACAATTGGGAACTGGACACGCTGTTGCTCAAGCGATTGACACGATTCCTTCAGACGCAAAGGTGCTGATTTTATATGGTGATGTTCCTCTCACTGCAGGCAGTACCCTCAACGAACTCGTAAGCTCAGTTGAGGCTCAGCAGTTATCATTATTGACGGTAGAATTAGAGAACCCAACTGGTTATGGTCGCATTATTAGAAATGCAGAGGCTGAAATATCCGCAATCGTTGAAGAAAAAGATGCCTCAGAAGAACAACGATACGTCACTGAAGTAAATACAGGCATTCTAGCGATGAGCGCCGAGGCACTGCATCGTTATATTCCGTTATTAAAGAATAGTAATGCCCAAGGTGAATATTATTTAACAGATATTATAGAAATTGCAGTAAAGAATGGTGATCGTGTTGAAAGTCATCAGCCGCAATATGAACAAGAAGTACAGGGTGTGAATAACCGTTTACAATTATGTGAACTTGAATGTTGGCATCAGTCGCGTATTTCTGAGCAGCTAATGCTGGCAGGCGTTACACTTTATGATCCGAATCGTATCGATGTTCGCGGTCATTTACAGTTTGGACGTGATGTAATCATTGACTTGAACTGTATTTTTGAAGGTGATGTCATTCTTGGCGATAACGTTCAAATTGGTCCTAATTGCATCATTAAAAATGCAAGCATTGGTGCAGGAACTATTATTCATGCAAATTCAATCATTGAAGATTCTGTTATTGGTGAGCTAGCGAATGTGGGACCGTATGCACGACTACGTCCTGGTACAAAATTAGAAAATAGTACTAAAATCGGCAATTTTGTTGAAACTAAAAAAACCATTGTTGGTGAAGGTAGTAAAATAAATCATCTAAGTTATGTTGGAGATGCTGTACTGGGTCGCAATGTAAATGTAGGCGCAGGAACCATCACCTGTAATTACGATGGCGTAAATAAGTATAAAACTGAACTAGCAGATGGTGTATTTGTAGGTTCTAATTCCTCATTGGTTGCCCCCGTTACTGTTGGGAAAAATGCTACCATTGGTGCCGGTTCAACGGTGACCAAGGCAATTGAGGATGAACAGCTCGTTGTTGCAAGAGCGAAGCAAAGAAATATTGATGGTTGGCAGCGTCCAGAAAAAAAATAGCGTCAATTATTTTTCGATATTTTAGCGATATCGAAGCTATACATAAATTGAAAATTTTAGTAAAAAAGGAAGAATGAAATGTGTGGAATTGTTGGTGCAGTAGCACAAAGGGATGTAGCAGGCATATTAGTAGAAGGTCTTAAAAGACTGGAATACCGAGGTTATGACTCTGCGGGTGTTGCTTTACTAACAAATGAAGGAGCCTTCAGCCGTGTTAGGTGTGTAGGTAAGGTACAAGTCTTAGCTGATGCATTAGAAGAGACGCCTTGTATTGGTGGTACTGGCATTGCGCATACACGTTGGGCAACGCATGGCGAGCCGAGTGAAAAGAATGCGCATCCGCACATCTCCGGTGAAAATATAGCAGTTGTACATAACGGAATTATAGAAAACCACCACACGCTACGTGAAATGTTAAAGAAGCAAGGTTATGTATTTACTTCTGACACAGATACCGAGGTAATAGCTCACTTGGTACACTTTGAATTACAGCGACATGATTCTTTATTAATTGCATTTCAAAATACAATTAAACAATTAGAAGGCGCTTATGGCGCGGTTGTTATGGACAAAAATGACCCTGATCATTTAATTGCAGCCCGATCTGGCAGTCCTTTAGTGATTGGTTATGGTATTGGTGAAAATTTCTTAGCTTCTGACCAATTAGCATTACTTCCTGTCACACGAAGTTTTTCATTTTTAGAAGAAGGTGATATTGCAGAATTGACGCGTCATAACGTCACTATCTATGACTTACACGGTAAAGAAGTATCGCGTGAGATAAAAGAGTCAGATATTTTTCACGATGCAGGTGACAAAGGTCCCTATAAACATTACATGCTTAAAGAAATATATGAACAGCCAATCGCAATAAAAAATACCTTGGAAGGGCGAATAGCTTCTGGAAAGTTGCTTGATACGGCTTTTGGTGCAAATGCAGAAGACATTCTTAAAGACATCAAACACGTCCAAATTATTGCTTGTGGTACGAGTTATAATGCAGGCATGGTTGCACGATATTGGTTTGAAGAGTTTGCGGGCATTTCATGCAATGTAGAAATAGCATCGGAGTTTCGTTACAGAAAGCCCGTTGTTCATGCTAATTCATTACTTGTAACGATTTCTCAGTCGGGTGAGACGGCAGATACACTGGCTGCATTAAGGTTAGCTAAAGAACTTGGTTTTAAGGCTAGCCTGACTATATGTAATGTGCCCGGCTCATCATTGGTACGAGAATCTGATCTAAATTATATGATGAATGCGGGAGCTGAAATTGGTGTCGCGTCTACTAAAGCATTTACCGTTCAATTAACCGGCTTGTTACTACTCGTTACTGCGATTGGTAAATATAATGATATGAAGGCTGAAACCGAAACGATGATTGTAAGAGCTTTACAATCTTTGCCGGCAAAAATTGAACAAGCCTTAGTGATGAATGATGCAATTTCATTACTCGCAGAAGATTTTGCTGAAAAAAATCATAGTTTATTTTTAGGTAGAGGTGACCAATACCCGATCGCGATGGAAGGAGCACTTAAGCTAAAAGAAATCTCTTATATTCATGCAGAAGCCTATGCGGCAGGTGAACTTAAACACGGCCCGTTAGCCTTAATTGATGCGGATATTCCCGTTATTGTTGTAGCACCTAATAATGAGTTACTTGAAAAGCTACATTCAAATGTTGAAGAAGTCAGAGCGCGTGGCGGTCTAATGTATGTGTTCGCTGACAGCGGGGCACACTTTAAAAGTGATGACACAATGAAAGTGCTAGATGTGCCACAGTGTGAGAAAATCATTGCACCAATTCTTTATACAATACCTCTTCAGCTACTTAGTTATCATGTTGCATTGATAAAAGGTACGGATGTAGATCAGCCAAGAAACTTGGCCAAATCTGTAACCGTTGAATAGCTCATCATTTAATATCGCTCTACAGTGTGGGTGTTATGCGCACCATAAGTTCTGCCATTAGGGGTGTTATATATAGGCTCTTGAAAATGTGGAGCAGATATTTGAATCTGACCATATTTGAGCATGTCGTCTATTTCTGACTGCTCATCTTCTTCATTTCTTTTGTCTGCTTTTTGGTTTAGAAGCTTTTCATTCTCTTCTTCTTTTTCTTCATAGGCTGGTTTTTTTGATTGGAGTGCTGCGTGAGTAGTCAATGCACCCGCGACAGCGGTATTCGATAATTCTTCCTGCCCAATTTCTTGCATTGGAAAATCATTTATTGTCGACTTCTGTTGAATTGAAAATTCAAATTCTAAATCGTCAAATTCTGAATCGTCAAACTCATCATCTGCAAAGGCAAATGATGAAAGTATAAGCAGTATCCCAAGGATAGAGTAGTTAGGTGTCATGATTTAAGCTCTGATAAATGACTGAATTAAATATCTATGTATTTTAGCGATAAAAGCATACTGTAACTATGAATGTTGTCTATCTATTGGGTATTAATATGACACACGTAGCTAAATTTTTAAACAAGTTAGAAGATAGTGCAGAATGAAAACAAATTTAATCACAAAAGAAGGACATGATACGTTACAAGCTGAGCTTGATTTTCTTTGGCAAAAAGAACGGCCTGAAATAACGAAAAAAGTATCTTGGGCAGCAAGCCTTGGTGACCGAAGTGATAATGCCGATTATCAATATAATAAACAGCGTTTAAGAGAAATTGATAGGCGTATACGATTTTTACGCAAGCGTATTGAAGCACTGAAAGTGGTTGAATACTCGCCTGAGCAAGAGGGGCGTGTATTTTTTGGCGCTTGGGTTGAAATTGAAAATGAAGAAGAGGAAATTATGCGCTTCAGAGTGGTTGGTGGGGATGAGATTTATGGACGTAGTGATTATATATCGGTAGATTCACCCATGGCTCGAGCCTTATTAAAAAAAGAAGTGGACGATGATATTGTGGTTCAAACACCTTCAAAGAAAACCTATTGGTCAATTAATGGTATTGAATACTTAACAGAAAATAAATAGCTTAAAATTAAGGCCAAGGAGGAGGGTTGTGCAAAGATAAGTCAAAGAATATTAAATGTAGGTTGTAACACCTAAATTTTATTTGTATCTTTCGCACAGTATAAGAATCTTATTTGGAGAAATAGAATGAAAATCGATAAAAAATTAAATGAAATAGCTGAAGGTGTACTAACTCAATTAGATTCTGTTGGATATCGCTTAGATGCGATTGGTGTAGAAAATCAAATAAATCGTCACAATTTAATTGCGTTGATTATGTTTGGTCAAAAACGTTTAGAAGGCGAAATAGATAGTTTAAGTGCTGTGGTTGATACGGGTAAGTCAAAAATAGATAGCATTACACGCTCAGCTGAAAAGCTTGTTGTGAGCGCGACTGATTTAGCTTTGTTCCCCGCTAAATATACCATTGATCGCGTTAAAGCTAAGTTTGCTTAATTGTCGTTGCTAAAAATGTATTGAGCTTCGGTAAATATTAATAGCAGTTAGATATAACTATTATATAACTGCTATTAAAAGTAAAAATGTATCTAGTTCTTGTCATCCTAATATTCAGTTGAGTCAGTTTTATTCTATAACTTATGCTCTAAAGCTATGGCTTGCTTTGGAAATTGTAACTCAATACGTAAGCCGGGTTCGTTATCTGTGAGTGTAATTTTACCTTGGTGTAAATCCATTACGGCAAGTACCAGACTTAAACCTAAACCGTTACCAGGTAATGAACGGCTTTTAGCAACACGATAAAACCGTTGAAATACATGCACGCGTTCTTCTTCTGGAATACCAATCCCTGAATCTGCAACCGAAAGAAAAGTTTCATTTTCATTTGAAGTTAATGAAATATCTATTTCACCACCTTCAGGTGTGTATTTAATCGCGTTATCAATCAGATTACATAATGTTTGAAACAATAAATCCCGATCACCCATAATAGAGACGTCTGGTTCGATCATGATGGAGAATTTTTGTTGCTTGTCTTCCGCTAATGCTTCGTATAATTCTGCAGCATCCTGAGCTAAGCCTGATAGATCGAAGGTTTTGAAATTGGATACCTTATCACCCACTTCAAGACGTGCAATTCTTAATAAAGCATTAAAAGTAGCTAGTAATTGATCAGCTTCAGCAACTGATTTACCGACTTGTTCTCTATCTTGGTCACGGTCAACAGTGAGTAAGGTGTTCTCAAGCTGGTTACGTAGCCTTGTGAGAGGTGTTCGTAAGTCATGAGCTATGTTGTCAGAAACATGACGTACGCCTTCCATGAGGTGAACGATTCGGTCTAGCATCTCATTTAGGTTTCTAGCTAGCTGATCAAACTCATCATTGGTACCTCGGTCTGGGATTCTGAGGGATAAATTACCCCGCATGATATTTTGACTGGTTTGGTTAATGAGTTCGACACGTTTGGAGGTGCTACGGCTCATCATAATCCCGCCAAACATAGCTAAAGCAAAAGTAATTGCCATGCCAAAATTAATGGCTCGTTCTACAAGCTCTTTTACCGCCATGAAATCGTTAACATCACGGCCAACTAATAAGCGTAAGCCTCCAGGCACGATAAAAATTCTTGCCCTTGCGGGTCTTGATTCTGCGGTGGGCCATCCAAGGCCATCATCCAGGGTAAAATTAAGCCAGCCGTCTTGTACTTCACCATCTTCAGGCCACTTACTAATATTTCCCGCTAATTTGATAAAGTCACGAGCCGTAAATAAATAAATGCTTTTACCATTTGGGTCACGTGCTACACGCTCACGGATAACGCTAATTAAACCATTAAGGCCTTGACGTTGGTATTGCTCAGCAAGACCAATAATTTCTGCTTCGATGGTTTCATCTGTCTGGCTGGACATGTAGCCAGCCGTCGCCCAATAGATAAAACCCATTAAGATAAACACAGAGGTGGCGAACAGTACCATGTACATGACCGCCAATTGAAAGGTTGATGTTCTAAGAAGGTTAAGAATCTTCACTTAGAATATATCCTGCCCCTCTAACGGTTTGAAGTAACTGTTTCGGAAAGTCCTTATCGATTTTAGAGCGTAAACGGCTGATATGAACGTCGATAACGTTTGTTTGTGGATCAAAATGATAATCCCACACTTGCTCTAATAGCATAGTACGCGTGACAACTTGGCCAGCATGCTTCATGAGGTACTCTAATAAACGGAACTCTCTTGGTTGTAGGTCTATTTTTTCAGAGTTTCGTTTTACTGTTCGTGCGAGTAAGTCCATTTCCAAGTCAGCGACACTTAAATGTGTGACTTTTTCAGAGCCTGTTTTTGAGCCTCTACGCATTAATACTTCAAGACGAGCGAGTAACTCATTATATGAAAATGGCTTGGTTAGGTAATCATCACCACCTCCACGTAAACCTTCAACACGGTCATCGACATCACCTAAAGCACTTAGAATAAGTACGGGGGTTTGATTACCTGTTGCTCGAATGGTTTTGATAATAGATAAGCCATCCATGCTGGGGAGCATACGATCAATAATCATTACATCATAGGTTTCGCTAGCGGCTAATAATAAGCCTTCTTTACCATCTGCAGAATGGTCAACGACATTATCGTTCTCTTTTAGCCCATTAACTAAGTATGCAGCTACGTCTTTATCATCTTCAATTACTAATATGCGCATCTTGCCCTCAACTTGTTTGGTTGGTTCAACTATATTATTTAGTTCTGTCGTGTTTAATCTGTTCGTAAGCATCTTTTATTTCACGCGTCTTTTCGGTGGCAATTTTCATCATTTCTTCAGGTAAGCCTTTAGAGACCAATTTGTCTGGGTGATGCTGACTAATGAGTCTCCGATAAGCTTTTTTAAGTGCCGCATCCGTACAATTTGAGGTCATGCCTAATATTTTATAAGCTTGCTCAATAATTTGTTTTTCTGTCTTTTCATTAGAATGACTGCCTCCAAACTGTGAATAACGCTGCTGAGCGGTCATCATGGCGAGTAATTCTTCAAAATGTCGTCGTTTAAAGCCTAATAATTCCGCGACACGGAGTAATAATTTCTGTTCTTCAGGGTGTAATTCATTGTCAGCCAAGGCCGTGTTTAGCTGAATTTCCATAAAAATGCGTAGTAAGTCTGTGCGTCGGCCACACTCATGTCGAAATTGTTCCAGAACTGACTGCAAATCAAACTTGGTCTCTTTACCTTGATTAAAAAGATTGATGGCAGCTAGTTTTTGCTCTTCATTAAGTTGCATTTTATCCATTGTTTGGCGTGCAACTTGAATTTCGACGGCAGAAACAATGCCGTCAGATTTAGCCACACGGCCCATCACTGAAAACGTCGCTGTAAAGAAGGCTGCTTGAATGCGTTCTTTATCCGCACCGCCGACACCAAAACTAGCGGTATCCAAACCTTTGAGGCCTTTGTCAAAGCTATGGCCTAATGCGCCACCTAGCAATGCGCCTAATGGGCCTACCAGCACAAAGCCTAAAGTACTACCAATTACCTTTCCCCACCAACTCATAGATAAAACTTACCTTATGGACTTATAAAACGGCTCAATTTAGCCTCAATAAATATCAGGTTTAAATTTTGACTACAGTAGGGCAAGATAACCAGTTAAAAGTTCGTAACACGTTGCTTTAGGCTTGATTAAAGAGGCGATAAATATGTTCTTATACTGGCTGTTGAAACCAATCAAGTGAGCGCTGAGTAGTTGATTTTGGTATATATTCAGCGCTGACCCAGCCGGAATAATTTATGTGATCGAGGTAGTTAAAAATATTTTGGAAATTTAATTCTCCTGTACCTGGTTCATGCCTTCCGGGGCAGTCGGCAAATTGTATATGTTGAATATAATGCAGATTACTTTCCAATGAACGCAGAATATCACCTTGCATAATTTGCATATGATAAATATCAAACTGAACTTTTACATTGTTTAACTTAACGTCATGGATTATTCGTAGCGCTTTATCCAAGGTATCAATAAAGAAGCCTGGCATATCTACTTTGCTATTGATCGGTTCAATTAATAAAGTGATGTTATGTTCATTTAAACGCTGGGCTGCATAAGTAATATTATTGACTAATGTTTGCCACATAATAGCCGGATCACCGATTTTGGGTGCTAAGCCAGATAAGCAATTTACTTGTTTCACTCCTAGAATGTTTGCGTATTCAATTGCGTCATCGACGCCTTCTCTAAATTCATTGATACGGGCAGGTAAACAGGCTATGCCGCGTTCACCTTGACCCAAATTTCCAGGAGGTAGGTTAAATAACACTAGCTGTAGCTGGTGCTGTTTGAGCTGTGCGGCTAAAAGATGAGGATCCCATTCGTAAGGAAATAAATATTCTACATATTTGAAGCCATTTTTAGATGCAGCTTCGAAGCGCTCAATAAATGGCAACTCCGTAAATAACATACTTATATTAGCGGCAAACTTAGGCATCGTTCTGTCCAGTACTAATGATGGATTTACTTGATTTAAGTTGAGTATTGTTGAGTTGCTCAAGTTCGAGTAACAAACCGCTGTGATCAACATTTTCATGGCCGTTAGAAACGAGCGATAGATATGATTCATAACAACGTTGAGAGAGTGGCAAACTGAGGTTTTCAGTGCGGGCCTCATCTAATATGGTGCGCAGGTCTTTTAATTGCACACGAGCGGTGGCACCGGGTTCAAAATCTCGATCAAGCATACGCTGTCCGTGTAGTTCTAGGATTCGACTTGCAGCGAATCCTCCGCTTAATGCTGCTTTAACCGCTTGAGGGTCGGCACCGCCTTCGGAAGCCAATAATAAAGCTTCGGAGACAGCTCCAATGGTAATTCCTACGATTGCTTGGTTCGCTAGCTTACACAATTGTCCACAACCGACATCACCAATATAAGTAGCGCCGCCTAGGGTTGTAAATATGGGTAAAGCCAAATCAAAGTCTGTTTTTAAACCACCCACCATAACAGATAGTGTGCCTTGTTCTGCTCCCACTGTGCCACCTGATACGGGGGCATCAAGATAGGATGCTCCTTGATTCTTGATGACTTGAGCATGTTTTCTTGCGATAGATGGTGGAATCGAACTCATGTCAATAAACAAAGCATTCGGTTTGATGTTTTGAAAGGCGCCACTCTTAAAGATGACATTATCAACGACATCACCAGTTTCAAGCATGGTAATGATTATATCTGCCTTGTTAAAGGCATCAGAAGGTTGGTCAGCTATGGTGGCACGCTTAGAAAATAAAGCTGACTTTTCAGGACTACGATTCCATAGCGCCATTTCGAATCCTGCATCAAGTAGCCGAGTCACCATAGGGCGTCCCATTAAGCCTATGCCAATGAATGCAATTTTCACTCGGTTTTCTCCTTATTATGATTAACGTGGCGGGTTGTACTGATGAATCCTAAATTATGGATATAAAAAAACCGCCAGATTAGGCGGTTTTAATGTGCAAGAATTTAAGTTTAAGCTTCGATAAGCGCTTTGACTTTTTTCATCGCATTTTTTTCAAGTTGTCGAATACGTTCAGCAGAAACGCCATACTCGTCAGCTAAATCGTGTAGGGTTGATTTATTTTCAGTCAACCAACGTTTGAGAAGAATATCAAAACTTCTTTCATCAAGTGTTTTTAATGCACTATGTAAGCGAGAGTTTGCATCTTTAGTCGCATTAAGCTTCTCAATATTGAGTGCGGGATCTTGTGTATGGTCTTCTAAATAGTTCGCTGGTGCTTGGTATGCAGCATCATCGTCATCGTCGGTCCCCATATCGAAGGCGGTATCGTGAGCACTGAGTCGGCCTTCCATTTCACGAACGACTTTAGGTTCAACACCTAGGTTTTCTGCAACCGAAAGTACTTCTGCATGGGTAAACCAAGCTAAACGCTTTTTTGAACTACGTAAATTAAAAAACATTTTACGTTGTGCTTTCGTGGTTGCAATCTTAACAATTCGCCAGTTTTTTAGAATAAACTCATGAATTTCAGCTTTGATCCAATGTACGGCAAAAGAAACCAAACGGACCCCAAATTCAGGATTAAAACGCTTAACCGCCTTCATCAAACCCACATTGCCCTCTTGAATCAGATCAGCCTGTGCCAGACCATAGCCCGAGTAGCTTTTAGCGACATGAATAACAAAGCGAAGATGAGACATAACCATGTGTCGCGCAGCTTCCAGATCGTTTTCATCATGTAGACGATCCGCTAAAGCTTTCTCTTCATCAACCGTTAAAATAGGGATACCATTCACGGCCTGAATATAAGACGCCAGATTTGCGCCTGGAACCAACATATCGACTGGCTGTAAGCTTGTACCCATAAATGACTCTCCAATAAAAATTTGTTTCAGATTCTAGCACCCATAAACTCAGACCGACAAGAGCAGAATAAGTTCAATTTACTAAATCTGACTATTTATTAATCAATATTAATGTATTCTTGGGCGATAGGGAAATAAAATTCAACCTGTTTTAGCATATAAAAGTCTATAGATAAGCCAAAATAGCTTATCAATAGGCCTTAAACTTTAGCGTTAAAGCATTATGTGATTCGTATCAGGTGGGTTCTATATCATCGAGATGTTTGCGGACTGATAGCCATGCACCAAACCAACCTAGGCCCATGCCAAGAATAATTAACAAAAGTGTAGATTCAAAACTGAAACCTGACAAGTTAAAATTGCTTTGATATGAATGCGCTAAGTCTTGAATAGGGCCATTTAGCATAAAAAGTGTTAAATTTATTAATATCCATGCAATCACACTACCACCTAAACCAAAAAATACCCCCATATATAAGAATGGCCGACGTACAAAAGCATTAGTGCCCCCTACAAGCTTTACGACAGCAATTTCTTCTTTTCGATTTTCAATAAACAAGCGAATTGTATTGCCCAAAATTAAAATAACAGCTGCGCCTAGCATGAGTGCGATTACCCATGTGGCACGCTGAAGTAGCTCAGTAATAGAATTTAACCGTTGTACCCACATAACATCTAAGAGGGCACCGTCTACTTCAGGAAACTTTAATAAGCTATTTTTAATTTGATCGATATGTTCAATGCTTTTCAAAGATTTGTCAGGTTGAACAAGAATAACGTGGGGCAGAGGGTTTTCATCAAGATAGTCAACGGCATCTTGAAGCTCAAAACGCTCCTTGAATTCTTCCAAAGCCGTATCGTTGTCGACAAAGTGGCTAGAGGTAATGCTAGGCTTTTTGGCAATCGTTTCTGAGAGCAATTTGCCATCAATTGCCGGTACACCTTTTTTCAGGAAGAGCGTAATTTGAGCTGAACCATCCCAATTATGCTGAACCGATTGAATATTATTTAATAAAATAGCGAGTAAGGCGGGTAGCACAAACGCAATGCCGATGACCGCGCAGGTAAAAAATGAAGCCAAAGGTTGTTCTAGTAATTGTTTGAATGTTGCTTTGTATGTTTTTTGATGATGGCTGAAGTAACTACTTAGTGCATTGGGCTTTTCGTTAGTTTTGGCCCCCGTAGTGTTTACTTTTTTAGTGGTATCATTTGGTTTATGCATGATTCACCATTCGGCCATCATTAATTTCAATCACGCGATGTGCCATGTGGCTAATCAAGGCTAAATCATGGCTGGCAATTAATACAGTTACGCCCACTTGGTTGAACTGAGAAAATAAGCTCATAATTTCTTCAGATAATTCAGGGTCTAAGTTTCCAGTAGGTTCATCGGCTAACAGTAATGGTGGTTTATTGACTACTGCTCGTGCGATGCCCACACGTTGTTGTTCACCGCCAGATAGCTGAATAGGGCTGAGTTTCTCCTTTGAAAGTAAACCAACCTTATCGAGTGCCGCGCGCACACGACGACCTATTTCTCGTGGATTGACGCCAGATATTTCCAAGGGTAATGCAACATTATCAAAAACACTGCGATCATAAAGTAAGCGGTGATTTTGAAAGACAACACCTACATGACGACGAAAATAAGGAATTTGACGCTTATGAATTTTAGATAAATTCTGATCACCTACAATCACATGGCCCTTAGTGGTTCGCTCCATTAACATAATGAGCTTTAATAATGTGCTTTTCCCTGCACCAGAATGGCCGGTTAAAAAGGCCATTTCACCTCGATCCATTGAGAAGGAAACGTCTTGAAGGGCTTCATAACCATCCTGGTAACGCTTCATTACATTTTGGAATTCGATCATATTAAGTCAGCTCTGTCGCGCTAGTGTTTTTATTATGAATCTTGGCCATTTATAATTATTCATTTTACCGATGTCCAAGTTTACGACTCATCAAATAGGGCAGTTACAAACTCATCGGAGTTAAAAGGTCGCAAATCATCAATTTGCTCACCAACACCAATGAACCTGATTGGCAGATTTAGCTGTTTTGCGATAGCGAAAATAACACCACCTTTTGCGGTACCATCAAGCTTGGTTAAGCTGATACCGGTTACGCCGACGGCTTGTTGGAAAACCTGCGCTTGTGTCAGTGCATTTTGGCCAGTGCAGGCATCCAGCACTAACATTACTTCATGAGGCGCTGAGTCATCTAATTTGCGCATAACGCGTACAACTTTTTCGAGCTCACTCATTAGGTTATCTTTATTTTGAAGTCGACCAGCGGTATCGGCAATAACAATATCAATACCTTTTGCCTTCGCGGATTCGATCGCATCAAAAATAACCGAAGCACTGTCAGCGCCGGTATGTTGAGCCACAACCTGTACGTTATTACGCTCTCCCCAAACTTGTAATTGTTCAACCGCAGCCGCTCTGAAAGTATCTCCAGCGGCTAACATTACAGATTTACCTTGGTTTTGAAAGCGCTTAGCCATTTTGCCAATTGTGGTGGTTTTACCTACACCATTAACGCCGACAACTAAAATAACAAAAGGCTGATTTTGGTTGTCGATTTCTAAAGGGGCTTGGCTCGAATTTAGTAAATCGCTTAGCTCTTGCTTTAAAAGGGTGTAAACACCGGCCGCATCCTTCAATTCATTACGCTCAGCCTTTTCAGTAATGCTTTGGATTATTTGAGCCGTTGCCTCAATACCAATATCAGCCGTGAGTAATTGTGTTTCAATATCTTCAAGTAATTCTTCATCGATTTGTTTTTTGCCCAAGAATATTTGGCTTAGGCCATCGGTCAGCTGACCACGGGTTCGGCCAAGGCCTTGCTTCATTCGGCTTAGAATGTTTTTAGGGGCTTGCTTGGTTGGCTCTTGTTTAGGGCTAGCATTGATCTGAGCTTGCTTGAGCGCGTTAACGGCGCCTTTTGTTGAATGTGACTTTTGTTCAACCTTGCTAGGCTTAGACCGGCCTTGCTTGGCTCGTATCAGGTCAAAAGAAATGACGAACGTAATCACTGCAAGTGCAATGATTGAAAATAGAATGTCTGTTTGCATAAGGCTAAGTAACTTAAGTAGAGAGTTTTTTCATACAGTTTTTAACGCTGACATTGATACTTTCTTCGGCAAAGTTAAAATACTGCGATTCAGGCGAACATATTTATCACGAAACGCGCAATTTTTCTATCTTGACGGCATAATTCCTTGTTAGAAAGAACGAATTCATGATGAAAATTACAGAGATACCACATGCGACCACGATCAAATAAAAGTCATTCATCTAAAAAAAGTGCGACCGGTTCATTTCGTGTGATTGGAGGTACTTGGGGGAGTCGCCGTTTGAGCTTTCCCAGTATTGATGGGTTGCGACCAACAACCGACCGAGTAAAAGAAACCGTCTTTAATTGGTTAGCGAGCGATATCGATGGTGCTCGGGTGCTGGATTTATTTGCAGGTAGTGGCTCTCTAGGCTTTGAGGCTTTATCACGAGGGGCAGCCTTATTAACTGCAATAGAACGAGATCGTTCTGCCGCGCAGGCAATACGGGATAATATTAAGTTACTCGATAAGCAAGGCCATACTACGACTGAAATAATACAAATTGATGCGATTGAATGGTTAAAGCAAAGCTTGGAGAAAGAGCTTACCTACGATTTAGTTTTTCTAGATCCCCCTTTTCGGCAAGGCCTGTTAGATGAATGTATTGAATTGCTTCATCACAACCCACTATTACAAAAAGGTGCGTTGGTCTATCTCGAACTTGAACAAGAGCGAAATGATTTAAAAACGCCTATTAACTGGGAACTTTTAAAAGAAAAAATAGCTGGACAGGTTAGTTACCGCTTGTATGAAGTAAAAGAGCAATGAAGTAAATGAGTCTAGTGGTGATGCTGAGGGTTAAACCAATACGCATTATTATCGACTGGATCATCTTTTGTAAGGTTTGGGTTTGAAATTCTGAACGTGGTGCGGTTAGCTAAGTTAGCTTTATGTATCAGTGCACCAAATTCCTTAAGAAATATTGCTTCAAACTCACCGGTATGAATCAACTGTTTTAAACCCTTTTCAATCCTGTCACGTAGTTCAGGTTTTTTAGGCGACACGAAAAAATAAGTGGGTAGCGGTATAAATAATAAAAATTTTTCATCGATAACCAGCTCAGGGTGTTGTTGCTCATGCTGAGCTAATTCATCAAACGCCTCATTGATACCACGGCCAAAGGTTGTAAAACGGTCTAGCATTAACATGCCAAACAAACCGTCATAATTATTCCCAGTGATAACATTGAAGTTATTGTCTTTCAGTACACGCGTTGTGGACCACCCTATACCAGAGCCCGTGGGCAGACTTTTAAAGGCATCTAAAGAAGAAATGGCATTTAAACGGGCTTGATCTCGTTTTTTAATTAAAAATAAGCGGTAACCTTGAATGCCTTTACGAATCGGAATACGTACACTTAATAAGCGAGTATTCCATTCAGGTTTAGGGGCCTCAGCCATCACGTGTATGTTCAAACCTCGCTCAAGCTCTCTGAGTGTGCGGGCTCGTGTCATGACCTGTTTAGTCACTTTTATTTCTGCCGCTTGAAACTCTGTTTCAGTGACATCAAGAATTCGTTGAAGTAAATCTTTAGGGTAGGTGTAGCGAGAATCCACAACGGAAAAAGAGTTATTGATCAACACCGTTTCGGCCGAAAATACTTTGGCTGAACAACAGAACAATATTTGGCATGACAGTGACCAAATTAAGATGTTACTTCGTTTAGTTTTTATCATATGATTCATTTTTCTTAAAAGAAATACAAAAGTAGATGAATCATCGATTCACGACCATTATATGAAAATTGTCACGTCATTTTTGGCAAAAAGATCTTAGAAACTATTCTATGATCACTTTTGAGTATGGCCTCAAATGAATTAGACGTCTATCGATTTGCATTAAGGTTTACAATTCTGAACCAATATATAAAAGGGTTATCATGAGATTAAGAAAAATAGTATTACTCGTGGTTATATTGGCTGGTTGTGCACAAACAACTCTTTTTACTTCTCAACAGAGCGACACTTTCGAATATAAAGATGATATTCATACTCATGTCGGAGTTGCATTACCTAGCTGGGATGAAATCTTAAATATTACCCAGCGATATATGTTTGAAACTCAATACGACCAATTCCCAAGTACACCGATACCTATTTCAATGTTGACGCTAAATCAGTTACAGGCATTACCTAATAATAGACTGAGTGTGGTCAGGCTTGGGCACTCAACAGTATTGCTCAAAATAAATGGAGAGTTTTGGTTAACCGACCCTGTATTCTCAGAAAGTCTGGGGCCAGTTTATTTTATGGGAGTTGATAGGTTACACGATGTCCCTATTTCAATGGATGATTTACCTGAAATAACCGGAGTGATAATTTCTCATAACCACTATGATCATTTGGATGCAAAAACAATTAGAGGGTTGCACACTAAGGTTAAATATTTTGTCGTGCCTTTGGGGAATGGCCAGCGTTTAGTCAATTGGGGGGTTAACTCACATAAAATAACCGAGCTTGATTGGTGGGAAAGTAAAACATTAGGAGAACTAACGCTCACGGCTACACCAGCGAATCATATATCAGGGCGCATGTTATTGGACCAAAACAAAGCTTTATGGAGCTCTTGGGTGGTTAAACATAGGTCCACGAGTATTTTTTTTAGTGGTGATGGGGGTTATTCCGATGTATTCAAACAAATTGGTGAAAAATATGGCCCTTTTGAACTCACAATTATGGAAAATGGCGCGTATGATGAGAGCTGGTCAAAAGAACACTTGAGCCCAGAAGAAACGCTTCGGGCACATCAAGACCTAAAGGGTGATGTACTTATGCCTGTGCACAATAGTACCTTTGACCTCGCCTTTCATCCTTGGTATCAGCCCTTGGCTAAGATCAGCGACCTTGCCACCAGTCATAATATTAATCTGCTTACTCCAATAATCGGTACACCTTATACCCTAAGATCAAGACCGCCTGAAAACAAAGCTGTCATTGCAGATAACCTTCGCTGGTGGGATTAAAAGACGTCAAAGAAAGATGAAGTAAACAGAAACGCCCTACAGAGCCATTAAGGTATTTATAGTGTCGAAAACAGTTGTTATTAAAAGAAAAATACTTTTTGGAGATTGTGACCCTGAAGGCATCGTTTATACGCCGAGATTTTCGTATTTTGCAGTAGAAGCGATTCATGAAGCGCTGAGTGTATGGTTACAAGGGCCAGGCTTAAGGACGCTGATGGGTTTTAATATTTTACCGCCAGCAAGAGCATTTTCTTTAGAGTTTTTGTACCCTGTTACGTGGGATGATGAACTTACAATAAACGTCCGTGTAGCGGGTGTGGGGGAACATTCGTTTTCATTTTTAGTAGAAGGTTTTATTGAAAGTGATAAACCAGTATTTACAGCTAAACTTACTCATGTATGTGTTGCACCAGATACAAAAAAGGTCGTTAAGGTACCTAAGCGTTTAAGGGTATTGTTACACGAATCAACTTCAGGATAAAAAGGCGAATACTGTGATTCCTAGAAAATATGAAAAATATGTATTTTCATTTTTGATGGCATTAGTCATGTCGTGCATTATGTCATTGGTCATTAGTATTTTTAATGTTGGCTTGGTTTCAAATATTGTTTCTATTTGGCTAAGCGCATGGGGTTTTGGTTTTGTTATTGCTTTTCCAACAGTTGTCATAGTTTCTCCACTTGTTAGAACATTAATGGAATTGATCATGCGTGATGATTAATTCATGCAGTGTTAAGTCGTATGCTTTGGAAAAGAGGAGGGGGGGTAGCGCCCCATTACGCCAGAGAATCACCCATTGCGAGAACATGTATTATATAAAGTGACCGCTGCACAAGGGTGTATGAATGCCGAATAACGGATATTTCAGATGAGTAGAATAAGGATAGTTAAATGAATGACGATAATAAATTGAAATTCTCAATGCTGTTTCTTCGAGTTAGCGTATTTTTGGTTATGTTGATGTGGACCTTAGATAAGTTCATTAATCCCGCTCATGCCGCCAAAGTCTATGAGAAATTTTACTATATCTCAGGCTTAGAATCCTTGATAGTTATTGTCATTGGTATCGCTGAACTGGCTTTACTTATGATGTTTCTCTTTGGGATTAAAAAGAAATTTACCTATGGTGCTGTATTGGCACTTCATGCTGTTTCTACTCTATCCTCTTTTGGACAATATCTATCACCGTTTGAAGGCCCTAATTTACTCTTTTTCGCCGCTTGGCCTATGTTGGCTGCGTGCGTCATGCTATTTTTGTTTCGTGAGAAAGACACAATGTTTCAGCTTGGGACAAAGTACATATAATACCGCTTTATTATTTAATTCACCGGGCTAATATACTCATCCATATAAATAGCTAGTTTGTTTGTATGGCTGAAATTAAAGGAAGTACAATGTTAAAACACTTGATGCCTAGCTCAGTCTTGACCTCAATTGCTATCTTATTATTAAGTATGATTCAGTCGAGTTTCGCTTTTTCATATACCTTAGAAATTAGTGAAAGTGAGCTGCAAAAGAAAGTATCAGCGATGATGCCGATGACAAAGAAAAATGTGTTTATGGCGGTAACTGTCTCGGATCCTAAAATAGACTTGATTCAGCAAAGCAATGAAATTGGAGTGTTTACTAATATTGAAGTGATCGCGCTTGGTAATCTTAAAGGTTCAGGACGGGCACATATAACGGGTACTTTGAATTATGATGCTGAGAAAGGTGAGTTCTTTTTTCGTGATCCTACTATTGTCAGTTTAGAGATTGATAACGTAGAGAAAAAATTTATTCCAAAAATTAAAGAGATTACCCAGCTCACGATCACGAAAGCAATGTCAGCTTACCCCGTTTATAAATTCAAAGATGACAATATAAAACATAAGCTTGCGAAAGCCGCGTTAAAATCAGTGACAGTTAATGATAAGAAACTACTTGTAGAGCTGAGTGCATTTTAAAATAAAAATAGAGTACACACAAAAAGCTATTTTGTAGGTTGTCGATAAACGAAGTAAACCTCAACCTACTTTGGTAGTCTTTCGGCTTAAGTATGTTTCTAGTTTTTATGGAAACGCTTAACACTTACTCATGGCTTAAGACGATTCGGTAGTGCGCTTTACCATCTCGCAAGCGTTGTACCGCCTCATTGACTTGATCAAAACGGAAATATTCCGTGACGGGTTCAATTTTATGGTGAGCGGTAAAGTCTAACATGGTTTTGATTACTGCAGGGCTGCCAACAGGAGATCCAGAAATCGAGCGTTGCCCACCAATAAGTGGAAATACACCGATATCTAAAGGCTCCAGGGTTGCGCCGACAAAGTGTAACCTGCCTTTCGGTGCTAAGGTGGCGATATAAGCATTCCAATCGAGCTTTACGTTAACGGTTGATATAATAAAGTCAAAGCGACTTGCCGCCTCTTCAAGTGCTTGTTGGTTGCTGCTATCGAGCACTGTGTGGGCGCCCATTTTTAGCGCCTCAGCTTTTTTGCTTTCACTTGATGTAAAAGCAGTTACCTCACAACCCCAAGCATTTAAAAATTGTAAGGCAATATGTCCAAGCCCACCAATGCCAATTACACCAACTTTGGATGTAGGTTTGATATCAAACTGAACCAAGGGGTTAAAGACTGTAATGCCGCCACAAAATAGAGGCCCAGCTGATTTTGGATTAACACCTTTTGGTAATGCAACCACCGCAGAAGCTTGAGCACGTACCTTATCAGCAAAACCACCGTGCCGGCCAGCTATGGTAGGTTGCGCTTCTGAACAGAGATTATGATCGCCGGAATGACAGGTATGGCAAGACATACAGTAGCCCGAATGCCAACCTAAACCGACGCGCTCACCAATCTTGAAAGATGTCACTTGATCTCCTACGACTGCAATGGTACCGATCACTTCATGTCCTGGAACAAAGGGGTATTGTGTGAAACCCCAATCGTTATCAAGCATGCTTAAATCGCTATGGCAGATCCCGCAGGATTCAACGTTTATTTCAACATCATTTCTTGCTAGCGGACCGGGCTCGTACTCGAAGCCCTCTAATTGACCGCCGGCTTTATTTGCTGCGTAAGCTTTAATCATCATTGAATCCTTAGTGTTGTATCGGGTTATTTTTGAATTTTTCCGTACTTGTCTCGGAGCTCTCTCTATATTAGAAGCTAATATAGAGTTTGTAACTTAATTCCGCATTGCAATAAGTTTTAGATGAACCTTTACGCAAAGTCTAAAACGTTATTTCTTTTTGATTAAGGTTTGTTCTATCGCTGTGGCAAGGTATAGCTTGGTCGAAATCAACTTTTCGTAGTCGATAATCGCTATGGTTAATAGAAACAAAGTTGAAATGACTTAAAAGCCATAGAGAGTAGTACTCATAAAAAGTCTAAAATAACTTATGCTAAAACGATTACTTGAAACCACAAGTAATTAAATACGCCTATATCTTTTTTAGTTTATGATTCATATAGTATTGCGGTATGGCCATATTACTTCTTATGAGATATCAGAATGAACTTAGACAAAGCTAAAAAGAGAATTGCAAAAAAAGTAAAAATGGGATTTCAAGGTTATCCCGAAATATCTATTGCCTACTTAGGCCAGAGTATAGATTTCGCTGACGAAGTTGTGGTCACGTTTGTGGCTGAGGAAGGTTCGGCGTCAATGGAACAGCGTTTTCCTGGTAAAACGGATGTGCGGGAGGACGAGGTCATACAGTCTGCGATTGTAAAAATTATTGAACGTTCAGAGATTAAAACTGTAAATTTATCGGAGGATATTAGCCTGAAGGCATAGAAAGGCTACGTGTTTGGTGAACTATTAATTCTCAATGGTCAAATATTATTGCTCAAAGGAAAGTATGTCTTATAAATGTATATCAATAGATGAAGCAAAAGAGCTTATCGATGTGGGTGAAGTTACCTTAGCTGACATTCGGGATAAAGGGTCATTTAGTGAAGCAAGTATCCCTAATGCGGTGAACATCACTCAAGAAAGTGTTGATGAATTCCTATCGAATGCGAAAAAAGAGAATCCTTTAATTGTCTATTGTTATCATGGTAATTCGAGCAAAGGTGCTGCAGATTACTTCGCTAATCAAGGCTTTAGTGATGTCTTTAGTATGGATGGCGGCTTTGAAGATTGGCGCTTAAAATACAAGTAAGAAAAAATTACTGAAAAGAGGCTAGCTTAACAATGAACGTACAATATCTATTCGTTTCATTTTTAATGATGACCTATTCTAGTGTGGTTTTAGCGTCTAACTTTGCTCCACTTTTAATGTTTTTTCATGGCTTCACGGTAATTGTTGGAGCCGTTATATGCATTGCTGTTTTTAAACACTCTAAGAAAATAGTTAATCAATATAAACGGGTAGCACTTAAGTGCGCTGCGATCAGTTTATGTTTTACACCCGTTTATATTTCTGGGGGAAATGGTTCTTTTGAAGGACTTGTATTAGAAGCAATTTTGATAGGAGTATTCGGTGGTGACATTAAATATTTTACTTATGGTGTTTTATACATACTTATCTCGTTTATATTGCTCTATGCCTTTTCAATGTTATTCGTGATGAATCAGAATAACGTGAATAATAATAGTTAAACATAAATGGTCTTAAGCAGCTTTATTCGATGTCGCAATGTTGTTCGATGAGAGGTCGTGCTAATAGTTAAGGGGGAGAAAATTGGATTCAGATTCATCAAAGTGCTTGTGTGGTAGCGTGAATATCACGGCGACCAACATTAACCCGAAATTTACAGTGTGTCACTGCGAAACATGTCGCACTTGGGGAGGCGGCCCACTGTTTGCCGTACAATGCGGAACGGGTATAAAAATTGAAGGAGAAGGTAAAGTAAAGGTTTATGAGTCTTCTCCTTGGGCATCGCGAGGCTTTTGTTCAGAGTGCGGTACGCATTTATTTTATCGATTAAATAAAACGGGTGAATATAATATGCCCGTAGGTTTATTTCCTAGACTAAAAAACTTAGCGATGACACTGCAGTATTTTAGTGATAAACGCCCAGACTATTATCATTTTTCAAATGAGACACAAGAAATGACAGAAGCTGAGATTCATGCTTATTTTGCTTCTCAGGTATAAACATGAATTAAGCGAATGACGTCATTCATTCGCAACTTTATTAAGTTTGGCCATTGAAATTTATTGAGACAAAGAAGCTAATGCTTTTGTTTCAGCCATTAAATGAGCCGATGCCTTTTTACAGTATGTAATAGAAGAAGCTCTACAGTTTCCACATTCTTGAAGAGACTCCATCGCCAAATACATTTTTTTATGGGTAGTGGATGATAGGTTTTGCAGTACCTGATTTACCTCCTTTACTTTAGCGTTATACGCTTCAGACTTTTCATTACACGATAAAATTGAGTAGTAATCAGGTCCCATATTAGCGCTAATTTCCGCACCTTCTTTCACCAATGAATTCATTTCTCGCCAAAGGGCGTGATTTTCAGAGGTACCATTGACTGTTTGCTTAGGACACGGTGTATTGCTGAAAGAGGATCGTCCGTCTTTTTGTTTGCATTGGAAGACTTCTGCGATAGTAGTTGAGGAAATGCTTGCGAAGATTAATATTGTTACAGCTAATTTTAATTTCATTGTTAGAGGTCCTTTCAATTCGCTCTTATTGCTGAGCAATCCCTAGTTATATTGTTTGTTATCTATTGGTTATATCGGGACTATAACAAAGTCACACGAAAAATCATCCAGAAAATAGACTGAAATTTGAACAAAAGTAATAATGACGAGATTGAATACTGTAGAGTTTGTTATGTTTCACTGTTTTTTTAATAGTGAGCAGCCTGCCAAAGTAACAGGTTTATAATTAGGCATAGCTATGTGCTATTAATTTGTACTTTGATCACTTAATGAATCTCTAATCCGGTTTAATGCTTAAATGTGATACGTCAGGTACTACTGTTGGTATTTCTTCTTTTTTATCAGTTAAGTCACTACCTGTAGGGGCGAGTGTCACGTCGTCTAATTCATGATGTTCGGGAAAAACCTCTTCATGTTCTTCGGATAAGCGGATACCCGTGGCACCGAGTTCAAAGTGAGTGTGGGAGAGAATTTCATCGACCTTTTCACCCGCAACTGGCAAGGCATTTGGGTTCGCCATTTCGACTTTCTTGGGAGTAGCGCTGGTTTCAGATTTTGGCTCAGTTGGGGGATTCGGTATAGGTGTCGAAGTAGCAGGCGAAACTTTTTCAGGTACTGACTTTTCTACTGCCTTAGGTGAGGGAGCGCTTACTTTTTCAGCACTTACACCGGAGGACAAATTAACTTCGATACCAGGTTGGCCCATTTGTTCAATGTGACAAACCGCGCCGCGCTTTTTCATCGCGATGATATATTTTAAGGCAGTTTCTTCGTCTAACTTATTACGAATGACTACACGTTTACCGGTAAACATACGGGCGACTTGTTCGTTACTGGCTTTAAATAATAGAGCAACATTCCCCTTCACTTTCTCTAGCGACGTGCCTTCAACAATTTTGCCATAGAAAGCTAATTCATATTCGCCTTGGTCCATTATTTGTGTCTCCTACTAACTCGCTTTCTGTGATTTAGAATGTCTTTCGTGTTTTAGGTGTTGCTGATTGATATCGCACCTAAACCAACTGACTTAAATTGAATATAGACCGTTTGGCCAATTTTGATACCCAAATTCATTAAAGACTTTCGAGTTATGCGGGCTAATACTCTTTGTTCATCGATGATTATTACTAATAATACCCGGCTTTCTTCTGTTAATTCAACTTCTGACACCTTACCTTTTAAGTGATTTAATACACTGCTTTCAACAGGCTCTAAGGTACTAACGATGACATCTTTCGCAAAGATACGAAGTGAAACCGCTTGATCAATCGCCGCATCGATCTGCTGTACCCAAACGATTTGATTACCTAGGCATAGCTCAGTTAAAGAAAACTCATGATCATGTGCTCGTATGCTGGCTTTCAATAAAGAGGTTGATTGTTCTTCATGTGATAATCCTAAATCAAGGCGGGTGACTAATTCAGCGACCTCACCTTGAGCAATGATTTTCCCTTGTTTAAGTAACACAGCATAGGAAGCGAGTGCTTCGATTTCAAAGCGTGAATGGCTCACAAACAAGCAGGGAATTTGATGTTTACGTGTAAAGCTCGCGACATAATGTAAGAGTGATAGCTTTCCTTGTTCGCCTAGAGATGAAAATGGCTCATCGAGCAATAATAATTGAGGGCGACAGACTAAGGTTCTGGCAAGGGCAACGCGTTGCTGCTGGCCACCGGATAATTGCTCTGGGTACCGGTTTAACCACTCATTTATACCAAGCTGTTGGCATACTTCACTTACTAAAGCTTGCATCTCAGGTGTTAGTTTTTTCCACTTTCCACCTAGGCCATATAAAATGTTCGCTTCAACCGTTAAAGCGTTAAATAGCCTGCTCTCTTGAAAGACATATCCAATGTGCCTATTTTCTGTTTTTAAGAAGGTTTGTTCATCTTGCCAAACCGTGCCGTTAAAAATAAGTCTGCCTTGATGTGATTTCTGGAGACCAGAAATGAGTCGTAGAAAGGTGGTTTTCCCTTCGCCAGAACTACCGTATATTGCGGTAATCCCTTTATGCGCAAGCGAAAGCTTAAAATCATAAGTGAAGGCGTGCTTAGTAAGGGGAGTTTGGCTTGAGTGAGTATTTTGTAAACTGCCAGAGAGCGCTAATTCGAGCATGGCTTAAGCCTTCCCTGCTGACGTAGTGGTATGGGGTGTATTGCCAGGTATTATTTTTCGCAATAGCGTACGGCGATTCAAGCTATAAACAATCACCAACATAACAATCGAGAAGCATACTAAAGTAGCGGCTAAACGATGCGCGGCATCGTAATCGAGTGATTCAACGTAATCATATAACACGAGAGATAAAACTTGTGTTTCACCTGGGATATTCCCGCCAATCATTAATACCACCCCGAACTCGCCGATGGTGTGTGCAAAGCCAAGTACACTTGCAAGTAAAAAGCTATTACGAGTACTGGGAATCACAATGCTTGTGAACCGTCGCCAGTTGGAAGCACCTAATACTTCAGCGCATTCTAGGGTGGCAGGGTCGATTTTTTCAAAAGCGAGCTGTAAGGGCTGAACCACGAATGGTAGCGAATAAATCATTGAAGCAATGACTAGGCCGGTGAAACTAAAAGCAAGTTGATGACCGGTTAAGCTATGCCAGCTTGTACCCAGAAAGCTGTCTGGCGCTAGGAATATGAGTAGATAGAAACCTAAAACCGTTGGCGGGAGGATGAGGGGCAAGGCAATCACAGACTCAAATAACGCGCGCCATGGACTATTCCAGCGTGATAGAAACCAGGCTAGAGGCGTTGAAAGAAGTAGTAACAGCAATGTAGTGACTAAGGCTAACTTAAAGGTTAACGTGAGTGCGAGAATGTCTGTTGGAGAAAGAAACAAAGTAATATTGCCTTAAAGTAAAACGCTTAAATTATATTGAAGGGCTTAAATAGCCAAATGATCTTATCAATGTTTGTGTTTTTGGAGCAGATAAAAATTCTAAATACTCAGCTGCCAAGTTTTTATTTTTTGCACGTGCGAGCTGTACGGCAACTTGATGAATAACAGGGTAATCTTTAACGGGCGGTAACCAATAGCTATGCTTTGAGATTGATGATCGCTGTTCCCAGTTTTTTAATTGTGAAAAAGCGACCCAGCCTAATTTAATTGAGCCAGAAGCAAGGTATTGAAAAGCAGTGGCGATATTCTGCGCCATGATTCGTGAATGATCTTTAACTTGCCAAAAACCTGACTTTCTCATGATTGCCTGGCTTGCGGCTCCATACGGTGCGAGTTTTGGATTGGCTAATACATATTTACCCGTGTGAACTTTGAAGACATTGATGTCGAAAGGCTCAGTTGATTTTGGTTGCCAAAGCGCAATTTGACCTTGTGCATAAACCGTACGGCTTTGCTTGAGCGCAAGACCCAAATCAATCAATGTATCGGGACGTACCTGATCGGCCGATAGAAATAAGTCGTATGGTGCGCCATGCTTTATTTGGGCGAATAGTGTTCCTGAGGAGCCGGAGGAACTGATGATGCTGAGCTTTGAACCGTCAGAATGTAATAAATATTGGGCTTCGAATTCGGAGGCTAGTATTTTGTGTGCTTGTTTAAAGTTTGAGGCAACCGCAATATGTAATTTAGCTTTCTCGAACGAGAAAGCTAAACTCGAAAGCAATAAACTGATAGCAATGATTAAAAAGAAGCGGGCTACATGAAAGGTTAATCTGATAGCCATCTCTCTACTCTGTTTCGGCCATTTTCTTTTGCTTGATAGAGGGCTCTATCAGCGCGATCAAAGAGTGTGTTCTGATTTAATCCTTCATCAAAGGCCGCCATCCCAAATGACATCGTAATTTTGATATTTTCATCTTGAAAATGAAAAGGTAAACGATGAATCATTTCACGTGTTTTTTCGATGACTTGCGTGGCTGTATCCAAATCTGTTTCGGGTAAAATGATCACGAACTCTTCACCGCCATATCGAGCAACAAAATCTGTTTTTCGAATACGATTTTGTATTTCTTTGGCCATAATCTGTAATACTTTATCGCCTGAAAGGTGGCCGTAATTGTCATTGATACTTTTAAATAAGTCGATGTCTGCAACCACGAGTGTGGCGGGTTTTTTATATCTTTTCCAGCGTTCGAGTTCTAATTCAAAGCGTTCATCATAAGCCTCCCGATTAGGTAACTTAGTGAGAGAATCCCGAAGTGCTTTGCCGCGTTCTTCTTTGAGCCGCTTTCGAATATAAATGGCCTCATCTTCCATTGATTTAATTCGTTCTTGTAAAGCTTTTACTTCGGCTTCTTTATCATCTTCATGTCGTTCGCCTTCGCTTGAGTGAAGGTCAACGGCGGTGGAAATGTTATCTAAGTGCCCCGTAATCGATTTTTTTAGGTCTTCAATATCGTTTGAATCACTTACTTGTTGTGACATCGCAGACACTTGTTTTCGCATCGCTTGATCAAACTCAATATTTTGTCCGTGCCATTGTTGGTCTGACTTCTGGCTATCATTAAGAAATGTTTGAACCTTGATAAGCCGTTCATCAAGTAGCATTAAAAATGCTTCGTAGTCTCGTTGGCCTTTCCCAATGACTGAAATAATTAAGCTAGCCAGATCATCTAAAGTTGGCCCAAGTTCATACCAAACCAGTTCATCTTTTACCTGATCGCGTAATTTTGCAACGTCTCTGTTGGCACTATCTGGGAATGAAAGTTGATCAAGCAAGTTATTTAAGGTGCCCTTGATATGGCGCGCAATCGATGTAAAACCAGGAGCAAGCTCGGTCGATTCACTTTCTTCCTCAACTGTTTCTAATTCTAAATCTTCAGTCATTTGTTCGTCACTAGACGAAACTTGAATTGTTTGGTCCGATAAGGCTTCGCTTGTTCCGCCACCCATTAAACGGCTAAAAAATCCAGTGTCTTTTTTGGCCGGAGCAACGATCGTTTTGAGTGTTTCTGCTTGAAGTAAGGCATATTCAGATAAAATTCCGGGGTAGTCCTGAAAGCCAGAGATATCTTTGGTGATAGATTTTGATAATTTACGTAAGGCGCTTTTTTGCTTTCGAGGAATCTCTATCGACTGAAGTTGTTCGACTAACTTGCCCATGACGGAGACGACTTCGTCTATATTTTGCTGCTTAGACTCGTCAGCATTCAGGATAAGCTTATCAATACGCTTGAGTCGCTTTTCGAGATCATTGTTTTCTGGATTGGCATGTCGAATAGAGGTACGTAAGCTAGCGAGTTCTTGGTCTAGTGCCTCGCTAACATTTTCAGCAGCAAGACTAACCCGTATGAGGATTCTTTGTAATAACGCAGCATAGTCTTGTGCGAACTTCCGTTGCTCATCAAAAGACTCTCCTTGTTCAAAATATTTATCTTTCCAGCGTTTCAGTTCTTCATTGATCTCAGAGCTTGAACTCATAAACTCTCCGGCTTGTGGCATGAACAAATTCATGCCAGTAAGATAAATTTTAGTAAGCAGTCCCTACATTATCATTCTAGTAATGAGGGAACTTCATCTGTTATTTTTTGACTGCGAGCATTTAATAATAAATTTGGCAAAATTCGGCTCATAAAATCACTTATATAAGATAAGAATAATGAGCCCATGCTGTTGTTAAAATAATCGGAGTCTCGACTCCCTAAACAAAAAATCCCTAACAGCTCGCCATTTCTTATGGGAATAATCGCAGCAGAACCGATGCTTTCATTATCTGAAGGAAACAAACACGTCATTTTTTCTGCTTCAAATGCTCCACATACTGCTTGTGAGCTGTCCAATAAAGTGCCCAATTGTTCTTTAGCGCTATCTAAGCTTAGTACATTTATTTCGGTAACAGGATAATCTGTTTGAGCACCAAAAACCAAAATACTACTAAAGTCGATATTGGGGTCATTTCGAAACGCTTCATTCACAACAATTTCGATTTCATCCAAACTTTTTATTTCGAGTAAATTAAGCAGCAAACGCTTACTTTTTTCGAAATGAGCATCATTTTCGTGTGCAATGCTAATGAGCTCATTTAATTTTTGTTTTAGTTCATCTCGATGCTCTCTGAAAACCTGTACTTGACGTTCACCAAGAGAAATCGCTTTTCCGCTTTTATGAGAAATTTTTAGCTCACGTAACAGGTATTCATGAGAGGCAAAAAAATCAGGATTTGCTCTTAAATAGCTAACGACTTGGTCTTCACTTATTGGGGCTTGCTCAGGAGCTACTACTTGTTCAGTCATTTTCTTACCGCTTAGCTTAATAGTTATTAGAGTATGTATGCGTATTTATTTCTATCGAATATTAAATTCGGATCTTGCCTTCAAAAACACTGACGGCAGGCCCTTCCATAAATAGAGGGGACCCAGCTCCTTGCCATTCTATTTTGAGGTTTCCACCTGGTAGCCTTACCTCGACAGGACTCTCCAGTAAATTCCGATCAATTCCTACGGCGACCGCAGCACAAGCGCCTGTCCCACAAGCCATGGTTTCGCCAACGCCGCGTTCAAACACCCGGAGTTTAATAAAACGTTTGTGCACAATTTCCATAAACCCAACGTTTACTCTCTCAGGAAACTGAGAATGCGACTCGATTAATGGCCCAAGTACATTAACCTTGGCCTCTTTGGTATTATCGACTTGAATAATCGCATGAGGATTACCCATTGAAACCGCTGAAAGTTGTACTTCTTCTTGATCGACCATCACAGAATAAACATTATTTGTTGTTTCTGCTAGAAAGGGGATCTCTTTTGGCTCAAATACCGGCTCGCCCATGTTGACCAAGACACGCCCCTCTTCAGTGAGGTTTAATTCAATATCACCTTTCACTGTTTCGACTTGAATGCAGTTTTTATTCGTGAGTTTTTTCTCTTTTACAAAGACGGCAAAGCAGCGCGCACCATTGCCACACTGCTCTACTTCAGAGCCATCAGCATTAAAAATACGGTAACGAAAATCGACACTTGGTTTACTGGGAGGTTCAACTAATAATAGTTGGTCGAAACCGATGCCTAAATGGCGATCTGCCAAGCGACGAATTTGTTCAGGGCGTAAATGAGCGTGATGGCTGATCATATCAACCACCATGAAATCGTTTCCTAAACCGTGCATTTTGGTGAAGTTCACAACCATGAGTTGCAAACCTTGAATATGCTATTCATTGTCATTTTTCCAAAGCGTTTGACGCTAATGTTACAAAATATTCGTCGCATGAAAACAAATTTCACCTAAGTTGTTAGGGTAATAATTGCTCAAGCGCGAATTGATCTTCGATGGTTTCTCTTCGGCGAGCGAGAATTACTTGATCACCATCGACAACTACTTCGGCGGGCCGATTTCGAGAGTTATAGTTTGAACTCATTACAAAACCATAGGCTCCCGAAGAACGAACAGCAAGTAAATCGCCTGACGCGAGTACCATATTACGGTCTTTTCCAAGAAAGTCACCTGTTTCACAGACTGGCCCTACTAGGTCGTAGCAGCGTTCTTCGCCTTGCTTACCTTGTTCAACGGGTAAAATATTTTGCCAAGCACTGTATAAAGATGGTCTGATTAAATCATTCATTGCAGCATCAATAATGGCAAAGTTTTTATCTTCAGTACATTTTAAAAATTCTACACGTGTTAATAATACACCAGCATTCGCGGCAATAGAGCGGCCAGGCTCTAGAATAATTTTTTGCTTACGTCCTTCTAAGCGAGTCATCAAAGCTGCCACGTATTCATCGGGCTCTGGTGGCGTTTCATCTTGGTAGGTAACGCCTAAACCACCACCCAGGTCTAGGTGCACAATTTCGATGTTTTGATCGCTTAATTTGTCGACCAGTAATAAAACACGATCTAAAGCATCTAGAAACGGTGCAGTCTCCGTGAGCTGAGAACCAATATGGCAGTCCACACCGACAATATTTAAACCTGCTAATTTTTTTGCAGCTAGATAGATGCGCTCCGCTTGGTCAATTGCGACGCCGAACTTGTTGTCTTTTAAACCCGTCGAGATATAAGGGTGCGTACCTGCATCCACATCAGGGTTTACTCTTAAGGAAATATCAGCAATTTTACCTAAACTTGTTGCCACTTCATTGAGGCGATAAATTTCAGCTTCAGATTCAATGTTAAAGCAGTGAATACCAACTTCTAGAGCACGCTTCATTTCATGTGCTTGTTTACCAACCCCAGAGAATATGATCTTTTCAGGTTCGCCCCCTGCTTTTAAGACGCGCTCTAATTCACCAACAGAAACGATGTCGAAGCCAGAACCAAGCTTGGCTAAAATATTTAGTACAGCTAAATTTGAGTTTGCTTTGACGGCATAACAAATTAAATTGTCATGCTCACCAAATGCCGTTTTATAGGCGTGGTAATGGCGCTCAAGTGTGGCACGAGAATAGACATAAGTAGGGGTTGAAAACTGCTCAGCGATGTCTGCTAAAGGAACGTCTTCAGCGCAGAGCTGATCATTTTTATACGAAAAGTAATCCATTTAAATACGACACATTTTGAGGTGAATGAATGTAAATATTTGCATTCATTCAGCATTAATATTATTGATATTTTCTGGCTGTTGAGTTATTTCATCCATTGTATTTTCATCAGCTGTGATGACTTTTGTCTCTGCTTGTTCAGCGACTGCTGGCTCCGGCTTTTGTTGTTTTGTTAAAAACAAGGGGCCTTTTTGTCCACAGCCGATCATGAGTAATAATACGCCAGCGAATAAGAGCAGGTTTTTAAATGGATGAAACATAGTTTGTACATGCCAGACTTTAAAAGACGAAATTATAACCAGTTAATCAGATAAAGACTATTCAAAGAAATACCTACATAGATAAAATTCATGACAAAAGTGATATTTGCACATTATAAGGGAACAACTAAACTTTAATTTTGCCGTAGTGTTTATTGATGGGGGTTGATTGTTGATGGTGCTGCAGCGCTGTAGAAAGGCCTTATATTTTATATTTTAGGGGGAATTATGGGAAAGCCTAGTAAAATTGAGCTTGAGCAAGCTTTAATAAAAGCGGGTGAAATGAGGGAGCGCAGCCAAGACCCAGATTTTATTGCCAAGTCACTATTGAGTTTAAATTATCGGTTTGATGTGTGGCAGAAAGTAGTGGCTGCAACCAAGCTTTACCTTCATTCTGGTCAGGATGCAACGGAACATTCACGTTTAATAAAAACACTGCGTGAAGCTGAGAAACTCGATGACATTAATCATGACGATGAAAGATTGGGCTTGTAGAGGTTTGGGTTTTAGTAAAATAGTTTGATAAAAGCTTATACTAGCTTAGATAGCTTTACTTCTACTTGAGAATACAAACGCAGGTATTCCAAGGTGTTATTTGTGTGTTTTGATAGGGAACGTTGTTGGTTAGGATCTTCTGATAAGGTCATATCAGTGACTTTTATCGGTAAGCGGTCGTCCATATCTGCACTATTTTTGATGAAGTGGGAAAGCGCTGCAAGCTGTTGGTTACCATATTCAAAAAATGAAAAGACCGTATGGTTGATGCTGGCATCAAGTCGCAATTCGTTATCGCTGTAATTTGTCGCAATATGAATTTCATGAAATGCAAGTTGAGGAATGTGTTTAACCTCTTTTATGGTATAGTCACCTGTTTTTTTACTGGTCATGGCATACAGTGAATAGGTAAGTGTTAAGGCTTTACCTGCAATAGATTCATTGAGTTGACGTTTCTCAATCACCGCGTTGATAAACTGGCTAATTGATGCTTGAAAAATTTCCTCATTATCACAAGGCATTAATAAACATAATAAACTGCCGTGTTCATCTAAAATAATCACTTCAATACCGGTTTTATTATGCGAGTAAAATACTTGAATACACTGATACCTTGAGTGTTCGAGCGCAGCGCGAAGGCTCAAAGATTTTTGCTGGGCAAAGGTGTCTAATATAATTGGGCTATAATGGCGAACGTTTTGTGAGAGGTAAGTTAAAGCGCTTTTTTTTGATTCAAACGCTAGGTAGCGGAACTGCTCATCAATGCGTTGTAAAACATATATCTTATCTTCTACATCAATAATATAGCGCGCTTGCTGAACCTTTCCCTCGGAGAAAAAAGCTTTTTTTGTATCAGCAAATAAATCTCGAACACGGTCAGCGATTGCTTTAGCCCTGTGGGGGCAAAAACAGTGCACAGTTAAGCGACATTCTGAGGCCCCGGGTGTTGAAAGTTGTTCTAGACAAACCTGTAAATACGATTGTAAATTTTGCATGAGTGTTTCGCCCATTTCATAACGATGAGCAGAGACTTCATTCCAGGAATTTAAGGTGATTTGATCAATTGTTTTGACGAGATTGTTGCGTTCTGAGCTGTAATCCAACGAATCATTTCGATTACTTAAACGGTGCATACCTAGCTCGCTCATGGTAGCCATGGGGTCGACGCCAATATTAATAAATAGCACGAGTGACTTTACATAAGCCGGATTTTGGAACTGTGCTTGGGGTACTTTTGCTAAAGGAAAAGGAACCTGTTCTTCTAATACGCGAATCATATTTTGGATTGTGAATAAATTAACCTGACTGTCACCAGCCAACAAACTGAGCCTTGTTTCGTGGTTAATTATACCGTTGAAATATAACCACGCGAGTAACTCTGTTAGGTTCGAAGTTTTAGTTAAATTTGTTTGGAAAGATGCATCTGATGCCGTGTGCAAATCTCGATAGAGCAGCCAGCAATTTTTCTCACCATTAAATGCTTGAGAGCTTGAGTGGTGAATGGCGAGATTCTCTTCCCATAAATTTGCTGCAATCCCTGGATTGACCAATTCAACTTTACCTGCTTTACGTTGGAAGGTTGCATATAATTTTCGACCCAATAGGTTTAAGTCTTTGGCGGTAATGCTGGATTTAATATTATGGGCGCGCGCATAATTTGAGAGAAAACGATAACAATAAGAAAGTTCGGCAACGACTTCTTGCCGCTCTTGAGTGACTTGGTCAACTTTCCAATTAGAGCGCTCATCTAGATATTTAAACTTGTCATCAGGCCACGCCCAATGTTTCACAATTTTTTCTAAGGTTTTACGTTGCCATGAGGCACTTCGACCAGAGGGACGTTTGGATAATTTCTTGGCAACTTTCAGATAAAAACTTTTACGTACCAGATCGAGTCGTTTATGGTCTTTTCTGGTTAATAAGTAACTCTCAAGTCGACGGTAGATTAAAACATAGGGGTCAAGGTCTTCAATATTTAATTCGTCATCATAAACGGCTTGTTTAAAAGTTTGGCTTAAACTGGTGGAGTGCGGCAATTCTTGTGCATACACTTCAGCCAATAATAGCTTTAGGACTGATTTATAGGGCGAGTCGATTCCTTTGTATAGTTGCCAGAGACCCGCCCCCATTAGTTCACTTTTGGGTATATTGGCCGCACTGCCAAAATCTAAAACATCGGTTTCTTTCACAAAGCGCTTGTTAAGTAAGTCGCTGGTGATTGTTTGGTAGCTTTTTTCCATCAAGGGTGGAATGAGCCACCATAATGGGTAGCGACCTACCAGTAATATTGCCGTGCGATAGAACTCATCGAGAAGTAAATAATGTTGTGCCGTGCCGCTACTTTCAGTATCCATATCGGGAGTTTTACCCCCGCTTTTGAATTGCTCTGCGTTCATCAAAAAAGTATGTAATTCAAGACCTGAACTGTTGGCCCATTCGTCTATTTTTTTTGCTTTCTCGTCGAGTAGTGCCAGAGCCTCAGGTGATAAGTCGGGCGCATGACACAGCCATAAGTCGACATCACTTACTTCAGAGTGCGCTAAAGTGCCGGTACTCCCCATCATAAAGATTGAAAAAATCTGTGCTTTTGTGCGTTTATCGTGGCGGAATTTAAATGTCTGACTAAAAGTTTTTGCAATGCTAAGCGTTGTTTTATCGGGTTCGTAGCCTGAGATCCCAACAGGCGCACTACGTGAAACATATCCAGGTAATAGCGGGTGATTAACTTGATATAAAAGCGGGAGTACGCGCAGTATATCTTGTTGTCTAAAGGTTAGACCTTGGAGGGTTTTATCAAGACGGTCAGCATTCACCGCCATAAAGCGATCGCGGACTTGGTTTAACAGTTTTCGATCTACGCCCTCTGTAAAATCAGGAGATAGCTTATGCTTGTGTTTAAGTTTGGGGGCCGTCATAGATTTCTTTGGTATGTTTAACTCGGACTGAATAGATTAAGAGTTTATTAGTATAGCGAATATAAATGAAAAGGCGGGATGGGTTTAGTGAGGATTTGTAAGTAGTTCCTGAGACTTGCGCCTATTATCAGGAGTGGTAAGTTGAGTTCCCACGTTGAAGGAGGGAACTCAAAAAATTAACGCTTTACTAGTCCTGCGAAAACGCGATCAGCGGCAGCAAGAACTTGTTTTGGGGCCGTTCCACCTAAGTGATCTCGCGCATTCACGGAACCTTCGAGAGTTAAGACCTCAAATACATCGGCGTGTATCTTGCCGCTGAACTGTTGCAGTTCAACTAGATCCATATCTGATAAGTCTTTCGATTGTTCAATCCCATAAGCAACAGCTTTACCCACAATTTCATGCGCATCACGAAATGCGACGCCATTAACAACGAGATAATCGGCCAAATCTGTTGCCGTAGAGAAACCGCGTCTTGCTGCTTCACGCATATTCTCCGCTTTTACTTGAATGGCTGGAACCATGTCGGCGTAAGCGCGTAAGCAACCTTTAATGGTATCAAGTACATCAAATAGTGGCTCTTTATCTTCCTGATTGTCCTTATTGTAGGCTAAAGGCTGTGCCTTCATGAGCATTAATAACGACATTAAATGCCCAGTGACACGACCAGACTTGCCTCGAACTAATTCCGGTACATCCGGGTTCTTTTTCTGTGGCATGATCGAAGAGCCTGTGCAGAAACGGTCAGGAAGGTCGATAAAGTTAAATTGTGCGGAGGCCCATAAAATCAACTCTTCCGAGCAACGTGATAGGTGGATCATGACTAAACTGGCGAATGAGCAAAATTCAATCGCAAAATCGCGATCACTCACAGAATCTAAAGAGTTTGTGCTGGGTCGATCAAAACCCAGTAACTTAGCGGTTAATACTCTGTCAATTGGATAAGTTGTACCGGCGAGTGCTGCGGCGCCTAAAGGCATAATATTGACTCGCTTTCTACAATCTAATAAACGCTCATAATCACGTTGGAGCATTTCATTCCATGCGAGTATGTGATGCCCAAACGTAACAGGTTGAGCGGTTTGTAAGTGAGTAAAGCCAGGCATAATGGTATTTGCTTCACGCTTTGCTAAAGTAGCCAAGCCGTTTTGGAGTCGTGTAATCTCAGTAGCAATTACATCAATTTCATCACGTAGGTAAAGTCGAATATCTGTGGCCACTTGATCATTTCGAGAGCGTCCAGTGTGTAGCTTTTTACCTGTTATCCCTATTTTATCTGTTAAACGCGCTTCGATATTCATATGCACGTCTTCGAGCGTGACAGACCATTGAAACTCACCTGCTTCAATTTCAGCGCGAATTTCAGTTAAACCTGTAATAATTTGGTCTTTTTCTGCATCGGTTAAAACCCCAACAGATGCTAGCATCGTGGCATGAGCGATCGAACCCTGAATGTCGTGAAAGTACAAGCGCTGGTCAAAGTCGACCGATGCGGTGAATTGCTCGACAAAAGCATCAGTAGGCTCTGTGAATCGGCCGCCCCAAGGTTTTTCAGTGCTTGTATTACCTGTATTTGTGTTGTCAGTAAGATTGCTTTCATTGCTCATGTTCAATTACCCATCTACACTCAAAATTACGGAGTCAAAATTTGCGGCATAGTATAACATGAAACCCCAACAACGCTTACATGATGAAAATCTGAATCAACTCAATGAAGATAGCTTCTTCGTACCTGATTTGTGTCAGGTTAACTCAGTACTATTTGTTGTAATTTTAACGCAATTATTCGCGTTTATATTGAGTTTAGTGTCAGCTCATCAAGTATTGATTAATTGGGAGTATTTAGGGCCACTATCTCTTTTTTGTCAAAGTATAGCGCTAAGTTGTGCTGCGATTATTTGTTGGATACGAAATAAGGTTAGAGCGCAACGTATTAGTATTGTTATTAGTTATTTTATGGGAGTGACGCTGGTAGTAACTGCTCTTTATAGCTGGCTTTCAAGTCGATTTTTACTGCTTGAAACGGGTGAAAATATCAGTTTGTTTATCGTTAAAAATGTACTTGTTAGCGCGCTTCTTAGTGCGTTGCTATTGCGTTATTTCTTTCTTCAGTTTCAATGGCGCGAGCAGAAACAAGCAGAACTACGTGCTAGGATTGAAGCCTTACAAGCACGTATTAGGCCCCACTTCTTATTTAATAGTATGAATACAATTGCTAGCTTAATTAGTATTGATCCAGAGCAAGCAGAAGAAGCCGTGTTAGATCTTTCAACCTTATTTCGTGCAACGCTTAATAATCAAATGATGCTCATCCCTTTAGAGGATGAACTGTCATTATGCCGTCGATATTTAAATATTGAAGCCTTGAGATTGGGGAAGCGCTTGAATGTCGATTGGCAGCTTGAAACGGATAATCTGATCAATAAAAGCCACATTAAAATACCACCTCTTACCTTGCAACCATTGGTGGAGAATGCAATTTATCACGGTATTCAGCCTCGCACCAAGGGTGGAACGATTACGATTAAAAGCCACTATCAGAATGATACGGTTTACATACTCATATCAAACCCATATGAACCATCACTCGAAACACATAAAGGAAATCATATTGCGCTGGATAATATTCGTAGTCGTTTAAACGGAATATTTGATTCAAGAGCAGTCTTAAAAATGAGCCAGTTAGATGGCATCTATACTGTTACTTTAAGGATTCCTGTAGAGAGGGCACCCTAAAATGGATTTAAACAAAGTGATTACGGTTTTTATCGTTGATGATGAAAGTCTAGCGAGAGAGCGACTTAAGCGCTTAATTCAAATGAATACGCAGTATCAGGTGTGCGGTGAGGCAGAGAATGGCGAACTTGCTTTGCAGAGAATTCCTCTTTCTCAACCGGATATAGTTTTGTTGGATATTCGTATGCCAGGAGTTGACGGGTTGGCGGTTGCGGAAGGCATATCTTCACTTAAAAACCCGCCGGCTATTATTTTCTGTACTGCATATGATGAATATGCCATTCAGGCATTTAGCTATAACGCTATTGGTTATTTGCTTAAGCCGGTTCGAAAAGAAGATTTTTTTAAAGCTTTAGGGCAGGCCAAACAATTAAGTCAGCTACAACTGAAGCAGTTGAATTCTCAAGAAACGGGAAAATCACCAGTATTTATGGCGAACAGCTGGCAGGGGCATGAGTTAATTTCATTTGACGATATTTACTACTTTAAGGCTGATCAGAAATATTTAACGGTAGTTCATCGGGGGGGTGAAACATTAAGCGATCAAACACTTAAAGAATTAGAAGAGCTATATTCGACTGAACTTATACGGGTTCATCGCAATACGCTGGTGAATCTTTCACACGTATCTGCTTTGTTTAAAGACGGAGAGGGTCACCACCAGTTACGATTTAAAGCGTGTGATCATACCGTGCTCATTAGTCGACGGCATGTGAGTGAAATTAAAGAGCAGCTTAAGCACTTATAAAATCTATATTATGTACCTCTATGTCTTTCTGGCTAAAGCGATATGAAATTTGTTGACCGGGCATATGACTAAAGTCTGAGATACGTTAAGTTGGTCACGTTCTTGATAAAAACTCGCGTATTCATCGCTAAAATGGAACATTCATTTCCAAAAACTACACCAAGCTCACTAAACGTTACATATGAATAGGGTTTAATGGCCTATAGTTTATCTATTGAATGCTTTTATCCAATTTTGGAGGTGCGCTTGGTATTGACTCAACCAAATAAATACACATTGGCTAATAACCGACTTAAAAAAATAGCGATGTTATTGCTTTTATGCCTATGTGCACCACTGGCAACGGCTCAGTCATATACCCTGTCACAGGGTGGCGACGATACCATTTTGATTGAAAAAGAAGTATCTCAAAAAATTCCATACGGCCGTATTGCTAAAGCGGTGGTCAAACGTTTGTTTAAAGTGGATGTACAAAAGATGTTTACGGGTGGGAAAAATCGTAAAACAGCTTGCGTAAGAAACTTTAGCGAATATGTAGACCGCACCAAATATCGTGTTGCGGTTAAAAAAGATAAAGTAGAGTTAAAATTCTCACTTAATTTCTAAACTTTTCTTTAGATGCATACAAATCGTCTCAGTTTATATTCCACTAAATACTCCTTCTTTCACTAATTCGCCTCTTTTTGCTCTTTTTTGACGTAAGTGTTGATTCCCAACTCACGCATCATATCGTTATAATGCGCTACACTTATTTATTTGATGATGCCAGATTATATTATGACCTTACCTGCTCCAACGACAATTAAATCGCTTAAAATTGCTTCCAGAGAAAGTGCGCTTGCGCTCTGGCAAAGCCGATATATAAAAGCTCAACTAGAATCGCTTTATCCTGAGCTTGAGGTTGAAATTGTTGGAATGACGACAAAAGGCGACCAAATTTTAGATGTACCCTTAGCCAAAATTGGCGGTAAAGGCTTATTTGTTAAAGAATTGGAAACATCGATGTTGGCAGGTACTACGGATATCGCGGTACATTCAATGAAAGATGTACCGATGGAGTTCCCTGAAAATCTTGAACTAGCAGCAATTTGTGAACGTGAAAACCCTTTCGATGCCTTTGTTAGTAATGCTTTTCAAAACGTGGCAGCGCTTCCTCAAGGGGCAACTGTGGGGACGTCGAGTTTGAGGCGCCATAGCCAGTTAGCAGCATTACGTCCAGATCTAAACATTGTGCCACTACGCGGAAATGTAAATACTCGCTTGGCGAAGCTTGATGCGGGTGAATTTGACGCAATAATATTAGCGGCATCCGGTTTAAAACGCTTAGCATTTGATGATCGAATTAAATCTGTTCTGAGTGAGGCAGAGTCACTTCCCGCAGTGGGTCAAGGTGCGTTGGGAATCGAGTGTCGAAGTGATGATTTGGAAATCAAAGCGCTCCTTGTGCCACTTATTCATGCTGAAAGTGAGCTTTGTGTTAAAGCAGAGCGTGCCATGAATCACCGCTTACATGGTGGGTGTCAGGTTCCAATCGCAGGGTATGCGACCTTAAAAGACGATACGATTACGCTGCAGGGTTTAGTGGCATCGGTTGATGGTCAAACCGTTTTGAAGTCAAACTTAAGTGGCGCTAGTGATCAGCCTGAAGCATTGGGTGTCGCCGTGGCAGAAGCCTTACTTAAACAAGGTGCTGGCCCATTGCTTGCGGCATTGTCTGAATAATAGCACTGAAGATAGGTCTGAAAAATAATCACATGATTCAAAAATTATTGCCTGATACCCGCGTTTTAATCTGTAGACCTGAGCCGTCAGCATCAGAGCTTTCTAAAGTGCTTGAATCGGTGGGGTCGACGTGTGTAGTCATGCCGACTTTAAAGATACGTCCTTTGGAAATTACGCCCGAGGCGCGCCAAAAAATTATGAATATTGATCAGTATGATCATGTCATTGTGGTGAGTCAGCATGCAGCCTCGCTAGGATTGACTATAATAGATGAATACTGGCCGCAGTTTCCGATACAACAAAACTGGTTTGCGATTGGTCGAAAAACAGCAAATTGTTTAAAACCAGCAGATCTTAAGCTAATTGAGCCAAATGAAGATCTCAATAGTGAAGCATTATTGGATACGAAATTATTAGCTGAGGTAGGCGGTCAGAAGGTTCTGATCTTAAAAGGTAAGGACGGGCGAAATACTATTGAAAGTGCGCTAAATAAACGGGGTGCAACGGTCGATACAATTTCATTATATGAACGTATTTGCCCTGAATATAGCGTTGCCGAATTAGAGGCTAGTTTGCTTGAGTTTAACCCCAGTTATATTGTTGCGCTAAGCGGTGAAACGCTTTCTAATCTGATCGAAATGAGCAAAAGTGTGAAGGTGGAACTTCAAAAGAAAGCATTCATTTTATCAAGTGAACGTGTGGCAAATATTGCTCGAGATCAAGGTTTTAAATTAACGTATATTGCTAACAATCTCATGCCGATGGACATTATTCGCTGTATCGCGAAGGCACGAAAAGAAATACACTAAAACGATTAAAATAAACATCGACATCAAGCAGGATTAAATGTGACTGATACGCAGCCCCCATCGTCTCAGGCCTTACCGTCTCAGGCTCTTCCATTTCAGGCCGAAGGGACTAAGCCTGGCGCTAAAAAATCAACTAAAGCCAAACGAAACAAGTCCTCTAATATTTGGCCCTTTGCGCTATTGGTCATGTTTGTTTTTGCATTGAGTGCTATTGCTTCTGTTTATTTTTGGCAACAGCTGGAAAAACAAAGTGCGCTGATTCAAGTGCTGACTAAAAATAGTGATTCCAGACAAAACCAGCGAACGCTGCGAGAGAAAGGTTTACAAACGCGTTTTAAAGGCATTGATGCCTTGCTGAAGGCGCAAAGTTTAGTTTCGAATAAGCTTAAACAGCAGAGCCAGTTTAATGCTCAACAGCTTCATGATTTGGGCGCTAGAAATCGTGCCGATTGGTTAATGGCTGAAGCTGAGTACTTGATGCACTTAGCCAATCAAAGGCTTACACTGGAGCAGGATGTACGTGGTGCAGAAGCCATTTTGATGTCAGCGAATCAAGTGCTTGCTGAAAATGATGATCCCGGTTTATTGATGGTTCGCAAGGCTTTGGCAAATGAAATTTTAGCTTTGCAACAAACAAAAACAGCTGACATTGAGGGCTTGTACGTTGGCTTATCTGCAATGATTAAATCCTTAGATCGATTAAATGCAAGGGCGTTTTTGAGTCAAAAGGCTGGAGATGTACAATCAATTGAAGTAGCTCAGTCAATAGCTGTCGCCGTTGAAAATTCGTTTTCATGGCATGGGCTTTGGAAAGAAATTTGGAAGGATCTTCAAAAAGTATTTATTATCAGGCGTTTAGACCATTCAGTAGGGCCACTATTAGCGCCGGAACAAAGTTATTATCTAAAGCAAAATTTGAGACTGATGTTTGAACAAGCCAGTCTTTCTATTTTAGATAGAAACCAAATTACCTATCAAGACAGTTTGGAGAAATCTTCTTTGTGGCTAAATTCATATTTTGACTTAACGGATACGACTACGTTAGCGTTAGTGAAACAAATTGATGCGATGAGGTTAGAAAAAATAAATCCTATTATTCCTGATATATCTGGCTCGCTACGCTTGCTAAAAGGGAAAATTGAAAGCATGTACTTGAATCATTCTTTGGGTAAATTGTCACGACCTAATCAGGAAAATGAACAAGATAAAGAGCGTCAGATCCGGGTAATCGATCCTAATAAAACAGAGGGCGAAATCAAATGAAGCGGATACTCTCGCTAATTGTTTTCGGCCTTGTGATTGCAGTTTCGCTTTCTCTTGTAGTCTCGCAGTACCCTGGTTCTGTGCGTATTATACTTGGGGATTGGTTGGTTGAAAGCAACTTATGGGTCATGTTGGGGCTTAATATTGTTGTGCTTTGGGCGATGAGTTTGTTCTTACGTTTGTTTCAAGGGTTGCGTTATTCTAAAGGCTTGTTTCGTCGAATGCTTGGCCCACTTGGAGGATCACGAGCCCAGCAAAATACTGAAAAGGGTTTGATTGCTTTACTTGAAGGTAATTGGCGTCATGCAAATCGTCTACTCAGTCGTTCTGCGGCTAAGTCAGACACGCCATTAATTAATTACCTTGCTGCTGCACATGCAGCGCATGAATTAGGTGATTTAAAAGAAGCTGAACAGCATTTGAAAAAAGCGTATGAGAATACGAGTGACTCAGAATTTGCCGTCGGTATTGTACAAGCACAAATTCAATTACAGCAAAATCAGTTTGAACAATGCCTTGCCACACTTTTGCGCTTAAAAAAACAGCAAGTGAATCACCCTTTTGTATTAAAGTTGCTAAAAAGTGTTTATCTTCGGTTAGAGGATTGGCAGCAATTGCTGCATCTCATTCCTAGTTTACGTAAACACACTCAAGCGAATGATGATGAGTTGTTATCACTTGAGAAGTTGGCATGGGAGAATTTATTTATTCAACAGACAGATGAGTTGATACAGCAGAATAATCAAACTCAAACTGTTTCGGCAGAAATCCTCGCCGCCATGTGGAAAAAAATACCCGACGTACTTCGCTTTGACTCTTTGTTGATTGAAATCTATGCCACACAATTGATGCGCCTAAAAAGTGATTATGAGTGTGAGGTGCTGTTACGAAAAGTATTGAGTAAGCAGTGGGACGATAAACTGGTGAAACTTTATGGCTTGGTGCGAGGGAAAAACATTTCTGAGCAGCTTAAAAATGCTGAAAGTTGGTTGAAGCAAAAGCCGAATAATCCAATATTACTGCTTACACTTGGCCGATTATCGCTTAGAAATGAGTTGTGGGGAAAAGCGTTAGAATACTTTGAAGTAAGCGCTCGCCTACTTCCTAGTAATGAAACTTATGCAGAATTAAGTCGTTTAAGTTTAAAGTTAAATAAAAATAACCAAGCGCTACTTACGGGTTTGATTGAGAGCTTGGCGCTACCTGATTTGCCGCTACCAAAATAACCAGCCATGCTCGATTTAGTTGATGTAATGATGGTTGCTAACGTCATTACATCAAAAGCTACTTAAAATCACTCCGTTTGGCATAGGCGAGTACATCTGAATAAAATTGTGTTTCGGGTAGGCCTGACTCAGTTAATATATCCATTGTTGAAAACACCAGTTTTGGTGAGCCACTCACAAAGACGAGACTGTTGGCAAGATCTAGATGATTGTTTAACACGGCGTCACTCATCTGATCGTGGTGGTCAACCCCTTGCCTATCATCAATATCTGCAATAATGGGTTTGAATTGAAAGTTGCTGAATTGCTGTTCCCATGTTTCAGCGAGCATCTTTAGATACATATCTTCGTCTTTACGTACTGCCCAGTACAATGAAATAGCGTGTTCATAGCCAATAAACTGAAGGTGCTCAATCATACTTTTCATTTGAGCAAAACCTGTTCCTGCAGCCATAAGGATTAAGTCCTTTGACGGCGCTTTATGCAAACAAGCTTCCCCGAAAGGTAAAGAAATAGAGACGCAGCTATTTTTTTCGTGCTGGGTTTTCAGGTATTGCACTATTTCTAGGGCTGATTCTAAATGAGGATCTGCCTGTATATGTAGTTCGATTGATCGAAGACCTGGACGGCTAGCAATTGAAAAATAAGCAGGCTCTTCTCGTGTCGGTAAATTGATTGATAAATACTGGCCAGGAAAGAAATCAGGCGATTTTCCAGCAGGTAGGCTAAGTTTAATTTGATAAACATGAGCTTGATTCAACTCGATACTTTCAACCTGACAAGCAACTTTCTTCAATGGTAACTCCTTTGGTCCATACACACTTTTTACTTCAATTTCACATGATGATTGGGGCCATGTTCTACATAGCATAATTTCAGTTGCACCATCTTTTGAAGCATTGACTTTTTTATTCTGACCGCCAGTTACTACTGAGCCAGATTGAAGTTCACCACGGCAAATATGGCACACACCATTTTTGCAACTGATGGGTAATTTAATCCCAACTTGTTCAGCTGCATCATAAAGGGATTCATCTTGTGAGCATTGAAAGTCGTAATATTTAGGCTGACTATCAGCTTGTCTTTTTATGAGGCGAATATTCATTTTTTATCAAAAATTGCCAAATCATCCCACATTTGGTCTACCTTGCTTTTCACTTCTGGCTTCATGGTAATTGGAATGCCCCATTCTCTAGTGGTTTCTCCTTGCCATTTGTTGGTTGCGTCAAGGCCCATTTTTGAACCTAAGCCAGAAACAGGTGAGGCGAAGTCTAAATAATCAATAGGCGTGTTTTCAATCATGGTGACATCTCTTGCCGGGTCCATTCTGGTCGTCATCGCCCAAATAACATCTTCCCAATTTCGAGCGTTAATATCATCATCAACGACAATAACAAACTTGGTATACATGAATTGTCGTAAAAATGACCAAACTCCCATCATGACGCGTTTAGCATGTCCTGGATATTGTTTTTTCATACTTACGACCGCTAGCCGGTAAGAGCAACCTTCCGGAGGTAGGTAAAAATCCACAATTTCTGGGAACTGTTTTTGCAAAATAGGGATAAACACTTCGTTCAGGGCTAAGCCTAAAATAGCAGGTTCATCAGGTGGTCTACCCGTGTAAGTACTGTGATAAATAGGCTTTTTTCGATGGGTAATACACTCAACAGTGAAAACTGGAAATGAATCAACTTCATTATAATAGCCCGTGTGGTCACCAAAAGGTCCTTCAGGTGCCATGTCATCGGGGTAAATAAAGCCTTCGAGTACAAATTCGGCACTCGCGGGAACCGATAAATTACTTAACTTTGCTGAAACTACTTCGGTTTTACTGCCACGTAATAAACCTGCAAAGGCATATTCTGAAAGGCTATCGGGAACTGGGGTGACCGCGCCGAGAATCGTTGCCGGGTCAGCACCCAGTGCAACGACAACTGGAAAAGGCTCGCCAGGGTGTTTTATTTGCCATTCCCTGAAGTCTAAAGCGCCACCTCGATGGGAGAGCCAGCGCATAATGAGTTTGTTTTTAGCAATTAATTGCTGGCGATAAATGCCTAAATTCTGGCGTGATTTTTCTGGACCTTGTGTGATGACTAAAGGCCACGTAACAAGCGGGCCTGCGTCGTCAGGCCAACAAGTTTGAATTGGTAGTTTATAGAGATCGACTTGTTCTTTTTCAATCACAATTTGTTGGCAGGGTGCTGAACGCACCTCTTTAGGTGCCATGTTCATGACTTGTTTAAAAATAGGCAACTTCTGCCAAGCATCTTTAATGCCCTTAGGGGGCTCGGGCTCTTTTAAGAAAGCTAATAGCTCACCAACTTCCCGTAACGCCGTGACATCTGAATGTCCCATACCAAGCGCAACACGTTTTGCAGTGCCGAATAAATTTCCTAATACCGGGATGTCATAACCTTTCGGATTTTCAAATAACAAGGCAGGGCCACCGGCTCGTAAGGTACGGTCACATATTTCTGTCATTTCAAGATTAGGGTCAACTTCAGTTGTGATGCGTTTTAGTTCACCCATCTTCTCGAGCTGATCGATAAAATCTCTTAAGTCGTTATATTTCATAGGACGTATTTACTGGAGGCTCCAATAACAAAAAACCGGTTATAAAAACCGGTTATCATGTTTATTCTGAACAGTCATCATTTCCTACCAAGGAGATGATGACTTCAAATTAGCTAGCGCTTCTTCATTGATAAGAAGAACTCGTCATTTGTTTTAGATTCTTTCAGCTTATCGAGAATAAATTCTAACGAAGCTATATCATCATCCATACTGTGTAATAATTTTCGTAGAATCCAAACGCGTTGCAATTCATCTTCACTCATTAATAAGTCCTCACGGCGAGTGCCAGAACGACGAATATTAATAGCAGGATAAACACGTTTTTCTGCACAACGACGATCTAAATGCACTTCCATGTTACCGGTGCCTTTAAACTCCTCGTAGATGACTTCATCCATTTTCGAACCTGTATCAACAAGAGCGGTTGCAATAATTGTTAAGCTGCCACCTTCTTCAATATTACGCGCTGCACCAAAAAAACGTTTTGGACGTTCTAAAGCATGCGCATCAATACCACCGGTTAATACCTTGCCAGAAGAAGGGATGATCGTATTATAGGCACGCGCTAAACGGGTGATAGAATCTAGAATAATAACAACATCTTTTTTATGTTCGACTAAGCGTTTTGCTTTTTCGATCACCATTTCAGCCACTTGAACATGACGTGATGGTGGCTCATCGAAGGTACTCGCAACGACTTCTCCACGAACAGAACGCTGCATTTCAGTTACTTCTTCAGGGCGTTCATCGATGAGTAGTACCATCAAATGACACTCTGGGTTGTTTTTGGCAATTGATTGAGCAATGTTTTGCATCATCAATGTCTTACCGGCTTTCGGTGGCGATACGACTAAGCCACGCTGTCCTTTACCGATGGGTGCAACGAGGTCTAGAATTCGCGCTGATAAGTCTTCGGTACTGCCGTTACCCACTTCTAGTTTTAAACGGTCATTTGGAAATAACGGTGTTAGGTTCTCAAATAATATTTTATTCTTTGAATTATCTGGCTTATCAAAGTTAATTTCACTTACTTTTAATAAGGCAAAATAACGTTCGCCATCTTTAGGTGGACGAATTTTACCTGAAATGGTGTCACCTGTACGAAGATTGAACCGTCGTATCTGGCTAGGTGAAACATAAATGTCATCGGGACCGGCAAGGTACGACCCTTCGGCCGAGCGCAAAAAGCCGAAGCCATCTTGCAAAATCTCTAGGACACCATCACCTGAAATATCTTCACCACCTTTAGCATGTCGCTTTAAGATAGAAAATATAACGGCTTGTTTTCGAGAACGGGCTAGATTTTCTAATCCCATTTCTGTGGCAATTTCAAGTAATTCAGGAACGCTTTTATGCTTTAGTTCGGTAAGATTCATAGTTGATTTTTTTTGTCGGATTCAGAGCTGTGTCTGTTATAAGAAAGAATTGTTTGAGTTAATTCGATAGGAAATACCTAACCCAATCGTGGCAGGCCCAGTTAAGATAGACTACTTTATGTTCAATTACCAGAAAATAGCTAAAATTTATTGAAAACGGGTAATATTTTTTTTATTCCTAATCATTATGACTGTCGTTTACTTATGTTTTTTAATGCTCAATTAGCTTATCGACTGAGTCTAGTGCATCTTCATAGAGTGTTAGTTTATAAGCTTCTGCTTTTTTTATATTTAAAGTGATACTACTGCCTGCCGGAAATTGTACGGTTTGTTTGTCTCTTGGCTGTTTAAGTGCTTTTTTTATCATCAGCGCTGCTTGTCTGCCCGTTGTTGGTAAATCGGCAGTAATGCTTAAGGTCGCGCCAATCTGCATAAAAAATGAATGATAAGTGAAAATAGGCACATTTGCTTCATGCGCCATTTCGAATACGCGGTTAGTTTGATCAGTTGAGGCGAGCACACTCGGATCAGATATAAGCCATAAAGCATCAATTTGTGATAATAATTTTATCGCTCGGTTGTCCAGTTGTGTTTCTGCGTTTATTTCTTGAGTAATGAGCCTCAAGCCTAGCGCGTCGGCAGATAACGCGGCGTCTTGAAGTAGTTGCTTATTGTCAGAGCTGTAGAGTACACCAATATTTTTAATTTCGGGGAAGAAGTACTTAAACCAGGTTAGTTGTGCTTCAGGCGCTACTTCGCTGGCAATACCGTTGTAGTTATCTTGCGCGTCAAATCGACGCCAATTGAGTACAGAGCTGAAAATAATGGGCATGTCAGGGTCAATATAATCAATGGATCCTAATGCTTTTGCACCAATACAGTAGATCGCGTCAAAACGCTCTTTATTTAACAGGTCTTGTAAGGTTTCGATTGGTTGGCTGTCATGGCCCAAATCGACAGTATGAATGCTGCTATTTTCCAGCGTTTTGGTAAAGGAGGTCTCGGCAGTTTCATATCGGTCGATTTGTCGATTAGTATTGACGAGTAATATACGCGCTTGTTTTTCTTTTGTTGACTTAGTAGACCCCTGAGCGATTGAGTCTTGTGAGAAACTGGCACTAATATTTGTTTGGTATGGCATACTGGTACAAGATAGGAGTGCGAATAAACAGAGTATACTTAGCAATTGGCTAAACCGTTTTAAGCTCATCAAGTATTTCCATGCTAACAACGCCGGCCTAAAAATCATTACTCTGGCCCCTTGTTTTTGGTTAATCGCTCATCTACGAGTAGCCAGTCGTCTAGCCCTAGCATATTTAGCCCTCGCTTCCCTTTCTTGCTTTTTGCCATCAGTTTTAGAATGGACTGTATTTGATTATTTTCTGGTTCAGGTATTTGTTTAAATACAACGGCAAGACGTTTGAGTGCACGGCTTTCACCTAAAATATGTAATGATTGATTTTGTTGCTTATAGAGCGTAGAGAGTTTTTCTAAGCTGGATTTTGTGGTCAGTGCGGCATCTGCTAAGCCGAAACCAACAGCCATTAAAGCATCAATGTCTTTGGGCACTGCAAGTATATTGAGAGGTGAGAATTGATCGATGGATTGTTTGGAGTAAATGCTACTTAAGACCGACCTAGAATAATCTTCATTACCAGACGTCGCAAGGCTCATGGTTTGCAAATCAAGCTTGGGTTGTTTTCCTACGAGTATTTTATGGTAAGTATCGTTATTGTTTTTAGTGCCACGTAAGACCAGTATGGAGGTCTGCAATAATGGTGTTTTCTTCAATTGTAAATAATGCCAATTTGACATCATGAAAATGGCGTTGTTTTTGTTTTTGATTAATGCTTCAAAAGTTTTTTTGTTATCAACAGGTTGAAATTGGTAAGCGCCCTGCGTTTCCAAATAGAGGTCAAACGTATTTTTAAGTACAGCATTACGAGTAATGTTAATTTCAGGGTTGTAGAAATAAATGGTGATGTTTTCGGTTGCCGTGGCGTGCGTTAACCCGCCCGTTATAGAGAATAATAAAAGTGTCTGTAATAGCAGTATTTTAAACGTAGTCAACTTTAGTCTTCATATCAGTTATTTTTCTATTACTTATTTAATGAAGTTTAGTCTATCTTGTATAGTAGTTTAGGCGATAAAATTTGGCAATTGTAATGAATAAACCTTATATATTATGTGTTGATGATGATAAAACTATTCTTATGAGCTTAAAGGCTCAGCTGAAATATCGCTTAGGGAATGCTTTTAACTATGAAGTCGCAGAAAGTGCGGAGGAAGCTTGGGAAGTAATTGATGAACTAAAAACTAATGATGAGTATATTGCAGTCATTATATCTGACTGGATTATGCCAAAAGTTAAAGGTGATGAGTTCTTAATTGACGTACACGCGAAGTATCCTAGTATTATCAAATTAATTCTAACGGGTCATGCTGATGAGGTGGCGATTACACGGGCTAGGGAGCAAGCTAACTTAAGTGGTTGTCTGGTAAAACCGTGGAGTGTTGACGAGCTTATCGCCATTATTGAATCTGCTTTGGAATCTATATGAGTACACCCGTAATTCTTTGTGTTGATGATGAACGTATCATTTTGAGTAGTTTGAAGAGTCAACTGCAGAATAACTTAGCGGGAAGCTATCACATTGAGCTCGCTGAAAGTGGTGAAGAAGCGCTTGAAATCATTGAAGAGCTTTGCGAAAACAATATAGAAGTGCCTTTGGTGATAACTGATCAGATTATGAGGGGGATGTATGGTGACCAACTCCTAATTCAAATTAAAGCAAAATTACCGCAAACACTCGGTATTATGTTGACCGGGCAAGCGAGTATCAGTGCTGTGGGTGAGGCTGTTAATAAGGCTGGCTTATTTCACTATATACCAAAACCGTGGGATGCCGAAGATTTTATTCTTACCGTTAAATCAGCCTTGGATACTTATTTTCAACAAAAGAAACTTAGGCTACATGATGCCTATCAGCAGGCTTTAAATAAGGTGCTTCAACTGGTTCTCCAACCTAAACCTTTCAAAGATCAGGTTGCGGATGTGCTTAAAATAGTTTTACAGGCGCCTAGTTTTACAGAATTTAAGAAAGGCTCGATATTTGTTGAACCCTTTGATCAGGAGCGCCCTTATTTACAGTCCTTGGAAATGATTGCAGAAGAGAATCATGGTTTTAATCCCGATAACCCTTCATTTCAACATCATTTAAAAAATTATAAAGAGATTGGGGCGCATACACAGTTAATTGGTAATGAAAAGGCAGGGCGTTATTATCAAGCGCCCGTTATTCTCTCGTCGAATGTTTTAACTGCGAATGAGAAGCCTGGTCGTGCGATAGGTGAGAATGTTGTAGGCCTGATTTGTTTATATGTTGACTCTTCGTATCATGTATTGTCCGAAACAGAGTCTTTTATTTCATCTGTGTGCCATACCATTGCGAATATGGTTCGCTTATCACTGCATATTTTAGCGATTGAACAGAATAGCGTTAAACTTGAAGAACTTGTTGAGCAACGTACTGCTGCGCTAAATCGAGCCCTGAAGACGCATGCCAGAAATAACAACATTCTGCGAAAAACAAATAAAGAACTGGAGTATTATGCGACCACTGACGAGTTAACCGGTTTATTAAACCGTCGGTGTCTTTTTGAACGCGCTGATCAAGAAGCTTATCGGTCAAAACGCTATGGAAGGAGCATGGTGCTGGCTATGTTGGATATAGATTTCTTTAAAGCTGTAAACGACACCTATGGACATCAGGCAGGTGACCGGGTGTTAGCTCAAATTGCAAATGTATTAGCGCATAATATGCGTGAGCACGATATCATTGGCCGTATCGGCGGTGAAGAGTTTGCTATTATCATGCCTGACACTGACTTGTCAGGAGGGGAAGAGCTATGTGAACGTATTCGTCAGGCTATTTATGAAGAGCGTATAAGCATTGGCTCTAAGAGTGTTTCGGTGAGCACAAGTATTGGTATTACCTGCTTGGGCAAGCATGAGACAACTATTTGCGCAGCAATGAATCGTGCAGATCAAGCCTTGTACGACTCTAAGCATAAAGGCCGGAATTTGATATCTTTAAATTGTGAGGCAACCAAACTATGAGATGTCAATCGTGCGATTAGGGATCCGAAGTAAACTCTTACTCATAATAGTTGGAATTCTTTTAGTTGTACTTCTTACGCATACTTATTTGCAATTAAGCTTACAGAGCGTCGCTTTTGAAGGGGAGCTGCAAAAGCGAATAACCTTACTCAAAGAAAATTTAACGCAGCGCTCACTTTCCCAAGCCGAGGCGTTAGCTTCATTAGCGGCTGAAGATATCGCTTCGTTTAACTTTTTCTCATTAACAAATAAAATACAGCAAACGATCGAGGCGTCGGGTGAATTAAAATATGTCATTATTTTGGATAGTCATAATAAAATATATATTCATACCGATCAGCCCGAGTTACAGCAAAGTATTTATTTTGGTTCAAAAGTACAAGAGGCCAATCGTCAGGTATTCAATACGCAAAGCTATACAGTAACCTATACGCGTGATGCGCTAGCTGATCATGGTAGTGATTACGCGAATATGGATACCTCAATGGAATATAAGTTTCCGATTAATCATGGTGAGACAACTTGGGGAAATATTCGTCTTGGGTACTCATTGGCACAACTTAACAAACAAATTAGGGCTTCATACGATGAAAATGCCGAAAACCAGAAGAACTTAGCCTACAAAACATCTTATATCGCATTAGCTGTTCTGATAGTTGCATGGCTCATGATTTCTGAAATAACTAAGCGACTCATCTCTCCTATCTTGAATTTAAGCCGGTTTTCAAAAGATTTGGCTGCTGGAGATTTCTCCCGAATACATCGCATTACATCGACCCGTCGTGATGAATTAGGCGAGCTAACGCATAATTTTGCGGATATGGCGCTCAAATTGGAAGGAAGCTATAAGAAACAAGCGGAGTATAGTCAGACCTTAGAAAATACCGTAACTCAGCGAACACAAGCCTTGCATCTAAAAAATTCAGAACTTGTACACGCGCTAACGAGTTTGGAAGAAAGTCAGCAGCAGTTGATTCATTCAGAGAAAATGGCAGCCTTAGGGCAGATAATTGCGGGGATTGCACATGAAATTAATACGCCTTTAGGTGCAATTCAGGCAACGGTGGGAAATACGTCAAAATACCTTTCATTATTTAGCGATGCTTTACCTGATTTTTTGGGCTCAAGTAATGTGGAAAATCAAACTTTCTTTTGTAAATTACTGGCTTCTGCGCAATACGGAGTTGTGATGAGCACACGTGAAGAGCGAAAGATAAAGCGTCAGGTGGTTAAAATCCTAGAGGAACATAAAATAGATCAGGCAAACGATTTAGCTGAAATGCTGGTGGAAATGGAATTAAGTGAAAAAATTGAGGGTTTACTGGCTGAGCTTTTGTTTGCAAAAAGCTTTGATACCGTTGTTCTAGCGTACCATCTTACTGGCATAGGACGTAACAGCGCCACGATTCAAACGGCGATTGGTCGCGCCTCAAAGGTTGTTTTCGCACTTAAAAATTTCACTCACTTAGACCGTAGTGATCAAGCAATACTGACAAATATTAATCAAGGAATTCGAACGGTATTGGTGCTTTATCAAGGCTTACTAAGGCAAGGTTGTGAGGTTGATGAACATTTTGGAAACTTGCCTGAAATTAACTGTTATCCCGATGAACTGAATCAAGTTTGGACGAACTTGATTCATAACAGCCTACATGCAATGCAAAATAAAGGCACATTAACGATAAATACAGAGCAGCAAGCGAAAAATATTATTGTGACTATTAGTGATACCGGTTTAGGTATTCCCCTAGATGTACAGCCAAAAGTGTACGACACCTTTTTCACGACTAAACCTGCCGGAGAAGGCAGTGGTTTAGGTTTAGGTATTTGTAAACGAATCATCGATAAGCATCAGGGCAGTATTCAATTTATGAGTGAACCTGGTAAAACTTCTTTTATTGTTATTTTGCCTATTCTAAATTAAAACTTGAGCGCTAAAGGACGTTTTGAGTAGGTTGTGAAAATCATATTGTTTGGGTAGATTACGCTCCTCTACAAGATAATAAGGTTGAGCGAATGAAAAGGTGGCAGTGTGTAGTATGTGGCTTAATTTACGATGAAGCTGAAGGCTGGCCAGATGATGATATTGTGCCAGGTACAGCATGGGGAGATGTCCCAGACGATTGGTTGTGCCCTGATTGCGGTGTAGGGAAAGAAGATTTTGAAATGGTGGAAATCTAATGGATAGCGCTTTGCCAATTGTTATTATCGGCACGGGGCTTGCCGGATATTCTTTAGTTCGTGAATTTCGTAAACTAAATCGTGATGCGCCTGTATTGATGCTAACACGGGATGATGGTCACTCTTATTCCAAACCAATGCTGTCAACTGGGTTTACCAAAGGTAAAAGCGCTGAAGCAATTTCATTGGCCGATCCTGGTAAAATGGCCGCGCAATTAAATGTCTCAATTCGTAATTTCACTGAAGTTAGTCGAATCGAGCCTGATACGAAGTCTCTCTACATAGGCTCTGAGGTTTTAGTCTATAAGCAGCTAGTTTTAGCCAACGGTGCATCAGCCAAAACTTTAAATTTTAAAGGGAATGATCACGCCAATATTATATCTATCAATGACTTGATGGATTATCGCGACTTTCGTAAAAAGTTATTGGGTAAGCGGCGTGTACTCGTGATGGGGGCTGGTTTGATTGGCTGTGAATATGCGAATGACTTACTTCATGGTAATTTTCAAATAACGGTGGTGGATCCTGCGGGAACGGCTTTGAATGGTTTGATTCCTGACTTTGCCGGAAAAGCTGTGGTTCAAAGCTTAGAGCGGGAAGGCATTCAGTTCATGATGAAATGCTATGTTAAAGAAGTGATTGCACATGAAACTCATTTAGAGGCCATCCTGAATGATGGTCGGCAGATTGATGCAGACCTCATCATTTCTGCGGTTGGCTTAAAGCCAGACTTAAGTTTGGCAAAATCTGCTGGCTTGGAATGCGATATTGGGATTGTCACAAATCGTTTTTTAGAAACTAGCCATGCTGACATTTATGCATTGGGAGACTGTGCTGAAATTGACGGACATGTCTTATTATACATTTTACCCTTAATGTCGAGTGCGCGTGCATTAGCAAAAACACTTAATGGCGAACGTACACAGGTAAGCTTTTCAGCCATGCCAATTGTGATAAAAACACCCGCTTGTCCTGTTGTTGTATGTCCAGCATTAGAGCAACACGGGGAGTGGCAGGTGGAGCAGGATGATATTAATATTAAAGCATGCTATGTGAGCAAAAGTGGTGAAATATTAGGCTTTGTTTTAACGGGCGAGTACGTTTCAGTCAAGCAAAGTTTGATGAAAGGGGTGAAAGGGGTTCATCTCTGATCAAAGGTGGTTGAATTATTTTTTTACTCGATGAGTCAGAGTCAGCGTTTATTCTGTTACTGAGACTTCTTCGGGCTGAATAAAGCTAATCAACTCCCAATTTTCTGCTGGGGCTTGTTTACTGTTTCGGCCTAATGGTACGAGTACGCCGTCAGGGCGGATGGCAAATAACAGGGTTAAACGGTTGCCATGTTGTTTTAAGTAAGCTTCGAAAGAGAATTCAGCAGATAATTGAGTGATTTTTATCGTGGCGCCTTTGCTTATTATGCTTGCCAGCTTTGCAAAGGTCGCGGACTCTTCGAACTGATTTCGGGTTTCAACGTATTTGGATGCTGATTGGTGGCTGGCGCGTAGCTCTTGATCGCCTTCGGGTAAACCTAAAACCTTTCCTTCGCCTAGGAGGTCTAGATAATGATACGTTGACAAGGTATTAATCTGTTTATGAGGCGACACTGCAAGCATGTGGCCTATACCGGTGAAATCGAGGTTGTTCTCCGCATGCTCTGAGACAGGGTTGCCATAATAAACTCTTAAATTATCCATCCTGGCTGCTCGGATGTTTTCCCAGCTGGTATCGGTGAGTACAACAGGAATGTCTTTTGACATCAAAGCCTTGGCAATTGTTCTGGCGACAGCATTAGCACCAATAAACAAATAGCCATTGTCATCGGCTTCTTTTACTTTTAAAAGTAACGCTAGAGGCGTAGCCGTTATACTTTGAATGACGACTGTAACGACAATAACTAAGAAGACCATTGGTACCAGTGCGCCAGCATCTAAATAAGCGCTCTCTTCTAATTTAAAGGCAAAGAGTGCAGCAACAGCGGCGGCAACAATGCCTCGAGGAGCGACCCAGCCTAGAAATGTCTTTTCTTGCCAGCTTAGATCTGTGCCAATTGCGGCTAACCAGACGGCTACCGGCCGAGCAACCAGCATTAAAATAGCAATGACCCAAATCGGCCCCCAGCCCAATACTGTAATGGCATGCAAATCCATGCGAGCGGCAAGTAATATAAATAAAGCTGAAATCAGTAATACACTTAAAGATTCTTTAAATTCAAGGATTTCTTCAACAGGAACACCCTTCATGTTTGCTAGCCAGATTCCCATAATGGTGACGGTTAATAAGCCAGACTCATGAACCAAGAAATTTGAGAAAGCGAAGCAACCTAGCATGAAGGTTAAGGTCCCCGCATTTTGTAGAAATTGTGGGAGCCAGCGATTGCGTAGGGCTTGGCCTAGTAAATAACCGGATGAACAGCCTAAGGCCACACCTAAGACTAAAGTTTTGCCAAAAGTGGCTAGTGTGTGTTCAATGGCATAACCCTGCCCGGCACCACTAGAAATAATAAATTCAAAAACGAGTACGGCAAGTAATGCCCCAATAGGATCTACGACAATACCTTCCCACTTAAGAATATTCCTAATTCGGCCATTTGGTCTAACAGCTCGAAGAAGGGGCATAATGACTGTTGGCCCGCTAACGACGACAATTGCACCAAATAATGTGGAAACGCCCCATGAAATGCCAACAACATATCGACAGGCTAATGTCGCGATAATCCAGGTCACTAATACGCCTGAAATAAGCAGGTTGCGCACCATCTTTCCGTGTTCTTTCAGCTCGGCAAATTTAAGTGTTAAGCTACCTTCGAATAGAATGACGGCAACGGCGAGAGAAACGATTGGGAAAAACATATCGCCTAACAGGGTATCGGGGTTAAGAAAACCTAGGTAAGGACCAAGAAAAATACCGGCAACAAGTAAGAATAAAATTGCAGGTAATCGCAAGCGCCATGCGAACCATTGGCATATTAAAGAGATAACACCAATGCTAGCTAAAGAAATAAGTTGAAGTTCAACCATAAAGTGAAGGGCTTAATCCATATTTGAAATACACTTAACAAGTAAAGATCATTATGGCGATATTGCGAGTAATGACCTGTTCTTTTAGGCAAAGAGTATGACGTGATCGTTGCATTTATACTTTGGTACTTAGCTTTTTCAGAATTTTTGACACAGCAATAAAAGCAAAGCTAGCTGTCACATGTGTGACGGCACCAAAGCCTGAAGCGCAATCTAATTTAGCAGGGCCATTATTTTCTGGTCGACTGTGGCAGACAGAGCCATCACCTTGGTCATAGACAAGTTGTTCGGTGGAATATACGCAGTCTACTCGGTATTTACGTTTTGGATTTCGAGAAAAACCATGCATGCGTCGCAGATTATTGCGTATCTTAGCGAGTAAAGGGTCTTGAATAGTGCGATTTAAATCTGCAATTAGAATTTGGGTCGGGTCTGTTTGACCACCCGCACCACCAGAGCATATTAATTTGATTTTATTGCGGACACAAAATACGATGATGGCTGTTTTTGCTTTTACGCTATCGGTTGCATCAAAAATATAATCGAAGTCTTTAGTTAAGTGCTTTTCGAGATTATTTGGTGTAATAAAGGTGTGGCAAGGGCGTACATCTAACTCAGGATTTATTTCTAATAGTCTTGCTGCCATAACATCGACTTTCATCTGCCCAATCGTCGATTGAAGGGCATGGACTTGCCGATTGATGTTTGAAACGCATAGATCATCTAAATCATATAAGCTAATCGTGCCAATGCCTGAACGAGCGAGCGCTTCAGCCGCCCAAGAACCAACGCCACCTATTCCAATTATCGCAACATGGCTTTGTTGAAAAGTTGATAAGGCTGTCTTGCCATAGAGGCGAGCAATCCCCCCAAAACGAAAGTCATAATCGTTTGTCATGCAACTCAAAACCCTTGAAAATGAAACCGCCACTATATCTGGAAAACAAGCCGCTTGAAAATAAATCAGTACAACCCTAGTGTAATTTTTAAATATTGAAAGGAGTAGGGCTTAGCATTGATGATAAATTTTGTTGTTAATTTTACGCCTTTGCTCTCTTAGTTTATTGCCTTTCGGCTCTTTATAACCGGCCCTTAGTTTTGTATGGATAGCATCAAGTTTTACTTTTAGAGTATGGCAGGCCTGTTTTTGTTTAGATTTTTGTTTAAGTTGCCGCGCTATTTTTCTGCTTTTTTGTGATTGGTGGCTGGGCTGATTGCTGAATTGAGTTGGAGTGTGATTAATTGATATGGTCGTTGGTTTTGAGGTACTTACGGCTTCCCCCAAGACTTTTGAAACATTAGCCTCCTGAGTCGGGGAGGCTGGTGGCTGATCAGAAAAATGCCAATCACCTTGAACATCTTGCCAGCGGTAATAGCTTGTGCCGGCTACGGCTATATTGCCACCGGAAAAAACAAGCTCCGTGATGAGCCAACTCATGAGCATAAAAAATTTCATAAACTCCCCTCCTTGGGATTTAAAACTATAAATTCATTGGTATTATTTTTATGGCTGTCGAGCTTAGATTAGCTGCTTGGTGTGTGTTCCATCAGGCCATATCGTTTTTGTTTTTGTGTAGACATTTCTTTGAGGTCTACAACGACAAGCCCATCGACACAGTCATTAAAATCTGGGTCTATGTTAAAGCCTAAAAATCGTGTGCCTCCTTGAGTTGTTAGGTCTGCGTATTGTTTGTACAACGCAGGTACTGAATAACCAAGGTGTCTCAGTTGTGCTTTTAAAATAGTGAATGCTTCTTTGGCAGATTTACCTTGAAATAACTGACTTATCTTTTGCCGGGCTAAATCATCAATTGTATAAGGGCGCTTGCTTGAAAGTTTGAGTCCTTCGCTGTCGGCGTAATAGAGTTGGTAATAACTAACAATTAGATCTTTTGCGGGACGAGAGAAAGTATTACTAATACTAACCGCGCCTAGTAAATAACGGTACTGAGGATTGCGGCGTAGAAAAGCTGCAATGCCATACCATAAGTATTCCAAACTTCTAGAACCCCAATACCTAGGTTGTATGAAGCTTCTACCTAGTTCCAATCCCGATTGAATAATTTTCTCAGAATCTTTGTTATAGTCGAATAAAGTTGAAGTATATAAACGAGGCTCATTGGTAGTCGAACAAAGTCTGTAAGCACCGACGACTTCCAAGTCGTCTTCATCCCATAACACGATGTGCATGTAGTGTTGATCATAGTCATCAATATCACGTTCATTGCCTGTTCCTTCGCCTATCAGGCGAAAAGCCTCTTCGCGTAAGCGACCTATTTCACGTATTAAAACGGAGTCAGTTTGGCAGTGATACAAAAATATTTTTTTATTGTCTCGGGTCTCGCCTAAAGATTCGCAAGCTTCAACTTCTTGTTTTAGTTGTTGGCGGTTTTCAGGCGCGGCAATGGGGGTAAGGGTACGGAAGAGAGACGGTTTATTCCGGCCGATGCGATAGACCTGTTTCTGGAATAGCTTCATTTTCGTTTTAATTGGAAGGCTTAAATCTTCATGGGCTAGGGGGTCTATTACCTCGCCTACTTTAATGCTCACCGTATTGTTAGATTGTTTGAGTGATTCAAGTAGTAACACTTTCAGTAAAAACAGTGTCGAAAGTGGTTTTGTGAAAATAGATAAGCTATAAAATAAAAATGACTTTTTGGGGCTGACATGTGCCGGCAAAATTGGCGAATTACTTTGTTCAGCAATACTTAAAAAATCTGGTTTCCAGTGGTTATCCTTTATGCGGAGACGACTCAAAAAAGAGACGTCACTGGCAGGAAAAACAACTAATATACCTTCATCTTTTAGATGCTGGCATATCATATTAAACTGTTGAGTTGCTTGAGGTGCGCATTTGTCATATGGCAAGGTAAACAATTGAAGCGGTGGCATGCTTGTTAATAGTGGATTAGCAATTATTTTTATATCGGAACGAATTTCAGTCACTACATTGAGCAATGCTAGAGCATCCAATGCACCAATAGGGTGATTCGCAATCAGGATGACGCGACCCAGTTTGGGAATATGATGTTGCGTGTTTACATCAACATCAACATCAAAGTAGCGAAGCGCTTGCTGAATATAAGATAAGCCCTCATTTTTTGGGAAGGTACCATTAAAGCGTTTTAGTTCTTTTTCGTGTAACACACTTTTTAATATGGACATCAGGGCCTAACCATTAAAAGAAAGAACATGAAAAACTTAAATTTTTCAATGACCGGGCTCGTTGTTGAGTTATTTTTCAAAATCACGGTTTATTAAGCTATACGCTCATATAAAAGATCCCAAACACCATGGCCTAAAAGTTGGCCCCGTTCTTCAAACTTGGTTAACGGGCGGTAGTCTGGGCGCTCAGAATAGCTACGCTCACCGGCTACATTTTTAAAACCTTCTGCAGACTCCATGATTTTCATCATGTGCTTAGCATAAGGCTCCCAATCGGTTGCCATATGAAATATGCCTCCGATTTCAAGTTTAGGGCGTATACCTTGTACGAACTCTGGTTGAACGAGTCTGCGCTTGTTATGTTTTGTCTTATGCCATGGATCTGGGAAAAATAACTGTAAACGGCTTAATGCTTTATCAGCAACCGAGTGTTTAAGTAACTCGTTTGCATCAGCGCAAAATACTTTCAGATTTGTTAATCCAAACTCATCTGCCTTCATTAATAAAGCGCCTACCCCAGGGCGGTGCACCTCGATACCAACGAAGTTTTCATGAGGTGCTTGCTGAGCCATCTCACAAAGTGAGCGACCCATACCGAAACCAATTTCTAGTACGAGTGGATTTGCATTACCAAAAATGTTGGAAAAATCCATAAGTGATGACGATAAATCCAGGCCTAAATTAGGCCATAAGGCATCCCAACTATTTTGTTGGCCGCTCGTCATTCGGCCGCTTCGGATCACAAAACTACGAATAGGTCTGTTCTTAAGAGCTTCATTCGTCATACATTTTCCCACTACACATGTTCATTTTCGCTTAAAAATTTCAGCAAGCTAAAAGCCATTGGCTATAAATTGCGCGAATGATAGGAGTGGGAAGCTTAAATATCAAGAGACAGCGGTAGATAGTTGGCTAGATTCTACAAATGTTTTGATTTGATCACGTACCAAGCGGTAACTTACCAAGGTTTCTGCTTCATTTTCGGCATTTTTAGCTAAAGCAGGCGGGTCATCAAAGGGAATATGTTTGACTGAAAGTGTCGATGGCAGTGAAGGGCAATGATCTGCAGCATGATCACAAACGGTGACCACAAGGTCGAAAGTATTGTCTTTCAACTCATCAACATTTTTAGAGTACTGGCCCGTCATATCGACACCTGATTCTGCCATGACGGAAATGGCAAAAGGGTTCATTCCATGCGTCTCGATACCGGCAGAAAATGCTTGCCACTCATCTGGTTTTAATGCATTGACCCATGCTTCCGCCATTTGGCTTCTGCATGAGTTTCCCGTGCAAAGAAATAGTACCTTTTTTTGCTGTGATGGCATGTTTTAATCCTATGCAATGAATAGAAAATAACCTTACTGCAGATTAGGACTTACAATCCTTAAAATAATTCCTTTAAAAATAGCTTAAATTTTCACTATCGGTAACAAAATAGTTCAAAATTTAACCACATTGCAAGAAATTTAGCCTTATACTCACTTTAACAGCTCATGAAATACGATTATGAGCTGCCTTCCTTGAAATACCTTTATTAGGAGCGCGTCTTATCTGTTGGACGTTGTTCCTTTTTTTATGTGTTTTCATCGCCATGGCTTAATTGGAACAATTTAGGCCTGACCATCTTTTTATAATCTGTGGGAGTTAAGCCTACTTTTGTTTTAAATACACGAGAGAAATAAGCCGTATCTTTATAACCTACATTCTCGGCAACGTCTTGAACGGTTAGATCCGTTGTTTTTAATAAGTCTCGACCATTTTCAATACGTAAATCTTGAAGATATTGATTGGGAGTCATCCCTAATGCTTGCCTAAAACGACGGGTAAAGGTTCGTACAGGCATTTCTGCCTTTTTTGCCATCTGAGGGATATCGATTTCTTCATGACATGAGACTTTTAGCCACTCTTGAACTTCAATAATGGATTCATCAGCATGGGCGGCATTTCCAATCGAAAACATGGGTAAGTCGTAACTGCTGCCCACTTCATGTTCAAAGTGACGTTCAGCCATTTGTCGATGTTTCAGGCCAAAGGCCTGGCCGATTAAATGGAAGACTAAATCCGATAAGGCGTTAATGCTACCGGCACAGTAGATGCCATGACCATAGGTGATAAAGTGCTGGCGCTTAAGTTCAATTTGCGGGTAACGTGCTTCGAAGTCATCAAAAAAGTACCAGTGTGTTGTCGCTGGGTTGTGGTCTAATAAACCAGCTTCCGCTAAAAAATAAACCCCGGTACCGGTTGCGATAAACTTTGTGCCTGCCTTATAACGTTCTTTGAGTAGTGCCGGTAAATGAGGGTATTTATTAAGAATATACGATGGGTTGCGCCAACTGGGTGGAATGAATATCCAGTCCATATGACCTAAGTCTTGGAGCTTTTCCTCAATACTTAGAGGAATCTCACCCGCCACTTGAGGTTGTTCGTCGACTATTTTTACCAAGCTTAATTCGAGTTGGCGGCCTTCTCTATCCATTTTAGCCATGGCATTCACCGCTTTAAGAATCTCGTAAGGTCGTGTTACACCAGAGAATAAAACGCGGTCATAAATTAAGAATGCAGCGTTGATCATATTAAATCACCCTACTTTGGCTGTTTTATTATAGAAAGTGCTAATTAGGACGTTATAGTAGCCGATCACTTATTCACATGGAAGATGGCTAATGATACTGAATAAGGATAAATCAGCCATCTAACGTGCTATTGGTGTTTGAAGCTAGGCATAGAGAAAACACACCGAGAGTTTAAGTACTTTGACCAGAATGATACTTACCTAAGCCAAATAACCCTTTAGAGGCTGGGGTCCACTTCGTTCATCCACCACCTACAAAAATAGCATATATTTACTAAAATGCCTTTCATGGCTAAATCAAAGCCCTCAAGCACCTGACTGGCGATCCAGACCTCGATAAGCAAGCGCTTCGCCTAAATGCGTGATGTCGAGCTGCTCATCACCGCTTAAATCCGCCAAAGTACGAGCGACACGAATCACTCTGTGAGCACCGCGGGCTGAAAGTGCTAGTTTGTCCATGGCTCGTTCAAGCATGCTTTGGGTTTGAGGTTGAAGTGCGCAAAAATGCTCTAATTCTGCTGGCTTTAATTCACTGTTAAGTTTATTTTGTCGATCAAGCTGTCGTTGACGGGCTTGTTTAACGCGTTGATAAACAACCGCTGAACTCTCTGCGGGTGCTGATTTACCGAGTAAAACAGCGCCCGCTTGAAAAGCAACTTCAACGTGTAAATCGAATCGATCTAATAATGGCCCTGAAAGTTTCCTCCGATAATTCTGGATTTGCTGGGGAGTATCGGTACAGGCCACTTTTGGATGTCCAGAAAAACCGCATGGGCATGGATTCATGGCGGCTAAAAGTTGAAATCGAGCCGGAAAATTTATAGTGGCGTTAGCGCGTGAAATACGAATTTCGCCGCTCTCTATTGGTTCTCGTAATACTTCCAGCACAGATCGACCATATTCAGGTAGTTCGTCTAAAAAAAGCACTCCATGGTGAGCGAGTGATATTTCACCGGGAGAGGGGTGTGACCCACCACCAACGAGCGCAACGGAAGATGCCGTGTGATGAGGTGCCCGAAAAGGGGCAGAAAATAGCTTTTCGGTTTCACGAGCCGTGCCGGTTAATGAATAAATCGACGCGACTTCCACCGCTTCAGCATTACTTAAGTTAGGTAATATACTGGGTAAACGCGATGCGAGCATACTTTTGCCCGTACCTGGCGGTCCGTAAAAGAGTAAATTATGTCGTCCTGCTGCTGCCACTTCTAATGCTCTGCGTGCCTGTGTCTGCCCTTTTACTTCGTCTAAGTCAGGAAGCAAACTATCGGGGATATCAAGACGCTCAAAATGAGTGGGGCTTATATGGCGCTGGCCGGTAACGTGTTGGCATATTTCATTGAGATGTGTTGCTGCAAACAATTTTTCGCAATTTGACAAGGCAGCTTCAGCTGAATTTTCTGTCGCGATAAAGAGCGTATTATTTTGTTTTTCACAGGCAATTGCAGAAGGTAAAATACCGGATACGGGGCGTAGTTCGCCTGTTAGCGCTAACTCCCCAATAAATTCATAATCTTGTATCGAATCGCTTTGTAATTGTCCGGTTGCAACTAAAATACCGATTGCAATCGCAAGGTCATAGCGGCCGCCTTGTTTAGGAATATCTGCAGGTGCGAGGTTAATGGTGACGCGGCGTGTTGGAAAGTCAAAACCTGAATTAATCAGCGCACTGCGAACACGCTCCTTGCTTTCCCGTACAGCCATTTCGGGTAGGCCTACCATGGTGAGAGAAGGAAGACCGTTAGAAATATGTGTTTCAACGGTGACTTTCGGTGCGTCAACGCCAAATTGGGCACGGGTATTGATAATAGAGAGGGACATAGCACTCCTTGCTAATTAAACGCGTCCTTTGCGTAAGTTTTGCTTATCTACAGCTATTCTTGGTTTTATGAATAAGGATCTTAGGATTCGCCCTTCAATGCAGCAAAATCTTTTTCCAACTGCTCTAATTTAGAGCGGGTACGTTCTAATACGGCTTGCTGAGCATCAAATTCATCACGGCTAACAAGATCAAGCTTAGAGATAATACCACTGACCAATACTTTAATATGGGCGGTTAAATCTTCTTGGGCTGACTTGCCCATATCCGGGAGTACTTGGCTGACTTGTTCATGGATAGTATTTAAGAGTTCCTGAGGGCTGAGCATTAAAGTCTCCTAATTAAATAAAGGGTATATAGGTTTATAAACTAGAGGCGCACAGAGGTGAGCAATATTCTAAATTTTGTATTCATCATGAATGTAATGAAAGCTTAACACGGGAGTAAAATTGTTCACACAGACTTCTTTCTAAATCATTGGTCGCTTATGGTGCGCTGTTGGTATGTGCGCACCATAATATGGCCTTTGATTTACGTATATGTTGCTATTTAAAGTCCATCATGTTGTTTTTATTAATAAAACTATTATTGGCACAACCCCTGCTTTATTTAAGTAGCGTTGTCATACATGCACGTTGGATGTAGCAACATAATAAAAATCAATAATCTTACTTAAGCGGCATAACAGGAGACTCTCATGAAACTAGTCACCGCCATTATTAAACCCTTCAAGCTTGACGACGTACGTGAAGCATTGTCAGAAATTGGTGTTCAAGGTATCACCGTAACAGAAGTAAAAGGCTTTGGTCGTCAGAAAGGACATACTGAGCTTTATCGTGGTGCTGAATATGTTGTGGACTTCCTACCAAAAGTAAAGGTTGAAGTTGCTATTGGTACTGATTTATTAGACCAAGTGATTGAGTCAATTACAAACGCCGCAAATACCGGAAAGATCGGTGACGGAAAAATCTTTGTTTCTCCATTGGAGCAAGTGATCCGAATTCGTACAGGTGAAACCGGTACTGATGCCGTTTAACTTATTCTAATTAATATTTACGTTAACAATACGTTCTAGCGAGTCTAGTCCGGAGGGTTCTAATGGAAAATTTAGCAAGTACAGTAACAGAAATGCAATACGCAATGGACACCTTTTACTTTTTAGTATGTGGTGCATTGGTTATGTGGATGGCAGCTGGTTTTGCCATGCTGGAAGCAGGTTTAGTACGTTCTAAAAACACGACAGAAATACTAACCAAAAACATCGCGTTATTTGCGATTTCTTGCACTATGTATATGTTGTGCGGTTATGCAATTATGTATCCTGATCTAGGAAGCGCTTTCTTAACAGGTATTACTAGTGACGGTACTGCTGGTGGTGATACTTATGCCCCTTCAGCTGATTTCTTCTTCCAGGTAGTGTTTGTTGCAACGGCGATGTCGATTGTTTCAGGTGCCGTGGCTGAGCGGATGAAGTTGTGGGCTTTCTTAGCTTTTGCTGTTGTGATGACAGGCTTTATTTATCCAATGGAAGGTAATTGGACATGGGGTGGTGACTCTGTTTTTGGTTTATTTGCGTTTAACGATATCACCAATGATGCTGATGAAGTTATCATGTCAGGCTTCGGTTTCTCTGACTTTGCTGGATCAGGTATTGTACACATGGCCGGTGCTGCTGCAGCATTAGCGGGTGTATTATTGCTAGGTGCTCGTAAAGGTAAGTACGGTAAAAATGGTGAAGTTAACGCGATTCCTGGGGCTAACTTACCGATGGCGACTTTAGGTACGTTCATTCTTTGGTTAGGTTGGTTCGGTTTCAACGGTGGTTCTGTATTAGCACTAGCAAGTGTTGAGAGTGCAAATGCTGTTGCGGTTGTATTCATGAATACTAACGCTGCTGCGGCAGGTGGTTTGATTGGTGCTTTATTACTAGCGCGTATCTTATTTAAGAAAGCTGACTTAACCATGGCATTAAACGGCGCATTGGCTGGTCTAGTCGCAATTACGGCTGGTCCTGATACACCGACTGCATTGTCTGCAACGCTGATCGGTTTTGTTGGTGGTCTAATAGTTGTTATCTCAATTCTTTCACTTGATAAGTTAAAAATTGATGATCCGGTTGGTGCAATCTCTGTACACGGTGTTGTTGGCTTATTTGGTGTAATGGTTGTGCCATTCACTAATGATGGCGCAAGCTATTTGGGACAATTCCTAGGCGCTTTAACTATCTTCGTTTGGGTATTTGTTGCTTCTTTAGCTACTTGGGCAATTATCAAAGCGGTTATGGGTATCAGAGTAAGCGCAGAAGAAGAGTACGAAGGCGTTGATATTGCTGAGTGTGGTATGGAAGCATACCCTGAGTTTACTAATAAGTAAGAAGACGCTCATTAAAGTATAAAGCGTAGTTTTTATAAGAAGCCACGCTTAAACTAAAACACTTACCTCAAAAGGGTGAGTGTTTTTTTTTGCCTGCTATTTGTTGCGAAGGGTATGTGAAATGTATGTTTAACAATATATTACAGGGTATATTTGAATCTTATTCTAATATGAACTACTTTTAGGTTTTGGAAATACTTTTAAAGGGACGTTGAATGGCGCCAGCAACTAAGGCCATATCGGAATATTTGGATGATACCGCTGAAATTACAGAAAGCTCACTGGCGGGAGTTAAGCCTGCTGAGCGTAGAGAATATGCCCGCCGTGGCGCGCGATGGCTTTGTACGATTACAACGCATGACAAAACGCATATTCACTGTAGTTCGTTGGATGTTTCAGAACGGGGGGCGTCGATCTTTTGCCCAGTAAACTTTAAAGTAAAAGCGATGTTTGTGTTTGAGCTAAACGTTCGGTACAAAGGCTTGCATAAGACCTTGCGTATATTATCGGAAGTGAAGCGAACATCTATTTCAAATGAAGGCTTCACTTTGGGGCTGTACTTTAAGGATGCGAATGAGGTAGTTTTTGATTTCTTAAAGAAGTATGCCTCCAACGAAATTTAAGTATTTAGAATTTTTTTCATAAATTCAGGGGTGGCTAATGCGCCCTGGTGAATGCCTAGGTTGTAGTACTCTGTATCAAAGGCTTTATTATCAATATCTTTTGCTCTAAAAGATGACACCATCCCACTCTTTAATGCCATGGTTGCACTCCACCAGCCTGTTGGGTAAACAGGTTGAGGGAAAGGCAGCGTGTGCGTGTTTTCAAAGCCCACTACTTTCATATCCTGATGTACTTTTTTGATGATGCTTTGGCTATGTAACAGTGGCGATTCACTTTGCTGTACCAAGATGCCATTCGTCGCTAATGCAAGGTAGCAATCACGGTAAAAGTCAGCGGCAAACAAACCTTCAGCGGGCCCTACAGGGTCGGTGGAGTCGATGATAATGACATCAATCGATCCAGCCGCCGCATTTTTTACCCATTTAATTCCGTCGTCAAACAAAAGCTCAGCGCGAGGGTCGTTGTTGGAGGTACATAATTCAGGAAAAAATTGCTCTGAAAGTCGAGTGACACGCTCATCAATATCGACTTGAGTGACTTTTTGAACAGAGGGATGCTTTAAAACTTCTTTCAACGTACCACAATCACCACCGCCAATAATGACAATGTTTTTTGGCTCAGGATGCGTGAATAACACAGGATGCGACATCATTTCATGATATAAAAAATTATCGCGGGTCGTTAGCATGACACAGCCATCGATCACCATGAGGTTACCGAAAGTTTCAGTTTCAAAAATTTCAAGAAACTGATACTTACTTTGCTCTTCATGACACTTTTTTTTGATCTCTAATGAAAAGCCAGTACCTTCATTTTGAAATATTTCGGTAAACCATTTTTTAGAATCAAGTGCCATAAACTGCTCCTTACTGTAATCGTATGCTATGCGAGATAATATTGTGTGTAGCTATAATCTTAAAAATCCACATTCTATGCCCTAGTAAATTAATAATCAGCAAATTTTTAAAAAACCAGCCATATGGGCTTAAAAAACGACTACCCTTATTTTAAATCTGAGTTAGCATAGTGACTTATAAAACCCAGTAACTGATTAATCTAGTGATTAATCCAATTGAGAACTAAATGAATCCGATTTCACGGAATAAGACCCCGCCTTATAACCTCCATGCTTGGGGAGAAGGTTATGTATCGATTACCGAATTGGGTGACTTAGCTATCTGTCCCGAACAAGATCCTACACAAGCCATTAGTTTAAAAATCTTGCTACAGAAAGTTCGTGCCCTCGGCCTACGCACACCGGTACTTGTTCGATTTAAATCAATTTTGCATCATCGAGTGAATACACTTTGCAGCGCGTTTAACAATCTTTCTGAACAGCTTGGTTATCAAGGGGGTTATCAAATTGTTTATCCCATTAAAGTTAATCAGCAGCGCAGGGTCGTTGAAGAGGTCGTTAGAGCAGAACCTGCCCGCAGTCATGGCCAGATAGGCTTAGAATCAGGCAGTAAACCAGAGTTACTGGCGGTACTCGCGATGGACTTAACTCCGGGCTCAGTGATTGTATGTAATGGTTATAAAGACCGGCACTATATACGCATGGCACTCTTGGGACAAAAGTTAGGGTATAAGGTATTTATCGTTGCCGAAAAACTCAGTGAATTAACCGTGATTTTGGAAGAAGCCAAAAAATTAGAGGTTCAAGCATCGATTGGTTTACGCGCAAAGCTGTCAACGATAGGCAAAGGTAATTGGCAGAATACCGGTGGTGAGAAATCAAAGTTTGGCTTATCTTCACAACAAATTATTGAGGCGGTCGCGTTATTAAAGCACCACAATCAACTTATATCATTTGAACTTCTTCACTTTCACTTAGGTTCTCAAATCGCCAATATTCGTGATATTCATAAAGGCTTCCAAGAGTGCGCTAAAATTTATAGCCAACTACATGCACTAGGCGTTCCGATTAAAACGGTCGATATTGGTGGTGGCTTAGGCGTTGATTATGACGGTACTCGCTCTCGAAGTGCCTGCTCAATGAATTACAGTATGGAAGACTACGCACGTAATGTGATTCAAGCATTTAAAGAAGAAAGCGACCGCTATCAAATACCGCACCCAAATATCATTAGTGAATCAGGGCGTGCGATTACAGCTCATCATGCGATATTAATTAGCGATGTCGTTGAAAAAGAAGCACCCAAAGAATTTGCGGCGTCCTTTCCAATGGAGGCCATCAATGCAAAAAGCCCTGCTGCCTTGGTGCATTTATGGGACGACTATCAGGTCTTGCAACGGGGAGAATCAACGCGTTCTTTATTAGAAATTTATCATGATGCGGCACATGCGATTGAAGAATCCCATAATCTATTTGTGCATGGCGCGTTGACCTTAAAGCAAAAAGCACAAGCAGAGCACTTATATCTATGTACTTGCCAGCAATTGCGCCAGCAACTCAAACCGATTAATCAAGATCATCAAGAAATTATCGATGAACTGGATTTAAAATTAGCAGAAAAGCTATTTGTTAACTTCTCGCTTTTTCAATCGCTTCCAGACGTTTGGGGGATAGACCAAATATTCCCAATTTTGCCGCTTGAAGGTTTGAATAAACCGTTATCTCGTCATGCTGTGGTACAAGACATTACTTGTGACTCTGATGGGCGAATCGATCAATATGTCGCTCAGCACGGGGTTGAACCGACACTCTCTTTACCTGAAAATGGTTTAACCACAGGGCTCGATGCCGAAACACTTTGTTTCTTTATGCTGGGGGCCTATCAGGAAATTTTGGGCGATAAGCATAACCTCTTTGGTGATACAGATTCAGTAGATGTGAGTATTGATGAGCATGGAGAGATAGTTTTAGAGCATGCAATTCGTGGAAATACAATTGCAGATGTACTGCAAGATGTTAATTTTACAGCTGAATATCTGATGGAAAATTACCAAGTATTACTCGATAAACAACGTTTGTCAGTGGAGGATCGTGAGAGATATTTAATCGCTTTTGAAGATGGCTTAGAGAGTTATACTTATTTAGGTTAAATCGCTTATCCTAATGATAAATGTTCAGGAATGCCCAATAGAGGGCTCTCTAAATTTAGTGTAATGAAAAAATAGAATAGGGTATGCATAGGATTAGTTGCTAATTTTAGGGGTAACTAGACCTTTATCCGAAGTATAGCAGGGTAAATCAGTTGGCTGAATACTACTTCTTATTGCGTAGTATCCAGAAACATAATGATTAACTAGATTTTTTAGCCTGTAAAAAATCAATCATCGCTTGTGCAGATACTTTCGGCACTTCAATCATGGCAAGATGACCAATATCGGTAAGTACCAGTTTTTGTGCATTGGGAATTAATGCTGCGTACTTATCAATATTAGCAACATTAATCGCGCGGTCGTGGTCACCCCAAATAATGAGCACCGGCGCTTGGATTTGCTTCAGATTTTCTTCTAACCCTTTTTCCATATCCGCATGTAAATCTTCAAATATCAGCTGATTAATTTTAGTTCGGCTCGCGGCTCTTTCAGCTTCTACCCGAGTTATCGCGGCAGGAATAAAAGGTGGCGCTTCCATTACAAATTCCATTACATCATCAAAATCTTCCTCTTTTATGGTCACAAGGGGGTTGATGCCTTCTTTAAGTAGTTCGTCCATTTTTGATGGGATATCATGTACACCTGCGGGACTAATTAAGGTTGCAGAAAGAACTTGTTGAGGGTGAGTGGCTGCGTATAAAGAAGAAATCGCGCCCCCCATTGAATTGCCCACTAAATGAAATTTATCAACGCCTAACTTCAGTGCAACCTGGCGAATGTATTCCACTTGGCTTTCAACACTGTAGGATTGAGAGAAGTCTTGCTTGTTTTCTCCATGCCCCAGTAAATCAAGGGCGATGATATGGTATTGCTTATATAAATGGCTCGAAAACCGTAACCAATGTTCTTTGGTTGCACTAAAGCCATGCAGCATGATGATAGACTCTTGGTCTGCTCTTTTGGGGCTTTCTAAGTATGCGAAATCTTGTTGGCCCTGCTCTAACTTATAGCTGCTTGTTTTAGATTCTAACTCTGCTTGTGATGCTTCAAAACCGATAGCCCAGTCATAAAATTCATAACGGTATTGATTACTCACTAAGTGGAAGGACGTGGCAGCAGCAATAACAAGGCTGAAACATAAAAGCAGTTTTTTCATATTCTTCTCATTGTTTTTAAATATATCGTTTGTATTAGTAATACTGAAATAGACCATACGATAAAAAGAGAAGAAAAATCAATGCATATGAATGAAAAACTGAATTTTATTCATATGTTATATAAGCACTAAACTTCAGGCTATAGCTGTTAATAAATAAAGGTGAGGGGATGAATGCTTAATGCAGCACCGGAATTTCTTGGGGGCAAAGTAATGCTTTTAAATCGTCCAATTGGTGTTGGGCCTCATGCAACACATCCTGACTTTCTTCTGGCGTTAGTCCATTTTTACCGATCTTTTTAAATGATGGGATCTGGTCGAAGGGCGGGTACTTAGGATGATCCTTTTTACCAATGTAAGAGTGGATGCTCGCGACGATTGTGATGTCGACATAACCAGTCTTTTCATGAGGAGATTGAAAGGTCCAATTATTACTATTTTTAGCCACTTCAATGAGGTCCGCAGAAAAACCCCAGTGTTCAAGTATTTTGGCACCAATGCGACTTTTTAACGAACTGATGATCGCATCAATTTTATAGTCTAACTTCATGAATTCAGGGTAGTTTTCAATATAATTCAAAATAGGGATTGCCCCTATATCTTGCATGAGACCGGCTAACATCGCTTGTTCAGGGTCCATTCCTGGCGTTTTAGAGGCTAATACATAAGAGATCGAAGCGACTTCACTAGAATGAGCCCAAAGCTCGCCCATTTTTTGTTGAAGGAATTTATTTTTGCTTTTAAAGACCTCTTTCAAAGCAAAAATAGTAATGAGCTTGCGCGTGGTATTAAAACCAAGCCTAACAATGGCATCTCGATTGCTGGTGATTTCATTTGCTGTCCGATACAGTGGGCTATTACAAGTTTTTAGTAATTTTACCGTAATAGCGGGGTCGTTATTTAATACGTCAGCGACATCTTTAACGGTTACATTGGGGTCATCTAACAAGTGCTTAATACGTAAAGCCACGTCTGGAAACGATGGCAAAGTTAAATTATTTGATTGGAGGTCAGCCTCAAAATTTTGAGCAATATCTTTCGTTTCGTGGCCTGAATGTAAATCACTCACACTAAACGCGATAGATTTATCTTTGGGTAACTCTTCGAGTAAAGTATTAACAGTTGATTGTTGGATTAGTACAAATACACAAGGCGTTTTTGTTCTAACGGTGTATTTGCGGGGCTGCAATAGAGCAATGGCGGTGCGAGCGCTTTCCGAGCCCGCACTTATTTCTTTAAACCGGCCATCAAAGGACTCAAGCACAATACTGCCTTCAAGTAGAAAATATTCGAGTTTGTCATGATTACCCACTTCGAATACCACATTATCAGCTGGCACCTCTTTTAATATTGATTTTGCCACAGCTAATACCATTTGGTGCTCAGAAAAGCGATCAAAAGGACATAGGTGTTGTAGTTGTTCAAGGCTTGGCTTAGGTTTATTCATGGTGGTCGTTCGTCCTTCCTAAATTACAAAAAGTGCTGTTTATGTGCTCTAGGCCCAAACAAAATAATTCACCGGTAATCTATTTAAGCTTCTTTCAGAATAGTACTAAGTCGCTATAAGTCACTAATAAGTGAAAACTTATTCGTCTTTCTGATGATTTTGCGAAATCAGTATAGAAATTAATATAATATAAGGATTTGAATTGCGTAAAAAACGTACAATTTTGTGTTGACCAAGACAACACATCAAGATAGCATGCCGTCTAGCTCAAGGAATGAGGTGAATCGAATGATTTAGCCTTGTGGAGCTTTGAAGGTATCGGCAAGTATCCCACTTGTTGGTCGTTGTTTTCAAACGCAAGTACAGGATGTTTATGCGCCGTCAAAATGTGCCTTTTTGTAAGGCACAGCTAGTTTTATTACCACTATCAAATTTTACTTTCTCGTTACTCTCTTTGTCATTGTTTGCTTTGCCGTGGTTATCGTTGCTGTGCTTGCCGTTCACGCAGAGCTCATCCATATTTAGTGTAGGCCGCACCCAAACAACAAGGGAGCGTTTATGACTGAAGGTAGTATCGTCACTGACTGCTGGGGTGAATTGTTCTATATCACGCCCGGATTAGGCCTAGAGCTAGGTTTTGATGGCGCGCAAGGCTTTCCCTTATCATTCCATAATGAACTCAGTGTTGCCATGTTTCTTGGCTCGTTATCTTCTTTCGATCTCTCTCTGCTAAGCCAGCGTTTTAGCCCCAAAGCGTTACATGGGCATAAAGATATTCAGCGAGCGATTATACGTGGTCGTTTACACGTATTTCCCATGGACGCACCTATCTCCTTAGCGAGTGTTGTTCAACAAGGCGGCCGACCAAACCAATCGGCATCCGCAAGTTCGAGCTTTAGTGTTTCCCATACAGCTAAATTTAGCGGCTATGGTTCAGCAAATAGCGACCTTGCGTGCCTGAACCGCACACGAAAAGTGATTCGTAGCGAAATAAGAAACGTACTACGGCAAATTATTGAACAAGAACGCATTGAAAGTCGAAAAATTGAAAAGGCCTATAAAAATAAAAGTACCCTAGGTAAAACAGGGGCGCATATAAAGCACTTCAGAACAGGTTTACATAATGCTACGGGTTCATTCTTAACGTGGGTGAAAGACGTTAATGATGTTGTAAGCATTAATCAGCGCTTATTTAGAATGTTGGTTGCAGCAAATGTAGCGAACCATGTGAATAGTGATACACGCTACGAAGTGTATCAAAAGGTACTAACCGCACTCGAAAAGAAAGAAATAGTCGAAGCCCTGGGTTTTGACCCCAGCCTGATCACCTCGGAGAAAATCACCGAAGTTTACTCACTTACTAAACTTATATATGACGACCACGCCACCCAGCTCATTATCAAACACTTCACTTTAGACTATGTTGACGCACAGCATAGCTTGGAATGGAGTGATATAGCAGGCGGCGCGACATTTGAAATCATCCTGACCGCTTTCCTCGCAGTAGTTACCGGTGGTATAGGTGCTATAGCAAGCCTAGGCTCACAAGCCAAAAAACTCAGCCAGATGAAAAAACTCGGTGAGTTGTTTAGTGAATTAGCTGAATTACTGAAAAAAGTACCGAAAGCCAAAGTGCTTACGATTCGGAAGCAGAAAGAGCTAGAAGATAAAAAGGAGCGGAAAAAAGAGGTGCGTAGGCTTCCTATAAAGAATAACTCTAGTAATAATAAACAATCAGATCAGACACCACACAATACTTTAGCACCGCGTAAATATTCGAATACTAAATCAATGGATCCAATGTTTAGTGGTGAAGATCGGCCTGAACAGCATCCTTTTTGGGGAGATCAGACAGTTAAATACCTTGACGATTCAGAGTTAGAAAGCTATGAGTTAACAGTGAAAGATGGAAGAATTGTACACGCGGGTGGTCGTGAAGCTGGTAAACCTTTTGATACAAGTAGTGCTTCAAGTCATGCTTCAGGTGAAGGAAGTGCCATTTTTGTTATGAAGCCGGATGGTAAAATATACGCCTCTAAATATCATGAAGCAGGGGCATTTCATCACTCAAGTCTTTCACAAGGTAATGAGGTCGCTGCTGCAGGTGAATTGGTTGTTGAAAATGGAGTATTAAAAGAAATTTCAAATCAAAGTGGGCATTACCAGCCTTCTCAGACACAGAATGATCAATTATTATTAGAGCTTTCAGATCGAGGATTACAGCAAGAAGCTCAGGCTGATATATTACGTACTGGATATGATGATGAAAATAGTGCAGGTTTTATTGATTTGCAATCAAACAGGGCACCAATATCATCAGGACAGGATGCTACAGAATACATACCAAAATATTGGTGGAAGGACGATATATGACAGATGCTATACCTAGTGAAATTAAACTTGGGCTAAATATAATTCTTTATGAGTTGTTTTATGTCGATTTAAATTTTTTATCAAATTTACCTTCATTCGGCCAAAAGCAGCATGACTATTATGCAAAATTTGATGATGAAAAGCTAAATAAGGTTGGGCGGTCATTAGAGTGGGTGTTAAAAAATGATACTTATCCATTTAATACCATCTATCCAAGGCACAAAAGCATTAGCAACGAGCTAGTTGTCAACTTTCTAAAATATACTTTGAAAGGCTTTATTGATACTCGCTTATATTCGATGTTAGAAAGTTAGGGAACTTAAGTCGAAAATTGGTTAATAAGGAGCTCGACTTAATTTTAGTTGATATAAATCTATGAAATATAGTACAAAAAATGTTTCGTTTGTCTTTGATTATATTTAAAAGAAGTGGTTATTACTAAGAGACAATATGTCAAAACTTAAAACCTATCTACCGAATGAAACTGGCCAAGACTACATTTGCTCTGATATTCACGGACATTTTAGTTTGCTTGAAACGCATCTCGAAGAAGCTGGCTTTGATCAAACAAAAGACCGGCTATTTTGCCTTGGTGATTTAATTGATCGTGGTGATGAATCGCCAATGGCGCTTGATTATCTCAACAAATCTTGGTTTTACTCTATTTTAGGTAATCACGAATTAATGTTGATCGATGGCTATGAAATCGATAAAGATCACGTGTTGCAGCAATGGTATCTGTGGGGAGGCGCCTGGGCTGAAGATTTAAGTAAGGAGGATCTTGAGCCTTTCTATGCGGCAATGGTTGAGCTACCGATGGCGATTGAATTGAATTTGAAATGTGGCGCGAAGGTTGGCTTGGTGCATGCAGAATTACCATTCAAATGTAACTGGAATGATGTTTGTCTAGGGTTGTCAGCAAAAAGGTCGGACGATAACAGTACGAATACGCCTCTGCTGCACGGTATGTTTTGGAATAAAGGCCAGGCAGATTCAATTGATGCAGCGCTTGGAGAAATAAAGCCCGTTGATCATATTGACCATGTGTTTCATGGGCATACGATCATGCCTGATATTACCCGATGTGCGAATAGAACATTTATGGATTTAGGAGGGTACGAAACTGGTTCTATTGGGTTGGTCAATGTTGAACATTATGTGAAGTTATCCGCAGGCCTTTAATTCATTAAAGGCCCCAACCAGTTTATGCTTAAAAACTAGCCGGGATTTCTAATCTCTGGGACCTTTGGCAAATTCTAGTATTGTAGGCACCTGATCTCGGTTACCCCTGTCAGAAATGCGACAACCTATAATCCGCAGAAAAAATTGTCACCCTCAACACTCATATATGTTATTTATTTTCAAATATAAAATACTAGGCCCGACCCCGTGATTTCCTTTGCTGATACCGTTAAGATATAACCATTGCCCAGTTAGTAGAGAAAAGTATGTTGATTAGAATTTTTTCGCGCAGACTTGCCTTGTATTTAGGCGCTTTTTTATTGCTATGTAATTCCTCGATGACTATCGCCAATAACCGTATTGCACTGATTATTGGTAATGGAAACTATCAATATACCTCATCTCTTGAAAACCCTGAAGCCGATGCGAGACTAGTCGCTAAAACACTTAGAAGTCTAAATTTTGAAGTTATTGAACTAATCAACGCTAAACAAAAAGATATGAAACGTGCGATCAATTTTTTTGGCGAAAAGTTAGAAAAAAGTGGCCGCAATACCGTAGGGCTATTTTATTATGCTGGGCATGGAGTGCAAGTTGATGGCCAGAATTATTTGATCCCGGTAAATGCCAATATAGAAAAAGAAAGCCAGGTAGATATCGAATCTTTAAATACAGATTTTGTTATGAAAACGATGGAGTATGCGGGCAATGGCATTAACTTTATTATATTAGATGCCTGCCGAAATAACCCTTATAAATCCGGTTTCCGATCTGCGAGCCGTGGCTTAGCTAAAATAACAGCGCCAACGGGTACCTTGGTTGCTTACGCTACTTCCCCGGGTGATGTCGCTTCAGATGGGCATGGCATAAACAGTCCTTACACGAGAGCACTAGTCAGCTCGATGCTAAAACCGAACCTGCTCGTCGAACAAGTATTTAAGAAAGTGCGCATCGCCGTCATGGAAGAGACCGGTAGAGCTCAAGTTCCTTGGGAGCTGTCATCATTAACTGGAGATTTTTATTTTAAAAAGGAAAAAAATAAAAGCATTTCCAAAAACACGTCCTATTCAAACGTTAATCCGATTGACCGAGAATTAGCTTTTTGGATGTCAATTAAAGATAGTAATGACTCTTCGGACTTTTTGGAATACTTAAAGCGATATGAAAAAGGTACTTATGCGGGTATTGCAAAACGAAGGCTCAATAGCCTTATCATTAACACTCAGAATGGTAAAGATGCTTCTGATTCAGGCGTAGATATTAATGAAGGCTTCACTAAACTCGATGCTAAGGGGCGTCCTTTAAGCAATGATGCAGAGAATTGGTCCTGCGTTATAGACAGCCGAAGCGGTTTAATATGGGAAAAAAAGTCGCTAAGTGGTAAACGTAATAGAAATACGAAATACACATGGGAAGCATCCATCAAGTATTCAAAACAAATAAATAACTATCAGTTATGTGGTAAAACTGGGTGGGGGGTGCCCAATAAAGGTGAATTAGAATCGATAGTAAAGGCACTTAAAGCTAGCCCTTATGACTACGTGAAGTATTTTCCTAACACGAGGCCTGGTTGGTACTGGTCGGCAACTAGCGGAAAGCATAAGATTAATTATGCGTATGGCTGGAGTTTTAATTCTGGCGAATCAGGGCTTGGTGGGAAGGGGAATAAAAACTATGTGAGATTAGTCAGAACGGCAGATGATGTTAAGTAAAGGTAAAGAGCTACTTGATGCAGCTCTTTACTCAAAAACTAGGTTTTAGTCGAACAATCCACCGAATAAACCTCTATCCTCAGTTTTACCAGCTTCAGCGGCTTCCATCTTATCTGCACGCTCAGCCGTAATGGTTCCTAAATCTTCGATCTTTAATACCTTGCCAGTTACTTTTATCTTCTGTGCATTGTAAATGAAGGGGAAAAAACTTGGGAACTCAGTCTTATCTTCTTCCGTTGTAAGTTGGAAGAATGCATCGCCTTTTAGGCTCTTAACCGCACGATATGCGGCTAAGCTTTCTAGCTTAGAAGCACCTGCAAGCCCTTGAACACTTGCTCCAGTGGTATCACCGCTAACAGTGAATCCCAATATTTTAACTTGGTTAGACGTACCCGTAGCTGTGCCGATTGTCTTGTAGGCATATTCAGTTGGGCGTGTAACGATTTGCGCAGATTGAGCATTCAAAGAGGCGGTCGTTGTTGGATGGGCTACTTTACTCATTGAACTACAGCCAGTGACAGCAGTTAAGGTTATAACAGCAGCGATCATACCAATTTGTTTTTGCATTATATCTTCCTTTTAACGGAGTTTTTTTCGAACTCATTTTTTAATTATAACGAGGGTCTGTTATAGACCCGCCAGAGAATAAACATTCCCATTACAATAGCCCATACTGCGTAGCAGTCGAAGCTAAGCTATTGCTAAGCATAGGGTATGTTCCTGATTCATCAATTTATATTCAAAATATTTCTATTTTCAGCTGCACTGTTTAAATAAATAGTGCTCTGTTAAATTATTTAATTGCGAGGAAAGGAACGATCAACATAGCGAGAGCATAAGCGGGGAACTATTTGGATAATGACTCCGCGCGAGGGATATTTGGCGCTGCGGTGATGAGTAGTCAATGGTTTGTAATTACGTTAATCAATCAAAGTTTTGATTATAAAGTAATCAATAAATATTGTGAATACGTAATATTTAGACTATTAAATAGGGACAATACTTATGAATTGAATAATAAAAAAATCAGGGGTCGGTGGCCTTTATGAATATACGTTGGAAGATTGTTCTAGTATCTAGTCTTAGTCTTATTGTTGCGATGGCTGTCACTCAAACACTGAATATGAATCTTTTTAGCAGTACTCAAAATGAAGTTCAGGAGGTGACTGAAGAGCTGCTTTACAAAGAGCTTGGAGAGCGTCTTCTAAGCACTGGTAGGTATGAGGGTGAAAAGATATCTGGTCAGCTAAACCGTGCGATGATGAGTGCACGTAGTTTACGTTCTACAGTTGAAGCGCTTCGTTTAGAGGCTCAAGAACAACCTGAAGCGCTTAAGCAGATCAGGCCACGAATTTTAAAAGTTTTATATAGAATACTTGAAAATGAGCCTAGCTTCGTGGGGTCCTACACGGGCTTTGAGCCGAATGCTCTCGATGGGGCTGATAATTCAGTTCCGAAAATGCTTGGTCAGGATGACCAAGGTCGTTTTATTCCCTGGGTTTATCCAGACCCAACCACCCGAGAAAAATTGGTTGAACCCTTATTAGGAATGGAAAGCCAAGAGCGAGATGCTAACGGTATCCGAGCTGGGGAATATTACCTCTGCTCTAAAGAGTCAAAACAAGATTGCGTAATAGATCCTTATCTCTACCCATTAGGGAGTGAGGAGGTTTTGCTAACCAGTATGGTGACCCCTTTGTTGGATAACGGTAAATTCCTTGGGATTGCAGGGATAGATTTACCTGTGCCTTTTATTCAACAGATATCTGAAGAAGTCAGCGCAGGGCTCTATGAGGGAGATAGTATTGTCGTCATCGCCAGCCATATTGGCATTGTATCGGGGCATAGTGTCGACTCTAAACTATTAGGTAATGGAATCGCAACAGTACTTGGCAGTGAAAACTCAGAAATGTTAAGTGCGATTCAAGAACATAAAACGGCCTTTATTAAGACTGATGATCGACTGGTAGCCGTGGTGCCCTTTAATATAGGTAATATGGACAAACCTTGGACGATCTCAATTTCTGTGCCGATTAAAAAAGCCGCTTCTTCCCTAGTCGAACTTAATAAAACACTTGAAAATAAGAAAACTGAGGCCAGAAATTATTCCATTATTTTGTCGTTAATTTGTATTATCGTAGCAGTACTTATCATCGTCTTTGTGGCGGATTCAATTACTAAAGCACTGACCCAAGCAGTCAAATTTGCCCATGCTTTAGCTGAAGGGGATTTAAGGTCTACGATTACAGTTAAAGGGAAAGATGAGACAGGTCAGTTGCTTTTAGCGATGGACTCTATGAGTAAAAAATTGATAGACGTCGTTCAACAGATTCAAGATAACTCTCAACAAATTTCTACTGCGGCAGGGCAGGTAAGTGACACAGCAAATTCGCTTAGTAGCGCGGCTAGTCAGCAGGCGTCAAGTGTTGAAGAAACCAGCGCTTCAATAGAAGAAATGGGGGCATCGATTAATCAAAATAATGAGAATGCTCAGATGACTGACAAAATAGCCACGGAGTCATCTATCGCGGCCTCTGAAGGTGGAGAATCAGTTGCTGGAACCGTTAAAGCCATGACTGAAATTGCTGAAAAGATCTCGATTATTGAAGATATCGCCTACCAGACCAATATGTTGGCTCTTAATGCAGCGATTGAAGCTGCTCGTGCAGGAGAGCATGGTAAAGGGTTTGCCGTGGTGGCAGCAGAGGTGAGAAAACTTGCCGAACGCAGCCAAGTTGCCGCTTCAGAAATCAGCATTCTGACAAGTGACAGTGTCAAAGTAGCAGAAAAAGCAGGTTCGCTCCTTGAAAAAATGGTACCTGATGTGACTAGAACTGCACAATTAGTTCAGGAAATTAGTGCAGCATCCGAAGAGCAGTCTAGCGGTGTCGGACAAATAAACATCGCAATGCAACAATTAGACAGAGTGACCCAACAGAATGCTGCAGGCTCCGAAGAATTAGCCGCTACAGCAGAAGAAATGCAAGCTCAGTCTGGTAACTTGCAACAGGTAGTCAGCTTCTTTCAGCTAGAAGCAGGCACTACACATAAATTTACACAACCTACACCTCTCTGCTCAAGCAGTTTAAATTCCACAATGACTAATACTCCGGCACCAAGTTCGATAACTGATGGTACGGCTCAAATTAATGAGTCTCAGTTCAAACGATTTTAGAGGGGCTGAAAAATGAGTTTTTAGTCATTCGATTAGGATCTTTTTTACTTCAAGATCTACAACGTATTGTTGAAAATTTTGTTGTAAGTAACGCAGATTTTGCAAGAGACCTTTAGCTAAATTTGAATGAGTAAATTAAAAATTAGGGAACAACTGCTTATGTTATTATTGTAAGCCGCTAAGAAAAAGCGGCTTGATGGAATTTTAATTGGGCTGTTTGCCCACCGTCTGGGAAATGATGGTAAACGACTCGACTGACATTGGCATAAGGCACATCAAAGTTCCATAAGTTCTCTTTAGGCATACCGAGCACTCGACTTAAAATTGCGCGTATGACTCCTCCATGACAAACCAATAATGTGTGTTCACCCTGATTGTTTATGATGAGTTCATCCCATGCGGTATTGATGCGTTGGGTGAAGTCCGTTAGACGCTCTGAGCCTTTTGGTGCGTGGTTATCAGGGTCTTGCCAGTAATTACGTAGCGCTTTAGGGTCTTGCTTCATAAGGTCTTTAATGCGCAAACCTTCCCACTCACCAAAACTGATCTCCCGAAACTCTTTATTAATTTCGAGCTCTATCTCTAGTTTGGTTCCTAGCTCTTGAGTAAAATCGTGGCACCGCGACAGAGGTGAAGTGAGTAATTTAGTCCATGGTGCATGAGCGCCGATGCTTTCACGCATTTGTTGCCAGCCGAGTTTCGATAAAGGGTCATCTTGCGCGCCTCGCAGTCTTTGTCCTCCTACAGGCTCTCCATGACGAATTAAATCTATAATAGTCTCAGTTGACATTGATAAGGCTCCTTAGCGTGGTTTCGTTTATACTAGGCGTCGACTTTTTATTAGAACATACTCATTGCAACTTTTTGGAGAAAATATGCTAGAAGTAAACGAATATTTTGATGGTAAGGTTAAGTCCATTGCATTTAAAACCTCAACACTGCCAGCCACTGTTGGTGTAATGGTTGCTGGAGAGTACACTTTTGGCACAAGCCAAAAGGAATATATGACCGTTGTTAGTGGTGAGCTAATTGCTAAGTTGCCGGATTCAGAAGCGTTTGTTTCGTTTAAAGATGGTGAAACCTTTATTGTTGAAGCTAACCAGTCATTTGATTTAAAAGTACCTCAAGATACGGCTTATTTGTGTAAGTACGAATAAGTAATTCTGTATGTTTTCACGGTATCGCATTTGATACCGTGCTTGATGTTAATCTGCTATTTTTAATTGGGTAGTTTGCGTTTCTTGAAATAAATAGGTGTTTCTTCTAAACCTAATAGGTCCCGACGAATTAAATCCAACGCGAGCGCAGAAACAATCTGTTGGAAAAAAATACGATTACCCGGAAAATAAAAGGCGCGTGATTGCATTGAAGTTTGGCTTCCCCAAGCGAGATAAACTGTTCCGACGGGTTTGTCAGCGGTGCCACCATTTGGGCCTGCAATGCCTGAAACTGATACACCTACCGCTGCACCACTTGCTTTGAGTGCACCTGATAACATTTGACGAACAACCGTCTCACTTACTGCCCCCTGCTCTGCTAAATCTTTTTCTGATACATTCAACAGGCTTGTTTTGATTGCATTTGAATAGCTAACAAAACCTGCTTCAAATACACTCGAAGCACCACTAACCTCCGTCAGTAACGAAGCAATTTTTCCGCCAGTACAGGATTCTGCAAAGGTGATGGTTTTATTTTGCTGTGCAAGTAAATCAATAACCACTTTTGCGAGTGTGCGATTATCATCCGTCACAATATGCGCACCGACCAATGCTTTGATATTTTCTTGCCATTCATTCAATAAATGATGGTCTTTTAGGTGGTCTACTTTCAGTTTGAGTTCAAGTAAGGGCATTGAAGCTCTAAAACCTAACTCTAACTGATCAGGCCAATTGGGGTAAGTCTTCGAAATAAGTTCTTGAAGGTTTGATTCACCGTAACCAAATACTCTAAAGCGCACTCTTTTTGGTTGATGCGTACTGGGTAATAAATCGCTTAATTGCGGCAGTATTTCTTGCGCCATCATCGTTTTTAATTCGTGTGGTACACCGGGGGTACAAAAGACTAAACACTGATTAAGTTTGACCTTAAATCCGACAGCCGATCCGCTAACATTGGCTACAATTTCAACGCCTTTGGGTAAAATTGCCTGCTTTCTATTTGCTTCGCTTAAGTCATAGTTACGCTTTGTGCACCATTCAATTAGATGTTTGATGGCTGTCGGGTGTTCTTCAAGCTCCACATTTAGGGACTTTGCTAAGGCTTCTGCCGTGAGGTCATCAGAGGTTGGGCCAAGGCCACCATTTACGATGAGTACTTCTGAGGTTTTACTTAGGCGCGAGATTTCACTGACTAATTGGTCCAAGTCATCTGATACGGTTGCTTTGTAGTTAACTTGAATGCCAGCATCAAGGCACATTTTCGCTACCATCGCGGAATTACTGTCTAACGTGTCGCCAGTCATTAACTCATTACCGGTCAACAATAATTTGAGCTTCATAATTTGCCTGCTGAGATTCTAGGTGATATTAAAAATTATCGTAAAAAATCGACATAATTCATTCGTTAAATGGTGGCTTAGCCTTTTAATTGTGCTGACATTTCGATTGAGCGCTCTGTCGCAGCATTGATAGCTGATTCAAATATCGACACTAAGCCTAAGGATTCAAAGGTTTGAATAGCGCGCTCTGTCGTACCGCCTGGTGACATCACGTTGCGTTTTAGTTGGGCGGGTTCGATATCACAACTTAAAACCATTTCAGCGGCGCCTGCGACCGTTTGCGCAGCCAATTTTCGTGCCGTCTCAGGTGATAACCCTTGTTTTATTGCTGCGGCTTCCATCGCTTCGATGACTAAGAAAATATACGCGGGACCACTTCCCGATAATGCGGTCACAGCATGTATTTGGCTCTCATCGTTTACCCATTCAACAATGCCTATCGCGGCGAATAATTCACTGGCGGCTTGTTTTTGGGCATCGCTAACCTGTGCATTTTCAATTAATCCACTGGCGCCTTTTAGTACCTGTGAGGGAGTATTCGGCATACAACGAATTATGGGTAAGTCGTTACCTAACCACGTGTGAATGCTATCGATGCTAATACCCGCTGCAATAGAAATAATGAGTGGTTGATGGCTGAGTGAGATAGAAATTTCTTCACAAACACTTTGCAGTACCTGTGGCTTAACACTCAAAACAATAATATCAGCGCTAGAAACGGCTTGCTGATTGTTTGTGCTGGTTTCAATATTAAGGGTATCTTTTAAGGTGTTTAGATTTTTTTCATTTGAGGGTGCACTCGCGATGATTTGCTGTGCAGGAAAACCATTTTTAAGCAGGCCGCCAATAATGCAGCTTGCCATGTTACCAGCACCAATAAAGCAAATTTTACTATCATTTAAGTTCATGTATGTACTCGTTTAATTAAATGGTTAAATCAAGAAAGTTTTTAATGTATTTTGTTCTCTTTTTGCCCTATATCTTCGTTATAGGCGTTGACCAAACAGGGCTGTGCCGACTCTTACCATGGTAGACCCGTTATTAATGGCGGCTTCGATATCGCCTGACATCCCCATTGAGAGTGTATCTATGTCGGAATAAACCGTTTTTAGCTGTTTAAATAATGTTTCCATTTCCAAAAAGGAAGTCTGAAGCGCTTCAGGAGACTGTACGGCTTTAGGAATGGTCATTAGTCCTCTTAGTTTTAAATTTGGCAAAGAGTAAATTAGCTTTGCCAGTGTCTCGACCTCTTGAATGTTTAGGCCAGACTTACTATCTTCATGGTTAATATTAACTTGAATACAGACATTTAATGGCTTTAAATCGTCAGGGCGTTGGTCGTTTAAACGTTGTACGATTTTCTCTCGATCAACACTTTGCACCCAGTCAAAATGTTGAGCGATGACCTTCGTTTTATTCGACTGAACCGGTCCAATAAAATGCCAAATTAAGACTTGGAACGCCTCTTTAGTACATAAGTCTTTTAATGCTTCTTGTTTAGACACCGCCTCGTTCACATAGTTTTCACCAAAACAGTTTAAACCAGACTGCATGGCGGCTAATAAGTCTTCGGCACTTCGGGTTTTCGTCACAGCCAATAGCTGTACCGATTCAAGATCGCGATTCGCGTCTATTTGTGCTTTTTTTATTCTTTGTCTAACGTTTGTGAGGTTGTCTGCTATGCTGAACATGATGTTATTCAATAAAAAAATGGGCTGAAGTTACGGCCATTTGAGCAAAAACCGAATACATTCACAAGCTTTTATATCGTGTATTACCCGCTAGAGGACGACAATGGATATTACTGAGTTACTTGCCTTTTCTGCAAAACAAGGCGCATCTGATTTACACCTTTCTGCTGGCTTACCGCCGATGATCCGAGTTGACGGCGATGTTCGCCGAATCAACCTTCCGGCGATGGAACATAAAGAAGTACATTCATTAATTTACGATATAATGAATGATAAACAGCGTAAAGATTTTGAAGAGTTTCTCGAGACCGATTTCTCCTTTGAGGTGCCGGGTGTTGCGCGTTTTCGTGTGAATGCATTTAATCAAAACCGTGGTGCTGGGGGGGTGTTTCGAACCATTCCTTCAAAGGTTTTGACCATGGAAGATCTGGGCATGGGCCAGGTATTTAAAGATATTGCAGAAGTGCCTCGAGGCCTTGTGTTGGTGACTGGACCGACTGGGTCAGGTAAATCAACCACTCTAGCGGCGATGATTGATTATATTAATGATAATCGTTATGACCACATCCTCACCATTGAAGATCCAATAGAATTTGTGCATGAGAGTAAAAAATGTCTCATGAACCAACGTGAAGTTCATCGAGATACTTTGGGCTTTAATGAAGCCTTACGGTCAGCCTTACGTGAAGATCCCGATATTATTCTGGTGGGTGAATTACGTGATTTAGAAACAATACGACTCGCGCTCACTGCAGCGGAAACAGGTCACTTAGTGTTTGGGACGTTACACACTACATCAGCGGCCAAGACTATTGATCGGGTTGTCGATGTATTTCCTGCTGAAGAGAAATCAATGGTTCGATCAATGCTCTCAGAGTCATTACAAGCCGTTATTTCACAATCATTGCTGAAGAAAACAAATGGTGGGCGAATTGCGGCGCACGAAATTATGATGGGTACGCCAGCGATTCGCAACTTGATACGTGAAGGTAAGGTTGCTCAGATGTACAGTGCGATCCAGACTGGCGCAGCTCTGGGTATGCAGACCTTAGATCAATGTTTACAGGACTTACTCAGTAAGGGTTTGATAACGCGGGATATCGCAAGAGAGCAAGCGAAAATACCTGAAAGTTTCTAGGTATTGTTTGACAGTTCAGCGTGATAGTAATTTAAAAGATTAGAACAAGGATCAGATTGTGGATTTTGAAAAGCTCTTAAAAATAATGGTAGAGAAAGGTGGTTCTGACTTATTTATTACAGTTGGGGTACCGCCTAGTATCAAAATTCATGGAAAAATCCTCCCGGTTACCAAGCAGTCTTTAACGCCAGAGCAATGTCGTGAAATAGTCTTTGATGTGATGACCGAAAAGCAGCGTACAGAGTTTGCTGAGCATAACGAATGTAACTTTGCGATTAGTGCCAGAGGCATTGGTCGTTTCCGGGTAAGTGCCTTTTATCAGCGTAACCTCTGTGGCATGGTATTGCGACGAATTGAAACCGAAATACCGCGCATTGAGGATCTAGGTTTACCTGAAGTGATCAACCAGCTGGCAATGACCAAGCGAGGTTTAATTATTTTTGTTGGTGCAACAGGGACGGGTAAATCGACGTCACTTGCATCGATGATTGGCCACCGTAATCGAAATAGTCGGGGTCACATTATTTCAATAGAAGATCCCATTGAGTATATCCACCAACATGAAAACTGTATTGTGACGCAGCGTGAGGTGGGGATTGATACCGAAACGTTTGAGGTGGCCCTTAAAAATACCTTACGACAAGCGCCTGATGTTATTATGATAGGTGAAATTCGGAGTAAGGCTACAATGGACTACGCAGTGACGTTTGCAGAAACCGGTCACCTTTGTCTTGCAACATTACACGCCAATAACGCTAACCAAGCGTTAGATCGAATTATTAACTTTTTCTCTGCTGAGCAGCAAAATCAAATCTGGATGGATTTGTCATTAAACCTCAAAGCAATTGTCGCGCAACAACTTATTCCTACACCTGATGGCAAGGGCCGGAAAGCGGCGATCGAAGTTTTGCTCAATACACCCTTGTGTGCCGATCTTATTCGTAAAAAAGAAGTACACAAATTGAAAGAAGTGATGACCAAATCACGCGACATTGGAATGCAAACGTTTGATCAAGCACTTTATGACCTTTATGCTGCAGGTGATATCACGTATGAAGACGCCTTAGCGTATGCCGATTCGGCCAATGACTTGAGACTATTGATTAAACTGGGCTCTGACTCAAGTTCGCCTGCTCAGTTAAGTTCAACCACGGACCGCTTTAGTATGCAGGACGAACGAGACCTGTAATGTCATTAATTTATAATACTTAAAGCATTTTGGGTATCTGGCTTTCTAATACTTGTTCCATATCACTTGCAGTAAGGGGCTTAGAAACGAGATACCCTTGTATGAAATCGCAGCCATAGCCACTTAATAGTGATAACTGAGCTTCGTTTTCAATCCCCTCGGCAACCACCTGAAGATTAAGGCTGTTTCCAAGTACAATAATGGCCTTCACAATGGCTTTTTGTGTTTTCGAATCTTCGATGCCTTCAATGAAAGAACGATCGATCTTTAAAATATCAAGTGGCAGCTCATTCAAATAACTGAGCGATGAATAGCCTGTTCCAAAGTCATCAATCGAAATCTTGACCCCGATTTTACGCAAAGCGCTGAGCAACTGCACAGCCCCCTTCGTATCTTCCATAATAGAGTTTTCAGTGAGTTCAAGTTCAAGGTTTTCGGCCGGAATGTGTGTGGTTTCGATTGTTTTAATAATAAGCGCTTCTAAACCAACATCACGTAACTGGCGAGGGGACAAATTAACTGAAACACTTAGTTGTCCGAGCCCTTTTGCTTCCCACTTTTGAGTTTGGTGGCAGGCTGCTTCTAATACATAGGCACCTAAATCAGAGATTAAGCCACATTCTTCTGCAATATTTACAAAATCGACGGGTGAAATTTGACCTTTAGTTGGGTGGTTCCAGCGTATTAAAGCCTCAACGGAGCGAATTCTGTTTTGGGCCACATCTAATTTTGGCTGATAATACACTTCAAGCTCTTCGTTACTGAAAGCTTTACGTAATGCTTGTTCCATTTCGAGCCGTTTACGTGAAAAAGATTCTAATGATGCATCAAATAATTGAATTTGATCGCCGCCTTGATATTTTGCTTTTTGGACGGCTAAGGCCGCATTTTGCATGAGTGTTTCAATATCTTGTGCATGCTCAGGTACGAGGGCAACACCAATACTACAAGATAGTGCAATCTCTTGCTCATCGACGACATAAGGGTTCGTTGTGACTGATTTGAATAAACGCTCCGCAAAGTCTAGAGGGTCAAATTTCGGATTATTTGCAACAATACAAGCAAACTCATTACCGCCTACGCGCGCTAAAATATCCACTTTCTGAACACTTTTAGATAAACGGTCGGCAATTTCGCAGAGTAATTGGTCTGATGATTCGTGCCCAAAGCTATCGTTAAACTGTTTGAATCGGTCAATATCTAGTAATACCAATACAAATGGCATCTGTTCATCTTTATAACGTAATAATGCTCTGTGTAATTGATCTTTGAATTGAACACGATTGGCTAATTTGGTGAGATCATCATAATTAATGAGGTAATCGAGCTGTTTATCTGTCGCTTTTCGGTCGGTGAGATCTGACACCAAGCCTGCATAATATTTGGTATTGCCGCGTTCATCAAAAATAGCGTTAATTTGTGTCCATTGGGAATAATAGTCCCCATAGTGGCGTTTCTCTAATAACTCGCCTTTCCATTGGCCTTTTTCTTTTACTTCGTTCAACAATTGGTTAAATACATCTGATCGATTGGGGGTTTCACTAATATCTAATATTGAACGACCTACCAGCCAGTCTGCATCATGACCCGTAATCGCTGAATAAGCTAAATTGACTGACAGAAAGCAAGCATCCTGATCCAGAACAAAAACACCTTCTGAGGTTTGATCGAAAACTGATTTGGCTAATCGAACTTGTTCATCGCGTAAAACTTCAGAGTGAATGTCGCGACGCGTGCCTAAAATTCGTTCTGCACGACCTTTCGCATCATGATCAACCGTTTTTCCGCACTCTTCAATCCATATCCAACCGTTATCATCTTTTACACGATATTGAATTTGGTACTCAGACCGAGAGCCATCCAAGCAAGCGTTCAACGTGTCGCGCACTTCAATATAATCTGCTGGATGAATGATTTTCTTCAGCGTTTGAATGACTTGTTCGGTGGTTTGCTCTTTCTCGCCATATAAAGAATGGAAAGCAGACTGGTAAAACTGTCCCTGCAGAATATCCCAATCAATTAAACCGAGGTGTGAGGCATCAATTGCTTGAGTTAAACGGGTTTGGCTTTTGACAAGCGCATCACTAATTCTTTTTCGTAATGCTGCTTGCTGCCCGAGTTGAGTATTTGTTTCTCGTAATTCTTTGGTTCGTTCTGAAATGACACGCTCTAGATTATCTTCTTTTTGAATTAGCTCAGCCTCTACTGCTGCGCGGCTATGGGCTTCTTTTTCGATGGCGTCGCGAAGTAAAGTGAGCTCTTGGCTAGCTTCATCAACAGAGAGGTTTACTTTTTCCTGGCGCATTAATTTTTGAGCTCGGGCAGCGCCATACCAAAGCACACCGAAATTGAAATCCATCAGCAAAGCTATATTTAAATTGTCTTCCCAGTTTGAATTGATGACTAAATAGTTGAGTGCAAAAACTACCGGCGCAGAGAAAGCATATACGATATACATGCCGAGTGGCACCGTGGAAAATAAGAATATAACCGAGAGTAAAATAAATACGAGAATACTGGCTGAATCGGTTTCTGCCAGTATGGCTGCGTCGGGTGTGAAAAATGAAAGAATGAGCCAAAAGAAGCCGATTAGTATGGGGGTAAATTTTTCAGGTATAAAAGAATCTATTTGCTGAATATTAGGGAATAAAACACGACAGCTTTGCCATATAGAAAATGCGAGTGTGGTGGCAGTGCATATTGAAAACCAAACATTATCCAAACCTAATTCTGCCCACCAGGCAAGCACAACGATAATACTTAAGCCATAAAATAGCAGGCGGTCCTGAGGCGGGATATCAGCAGGGATTCCTAATTTGATTATTTTCTTTTTAAAGTTAATCTGCATGATTCGCGAAACTATATTAAATACTTGTTGTTTGTCTGATGTTTTTCATTTGTTATGATCCACATTGTAACTTTATTTTAGATGAAAATAAGGGAAAGTATGTAAATGACAGTGTTCTATTCATGTTTATAATGGTTTTCTTGCTTTAGGGTGTGTCCCAACTGCTGATATACTCAGCGATAGTATTTTATTGGCTAACGTCGCTAAACATTTTAAGTCAGCCTTTACCCTATTCACTATTAACGATAAAAAAGCACAAACCATGGATGTTTCACATATTTTAGACGGCTTAAATGATGCGCAACGTGAGGCGGTTGCAGCGCCCATGCAAAATTTATTAGTCCTTGCCGGCGCAGGGAGTGGTAAAACACGCGTATTGGTTCATCGTATTGCCTGGCTAATGGAGATCGAAAACCTTAGTCCATCTTCGATTATGGCAGTAACGTTTACCAATAAAGCTGCGAAAGAAATGCGTGGCCGAATAGAACAGTTATTAGATATCCCTGCCAGAAGCTTATGGTTTGGCACGTTTCACGGTATTGCACATCGTTTTTTACGCGCCCACTCACGTGATGCAAAGCTACCTGAAAATTTTCAAATTCTAGACTCAGATGATCAGTTGCGTATTATTAAACGTATTATGCGTGAATTTAAGGTGGACGAAACACGCTGGCCACCCAAGCAAGTCCAGTCTTTTATTAATAGCAAAAAGGATGAAGGCGTTCGTGCCGCCTATTTGCCACCCACGCACTCGCAATATGACCATACAATGGCAGAGCTTTATAAACATTATGAAGCGCAATGCCAGCAGTCAGGCATGGTCGACTTCGGTGAATTATTATTACGTTCTCATGAGTTATGGCTAAATAACCCTGCGTTGTTAGCACATTATCAAGACCGTTTTTGTTATTTGTTAGTTGATGAATTTCAGGATACGAACACGATTCAATATGCGTGGTTAAGAGTGCTGGCGGGTGATCGTATTCCAATCATGGTCGTCGGTGATGATGACCAGTCAATTTATGGTTGGCGTGGTGCCAAAATTGAAAATATTCAACAATTTCAACATGATTTTTCCTCACCAATGGTGGTAAAGCTTGAACAAAATTATCGTTCAACCAGCACCATTCTTAAAGCGGCCAATGCCTTAATTGCAAATAATGGCGACCGGCTCGGTAAAGACCTTTGGACAGATGGCACTGAAGGCGAGTTAATTGATCTTTATGCGGCCTTCAATGAGCAAGATGAAGCGAATTATATTGCTGATAGAATTAGCTCATGGGCTGATCAAGGTCGGCAACGGTCAGATAGCGCTATTTTATATCGATCTAATGCGCAGTCGCGTGTGTTGGAAGAATTTTTGATTCGACAGGCTATTCCTTACCGAATATATGGCGGCTTGCGCTTTTACGACCGCCAAGAAATTAGAAATGCGGTGGCCTATTTACGCTTAGTTTTCTACCGACATGATGATGCTGCATTTGAGCGTGTTGTGAATGTACCCACTCGAGGCGTGGGAAATAAAACCGTTAGTGATTTACGTGTACATGCGAGAGAGCAATCTATTTCGCTCTGGCAGGCATGTGTTGAGCGGCTACAACTTGGTTTGATTAAAGGTAAAGCAAAGCAATCACTCACTGACTTTATTGAATTGATTGACGATTTATGTGCTCAGCAAGATAACATCAGCCTCGCCGAGCTAACCGATCGGGCGATTAATTTGTCGGGTTTGAAAGACTTTCATGCGAATGAAAAGGGTGAAAAGGGTCAGGCTCGCGTTGAAAACCTGAATGAACTACTTTCAGCAACACGTGACTTTAATAATGATAGTGATGCCGAGGAAGAAGATTTATCGCCACTAGCAGCATTTATCGCACAAGCAGCCCTAGATGCTGGGGAGCAACAAGCTGATGAACATCAGGATTGTGTGCAAATGATGACCTTACATTCAGCAAAAGGGCTCGAGTTTCCGTTGGTATTGCTTGCCGGAATGGAAGAAGGTTTATTTCCGCATCAAATGTCGATGGAAGAGCCCGGACGTCTCGAAGAAGAACGCCGTCTTTGTTATGTCGGTGTTACTCGAGCGATGGAAAAACTGGTGATCACCTATGCTGAATCTCGACGACTATATGGTCAAGAAAAGTTTAATCCAATGTCTCGCTTTGTCCGTGAAATCCCAGCAGGCTTGATTCAAGAAGTTCGGATTAAAAACAGTGTCTCAATGCCTGTTTCTTTCGGTAGCAGTCAATCAAGTAGTTTTGGCGAAGAAGCCGCAGAATTTCAACTGGGTCAAATTGTAAGTCATGCCAAGTTTGGTGAAGGCACGGTGATGAATTATGAAGGGCAAGGCTCTCACGCGCGTATTCAAGTGAGCTTTTTGGAAGCTGGCACGAAGTGGCTTGTACTTTCCTATGCCAAGCTTGAAGCGCTTTAATGCGCCTCAAGCTCTACCAATTTAACGACCGATCTACTTAAGTCGTGCTGGTCTTCAATATTGATACTTCAGCTTGAATGAGTTTTCTGCAGCTTATTCAGATTAGTCTATGCTTTTAAATATAGTAAATAATACTTTTTATCAGCAGGGTATGTAGCAATGGCGTCGCCAGAAGAATTACAACTAGAACAAAAAGACCGAACACTTAAATTAAAGGAAGAAGCACTTAATAAGCAGGCAGAACAACAAGTGCGCACTGAGGCTCGAATTAAAGAGCACCAGAAAAGTGTGGCGGAAAAAGAGCGAGCGAACCAACTAAAATCTCAGAGCTTGATTGACCGAGAATCAAAGTATAAAGAAGAAAGCTTTTTATTAAACCAAGAACGTCAAAGTTTGCTTGATGCGCAGCAAACGATCGAGCGCAAACGTCAGAAACCTTTTGTACTGCTCATGCCTTTTCTATTACTTGCATGTATCGTTGCGGGCTATTTTTCGTATGAACAGTTAAATACCAAGGAACAGTACTTTGAACAAGTCACGGTTGCTGCTGAAAATATTGATAAGCTTGCAGGTTTACTGAGTAGCTCTCAAGAAAATGTACAGGCCGCTTCTAATGAGTTACAGAATAAGCAAAAAGAGTTGGCGAAAACGCGAGCGATGTTATTAGACTTGAGAGCCACAACTGATCAATTGCAGTTAGAAGTCACTCGGCTGAAAGACGCTAATGACCCAAGTGCATCAGGTGAGATGGCCCTAACGTCATCAGTTATTACTTTGTCTGCTCAATTGGCAAACTTGAAAGCACAACTTGAAGAAAATTATTTAACGAATGACGTGAATGAAGCCTATATTGAATATCAAGAAAAAGATTTAAATACGGTAAAAGTGCAACAGAAAAATCTACAAGCTTCGATTGAGACTAAAGAGCAGCTATTACAAGAAAAAGATTCAAAAACGGCTCAACTTTCGACTAGTCTAGAAAGTATGCAAAATCAGCTTCAAGCTTTAAAAGCACGTAATAAGGAGTTGGAAAGTCATAATGCTCAGCTAGCCGCTAAAAAGGATAATTTGAAGCAAACACCTACTAAAAAATAGCGGGTGTTATAGATTGGTTAGATCTGATTTGACAGTTTGGTAAATAAGCTATTAGATGGAAGAAAAGATATCTTCTATTGAATGCGAATACCGTCTCTAAGGCCATTAATTTGAATAAGTGGTTTATTAGCAAGGTCCTGCTATCTATCAGAATAACGTTTTACTATTTCAGTTAATTCCCCACTGCTTTTAATTAATTTAATTGTATCCCAAATCTTCCATGCCGTTTGGGGATGATCTTGGTAAAACTTTTTTGAAAAAGCTAAATAATACGGCTTGTTTATAACTTCGGGATATGTTTTTTCGATCAGTGTTTGTTGGCGAGGCTCAAGAGTCGAAATTTTTGCATCAATCATATTTTCGAGACCAACTAGCGCGTCAACTCTGTTTAGAAGTAATAATTTAAGCATTTGTCCATCATAATTTGCTTCTAGCAAATTATGTCCTTGCTTCTTTAGGTCCCCAGTAATCGACCCTCCCCGAATGGCAGCAACTTCAACAGGCCTATTTGAATTATGCACTATACGTTCACCATTCCATCGTATGGTGTCACCCTTTAATCGATATAGAGCATAAGACCTATTGGAAATACTATAAATTATATCAGGCAGCTCTTCCCCATTCTCTATTGGGAATGACACATAAGATCTTCTTTCTTCCTTGAAGCTAAAATGAAATCCACCGTCGAGTTGGTTAGATTTGACATCTTTTACGACTCTCGCCCATGGGCGTTTATCAATAATAAATTTAATATCTGTCTTTTTTTCAATCAGTTTTAATATGTCAATCGTAATGCCAGGGTACTCAAAAGAAATATCAAAATTACCATAAACAAAAGGTGGGTCTGTATTTATGCCTGTTGCTAGTGTGACTTCTTGAGCATAAACAAATGTTGTAGTTAGCCAAAATGAGAAAAGAATAAAATGAGAAAACTTACCATGAAGGTCCATTTAATTTAATCTCCTAACGGCCTAAAACAATAGATCAAATAATGATCATTCTAATAAAGATAGTTAAGAATATCAAAAGGAGGGTTTCACTGTCAGAGACATAGAGGGTTTTATCAATTTTAGGTTGTCATCAGTCATTCTGAATATCAGTTACTGTGATGCTTTCTTTAACCATGACCTACAACGCTCACCTCTAAGCCGTTCTTACTCAGATATTCTCGAACAAGCGATGCCAACTCAACATCATCTTCGACCACTAACAAGCGAGGTAGTTTATCTCCCACTAAGTAATTATCCATACACACTTAGTACCACGCATCATATTTAGAGGAATATGTTTGATATTCTGCCATGATAAACATAACAATACTTGCGTCCTTATGTGACAGTTTAAGACAGGAGTCTTAATGTGCCGTATTTATACGCGGCTTAACCATCAAAAAAATTGAAGAAGGCTTATAGAATAAAGTCCAATTATTTATTTGAAAACCACTGTTCAAGATACTCGATACATTGGACAAGTTTTGATGGTACAAAATGTCGTGCAGGGTATAGGGCATAGAGCGTAAGGTCGGGCTTCTTGGCATTCGCCAATATCTCAACAACTTCGCCTTTTTGTAGCGCCTCACGACAAACAAAATCTGGAATGAATCCAATACCTTGGTTCTGTTTAATAGCCTTCATCATAAACATCGTATTGTTAACGCGCAATGTTCCTTGAACGGCGATGCCATCTTCAATAGGCCAAATATTTTTTCCTTGAAAGTAACTGTATACAAAACAATTATGACCTTTTAGATCCAGTGGCAAGTTAATAGCGGGGTGGTCATTAAAATACTCTGGCCCTACACACACGCAGTACTTGAAGCGTGTTAGGGGGCGCCCTACATAATTTGAATCGATGGGGCGACTCGAGGCCCTGAAGCCTAGATCAAAACCCTGTTCCACTAAATCAACACTTTCATCTCCCAAGTGGATGTCTAGGTCAATTTCTGGGTAAGCCCGCATAAAGTCGGAAAATAATGTTGATAAATCGGTGATGCCTAATGCCATCGGTGCATTGATTTTTAATTTACCGCGCGGGTTTTCTTGTAGGTCTTGTACAAAATTATCAGCATCATCCAGTTTTTCTAATATTTCACGTGCTCGTTGCAGATATCCCTCACCTACATGGGTTAATTGGACATTGCGTGTGGAGCGATGCAGTAAGCGTGCACCTAAGTCATCTTCAAGTCGGCTGATTTCTTTACTGATCATAGATTTAGACGAATTAGTCTGTTCGGCTACTCGCGTAAAACTGCCTAAATCAGCCAAACGCACAAATAGTTGGATTGCTCGTAGCTTGTCCATATAGAAATTTACTCCTAAATTTACGAATAATTATGACATTAAACTGTTTTCATTATGGAAACAGTAGGTTCTCATTGTAGGTATATATGTGTACAAATGAAAACTCTAAACTTGTTCTTGTCGTCGTGACTAGTGTTTTAAGCGACTTGTAGACCAACGAATGAGAACGGAATTATGTACACACTTTATTACTTTCCTAATGCTTGCTCCCTCGCCACTCAAGTAGTTTTAAACGAATTGAATCAAGCCGTTAAAATTATCGACGTGCAACAGGTGGAGGACTTTAAAGCCATCAACCCTGTTGGTACTGTGCCAGTGCTAATAGATAACGGTCATTTGTACCGTGAAGGTGCTGCGGTGATTTTGTATTTGCTGAATAAACACCCGAATACCATGCTGCCTGCCACCGGCGTACTTCTTGATCAGGCTATTCAAAACATCATGTTTGCCAATGCCACTATGCATCCAGCGTATAGCCGTTTGTTTTTTATTGCACAAAACATGACGAATGAGAAAGCCAAACTATCAGCCTTCGAAGTAGCCGCTCAGGCAATTACCCATCTATGGCAGGTGGTAGAACAAGAACTGGAAAAACAAGAATTTCTTGGCGGTGATCAACCTTCGGCTGCGGATATTATGCTGACGGTGTACTCCCGTTGGGGAGAAAGCTTTCCGGTAGAAATATCGTTGGGACAAAACACTCAAAAAATGTTGGATGCGGTGGCGTCAATGCCTAGCTTTCAGCGCGCGCTTGCGGCTGAACAGGCTCAATCAGATGCTTAATGTAAATACGATACGGCTAAATACTACCAACGATAAAGGAGAAGACACATGGGAAATACTGTATCTACGGGTGAATTTGGATCGAATGAGTTTGAGTCAGTGATCACGCTTGTACGAGACTATTTTGATGGTTTACACCATGGAGATGTATCGAAATTGAGAGGTATTTTCCACTCAGATACATTCCTAAAAGCACCTAGTCTACGACGCAGTCTTGAAGAGTGGCTGAGCGCTGTCGCCACACGGCCAATCCCAGCTCAGCAAGGGCTGCCTTATAGCTTCAAACTGCTATCCATAGAAGTCATCAAAGACCAAGCCATGGTGAAACTGGAGTGCCCGCTATTTGATCACTTTTATATCGACTACTTGGGGCTCCTGAAAGAAGGTGGACGCTGGTTAATCGTCAATAAAATGTACATTGATTTACAGGAAGATATTTCGTGAAAACATTAAAGGTAGAAATGGTCCACGACGTTGTATGTTCTTGGTGTCCAATAGGATACACCAACCTGAAGCAGGCATTGAGCAATCTGGACATTGAGGCTGATATTTATTTTTTACCCTACGAGCTTAATCCTGACATGGGGCCCAAGGGAGAGGTTATTGATGATCACCTTAGTCGGCGTTACCAATGGACGCAAGTGAAGCGGCAAGCATATCGCAAACATTTATTAACCGTGGCAAAACAAGCGGGTGTTTGCATTGATTTCTCTAAGCGCACCCACTATTACAACAGTAACAAGGCGCACCGACTAATACATTGGTGCGAAGGTTATAACCGACAACAGGCTATGAATGAGCAGCTGATGGATGCCTATTTTAAACGCGGTCTGGATATTAGTCGTATTCCAGTACTGCTAGACCTTGTTGAACAATTGGGCTTGGACCGGTTAAAGGCAGAACAAGCGCTGATATCGAATGAGTTCGATCAACAATTTCTGCTTAAACAGAAACGAGTAACGACATTAATGCTACCGAGTGTACCTGCCTTTATTTTCAATAAAGACACGATGGTCATAGGGGCTAATTCAGTAGAATATTTTGAACAGAAAATAATAGACTTGATTAAAAAAGAACCAAACTAGTCAAACAAATTAGTTTAACAAGTCAAAATAACCCAGCTTACTTAATAGAAAAACGGAGAAATAATATGCCATACGTCAATATTAAAATTACCAATGAAGGTGTGACCAGCGAACAAAAGCAAGCGCTCATTAAAGGCACCACCCAAGTATTAGTAGATGTACTTAACAAAAATCCGGCAACCACCTTTGTGGTGATAGAGGAAGTGAATACTGACAATTGGGGTATTGGCTTTGATCAGGTAACGAAGCTTCGCCAATTAGCGGATACATAAGAGGCCACCGGTATATACAGTGACGCTGTAAACAGAGTCGTATGTACCGGAACGTTGTTCTCGATAAATTAGATACCGAGCAATCAAAGATTGCCATTGTAACGTAGTATTCAAAGTCTAATAATCCAACATAAATATTAAGTATTACATGGGTCGCGCCTCGTTTTGGCATTTTCAATGCGGTTTCATTTGTATTACTGGGCCAATTAGTGGCGATTAGCCTGATCAACCATTACGGTTTTTTAGCTGTATTACAATACTCACTAAGCCCTCAAAGAATTATCGGTCTATCTCTAATGGCTGCAGGGGTGTTTATGGTTGTTGGACGCTCAGTAAACTGAGATCTATAGTCGTTTCCAATCTGAGAATGTCCACCTCCTGAGAAGTCAGGAGGTGGATTTTAAGTAGGATTTTACTGGACCTTGCTATGTTTCAGCCTTCTGGAAATGTTATTAACACAATACATCCCGTTTTTGACTGGGGGATATGTGCCGAACCTACAGGATTATTAATAAAGCTCCCTTCTTTATGCTCATGCTGCCCATCGCTAAACGTTCCGGAAATAACAAATATTTGCTCAGGACCAGTTAAGTGAACATCTATCCCAGGAAATTTTGCACCGGCTTTAAATTCAAAAACAACCGCTCTTTTTCCCTTATCTCCACGCCAAATCGCACGTTCGTAGATACCCGGTACAACTTCATTCTCTTCAACATTTTTCCAGTTAGTTGACGTGACACCAATAAAATTTACATCATTCATTCTTACTTTTGCTCCAAAGTGTGGAATATATTTAGTTTGCGCGCAAACTAAATATATGAAAGTAATAATTTACTGTCAACTACTTTGTGCGCATACTATATTTATGTACTTTAATGAGCCTTAATATGACTAATGAAAAGTTTAAATTCTCCGAAATGGTTTGCTTTTCGTTGTATTCAACATCAAATGCAATGATTCGTGAATATCGTCCAGAGCTTGAAAAGTTTGACCTTACGTATCCTCAGTTCTTGGTAATGATGAGTTTATGGAATATGGATGCTGTTTATATCAAAGAGTTAAGTGAGCAAACGTACCTCGATGCAGGAACATTAACTCAAATTCTAAAAAGGCTTGAAAATAAAGGATTTATTCAACGAAAAAAGTCAGAGCAAGATGAAAGAGCCAAAGTGATCGAATTGACAAAAGAAGGCCGTCTATTGAAGAATAAAACCTCGCATATTTTTAATAATATGGAGTGTCGACTTAAACTCACAAAACAAGAGCAGAAAGAAATTACAACTTTATGCAGTAAGATACTGACACGTTTACGCTAACAAAGAGCGAATGTCTTACGCGCTAGACGTAAGTTATATAATCGATCGAGCTAAAATAATTTAGGTGGTCAATTTGAATATTTCAGGCCGGTTACTCTTTAAGGGATGTTTATGAGTAAATGTACAGAATTTGCAGTATTTAAAGTATCAAAAGAGCACAAAGCGAGAGTGATCGAATTAAGCTTATCTATTTTTGCCGAAATGAATTCAAATGAAGTCGTTATTCTTTCGCATGAAGTTTTACAAAAAACAGAGTGTGAGACCGAGTTATGTTGGCATTTAACATGGGTGAGTAAAGAGGCAGCGAAAGTAACGACATCAAAATGGCCATCCTTCCCAAGTACAAAGGAATTTCAAACACTTGTCGATGAAAATGTATATTATGGTCATTTTATGGGTGTAATTTAGGTACAAGAAGAAGTGATGGGCGTTCCCAAAGCGCGTGCATCTCACGACGTCTTATGATCAAACAAGAGAAATATTTTTATGGCTAATAAAGAATTTATTCTTCAGCGAATTTGTATTTATGCTGGAAAAGATTTTGACCCTACTATCGATGAGCAGGTGGGTGAAGTTTTACGTACAAAATTTAATATCAACTTGCCACAAAGAAATTCTATGAATCAGTCTTTAGAATCCGCGATAAGTGACCATGAAATCGTAGATCTTATCATAGAATATCGTACAACTAATTCATGATTATAAGCAGACCCTTCGATAGGGGCTGACTCCTGACTCTCTAAGAAATAGATATATTTGAAGTTGTTAGGGCTTTAATCCCTCCGCTTCGGTTAATTCCAAAGTTAATAGCCACTTTTCATTCAGTCGCATACTAGAGTTTAAAGAGGCAAGTTTAACGTAGGTATGAAAACTATGGCGAGATTATCACTTATTTTGGGATTCATTTGTCCAAACAGCCTCATCGGCTAATATTTATATTATTTTCAAAACTACTATGTTAAATAGTCACTTGTTATATAAACAAGGGCTCATCATGACGGTAAAAACTTACTTTTTACAATTCACATTAGTCACTTTAACTTCAGCATTAAGTGCGTGCGGTGGCAGTAGTTCAAATGGGACGGAGGTACCTTCTGAGAAGGTTGAGCCTTCGGTGGTGAGTGTTTCTCCTGTTGATGGCAGCGATAATGTTTCGCGCTCCGCTTCGATTATGGCAGCCTTTGATGAAGCATTATTTGCTTTGTCGGTCGACGATTCAAGTTTCACATTGAGCGATGGTAACAGAGCCGTAGCTATGCCCCCACTACTAGACTCTGAGACGGGAAGGACCGTTAGCCTAACAGGCTCAAATCTGCGTAACCTAACCGCTTATACGGCAACATTGACAACAGATATAACAGACCTCGCGGGTAATGCACTAACCGAACCCTATTCATGGGGTTTTACCACGGAAGATGGTCAATGGAGTACTGCACAAAATATTGAAACGGTCGCTGAAAATGCCTCATTTCCTCAAATCGCAACTGACCCCAGTGGTAATGCAATTGCAGTGTGGATGCAAGAATTTGAAGGTCAAAGTCGTATCTGGACGAACCGTTATAACAAAGAGACGGATAACTGGACTACAGCAAGTCTGATTGAAAATACTGTTGCAGAAGGTTCTGCCCAGTTTCCTCAAATTGCTATGGATAAGAATGGTAACGGCTTAGTTGTATGGAAGCAAAATCAAGGCTTTAACTACAGCATTTGGTCTAGCTATTATAATTTTTCCGATAGTACTTGGTCAGATGCGCAGTTGATTGGTATTGAGGACGAGGCCAGTGTCGCTTATTCTGAAGTCGTTTTTGATAACCAAGGCAACGCGATTGCAGTCTGGAATCAAACTGATGGCGATGAAAACAGTATCTGGGCCAATCGGTACAGTGCTATCAATAACAGTTGGGGCATTGCTGAAGCCATAGAACAAACAATTGATGATACTTACGAACCAAAAATTGCTATAGACAATAATGGCAATGCGCTCGTGATTTGGCATCAAAGAGATGGCGCCGTTAAAAGTATTTGGGCTAATCGTTATAGCGCAATAAATAATAGCTGGGGCACGCCTGTAGTGATTGAAACGGGAGACGGAGATGCCAGGCTTGCAGATGGTGTGAGTAATGCGCAAATTGCTATTGATACCGCAGGGAATGGCATAGCCGTTTGGTCGCAGAATGATGGTACCGAAGACAGTATTTGGGTAAATCGTTATGATTTCGCGACCACTAGTTGGGGAGCAGCAAGCTTAATCGAAAATGATGCTGGTTATGCCCGAGCACCAAAAGTAGCGATGGATAGCCATGGTAATGCCATGGTGCTTTGGTATCAGGATAACGGCGTTGTAGATACGACGCGTTTTAATCGTTATAGCGTGATAACAAATAGTTGGGGGACAGCATCAGAGATTGAAGCCGGTGCAGGTCATGCCTACGAACAACAAATTGCTTTTGATGCCAGTAATAATGCTTTAGCGGTTTGGAAACAAGCCGATGGCGGAGTATTCAGTATTAGAGTGATACGTTATGAGGCTGCGAGTAATAGCTGGGGAGCATCCATGAAAATTGAAAGTGATTCTGGGCAGGTGGATTATCCGCAATTCTCCATCGATGGTTTTGGTAATGCTTGGGCAATTTGGCAGCAAGATGATAGTGCCCTAAGTGGAACCCAAAATAGCATTATGGTTAACCACTTTGAATAGTGGTTAACGCGGGTTAAAATCAAAAACGACCCATGATCCTACTTATTGATTAGCAATAAGCATTGGTCCCAGTTGGGTCCCGGCAGATGACTCAAAACGTCATGAGTGATACTGCCGAGATTACAGTTTTTTGTAGTTTAAATGTTCAGCAATGACCTGCTATTTATCCGCCAACAATTTTTTGTTGAGCGATGGCAAGCTGCCTCCATGTCGAATGAAGTCGGCGTAACCACCAACGTATTCGTTCACGACACCGTCACCTTCAAAAACAATACAGCTGGTGACTACGTTGTCGAGAAATTCACGGTCATGGCTTACTAGCAATATGGTGCCGTCAAATTCCAGAAGAATCTCTTCCAGTAGTTCGAGCGTTTCCATATCAAGATCGTTAGTGGGTTCATCTAATACTAATACGTTGGCGGGTTTACTGAATAAACGGGCCAGGATTAAGCGATTTTGCTCGCCACCAGAGAGTGCTTTAACTGGCTGACGAGTACGTTCAGGCGTAAACATGAAATCTTGCAAGTAACTAATCACGTGGCGGTCTTTACCATTGATCGTGATAAATTCTCGACCCTCTGCCATGTTTTCGATGACGGTTTTATTTAAATCTAATTGTCCACGCAACTGGTCAAAATAGGCCAGCTCCATCTTGGTTCCAATTTTTACACTGCCTTCATCGGGCTCAATTTGCCCAAGAAGTAATTTTAGAAGCGTCGATTTACCCATACCGTTGGCACCGATAAAGCCGATACGGTCGCCGCGCATAATGCAGGTAGAGAAGTCTTTAACGATTTTTTGCCCGTCATAGGTTTTTGATAAATTTTCTACTTCTACAACAATTTTTCCGGACCGACTCGCGGTTTCAACAGCAAAATTGGCTTTACCTTGGCGCTCGCGGCGTTGACCACGTTCATCACGCATTTTCTTCAGATCACGTACTCGGCCTTCGTTACGCGTTCGACGGGCTTTAACCCCCTGACGAATCCATATTTCTTCTTGCGCTAAACGTTTATCAAATAGATTGTTAGCGGTTTCTTCGGCAGCTAACTGCTCAGCTTGAAACGCTAAGAATCCTTGATAATTCCCTTCCCAGTAACGTAAGTTTCCCCGGTCGATTTCGATAATTGAGGTACACATACGCTGCAAGAAAGCACGATCGTGGGTGACAAGCATTAATGCACCACGGAAAGATTCTAGCTGTTTTTCTAACCAATAAATTGTGGGAATATCGAGGTGGTTAGTAGGCTCATCGAGCAGTAATAGATCGGGCTCGCTAACCAATACACGCGCCATAGCCACTCGGCGACGCCAGCCTCCTGACAATGATTTCATCGGTGTGTCAGCAGGAAGGTGCAATGCTTCGATAATGGCGTCGATCTTTTGTCCAAAACTCCAACCATCTTTTGCTTCAAGCTCATCTTGGACTCGCGTTAGCTTTGTCATGCTGGCTTCGTCAAATTCACCCATGATGAGATGATGATACTCTTTTAAAAGCGCCCCTACTTCTGCCAAACCATCGGAAACGACATCGTATACAGTCGCTTCGTTGGCATCGGGTAGATCTTGAGTTAAATAACCCACCTTAATGCCGGGGCGAATCCATAGCTTGCCACTGTCAGGAATGTGTTGCCCATCTAGCATTTTCATAAAAGTAGATTTGCCCGCGCCATTACGACCTAGGATACCTGTGCGCTGCCCACGGTGGACTGTGAGTTCAATTTTATCAAAAAGCACATGGGTGCCAAAAGCAAGAGAGACATTAGTGAGAGACAGTAAAGGCATGAAGTATGGTTACCGAGAAAAAATAAGGACGCGGATTATCACACACTTTCGCCTATTATTTAATGCGGGATTTGTAAGGATTAGTCGAGCCTTAAAATTTAAGCGGCAGGTCATGTGCAAACTTTACTGTTTACGACGCCTATAACCCCATAGATTTGGCAACAAAACCTTTCATTATTTCATTAGAACCAGCATAAATTTTCCCAATGCGAGCATCTAAGTACATTTTGCAAATTGGGTATTCTTGCATGTAGCCATAGCCGCCAAAAAATTGCAGGCATTCATCGACAACCTTACAACGCAAATCGGTTAACCAAAATTTAGCACCGCAAACAGTCGCATCATTCAGGGTTCCTTCATTAAAGGCTTCGATCATTTTATCGGTATAAACGCGTCCAATGCTTACTTCGGTTTGTAATTCAGCTAACTTGAATTGTGTATTTTGAAACTTGCCGATCGGTTTACCAAAGGCGTGGCGTTCTTTGACATATGCAAGCGTGTCTTCGAGTGCTCGCTCTGCGCCGGCGATGGTTTCGACGCATAATGATAATCGTTCGGCCCCTAGTTTTTGCATCATGTACACGAAACCTTTGCTCGGGTCTCCAAGTAGATTTTCTTTCGGCACTATTACATTCTCAAAAAACAATTCTGAGGTATCCTGAGCTTTCATTCCCATTTTATGCAAGGGTTTACCGCGACTAAAACCTTCCATGCCGCGCTCTACAATAAACAAGCCCATACAATGAGGGTTAGTTGGATCAGTTTTAGCGGCAACGATGATAATATCGGCATTATTTCCATTGGTAATGAAAATTTTAGAACCATTTAATACCCAATGGTCACCCATATCTTTTGCATGGGTTTTCATACCAGCCAAATCGCTGCCTGCGCCAGGTTCTGTCATAGCGATGGCTAATATGCCATTGTCGCCGCTGATAATACGCGGTATAAAACGAGCCTTTTGTTCATCATTTCCATAATTTAAAATGTAAGGTGCGACCATCGAATTATGCAGCGCCAGCACCAATCCGGACTCATTAATATAAGCAAGTTCTTCGGTCATGATGGCTTCATAGCGGTAATCTTTTATACCTAAGCCGCCAAACTGTTCATCTGCTGCTGGAACTAAAAAACCATTTTCACCACACTTACGCCAAATTTCTTTAGGAATGATGCCTGCTTCATCCCAGGATTGCTGGTGGGGCACAACTTCTTTTTGTAAGAAACGCTTAAAAGAATCGCGGAACTGTTCATGTTCAGGTGAATAAATACTGCGGGTAAAACTCATGGGGTACCTATAGATAATTAGGTGGATAAATGGGCCTCAGAGACATCGTCGCTGAGGCAAAATTACAGTAGTGTTAAGCGGAGATAACCTGCGCCATTAGGGACAGTTTTTCATCATCCCAAGTGGCTTCATTGATATTGAAATTCATTTGTGAATACCATTTTGTAGCACTCAGTTTGGTATGACCTTGGCCTTTCTCAATTTGATCGTAAGCTTCTTTTAAGGCAGTAAGGTAATAAAAAATGTCAGCCATTTGCTCAAGGATGCTTTTTATTTTCAGCGTTTTAAGTGGCGCACTGGCAGCGCGTAAATCATCCAAGTCAGCCTTTAACCGTGCTAATGCCTTTTTAACGGGCGTTAAATCAGACAATGATGAGTCGGAGAATTCTAACAAGGTATTTGTAATGACTTTAATATAGATCTCATCATGCTTGAAGCGTGAAAAATCTCTTAGAACCTGGGTGTACAAAGTATTGTGTGTACCTTCCCAATTTTCCTGAATCACGGTATCGCGAAATAAGCGCGGTAGGCTGGAAGTCGTTTCGATTGCGCCATTACCTGCCATGGTATCAATGCAATGGTGGAGATCATCTACACCGCGTCGTGAAATAATACTCTTGCCGATATTCGCCATTAAGCGAGCGAATATTTTATATTCAGAACGTTTTTCAAGCTCTAATTCTATTTTGTCCTGGAGGTCAATCAGAGCAAACGTTCCCGCTAAACAGACCGTGATGTTTGCTTTTATATTGGCTAGATTTTCTTGAACTAAAGGGTAATTTATAATGGTTTCGCCAAAGGCCTGTCGCGTATCAGCATAAGCGCGTACTTGTTGATACCCTCTATTGGCCATTCCTAAGACTGAAACTGCCAGGGCAATACGCGAATAATGCACGATTTCTTCCATCATGCGGTTAAAACCATTTTCAACCGGGCCTAAAGGAATAGCATAGGCATCTCGAAAATCAATCTCAGCTGAGGCTAACGCTTTTGTTCCCATTTTTTCTTTAAGGCGACGGAAGGTGAAGTCATTACGAGAACCATCAGCTTTGGTAGACGGTATTAAAAAGGCAGATAGGCCTTTGGTTCCTTTTCGAGCCTCACTGAAGCGCGCGGTGATGACCATTAATTCGGCATCGGCGTTGGAACAAAACCATTTTTCACCTCTAATTCGCCAGATACCCTCATCATCACACCAAGCGCGAGTGCCGTTAGCGCCCACATCAGAACCTCCTTGAACCTCCGTTAGAAATTGAGAGGAAGTGAAATTATGCGTGTAACTTGGTGTTTCTAGCTTAGCAATGTATTCATTACGCCCAGGAAAATCATCCAATTTTCGTAATAGCCGGGCTGTTTCAAAGTTACAAATAACAGGGCAAGTGTGCCCGGCTTCGCCACCATGGCAAGATAAAAAATAAAAGCCCATGCCTTCTCGAAGGCCGCCGGTTTTGACTAGTCGGGCAACAACATCAGAACCATATATAATATCGCCTGCCGCCGCATAACTAGGGTGATGAACCACTTTATCGATGCGTTCGCCTATGCCGTTATAAGGATCAATTCTTGGGTTATTAAAACGTAAATCATTTTCTGCTGCATGGGTTTCAAGTTCTGTACTGACTTTAGCGCCATAATGCTTTAGATCTTGATGTAATTGGTGGGTATGCTCTTCTCCTAACCAAAACTGCATGCTATGAATAAAATCACTATTTTGTAGATAGGAATTCTCTTTCGTACGCGTTAACCATTTACGCATATTGTCGCGGCCTACATCATGACAAGCCAAGGTTTCCTCTATGTCTATTCTGGGCTTATTTAGTTCTTGAGGTTTACTGCCATCTAACGGCTTATCGGCTTCATTGTTTATATTTACTTTCATATTCATGGCCCGTTCCCTATATTATTTAACGCGATGGATGCAAGATCAGTATGAAGAAAGCTAAAGTGGCAAACTAATGCATATCGGACAAAGAGTTGGCGTTCACTGCCAAGTAGTAATGAACAGCTTGAGTGAAGCAATAGACCTAAGGGAACACCCATGAAAAACATTGTTATCTATGCACCATATCAGGCGGTGGCGATGAGCCTTATGCTGATAAAAGACTTATGTTGGGTGGCGGCAAGCATCGCGGCAGATAACAAAAATAATGACACTCAAAAACAAGGCAGTGTCACGATTATTAATAAAAGTGGTGAACGTGTTGCCTGTTTTAATGGCAGTCAAGTAAAAAGCGATGGAACAATTGATTCGATCCCTCAACCAGACTTAGTTTTTATTGCCGCTTTTTGGGGACAAGCAGAAGATGCACTTCAACATCACCCTGAGCTAATACCTTGGTTAAAGCAGCTTCATTCTGATGGCTGTCCTTTAGTCGCCATTAGTAATGCTACGTATTTTATGGCGCAAGCGGGCTTGTTAGAAAATAAAGTCGCCACACTTTATTCTCCTTATGAACGTGATTTTCGCTTGCGCTACCCGAATGTAATACTACGTCAGGAGCGTGCGATCACGAATGCAGAAGGTTTGTATTGTGCGAATGCGATCCCCTCAGGTTGTGACTTATGCATTTCCATGTTGGAGCAAGTCTATGGCCCTGACGTGGCCAGAAAGGTTGCTGCCCGTTTTTTAATCGGTTTTAACCGAAGTTATGCGCAATGGAACGTAGAATTTGATGGGCTGAAATACCATAAAGACCAACAAGTGCTTACTGCACAGCAATGGTTAGAGCGGCATTATTCTGAAGAAGTGAACTTTACTGATGTAGCTGCCGATTTAGGTATGAGCTCAAGAAATTTTAGTCGTCGTTTTAATCAAGCGGTCGGAGATTCGCCCAATCGGTACTTACAGCGAGTCCGAATTGAAGCGGCTAAAGAGTTTCTGCGCACAACGGATATAAAAGTTATCGAGGTAGCTAACCGGGTTGGTGCGACTAACTTAAGTTCGTTTAATAAACTCTTTAAAAAAATTGTTAATATGCCTCCCAAGCAGTATCGAGCGGAATATAAAAAATAAAGAACGAGTTTGCACTGCAGCGATAAGGAAACAGGAGGCGTGCCTTAAGGTTGGTGAGTAATCCCCTTTTTTTTCAAAAAGCAGGTAAGCGTTAAAAAATCTATTTGATCAATGTTGTTCAATAGAGCTTGATCATACTGGCAATACTATTGCCTGTAATAGACGCTCAGAAGGGTGAAACATAAGGGCTACGAATAGCCCTTAAGAATGATGACAGGCTATTTTCCTATCATGCCTTGAATCGCTTTAGGTAAGTCCGCTGGCAGTATGACCGACTTACTATTTGGTGACGCGGCTAAGTTACCGATAGAAGTGATATATTTTTCACCTAATAAATACATGACAGCTAGATCTTTATCATTCATGGGTTCGGAAACTAAGCAGATGGCTTTTTGTCGTGCCTCTGCTAATAGTATTTCAGCTTTTGCATCTTGTTCAGCCGCTTCTTTACGGCCTTGGGCTTCCAAAATTTGTGCCTGTTTTTGGCCGGTGGCTTCAAGAATTTGAGCTTCTTTCGATCCTTCTGCTTTCGTCACAGTTGCTCTTCTTGCTCGCTCTGCTGAAGCTTGTTCTTCCATCGCTTGTTGCATCGTTTGTGACGGGTTAATGTCTTGAATTTCGACGGATCGAAGGCTAATACCCCATTCTTCAATTTCACTGGCAATGGTGTCGGTTAGTTTGGTCTTGATCTGATCTCGAGAACTGAGGGCGTTATCAAGGTCCATTTCACCAATGATTGATCGCAAGGTTGTTTGCACCTTCGTTTGGATGGCGATGTTGTAGTTATCAACGCCGTATACTGCTTTTTGAGGGTCTACGATTGAGATATATCCGACAGCACTGGTGATAATAATGGCATTATCTTTGGTAATCACTTCTTGAGAGGGAATGTCGAGTACAATTTGTTTTGTCGTTAATTTGTAAGCGACTTGGTCGAAGTACGGGATAATGATATTTAAGCCCGGCATCAGTGTTTTTTCATACTTTCCAAACCGTTGAACCACCCATTGATAGCCTTGAGGTACTAAGCGTACTCCCTGAGCGATCGTAATGAGGACCAATATTAGTATCGCTATTGCGATGTATAAACCTGCTGACATAATAATCTCCGTATTAAAATTAGTTAGTGTTTTTTCATAACAAGTACGTTTTCTGAAATGTTTACCACTTGTATTTGATCGCCAATATTAACGGGCTCTTCCGATTTGAATTCCCATTCATCATGCCCTTTTAAGGGGGTCGAAAACCTGACTTTACCTAGTCTGTTCGTTGAAGGTTTGGTGATAACTAAGCCAATTTCGCCGTCTACATCTTGGAGTGATATGTGTCCTACGATTTTATGGGATGGTTTAAGTACTTTGAACCACATTAAGGTGAGCACGGCAGATACACCTGCCCAACAAGAGATTTGTAGCGTGAGTGGTAATTCGGGTGAGATGACTAATAATAAGCCTACAAAGATTGCGCCCAAGCCAAACCAGAGCGCGGTAAAAGAAGGAATGATGAGCTCAAATAGAACTAAACCAATACCAAATACAATCCAATGCCAGTACAAAAGCTCCATATGCTTTCCTCTTTAACTTTTAAGGGCGTCTAACGTTATTATCCAAAATGCACTGATTAAGGTGCTATTTATTTAAGGTGCTAAGCGTTCAATTGTCCAAGTATTATCACTTTGTTTTGTATATTGGAACCGGTCGTGTAAACGGTTTTCTTGACCTTGCCAAAACTCAATGCGGCGGGGAACAATACGATAGCCTCCCCACGATGACGGTAAAGGCACTGAGCCTGATTTGAATTTGTCTGCGGCTTCTCGAAATTTTTGCTCTAGAAACGACCTCGATTCAATGACCTCACTTTGGTTACTACACCAGGCCCCAATTTGGCTGCCACGCGGTCGTGTTGCAAAATATTTAAGGGATGCGGCGGTTGAAATTTTTTCGCAGTGGCCTTCAATTCTGACTTGCCTATTGAGTGATAACCAAGGAAATAACATCGCTACTTCTGGGAAGGCGCGTATATGTAGTGATTTTTGGCTGTTATAGTTTGTGAAAAACACAAAACCACTTTCATCGAACAACTTTAATAATACTGTGCGTACTGAAGGACCTGTTTCGAGGTCATGTGTGGCAAGGCTAAAAGCATTCGGGTCTTGAGTTCCAGAGTCAGTGGCTTGTTTAAACCATGATTCAAACTGCTTGAAAGGATCTCCACTCAAGGCTTCACGATGTAAGCCTTGGCTCATATATTCTCTTCGGTAATCACTTATATCCATACTTGTTCTCTGTATTTTTACGCGCGGCGTCGAGTGACAGACTTTGACGAACGTTTTTTAATAACATGGTTGACCATCGGAGTGTGCCGTCTTCAGGTCAACAAAACAAGATGAATTCTTGGAGAAATAAAGGTGCGTTATAACGCCGCAAAAAAGCGTTTTTGAATCCAGGCATCGATTGCTAACTTTCCTGGTCCATAAAATACTAGAATTCCGAGTATTGTGCCCCAAAAATAGTGATCATTAACGCCGCCAGGGCTTAAATCTGGGTAAGAAACGGCTGCAACGATATTTAGTATGAATAACGCACCCGCGCTAAACCGACCTGCAAGACCGATTGCTAGCAAAACAGGAAAGAACAACTCTGCAAACGTTGATAAATAAGCCGCGATATCAAAAGGAATGACAGGCACATTGTATTCATATTCGAATAGCATCAAAGTTGTATCCCAGCTTTTGATTTTGGTCAAACCTGCGAGAAAAAATATCTTTGCAATGTACAGTCGGATTAATACTAATAAAACGACTTGGCTCTTATCAACCCAGCGAGTTAGTAATAAATAAAGCGAGGCAATATTAGTTATGAAACCTGTGCGTTCATCAGACATAAGCGAAACCTTTCGTGACTTACTATGAAATAAAGTTTGGTGTTTTAATCTGACACCCGCTTGGGAAAAAGGTTCCTTTGCGTGTGATATTTAATTATAGATGAAATTTCTGAAGGAGATTTTATAGGCAAGGCCTTTAACTCAAATAGAATGCTATTTGAGTAAAGGCCTTTTAAATGGTTAAGTATTACTTAACTTTACCACCAACAATTTTAGAACAAGTACCTTCTGGAACATATACCCATTCTTCAGCAACGCCATCAGTGGCAGCTTGTCCTGCACAGCTATGCTTGCTTGTACCGCAATCATTCATACCTGCTTTGGCAATGCCCTGGCACTTTTCAAAACCTGGCTTGCCTGCAAGTGCTTGATTTGAAGCAACCATAACGCCTGCTGCGATCATACCAATAACTGCTGTTTTACTTACTTTAAGTGCATTGCTCATTGTAAAATTCCTATTGTGTTAATTAACTATATTGTTAAAAGAGCCAAACGTTTTTTGTTGGGCTTAACACTAAAGACTAGCACTTTTTTTAAAAGTTCAAAGTATGAACGAATTTAATTTCAATTTTCATATTAAAATTTAAAATTTGGGTGAATATACCGCGATATTATTATAGCCCATGCCTTTCAGGTGGCTGGCATGGAGCTGACTCATCGTGCCTTTTTCACAATAAAGTAAGTAAGTTTGTTCAAGGTCTAGCTTTTCTACTTTCGGCATTAGCTCGTAGAAGGCAATGGTCTGGATTTTATTGTTAGTTAGTATCAGCGGTGACTTTTCACGCTCATCGGGATGGCGAATATCAATAATGATATCATCAACTTTTGGTACGGCGACTAATTCAACATCTGCAATGGTTTGAACCGTTTCCATTACTTGGTCAATCTTAATCGTGCGTCGGTCATACAGTGCTTTTTCTAAAATAGAAAAATCAAAATTAGCCTCTTCTTCTAAAATTCGTTCTTTCTTAGCACAAGTGGTTGGTTTGTCAGAAATGACGCCGCAATATTCAGGCATGTTTTTAGCAAAGTCTTCGGTACCAATTTGTGCGGATAAACGAATAATGTCTTGTTTGTCCATGGTAATCAGAGGGCGTAAAACCAAAGTTTCTACGACTGCGTCAATCACACACATGTTGGTGAGTGTTTGACTCGAAACCTGTGCGACACTATCCCCCATGACTAGCGCTTGAATTTGTAAGGAATCAGCGACTTCTGCAGCTGCACGTAACATCATGCGCTTTAAAACGACGCCCATTTGCGAGTGATGTACGGTCTTTAAAATTTCAGCCGTAACTTCTTCAAACGGTACAGAAACAAATTTAACGCGATGTGAGGCACCGTATTTTTCCCACAAATAAAGTGAAACTTGTTTGACGCCAATCTCATGCGCAGAACCACCTAGATTAAAGAAACAAAAATGAGTTTTTAAGCCACGCTTCATTGTGAGATAGCTTGAAACTGTTGAGTCGAAGCCACCTGAGATCAGTGATAATACATCATCTTGGGTCCCAATCGGAAAGCCACCTAAACCTGTGTAGCGCTCTTCAATTATATAGAGCTCAGAATCTCGTATTTCTAGTCTGATCGTGATATCAGGGTTATGGAGGTCGACGCCTAAAGATTCGCCATGTTGGAGTAAACCTCCACCTACATAGCGTTCTAACTCGCTTGATGTAAAGGTATGTATGCCTGCTCGCTTTATTCGAACAACAAATGTTTTACCCTTTATTTCGTTGATCATGACGCGGTTAGTAAGTTCAGAAATTTGCTCAAAACCGTCATTCATATTTTCAATGGTGTAGTTTTGTACACGTAAAATATTAGCAATTCCTGGAATACGCTGTAGGGTTTTCGCGACTTTTTGACCTAGGTCGGCAGTTTCATCAGACACATAGACTTCTATCTTGTCCCAAAAGCCTTGTACTGCAATCTTGCCATGTTCTTTTTTTAATACTTCGCTGATGTTTTGTCTTAGCTGACGTACTAATCGCTTACGAACGGGTTTACTTTTAATGGTGATTTCAGGGAATAGCTTAATAACAAATTTCATAGATAACCTAATGTACAACTCGACTTGGGATTGAATATAGCTCGTATTCTAACCTGAAAGTGACTAAATGGCTCAGAATTTAAGCATCCTACTCAATCTATTCGCCTATACTCATTGATGTATTCTATAAAAAAGGTTTGTTTATGAGTATAAGTGCGCGCGTTACCCCGAAAGGTAGTATGGATATATTATCTCGTTATGAGGTTAACCTCTTGAGAGACAAAAATAACCGGCATCTATATGAGCTGTTTAGGCGTTGTGCTTTAGCGGTATTAAATTGTGGTGTGCTGACGGATGATAGTGAAAGTTTGATGGCCTCGTATGATAATTTTGATATCGGCGTGATTCAGCAGCCTCGTGGCATTAAACTCGATATCCAGAATGCTCCTGAAAGTGCTTTTGTTGATGGCGAGATGATTCAGGGTATTAAAACCCATTTATTTGCGGTGCTTCGAGACATCCTATACACCAATAGTGTGGTGGCAAAAAACAATGCTCTCGATCTTACTCGGTCAGAGCATATTAGTAATTTTATTTTTCATTTACTACGGAATGCCAATGTGCTTAAAACAGATAACTCATGCGATATTGTTGTGTGTTGGGGAGGCCACTCTATTCGTCGATCTGAATATGACTTCACCAAGGAGGTGGGTTACCAGCTAGGCTTGAGAGGGCTTAATATTTGTACTGGTTGTGGTCCGGGCGCCATGAAAGGGCCAATGAAGGGGGCGGCGGTAGGCCATGCAAAACAGCTCCATCAATTAGGTCGCTATGTCGGAATTACAGAGCCGGGCATTATTGCTGCGGAATCGCCCAATCCAATTGTGAATGAGCTGACAATCTTGCCTGACATTGAAAAGCGTCTTGAAGCGTTTGTACGCGTAGGGCATGGCATTATTGTATTTCCCGGCGGCGTTGGTACCGCAGAAGAAATACTCTATTTGCTCGGTTTACTGCTTCACCCTGATAATATCAATATGCCATTTCCTCTCGTTTTTGCAGGCTCAAAACAGAATGAAAGTTATTTTAAAATGATTGATGACTTTATCGGTTTAACGCTTGGCGAGACTGCGCAGTCACGTTATAAAATTATAATTGATGACCCGGTGAAAGTGGCTCAAACCATGAAGAAAGGACTGGATGATGTAAGAGCTTATCGACGTCAGCATCGGGATGCATATTATTTTAATTGGCTGCTTAAAGTAGATTTAGAGTTTCAAGTACCTTTTGAACCCACTCATGAGTCGATGTCTGCTTTGAAACTTATAAAAGATCAACCAATTCATATGCTTGCAGCGGCATTACGAAAGACATTTTCAGGTATAGTTGCTGGAAATGTTAAAGAAGAGGGCATTCAACAGGTTCGTGAAAAGGGACCTTTTAAGATCAGTGGCGACTCAAGTATTTTGAAATCTATTGATGAACTATTAAATGCTTTTATCAAGGAGGGAAGAATGAAACTTCCAGGTAAAGAATATGTACCAAGCTATGAGATTTGTATCGAAAAGCCATAAGAATTGCTAAGCAATAACGCTTATTCGGTGCTCAATGTATTCTGACGTAATGTGCACTGAATAAGTGGTTTATAATGCTCGATACTTTTTTAATTTAAAAATCTAAATAGTTAGCGATTTCAAATAAGTCTGGTCGACCTTCTTCAAAACCAAAGTAACACACATCTTCTGAATCACCTGTATCGGGTGACACGACTGCGATTGCAAACTCGCACTTATATTCCTTTGCTAGAGTATATAAAAAGTTCAGAGGGTCTTTAAGTTTGAATTTTGATTTTACTTGAAGGCTCATGCCTAATTTTAAGACGTCATCACCTTCTGCTGATTGCTGGGCTAAAAGCTGTACATTTTTTTTATTTTCACCAATCCAGCCTGAGATAGACTCCGATACAGGGTCAAGCATTTTATTTAAGTCGCCTTCTTCTAAGTCGGCATCGTCAATATATATATGTAGTTGCATAAATTTCCATGGTGTTTATTGAATTGGGGGGATAACAGAGAGGTGAGCATCGACATCACGCTCTCTGTTATGAGGGTAATTATAGTGAGTTGTAGTATGTTGCTAGGTTATCAATATCTTGTTCGCTTAAATTGGCTGCCTGGGCTTGCATGATTACTGCCATGCCGCCATTTCGTGCTTTGCTTTTATAGGCTTTTAAAGCGTTGACTAGGTAGGTCTTTTTTTGCCCAGCAAGATTGGGGTACATTTCAATACTTGATACACCCGCTGTGCCATGGCAAGTACCACAAACTGCAGACTTAGCTTTCCCCGCAGCGGCATCTCCCGCCATTACATTTACACTTAATGTAAGTGCGCTGGCCATCAAACCCAGAGTAATCATCTTCATCATTGCTTCTCTCTCTATTATTGAAAAAAAGGGTAGATTTCTAGTGTCTATATTTTTGCTTAAGGTAACTTTTTTGTACAAGTAAAAAATTGATACAGCTTAGCATATCGTCATTATAAGTGGTGCTCTTTCATGCTGACTTGACTTATATCAACGCAATAAATATTGATATATTTTATAGTTTGATGACTTGGGAAAGCTATGCGATCTGTAGTTTATAGCTTTTTTAGTGTGGTGATTTATGCCTCGATTATTCGAGGCTTTTTTTTGTCTATTATATTTTTGTCATGTCTAGCCGATTCTCCCTCTATAAGCTTTCATTTTTTTAGTACTAAGTAGATAATCATTTACTTTAGCCAAAAGGAAAGGCAATGAGGCCCATCCAAAATGTTGCATTAATCGCTCATGATAATCGTAAGCAAGAGTTGGTTGAGTGGTTACAAGTGCACCAAGAAAAAATAATAAATTGTCATATCATTACTACCGGTACCACGGGCAAGTTAATAGAAGAGAGTACTAATTTAAATGTTGAGCGGATGCATAGCGGACCATTAGGCGGCGATCAACAAATTGGTGCTAAGATCGCTGAAGGTAAAGTTGATTTATTGGTTTTCTTTTGGGATCCATTGGAACCTATGTCGCATGACCCTGACATTAAGGCTTTGCTTCGTCTTTCTACCCTGTGGAATATTCCGATTGCGTGTAATAAAAGTACCGCTGACTTTATTATAAAGTCGCCATTAATGTTTGATTATCAGAGAGAAGTGCCTAACTTTGATGAATATCAATCGCGGAAAGTATAAAAATTAATATCATTGATTAAACTGATTCAGGTGTTAAGCGCTCGAGACAGTTAAATCTGATTAAGATTCAGGTCTCGTTTTTGGATTTAAGTCTTTCCGCTTAGTCAGCGGATAGGTTAGGATTCAACTAAGAAAAGATAACAACGAGATTTTTACCTATGCAAGCTTTTAAAACCTTTCTACAGTTCAGTTTATTATCCTGCCTAGGGCTATTCAGCTCATTTAGTAGTGCTGCAAATTTATCGCCTTTAACCATGTGTGTATTTGATTTTATTGGTAATGGTGGTCCGGTTCACAAAGCAATGGAAGAATTTAAAATAGATGCGGCACGTTGGGGTGTCGATTTGTCTTTTAAAGTTTATAACAACGATCGTGTCGCATCGGAAGAATTCAAAAACGGTGTGTGTGACATGCTTAACCTTCCAGGAATTCGAGCGCGAGAATACAATGACTTTACGGGGTCAATAAACGCAGTAGGGGCGCTTCCTACCTATAAGCATTTAGGGATGGTGATTAAGTCACTGAGCAGCGAAAAAGCGGTTAAAGTACTCCGAAAAGGAGACTATGAAATTATTGGTTTATCCCCAGTTGGTGCAATTTTTCTTTTTGTAAACGATAAAAATATCAAAGTGCCTGAAGATATGGCCGGTAAAAAAATTACCGTATTAGATAGTGCGCCTGAAACGGGTTATTTAGCAAAACGAATTGGCATGACGCCAGTGTCTTCGAGCATTATGAATGCGCTACAAAAATTCAATAATCATGCAGTTGATATTACGGGTGCGCCAGGTTTGGCTTATGAACCGCTTGAAATGCATAAAGGACTCGAGCCAAATGGCGGTATTATTAAATGGCCAACATTACAAATTACTATGCAACTTATTGTACGTTGGAAAAAAATCCCTGAAGGCTTTGCGCAAAAATCACGCAATTTATTCGCGAATAAATATTTAGCGGATATAAAAATGATTGAAAAGAGTGAAGCGACTATTCCAGAGAAATACTGGATTGAAATTACTGATGAGGCTAAGAATAACTGGAATGAAACCTTTCGTCAGAGCCGAATAGCGCTTCGGGAACAGAAGGTTTACAACGCCAAAGCACTGACACTATTTAGAAAAGTTCGTTGTAAAGTTGACCCAAACTTAGCTGAATGTACCTCAAAAGATAAAGAATAACCTAGGCTTTAAAAAAGGGTGCGGACGTACCCTTTAGATTGCTGACTTAAAAAAATAATAATCGAGAAATGCACATGACCTCCGTCAGAAAACTGGTTCAGAGATTTTTCTCTCTTACAGTACTTACTTTATTGCTGGCAACAGTTATTGCTGGCACCAGTGAGAATATGAACGCCCAAATGCTCAAACTGGGGCTTCATATATGGGATGATTATTTTATTCTACGTGCTGAAGCTCCAAATCCGAGTTGTAACCCTAGTCCAGTTATTGATGAGCAATTAGACCTGTTACAAATTGAGTTTGACCAAGAAAATGCTGACTTTGACTTATTAGCGGATGAGTTTGATCGTGCCTCAGCGCATGAATCACTGGTTAAACAATTGCGTGTTTGTGCAAAAAAGCATGAAAACGCAGCTATTTATCGAGCAAATAACTCGGTGTGGGTTCAGCTTTTTAGTTCGTTTGAAGAAAGCTTTGCGCAAATTAGTTTGTTTTCGATTGCACATCAAAAAACTATTCTGATAGTTTTGTTAATGGTTTCAGCGCTATTTGCAACATGGCGGCAAGAGCATATTGCATTTCGAGCAGTGAAAAATAAGCTTGATCATTATGTTTCGCACACGGCTCAATTGGTTGCAACTGCATGCTTAAGTATTTCGGCTTATTCCTTTTATGAAGGCGCCATGTCGGCAGGTACTACGCTTTCATCTCCGCAATTGATGATCATTTTAATGATTGGAAGCGGCTTACTAGCGGTTGTGAGCGCCTACCAATTGTTGCTAAAACCAAAACAGCTAGTATCGGGAGGTAACTTTTTACATGCTTTACTAACGGTGCCGATTCATGCCTGGATGCTGCTGCTTGCAGCGAATCACTTTTTTGTGCGTGAAGTGCATTTGCCCGGTACGGCGATGTACTTCACCCAAATATTTCAACTGACGAATTTACACTTGTCGATTGGTCTTTATATTTGGGTCGGAATGCTGTTAAAAGAAACGTTATTGGGCTCAAAGCTATTTGATGTATTCAAACCGTGGAATTTTCCACCTGAAATTCTTGCGTTTGTGGCTATTTTAATTATGGCAGTGCCGACAGCCTATACGGGAGCATCGGGCATTATCATTATTGCAATGGGGGCTGTTGTTTACCAAGAATTACGTAGGGTTGGTACGCGAAGACAGCTCGCTTTAGCAGTTACCGCAATGACAGGTAGCTCAGGGGTTGTTTTGCGACCTTGTTTATTGGTGGTTGGTATCGCAATACTGAATAAAGAAGTGGTAACAGACCAATTATTTCATTGGGGATTTCGTGTTTTCATGTTAACGCTGGTAGTATTTTTCTTTTATGCCATGTTAACCCGAAAAGACCCGCTTAAAATAAGTCCATTCAACGAAGCGATTGGTCCATCATTGCAGCGATTGAAGCCACTATTTCCGTACTTGATCATACTGCTGACAGCCATGGCTTTTTATGCTGTTTTTCTAAATGCTTACTTAGATGAGTTTTCAGCACCGACGATTTTACCTGTGATTATTATGGGGTTTATTATCTATGAACGCCGTTTTAGCAAAGACTTTACTGAGCGCAATGAAACTGCGGGTACTAGCCAAAATGTGACTAAAGCTTTCAGCTCCTCGATTAATAACTCTTCAGTCCAAATTGGCGCTTTATTAATGTTGATGGCTTGTTCATTTACGATCGGCGGGATTATCGAAAGAACAGGAGGTGGGACGTTAACGATTCCTGAAAGCTTTGACTCTGTCTTTTTAGCGATGGCATTTTTAGTTTTTTGTCTTTTCTTGATCGGAATGGTGATGGACCCTTTTGGTGCACTGGTGTTGGTGTCATTTATTATTGCACCGGTCGCTTATAGCCACGGTATTGAGCCAATTCATTTTTGGATGACATGTCTCGTAGCATTTGAACTGGGTTATCTTAGCCCGCCTGTTTCGTTAAATCACCTGCTGACACGACAAGTGGTGGGTGATGAGGAGGTAAGTCTCGCGCTTCAGGAAGGTGATTCCTTTTATTACCGGCATGAGCGAATATTATTACCGCTACTTGTGATGTTTACCACGCTGCTCATTGTGGCATTTGGACCACTCTTATATAAGCAGCTTTGAGGTTTAGGGAGTGAGATGAATCGTATAACTTAAGCTAACCATGCTTTATTTTATGCTCAATGTTGGGGTTCTCCCCCGTTTAGTCCTACCTAAAAAATTAACGACTGGCGTACTTAAGTTGTTGATTATAAAACGTTATTGTTCTTTACTAAATACGCTGCTTGCCGTTCCGAGTAATCAGTTTCTGAAGGTAAACTCCATCCTGCCAAGTTGTCGTTTACTAAGTTTGAAAGGGCATTAATATGGCTTTTGCTGGCATTTAAGGCGGGAATATATGCGTAATGTTCACCGCCATTTTCTAAGAAATAGTCTCTATTTTCGACCTCTATTTCTTCAATGGTTTCTAAGCAATCAGCAGAAAATCCCGGGCAGATCACTTGAATTGATTTAACACCTTGATCGGGCAATGATTTCATCGTTAAGTCGGTATAGGGCTTTAACCACTCTGCTCGACCAACACGCGACTGAAATGTCGTAAGGTATTCATTTTCATTAAGGCCTAAAACATTTACTAAATGATGTGTTGTCGCATGGCATTGGCAAAAGTAAGGGTCGCCATCTTTGAGTGTTTGTTCAGGGAGCCCATGGAAGGAAAGAATGAGCTTGTCAGCTTTTCCATGTTTGGCCCAATAATCTTTAACACTTTCAGCTAAGGCTTGTATATAAAGGGGAGAATCATGATAACCCGAAATAAAACGTAACTGAGGTAACCAGCGACGATGCGTGTAGTCTTGCGACAAGGCATCAAAAGTAGAACCTATCGTTGAACTAGCGTATTGGGGATAAAGTGGGAGTACTAACAGTTTTGTTACACCATCGTCGGCTAACTTTTGTAAAGTGGATGAAATAGTGGGAGACCCATAACGCATGGCGAATTCTACTTGAATTTGATCTCCCCACTGTTCTTTTAGAGTTTCCGATAAGGCCGTGCATTGATCTTGCGTATGGAACATTAAGGGAGACCCTCTTTTACCCCAAACACTCTGATAGGCTTTAGCTGAACGCTTTGGACGAACCCGTAAAATAAAACCATGTAGGATCAATAACCAAAGTAAGCGCGGTATTTCAATAATACGAGGATCATGTAAGAATTCAGTTAGATATGTTCTAACTGCTTTCGTGGTCGCTTCTTCAGGCGTACCTAAGTTGGTAATCAATACGCCGATTTTGTCTTTTTTCTGGTGAGAAAAGTTACTCGTACTGATATATTTTGTTGTTTTAATAAAACTCATTTTCCACCTATAAACATTTTTTAAGCGTCTACTTTTTTGTATGCGCGTACAATTTTCTAAGAACGAATCATTGCCCAGATTTTGCCTAAATACTCGTGCCAAGCACTTTCAAATAGTGTGAGGCTGCCGGCATGAGGAAGCCAGTCGTTCCAATATAAACCTTGGTGACCGCCGGTACGAAATGCAGTTGGGGCAGGTATTGGCTGTAAGCCTTGGTTTTGAAAAAGATACATGGCGCGGGGAATGTGCATGGCAGAAGTGACGAGCGCAAAATTTTGATTCTGCAATATATTATTGTTGAGATACTGTGTCCAGTAAGCCGCTTCTTCAGCGGTATCTTTGGGCTGATTAGCTATAATAATGTCATCTTTTGGCGTGCCGTATGCTCGAGCGACCTTTGCCATTGCTTCAGCGTTAGAAATTACATCATTGGATTTATAGCCCGATAGTAATAACTTTGCACCTGGGTTCATACGATAAATACGCATGCCTTCTGATAAACGCATCAATGATTCTTTTGAGAGTAAGCTGCTAACAGGAAAGCGCTCGTCACTATTATGATAACCGCCTAACACCACCACATACTTCACTGATTGGTGGTTATACTTTGGAAATTCAAACTCTAAGGGTGCTGCAATCAGTTGTGAAACGGGGTAGAGGCTGAGTATAAACCAGGTAAAAATAACACCGATTCCAAGGCCTTTAGCCAAGCGTTGATACCCCTGATAAAAAATAAATACTGCGAGTAATAATATGACAAAACCTAGGGGTAATGGCATGAGTAGAGCACTTAGCAGCTTTTTTATCAGGAATAACACATCCATTAGGGGCTTATTACCTCGAAGTTCACTTCAATATAGGCTTTACCCTGATCATCAAGCACTTGAACCGACCACTTGCCCAGCATTTGTTTATTAATAAATTTACTCGATGAAGAGCGTTGATGGTCATGATTGATCGGTACTCTTACACGCGCTTGTTTTTCGCCATTAAGGTACCAGTAATGAAATAAGTTTTGGCCGCGTAAATTTTCCATCTCAGTGTACAAATGAACACGGATAATACCTTCTTCAGACATCAGAACCTGAGGTGACAACGAATCGACAGGTATGCCTTTTATTAGGTTTGAACTGAGTTGTGCTTTTTTAATATGGGCATCAAGAATTTTTACCGGAGTGCCTGGTGATTTTTGATGTGGGCGAGGCTTGTTTTTGTGCACACTCTCGACAAGCTTAACGTTCACTTTGTTAATAAGAGATGAATCTTCCTTAATAGTTGCTTTCGTTACAGGCTCTGCTGTCTTTACTGGGCTTTGTACCTTGTCAGGCGCGCTAGCTACCGAGTTTTTTGTAGTAGCATTGTTTAGTATCTGTTCAGTGTTGCTAACTGGTTCAATCTTGTTTGTTGGAGCTTCTTCACTCTCCAGGAGTGAATACATAGAGAATATAACGATAACAACAACTAAAATTGCAGCAGGAATAATACGACCCCAATTCAATTCACTTTCTTCATACTGGCTATAATCTTCAGTTTGCTCTGGTAAAAGCCCAACATGTACCTTTCGTTTATCTGTACTCATTTAATCCTCTAAAATCTACTCAGTAAAAAATATTTTCGTGAATTGATGTTAACAATTCGTTTACTTTAGGGGCGTGCGCCTGACTGAACTAACATTAAGTCCAAGTCAAAATAGCCTAAGCGACGTGCAATTTTTAATGCGGTATCACCCAAGTCATCCCGATAATTTACATCGGCACCACCCGCGATGAGTAATTGCGATAGCAACATGTTGTTATCTTCGACAACGTGCATCAATACTGATCGGCCCGCTGGCGCGACATTTACATTGGCACCAGCATTTATGAGTATTTTTAGTGTTGTAAGGTGGCCTTTGCTTGCAGCTTTGGTAATGGCAGAAGTGCCCTGCTGATCTTCATAGCTGAGATTTGCGCCACGGACGATTAAATCCTTAACTAACTTATTTTTAGCGTGGTCGGCAGCAATCATCATGGCGGAAGGCTCTCCTGATTGAAAACCTCGTTCAAAATCGCTACCCGCAGTTAATAAAAATTGGCTGATAATAAAGTGCTTATTTCTAATCGCGAATGAAAATGCGGTACCTGTTGGGGACTCACTATTTATTAAAGCGCCTTGCTCTATCGCTTTTTTTACTAATGCTGCACTACCTTGTTCTGCCGCCAGCATCAGGTCTGTAGCGCTATCTACTTTCTGATGGGAGAGATTTAATTTGTTAAAATTGATTTTTTGAATCGATTGGTTGCTGCAAGCTACTACCGCCATAAATGCGAATAGTAGTATCATGAGCCGATAAATATTTGAGCTTGTCATAAATTTTAAGCTTAAGAAGTGGATATGCGCCCATTGTCAATCAATTGGCGTGCCCAGTAAAGCGCCCTTTCATTGTAGATGATTTAATCTTGTTTATGTTCACGCAGTTTTGTATATATGTCTTCTATTGATAAACCTAACATCATGATCAATCTAACTGAAGAACAGCATACGATTGTGACAGCCGAACCCGCTCACTATGTGATCACGGCGGTCGCCGGTAGTGGAAAAACGACGACGCTGGCCTATCGTATTCGGCATTTGCTTGAACAAGGTGTCGATGCGCGCCGGATGTTGATTTTGATGTTTAATCGATCTGCTCGGCAAGATTTTAGCGTAAAGTTGCAGAAGGTTTTATCCAACCATCAGGTTCGCCCTGAAGTCAGAACATTTCATGCAATGGGTTATCGTTTATATCAGCGCTTTATTCGTGACAGCTACTTGCCCCCTTTCCAAAGTAATATCTTATCTGAAAAAGAAATCCAGTTTCATATTTGGCGGCTCATGCGCCAAACATTGAGTGATGAATCACTACGTGATGCTAAGCGCAATAAAAAAGAGCATGTAGAGTTATGCCACCAATTTTTTGAAACCGTTAAAAGTGGTTTGCACCCGCCTGATTTGGTGTTTGAAATTCTAGAATTACCGAGTAAATTTAAATACGTACTATCTTTGTTTGACCAATTTGAATCATGGCGAAAGCAGCAATCCCGGATTAGTTATACCGATATGTTATACGACCCTGTTATGGCTATCCGCGCAACCCCTGCTTTAGCAAAGCTTGTTGGGAATAAAATGGATGTGTTATTAGTGGATGAATATCAAGATACCAATGATATTCAGCATGAGTTAATGAAGTTGATTGCGGGTGACCGTGCAAAAATCACGATTGTGGGGGACCCTGATCAAACAATTTATGAATTTCGAGGTGCTAAACCTGAATATATTATTAAAGGTTTTGCGCAAGAATTTCCTGATGCCCAAAACCTGACACTGAGCTACTCGTTTCGTTATGGACATAAAGTATCCCTACTTGCCAACCATTTAATTACGAAAAATAAAAACCGACAGGACTTATTATGCAAGTCATTCTCGAGCAATCCTACAACTGAAGTCACTGAGCATGTATGTGATAACGATGCGGCAGATATTACGGCATTGTTATCAGCTTGTACGCTATCAGAGTTAAATCAGACCGCTATTTTAGCGCGGGCATGGAGTCAAACGGTGGGGATCGAACTTTCCTTACTTGAGCGGCAGATTCCTTATCATATTGAAGGAAAAAACAGCGTTTTTAACCTAGTGGAAGCGCAAAGTATTCGGGCCATTATTGAATTGGTAGCGGGTGCATTTTCAGGAATGAGTTCAGAAGAGCGGCAATCAAAATTTGAAATGCTGTTTCACTTTCCACATGTTGGTCTACCCGATGGTCAGCTGAAGATGTTGGCCGCAACGCTTGCAACCTATACCGAAGATTGGGGGGAAATACTTCAACAACTGATACCGAGTGATTTAAAACGTATTCAAGTCATAAAGCTAGAGCGGTTGTCGAAAGTTTTGACAAGACTAACAAACTCTAATCGGCCGATTAAGCAGCTATTATATCTATATGTGCAAGAAGCTGAACTTTATGAAGGTATTCGATCGCTTAGTCTTAGTCATGATCATGCCGAAGAGAAAGTCGCCTCAATAATGGGGATTATACGTTTTATTTCGAGCCTAGATGGCGATGCGATACAAATATTGGACTACCTTTCGACACTACAGCAGAATGCAGAGCAACAGCACCAACAAGCGGTGACGATGACGACAATTCATCGAGCCAAAGGACTAGAATGGGATACAGTTTTAGTCCCAGGCTTAAATGACAAGTTAATGCCTTACACTCTTCGTTCAGAAAATCTAACGAAAGCAGAATTAGAAAGTGAGCGGCGATTACTTTATGTCGCTATGACGCGTGCGAAGCACTCGTTACACTTATTTGTGCCAAAAAGGCATCAAGATGCTTTATTTAAACCTTCAAGGTTTGAGTTTGAGCTACAAATTGGGCAAAGCCTGCTATTGGGTGGTAGTTTAGACCGTAAAGAAAATATCTGTCAGCTACCCAGAGGCATGAAAGCCTCAGTGATTTCCAAACGTTATGGGGAGGCAATGCAGTGTGAGCTAAAAGAAAATGAACTGGAGAAAAAAGACCTGAAACAAAACGCTATGACCGGTCCCCAAAGTAAGCCTGTTTGGTTTGCTCAGCATGTTCAGCATTGCGTATTGGGGCGAGGTCTTGTAACTGGAGATCAAACGGGTTCATTTACCGTCGAGTTTGACGATCGTCAAACTCGAGTCTTTAGTAAAGAAAAGGCTGATCGGTTTTTTACCACGATAGAGGACTAGTCGAGCGCAGGAAGTTGACGAATGCCGCCCACTTCATTAATCGCGACATAAATAAAGGTTGTTTCAGTGACTTTCTTGGGCTGATTCCCAAGTGCGTCAGTGACGTAAACTTCTACTAATATTTTAATCGAGCTTCGACCTGTATCGACCAAATTTGTGAAACAGCTTACGCGATCACCAACTGCAACAGGTGATAGAAACTCAACACGTTCCATGGCGACGGTCGTTGTTCTTCCTTGAGATACCTGAGAGGCGGCTGTTGCGCCTGCCAAATCCATTTGTTCCATTAACCAACCCGCATAAATATCACCACTTGGGTTAGTGTCCTTTGGCATTGCTACCACCTGAAGCGTTAGGTTTCCAATTGGGTCAACGCCTGTATCAACTAGTTTCATGTTTGCTATTAATCCTGATGTTATAACTTTCGTTACCTCATTATAGCTAATTAGTGAGAACTGCAAGTGAAGTTACTGTGATAAGCAACGATGGTGTGATTTTGTATTAAACCTTATGTGAGCTAGTTCACGCTTCATATTATTTGTCATAAACCCCCTACAAATGGGGCATTCTTATTTTCTTCTTGTACTACTAGTATTTGGCCCGCGCTCGAATGTTGTATTGGCGTGAGTACGTTAAGTTAAACGCGATAGTGATGAACTTGTCGTGATGACTGAATAATTACAAGTCATAAAAATAATTAAAGGAAATACGATGTCTAATTTTGTTAAACCACTGGCGGGCGTTTGCGTCGCTTTATTTATTTCAGGTTGTATTGAAAAAGAGAAAATTGTCACGATTCCAGATGCAGAGAATCTTCTATTTACTTCTCAGGGTGACTTATTGGTGAATGGAGGTAAAAGTATTTATCAGGTGACTTCGCATACAGAAAGTGACGGGTCCACCATTTACATACCAAAATCTGTGTATGACGGTGATCGGTGTTCATTTGGAGGCATTGCGCAACAAGGTGATTGGGTCTTTTCGGTCTGTAAAGAGGTTTACATTAAATGGAAAGGTTTTACATTTCAGCTAGTACAAGATACTCACCTGCTTGCTGCCAACTTGCATGAACGACCAATCAATTTTAAAGCCTTAGACCAGGGTTTAGAGTATGACCCATTAGATGCCATGACAATTCCTAATGGAATTGCTTTTGCCCCAACAGGGGAGCTCATTATTGCGGATACTAACTTTTTTGCGCAATCAGATGTGGGAAGAATTACTTTGGACTATTCGGGCGATTTACCACAAATCGCTAAATTTGAAGCGAACTGGTTAGGGGGTGAATACGGTTTTGAAAGCCCTAATGGCCCACGAGTCATCGGTGATACCTTATATATTTCCGATAGTAACAAAGTTAGACGCTTGGTTTTTAATGAATCAGGTGAGATACCGCTGTTATTTACGAATGCTGAAGGGCATGAAGTCAGTAATTTACCTGATGATAATCTCTTTTACACGGGTGGTGTAATAGTTGATGATATTCTGCCTTACTGTGATGGCATTGCCGTAACACAGTTTTTAGAAGGTAAATTGGTTTATCAAGATGCTCAGGGCCAACAATATAAAACTATGCCTTTTAGTTTTGAGTCACCGAGTGCCTTAGCGGTTGGTCAAGGACCGATGTTTAACGGAAGTGATTTAATGGTGACGGAAAAGGGCGTTATATTAGAGTTTAATTCAGGTATCGGAAATCAACTGTCGCGTTTACCAATGGACTTTGATTTATCAGATCCTTTAACGTGCGAAGCAATTAAGGCATTGAATTAAGTTTATTCAATTGAGTAGGAGGTTCAGAAGCTTTCTGCTTAGTCGTTTTCAATTTTTCAGATCAAAGTAGATACTCTCTTGAAGCATAATAAAAACGTGTTCCCACGTTTTTATTATGTATTATTTATATAGTCTATACTAAGAACATGATGAAAAATTACTCTCCCCACTCACTTAAAATGGCCATGGAATTATTGGACTCAGCGCCACGGGGCGTAGCTTTATGTGATGAAAAGGGTTCACTAATACATTGTAATGATTTGTTTTTGACCTTTAGTCTTCCATGCACTATTGAGCTGATTGATCAATCAATTGGTCTGGGTATTGAAAGCTTTGACCATAAAGAAAAAAATAAGTCTGTTCGCATACAGATAAGAAAGTTGGCAGATGGGTATGGAATTCTTGCTGAAGATATTGAAGGAAGATTTTGCGCTAGAGAAGAAACTATTGCCAACCTTGTTGCCACAGAAGCATCCTCATTAGTAGACGCCACTGTTAAAAATATTTCAGAAGTTAGTGGTTGGCGTTGGGTCGCTATTTCACGCTTTAAAGATGATCATACTGTAGAAATATTAAGTATGCTCGACAAAGATCAAAAAGTAGACAACTACCTATATAACCTTATGGGAACACCATGTGAAGTTGTTGCGCGAACCAAACAATTCGCCTTCTTTCCTAAATTGAATGATCGCTTTCCCTATTACAGAGCGTTACATGAAATGGGGGCTAAGGTGTACGCAGGAATGGTATATCATTTGAATCAGGTACCCATCGGTCACATATTTGCGATGCACGACAACCCTGAAGTGGATGAGCCTTTGATAGAGGATGTAATACGCCTATCTACTTCAATTGTTGGTTATAAGTTAGAAGTTGAGCATGCTCAGGATGCAACTCGAAACGCGATAGAAGAAGCTTCCCGTGATGCGCTAACTCAAGTATTAAACCGTCGTTCATTCGATCAGGACCTAGCTACGTGCATCGAATACGCAGAGCAGAATAAGTTCTCGGATACACTACTAGGTATAATTGATTTAGATGGAATGAAAAAAATTAACGACACCCAAGGCCATGACGCAGGGGATCAGTTACTTAAGGTATTTTCAGAATCATTGACTGCTTGTAGTCGCCCAGAAGATAAAATATATCGTTTGGGGGGGGACGAGTTTGCGATGATATTAAATGGAGCGGGCTTTGCTCAAATTAATGTGATACAAAAACGCGTTGAAAATGCGGTTAAGAAAACACGGCAAGCTAATTTTACAGACATTGACGCCTCAATAGGTTTTGCGAGCCTCTCTGAAATTAAAATGGATGCAAGTGCTTGGTTCCAGCTTGCAGACGAACGGATGTATAAGCACAAAAAAGCTAAGAAAATTTAACTCTCCCTGTTAATAAACTCAATACAATTGTTTTCTTGTAGCTTTTAAGTAGGTAGCTTTAGCCAAAACTCGTTTAACCTCAGTGAGGATTAAACCTAAAATGAATGTTCAAGTATCCAGTCGATACATTTTAGCAATATCAGTTAAACATTTAATCAGGGTAGGCTTTAACAATGGCCATGACAGCTTTTATATTATTGAGAAATAAATTAAGTAATTGGGGGTCAAAGTGTTTGCCCTCTTGTGTTTTGAGCTCGGCAATTACAGTGTCCAGTGGCCAAGCTTCTTTATAACAACGCTTGTGTATGAGTGCGTCGAATACATCAACCAAGGCGACAATTCGGCCGTAGATATGAATTTCTTCACCTTTAAGTCCATTAGGGTAGCCTGAACCATCGAATTTTTCATGATGCTGACCTGCAACAATCGCCGCAGCCTGTAATACCGGGCGTTGCGATTTATTAAAAATATTATGCCCAATTTCGGCATGTGTTTTCATGACCTCCCATTCATCGGCATCCAGTTTTCCTGGTTTAAGGAGCACGCTGTCTGGGATCGCAACTTTACCAATATCATGCATAGGGGCGGACATGAATAAAATATCGACTTCTTTCTCGCTAAGCCCTGCTAAACGGGCTAATAGGCGTGATAAATGTGATACACGTTTAACATGATAAGCTGCCTCTTTTGAACGATTTTCGACGACATCGCCGAGAGTATCAATAATTTCAACCTGGGTATCAAAGATTTCCCGATCTAAGTAGAGGTTATCAAAAGCAATCGTGACATTACTCGAAAAAACTTGAATCATTCGCTTATCAAGTTCATCTAAGGCATTCACCCCATCTAGATAAATAAGGTTTACCTTTCCGCTTTTTGTTGGGAAATAACCAACAAACTGACCATTTTCGAAAATACTTGAATGCGCTTTCGAGGCTTTGGTCAGTAACGCAGATACTTCTTCTGGCAATGAGGCATCGGTATTGCTGAAATTACCTGTTCCTGCCATTATCTCAAAGCCATGATGGCTTTCAGCGACAGTCCAGCGCTTACTTCTGACAAGCAAGGTGTCTTGCTCTAAGTGTAAGATGCAAGCAATTTGATCCAATAAGCCGCGGGCGAATTTTTGTAAGGATCGTATTTCAAATAGATTAGCAGATGCTGAAAGCACTTCTTCTAGGCCGATACGATAGCGGTCTAAACTCTTACGCGCAGCTTCTACTTCCATGATGTCGCGGTAAGCTCTTAAACCGGAAAGTGTGGATGTAAAAAGTTTGGTACTATCAAAATCTGTTTTTTCTTTATAGTCATTAATATCATAATTTACAATGACTTGTCGTTCAGGTGCTTGCCCTGGCTGACCTGTTCGCAACACCACTCTGGCGAATTTGTTTTTGAGTTCTTCTCTTAGGTACTTAACAAAAAGCAGACCTGCATCATCACTTTCCATCACCACATCAAGGTAAATTAATGCGATATCAGGGTGGGCCTGAATCATACTTCTTGCCTCAGCACCACTGTAGGCACTGAGTAGCGTAAGACCTTGATTATCAAACTCAAACTCGCTTAGCGCTATCTTAGTGATGGTGTGTACTTCAGGCTCATCATCCACAATTAACACTTTCCAAAGCTGGTCTGGTGCTGGTTTAGATGTTTTCTGTGATGATTTCTTGAACATACTTTACCTGCTGCGAAGAGGTTATTTTTTAATATCTATCGGAATGATTATAGTAAATGTTGTGCCAAAGTCAGGTTTGCTATCGATATTTATAGAACCCTTCATTTTTTGAGTGACTAAGTTATATACGATATTCAAACCTAAACCGCTGCCACCTTGTTCTCGATTAGTCGTAAAGAAGGGGTTGAACATTTTGGCTTGTATGTCTTTTTCTTGCCCTTTGCCATCATCGGAGTAAATGAAATGGAGTTGATCGTTATGTTTCTCAAATTGTAATTTTATTATTCCTTTCTGATCTTTGTTATAGGCATGAATTAATGAGTTACTGATGAAGTTCGTAATGATTTGAGACAGCGATCCGGGGTAATTATTGATTTCAATTGTGGTGTCACACTCAATTTTGACTGTAATAGAGGTATGTTTTATTTTATTGCCTAGGCTTAGCATTACCTCTCTAACATAATCATGCACATTGAACCAACGGATTACTTCATGGCTTTGGTCTACAGCGACTTGCTTAAAACTTTTTACCAGACCAGCTGCCCTATCGAGGCTATGATGGATTGATTTGGCAATTTCTTGGGCATCTGACATGAACTTCTCAAACTGATGTTCTTCAAGATCCTTTTTTTTGTAGCGCTCTTCAAGTTGTTCTAGCATAAACTGGAAGTGGCTCACCCCCGTTAGGCTCAATCCAACAGGCGTATTTATTTCATGAGCCACGCCCGCAACGAGCTCGCCCAATGAGGCCATTTTTTCAGACTCAATGAGTTGCTCTTGCATTTGTTTCAGTTCATTTAAAGAGTTTTGTAGCTCAAGCCGGCCTTTGAGTAAGGCTTTTTCTTTCTCCATACGTATTGTAACTTCATGCTTAAGTGCTTGTTGATCCTGGTCCAATTGCTTAACGGTATTGTTAAGTGAAATAGTACGCTCAGATACTTTCTTTTCGAGTCCTTTGTTCATGTCTTCTAATTGCGAAAGAGAAATAACAATTTTGTTCATCATTTTGTTTAACGCTGTTTCTAAGGTTTTGAGCTCACTCTCTTCGTGACCATCGATTTCAATGTGTCTATTTTGGATATTATTCAGATCGATTTTTTCGGCTTCATTTGCGAGATATCCTAATGGCCGAGTTAATAAACGGTTGAATACGATGGTAATGAGCAGTACCAACGCAACAGTTTTGATGACAGCCCCTATTATGAGTATAAAAATACCAAGTTTGATGCGATTAAATACAATGGAATTACTTGAAATTAAACGAACCGTGCCGAGAGTTTTGCTTTGTTTCTTGTGAAGATATTGCAGTGGAAATTCATGCCAAAAGATATCGTTCTTGATCGTTTCGGAGGTCGAAGTTGTTTGTCCTGTTTGTAGTACGATATCGCTTTGTGGGTTGAGTATTTCGACGCCAATGACCGAGGGTAGCTGAGTGATACCTTCAGCGGTAATTTTTAATTGAAACTCATCCATGTTCCAAACCGTTTCAGTTAAGCTATCTCTAAAGGTAAGCTCGGTGACCACTAGCTCAGCTTTGATATCATCTTTTGCTGCTGTATATTCAATATAAATATGAGCACTGGTAACGATAAATGTCAGTATGAAATAAATTGAAAGTACAATTTTAAGCAAACGTATTGAAATTGAGTGTCTAAAGCTAGACATTTTGAAGGGGAGAGCATTCATCGACGCTGTACTCGATAATATAAAGTGCAAGCTTACGGTATATTAAAGTCTAGTCGAACTTAGAAAAATGGCATAGTGTAAATTAAGCGTTTAATGCTGAAATGAGGCATAAAATGTAGTTTTTAAGCGGGGAAGCTAAATAATTATTAGTTAGTCGGAACGGTAATGTGATGGCTATGATGCTGATTGGTAGTCGGTAGCTTCTTTGCTGTTTTTTGGTTGTGAATTTAAATACTCTGATGGCGATTGCTCGAAGTGCTTTTTAAAAAAACGTACAAAATTACTTAATGAGCTAAATCCAAGAAAATATCCTATTTCCCCAATGCTATACTTCCCTTCATTAAAATAGTGCTCAGCAGCGTTAGTCCTTGCTTTAATTAACAGTTCTTTAAAGCTAATGTCTTCTTCTTTTAAGCGTCGCTGTAAGGTTCTTGTTCCTAAGTGAAGTCTTTTCGCAAGTTGTTGAACTGAGGGGTTGTTAAAGGGGAGCATGGATAATAATTCTATGTGGACGAGTTTTGACAGACTGGGGTCTCCTACTTCATCCATCTTTTTAATTAAATACTTATCCAAGTGGATCGCGAGTGTAGTATTTGAATGCTTGCATGGAATGAGTAATGTTTTTAGAGGATAGATAATTGCATTTTGCTCGCAATTGAAATTTAAAGGAACTTGAAAGAAAGATTCAAATGCTGCAGTGTTATTGGGCTTTGGGCTCATGAAATCAATGCGTGTAGGGTATATTGGCTTTGTACCTAATTCGGCACATTGCTTAAAAATAAAGCCAATAGCGGAATCCACCGCCTCGCGCGCATTCTCTCTTTGGTTAGGCGGTGCGTGAACTTTAATAACGAATTTAGTGTGAAAAGAGGTTGTGAGCGTAAGTGCTGTAGATACCGTTCGATAATATCGAAGTGTTCGATCTAAGGCATCACGGGTATTACTACTAGCTTTTACGGCAAGTATTAATGCGTTATGGTCGTCTTCCATTAAAAAATTGACCGCATCAAGGCCAAAGGCATCATTGCCGGTATATTTAACCGCTAGCTTCCATAATTTCCATGTTTTATCTGTATCAACCCGTCTGTTAGGGTCGGAAAGATACTCAACAGGAATGCCGCAGGATTCAAAAATTTGTTTTGCATTGAGTGACGATTGATTGAGCGTTTTATATATCGCCGTTAGCCAACTCATCGAAGTGGTGCATTTTGTTTCTTGAAACATCTAAATAACTCGTTACTTTATGTTTCTGCACCTAATTGACTGATCGTTATCCAACTCAGAAATTTCCTTGGCATTGTGTGTCACGACTAAAAGCATTGAACTTTTTGTGATGACCTTTAAATTCAATCATACAAGGTATTCTTACGAATAAGTTGTATGATTGAGCAAGAAATGGCGGAAGGTATGGTTACCAAAAATACCGAGGATTCGATATTGTCAATAATCATTATATTAACGTTTACCAGAGCGCCTTAAAGCAGATGGTGTAAAATCTCTTGTTGAAAATTTTTGACCAAAGTTAAACTTAGTTGCTTCTTCATTTGCCAAGCCTGTTACGAGGTATCTGTTAGAGATTAAATCGTGATAAACAGAAACTGTAGATAGAGCTGTGCCAACATCATAAAAATACTTATTATGTCCTTCGGCTACCCGCCAAATATTGCCAAGCCCATCATAAAAGTCACTGGCAAGGATTGCCCATGTGTCTTCATCAATATAGTGCACGCGTTTTTGATATATATGTCGTTTACCTTGTTTTAGAGTTGCGACTACTTCGAATACCCGATGTAATTCATATCTCGCATATTTATTGTTAATATGTAGTGGTGTAATAATATCTTTATACTTTAAAGATTTGCTATCTAATTGGTAGGAGTTGTAAGGCATATAGAGTTCTTTTTTGCCAACTAATTTCCAGTCGTAGCGGTCAGGTGCTCCGTTATGCATGTCGAAGTTATCGGCAGTAATTAGCGCATCAGACGCTGTGCCAGGGCTATCATAACTAACTTGAGGCGCTCTTCGAACACGTCGTTGACCTGAATTATAGATCCATGCACGTCTTGGTTCTTTTACTTGGTCGATCGTATCATGCACAAGAAGTACATTACCGGCTAAACGAGCGGGTGATTTAACCGCTTGTTTGAAGTAAAGCATCACATTATCGTCAGTATTTTTAGAAAAATCCTTTAACGCTGAGCGTTCAGAAAATTCCTCATAAAAGGTGATGGGTGTATATTGGCCACTTTTAGTTGGGGTGGCGTGTACGTATGTTCTATTTAATGAGCCTCCTCTATATCTACGGACATGATTCCATATTGCCTCTAAACCATTCTTAGCTATTGGAAAAGGGTAGGTTCCTGCGGAGTTTTTGAGTCCATTGCCACTTGGTATTAATTCAGCATTAAGTGCATTTTTATTGACAAGCTTAATTAACTCATCTGAGTATCCAACCGGGCGGTGAGTTTTATAAACCGGCATTGTGTAGGTGCTGTATGTTTTTAGCAGAGCTTGTTGGCCTAATGTTAGCCTATCTAAATGTTGATCCATATTGCTTGGATTAATGGTAAACATTATCGGGTCATCAGCGTATGGGTCAATATAAGGTTGTCCCGGCTTAAAACCTTCAGGTATTTTTTTTAAACCGCCAGTCCATTCTGGAATTGTTTTATCTGCATTACCTGATTTTTCTGCACCAATCGGTGTCAGATCCTTGCCTAGTCTAGCCGCCTCTTCAGGTGTTACTTTTGCTAGGGCGGTCGTTGTAATCATAAGTAGTATGACTGCACTAAAAGTGGATAGTTGATTGACTATTTTCATGTGGAAATTTCCTAAAAAATTTGAACCATTGAGGAGTCTAATGTGTTGTAGCATGAGAGCCTTCAGAAACAGGTGGGAATGTATGTAGCTGGTTGTATTTTTGCTCATCTTCTATGAGATAGCGCTCTGTATGTTGGAGGAACGTTACCGCGTCGGTATTACCTTGTTGTACGGCTAATCGAAACCAGCTATCAGCGTAATGAAGTGCGGTTGTAATGTGAGTTCTATTCGATGAGGCGTCATGTTGCTCATATTCATAACTATCAAGCAAAAGCTTTTCGGCGGTCTGATAAAAGCACTTTCCAATGGCTAAGGTTTTATCATGAGGAGGGCTAACGTCGTTATAGTAAGGGTCATCAAAGCAATGGTTATATGGCGCTGGCATGAAAAAGGTATTGGCAAATAAAGGTGAGCTGAAAAAAAAGATCAAAATTGAGAAGCGAGTTATACAGTTGGTACCCATTGGTTACCTCATAAACTTTTTATAAGTATAAGTTGACTATAAATTAAGCAGATAAGTCGAAATACTTCAAATTAAATGCGAAACTCTTAGACAAAAAGAGAGCGTGAATTGTATATGACTGTAGAGAAGCAAAAGTCGCTTGGCGCGACAATTAGTAATCTCTGCGCGACAGCTTATCTTTAACGCTGTTTTTACGTTTCTGTCGGTCTACTTTATAATTTTTTGAGTTTTTATGGCGGGTGATCGCGTGAATGTATTGTTTAAAGTTGTGAAGTGACTTCAGATAAGGCAACGCATGAAAGTAAACCCATTAAAAAAATATGAGACAATAGGAAAAGTTAAAACGAATAAAATGGACTGGAATACTTAAAGCTTAATTCATTATTTCAGCATCGTATAACAATAAAAACAACTTAATTAATGACTTGATTTTAGGTATGCCGATTATGAAGAAAATTCTAATGCTCGCTTTGTTCACGGGTAGTCTTTCGACGGCTGTTTATGCAGCGGGAATTGATAAAACTTATTTTGAGATGTACTTGGGGGCAGGGCTGTATTCTCTCGATGACGACCGCAGTTTAGATAGCGCTATTAGTAAAGAAGGAGGTTTGGAAGTTCCCGTGAATAATTATTTATCTTTGGAAACATGGTTGTCTGATTATACTGCGGAGTATACAAACTCAACGGATGAATTAGATTCTCAGCGCTTCTATGGTGGTGCACTCCTTCATCTTAAAAAAAGGGGAAAGAAGCGGCCGTTTATTGTTTTAGGCTACAGCCATCTTGGTTATAAAAATGATGCTGGCCATAAGTCGAGTGAGTCGCTCTTTAGTTTTGGTGTAGGTCTTAAGCGATACTATTCAAATAATGTCATCCTTAGGGGGGAATTAATGATGATGAATAGCATCGATAAAGAATTGATTGATATGGGGGGGCGCTTGTCATTAGGTTATGCATTTAAGCCGAGTGCCGTGAAACCTGTTTATATGGCTGAGCCAGAATCAGAAGTGAAAGCTGAACCAGTACAAAATCGAAAACAAACTTTTACTATAGAGCCAGAAATAACTGAGCTAGCGCCCGATTTAGTTGCGGTTGTGGAAAAATCAGCTGACCTTCCTATTGATACTGATCAGGATGGAGTGACGGATGATATTGACCTATGCGCCAATACAAACCCTACATTTGAAGTGGACGTTACGGGCTGTACGCTTCTGTTGACGGAAAAAGTTTCAATTTCCGTGGATATTCAATTTCCGTTTAATAGCGCTAACTTACCTGAAGATAGTCTCCCAGAAGTTCAGAAGGTCGCAAATTTTATGACCAAGTTTGATGAAACAGTGTTAACTGTAGCGGGGCATTCAGATGATAGTGGACCAGCGATCTATAATCAGTACTTATCTCAGCAGCGTGCCGATGCAGTTAGACAAACCTTGATTGACTCGTTTGGCCTTCCAGAAGCGCGTGTATCGGCTTTGGGTTATGGTGAGGACGAACCTGTGGCTGACAACGCAACGAGAGAAGGGCGTGCGACTAATCGACATGTTGTGATAAATGTTGAAACGAGTGTTGAAAAAAAGGCGGTTCGATAGCCGCTAGGGCTTGTTTTCATGGGGGCTAGCGGGAAAATTTGTTGGAAACAGTGTGGGCAGATCCCCTTCTTTCCATTTTGGGAGCTTGTGCATAATGCTTAAAAAATATTCCGAAGCTAAGTGGTGCGCTAGCCAAGCTTTCAGATGTGTATATTCTGATTGATCAAACCAGGCTTTATCAACATGGGCAAACTGTCTTATAAAAGGGAAAATAGCGATATCTGCTAAGCTTATTTTTTGCCCATATAAATAAATATGTGTTGATAGTTGCTGGTTGAGAATTTTAAGAAAACCTTCGCCGAGTTGTCGGTAATCACTTGTTGAATGATCTGGATAGCGGTCAGCGTATTTATAATGATCTAAATGCACTTTAAACTCCCCATCACACAGTTTAATAAGGTTGAGCATCTCAATATTTATAGTTTTGGACTTTGGTAGCCAGTTTTCTGGATCATGCTTGGTCAAAGCCCAATGCATGATATCTAAACTTTCTTCAAGTAAGTTTCCATTATTTAGAATCAATACAGGGACTGTTCCTTTTGGTGAGTGCGCTAGCATTGAGTTCGGTTTGTCTCGAAGAACGATTTCTCGAATTTCTACGACTTGTTGGCTGTAAATTAAGGCCATTCGTGCTCGCATAGCGTAAGGGCAGCGACGAAAAGAATATAAGATAGGCTTTTTTAAGTTATTGGTCATAGCGCGGGTCGTGATAGTTGTAAGAAAGCTTAAGTTGAGGCCTTAATTCTAGGGGAGTCATGGGGATAAAAAAAGAGGAATCTAAAAGATTCCTCGAAGGTACTTCTAACAACTAGGATTGGAAAATAACGATGAGGAGAGACTCATGCGCAAGTAACGTTATTTTCCTTTGCGCTGATAAATTAACCTTAGTCAAGATTTTGAAAGTCGCCTCATCACATTGCAAATAACAACGATTTGAAACGTAGTTTAACAATACCGAGTGTTACTTTTACAATACTAAGTAAACGGTAAAAATAAAACCTTATATAAACCAGTAATTTAACTTGATTTGTTAATGAGAAGTGTAATATGATTACTTTAATGCACTGTTAAGTATAAAAAATGGACAAAAGATACAAGGTCGTTGGCGACATGTTTTATTGTATTACTGGTGGATGGAATGTGCAGGAAAAAACCATTAGCTGACAAGCACAGAAAGATAGGTATAACTATGTCACAAGCAGCAGTAATTGAAGAATGTAATAGCGAATCTCATGAAGAGGTTCGAATTAATATGCGTCGCCAGTTAAACAATGACGTTGAGTCTTTCCTTTTAAATGGAGGAAGCGTTCAGCAGGTTGAAAATAACGTTAGAGCTGATCCGCCAAAAAAACCAAGCATGAGCTATGGAACTGCTCCAATTTAGCTTGGAATATGTATTGCCCGGAAATAAAATCGGAAAAAGCGCTTAATTTAAGCGCTTTTTTTCGTTTAAGGGCTTGAAATGTACAAAAAGTATGCGACAATCCACATCGGTTTTGAGACTCAAGTCACACAAGTTTGGGTTTTATAGAAAAATTATAAGTATCTGAATGGAATTTGGGTACATAGGAAATATTTGATGGATGCATTTACGTTAATAATGGGCTTAACACTAGCTGTCGTTGGTATATTTTTATATCGGAACTATGCACGTTTTTTAAGGGGAGCCTACGCAAAGCATGCTCGCGTTATATCCATTCAACAAGTATTCTCTTCTAATATTAATCTTCAAACAAATGCCTCAAGTTACGTAAAAAATGGCTTCTATCCAGTTATCGAGTATTGCGCTGATGGCGAGCCTGTTAGATTTACCTCGATCGATCAGCATGTTTCTGGCAATTTTCACGTTGGAGATGAAGTGAACCTACGTGTTCTTAAAACACGAAGAAGTAAAAATCGAGTTTGTAAAACGGTTGTCGTACTCATTTCTATGCTATTTCTATTAGGCTTTGATTTGTTTATATCTGCTTTTATGGCAGAGGCACCTATTTCTCTGGGCCAAGTTTGTTTAGCATCAATAATTATTGCTGCGAGTATGTCTACTTTGGTGCTTTATTTAAAGGACCAAGATGAGCTGTACGAGCATGGTCTAACAAGTACTAAAAGTGGTCGAACACAGCTTTGTTTAGCTGAGCCGGCGGCATTTAAAAACTGGACTTCAGCATTAGTCGACCCTGCTCAACGTTATAAAATCAGGAGCACTCAGTTTTTTGGTGCGACGTGTATGGGTTCTTCGTTAATCTTACTCGTTGTCGCGATTCAACCGATGGTGAATTTTTTCTAAAGACTGTCCACTTTTTCTACCTATCTTTTAGCCTTCATTCGTATAGAGTGGAGCCGTGACTAAGCTTTACGTTTCCATCGATGCCATTTAGATAACCATTTTATTGCTAATTTTGGTATGTGAGCGCGTTTCCATTCTCCGGCTGCATATTTGTTTGATTCAGCAAGTGTTGGGTAGATATGAATCGTACCTAGAATTTTTTTCAAGCCTAAATTATGCTTCATGGCAGTTACGTATTCAGTAATTAGATCACCGGCATGATGGCCGACAATGGTGACGCCTAGAATTTTATCTTTTCCTACTTGTGTGAGAATTTTTACTTCTCCGTGATTTTCACCGTCAGCAATCGCTCTATCTAATTCGTCAATGCCATATCGAGTGATTTCATAGTTAATATTTTGTGCTATTGCTTCTTGCTCATTTAGGCCTACACGGGCGACTTCAGGGTCAGTAAATGTTGCCCAAGGTATGGCCTTATAATTAACTTTGAATTGTTTAAAGCTACCGAACAAAGCATTCACAGCGGCAAACCATGCTTGATACGCAGCGGCATGCGTAAATTGATAAGGGCCAGCAACATCACCACAGGCGTAGATATTAGGGTACTTTGTTTGTAGGTATTCATTGACCGAAATTGTGCCGTTTGGTTTGAGTTCAATACCTAGTTCCTCTAAACCAAACCCAGTGACATTTGCTTGGCGGCCCGTTGCAATGAGTACACAATCAAAATCAATCATAATGCTGTCATTATTTTTAGCAGCGAGTAGTTGTGAGTGACCGTTCTGATGAATGAATTCTTTGGGGAGGTAGCCTAATTTGAGGTCAAGTCCATCAGCGATGAGCTTGTTTTTTACATAATTGGAGATTTCAATATCTTCTTTTGGCATGATTCGGTCAGATCGATTGAGTAAGGTGACGTGGATACCCAAACGGTGAAAGCTTTGTGCTAGCTCACAACCGATTGGACCTGAGCCAATCACAAGCATTTTGTTGGGTTTTTCGCGCAAGCTCCAAATCGTATCAGAGGTATAAAAAGGCACAGTGCGGATACCTTCAATTTCTGGCATAGCTGGCCGTGCGCCGGTTCCAATCACTATGTTTTGAGTGGTGATTATCTTGCCATTAATTTCGACTCTATAGGGGTCAATTATGGTTGCGGTGCCTTGAAGGCAATCGACACCAAGCAGGGTATATCGCTCGATTGAGTCATGTGGTGCAACTTCGGAGATTACCCTTTGAATACGTTCCATAACTGCAGGAAAATCAGCGGTAATATCTTTGACAGATAAGCCAAATTCGGAGGCTCTACTATAATAACTCATCATTTTAGCAGAACGAATTAAGGCTTTGCTGGGCACGCATCCGGTGTTTAAACAGTCGCCACCCATTAAATGCTTTTCGATCAAGATGACTTTAGCTTTTGTTGCTGCAGCGATGTACGATGTGACCAAACCAGCGGACCCCGCCCCAATAACGACTATGTTGGCATCGAAAGATTTTGGTTTATCAAATTGTTGGTAAATAAGCTTGGTTTGCATGAGGTCTAAGAGTTTTTTGGCTAGGATTGGGAAAACACCTAGTAGTGCAAACGAAAGAAATAAGATTGGGGCAGCAACATCAGAGATAGGATCGACTTGGACCAACTGTGTGCCGGCATACACAAATACTAAGGTGCCGGGCAGCATACCTAATTGACTAACAATAAAGTAACGAGAGGTTTTGATCGAGGTTAATCCCATAAAAAGATTAACCGCTACAAAAGGGATTAATGGAATTAGTCTTAGGCCGAGCAGATAAAAAGCCTCTTTTTTTTCAGCACCTTTATTGATGGTTTCAAAGGTATTGGCAAAGCGTTTTTCTACGGAGTCTCGCAATAAAGTGCGCGCAATTAGAAAAGAAAACGTAGCACCAATTGTGCTTGCGAATGAAACCAAGACAGTTCCATTTACTAAGCCAAATATAGCGCCGCCAATCAGAGTGATTATTGCTGCGGACGGTAGTGATATAGCTGTCACAATGACATAAACGACAAAATATATACCAGCGAATAAAGTAGGGTGTTGAGCGTACAAATTTAAAATATTTGCTTTTTGTTGGCTGAAATAGTCTAGGCTTAAATATTGGTTTAAATTTAAACCAAAGAAGGTGACGCATAACGCCATGAAGATAATTAATAACCAAATTTTATTGGTTTTCATGTTAAACCCTATCGTGATGGACTGAAGCGTATGGTCCTTTGTGGCGAATAGGTGCAGTGTTAGGCTTTCTATATGCATAAATAGTTCAATGTCACCAAAAAGTCACGTAAAGTGCCTAATTTAGTGACTTTTGATTGCACCTTTCTGGTAACCTTATTTTTTGATGCTTTTAACTTGATGAGCTTGACTAATCGCACTGTCATCTAAAGGCGTATGATATAAAAATATATTTTATTCGGAGTACATCGTGTTTTCTGCAAATGATCGTCAGTTTCCTGCCAGCCGTTTAAGGCGTATGCGTTTCCAAGACTTCTCTCGTCGACTTATGAGGGAAAATACATTAACTGCCGATGACTTAATCTATCCGATGTTTGTATTAGAAGGGACGAATCAGCGAGAGGCTGTGCAATCAATGCCGGGGGTCGAGCGCGTTAGCATTGATCTACTCCTAAAAGAAGCTGAAGAACTCGTCGAATTAGGCATTCCTGCGATAGCGTTATTTCCTGTGACGCCCGCTGAAGCCAAATCATTAGATGCCAAAGAAGCGTGGAATCCTGAAGGACTCGCACAACGTGCGGTGAGAGCGCTGAAAAAACATTTACCTGAACTAGGTGTGATAACCGATGTCGCCTTAGACCCATTCACCACACATGGCCAGGATGGCATTATAAATGATGCAGGTTATGTGCTGAACGACATCACTGTAGACGCCCTTGTTAAACAAGCCTTGTCTCACGCAGAAGCGGGTGCCGATATTGTCGCACCTTCTGACATGATGGATGGCCGCATCGCTTCAATACGAGAAGCCTTAGAAACGAAAAAATTTAGCGAAACACGTATTCTTGCGTATGCCGCAAAATATGCCTCTGCTTACTACGGGCCCTTTAGAGATGCAGTTGGGTCATCTAGCAATTTAGGTAAAGCGGACAAGAAAAGCTACCAAATGGATCCTGCCAACAGTGATGAAGCTTTGCACGAAGTCGCGATGGATATTCAGGAAGGTGCTGATATGATTATGGTTAAGCCTGGTATGCCGTATCTGGACATTGTGCGGCGGGTCAAAACAGAATTAAAAGTCCCTACTTTTGTCTATCAAGTAAGTGGGGAATATGCGATGCACATGGCAGCGATACAAAACGGCTGGTTAGATAAAGATCAAATTATTATGGAATCTTTGTTGTGCATTAAGCGTGCGGGGGCTGATGGTATTCTGACTTACTTTGCAAAAGATGCTGCGCGTATTTTGAAGCAAACAAAGTAATTTATTTAGTCATGCTTATTTTTTAACAAAATTCATTTTTCGTAACAGTAATTTTACACAACATTCTATTTACAAAAGACAAGTGCGCAATATGACCAAACAAATAAGCGAACCTGATACTGAAATCGACCTACATGCTCATGAGTATTATGTGAATCGTGAACTTAGTCATTTACAGTTCAACAAACGAGTACTTAAGCAAGCGACGGATGATGCGCACCCCTTGCTAAATCGCATGATGTTCTGCTGTATTTTCAGCAGTAATATGGATGAGTTTTTTGAGATAAGGGCCGCAGGCTTAAAGCACCAAATTAAATATGGTCGAGAGACGATTGGACCTGATGGATTAACGCCGCTACAAACCTTAGATGCTATTAATCATATCGCTCATGATTTAGTAAAAGAGCAGTATGACATGCTAAATGAAGTCTTATTGCCGGAACTTGAAAACGAAGGCATTCGTTTTTTAAGACGAAGTGAATGGTCGGAGGAACAGCAAACTTGGTTAACTGAATTTTTTGATCGTGAAATTTTGCCTATTATTAACCCGATTGGCTTAGATCCATCTCATCCTTTTCCGCGCTTAGTGAATAAAAGTTTGAATTTTATTGTTGAGCTTGACGGGCAAGATGCCTTTGGTCGGGAAACGGGTTTAGCAATAGTACCGGCTCCTCGATCTTTACCTCGTATGATGAAGTTGCCAGCAGAGATATCAAGCGGCGATGATGTGGTTTTTTTATCTTCGATTATTCATGCACATGCAGACCAGCTTTTTCCAGGCATGGCGGTGAAGGGCTGCTATCAATTCCGTTTAACACGGAATGCAGATTTTGAATTAGAACAAGACGATATGCAGGATTTGGCATCTGCGTTAAAAGGTGAGCTGCTGTCTCGACGATTTGGTGATGCGGTGCGTTTGGAACTTGCCGATAATTGTCCTGAGCGCTTAGTTGAATTTTTGTTAAAGGAATTCAAGCTGACGGCAGCAGAGCTCTATCAAGTGCATGGGCCTGTGAATTTAGCGCGTTTAATGCAGCTTCCGGATCTGATTGATCGGCCGAATTTGCTTTACCCAAGCTTTGCACCTGGATTGCCGAAATCCATTAAGGGCAAGTCGAATATATTTTCGTCAATTCGGCAAAAAGATATTTTATTACATCACCCTTTTCAGAGTTTTACGCCTGTTATCGATTTTTTGCGTCAATCTGCAAAAGATCCTGATGTGGTCGCGATCAAACAAACCTTATATCGCTCAGGTGCGAAGTCTGAAATTGTTGCAGCTTTAGTGGACGCAGCAAGACGAGGAAAAGAAGTTACGGCAGTTATTGAGCTTCGTGCTCGTTTTGATGAAGCTGAAAATATCGAACTGGCGAGCCGTCTTCAAGAAGCCGGTGCTGTGGTTGTATATGGTGTGGTTGGTTATAAAACCCACACAAAAATGATTTTGATCGCCAGACGCGAAGCGGATGGCTTTAAGAATTATGTGCATTTAGGTACGGGTAATTACCATGCGAGTAATGCGAGGCTTTATACCGACTATAGCTTTTTGACTGCCGATGACGCGCTCGGGAAAGATGTGCATAAAATATTTCAACAATTAACGGGTATGGGAAAAGTCTTAAAAATTAAAAAGCTTTTCCATGCGCCGTTTACTTTACATGATCGACTCGTCTCACTCATTGAGCGCGAAGCAAAACACGCAAAAGCGGGTAAAGCTTCGGGTATTACGGTTAAATTAAATGCCTTGTCAGAACCCAAAATAATTCGTGCTTTGTATACAGCTTCACAAGCGGGCGTTCCTATCAATTTGTTAGTACGAGGAATTTGTTCGCTTAGGCCAGGTATTCCAAATATTTCCGAGACGATTAAAGTCCGTTCAATCGTAGGTCGATTCTTAGAACATACCCGTGTTTATTGGTTTCATAACAATGGGCATGATGAAATTTATGGGGCAAGCGCCGATTGGATGGATCGAAATTTATTTAATCGTGTGGAAACTTGCTTCCCGATAGAAGACAAAAAACAAATTGCACGGGTAATGGCTGAATTGAAGTATTACCTTGACGATAACTGCCAAAGTTGGGAAATGAATGCTGAAGGCGAGTATCATCAAAATCAACCTGAAGAAGGTGAAGATCGGATAAGTGCTCAAAAATGGTTACTTGAAAGCTTAGCGCTCACTTGAGGATGGTTTAAAGTCATTTAAACGTAGTTTCTGACCTGCATAATTGTAATACTCACTATATCAACTAGCTTTAAAAGTACATTCTACATATTAAGGCAATGTTACGTGACGAAACTAAGTGATAAATACAGTATTCGCAATACCAATTACTCTGTGGGTCAAGATAATGTCCAAAAGTGGGGTTTTGACATACATAACCCTGTTTTTGTCATTAGTGCCAGTCTGATTTTTCTTTTTCTAGCCGCTATATTAATTACAGATTCTGCGACGGCCAAAGCGGCACTAGATGGGCTAAAGTGGGATATTATTGGTACCTTTGATAGCTTGTTTATCTGGGCAGGTAATTTCTTCGTTCTCTTTTGTCTTGCTTTGATTGTCTCACCTTACGGAAAAATTCGCATCGGCGGTAAAGATGCGAAGCCTGATCACTCTACGATTTCATGGTTGGCAATGTTATTTGCCGCGGGTATGGGAATCGGTTTAATGTTCTGGAGTGTCGCCGAACCAGTCGCTTACTTAACAGGTTGGTATAAAACACCGCTAGGTGTCGAGCCCAATACGGTCGAAGCCGCACGTATTGCGATGGGCGCCACGATGTACCATTGGGGTTTACATCCTTGGGCTATTTACGGTGTGGTTGCGTTATCACTGGCTTACTTTACATACAATAAAGGGTTACCACTGTCGATTCGATCCAGTTTCTACCCTATTTTAGGGGAGCGCACCTGGGGCTGGATGGGTCATCTCATTGATATTCTTGCTGTGTTGGCAACTATATTTGGCCTAGCAACCTCACTGGGTTTGGGAGCGAAGCAAGCCGCAGCGGGAATCAATCATATCTTTGGCACTGACGGTGGTATTGGCTTGCAAATTGGCATTATCGTTGGCGTCACCGGCGTTGCTGTCGTGTCCGTGATAAGAGGGCTAGAAGGCGGCGTAAAACTTATTAGTAATATTAATATGGTGATTGCCTTTGTTTTACTTGTTGTTGTGGCCTCGGTTGGTTTCGCTGTGGCAGTAGGTAATTTACCGACCACTGTTGCTGCGTATCTAGAGAATATTATCCCTTTAAGTAACCCTCATGGGCGCACCGATGAAGCCTGGTTTCAAGGCTGGACAGTATTTTATTGGGCCTGGTGGATTTCTTGGTCACCTTTCGTCGGTATGTTCATTGCGCGTATTTCTGCTGGTCGTACGGTCAGAGAATTCATGATTGCAGTATTGTTAGTCCCCACGTTCATTACGCTTATCTGGATGTCTATTTATGGGGGTATTGCCATTGATCAAGTAATGAGCGGTATTGGTGCTCTGGGCACCGAAGGCTTAACTGATGTTTCATTAGCGATGTTTCAGATGTTTGATCAGCTGCCGATGAGCACGTTACTGTCAGTCATTGCGATTCTTTTAGTATTAATATTTTTTGTCACTTCTTCAGATTCTGGCTCATTAGTGATTGATAGTATTACTGCTGGAGGGAAAATTGACGCGCCCGTGCCTCAGCGTATTTTTTGGGCGGTATTGGAGGGCGCTATTGCCTCTGTATTGTTGTGGGTTGGTGGTACCGAAGCGATTCAGGCATTGCAGGCGGGTGCTATATCAACAGGACTACCATTTACGATAGTGCTCTTATTCATGTGTGTTAGCCTGATAATGGGCTTTAGAACTGAAAAAGACATTTTGAACTGACATACACATGTCTAAAATGATAAACGAGTGAAATAAAGCCAGTTAATTATCGGCTTTATTTCAATGGTGAAGTCGGAACTTTTATGGCGAAGTTACCATTGACCAGGAAAATCTCGATCTTGAATCACTTGATTCACCAACGCTTCTTCTTGGTCTGTTTTTTTGTTTCCCCACTGGTCAAAATAAAGCAAGTCATCCAACGGCGTTCTGTTTAGCCACCCTGCAGTCTCAAGCTCCGGTTTATCATAGAAGTGAGATACGTAACCGACACATAAATACGCAATCGGGACGATTTCTTCAGGAATATTTAAGGCCTGCTGTAATGCAGATTGTTCAATAATGCTCACCCAACCCACGCCAACCCCTTCAGCTCTAGCGGCAAGCCAGAAATTTTGTACTGCACAGACACTGCTATAAAGATCCATCTCTTTCATTGCTGTTCTACCGAGCACAACAGGGCCGGTACGAGAACGATCGCAGGTAATACAAATGTTAAGGGGGGATTCCAGAATGCCTTCTAGTTTTAAGGCTCGGTAAGCTTTACTTTTTTCTGAGTCAAACATATTGGCAGCATCTTCATTGGCATCAATAAAGGCGCTATGAACTTTTTTCTTAACGTCGTTTGATCTCACCACAACAAAATTCCATGGCTGCATAAAACCAACGGACGGTGCATGGTGAGCAGCATATAGAATACGGCTGAGCACATCGTCAGGTATGGGGTCGGGTTTAAATTGCCCGCGAACATCGCGTCGATTGAATACCGTTTTATACAAGCCTTGGCGTTCAGCATCGTTAAAAAACAAACGATCTTGATGTAAAATTTCTGGCTTTTCCATCTTAGTCCCCTTATTTGGAAAAAAGAGCACGCCTGTCCAAACGTCTCATTTTAACTCTTCAGGCCGGTCTTCTGACTCAGGGTCGTTTTGTTCAAAGGCCTTCCCAGTACTTGAATGGCGTACCAGTGGCATATTTCTATAGTTTAAAAGAAAGAATGAACAATCACCTTTACAGCGTTGGGCACGTATTGGATTTACACCAATTTCCCGATTCTCCAATATTTACACGGTATATAAATATCGGCACCTGAATGTATGGCAGGCACTTTTACAAAAGCGTAAAGGGTTGTCAATAAGTAGGTGGGTTCTTTAGTGCTTAAGCGTACTTTTTGTTTGTTTATAAATTGGCTAAAGGTGCGCTAATAGAGCATAAGCATTGACATTAGTGATTAAGAGACAGATCATAAACGCTCATTTGATGACGATAATTATGATCAGATTAGTTATGTTGAAATTACTATTTCTTTTGTTTGTTTTTCCAAGCGCTTTTGCTTTTTCAGAGTCTGAAAATTCTCTGGTCGGAGTAGAGTTGGGTGTGGCTGACGGCGAAAACTTTAACGTTACTTTTGATTCTGAAAGCGCAAGTGAGAAAGATGCCAAGTTACTAGGCGTGTTACAAGAGCAGGCAATATTCAATAAATTAATAGACTTTTCAGCAATAAATTTACAACTTAAATCAGATGTTCTATATACCTTTATTCAAGGAAATGAACCTTTTTTTGGTGCGAGCCAAAATCAGGTTTTTATTCCGTATACCTTTTTGCATCAGGTTTATGACAATGTTCGGTTTAAATATCCTCAGCAGCCCGCGTTAAGTGACAAACTCTTTGCGTTTACCATTGAAAAATTGATTTGGTCAGAATTTGGGCGTGTGTTGATCAGTCAATATGCTTTGCCAGTAACAGGTAAAGAAGAAATATCGCTAGATCAATTTTCAACGATAGTGCTGCTAAATCTAAGTGAACTGGACAGCGAGTTTTTGTTGGACGCAACGGAAGAGTTCTTACTCATGGATGATTCGTCAACATTAATGAGCCGTATCTCTTTTCAAAGTGAAGCAGATCTGGATGAACTGAGATATAGTTTGGTGATGTGTATGGTGTTAGGAAAAGATTTTGAGAACCGAATTGAGCTATTAGAAGAGCTTACTTGGGATCAAGATCGTTTATTACATTGTCGTGATCACTACCAAGAAAAGATGATGTCATGGTATGAAGCGCTGCAACCTTTTTTAAAACAAGATAATAATTTTAAAAGATGGGGCGAATTTTTACCCAAATCAGAGATGATTACAGACGTTTCTGTAGATGGTAGTGAACAAGGGATAAGTATCGCAAAGTAAGTCGCTGTGATTAGGAATGATCAATACGAGGAAGTTTTATTGTAAGCTCCTTCAGGTTGAAGCAGGGAGCTCACATATACCAGCGAGTAATCTTAACTTACAGCCTAATACCAAAGAACAAACGTAGCGGCAGCACCGACACCACACATCTCATCAAACTCACTTTTACGACACACATGTTTACCAATGATATAGCTTAAAGCTCCACCAACAATGTACATCTCTAGATCGCGTTCTTTTTGAAAACTAGAACAACCACCGACTAGCATGGTTGCCGCGATGACTAAAATAATACTTAACTTTTTCATTGTACTCTCCAGAATTTTTCTAAATCTTTTTCATGCGGCAATTCGCTATCAAACTCTATCCTACAAAGCTGTTTACGCTTGAGCAAGTGCGGGGTGAGTGATACGTGAATCAGTCTGCATCATTTCTCAATAAACAGTCTGTTTTATAATTTAAGCCACATTACCTGTTACACGAACACGTTTACTGCTGGTTGTGTCAGTCGTTTTTTCTTTGGCTTTATTCGCTTCAATACGTTGATCAATAATGTTTTTGAATGCAATGATTAAACCCATCCCAACAAAAGCGCCTGGGGGTAATACGGCAAAAAGAAAGTTGGGGTAGTCAGTAAATACCTGAATTTCCCACGTAAGTGCCATGTCGCCAAAGATTAAATTCATACCTGTAAATAAAGTACCTTGGCCAACTATTTCTCTGAGTGCCCCTAAAACCAATAGCACAGCCATAAAGCCTAAGCCCATCATTAGACCGTCTACGGCGGCAGGAAATACAGGATTTTTACAGGCAAATGCATCCGCTCGACCTAAAATCGCACAGTTAGTCACGATTAATGGAATAAAAATACCGAGAATTTCATATAGCTCATAGGTGAACGCTTGCATTAGTAATTCTGCGCAGGTGACTAATGCCGCAATAATCATCACAAATGCAGGCAAACGTACTGAATCGGCGACAAAGTGCCGTATAAGTGAAACCGCAATATTAGAGCTTAATAAAACGAGAGTCGTGGCGAGGCCTAAGCCTAAAGCATTCACAACAGTGCCCGTAACGGCCAGCAAAGGGCATAAACCTAATACTTGAACCAAAGCAGGGTTATTACTCCATAAACCATTCTTGATAATGGTATTTAATTCGGCATCGGCCATATTATTGTCCACCTGTTTGCTGAAGCGCTTTCTGTTGATTACTAAGTACTACCTCAGACGTAGTGCTTAAAAGTGCTACTTGATGCTCGCGATAAAATACTAATGCTTGATGAACGGCCTTAACAATTGCTCTTGGAGTGATGGTTGCCCCCGTTAGTTGGTCAAATACTCCGCCGTCCTTTTTAACCTTCCACTGATCCGTAGAAGTATTAAGCAATGATTTATCTTCAAAGTCTAAAATCCAGTCAGACTTTTTTAGATCGATTTTATCGCCCAAGCCAGGCGTTTCTTTGTGTTTGATCACACGTACGCCTTTAATTTTTCCAGATGTATCGATACCGACAATTAAACGAATAGGTCCAGAGTAACCTTCTGGAGCGACAACGGGTAAAATAATTGTAGTGGGTACGCCATCTTGTTTAGCCATAAAAGCTTCTGACTTTTCGCCTAAGCCAAGTGCTTCCGTTGCTTCCAGCCAAAAACTATCGGTGAGCATGTCATTGTTATGCTCACTTAACGGGACAATCTCTAAGAGGGCCTTTGAACGCGCTATGTTTATTTGTTCTAAAATGATGTCTTTGGTATTTACTTGCGTAATCGCAATTAGTCCTGCGGTGATGACAGCGAAGATACTTAAACCAATCACTGAACGAATGATGGATTGTGTCATCGTTTCGTTGACGGCTTCGTCAGTGTTATCTTGTTTTATTTCGTCTTCAACTTTCATACTAATTTTTCTCTTTTGCCTTAGGCCCACGTTTAGAATCAATATATCCATAGGTGCGAGGCTGGGTATAGACATCTATTAGCGGTGCAGCAAAATTCATTAATAATACTGCAAAGGCAATGGCGTCAGGGTAGCTACCATGAGCACGAATAATATAGGTTAATAAGCCAATGCCGAAGCCGTAAATAAATCGGCCGCGAGTGGTCGTACAAGAGGTGACCGGGTCTGTCGCGATAAAAAAAGCGCCGAGCATGGTCGCACCTGAGGTGAGGTGCAATATGATTGGGGCTGTTTGATCTGCATCGTGGCCAAGTATTGCTGCTGGAATTGCTAAGCCAGCTAATAAACCAACAGGTGTTTGCCAAGGGATAACTTTAAGCGCGATTAAAATTAGACCGCCCCCTAAAAAGGCTGCATTCACCCATTCCCAGCCGAGTGAGAAACCACTACCGAAGATAGGGTTGGCTAATACGGTATCGGAAAGTGAATGAGCGATTTCATGTTTATAGGTATCGAGTGGTGTTGCGCCAGTCAGTGCGTCAGAGATAGGTACTTGGCCCCAGATAATACCGAGTGTCTCAAGTAATGAGGCGGGTTGCTCAAGTAACGGTAAAGGCATTGCCCAGTTAGTCGTCATCGCAACAGGAAAAGAAACGAGTACCAGAGCATAACCCACCATGGCCGGATTAAAAGGGTTATAACCCATACCGCCATAAAGGTGCTTGGCAAAAATAATGGCAAAAGAAGTTGCGACGAGTGATACCCACCATGGCACAAACGGCGGTAGGGCTAAACCTAACAATACAGCCGTTACAACTGCACTGTAATCATTCAGGTAAAACCCAATTGGACGTTTTCGTATTTTAAGTACAATCGCCTCAGAAATGATCGCAACGAGGGTACACCAAAGTACGTTATGCAGGTTTCCCCAGCCAAAAAAAAGTGTTTGGAGTAATAAGCCTGGTAGAGTCATCGCTATGACCCAACGCATCATAATAGAGGTGCGTTGAGGGCCTTTTGCGTGGGGTGAACTTAAAGTAAGAAGAGCCATTTATTGTTCACCATTTTGATTAGTCGCACTGATTGAGTTTGCTGCCTTAAGCGCATTTTCGGCCGTTTGAACACGGACTTTGTTTTTCTCAACGGCTTTAGTGAGCTTTTCAACCTGTTCTGGTTGGGCATTTTCGAGTGCGTCTTGCATTTTTCCGAGTTTGGATTGAGCTTTCTCTATTGCTGATTCAAGTGCTTTAATGTCTGGCTGCGCCATTGTGTCGGCAGCGATTTCAGTGCTTTTTTCAATCTTAGCCGTTTGGCTAGCTGATGCTTCTTCCCATGCCTGTTTGGCTTGATTCACTCGAGTCTTGTTTTTCTCGACAGCCCGTGTGAGCTTTTCAACTTGTTCAGGTTGAGCATTATCAAGTGCATCTTGCATTTTATCGAGCTTGGATTGTGCCTTTACCAATGCTGTCGCGAGTGCTTCGATATCTATTTTTTCAGCTTCGGAGTCCTGCTCAGTCTTTGTTTCTGTCTCCACCTTTAGGTTAGTGGATGCTTTTTCCCATGCTTTTTTTGCTTGATTCACCCGCATTTGGTTTTTTTCAACGGCACGCGTTAGTTTTTCAACTTGCTCTGGGTTATTTGCTTTTGCATCGTCTAGTGCATCATGCATTTTATCGAGTTTGGCTTGTGTTTTATCCCACGCGGTTTTCAGTGCTTCAAGATCTATTAGTTCTTCAGGCTCAGATGTGTTTTTTGCTTGGTTTTTTTCTTTGCTTCTTTCTAGGGCTGCTTGAATGGCTGCCTTTTTAGTATCGGCGGCATCTTCAGGTGCTGCATCCGTTTGAATTTCTGTACCTGTATCGACAGACTTTTCAGCTTCAGCCGCTTTTTTGGAGGCTTGAGCTTTAGCGGCAACATCAGCGCGCGCTTTTCGCCTTGCATCTTTTTCAGCCTGTTCACGTTCGAGCCTGAACTGTCTGGCTTCAAAACGTTCACGAGCTTGGTCAGATTTTAGCTGATCTTGCTTTTGTTGCTTAATTTCACCTTTTGCATGCCGATAATATTGGACTAAAGGAATAGAGCTTGGGCAGACATAAGAACAAGCCCCACACTCAATACAATCAAATAAATTGTGATGTTCGGCTTTGTCATACTCTTGTGCGCGAGAGAACCAATATAGTTGCTGTGGCAGAAGAACTGCAGGGCATACATCAGCACACAAACCACAACGAATACAAGCTTGGGCAGGTGGTGGTGGAGGCAGGTCTTTATGCGTGGGTGCGAGAATACAGTTTGTAGTTTTTACAATCGGCGTTTCAATATGTTTGAGTGTAAAGCCCATCATCGGGCCACCCATAATGAGCCTTTCAGTCTTCTTCGCTTGAAAGCCATACTGGGATAAAAGCCAATCGATTGGGGTGCCGATCAAAGCTTCCACGTTCCCCGGTTGTTGAATACCCTCGCCAGTCAGCGTGGTGACGCGTGAGATCAAAGGCTCCCCAAAACGTACGGCACGATAGATCGCAGCGGCGGTTCCAACGTTTTGACACATCACGCCAATATCCGCAGGTATTTGACCGTTGGGTACTTCTTTATCGGTCAGAATTTTGATGATCTGTTTCTCACCACCTGAAGGGTATTTTGTGGGTATGACGCAGACTTCAATAAGCGTTTCTTTTGCCGCTTCACGTAATGCCGCAATCGCTTCAGGCTTGTTATCTTCAATGCCTATTATGCATTCACCGGGTTGCAGCGCATAAGCCATGATTTCCATGCCTTGAACAACTTCCTCAGCACGTTCACGCATTAAACGGTCATCAGCCGTAATATAAGGCTCACACTCTGCCGCGTTTAAAATTAGGGTAGCAACTTTATCATGATGAGGGGGATGCAATTTTACTTCAGTTGGAAAACCAGCGCCGCCCATACCAGCCACACCCGCCTCGCGAACTTTAGCTTGGATTTTGCTTACGCTTAAGTGTTCGTAATGCTCACAGGGTTCTAATTCACACCATTCATCCTTGCCATCGGGAATAAGAATAATACATTCGCCACTTTCACCAGAAGGGTGAGCAATCGGGTGATCGACAATACGATCGATGATGCCTGAGGTCGGTGCGTGGAGTGCGACACTAATCATGCCATCCGCATCGGCTAGTTTTTGTCCCTTTAATACACGCTGTCCCAACTCAACGATAAGTTGGCTTGGCTTTCCGATGTGTTGTTGTAGGGAAAGTACAAGCTGAGGCGGAATGGGTGGCTGAACGATTGGCGTTTGATTCGATAGGGTTTTCATTTCTTCAGGGTGAATACCACCATGAAAATCATAAATCGTGCGTGTGCTGATAATCTTTGAGCTAAGCGTAGCGTTGACTGAAGTGCTCATGACAAATTGGCTCCTTCGGTCACTAAATTCATTTTATCGGTGGCGATGATCTTTTGATCTTTAGGCGATTGCCAATGCCATGCACCTAAACCTTGGTCAACAGGAATCATATCAATACAATCGACTGGGCAAGGCTCAACGCATAAATCGCATCCGGTGCATTCGGAGGCAATAACGGTATGCATGTGTTTAGCGGAGCCTAAAATTGCATCAATCGGGCAGGCTTGAATGCACTTTGTACAACCAATGCATTCGTCTTCACGGATGATCGCCACCTGCTTAGGGATTTCTTCGCCATGCTCTGAATCTAATGGCGTGGCTTCTACATCTAATAATTCAGCTAATGCTTGAATCGTCGCTTCACCACCTGGGGGGCACTTATTAATATCGCCACCATCAGCAATGCTCTCTGCATAAGGACGGCAACCAGGGTGCCCGCATTGGCCGCATTGAGTTTGTGGCAGAAGACTGTCAATTTCATCGACTATCGGATTGCCTTCAACCTTAAACCGTATAGAAGCAAAACCTAATAAGGCGCCAAACACAGCGGCTAGCCCTAATAAAGCAAGTATTGCAGTAACAATTACGCTCATCTAGATATTCACCAAACCAGTAAAGCCCATAAAGGCTAATGACATTAAACCGGCCGTAATCATACCAATGGCCGAGCCTTTAAAAGGCAGGGGTACATCAGCAAAAGCAATACGTTCACGCATTGCTGAAAATAAAACCAATACTAAAGAAAAGCCAATCGCTGCGCCAAAGCCGTATAGAATCGATTCGACAAAGCCATTATGCTTTTTGATGTTCAATAGTGCCACGCCTAATACCGCGCAGTTAGTCGTAATTAAAGGCAAGAAAATACCTAAAACACGATAAAGCATTGGGCTCGTCTTACGCACAACCATTTCAGTAAACTGTACAACCACAGCAATCACCAAAATAAAGGTGATCGTTTGTAAATATTCCAACCCTAATGGCTGTAATAAGTACTCAAACGCCAGATAACTACAGACCGAAGACAGCGTCAGCACAAAGGTCGTCGCTAATGACATGCCCATTGCCGTTTCCAACTTATTGGAAACACCCATAAACGGGCATAACCCTAAAAACTGCACCAATACGAAATTGTTGACTAGTATGGTGCTGACTAAAATCAGCAGATATTCACTCATAAGCGCTTCTAATATTCCTGTATAAATTACACAGTCATTGTTTTAATTTCTCGGACAGGCTCTTAGGCGCACCCTATACAATAATACTTTTACAATTACATAATTCGCATGCCAGGCTGAGCGCCTTCATGAGGCTCCAGTAACCAGATTTCTTTTCCACCAGGGCCTGCGGCTAATACCATACCTTCAGACATTCCAAATTTCATCTTTCGAGGTTTTAGGTTAGCGACCATCACAGTTAATTTGCCTACTAAGTCTTCAGGTTGATAGGCTGACTTAATGCCAGAGAAAACCTGCTTTTGTTCAGTTCCTAAGTCCAGCGTCAGTTTAAGTAACTTTTTCGCACCATCAACATGCTCGGCATTTTTAATGAGCGCAACGCGTAAATCGACTTTTGCAAAATCATCAAACTCAATCTCAGGTGCAATCGCTTCGCCACCGGGTAGATTAGATGAGTCTGCTTTTTGTTCACTTCCTTTTTTCTCTTTGTTTTCAGGCTTCTTGCCTAATTGCATCTCAGCCGCAACCGCTTCTTTAGATGCTTCGACCATCACGTCAATTTTCTTAAGGTCCACCCGAGTCATCATTGGTTTAAACTTATTGATGCTGTGGTCTAATAATAAAGTTGTACGAGCGTCCCATGTAAGTGTCACATTTAAGAAGGCTTCAGACTTTTCGACCATTGCCGGTAATACGGGGGCTAGATAGGTCAGCAACTGGCGAAACATATTAATGCCGTTTGAGCAGATTTGTTGTAGTTCAGCTTCTTTTCCTTCTTCTTTTGCGACCACCCACGGTGCTTTTTCATCAATATACTGGTTTGCTAAATCGGCTAATTCCATGATCTTACGAATAGCTTTACCAAATTCGCGAGCATCATATAATGCTGCAATTTCATCACCGGCATCGATAAATTTAGCGAGTAATGCGGCTTCGTCACATTCAACGGCTAACTTGCCCTCAAAGCGTTTGGTGATAAAACCGGCACATCGGCTGGCGATATTCACAACTTTGCCGACTAAATCAGAATTTACACGTTGCGCAAAATCATCAAGATTCAAATCTAAGTCTTCGACGGTATTCGTTAACTTGGCTGCAAAGTAATAACGTAAGTATTCAGGATCTAAATGCTCAAGATATGTACGTGCTTTGATGAACGTACCGCGAGACTTAGACATTTTTTTGCCATTAACGGTTACAAAGCCATGAGCATGAACTGCGGTAGGCGTACGATAGTCTGCACAGTTCAACATGGCTGGCCAGAATAAAGCATGAAAATTAACGATGTCTTTACCAATAAAGTGATAAAGCTCTGTGTCTGAACCTGCTTTCCAGTAATCATCAAAGTTTAAGTCATCACGTCTATCACATAAGTTCTTAAAACTTGCCATGTAACCAATCGGGGCATCGAGCCATACATAAAAATATTTGCCAGGCTGGTTTGGAATTTCAAAACCAAAGTAAGGCGCATCACGACTGATATCCCACTCTTGCAAACCAGAATCTAACCATTCAGCTAACTTATTCGCGATTTGAGGTTGCAGTGTGCCACTACGTGTCCATTCTTTTAGGAAATCTGAAAATTCAGATAACTTAAAAAAGAAGTGCTCGGATTCTTTCTCAACAGGTGTCGCGCCTGAAATGGCTGAGGTTGGATTAATTAAATCCATTGGGTTGTAAGTCGCACTACAAACTTCACAGTTATCGCCGTATTGACCTTCGGCCTTACACTTCGGGCAGGTGCCAATCACGAAACGATCGGCTAAAAATAGCTGTTTCTCAGGATCGAATGCTTGGGTAATACGACGTGTTTCGATTTTGCCTTTTTCCAAACAGGCTTCGTAGATTGACGTAGAAAATGCTTTGTTTTCAGGCGAGTGCGTAGAATGATAGTTATCAAAAGAAATTAAGAAATCTGAAAAATCTTGCTGGTGCTCAGTACTAATACGTTCAATGAGTTGTTCAGGCGTAATGCCTTCTTTCTCAGCTCGAAGCATAATAGCCGTACCGTGTGCATCGTCGGCACAAACGTAGGTACACTGCTCACCACGTGACTTTTGGAAACGCACCCAAATATCGGTTTGAATATATTCTAGCAGGTGGCCTAAGTGAATTGGACCATTAGCGTAGGGTAGAGCACTCGTTACTAGAATCTTTCGCACAGAATTACCATCTCTTTCAATTAAAAAACGGCGTAATGATACCTGTCTATTGCACATTTTTCATCCTGAACTTCATCAGATGATGCGCATGAGATAGAATAGCGGCACAAAGTATCTTAAAAATTAGGAATAGTAATGTCATCAGTGAATGAAAGTGCCTTAGAAGAAGCGGTTAAATGCTACACCGACCCTTATTTAGACAAGGATCTCTACGCGCTCAAAGCTGTGAAATCGTTGGCGTGTGATGAAGGTAAGCTCGTACTAAAAATTGAAATGCCCTACGCTTGCGAAAGTATTACTGGCGGAATGAAGCAAATTTTGACCACGAATCTTGAATATGTCGAAGGTGTTGAAAGCGTTGATGTGCAAATTTCGACCAAAGTTGCCGTTCATAAAACTCAAAATAACCTCAAAAGCCTTTCAAACGTAAAAAACATTATTGCCGTTGCATCAGGTAAAGGTGGCGTAGGTAAAAGTACGACATCCGTCAATTTAGCCCTAGCGCTAGCAAAAGAAGGGGCATCGGTTGGTTTGCTAGATGCCGATATTTATGGCCCAAGCTTAGGCATGATGCTTGGTTTTCCTGACGGAACTCGCCCGCAAACAGTCGATAATAAGTTTTTCGTGCCCTTAGAAAAGCACGGTGTTCAGGTGATGTCAATGGCCTTTTTAGTGACGGACGATACGCCGATGATTTGGCGAGGACCTATGGTCAGCGGCGCTTTGCAACAACTATTAACCCAAAGTAAGTGGAACGACCTAGACTACCTGATTATCGATCTCCCCCCTGGCACGGGTGATATTCAGTTAACCCTTTCGCAAAAAATTCCTGTGAGCGGCTCTATTGTTGTCACCACTCCTCAAGATATCGCTTTGCTTGATTGTAAAAAAGGCATCGAAATGTTCCGTAAAGTGAATATTCCGGTTTTTGGCGTGATTGAGAATATGAGTGTTCATATTTGTAGTGAGTGTGGACACCACGAATCACTATTCGGTGAAGGTGGCGGTGATCGTATTGCCAAACAATTTGATACCGAAGTATTGGGTGAAATGCCTTTGCACAAAACTATTCGCGAACACATGGATGCCGGTACCCCAACGGTGGTTGCTGAACCCGATAGCGAAGTCGCGTTGTTATATCAAGATATTGCGCGAAAGGTCGCTGCAAAATTATCTCAAGAAGCGATAGATGAACGCCATGCGTTTCCAAATATTGTGGTGAGTAGTGATTAAATATCATCGACTAAATTTATTGTTAGATCAATGAGTCGCAGTTTAATGAACAGTGTCTGTGAATACCTATTCATGACCACATGGAGAAAATGTGGAAAGTGGCGGCAAAGTCAAATTCACTAAGGGGTATTATTGGTTGCTTCGTAACAACGCTGTTTAACGATATCCGCTCTATTTGAAATATGATTTGGTGTGGTAAACTGGAAGTGGTTTTTTAAAATAGGACTAAGAATTTACGTTATGCGATATATTTTTGTTGTACTGATTTGCTTCGCGAGCGCTGGATGTTCAACTATTCATACGCTCAATAATGCCGAAGATGGCTTGGTAATGAAAGGTTCATATTGTAAAAGTATTGACCATATTTTTAGTGGTGTTGAATATAACTGGTGTAAATTAAATGGCACCCCGAATTCAAGCCCAGATCCAAAAAGTTCCAAAGGTGACTTTGAATATGTTGGTATCGATTCTTTTTTTTCGTTTTTAGGTGATGTGATTGTTCTGCCCTATACAATTTATAAACAAGTAAGTTCTGAGCCAATTGCTGTGCGTTCAGCAAAAAGAGGCAGTTAACGCTCTTCTATGTTTACTAAATAGCCTGGCGGAAGGGTATCTAGCTGGCTTATTGCTTCGGATTAAACATCGCGCTTAGTTAAGGCAAAGGAGTGTCTATGCCAAAGTTTGAAATCGCAACGCATCTATCTGTTGAACCTGTAAAACTGTACCGAGAATTACTCACAATAAACGGTGTAAATCGAGAATTGGCACCTTATATAAACATGTCAGCACCTAAACAATGGCGCGCCAAGCAAATTAGCGAATGGCCTGTTGGGGCGTTTTTTTTCAATAGTCGAGTGACGTTATTTGGCTTAATCCCCATTGACTCTCATCGTTTTAAATTTAGTGAAGTAAGTGAGTCAGGATTTAGCGAGTCGTCAAAAACACTCATGAATAAAGAGTGGAATCATACGCGTTCAATTGTTGCGGCGGGTTCAGGTTCAAAGGTCAAAGACCTTATCGAATATAAAAGTAAATTGAGTATTGTCGGCATCATTTTGATGCCTGTGTTCAAAGCTATTTTTAAGCATCGGCACAAAAAACTAAAAGCCAAATATGGAACAAACCGCTAGTAAAGTGTTACGTCGAATTCGGTGAGTGTGATTTTATAATGTGAACTAATTATTCAGGTAATAAGCATGAATATAGATGATTATTATGAACAACAAGGCAGCGGCTCGCCGATCATATTTATTCATGGTTCGTATGCGACGACCTCTACATGGAAAAAGATGATCGAGACGTTATCGGCGAATCATCATTGCATCGCGATAAAGCTCCCTGGTCATTGCAATACTCCCGACCCAGAAGATTTTTCAAATCCGACAATTAACACCGAACTTGCGCTTTTAGAGCAGATTATTAAAAAAGTAACGGATAAGCCTGTCCATCTAGTCGGTCATTCTTATGGTGGCGTGGTTGCTTTAGCGCTAGCGCTTAAAAATAGTGTAACCTTGAGTCAGATGACACTATTTGAGCCTGTGGCAGTATGGGTGCTAAATAGCGTACAAGATGATCAATCCAGTACAGTGGTTCAGCAGTTTTTGGCTGAATATTTTCATGAAGTATCGATGAAAAAACCGTATGTGTGTGGCCAAGTAATCGATTTTTGGGCGGGTGATGGTGCGTTTGAGTCATTGCCTGCTTTCATTAAAGACAGTATGGAGCCTCTGGTTGCCAACAATGTCCGACACTGGAATATTTGTACTGTTGACGATAGCAAAGTGAGTGACCTGAAAAATTTACTTGTTCCTACTCGGTTAGTCTGTGGTACTAAATCAAACCCAGTCGCTCACGCCATCTCTGATCACCTGAATAATAATATTCCGACAAGTAAAAAATACACGGTAGAAGGCGCTAGCCATTTTCTAGTCACCAGTCATATTAATGAATGTCTCGCAGCTCTGAGTGATCAATCTATTTTATAGACGATATCAATAAACCGTTTTATGCTTAAGTAAAGCAACCAAGGTGATTTGGCTCCTCATTCAGTACTCTTTATTAAATTTTGCTACCTCTGTTTTAACGATTTTCAAAATATTATCACGTAACCATTTTAAGCCTAAGTCGCGATCATTACGCTGATGCCAAATCATCGAAATAGGTGCGGGTGAAATTTGGAAAGGCGGTGGGGTGATGTATAAATCGTTAGCATTGATTGTATAGTCAATAATTGGCCGGGGAATGATGGTGATTAATTCGCTATTGGTGAGCATTTTTGGAATGCAGGAAAAATGATTCACCGTACAGGCGATCCGTCGTTTTAAACCTTGTTTAGCTAATATCTCATCGACAGCCCCTGATGCTTCTCCCGACAATGAAACTAATAAATGATCGGCAGCAATAAAGTTATCCATTGTTATTTCTTTCCCTGACAAAGGGTGTCGATGGCTCATCGCACAGACATATTCGTTATCAAATAGCTTGGTAGCAGCTAATGCAGGATCTGAGTCTGGACTAATGTCTATGATCAGGTCTGCTTCGGCCTCTTTTAATAAGTTGCTCGCATTAACGGCATACGGTATGGCATGAATATTAATGTATTGGGCTTCTTGTTCAATTAACACTCTGAGCGGTAACCACAAAATATCCACCGCAAAATCAGTGAGTGCAATGCGAAAGGTACGTTTGGCGGTAGTAGCATCAAACTTATGCTGATTGGCAGCTTCTGTAATTTGCTCTAATGGTGCGCCTACTTGTTGCCACAAACGTTCGGCCATCGGGGTGGGTTTAATACCACGACCTTTTTTCACAAATAAGGGGTCATTCCAGGCATGTCGCATACGAGCGACCGCATTCGAAACAGAAGGCTGAGTCATGGCGAGTTGCTCTGCCGCGGCGGTGATAGAGTGTTCACGCATAATTGCATCGAAGATCACGAATAAGTTTAAGTCTACCTGCTTCATAGCTAAGCCTTTTAGAGACGAATGATTGTCTTGCTAAAATTGAATAATTGATAGCTTATATCAATGAATAGCATCTAATCTATCAATTATTCAATATGTATCTAGCGTGGCAGAATGCCTTTTAATTTACTGTCTATTCTTTACAAGGGGGCTAGGCAGCCATCACTACTTTTAAAGGGACTCATTATGAAAGTAACTATTACCAAACGCGGTGCACCCTCAGTTCTATCGCTCGTTGAAGCAGATAAACCAATACCGCAGGCAAATGAAATCTGTATTAAAGTCAGTGTGGCGGGGGTGGCTTTTGCAGACACTTTATTACGAGAAGGAGCTTATCCAGGCTTTAAAGCAAAGGGTACCACTCCTGGTTATGATGTGGTTGGTACGGTTGAATCGGTCGGCTCAGAGGTACAAAATTTTAAAGTCGGTGATAAAGTAGTCGCACTAACAGAGGTGGGTGGATATGCTCATTTTTGTACGGCTCCGGAACATAGAGTGGTGCATTGTCCTGAGGGCTTAGACGATGTTGAAACCGTTGCGATGGTTTTAAATTATGTTACGGCGTATCAGATGCTAACACATGTCACGAGAGTTAAAGCGGGCGACACCATTTTGATTCATGGGGCCGCTGGAGGGGTCGGTACAGCGCTTATTCAGCTTTGCAAAACGATCGGCGACATTAAAATATATGGCACTGCTTCTAAGAAAAAACATGCTACTTTAATTGAAATGGGTGTGACACCGATTGATTACCGCAACGAAAACTTTGTTGAGGTGATGAAACAGTACCAGCCCCAAGGGATCGATGTGGTATTTGATGCAGTGGGTGGAAAGCATTGGAAGCAATCTTACTGCACCCTAAGAGCGGGGGGCATGTTGGTTGCTTATGGCTTTTCATCGATTACAAAAAAGGGGCGATTCCACCTACCGTCAGCATTAAAAAGTTTGGTAAATGCGCCTTTTCCTAGTTTGTTGAGCGTTTTGAATGATACCAAATCCGTGATGGGATATAACATTCGCGCCTTTACAAATAACCGGCCTGAAGCTTTTCAGCATGATATGACAGAGTTGTTGTCGATGTTAAAGGCAGAGCACGTGAAACCTATTATTGGAAAGGTATTGCCCTTGTCTAAAGCGCAAGAAGCGCATGAACTCCTCGCATCGAGCGCGATAGAGGGTAAAATTGTATTGAAAGTGAATGCTTGAGGTCGGGTAATTTATTTTGTCGTGTTACAATCTGCGTTTTATCACGAGCATGATGACACCTTATGAAATTAGAAGACCTGATCAATAAAACTTGTTTAATTGGCCTAAGCTATTTTGATATCGATGGCGAGCTGATTAAACAGTCTCAGTTATCTGGGGTCGTGGTAACAGTGGATGAGGAAGAAGGCATCAGTGTTCAATTAGATAAGAATAATGATAAAGCGATCTTCATTTTGCCCCCCTCTTTGAAAGCTTGGTTTATCGCACCAGCAGGTCACTATAAAAACCCAGAGTGCAAGATTGATATTGAAAACCCGGATTACTTTGTGACTTGGGATATTAATAAAACCAAAGAATCAACGCCTGAAGGTGAGCATGAATGGTGGGGTTGGGAGCCTCGCGTTATGCCACCGACGGTTAACTAAACAATATTTCGAACGTGAGTGAGCGAACCCACCGATTAGGCTTTCACTAAGGTATCTGTTCATGAGTATTAAGCAGTTAAAATATCAGCGCTTACTCGCTATGGTTTTTGCCGGCGCTTCACTGGGTATTGTTTATTTCTGGTGGCAGTTTTTTAGTGGTGAGTTGTTTTTAGTTGAAGACCTCAAACCACTGATCAAAAACTTTGAAGGCTATTACGACTGGGAAAAAAGTTTTGTTGTGCCTGATAGTCTTTTAGCGCTGGGTTTAATGATTTCTGCATTTTTACTTTGGTTTGATTTGGGTGGCAAGCGACGACATGTTTTGGCGGCCGCTTCATCAGGCGCTGCACTCTTTTTAGGGGTGCTCGACTTAAGTTATGGGTTATCAACCGGCCTTTATACAATCGCGCACCCCTATGCAAATGAAGTATTGAACTCTGGCTTATCGATTACGGCGGTCGGAGTGGTCGGTTTGAGTATTTTATTGTTTCAAAAGTGATTTTCCTGCCAATAAAACGCTCTTTTAATACTAAAGTTGAGGGATGCAACGTTGATTTCGATTTAAAAAATTACCCGAATTCCCTTGACTAGCGTTTATGCGTCGGCAGTAAAAGCCTGCATTTTTATCACAACTTTTAGAATGTCAGGGTAAGTGACGATACCCGATAAAAAACCATCTTCAGTCACCGCAACGCCATCTAAATCATGCTCTAATAAGGAAGGCACCAGGTCTTTAATCAGGGTGTCGGGACTAGTAGAAATAAGAGGCTGAACACAGAAAATGTCTAATAGGCGCTTTTCTGGTTGTTCCCCTGCTTGCGACGCTAGCGAGGAATTCATTAAAAACGGAAGAATGAGCTTTTCAGATAACATACCGCATAACATTCCCTCTGTATCGAGTACCGGCAGATGATGAATCTCATACTTTTGCATCAAACTCCACGCCTCCCCTAATGTTTGAGTTTTTTGTATTGTGAATACAGGGTTACTCATAATATCCCTAACTTTCCCAAAATTTAGCTGGCTATCTGTTTGCGTATCTCGATAAGCCTGGGCAGCTTGTTGTTGAGTTGAATGGTCTTGGTTCTTGTGGTGATCTAGAGGTTTCTCTTGTACTGTTTTAGCCAGTACATCGCTAAAGTCAGACTCACCCTTCGAGTGAGTAGGCTGTGTTTTACTGAGTTCATCTGTGGGTAAAATTTCACGTACCCGAAATTTCCTACTTAGCGGTTTTAAAGGCTCCGGCCCAGCATTGTTGATATAAAATAACGTCATCGTATCTCCTAGAGCCACTCGCTAGTCTGAAGTATAGTCAGTGGCTTATATAATAGTAAATCGGCCGATGATCCATATCAATGAACATTATTTTTGAGCGGACTAATCCGAACATGGTTTAAATCAACACGGAGAACGGTTAAATTGCGCTTTAAAGACGTAGAAATGGCGGTAGAAATAGAAAAGACCTAAGTCCAAAATCCTACTATAAGTAGCTTGTGATGCGTAACACGAAACCCAAAAATTATTGGTATGTCGTTGGGTTCACTTTCGTCCAAACACAACTTAAAAATAGTATTGTGGTGGCAGGGCTAGGTTTCTCTATTTTGAGTGAAACGCCTAAACCACGGCCCGTAAGGCGTCTACATATTTACTAACCTCACGCGTGTTAAATTATTAATTATTTAAAGATTCTTCAATTTCTTTTGTTCTTTGATCCGCCGTATCTAGCATAAAATTGTTTATATCCTTTTCAAATTTTTGTACCTCTTTTGGTGCTGAAGGTACTTTTGGCACTGTGATATTTTCATGGCTCATAATATCCTCATATTCTGTGCTCGATGAGCTCGAATCTAATTGTTTTTGTACAAGAAAACCAATGATCAGTAGTGCGATTAGTAGCGAAATAAGTTTCATTGTAGGCTTTCCTATTCTGGTTGCCGAACGTTGATAACCGTCCGAACGGAGGTTCAGCCAACGTTGGTGGCGGTGGAAAAAGGCGCACGGTTTGTGTACGCCCAGCACGGGTATGAATTAATCAAGTGAAAGTCCTCAGTAGGAAGGACAACATAATAGCGATTAATATCGCTATTAGATGCTAACTGTTAAGGAATGGCAAGGTCGCTCTTAAGATGTGATCTAAGGCCAATTGCTGAATGATCGTAATACCAATATCTCAAAGAATACTTGGCTAGTGTCACTGACAGTCCCTTGTAATATTTCTTTTATTCCTTTTTCTGAAAACATTATTTTCCTCTGGGGGAGTGTATGTCTTCAATTCAATCAGCGAATTAGGATTTGCTATTGAGTAAAAGAAATACTAATTTTAACTTTAGTCTGCAAGTTCAAATAATTTAAATGATTGCCTAAAAAGAAAACAACTACCGTATCATTTTAGCTTCATGGGGATTCGTTTATTCCCGAAATGTCGAGAGTTGAACATGAAATTTCGTGATTTTTTTGTGATTTACAATAAAACATATTGTTCTTGGTCTGTACTTAAGTTTATGTATATAAAGTGTTTGTTTAATTTTTATTTGCCTTGGCATAGTAATTGATTGTCTTTCTATCGCGCTTCACTTTCTTTCGCCAATGGAGATGTATATGAATAGCCCCTTGACTAGTACTATCGTTGATCCCCGCGTGGTTACAAGCGTAGATGGAAGGGTTTAAGTATGAAAAAAACGACGCCATCGTAGGGAGCCTAACTGGAACTGTAAATTACGTATTTTTCGAGTACGTGAATGGGTTGCAGCTGAAATGAATGCCGTGGTAAAAAATTGTTTAAGCACGGATTAATAACTTAACGACTAAAGATTCTTGGTTGATAAACTTATAAGGGCGATACAAGTGAAAACGAAACCACCCATTAATTTTCAAAATAAATTACGGATAAGTATTCCTTTTTTTCTGTTTTGTCTTTTAATGTCGTCGGGGCTTTTGGCAGAAAACTATGAATACCCGTTTAGTAATCCATATATATCCACCATTGTGGGAACACCCTTAGAATACCAAGCGGTACTTCCACAATCGATACCGGTTCAAACCTACTTACTTGATAAGGAGGTTGGGCCCGAAATCCCCGATATTTTCTGGTACCAAAGTGGTTTAGAGTATTCAGTAGCGCTTCAAAAAGTTAAGGCTCCACTTATCTTTGTCATCGCTGGTACAGGAGCCGACCATAAATCTGAAAAAAATATCGTCTTGTTAAAAGCTTTTTATAATGCAGGGTTTCATGTAGTAGGCCTTTCTTCACCAAGCCATCATAACTTTATTACAACCGCATCACGCTCTGGCATTTCTGGGCATTTGGAGGAAGATGCGTTTGACCTTTACCAAGTAATGCAACGAATCAGGCTTACATTAAAAGATAAAGCAGACGTTAGTCGATACCTGTTGACGGGATATAGTCTTGGTGGCGCTCATGCTGCTTTCGTCAGTAAGTTAGATGAGTCTGAAAAGGTATTCTCTTTTGAACGGGTTTTGCTATTGAATCCGCCATTATCTATGTATGCGTCTATCTCTAAATTAGACCGGATGTTAGAAAACATACCGGGGGGAGTGGATCACTTTAACAAATTTTTTGACAGGCTAGTTCAGCGAATTTCTGCCGTATATCAACGGTCCTCAAAAGCTGAGTTTAACGAAGCACTGATCTATGAGGCTTTTAAATATGACCGCCCTAGTGATGAGCAATTAGCTGCCATTATAGGAACGGCCTTCCGCTTATCTGCAGCCAATATGATTTTTACCACAGATGTCATCACAAACAGTGGGTTTGTTAAGCCTCAAGAACTAAAGCTCGATACAGGTAGTTCATTAGAAGAGTACCTTCGTCTTTGTATGAGAATCGGTTTTACTGATTATTACCACGAATTACTTTTTCCTTATTTTAAAAACAAGCAGCCTTTACTCTCTCGTGAATCGTTAGCAGATCAGTTAAGTCTATTGCATATAGAAAGTTACTTAAAAACCGCTTCAAAAATTGGTTTGGTGCATAACCGCGACGACATCATTCTTGTTAAGGGCGATATTGACATTTTTAAAGAGATGTTTGGTTTACGTGCAAAGTTATTTCCGACAGGAGGGCACCTTGGAAACCTTCAGCAGCGAGATACCCTAGCTTATATCGTTAACTATTTTAAATGATGAATGCGTCAAAGCTTTCGGATGGGACCTTATAAAATGCACCTAAAAAAAATTCTGCTATTGTTGTTGTTTAGTTTGTTAGGCGCTTGCAGTATAAATCCGGCATCAAAGCAGCCATTAAGTGACCCTGCCTTTCGTTATGAAAGGGTCGTGAAAGATGATGTATCGAGTCCTTTGGATATTTGGGACCCCTTTGAATCAGTTAACCGGGCAAGCTATCGATTTAATGCCAGGTTTGACAAATATGTGTACCTACCGGCCTTATCGGGTTATCAATATGTCACTCCCGACTTTATCGAATCTGGAATATCTAATGTCTTTAATAATCTGGATGACATAAGGACTGTGGTGAATCAGGTTTTACAGCTCAAAGTATCAGAAACATTGCAAACAAGTACCCGATTTATTACCAACACAACGCTTGGGGTTTTTGGCTTATTTGATGTGGCTAGTTATTTTGGCATCCCAAAACATGATGAAGACTTTGGCCAAACACTTGGGTTCTATGGTGTCAATCCAGGCCCATATCTGGTGATTCCAATAATGGGGCCTTCTAATTTACGTGATGGTGTGGGTGATATCACTGATTCCCTCATTGTATCGCCTCTATTGCTCGAAGATCACCCCGATAGAAAGCGTGTGGTTTATCCCTTACGTTTTCTGGATGAACGTGCAAAAACTTCATTTAGGTATTACCAAACAGGCTCACCTTTTGAGTATGAGTTGGTCCGCCTACTTTATAGTACGAAACGAAATATTGAAGTTTTAAAGTAATTAGACGAAAAAACTTTACGTGAGAAAATTATGATTATAAAAATATGCATCATGCTTTTGACTTCGCTCTGCTTGATCATTTCTAGCCAAGCTACGGCGTCGTCATTTATGAACGAAACCATCACCATCGGCTTAACGGCTTCATTAAGTGGCAAGTTTAAAGAGGCTGGAACACAACAGTTACAGGGTGTTGAAATGTGGCGTGATGATATTAATGAGCGCGGCGCACTTCTTGGTAAACGCGTAAAATTGATTGTTCAGGACGACCACTCAATTGCTGAGGATGCAGCCAAGATTTATGAGTCATTTATTTTGAAAGATAAAGTCGATTTATTGCTAGGGCCTTACTCATCAGATATTACCCTAGCCGTTGCAAACGTAGCGGATAAATATAACTTTCCTCTTTTGGCGATTGCAGCGTCAGCATCCTCCATTTGGGATAAGCGCAACAAACCTTATTTGTTTGGCACTTATGTTCAGTCTGATCAATTAATGAAGCATGTGATTGAATTTGCTGCCGAAAAAAACATGCATCGTATCGCGATTGCACATGCAAACACTCACTATACAAATTCGATCGCGGAAGGCGCTCGTCATGTCGCTCAAGAAAATAATATGGAGGTAATATTTTATGACACGTTTAATACCACAAATGATTTTCGAAAATACATGGATCGACTTGCTGAAACAAAGCCAGAGATTATTATCGTAGGGGCTTATCTTGAAGATTCGATCCAATTCGTTAAGGCGCTCAAGCAACGTAAATTTCGACCGAAAATGTTAGTGTTTAGTGGCAGTATTGATACCGATGAATTCAAAAATGCTTTGGGTAATGATGTGGAAGGTGTGTTATCTGCTATTCAGTGGAGTCAAGCGCAACGCCTACCTGGCGCGCATGACTTTTCATTTCGTTATAAGCAAAAGTATAAAATACACCCCAGTTATCAGGCTGCAGGTGGATATGCTGCAGGGCAAATATTAGAAGCGGCGGTTAGGCTATCGGGGTCTTTATCCAAAGATGATTTACAACAACAACTTTTAAAGCTTAAATTTAGATCGCTTTTTGGTCATTATCGAGTCGGCTCGAATGGACAACAGATAGGTAAAAAGGCGTATCTGATGCAATGGCAAGATGGAGAGCGTCGTTTAGTTATGCCTGAAGTCATATCGAACCATACGATTCGTTTGTTCAATATGAACTAGCCTTGTAATCATGGATGTACATCTGCCAACATTGACCGGCTGTTAGGTCGGTATCAAGCTTTTCTCGAAGAGGCTAGTCTCTGTCAACTTCTCAAATTCAAATGTCTCCGACCTTAAATTTAAATGTATCAAGAGCTTCATCGTAATTGCAGAATTAATGTGTGAATAATCGGAACAAAATACGCCCAATATAGTCTTTTATATAATCAATATGAGGCAAAGGCATTGTTGAGGTGTGGTTATGAACGCGATTACAAATATTAAATATGGTGTTAAGCGGCGTAGCTTTTATGTACGAGTTATCTTTTTGCTAGGAATGGTTCTTAGCGCGATAGTTTTTATGTCGCTTAGTATGAAGGCCACGCCTTACCCGTCTCATCGTGTGGCGTTTGATTATACTGTACCGCGTTCTTTAGAATTGAGAATCGGTATATTTAACTATCCTCCACATATAATATTTGAAAATGATACGCCAACAGGGCCATTGGTTAGCTTTTTTAATGAATACTTTGCAGAAAAAATGAATGTTCCCATTAATTTTTTTAGAATGCCCATTCTACGTGCTGAACTTGAAGCGAAGAAATGTTCAATAGATATGATCATGATTAGCGGGAAATCAGCCCAAAGGTCCGAGTTTTTGAGTTTTCCAGAGAAACCCTTTCATCAGATGAAAAGGTCGCTACTGGTTAAGAATGACTTCCCAAAAAATACGGTTCATAAATCTGAGGATCTTTTCGGCCTAACAATAGGTTGGAGTACGGGGGTTGAAATGGCGATGCCTGAATACTTGAAGCACCCAAATATAGACCTGAAGTTATTAGCTGGCAGAAACTTTACCGAACGCAATGTTAAAATGCTTACTTATGGGCGAATAAACGGAGTAGCCAGTAGCAGTACAGAAGCGTTGAGTTATTTTGTTAAAAAATATCATTTAAAGGACGAAGTGAAAATTATTTCTCTACCTGAACAGTTACGTAATATATATCAACCGTTTTCCACATGTTCTAGCTCACTATTTGATCAATACCAGCAAATAGTCGTCGATATGGAAAGGAGAGAAAATAAGCCGATGCCTCAAATCTATCGAGAGTTTATTGATAATCACGCGATCACATCAGGATAATGTTTGAGTTGAAGGGCGTGATGTATGAATGCCTAGAGCGCTACTTTAAATTCAACGCAGCGATATTGAACTGCCCATAGCGTGGTTTATTCGCTTGTTTTTCGAGCGCAACAATCGTTTCAAACGAAGCGTCGACATAAGCTATATTGTATAGGTAATACAAGGTCTTCTGTACGACGCCGCCAGGCATAGTAAAGCTCAAGAGCTCTATTTCTGTTTTACCATTGGGCAGCTTAGTAAACTGCCAATACCCCGCCATGAGAGGAAAACGAACGAGGCGTAGGTCTTCTTTTGGCACGTCTTTATCGACCGTTTGAAAAGTAATACGTATGCGATTTTTAGACGCATCATATTCAGGCGTATATAAGGTCACTGCATCACGATTATAAGCGCCCACAAAATCATAATTCGTGTAAACGAAAACTTTTTCAGGATCTTCTTCCTGAAACACTCGGTCAGACTTTGAAACACTCACCGCCCACTCAGTGAATTTGTTCACATCCATAATCACCGCGGTGAGCGATTCCAAAGATACATCGCTGGTTGTCACGAACTTGCACTGGTTGATCTTACTTTTATGCTGCCGACATTCAGCACTGATGCGCGCATCGTCTCCGGTGGCTTCCCAATCTGAAAGCCAAGTTGGTGAGATCTGTTTATTAGATTCTGCAAATACTATAGGCGACAGAAGGGTACATAGTATTGAAAGAAATAAAGCGATATGTGAAGTGTAAGCTTTATTAGTTGTACGGGTAGCCATTTAAATTTCCTATCGAACGTTTGCAAGGCGGGTAATTCTAATGATCAATCTTTACAATGTAAATTTATTTTTAAACTTTAATGTATCGATCATGAATTTAAGCGATTTTAATCGCGGATTTGTAAAAGGAGTGAATGATGAAAAACAGGAGCCTGTATTTTATTTAAAACGCATAAAATAAAGAGTAAACGGAACTATAACATTCAATTTTAGTAAGAAAACAACGCCTCTTCACTTAAAAAAGGTAAATGGATGGTATATTTAGTACCGATATTTAATTCACTATCTAGCGTTATTTTACCCTGATGTTTTTTTACCACCGTTGCGACAAAATTTAACCCTAAGCCTGCACAGTCAGTTGACTCTGATTTCTTAAAACGAGTGAACCGTTCAAATAATCCTGCCTGATCTTGCTTGGTGATACCTTGCCTTTGAACCTTAGTGTTTTGTACTGAGTCGACGCGAGCACTATCGTTTTCACCTAGATCGCCCGACTTTTCACCTCGTAACTGTCGGCTCCATCTCAATTGCGATATACTAGCCTCATTAATAAGAGTCAAAAATAGCGCCTAGCTAAGAATCATTCAATTGCCGGTTCAGGACAGATATATGAGTGAAGGTAAGCAGATCCCCGTAGTACAAATTGAAAGCGGTCGTAAGTTTGTGAAGCCCAGTGGTATTACCGCGATCAAAAATGGTATTAAAGGGTCTGGTCAACAGCAAAATTCTATTCAACGTAAACCTTCATGGTTACGCATTAAGGCTCAGAGCAGTCCGTTATACAACGAAGTTAAAAAAACCGTAAAAGAGCATCGTTTAGCAACGGTCTGTGAAGAAGCCATGTGCCCTAATATTGGTGAATGCTGGAGTTCTGGAACCGCGACAATTATGTTGATGGGGGATGTTTGTACGCGTGCTTGTAAGTTCTGTGCGGTGGATACTGGCAATCCAAAAGGTTGGTTGGATCTAGAAGAACCGGCAAATACGGCTGAATCCGTTAAACTGATGGGGCTTAAATATTTAGTATTAACGTCAGTAAATCGTGATGATTTACCTGACGGTGGCGCACAGCATTACGCTGACGTGGTGACCAAGGTAAAGTTAGAAAATCCGAATATCGATGTTGAAGCGTTAACGCCTGACTTCTTGGGGATATTAGACAGTATTGAAACCGTTGTTAACAGCGGTATTGCTGTGTTCGCACAAAACATAGAAACAGTTAAACGCTTAACACACCCTGTACGTGACCCTCGCGCAAGCTACGAACAAACCTTAAACGTTTTGGGGCATGCGAAAACACATAACCCTAAGGTGCTGACTAAAACCAGTCTGATGCTTGGTTTAGGTGAAACAGAAGAAGAAATTCAGCAAACCATGGATGACTTACGTGAAAAAAATGTCGATATCTTGACGATGGGGCAGTACTTGCAACCCACGCTCAATCACCTGGCGGTAGAGCGCTATGTTCCTCCCGAAGAGTTTGAAAAATATCGACAATGGGGTTTAGATAAAGGATTTTATGAAGTCGTTTCGGGCGCTTTGGTACGGTCAAGTTATCGTGCAGAGCAAGTGCTACAAAAAAATAATGTTGGCCTCTAGCAATATTTAAGTCATTAGTTCAAAAGATACACCTAGCCATTTCGGTTAAACACGACCGGAATGGCTAGGTAGTTTGTAAATAGCGCGCATTAATCACATCTTATTCTTTCTCAAAACTTACGTTAATCGGTATGTAGACATTATGAAACGACTTGTGGTGATTGGTAATGGTATGGCCGGTATGAAAGCCGTTGATGAGCTCATATCTGCTGCACCAGATAAGTATTCAATTACGGTGTTTGGTGCTGAACCCTACGGAAACTATAACCGTATTATGTTATCACCCGTATTGTGCGGCGAGAAAACGATTGAAGATATCATGATCAATGATCGTCAATGGTATACCGATCACCAGATTGTTTTACATGCGGGTCAGGATAAAGAAGTCGTAGAGATTAATCGCTCCAGAAAAACCGTGATCGCGAAAGATGGCACGGCAGCGCCTTATGATCGCTTATTGATTGCGACGGGGTCCAATCCATTTATTTTACCCATACCGGGGCACGAACTTGAAGGCGTGATTGCATTTCGAGACGTTTATGACGTCAATAAAATGCTTAGTTATAGTGAACACAAAAATTATGCCGTCGTACTGGGTGGTGGCTTGTTAGGGCTGGAAGCTGCAAACGGTTTGGTTCAGCGAGGCATGCACGTCACGGTCATCCATAGTAATGAAGTCTTACTCAACCGACAATTAGATCGTACCGCCGGACATTTATTAAAGCTTGAATTAGAGAAGCGTGGCGTACATTTTAAACTACCGGCTAAAACTCAAACACTGGTTGATAATGGTCAAGGTCATGTGAAATCAGTAACGTTTGAAGATGGTACAGAACTGCCTTGTGACTTATTTGTGATGGCGATTGGTGTTAGGCCAAATATGGCTTTAGCCAAACGCGCAGGTATTTATTGTGAAAAAGGTATCGTGGTAAGTGATACCTTACAAACCTATGACCCAACCATTTACGCGGTAGGTGAATGTATTCAGCACCGTAACGACACCTTTGGTTTGGTGGCGCCGCTGTTTGAACAAGCCAAGGTGTGTGCGAATCATTTGTGCGGCCATGGTGTCGCTGAATTCAAAACATTACCTAGTGCCACAAAACTAAAAGTAACGGGTATTAACCTGTTTTCACTGGGTGATTTTAATGGCGATGAAACCTGTGAAATTATTCGTTTTAGTGATCCCTCCGCAGGTATTTATAAAAAGTTAGTGATTAAAAATAAGCATATTATTGGCTTAGTTTTATATGGGGCAACGAGCGACGGTGCTTGGTATCAAAGCCTGTTGGAGCAGCGTATAAATATTGAAGCGATGCGTGAACACTTAATTTTTGGGCAAGCTTACTTTCAACAAAGTTTAGAAGATCAACAAACCCTAGCGAGTCAGCAAGACCAAACGGGCCAGTCAGATCTAGCGGGAGAGAGATAATATGTCAGCTCTTGTAGAAAAAAAGGCGCAAGACCCTAATCCAAAAAATGATTCAAGCAAACTGATCGCCAAAACCATTAAAACAACTTGCTCGTATTGCGGTGTCGGTTGCGGTATTGAAGCCAATGTCAATGCTGAAACGCGTCAGGTCGTGGTCAATGGTGATTCGACTCATCCGTCTAACTTCGGACGACTGTGTTCTAAAGGTTCATCTTTAGCTGAAACGCTCGATCTATCCAGCCGTTTATTATCGCCTCAGCTTTACGGTAAACAAACTGACTGGGAGACGGCACTCACCACCGTAGCCGATAAATTCAGCCAAATTATTCAAGAACATGGGCCGGACGCCGTCGCATTTTATGGTTCCGGCCAGCTTTTAACGGAAGACTATTATGTCGCCAATAAACTGATGAAAGGGTTTATTGGCAGTGGCAATATTGATACAAATAGTCGCCTTTGTATGTCATCGACGGTAGCGGGGCACAAGCGAACCTTTGGTTCCGATATTGTGCCGGCTTGTTATGAAGACCTTGAACAAGCCGAGCTGATTATTTTAATTGGCTCTAATACCGCATGGTGCCATCCGATCACTTTTCAGCGCATTAAAACGGCGAAAGAGAAGAACCCAAATTTAAAAGTTGTGGTGATTGACCCCCGTAAAACGCCTACGTGTGATATTGCTGACTTACATATTCCAATAAAAATAGGCAGTGACGTCGCCTTATTCAACGGTTTATTAAGCTATTTGTATCAAGAAGATGCTTTGGATCAGGCATTTATTCAACAACATACCGAAGGCTTTGAGCAAACCATTATTGCGGCTCAAAACGATGCCTTTAACGTCGCCACCGTTGCGCAATATTGCCAAGTTGCACCGCATATCATTGATACCTTTTACAGTTGGTATAAACAGACCGAAAAAACCCTTAGTTTATATAGCCAGGGAGTGAATCAGTCATCGTCAGGTACCGACAAAGTCAGTGCTATTTTACATGCACACTTAGCAACAGGGCGTATTGGTAAACCAGGTTGTGGGCCGCTATCGTTAACAGGCCAACCCAATGCGATGGGGGGGCGCGAAGTGGGTGGTTTAGCCAATCAACTGGCTGCGCACATGGATTTTGACGCAGTAAACATAGAGCGCGTTCAACGCTTTTGGAATAGCAGTAACATCGCAGATAAACCGGGTTATAGTGCCACAGAGTTGTTTGATGCCGTCGCCGATGGGAAAGTAAAAGCGATTTGGATTATGGCCACGAACCCTGTGGTCAGCATGCCGAATGCCAATAAAGTAAAACAGGCGTTAGAAAACTGTGAATTTGTCGTCGTGTCAGACTGTGTGGCGTATACCGACACCTTGGATTTGGCACATGTAAAACTACCCGCAGTAGGATGGAGCGAAAAAGACGGAACGGTGACCAACTCTGAGCGCCGTATCTCTCGCCAGCGCGCCTTATTACGTCCAGCGGGTGACGCAAAACCAGATTGGTGGATAATTACACAAGTTGCTCGAAAAATGGGCTTTAGTGACGCGTTTAATTACGAGTCTAGTATTGATATCTTTCGTGAACACGCTCAACTTTCTGGCTTTGAAAACAACGCTAATACTAAGCTGCGTGATTTTGATATCTCTTTACTATCCGAGATCAGTGAAGACGATTACAATAATTTTCAACCGACTCAATGGCCGATCAACCAAGCAAATCCTCAAGGTGTCGCACGTTTATTTGCGACCGGCGGCTTTTTTACGACAACAAAAAAAGCACGCTTTACACCGCTAAAATTTACTCAACCTAAAAACCTGCCTACTGACGAATGGCCGCTCGTATTAAATACCGGTAGAATACGCGATCAGTGGCATACCATGACACGTACTGCCTTGGCCCCGCGTCTGAACCAACATAAACCTGAACCTTTTGTCGAAATCACCACGGCTGATGCGCTTAGCTATCAACTTGAACACGGCGAATTAGCGCAAATTCAAAGTGTTTGGGGAAAAATGCTCGTCAGAGTCGTGGTCACTGATACGCTGCCGCAAGGCGATATTTTTGTGCCAATGCATTGGACCGGACAGTTTAGTAGCCAAGGGCGTATGGGAGCATTGGTCAACCCAGTGATTGACCCTATTTCCAAACAACCAGAAAGCAAACATACCCCGGTAAATATTAAAGCGTTTGAAGCACTATGGTACGGCTTTATTATTTCTCGACATCCCTTAATTTTTGATGGCATTGATTACACGGTGCTGGTGAAAGGCGATGGCTTTTTCCATTATGAACTTGCAGGTGTAAAGCGCGTGCGTCATTGGCAGTCTCACTTGTCTAGTCAGCTTTCGCCTTATACTGGCGAGCTAGCATGGCAAACCTATCAAGACGATAAAAAATCCGTCTTTCGAACGGCCTGCTTTGCGAATAATGAATTACAGGCGGTATTGCTTGTAAGTCCACACAGTCAATTGCCTGAGCGTAACTGGATAAGTTCATTGTTTTCGACCGAGCGAACTGACGCTTTAACCATGGATGAGCGTATGGCTTTACTCACTGGCAAGCCGCCGCTCGGCACGCCTGATATTGGTAAAATTGTATGTGCGTGTTTTAACGTCGGTGAAAAAACGATTTTATCGGCCATTAAAGAAGGCAAGCTAAACACACCACAAGAGGTGGGGCGAAGTTGTAAGGCGGGTACTAATTGTGGCTCGTGTGTACCCGAAATTAAAGCGCTATTAGGGGGTTAAACAAACTACTTCCTACTTACCTATTCGGGTTTATATCTCAGGTGTCGTAGGATAGAGCGTCAGCCGCAATGGCCACAGCGGACTTCCTCAAATACGGCATCAAGGTCAGCTTCTTCCTGTACATAATCCAACACGATACGTAAGGCCTTACCTTCATCGTCGATACTATACTTCTCAGTCATCTGTTTTAACCAAGTAATTTGGTCATTATTGAGTTCGACTGAATAGCTGGTTTTAATGCCGCCCATATCACACCTCTATCGATCAATTTGTTTGTTTTTTGTACAATTAGTATGAGCTTAATTGTATGAAATGCAAACATAAAAAATTGCAACCGATCAAGGCATTTAAGCTGCCGGTTGTTGACCTCCTCTCAAGAAAAGTTTCTGCGTGATGCAATATCGGACGACTTCGATTGGGCTGAATTAGTCGACCACTTTAATGCCGGCCTTTAGCTGCATTGAAGTGACAAAATTATATAGTTAAAAGTAGCTTGGGGTGAGTGACACGAATTCCAGCAAAGCTTTAAGTGAGTGAAAAAGCGGGTATTCTTCTCACTATCACCAGTGACCGTATTGTTGTCATCCTCATGATTTAGTCCAGATTCTAGCCCTAAAATAGCTGGCTGTTATTCAGTTTTCTTTTTACACTAGTTTATCAAAATAATAATCGTTTTATAACGCAGAATCAGTTTTAGGTGATATATGTTCGTTGAGAACCCAGCAGAATTTATTAATAATTCCTCAATAGGCATTCATGTCGTATCGTCAGAGGGCCTTGTTATTTATGCCAACCAGTGTGAGCTTGAAGTGTTAGGGTATAAAAAAGAAGAATATATAGGTCATCATGTTTCTGAGTTTCAGCTGGATAAACAATGCTTAGCTGAGATGATGAATCGACTAGGTCGCTTTGAAACATTGAAAAACTGTCCTGCTAAAGTAAAAGCTAAGACAGGCTTAAAATATATCATCTACAACTCAAGTGTATATAAAAAGGATGGAGAATTCGTACATACACGTTGTTACGGAACAGAAGTTGAAGAAGCTATTTATGACGCCTATCTTGATCAATATTGTCGTTTAGAAAAATAAAAGCTAGGGGTTATCAACTCTTTCATGAGACTGAAGTAACGTAATTTTTATGATTGAAAGAGAGAAAAATAATAAAAACTCAGAAATATAACGCCAGTGGTGAGCTATTTTTTAAATAAATTTAATGTTATCAATAGCTTAGTGTGAAAAAAGTCTAGAAGCTATTATACAAGAAATAGACCCCAAAGGGATATGACGATTGAATCGTTATAATACGCAGGTAGCTGTAAGGATAGATTATGAATAAACGACTAAAATTCAGCTTAAGATGTTGCCGGCAGTCTTATTTGGATGACGATATTTGTGATATTCACGAAAAAATTCAGACTTTTATGTCTTCGCTACCAGAACCATGGCGTATAACTTTCAATGGATCACCTGAAGTTAAGCTAGGTGATTTAATATCAGTTTGTAAGGCGAGTAGAAAGGGGAAATTTAGCGGTGAAGCTTGCTATACATTAAGAAAAGAAGGGTATCTAAAAGACGAATCAAAATACGATGACTATATTAACTTAAATTTTTTGGCAACCGAAGATGAGCTTATTTATTTTTCTGAGCATATTTTTCCAAAATTGATAACTTGTTTTAATGCCTATCGTGCAGAAGTAACAACTTTCGATATAGCTATAAGTGACTGGAGGCATACCAGTAAAGCTACTCGTGAAGCAGGTAAGGATGTATATGGGCGTAATGGCATTTATAGAGTTTGGCCAATTTCGTATTATTCAAAAGAGCTAATCCAAACACTACCAAGCATTAGTAAAATAAACGAGTTTCATAATGGCTATATCTTTAAAAGCATCACGAGTTATTTCAATAATGATGTAGAAAACTATGGCGCTAAAGTAGTCAGCAGCTAACAAGGTAATGTTGCGGAACTTCGTGTGCCGTCATGTTTTGTGCGGAGCACAAAAAGCGCCACCTCACTCCGTCCGTAAATTGCGGCGTTAGATTTATATCATAGCTACTGAGAAGTATGCTTAGAATTGATAGAAATAGAAAGAATAGGCTTCTAGCGGAAGAAAAAACTCTTGCCGAAAACCTGCGAGGAATTAATCAGTTCGGATGGCGACGCTTAGATAAACGAAATACGTTGGATTTTGACTTTGAATATGTCTTTACATTTCATATTAATGGAATGAAATGTAAAGACAAAATGTGGTGTGATGGCGCGAATGTAAAAATAAAAAAGAAGGAGGGTCCGAATAAGTTCCTTCTTGAAGGGGTTTTGTGGCTTATGCCAGAGGATGAAAGCTCTACGCCAGCAGCATATAAATCGTTTGATCAAACATGGTGTAGTACACTGGATTTTAAAGGTTATGTCATACTTAAACCTAAATCGTGCGAAGTTACTGGCTATGACTTTCTTATAACAGGACAAGGTGTCAATGTACGATGTCGAAAAAAAATCTAATACGCTGTTATATTTTAAAGAGATCTCAATGAAGTCTATTATTTTTACAATATTCTTAAGTTTTCTTCTTACTGGATGTGGCTCAAAAAATTCAGATGAACTTGAAGAGCTTGAAGACTTTTATGGAGTTAATGGATTTTGGGAAAGTAACTGTTACGAAGACAATGAAAACTTATTTTACATAAAGACTTACAAGTTTGTTGTAGATCAATGGTTATCAACACTTGACAAATATGGCAGTGATTCGAGTTGCGTTCAGACTACAGAGCCACAAGTTTTTGCAAGTGGCAACTTTCACATAGGTGCGGAGGTCATCACAGAAAGTGGAGTTACAGCAAAAGAGTTTGATTTATTTGTATTAAATAACAACGGTACGGACGTCTACTTAGAAGGTTATAATTTAATTAGAAGAGATGGAGGTCAACTTATTCTTGGCGATTATCTGAGCTTTTCTCAAAGACCAACAAAGTTAGATTATGATATCGTCTACATCAAACAATAAATATAATACGCTGTTAAGTATTAAAGGGAATTTCGATGTTCTGCATTAGTTGCGAGAAAGAAGACAAGAAGTTGGACGTAAATAAAGTACTAAGAAGGACAGGCATATTAGCCGTGATACGAGAAAGTTGAGGCTCATTTGTATCGTGACTTTTTAACTAGCCTTGGTTTAGCTGATACAGTTATCAGAGGACTTAAAAAGTGTCGATTTAATGCGAATTCCACATTTTTTAGGTGAGCTTTTCTCGCCAAGCGGGTTGGATAGCGTCAGTCGGTTCAGTAGCTACGGCAGAAAGCTAAGCGGCGTGTGTTTTCTTTCGTGCTCTTGGTTTAGCAAACTGTTTTTGATAGCACGTTTCAAATTTACTAGCTTGTTCAAGCCATGTTTTCGAACTGAGATTTAAGCGTTGCAGAATAGGGGGAGAAGTTCAGAAATAGCCCCTCGTTTATTGGGGTGTGAAAGCCGTCCGGTGTAATCAACAAGCTTTAGATAGTCTTCTAAATCAAACAGAATTCCATGTTGACGTTTTTGTGTCACACTGCCTACAAACTTGGCTAAAGGTTTAATAACTAAGCCTGAACTTAGATCAAAACTTTGTAAGGATTGTTGCTGAATTTGCAGTTTGACGGCACTTTCAAGGTCAAAGCGCGGTTGTAGGCGTTCTTTAAAACTGGTGTGCTCGGCGCGTACAGGGTTGAGATCGACGTAAGCCATACAGCTCAATAAGGCTTCTTCTGTCAACAATGCTTGTGATTTAAAGCGAGACTCCCAAAAATGCCCGGTGCATTGGTCTTCTTTATTGGCTGCGCGCGCAATAGGTTCATTTAAACACTTCATTAGCCAACTGATGGATGTGAGTCGCTTTCGATATACTTCTGCTATTGTGACCACAATTTCACGCTCGGCCGTAATCAGTGATTCACCTTTCGCCATTTTTGAACGAGCAGCGGACCTTTGAATAAACTTGTCCAGCTTTGGAGTATTTCATCTGTAGTCCAGCTGTCAGACTGCTCAGGGCAAAGCTTCGCAACAAGGTGGATATGGTTTGACATTACGGAGTAAGAACAGAGATCAATCGAAAAAAAGGGACGAAAGAATACGAAGTCGATCTTCAATCGACTGTCGACGGTGCTCGTAATTTTTACCTGTTTCACGATCAACGCCGCACAAGAAAGTACGTCGAACACAACGAGAAATAAGATGGTAGTAGGGCGTGTCAGCAATCGAAACGAGCGTTTCTCTGGGTTGTGTCATAGCAAAATCATTTTGCGAATGATTGAGTACTTAGCCTAAGTATTGGTCCTTAATTTGTCAATTAAAGAGTATGTGTCCAAAATAATCCTTAATGAATTAAAGTGCTAAGAAAACAGAACTTAAGACACTAAATATTCGCTGAAATTTTGACTAGACCGCAAAAATAGCAGTTGGTCAGAAACATAGCTTGTCATCAAGCAGCCTTAACTCATACAATCCCTAATCAATAGAGCGTCGGTGCCGGCGGCTCAGTCCAACAAACGTTTATACGCGATGCTGCGCATGCCGTATAAACTCTAAGGTGTTAGAATTGGGTTGGGAGTATATATACTCGAACAACCACAATATATTTACTATAAAGGTTAATCACTTTTACAGAGCGGAGCCAAGGCGATAGAGATGGAAACTTTACATAAGCTACCTATAAGTACTCAACATTGGGTTCTGCGTTCAAATCATCAGGAAGATATTGTTTTACAAGGGCAGGTCATTGTAGGTCGAGATTCTGAGTGTGATATTTGCATTCCTGACCACAGAATTTCAAGACAACATGCCAAAATCTCAGTTACGCCATCAGGATTAGTCGTAGAAGACCTAGGCTCAGCAAATGGAACAACAGTAAATGGCCAAAAGGCCAGTAAGCCCACTTTATTTCAGTCAGGCGATAAAATAAAATTTCATAACATGGAGTTTATTGCCGAATTCATTTCACCGGCAAAAAATGAAGTATTATTTCTTCGTTCAGAAAATTATGCAGATAAAGAATTACAAGGACAGCTCTTTGTGGGTCGCGATCCTGAATGTGAGGTCTGCATTCCTGACCAGAGAATATCACGTAAACATGCAAAAATTACCGTCACTCAATTAGGTGTTATTGTAGAAGATTTAAATTCTATCAACGGCACCTTTGTTAACGATCAACAAATTGATACTGCTACTCAAGTAAATTCAGGAGACTCCTTACGGTTTCACGAAAATGAATTTCGCATAGACAAGGATATTGATCCAGACGCTACATATATTTGTATAGATGTAGTCGATCCCGATGCAACAATGTGTGCTGGTGCGATCGTTAAAGATTCTCAGGAAAATTTTTATGAAAAATTCATTAACAACCCAGCCTATGCGATAAATGATCATGCGTCACGTCAGAACCCAAGGCATGAAATTGATAATAACAAAATGTCAGCAATCCAAAGGCAAATAAACGGTGGCTCTAAACAGCAAAGCGACCGGATTACGCAACTAAAATTAGGAATGTGGGTCGAATTCTTAAACAATCAAGGTAAAAATGAGACCTATTGCTTAATATCAACAGGTACCCCAAAAGATCCAAGTTATTCTTTTATTCCGCGACACGGTTTCACTATCGTCAAAAAAGAGCGTAAGCGAATTGATTTGGAACTAAGAAAAAAAAGTTTTAGGATACTTAAAAAAGGATCTTTATTTGTGTCCGTTTCTTCATTTGTTAAAGGGGCCATCATTCAAGCCCTGCACCCTTTGACTACTAAAGAGTAGATAACTAGTAATAAGTACTTAGAAGGACAGGCTCTCTTGCGTCGTTAATTTTCAGCTAGTCTTGGTTAGCAAACTGTTTTTGATAACACGCTTCAAATTTAGTGGCTTGCTCAACGAGCGTTTCTCTGGGCTGTGTCATGGCAAAATCCTTTTGCGAATGATTGAGGGCTTAGCGTAAATTTTGACCCAGAGTTTGTCAATTGATGGGTGCATGCTCTGCAATTCCTTTCATTTTTTGCGATTTATTCTTGGCTTCGAAGAAGTTGTCCACATTCAACAAGTTATTTTAAGGTCTATTTGTAATACTTCCCCACTTGTAGCAGTTAAAAATAATAAAGCGCATGTGCTGGAGAATAAAAAATGAATAATACACTGAAATATTTTCGAAACCTTACGATGGCCTTTGCCGTCGGCAGTTCTGTAAACGTGATGGCCGATTCAATTGATAGCTTTAATCAAAGCTGGGTTGGCCAGGCTTTAGATTTGCAGCGTGGGCTTGATATTAACGCCCCGATTATTGATAACAATATCCTAGGTACCCATAACACTTACAATTCTGAAGTCTATACCGCGTGTAATTTTTCAGTGGGTTGTCGCTATTTGGACCCCCAGCAAAAATATTCCATCAAGGATCAGTTACGTATGGGGGCGCGTTTCATTGAGCTGGATGTACATTGGACGACAAAAATGGAGGGAATCTTTTCTTACCCTAAACGTTTGCTCCTATGTCACGGTGTGTGCAGTATTAATGACAAGTATGCGACCGAAGGTTTTGATGAAATTAAAAGTTGGTTAAACGACTCAGTCAATGCTGATGAAGTCATCATTCTATATATTGAGGATGATACCGAAAACCACCATGCTGACCTGTATAACCAGCTAACGAGTCGTTTCGGTTCGAAAATTTATCCAAGTGGTGGCTGCGATAGTATCTCTGATGCCTTAACAAAAGCGGCTGTCTTAGCGGCTGGTAAGCAAGTAATTTTATGGAAAGATGGCGGCTGTTCAAGTAATGCCAATATGGCGGGTTTGGCTTACAGCGGTTTAGGGAATGTAGACCGAATTTGGGAAGATGGTACCACTTTAGGCACTATTTCAGAATTCTTTACGGGTGGCATCGATAGCATCTCGGCAAGTGAAGTCAGTGAAGCATTTGCGACGGGTGGCAATATTGTCAATTTGGACGATATGGTCATGAATGATGGCCGAATTGAAGCCGCTGTTTGGAGTTGGAATTCTAACGAGCCTAATGACGCTAACGGTAATGAGGATTGTGCGACACAAACCGGAAACGGTCGTTGGAATGATATTAACTGCAGCAACACTTATGCTTATGCCTGTGAAGATAATGAAGGGAATTGGGCCGTGCCTTATTCAACGATTGGTACATGGGCAAACGGAAACAGCGCTTGTGCAAGCTTGGGGGTTAATTACCAGTTCAGCGTACCGACCAATAGCCAATCAAACCAGTCATTAAAAACGGTAAAAGAAGCATCAGGTTATAACACCGTTTGGCTTAATTATGATGATCGAAATGTCGAAGGTAATTGGGCGGGCGTCCAGCTAAATACTTTTACAGAGTTACGTGATCAGCGTGCTGGATTATGTCTGAATCTTTGGGGAGGCAATGCTAAAAATGGTGCCGATGTACGCCTGCATAATTGTTCAGGTACCAGTAATGAGCGTTGGTGGTATGAAGTGGATACAGGCCTCATCCGTAGTGAACTTAACCCTAATTATTGCTTGGATATGATGGGCGGAAATATAGGTAATGGTGGTAATGTTCAGGTATGGACGTGCATCGCTGGGCATCAGAATATGACATGGGATATCGTCGGTGACACCATTCGTCCCCGAGTGAATCATAACCTGGCGATTGATGCTTATGGTGATGATAGCGGTGATAACATTGGGTTATGGTCAGTACATGGCGGTAGTAACCAGTCATGGAATATTGATTAAGGTTCTAATTTAGTTAGAGCGCCATAACATACGAATTAGGGCATATATGGGCGCTCCATGTATGCCAAACAATACTAGGTCGAAGCTGAGAAATGAATGGGACTTTCGGCTTTAAGTTGCTTAGTCGCTATCTACCCTAGTTATCCACCGTTGTCTTTAAAATACCGAGGAGTGCTACCGTAAACTAAGTATGTAAATTTATTGACTAACAACGTTATGGCGTACCAAAGAACGCTACTCTTATTACCTGCTCACCAAGAAAATTGAATTTCATCGCCAGTTAATACGCCAAAAATAAATTGAAACAGTGCATTCCGGATGATTGGTAGGGCTACTCTTGTGGAAAACGAATACCCTTTTGAGTGACTTATCTGGTTTATATTTAAGCGAATGAAGGTTCCATCAATGCAAAAGCTTTTTGGATATATTCAGCTATAATTTTAAGGCGTAAGGCTATTCAACATAGTCAAACAACCAAAAAACAAGATGATGAAGGGTAATAAAATGTATCGTTTGGTGTTCTTATCTTTATTGTTAATGACTTCTTCGTTATGTCTGTCGGCTCCGCCGATATATCTCGGTTTAGATGCTGACTTGTCTGCTGTTGCGAAAGAGGGCGGTATTGCAATCAAACGAGGCGCTTTGATTGCGATTGAAGAAATAAACGCCAATGGCGGGGTACTTGGTCGTCCTCTGAGTCTCATTGTAAAGGATCATCGTGGCAATCCGGCAAGAGGCATTGCCAATATCAAAGCGTTTTCTCAACAAGAAGGTTTGGTGGCAGTATTAGGAGGGGTTCATACGCCTGTCGCGATGAAGGAACTACCGGTCATCCATGAAAATCAAATGATATATCTTGACCCTTGGGCGGCAGGAACGCCTATCATTGATAATGGCTTTGAACCAAATTTTGCTTTTCGTGTTTCAGTACGTGATGCGGAGGCTGGAAAGGTTTTGATTCGTCATGCGAAGAATAGAGGATTAACCCGAATTGGCTTGTTGCTTGAACGAACGGGGTGGGGGCGATCTAATGAAGCCTCTATGACGGCAGCAGCTCAGAGTATGGGTGTCGAGATCGCTGGTGTTGAATGGTTTAATTGGGGGCAAAAAGATTTTTCCAAACAAATATCTACCTTGGTAGACCTTGGTGCAGATAGCATTGCTTTAGTTGCCAATGCGCCTGAAGGGGCCGCGATAGGCAAACAGATATTACTTAATCCCTCAACGGCAAAACTCCCTATTATATCGCATTGGGGAATTGCCGGTGGCGCCTTCGTGGAGATGCTAGAACTCGAGAACCTGAAAAAGCTGGATATTTCTGTTTTACAAACGTATAGCTTCTCGGATCCGTATGATAAGGCCATTAATAAAAAGGTAATGGATTCATATCAACGAATGTTTGATCCAAACGTTTCGGCGAGCAACATACCAGCTGCCGTTGGAGTTGCTCATGCCTACGACCTGGTTCATCTACTGGCAAAAGCAATAGAGAAAGCAAAGTCTGTTGATAGACCCGTCGTTAGAGACACTCTTGAAACGATAAGTGAATATAAGGGTTTGGTTAAGCATTATTCTGCCCCGTTCAGTAAAGACAGGCATGATGCGCTGCTTGCCAATGATTATATCATTGCTCGTTTTGATGAGCTTGGCCGTATTATTCCTGTTAAGGAGTAAAACTTGACCCCGACACGCCACAGTCTTGAAGCATTTATTCGCAGGAAAACGCTTCCTAAAGCGATCGCTTTATTGTTATGCCTGTCTATTATCGTGGTAGTAATGTCGGTATATTTTTCGATTAATAGTCTTAAGCAGGCGCAAGAAGCAGAGTTGAATGACTTTTCTATTCAGCTTAATAGAGCGTTCGACTCTTTTCAGTCTCAAATTAATAACCTCGCCTTGAATGACTTTGTTGTGAACAGCTTGGTCGACTTTAGTACGCACGACACTTATTTACCTATTTTCTTCCGTTCCTTACGGCTTTCTGGGGCTGAAAACGCTTCTATTATTTATACCGACTTTTCCGGTGAGGTCATTACCGGGAAAAATATTGACCTTCTAGAAGAAAAACAAGCACATTTCAAATGGAAAAAAACAGTCCTAGAAAGTAGTCAGCCATATTTTAAGTTTACCGAACACGGTGTCTTTAGTGCTGCCCCTATTTTTTATGCTAATTCGGCAGAAGCAGCATTAGCCGGCTATGTTCCAAACCTTCAGTCACTGTTAGGTAAAGAGTTTGTCAGCGAAGACCTAATGCTTGTGGTAACAAAAGAGGGATTAGTCGTTTTCTCAAACCAAGCTACTGAGATTGATAATGGATCGACATTTAAGCCTGAAGCTTTCCAAAACTCGTTTGTTGCCCAAGCGAGTTTTGGAAATGTAATTCTTTATTCTTTGAAGCCGACATCTGATGTATACAAACATGTTCTTGAATTGGTAACTTTGGTGCTACTGACTTTATGCGTTGTTGTGATTTTTACAATTTACAGCATTCGTTTGGCGTCGAAACTGGCGACTGAATCGTTGAATGAACTGCATTTGTCGATGGCCTCATTGGCTGACAGTAATGAAATAGAAAGACGCCATGAAGGTCATGCTGGTGAACCCATTGAGTTTTATAGAATTCGTCAAAAGTTTTCGGGTTTGGTCGAAAGTTTAATTGATACTTCTATTTCACGTGATAAATTTTTGAATATCATCAACTCACTCGATGAGTTTCTACTGGTTGTAGGTTTTGATGGAAACATTATTTTATGTAATGAGAGTGTAGAGGGCTTCTTGGGGAATATGCGACTGACATTATCAAACGATTGGTCGGAACTGTTTCCTGTAGATTTTATTAATATGTCAGTTGTGAGTGATGATGAGAAGTCTTTAAACAAAAAGTACCGCTTTAAAGTAGGGGCTGACGCTCATACCGTAGAAATTATATGGAATAAGAAACTCTATAAAGATGCGGCAGGAAAAACGCTGGGTTATATCATCAGTGGTTCTGATATCACCCGTGAAAAGTCTTTGCAGGCTGAATTGCTGATACAAACAAAAGCAATAGAGGAAGCTTCTTCGTCTATTATTATTTCTGATGCTTCAACAGGGGCGGTAACCTATGTAAATAAGGCGTTTACGCAGCTGACTGGGTACAAAGCGGTGGAGATTATTGGTAACAATTGTAATATCCTTCAGGGAGACGGCACTGACCCAGAAGATGTAAACGCTATACGGCTAGCGATCAACGAACAGGTTCCTATTTCACTGATTATTTTGAACTACAAAAAAGATGGTTCATCTTTCCACAACCACCTAACATTAAATCCTATCTTTGATGATGAAGGGCTGATGACGCATATTGTTGGTCTTCAACTTGATGTGACAGAAAGAGCGTTGACAGAGCGTTATCTCAACCAAGCGAAAGACAAGGCCGAAGACTCTGCCAGACTTAAGTCTGATTTTCTAGCCAGTATGAGCCATGAAATCCGAACCCCTATGAATGGTGTGTTAGGCATGCTGAATTTACTCTCTAATTCTCAGCTAAATGATGAACAGCAGCATCGAGTAGAGATCGCTCAGTCCAGTGCAAATTCTTTGTTAACCTTGATTAATGACATTTTAGACTTTTCCAAAGTAGAGGCCGGAAAACTGGAGCTGGAAGCCTTAGATTTTGACCTGACGCATATGCTTGGAGAGTTTGTTGAGTCGGTTGCGCTTCAAGCCCAAGGCAAAGGCTTGGAACTTATTTTGGATACCACTCAAGTCAAGCATACTCAAGTAAAAGGCGACTCAGGCCGGATTCGCCAAATACTGACTAATATTGTGGGTAACGCGATTAAGTTTACTCAGCAAGGGGAAATAGTCATCAAGGTGACAACAGAACAGTCTCCGGCTAACTGTTTGACCTTGAATTGTATTATTGACGATACAGGGATAGGGATTCCATCCGAAAAGGTTGCCAATTTATTTGATTCTTTTAGCCAAGTTGACGCCTCGACAACTAGGAAGTACGGTGGGACGGGTCTTGGGCTTGCTATAGTGAAAAGACTTTGCCAACTAATGTCGGGTGATATTGAGGTGTTAAGCAAAGAAAGCTGTGGGTCGTGCTTTAGTTTCTCCCTTCAATTACAAGAAGGCCAGCTTCAAACTGGGACTATGCCGACTGTAAATATTAGTGAGTTGGACGTGTTGATTGTTGATGATAACAAGACCAATAGAGATGTTCTGAGAGCTCAACTGGAAGGATGGGGGGCGACTGTCTATGAAGCGAATGATGGCGCAGAAGCTCTGGAGGTTTGTCGAAAACGTGTCGTATCCAACGAACAAAAGATCTTTGATATTGCTTTTTTAGATATGCAAATGCCCGAAATGGATGGTGCAATGCTAGGAAAACAGCTTTTGGCCAATACGAGTTACAGTGCCATGAAGCTTATTATGATGACGTCAATTGACAGCGAATTCGATGCCCAATACTTTTCAGATATTGGCTTCGATGCTTATTTCCCAAAGCCTACAACGACATCTGATTTGTACAATTCGATTCATGTTGTGATTGATGCAGGTGAAACACTTAGGCGTGCTGAGCCTTTGGTTACCCATAACTATTTGAAAACACTCCCTCCAACGCAAAAGGAAGATGAATCCTTATCTATATTGTTACAGGGGGCGCGTATCTTATTGGTTGATGATAATCAGATAAATCAGTTGGTAGGTTTAGGTGTATTGGGGGAGAAGGGGCTTATTGCGGATGTCGCAGGAAACGGCATAGAGGCATTGAATAGCCTTAAAAATGCTAGGGAAGAAGACTTGTATACGCTGGTATTGATGGATTGCCAGATGCCTGAAATGGATGGGTATGAGGCAACTCAGGCGATTAGAAATGGAGAGGCAGGGGCGCATAATATTGATATCCCTATTATAGCGATGACAGCGAATGCCATGACGGGAGATAGAGAGAAATGTCTGGCGGCAGGAATGAATGATTACTTGTCAAAACCCATCATCGGAACAAAATTATTTTCCATGCTCGACAAATGGATAACGACGTAGACGGTCATGCTAAGAATGTATCAACAATAACCTCAACAACGCTTGAAGTGATTGATCTCGTTGGTGTTCACCTTACTTATTCCAAGTAAAAAATCACTCACATCTTAACGATTAAGTTCAGATTTCAGCCCTAAAATAACTAGCCGCCATCTTGTTTTCTTCTTACACTATCTCCCTCATGTTAATTATAAGAATAAATAAACTGCTGTATTATATTTGCTAAAAATGATGTTCGTCTTTATGACGCTGGATTAGCGGTATTAACGTTTATAAGTTAACTCTGATCATCGTTAATACCAGGAAAGCAGATGGCGACGAATAATCAACTATTACTTGATGCAATCATTAAGCAAGAGATGGAAGGTCACGCAGAAAATATATCGTTGAATGACTTTTTTAAATTCTATTCTGCACTTCAGATATTGAAAGAAAAAGCGCTAAGTTATGACGAGATAAACGAAGGTATAACAGAGAGAAATAATGACGGTGGTGTTGACTCAATTTATTTGTTTGTAAACGGTAAACTAGTAAAAGAAGCTGATTTAGCCAATATTTGTAAAACAAATATTGATATTGAATTCGTACTCATTCAATCAAAATATGAAAATGCTTTTTTAGAAGAGCCATTACGAAAATCATCTAGGCTGTGTAGAAACCTTTTAGATTTAAACTTTAATTACGAGAGCGACGCAGGGCAATATAACGAGCAAGTTTTATCTGCATTCGAGTTATTCAAAAATGCGTATGTTGGTCTCATTACAAAAAAACCAAAGCTTAGAGTGAACGTCTATTACGCCTCAAAAAGTGTTGAGATAAATCCCAATGTGGAAAAACAAGCCGCTTCATTGGAGGGTGATATCTCCGCAAAACTACCTGGATCTGAAGCCAAGGTTCATTTTTTGTGTGCTGAAAAATTAGTTAAAATGGCGCAAGAGAAGCCTACGAATGTAAGCTATTTAAAAAAAACAGAGGCACCATTATCAACATCTGATCAGGTATTTATGGCGCTTACAAATTTGTCTGACTGTTTTGATAGAGCAACTAGAGAAGACGAATAGAGCCGATACTAATAAAAAATAGAGGTGAGTGGCGCGAACTCACAAAAACACGATAATGTTTCTTTTTGGAAATTAAAAGTTGTAAAAAATAGCTTAACTATTTGTTTTATTGAAGATTAAGCAAGCTTAGGAAGTGTCGTTATTAAAGTTGATAGGCGACTTTATGTCGTAAAATTAGCTGAGGGGGTTAAATGGATAAACGTATAGTTTTCTTATTGTTGGCGGTGTTGGCAATTTATCAGTATTCCAATAAATCAACAGATAGCATCGTAAACGCTGTGGCTGCCAAATCAATTGATAGAGCTTGTGATGTAGTTGTCTTTACTACAGCTACCTGCCCATATTGTCAGAAGGCGAGGGTTCTGCTTGATAAAAAAGAAGTTGAATGGTGTGAATATGACATAAATTTTCCAAATGCTAACTATTCTTTATATAAAGAGCTTGGTGGAAATGGCGTGCCTCTCGCGGTTATAGGAAATACAAAATTGCGAGGGTTCAATAAGGCAAAATACATTCAAGCCATTAGCACAATATAGCCAACTGCTCAAACATCGTTCCGGCCCCAAAAAACGGACCGCAGGACTGGATAGCGCTCGCCATTGTGGCGGGTTTAGGTTTAATTACTAATCAACAAGGAACATAAAGAATGGACAATTTTATAGAAGCACTAAAAAAATACGCAGACTTCACGGGCAGAGCGAGAAGAAAAGAATATTGGATGTTTATCCTTTTCTATATGCTATTTTATATGGGACTTGCTGTAATAGATTTTTTTATAGGGCAAGAGATGTTATCTATAATATTTTCGCTTGCTCTCTTGGTCCCTAGTGTGAGCATAGCAGCGAGAAGGCTACATGATACTGGGCGCAGTGGTTGGTGGCAGTTAATTCTCTTAATACCAATAATAGGGTTAATCGTGCTTTTAGTGTTTCTTGCTCAAGATAGTCGCGAAGACAATGCATATGGTGTAAACCCTAAAGTCGGTGCATTAACATAAAACCGTACTAGCTGGTTTAAGTCGCGCGTAGCCGCGACTTAATTTTTTTGGTTGGACAAGCCCGACACTTTGTGCAGCGCTTCATTATAGTAAATATATTTTTTCGGATTGTGGGGGGGTTGTCCGATGTTGACGATGAGTTAAATATTTAAGACCATAATGCTTAAAAACTTCGCTTAAAAACTTCGCTTAAAAACTTCGCTTAAAAACTTCGCTTAAAAACTGATTGTTATGCCGCCTACATTATTACAATGAAACTGGGTGCTTAATTTAATAGCGCCTAATGATTTATGGTGTTGTATGTTTTCTGTACAAATTTATTATTTACACTAACCTTTAAAGTACAACTATTATCCATTTCATGTTTAGAGGGAATTATGAATAAATTTAAAAAACTTCCTATTGTACTCTTATCTACTGGTCTGGTATTTGGTGTGTCTACCGTGGCTCACTCTAGTGTCTCTTTAGCTTCAATTTCTGGCTGGGAAGCTGATGTAAGCGGGTCAATACCTGTGTTTTTTGTAGTGTCAGATTTCGAGGATGATGAAGATGCATCGCGAATTATGTCAGGGTTTAATCCTGCGAATTTGACTTTTAGTGTGGCCGCACCGAAGTCAAACGGTATTACGGTAACGTCTCGTGTACAAATTGATACGCATTTACAAGGTTCACAGACTCAAAATTCAGGTCTTTTTGAAAGTAGAGTTGCTGAAATTCAAGTTGATGGCGATTTTGGTACCGTTAATGTTGGTAAAGGGTTTGGTATTTTTAATAGTTCAGCCATTGGCGATTTAGGGAGCGGAATGGGCGTCGGTTTTATGGGCGGCGGTCCAGATACGGGTAACACGACTGGTGGTAGAATTGGCACGGGTTATGTTTATGCTAATTTTAACCCTCGTATTATGTACTCATCCAATAATATGGGGGGTATTACTTATAAAGTCGGACTATTTAACCCTGAAGAACCAACGGACTCAGCCGGTGGTGCAAGGACTTCTCTTCCACGGTTTGAAGGGCAGGTTAACTACGCAATGAATATGGATGACAGTGATCTGAAACTGTGGGCTGGTTTCATGTGGCAAGAAGTTAAATTGATAGTCGAAGATGTTGATTATGATATGCAAGGTCTCGACATCGGTTTTCATTTGGATATTGCTAACTTTGGCTTTACGGGCGCTTATACCGATACGGAGGGTGTAGGTGCTGATGGATTGTATGGTATTGGTGGTATATCAGACGCAGAGGTGGATGGGTCACAGTGGTACTTTGAAGGTGATGTTGTTGTAGGGGCCACTACATATGGATTAAGTTATGGCGAAGGTGAGCAAGATTCGCATACAGCTCCGTTTGCTGTTGCAGATGTTAAAAATGAACTTACGATGCTTTTTGTAAGACATAAAGTGACTGACAATTTAACTGTGATGGGAGAACTTCAGGACTATGAATCGACCACAGGTAGTGTTACTTCTACAGAGTACAACGCTGTCGCAGTAGGTTTACAATTTGATTTTTGAAGCTGGCACATAAGTCCATCAGGGCGGGTTCCCTTTAAACCGGATTGTTAGGCCGTTTACCTTTGTACTATTAAATAGGGTGCTTAATTTAACAGCACCCTTACTTATTGAGCCTCGCTTATTGGAGTACAAAAGGCGACCGGTGTAATCAATTGAAGGGTGCGTGTCCTATGCGCTTCCATACGTCTCCATAACCAATACACTCCTTTATATGCCTTGCAGAACGTTGCGGGGAGTGAATCATTAAGCATTTGTACCATATATGAAACAATCATTTTTAGGTTAAATATTAAACAAAGCTTTCATTTCAAGACGATCGGTCATATTCTACACGCTATGGCCAGACCAAGACGCAGTGAACAGACCCGAGAAGCCCTGATAACCGCAGGCATCGACCAGATATCCATGCATGGATATCACGGCACAGGTATTAAACAGATACTTGATGCGGTCAATGTCCCTAAGGGGTCTTTTTATAATTTCTTTAATAGTAAAGAAGCTTTTGTTGCTGAGTTGATAAAGGAATATAGCCAAATTGTTCACTTACAGCTAAATACCTATCTGAAGGATCAGGGGGCACAGTTGAGCCCTGTTGATCAGCTTAGAGATATTTACAAGTTTGGTGTACAGGAATTCGCAAATAACCAATGCCAAAAATCTTGTTTGATTGGCGCGTTGGCCGCCGACATCGGAGCCGAAAGCGTCTTGTGTCAACAGGCCTTAAAAAAGGCCATGAGTGAATGGCATACTGCATTTTCAAGTTTATTTGAACAGGCGCAGCAAGCTGGGCAGTTACGTACTGATGTGAGTGCTAAACAGCTGTCGTCGGTTTATTGGTCTACTTGGGAAGGCACATTACTAAAAATGAAAGTAACCGGTGATGCAGAAGCAGCCGCTGACACCATGGAAATGATGTTAACGACCTTTTTTAAAGCACCAGAATAAATAAACGAATTCATTAGTTTAAGCATTACAGTAAGCCAAAGAGCTTTTTATTTAATTTATTATAAGACGACCGGTCTATTCCTGTTGTTGAATCACATTTAACGGAGCCATGTTATGCAATCATCTTCAGCCGAGAGTCAAACTATTTCAAACGAATTAGGTTCAGCCTTTACCCTTAAAAATGGGCAGGTGATTAAAAATCGTCTATTTAAATCTGCGATGAGTGAGCAACTAGGTACTCGAGACCATAACCCTACTCCCGGTTTAGCAACACTTTATGCACGGTGGGCTCAGGGTGACATTGGTTTGGCGATTACCGGTAATGTCATGATTGATCGTACTGCTTTGGGCGAGCCCAAAAATGTGGTACTTGATGAACATTCCGATCTGTCATTATTTAAAAAATGGGCTGCCGCAGGCCTAAAAAATAACGCACAAATCTGGCCTCAATTAAATCACCCAGGTAAACAGGTACCAAACTTTATTTGTAAAGAGCCTGTGTCGCCTTCTGCTATTAGTTTAAAGGGTGGATTAGAAAAAGGTTTTAACAAGCCTCGAGCATTAACCGAACCTGAAATTTTTGAGATTATTAACAAGTTTGCTTTAAGTGCCAAGTTGTCGAAACAAGCCGGTTTCAGCGGTGTTCAAATTCACGGTGCCCACGGATACTTGGTGAGTCAGTTTTTATCGCCTCGTCATAATCAACGCAAAGACCAATGGGGTGGTTCTTTAGAGAATCGTATGCGTTTTGTTTTAGCCGTTTATCATGCGATACGTGAAGAAGTAGGTCGCGACTTTCCAATTGGGATAAAACTAAATTCGGCTGATTTTATGAAAGGTGGTTTCACCGAAGCTGATTCCATGGAAGTGGTCAAAGCTTTGTCTAAGGCCGGTATCGATTTAATCGAAATTTCAGGCGGTACTTACGAAAGCCCATCAATGGTGGGACATAAGGTGAAAGAATCTACCCTTAAGCGTGAAGCTTATTTCTTGGACTATATCGAAAAAGTACGTGAACTAGTGGACACACCATTGGTGTTAACTGGTGGGTTTCGTTCATCCGCTGCGATGCAGTCTGCTTTAGATAGTGGCGCTACCGACTTCATTGGCTTGGCCCGTACCACGGCCGTTGACCCTGATTTTCCTAAAAAGCTCATTGCTGACGCCGCTCACCAACAAAATTTACGTCCCCTCACCACGGGTGTTAAGGGCGTAGATAAAATGGCGATGCTTGATATTGTCTGGTATGAGTTTCAATTGGCACGCATGGCAAAAGGCCTGCTACCTAAACCTAATTTAAGTGAGTGGGGTGTATTCTTAAAAACGCTTGCTTCAGCGGGCACATACGCTTTCAGAAAACGCAGAGCTTAAAAAATTAGTAGGGCGGGCGTTTTAGAAAGTTTGATCACCTAAAAGTGCTCGCCGAATGTTAAGCCGCGTTTGTTTTATTTTTTGCACTTGGTTTAGCAAACAGCTTTTGATCACACGTTTAAAATTTAGTGGCTTGCTCAAGCCACCCTTTTGAACTGCGATTTAAATATTGCAGTATAGGCTGATAAATTCAGTAATTGCCCCCGTTTATTTAGGTAAAGAACACCTACCGTATAACTCACCCGTTCAAAATAGTCTTCTAGGCTAAACAGAATACCTCGTTGTTTTATTTACTGCTTATCAGCTTCATCGAGCCCAAACCTTGGGCTGAGACGATCTTTAATGCTGGAGTGTTCTGCCGCTTCGGGAATTTCTGCAATGTTTGCGCGTACAGGGTTGAGATCAACATAAGCTAAACGGCTTAGCAAGGCTTCTTCACTTAGCAGTACTTGAGGGCATAAAGCGAGATTCCCGGAAATTCTCTGTGCATTAATCTTCTAACCCTATTTGTGAATGATTGAATGTGTAGAATTATTTTGAAGACTTAGTTTGAAAAGATGCAGTAAGAAAAATTAAAATGTGAAAAATTTCATATTTCATAATGATAAAAATTGTATACTCCGCCAACGCGCAGGGAAGCCCCAGTTTTTAACTCATAATCGCTTGAGTTAAAAATGAGGGAAGATTAAAAACACATCTTTAGTGGCGCGCACGCATATTTTTGCCTTGAGCATAATATGATATTTCCAAGGAATTAACTCGTTATATAACGAAAAAGGGAAGAAGTTGTTATGGGCAGTATGTTAATAAGTCAACGCGCAGCGTTGTCTGGATTCAGTAAAATACTAGGCTCGGAAGAAACCCAATTCATATTTTTAAGTGATAATACCAAGGGAATATGTGGTCGGTCAGTATACATCAATGCAGGTTTATCCCACGAATTTTCAAAACGACTCACAAGAGACGATTCTGATAGAATATTTCCAAAGCTCGAACAACTTCGTGCCACCGCAGGTGGGCTACAAGCCTATAGTAGTTTCGAAAGTGCCTTCGAGCATTTTACGACCATTGAAAATGTACAAATTGGGTATAAAATATTTCAGAATATTTCAGGTAGCAGCAGCAAGAAGCCTGGGGTGTATATTACGCGTATTGATTTTTCTGAATTATCTGGTAATCAGCCTGGGTTTTATAAGGTTGTTTCAGATGGTGATAAATGGAACCTTAAAAACAAAGGTACAAATGAAAGAATAGATTCTAGTTTTGCCGCTATAAATGGATTATCAAAAAATTTAGCTATGGCAGCAACAAAGATAATGCCTAAAATGCTGGATAAAACCTACAGTGATTTCGAGAATAAGGATTACAGTTTATTTTATAACCCTCAGCCCTTGTATCGTCGCGGCGTTAAATGGGCAACTCCTGAACAAAAACAACAAAGTAAACAATTTACCGCTAATATGTTGAGTGAGGCGATGCTACGGACCCAGCATAGCGGTAAAGAGGTGAGCTGGGTCGTTCATGGTAATGGTGCGCAGGTCTTTCAAAACGCGATGCGACGCTTACAAGGTAAAAAATTAGACAAGCATAAAGTGATGTTTTTAGGGCCAGCAGTGGGAGATATGGAAAAAATACTTCCTATGATGCGCCAATCCGAAATGCAGCTGCACACCGATGTAATGAAAACACAAAAAGATGACTGGGTCGGCTGGAAAAACAAAACCAACAAAAATATTGCCAATGAAGTCGCCAAATTTGGTAAAGATTATTCCGATGCGGCCGCATCGATTAAATATGACAGCCAGTTGGCATTTGATACCTTGTACAAGGTCAAAACAAACAGTGCGGGCAATGCTCTCTTAGGATTAGGTGCCCTTGCTGCGGCACCGGTATTTCCTGAAGTTGCGATGGGCGCTGCAGCGCTTGCCGCCATTAAATTGGCTTGGAATGCTTCAATATTAGTAAGGAATGCTGAAACGATGCGTAATATCGCCGCCAATACCGTAACCGACCCTGCATTAAACCCTCATTTAAATCCCAATAAAACACCAGGACAAATGAATCAGTTAATAGAAAATGCATCCGATGGAAGTACTGCAAAAAGTTTTGTCACTATTGTGCGCGCGATGATGGGGAAATAAAGAGTGTCTTTTCTGAGTAAAATTATTGGTGATAATCACCAGCTAAAGGGGCCGGATATTTCCAAAGTCCCAACATGTACGATTGACCTTTCGGGTACAAAATTAACGATTCCCGTTCCAGCCAAAACCTTGATGATACCGACGGTTAAACAGCAAACGTCCATTGATATAGCTGATTCTGAGCTCTTCAAGAAGTGGAATATGGATGGCAGGAATATGAGTATTGATATTCATGGAAATGGCTGGGAATTCAAGGGGAAATTAGGCCATGCCTTTGGGTGTATCATGTTCGATGTACGACTTATCAAGATCGAACCAGAAGAGTCTTCCTTCTCGTTCTTTGATGTTAATAAACTAAGGGAATGGTTGTTACATTATGCTGACTCTTTATGGGGGGAGTTTAATAGAGAAACAACTGAGGAGTATGCAGGCGCCCCTCCAAAGAAACACCTATGGACGTATCCCGTATCTAAAGATCATTTAATGAAGTCAAATCACGATGTTGGAGGGGTGTGTTACTTTGTTTCTTTGTCTGGAGATGACATAGAAACGCATTACTGGGTTCCAATTAGTCCACAACATCTCTTGAAATTTGATTTTTCTGTTAGCACTATAGAATGCGACTTCTACAGCCCTGAGCACAACCTCCCGGAAGCAACAGAACAATTCATTAAAGAATTTATGCTAAATGTAAATATCACGCCCTCTCCAGAGGCCTTAG
>Ga0209290_1000015_pt1 | contig 200531 bp, 200 predicted proteins | sample EN1Hudsemesocosm_2_FD_184632 | JGI IMG/M metagenome (GOLD analysis project Ga0209290, IMG submission 184632) | Methane-oxidizing microbial communities from mesocosms in the Hudson Canyon - EN10B Hudson Canyon (SPAdes) (version 2) | ecosystem: Environmental > Aquatic > Marine > Cold seeps...
ATTCAACCCTACCAAGTCCACCTATTATACAGAGGAAAGACTCGTCGTCAACGTTTATTTTCAAAGTTATTTGAGAGACGATAAAATCAACACTCAACCAACAAGAAAACCAACCTCAACTGATTCCTAAGAATCAAACCTTAATCTCTTAAGGAGCCGACTATTATAACCAGAAGATATAATTTAGCAAGCTTTTATTGTTACTCTATTATTTAAACGCCATTTAACGCCCTTCTTATATAGTATAAATATTTTTTATCTTACATAATACCTTTTATGTAATAATGATTTTTTGCAATAAACCCCAATGAGTTCATCATGAAACTATCTGTAACCCCCACTCTGCATGAGCGAAAACTTAGTGAAAATGATTTCATCGTATCTAAAACAGATACCTCTGGACGCATCACTTATGCTAATCGTATTTTTATGGATATTTGTGGCTTGCCTGAATCTCGCTTATTAGGCGTTCAACATAGTATTATTCGTCACCCAGATATGCCTAGAGGTGTATTCCGGTTTATGTGGAACACATTGAAATCCGGTGATGAATTTTTTGGTTTTGCAAAAAACCTATGTGCTGACGGTGGCTTTTATTGGGTCTTTGCTAATATAACCCCTGATTATGATAAAGACGGCCATCTAAAAGGTTATTATTCAGTTCGTCGCAAACCCCCTGAGTCAGCCCTAAAGGTGTTGATTCCTGTATACCAAGAAATGCTCGCAATTGAAAAAAGATCATCAACCAAAGAAGCACCTGATAAATCTATTGCTTATTTAGTTGATGTTGTTAAATCAACCGGGGCGGCTGACTATAACAGCCTTGTTTTAAGCCTATTTAAACCTAACGGTCTTTAATTTTATGTCTACACAAGCTAACCAAAGCGCAAACATTCCTTTTTTGAATTCTAAGGCTCTCTACACTCTGTGCAGCCTAATCCTTTTGGCTTGCTCCATTTTTGCTTCAAGTCTTTATTTTAGTGGGTTTTCATGGTTTATGTTAATTCAGTCCCTAGCAATTATAGGTGTTGCTATTTATGCGTTTAAAACAACTAGTAAAAATCTCCTCGTTATTAATCGCATACAAGGTGTTTTATTAAAAACAAATCAAGGTGAGCTATACCACCGCATCACCAACACTAAAGGCTTAGGTGAGCTTGGAAAAGTCGCTTGGGAACTCAATGAAACATTAGATATCATGGAGTCTTACTTTAAAGAAGTTAATACTTCGTTTTCTCATGCCTCTGAAGGTAACCATGATCGCTACATGCTTGCTGATGGGTTTCCTGGAGTATTAAAAAAATCGGCGATTAATATTAATAGCGCGTTGCATTTAATGGCCGAAAACGACAATTTAGTAACTAAAAATAAATTATCTGCACAACTCCAGAGCTTAAATACTTTAAATTTATTGACTAACTTGAAGTCTAATCAAAATGACCTGATTAACATTACTGAACAAATGCAAAAAGTTGAAGATATTGCACTAGATACTGGCACTAATGCTGACTCAAGCCTCTCTAGTGTTGACGATATCAGTCTTTCTTTAACTAATATTAATACAACCATTCATTCTGTTGCTGATGTTATCGCTGAATTAATAAATGATAGCCGTAAAGTAACTGATTCTTTATCTATGATCACCGGTATCGCAGACCAAACTAACTTGCTTGCATTAAATGCCTCTATTGAAGCTGCTCGCGCTGGTGAGCATGGTCGTGGCTTTGCTGTTGTTGCAGAAGAAGTTAAAAGTCTTTCAGAGCATACAAAAAATGCAGCACTTGAAGTTTCTAAAACACTGGATTCATTTAATACTCGTGTAGCACAAATGCATGACAAAGCGACCTCTTCAGCTGATTTATCTGAACAAATTATGGAAAAAGTAACCGACTTTAAAGGTCAGTTTTCTGGGCTTTCTTCCTCTGCAAAAGATTCCATTGAATATATCTCTTATGCAAAAGACAAAACCTTTGGTGTACTGACTAAATTAGACCACATTATTTATAAACAAAATGGTTATATTGCTATTGAAAATGCTGAACGTACCACTGAGGCCGCTGCAATCTCTGTTGATTCACATAACTGTCGCTTAGGAAAATGGTATTACGAAGGTATAGGTAAAGATCATTTTAGTTCAACAACCGCCTACTCTAAGTTAGCATCGCCACACAACGATGTTCACCAGTTTACTGCACGTGCCCTTGAAGGCTCTAGCCAAAACTGGCAAGACAATGCTGATGCCCTCAATAATATCGTCACCAACATGGAAAAATCAGAACGAGCCAGTGCAGAGGTTATGCTTTTAATTGATAAGATGATTGAAGAGCAACATCAACACTAAAATAACTTATATTCTCAAATAAAAAGGCCTCTTTTAGTTAACTAAAAGAGGCCTTTTTAATGAAAAGAGATTTTATTTACTAACTAACGTAAAACTGTCTCATCATTCCTAAGTCTTCATGTTCTAGATTATGACAGTGATATAGAAATAGCCCTTTAAAATCCTGAAAAGGCTTCGCAATAACAAGCTCTTCACCTGGCATTACTAATACTGTATCTTTCCATCCTGAATTAATAAAACCCTCACTCACTGTTTTATATTCTTCTTGACGCATTCCCTCTATTTTTCTTGATAAAACTTGAAATTGTTGGCCATGTAAATGAATAGGGTGCGCCATAGATAGCATCATTCCTCCGCCCATCATTCCCATACCTCTTCCTTTACCCATTCCACCTTTACCTTGCTTCATACCTCCATGGTCATGAAAGATTTTTATTTTTTTAATTGACCCTAACTGTACTTCCTCAAAATCTTCTACTCTATTCATAGAATATGAGTGCCCATTGAGTTGCGGACGCATAGGCTTCATAGAAATAGCAATGGGAATCGGGTTATTTTTGTTATCAACATCCCGCTCAGTTAAGCGATCTATTTCCACTAATTTTTTCGGCAATACCGGTGAGTTACTTACTTTTTTAGTGACCTTAAAAGTGGCTATTGCAAAATCATCACCTTGACCTAAACGACCACCAGACATGCCCATGCCCATTCCACCGTTAGGTGGCATTGCTCCTTCATACGCTAAACTTTTCATTGTCAGTTCATCACCAACAGTACGGCCACTAAAATCTAGCCATAAATCTATACGCTCTCCTGGTGCTAACATTAAATAAGGGCGTGTTTCTGGTTTTTCTAGTAAATTACCATCTGTTCCTATTGCTGTTAGTGGTGTTCCATCATCCCAGCCTAATTTATAGATACGTGAATTTGAACCATTGACCGCTCTAAAGCGATAAGCATGTGTTTTGACAGAAAACTCAACATCCGGCTTACCATTGACTAAAATAGTATCACCAAGAAAGCCCATCATTCTTCCATGCATGCCATGCAAGTATTGCAATTGATTACGTTCATCAAAATTTCTATCTTGTAGAACTAACGGTAAATCATACTCACCTCGTGGTAAATCTAAGGCTTGCTCTTCTTTATCAGTCACTGTAATTAACCCAGCCAACCCTTGATAAACTTGCTCGGCAGTTAACTCATGTGAATGTGAGTGATAAAAGCTGGTTCCTGCACGATTTAATACCTCAAATTCATAAATCAGTGTTTCACCCGCATTTATCGTATACATTGGGTGCCCGTCACTAGACTGTGGAACATGCAATCCATGCCAATGGATCACTGACGGTTCTGTTAGCTTATTTTTATAATAAACACGAACTTTCTGACCTTGCTTATAATTTAATATAGGTCCCAAGTAATTATCTTCAAGTTCGACTAAGGTATTTTTAGGGCCTTTTAATAATTTTGCGTAATATTTTTGTACTTTAGTTTTACGCCCGCTTTTAATAGGCATATAGGCATCACGCGATATAAATTCAATTTCCACATCAGCTTTGAAACTTGCTGTAGGCTCACTCTTTAATGAACTACTTTTTGCAAATAATAATTTAGGAAAAAGTCCAGCGGCAGTCACACCTAAAGCTGAATGTTGTAAAAAATTACGTCGTTTATAATTGATCTTATTTGTCATACTACCGCCCTCAATGTAATTATTTTTATACGCCATCCATAGTGTTTATTATGTATAAACGAAATGCTACTAGCGTCTCTTATAGCTCACAAAACTATAACTAAAATCAACACTGCTATCATCGTTTATATCTTCTCTTTCGTACTCAGACCATTCTTGTTGGTTAATTTCTGGAAACCAGGTATCACCTTCAAATGATTTTTTGATTTCAGTGATATACAACCTATCAGATTTATCTAATATAGATTCATATAAAGTTGCTCCACCGATAACGAACACTTCCTCTTCTGTATCACAGCTCCGTATTGCCTTATCTAAATTATTAAATACCTCGCAACCTTCTTGCTGATAATCGGCATTACGGCTAATAATAATATTTTTACGCCCGGGTAGTGGCCTACCAATAGATTCAAAAGTTTTTCGCCCCATAATAATGGGGTGTCCCATGGTGATTTTTTTAAATTTTTTTAAATCTGCCGATAAATGCCACGGCATTTTTTTATTAATGCCAATGGTACGGTTTTCGGCCATCGCAACGATAAGGGATAATTTCATTCTTTTACACATTATTTTTAAGTTATTAAAATTATAATCCTGTATTAGAGATTATAATATAGCTGATATTAGATATTATTTTTCACACAGGACTCATTACCATGACAACGGAACAATCTTTATTAGAACGTAGCAATGCAAAATGCGAATTATGCAGCGCTGAAGATAATTTAAGCGTTTATAGTTTACCGCCTGAAAGCCAAGATACAGTCGATCAATCTATTTTAGTTTGTGAGTCCTGTCATGCTCAAATTACGGAAGTTAGCCCGTTAAGTGAAGACCACTGGCGTTGTCTGAATGATAGCATGTGGAGTACTGTTCCTGCTGTTCAGGTTATGGCATGGCGACTACTTAAAGCTTTATCGAGTGCTTCTTGGGCGCAAGATTTACTGGATATGTTGTATTTGGACCCTGAAATGCAAACCTGGGCAGAATCTGATTCAATTCCCGCATTGAGTGATGATAATTCAGAAAAGACGGTTGATAACAATGGCACAGCATTGCTTGCAGGCGATACGGTGACGTTGATTAAAGATTTAGATGTAAAAGGTGCAGGTTTTACTGCTAAGCGCGGTACGGTTGTGAAAAACATTACACTAACCGATAATCCGCTGCATATTGAAGGGCGTGTAAATGGCGTACGTATTGTACTGGTTGCAGACTTTTTAAAGAAAGTAAGCTGATTTATACTTATTACTATGTAACTGATTGCTTCTAGCTATCAAGTTGCTGCACTTTCAGGATGTTCTTAGCTATTTCTAAAAACATCCTGAAAAAAATAGCTAGTTAACACCACCTTCAGCTAAATGCTTAGGATTAAGAATCTTCTCTAATTCTTCTTTAGACAGCTCAGTCATTTCATCCGCCACATCAATAATGGGACGGCCTTGCTTATAAGCTGCTTTAGCAATCTCAGCGGCTTTCGCATAACCAATAATCGGGTTCAAAGCAGTCACTAAAATAGGATTTTTCGCCAAGGCTTGTTCTAAATTTTCTACACGTACCGTGAAATCTGCAATCGCCGTATCCGCTAAGGCTTTACTCACTTGGCTTATAATTTCAATACTTTGTAAAATATTATAAGCAATCACCGGTAACATCACATTTAGCTGAAATGAGCCGGACTGGCCCGCAATCGTAATCGTTGCATCATTGCCTATCACCTGTGCTGCAACCATCGCAGTGGCTTCTGGAATAACAGGATTTACTTTACCTGGCATAATGCTACTGCCTGGCTGCAAAGCGGTTAATTCAATTTCGCCCAATCCCGCTAATGGGCCACTATTCATCCAACGTAAATCATTCGCGATTTTCATTAAACTGACTGCAATCGTTTTCAGTTGTCCTGATAATTCAACTATCGCATCTTGGCAGCTAAGACTTTCAAAAAAAGAATCATTCGCAACAAAATTCACGCCGCTTACTTCACTCATACTTGCTGCAAATTTAGCTGCAAATTCAGGGTGTGCATTAATGCCTGTTCCCACCGCAGTTCCACCTTGCGCTATTTTTTGCACGCGGGGTAAAGCAGATTCAACACGCGCAATGCCATTACGAATTTGTAATGCCCATGCGCCGAGTTCTTGCTCTAAAGTCATCGGCATCGCATCCATTAAATGCGTACGCCCTGTCTTTGTATAGTCTGCACAGGCTGCTGCTTTTGTTTCTATCGTTTCAGCCAAGTGCGTTAATGCGGGTAATAATTGGCGATGACATTCCAGTGCGGCACTAATATGAATTGCCGTAGGAATCACATCATTACTACTCTGTCCCATGTTGACATGGTCATTAGCGCCCACTGATTTACTACTAATTTTCGATGCTAAATGAGCAATAACCTCATTTAGATTCATATTGGTACTGGTGCCTGATCCCGTTTGGAAAATATCGATTGGAAACTGCTCTGCATAGTTTCCTTGGATAATTTCTTCTGCCACTTGAATAATTGCTTTGCCTTGCTCTTTATCCAACAATGCTAAATCTATATTTACTTTTGCAGCGGTTTGCTTAATTAAAGCAACGGTTTGAATAAAAGCCGCAGGCATTTCTAAGCCACTAATAGAAAAGTTATTGATTGCTCTTTGAGTTTGCGCGCCATATAAAGCATTAACAGGAACTTGTAGTTCACCCATGCTATCTTTTTCTATTCTATAGTCAGTCATTGTCTTGTCTTTTATCCAAAATTTTTAAGTGAACTTCACGCATTACTATTAACAACTAAACCTAAAATCATTGCTTCATCAAAAGGCCAGCATAGTTCTTGATTTGATTCTGTATTCAGTAAAACCGGAATTTTCGTTGCGTAATGTGCTTGCCATTGCTCTTGTTCGGCGATATCAATTTTACTGTAACTGATAGCTAGCGGTGCTAACAACGCTTCCGCTTGTTCACATAAATGACAAGCTTCTGTACTCAGCAATAAATAGCTCATTTTTGATGCCCTATTTTTTCTAAATAGCCCATAAGGAAAGCAGAGACAACAAAGGTCATGTGAATCACAACATACCAAAGCATTTTATTGCTCTCTAAATTCTCTATATTCATAAAAACTTTTAATAAATGTATTGATGAAATAGCCACAATAGACGAGGCTACTTTCATTTTTAAGGAGCCATAATCATGCGTTCCTAGCCATGATAGCTTTTCTGTTCCTTCGGCAATATCTAAACGCGAAACGAAATTATCGTAGCCACTAAACATAACAATAATAGTTAAACTGCCCACTAGCGTTAAATCAATAAATGTTAATAACTTTAAAATTAACTGTGATTCATCTACCTCTAAAATCACAGGAATAAAGTGATACATTTCTTGAAAAAATTTAACCGCTAAAGCCATTAAAGCAATACTCATCCCTAAATAAATAGGGGCAAGTAACCAACGACTACTATAGATTAAACGCTCAATAAACCGCTCCATCATGCTTCAGCTTCCTCAACAGGCTCAGGTGGTAGCTCTATTCCCAGCATTGATGCTATATCTTTTTCAACGCTTTCAATGCCTTTAATAGCGAATTCATTAATTAATTTGTCTAAAATACCTGCACTAAAAAAAGGCGGTAATGTTGGGCCTATGGTGACATTTTTAATGCCTAAATCAAATAACGCTAGCATCATCAATATAGTCTGCTGTTCATACCACGCAATATTAAACGAAACAGGCAACTCATTAATATGGCTTAGCTGCATTTTATTCTGTAATGCCGTTAGAAATTCGATAATCGCATGAAAGTCATGCGCTTGCCCTGCATCTATAAACCGTGGAATACCTTTTACTTCACCTAAGTCTAAATTATAAAAACGGTATTTTGCATCGCCCGCAGCAATGATCAAGGTATCGCTAGGTAAGGCCTTAGCTAATTCAGTGTAATACTTACGTTCTTTATGCCGCCCATCACAACCCGCTAACACTAGAATGTGCTGGATTTCCTCAGACTTAATTAAATCAGCAATTGGATCTATCAGTGCTTGTAGTGCTTTTTTTCCATACCCAGTCGTTACACTGCCGGTATTTAAAGCATCGGGGGCAGGACAGCTTTTTGCTTGCTCTATAATTGCAGAAAAATCTTTAGGTTCTTCTGCTCGCCGATTCTCGATATGCTTAAGACCAGTCCACCCCACCATACCTGAGGTATAGGCCATATCTATATAGCCTTTTTTAGGCTGTTGAAGACTGTTACTGGTGACTAAAACAGGGCCTTTAAACTTACCAAATTGAGTTTTTTGATCTTGCCAAGCGCCGCCATAATTAGCCACGAGATTGAAATACTTTTTAAATGCAGGATAGCTATGTGCAGAGAGTAATTCACCATGTGTATAAATATCAACGCCTGAGCCCGCACTTTGCTCTAATAAATCTTGTAAGTCTTGAAAATCATGCCCCGTTACAATAATGCCCGGTTTATCCCACGTATCTAAATGCACTTGTGTCGGTTCTGGGTCACCAAAGCGTTCGGTATTAATCGTTTCCAGTAGTGCCATCAACTGCATCGCTTGTTGTCCACAGGCGTAATTCATCGCTAACACAGCATCGAGATCGCTTTCTTGCTCTAAAATAAACGCTAAGGCTTTATGCATAAAAGCATAATGCTCCGCTTTATAAATATCGAGTACTTGAATATGCTCTAATAATGCCCCTAGTCCTTTACAAGCATACATCAGCATTTCACGCGCGGCATGCAGGTCAGCCTCTTGCTCAGCTAACTCTTCTACGGGCTTTACACCAACAGTTTCGCCTTTTTTCACAAACTCAGCTAAATCAATTTTTTCGTAGTGCCAAAGTGTTTCTTCAGGTAATAGCTGTTTAAAGCTGGCACCTTTTATAATCAGTTTTCTTTTTAGATATTCACGACGCTGAATGGTTTCAGCAATAAGCTGTACAAATATATTGGCATCAAAATTAACGTTGGTCACCATTGAGTACAGTGCTCGCGCTGTGAATTGATCAATATTTTTCTCTGCTATCTCATGCTCTACCGCTTGATCAGCATAGTAGGCAAGGCCTTTCAATGTATAGGTTAATAGATCATGTAAACTTGATATATCTGATTTTTTACCGCAAATCCCCGCTGTATCACAGGCAACATTTTTTTTAGCTTCCTGGCAATGATAACAAAACATAAATAATCTCCTTAATATGTTGTCTTTGAAAATAAGTACAAATTAGTGCGATAAACTACGTAATAAACTCGCATAATCTTCATCAATTTTATAGTCACTCGTACGTAATTCTTTAATACGTTTACAAGCATTAATCACGGTTGTATGGTCACGACCGCTAAAAGCATCCCCAATTTCAGGCAAGCTATGGCTGGTTAATTCTCTTGCTAAAGTCATAGCAATTTGGCGCGGTCGTGTCACCGATTGCTTCCGGCTTTTAGATAATAAATCCGCAATTCTAATTTTAAAATACTCAGCTACGGTCTTTTGAATGTTTTCTATGCTGACTAATTTATCTTGTAGTGAAATTAAATCGTGTAACGCTTCTTTAGCAAAATCAATGGTAATTTCTGCACCCGTAAACTGCGCATTGGCAATGACACGGCGCAATGCACCTTCTAAATCTCTTACATTAGAAGGGATTCGTTTACCGATAAAAAATGCAACTTCCTGAGCAAGTTCGACACCACTTTGCTCCGCTTTATTCATTAAAATAGCCGCTCTGGTTTCTAAGTCTGGTGGCTCAACAGCAACCGGCAAACCCCAACCAAATCGTGATTTTAAGCGATCTTCTAATCCTTCTATTTCTTTAGGATATTTATCGCAGGTTAAAACAACCTGATTTTTCTTTTCTAATAAGGTATTAAAAGTATGAAAAAACTCTTCTTGAGAGCGCTCTTTACCCGCAAAAAACTGAATATCATCAACAAATAAGGCATCAACATTACGGTAGTACTCTTTAAATGAGTCAATACTATTTTGCTGAAACGCTTTTACCATATCTTGAACAAACTTTTCAGAATGCAAATAGACTATATTTGCATTCGGGTTTTTAGCCAAAATAGCATTACCGATAGCATGCATTAAATGCGTTTTTCCTAAGCCCGATGCACCATAAATCAATAATGGGTTATAGGCTTTACCTACATTTTCAGAGACCTGTAAGGAAGCCGCTTTTGCTAATTGGTTGGATTTTCCTTCTACAAAATTATCAAAGGTAAAGGCGGTATTAATAAAGTTAAGCTGCTTTTTAGGTTTTATTTCACTTTCTTTACTTTTAGGGCGCTGAAATGTTTTAGGTGCTTCCGCTGACTCTGTTTTACGCGTTCCAATTTCCATGCGTACACTATACTGACCGCTAGAAAACTCATAAACCGCATCTTCAATCTTACTTAAAAATTGCTCTTTTACATGGGCAATAATAAATTGATTGGGGGCTAAAAGCTTAATAACATCATTTTCTTCTTCTGCTTGTAATGGCCTAATCCAAGTGTTTAAATCATTAGTAGAGATTTCATTCTCAAGACGGGAAAGACAGGAATTCCAAATAGAGCTCATTCAACAGTTCACAAGTAGGGTTAAAAAGACAACAACAGGCGCTAGAACGCAGCTGAATAATCCTCAAATAATAGCATAAAATACTGAATTTAAGCTGAAATAAATACCTAAAGATGACAACAAATACACAAACAATATTAATAACCGGCTGTTCAACGGGTATCGGCTATCAAACAGCTATTAGCTTAAAACAACGCGGCTATCGTGTTATTGCCTCTGCGAGAAATCCGCAAGATGTGACTCGTTTAATTGATGAAGGCTTTGAAACGGTACAACTTGATCTAGCGGATAGTGAAAGCATTCATGCCGCAGTCGCAAAAGTTATCCACATAACGGGGGGGGAAATCGATGGTTTATTCAATAACGCTGCTTTTGGTCAACCGGGTGCGGTTGAAGATTTAAGTCGTCAGGTTTTACGCGAACAATTTGAAACCAACCTATTTGGTACGCATGAGTTAACTAACTTGATTATTCCACTCATGCGCCAGCAAGGAAAAGGGCGCATTATTTATAACAGTTCCATTCTGGGCTTTGTCGCAATGACCTATCGGGGTGCTTATAATGCCAGTAAATATGCTTTAGAAGGCTTAGTCGATACCTTACGTTTAGAATTACATGGTACAGGCATCCACTTATCCCTAATCGAGCCAGGCCCTATCACTAGTAATTTTAGAAAAAATGCCTTTGCTCTATACCAAAAAAATATAGACCCTAGCGTAAGCCATCACCAAATGACTTACCAAGTAATGGAAGAGCGCTTACAAAAAGAAGGCCCTGCCGCACCCTTTACACTCCCTGCAGAAGCGGTTGTTAAGCGTGTCATACATGCAATGGAATCGTCACGCCCTAAAGTGCGCTACTATGTGACCTTTCCTACTTACTTATTTGGATTTTTAAAGCGTGTATTACCTATGCGTTACTTAGATTACCTGTTGCGTAAAGTGCAATAACAAAAATTCGAGAATGACCGAACACCCTGAAGGCAAAATAATAGAAAAATTAACCAGCTAAAAATGGCACGTTATTTTGCAGAACAAAATGAAAAACATTTAACAGTTCCTGAATTGTTTTTTGCTAGTCTCGGAACTGTTATCTTTTACGGAGTGGGTATCGATTTTTTTAATCGATATAATTTTTAACTTTCACTAGGAATTAAAATGACTGATTTTAAAAAATATCGCTGTAAAGAATGTGAGCATGTCTATGATGAAGCGCAAGGTGATCCTGATTCGGGCATAGAGCCCGGCACACGCTGGGAAGATATCCCTGATGATTGGGCTTGTCCTATTTGTGGCGCACCTAAAGAGTTCTTTGAATTAATAGCATAACAAGTCTGAGCTTAGCCTAATAGTCCAAGGACATTAGGCTATTTCTAAACTGAAATTGCGGCTGCAATATGTGCATGAGGCTCATAACCAACTATTTCAAAATCATCAAACTGATAATCAAAAATACTAGCTGGTTTACGCTTAATCACTAATTTAGGTAAAGTTTTAGGGGTTCTTTGTAACTGTGTCTTTGCCTGCTCATAATGATTACTATATAAATGGCAATCGCCAATCGACATAATAATTTCACCGACCTCTAAATCACATTGCTGTGCAATCATATGTGTAAATATCGCTAAGCTGCACGTGTTGTAAGGGTTACCTAAAAATAAATCATTACTTCTTAAATATAAAGAGCCACTTAATTTACCATCTGCCACATACCACTGATAAAGCAAATGGCACGGCGGTAATGCCATCTTTCCATTTGCTACATTTTCTTGCGGTGATTTAGTTTCATCCGGTAAATCAGCCACATTCCAACCACTAATAATATGTCTGCGGCTATTAGGGTTATTTTTAATACCTGCAATTAAGGCACTGACTTGGTCGTAGCTTTCGCCTTCAACCCCTTTCCAGTTACGCCATTGCGCACCATAAACAGGACCTAACTCACCTTCTTCTGTTGCCCATTCATCCCAAATTTTCACCCCGTTATCGCTAAGATATTTTATATTGGTGTCACCTTTTAAAAACCACAATAACTCATGAATAATCGATTTAGTATGTAAACGCTTAGTGGTGACTAATGGCAGTCCTTCTTGTAAATTAAAACGTAATTGACGACCAAATAAAGAGCGCGTTCCTGTGCCGGTGCGATCGCCTTTTTCGCAACCTTGCGTTAAAGTTTCTTCTAATAATTCTAAATATTGTTTCATAAATCTAACTTTCTTTTTTAGTGCGGTACGCTAAGGTTAACAACCCTAACCCTAATAAAATAAGTGGCACTGATAAAATTTGCCCCATCGTTAGCCAATCTAAAGCTAAATAGCCTAAATGCTCATCAGGCAGACGATAAAACTCGACAATAAATCTAAAAATTCCGTAAAAAAGTGCGAATAAACCAGAAACAGCACGATAAGGTCGCGGCTTCATTGAATAAATCCATAAAATAAAAAATAGAACAATCCCTTCTAAGCCTGCTTCATATAATTGTGAAGGGTGTCTAGGCTCAAAACCTGCCCCTGGAAAAATAAATGCCCAAGCGACATCTGTCGGCTTTCCCCAAAGTTCGGCATTTATAAAGTTACCAATACGCCCAGCTAATAAACCTAAAGGAACCACTGGCATTAAAAAATCAGCCATCGTAAATAAGGTAGAATTATGCTTTCTGGCAAACAGCCATAAAGCCACCATAACGCCTAAAAATCCACCATGAAATGACATCCCCCCTTGCCAGATACGGATAAGCATTAAAGGATCGTCTAGCAATTGACCGAAGTTATAAAACAACACATAGCCAATACGCCCCCCTAAAATAACGCCCATCGCCGCATAAAAAATTAAATCCTCTAACGCTTCCGGTTTGATGGGTGAATTCTCTTTTTTAACCCGTGTACTTAATAACAGCCAAGCGCCACCAATACCAATCAAATACATAAGTCCATACCAATGTATTTTAATGGGGCCAAGACTTAATGCCACAGGGTCTATAATCGGGTAAGTTAGCATAATCAGTTCATTTAAAGTGTGTAGATAAGTGCGATTATCATACCAAAATACACTGCGGATCTTTAATTAAAATATTACACAAAATTTTAATTAAAACTTTAAAATTAGGCGTGATTAAATTAACAAAAGCATAAATAAGAATAACTTTCTGTCGTCTACATCAAATCAATTAATATATAATTTTATATATTACCTACTGAACCTAAAATTAAGACCCAATTTATGTCCAAATCTAAAGCTTACGTTCTTCTCCCTCTGATTTCTCTTATGCTACTTACAGGCTGTGCTCAGAAAACCAAGATTGCCATGTTACAACCTGCTGAAATTGACATAAAAGCAAAAAATATCGCTGTTCTACCCTTTAAAAATGACCGAAAAACCGGTTTAACGGGAAAATTAGAGTCTACTTTATCTAATGTGCGATTTAATGGTAAACCTTATTTTAATGTCGTCGATAGACGAAATATTAATAGCACGATCAAAGAACAAAAGCGGCAAAGTGGTGGTTTATATAATGAAAACTCAGAAGTAGAAATTGGTTCTTTAATGGGAGCAAGCGCACTTATTTCTGGCGCTATTTTAAATATAGGTAAACAAGATCAACGTCACAGAGAAGATCGCCGAAAATGTGAGAAAAAATCATGTTATGACTATACCGTTAGCTGTACTACTCGAAACATCAGTTTATCCGCTAATATACGTATTACTAACGTCACTTTAGGTACCGTGCCTTACAGTGATTCAATTACTCGCTCATTCCTTACCAAACACTGTTCAGATGATAGGGTCATGCTACCTTCTAAAGAACAGGGTGCCCAACAATTAGCGCAAAGCATGGCGCAGCAATTTATATTCAAATTAAAACCTAATTATGTGAATATCCAGGTCACTTTATTAGATAGTGCAGACCTTGATTACACTAACCGTGAAGAGTCCTTATTAAAAAACGGTTTAAAATATTTAACCCAAAAACGTTTAGATAAAGCAGAGCAGCTTTTATCCAATTTATTAACATCAACACAATTTAAATCCTATGTTGCCGCTTATAACTTAGGTGTTGTCAATGAAGCAAAGGGTGATTTAGCTAAAGCCGCTGAATATTATAAGTTGGCTGACAGGTTACAAATTGAACCCGTTGATGAAATCAATCAGGCCGTACTTAGAATTCAAAGTTCTCTTGTAAAAAATAAGCAAGCGCGAGGTCAAGTTGATCGAAACCTTTCCAAGTAAGTAACACTCACTTCCACTTTTAAGCGCTTTTTTATTGTGAAAATATGACTTCTAAATTTTTTTTAGTACCACTCAGCTGCATTAGCCTATTATTAATTGCCTGCCAGCCAAGCAAACCCATACGATCTCATAGCGTTGAGCCTATTGCTATCGCAGCACCTGATTGGGTTAATAACCCTCCCAGTGATTCAGATAACTTTTTATTTGGTTCTGGTGTTGCTATGACAAAAAAAGAAGCCATTAAAGAGGCCTTAGCCGATCTAAGTTCCAAATTAGGCATTCATGTTGAATCACAATTTCAAACTAATACAAAAGTCACTGAAAATGGCTATGAATGGGTAGAAAAAAATTCAGAAAGTAATATTAAAACTGAAGTTCAAGGTTTATCTATTAGCCAATACCAAGTAGAAGCAGTCTATGCCGCTTCCCCTATGCAGTTTTATGTTTTATTAAAAACAGATAAAACCTTACTCTATAATGCTTACAAAATAGAATTAGAACAAACATTGGCTCACCATAACTCAGCTCAACCGGCTTATAGCCGCTCGGGCTTATATGATCGTTATCAAAAATCTTGCCAAGAAAAACTAAAATTAGCCGCATTCAACCGGAAATTATCTGTCGCTAAAACCTTAAACCCGCAAATGGGCTTACGTGACTTTCAAGCGTATGAAAATAAAGTGACACAACAATTTCGTATTGCTAAAAGGCAGTTAAATTTTACTATTCAATCTAAAAATAGTGATAGCAAAGCCTTTTCTAAGCCGTTATCTACGGTACTTGCTAAATCTAAATTATGGGGTAATAAATCGAAAAGTTTAGTCATAAAAAACGCAAGCTCAGCTAACTATAGCCACACAAATGGTTTTTATATTGGCCGCTACCTAATTGACTTAAAAGTCTATGAAGGGAAAAACCTAATTGGTGGTAAACAAATTAACTTAAAAGGCGCTAGCTTACAAAATAAGACAGCCGCGCGTACACAAGCCGTTAAAAAGTTTACAAAATTGATAAAAAATGAAGGGGTTTGGAATACTATAGGTTTACAGCAAGTATCCTGTAAATGATTTACAGCGCTGTAACTTAGGAAGGGGTGTAATTCCCCTAAAAATTAATATATATAACTTCTAGGGGATCACAGTAGTTAAGATTGTGTATTTTTTGTAAAAACAAAAAATTAATAAGCTTAACTACGAGTCAAGTGCAGACTAAATTGCAACAACTTTATTTGCACAAGGACCTTTTTGGCCTTGGCCAACTTCGAATTCAACCGTTTGGCCTTCATTCAATGTTGCGTATCCACCGCCAGCTTGAATTTCTGAATGATGAACAAACAAATCTTTGCTACCATCTTCAGGAGTGATAAAACCAAAACCTTTATCTGCATTAAACCACTTAACTGTACCTTTACTCATATTCTTTACTCTTTAATTATTGGTGAAATATAAAAATTACATCCGAATCCACCAGTTCGAATATAAAACTAAAATTGTTTATTCATCAATGTGAATCAACACTTCTTTTTAAGTCTCTTCACATCGGGATTTTTAACAAATTATGAAAAAACCCTAACACTTATGTATGACTATAACCTTCATACCGTTTTTGTTCAAACTTTTTAGCATTCTAAGGCGATATTTTTATCAAAATCTATCGAAAAAGTTGTGCTTTATCAAGCTACCGACAAAATTAGGTACAAAGAATTTTCCTCTTTTTACAAAAATCATGACACTTAAAGGGCGGGGGCAGTTATTATACAAACTCTAAAAGTATATAAGCGACTAATTTTCAATACCTTCGTTCAAGCTTAACAAGGCATTTTTTATATAATCCAAACTCACAGATTGCCCAAGAATATTATTTTTAATATCAAGCAACGCCTCAAATAATACTGTTTTTCCTACATTATCACTGCATAGCCTTAATAAATCATCCAATAAATGACCATACGCTCTTAATTCAATCGCTTGCAAAGCTTGTTGTTGCGGTTCTGGCAATCCTGAAATAATTGAACTTGCACCAAAATCACCTAATAACACATCCGATTCTGCATTAAACAAAATATTATGTGCGTATAAATCACCATGACAAATACCCTGCTTATGTAAGTGCGTTAGCGTATCCGCTATATCGAGCATGATTTTAATCAATTCAACGGTTGAAAACTGCACATCCTTAGCAAAAGTATCCCGCGTACAAGATTCTAAACTAGGCGGCAAACCTAAATTATTATACGACGCAGGAATTAAATCCATCACTAGCCCTAATTGATTTTCTTCCTCAATACGCCCAATCACACGACTTAAATTATTATGATGACCAACGCTTAAACTTACCTGTAGTTCATCAACAGGATAACCATCACTGGTCACCTCACCTTTAAATAATTTTATTGCTACCGTATCAGATGAATTTTGCAAAACAGTCGGTTTATTAATCCATTTAGCCTTATAGATCACACCTGAAGCACCTTCACCCAATATCTCAAACAACTCAACATCTGCTAATTTAATATGCGGAACACCGGTGCCCGTTATACTCGGTTGATGACTAAAAGGGTTGCCTGAAAAAGCAAACCAAGCCAACTGAGGTAAGTTCAATAAATTTTCAGGGAAAGCCTGTAATTGATTAGCAGAAAGCCGTATTAATTGTAATTGGCTACAATTCACTAAGCTATCAGGTACAGACTTCAATCGATTGCCTGCTAACATGAGTTTTTGTAATCGGGTTAACTGCCCAATAGAGTGTGGCAATTTCTCAATTTTATTATCGGTTAAAATTAACCAACGCGTATTAATAGGCAACGCATGTTCAGAAAAACTGGAGATTTTATTCGCCTTAAAACCAATCATCTCTAATTCAGTACAGTTAGCTAACACTTTAGGTACGTGCTCAAACTGGTTATTTGATAAAAAAACAATTTTTAACTTATGCAAGCAATCAAACTCATCAGGCAAATGACTTAACTGATTATTCGATAAATCTAAAATTTCCAGTGTTTCTGCTAAAGCAAAAATTTCTGCTGGAAAGTCAGTTAACTGCTCGGCTATTTGTAAGCGTTTAATGCCTTGAAGCTCGCCTGACTGTAATTGCGCTAAAGTATGCAAAATAAGTTGCTCTTATCTGTTTTAAAGGACAGCTATCATAATACAATTTACTTAAAGCGAACGGTTAAGCTTGAGCATGTGTTCCAACAAACTTAACCCAAACAATATTGGCTTTAGGCTATTGCTAACTTTTCTACTTCATCTAAATTCAAGTGTTGTTTAGCTTGCCAAAGATTATAATTACTTTGCATTGCCAACCAACTTTCAGGGCTACGCCCCAATGTTTTTGAAAGTCTTAATGCCATTTCAGAGCTAATATTGCTTTGCCCTTGGATTAAACGGTTAAATGTTGATGGAGCAACATGTAATTTTAAAGCAACAGCTCTATAGCTTACCTTCAATGGAGCAAGATAAACTTCACGAATAAACTCTCCAGGATGGGGTGGGTTATACATACTCATTAGTGATAATCCTCGTAATCTAAAATATACGCATCGCCCTCTTTAAACTCAAAAGTGATACGCCAATTTTTATTGACATCAATAGCCCAAAGACCCTCTTTATTTCCCTTTAAAGAATGCAAACGAAAACCTGGTAAATTTATATCTTCAATAGAGGTCGCGGTATCTAATGCAACTAATCTCATTTTCAATTTTGATTTATGAGCTGCATTAATCCCTACTGTACTTTCTTTATCAAAGAATAGTTGAAGCCCTTTGTGCTTGAATGATTTAATCATATATTGATTATAACCATTTTTGCGTATTGCGCAACACACCTTATTGTCTTGATGGCTGCCTTTGATTTCTTGTGATTTTCAATCGAGTCTGACTCCGTTTTTCGCTGTAATATGTAGAGGTTGATTGGAACTACTCTTCTTGGTAATCTAGCCATGGCTCATAGAATACAATGGGGTGACTTATAAATCAAGCTGGCTGACCCCTTGATATTTTACCCTTTGTTTGGGCTTGGAACGTTAACTTGCCAAATGGCTAACAATTAAAGGGGAGCGTCCCCTTTAGACTTAGACTTCCCCTTTAGACTTGTTAGCAGTTCAACTCAAATTAAGAATACTATTAACAAACTCTTGTGTTTCGTCACTAAACATTTGAAGCTGCTCGTCACTCAATATTTCATTCTTTTTCAATGTGACAATCTTTAATCTCACATTATTACGAGTTGGGTTATTAAACATTTCAGCTATTTTGGCATCTTCAATTTCAATCAAGCGATACAAATCTAAATATGATTGATGTTCTTTACCTGCACGCACACTAGAAATATTATTAACTTGCCTAAAAACTAACTCGCAAGCTTTGGCAGTTAATTCTGATTGCAGTTTACGAAATAACTTCCAATCTTTCTCAGGAATGGATGACATATCAAACCCTCATTGACTGCTAACCACGCGGTGACTGGCGGTTTTCCTTGGTAATGGTAGCGGGAACGCGGACTATTACCAAGGAAAATTAGCCTGTCGAACGCGTGGTTATTGAGGAATTGCCGCGCAGCGGCAGTTCCTCAATAACTATTACTTCTAAAGTAACTTTTCCCTACTATTTTTTAGTCGGGAAAAGCTACCTTGATAAATACTTCTTTAGCTTAGATATATTTATAAATTAAACATCCAAATTAGACACTTCCAGCGCATTTTTCACAATAAAGTCACGGCGTGGTTCTACGACATCACCCATTAGGGTTGTAAACACTTCATCCGCGCCAATCGCATCTTCTATCGTCACTTGTAAAAGAACTCGGCTATTAACGTCTAGGGTGGTTTCAAACAGTTGTTCTGGGTTCATTTCCCCCAGACCTTTGTAACGTTGGATATGCTGTCCTTTTTTTACTTCGCGCATCATCCATGCAAATGCATCTTTAAAGTTATCCACAGGGTGCTTTCTTTCTCCTAACTGCATAAATGATTCATCACTAAATAGATCTTGAGTATCTTCTACGTAGCTAGCAATTTTTTTATAATCTTGGCTCTTGAAAAAAGCACTATCCACAATGAAAGTCTTTTCAACGCCATGTTCAATTTTTTGAATGGTTAAACTATAGTTATCCACATCGGTATAGCTAAGATCAAAGCTGAATTTTGCTTTTTTAACACGAGTATTTAAAGCGATTTCTACTTTTGTTAACCAAGCATTCAGCGTTTCACTTTGTGCTTGATCATCTTGAGTAAGTGCTGAAATATGCGTTAGTTCTTCTAAAAAGTCATGGTCGTAACGGCGTCCCATACGATTAATCACTTCATCTACTTTAAGATATTCATTGGCTAATTTTTCTAAGCCTATGCCTTTAATCGCAGGGGTTTCACTGTTGCTAACTAATTGCGTTTTTTCTAATGCCAATTGAATAAGGTATTCATTGAGTTCAGCATCATCTTTTACATAGCGTTCTTGTTTACCTTTTTTAATTTTGTATAAAGGCGGCTGGGCAATATAAATATGTCCGCGCTCAACTAATTCAGGCATTTGTCTGTAAAAGAAGGTTAGCAATAAGGTACGAATATGTGATCCATCGACATCGGCATCGGTCATGATAATAATGCGGTGATATCTTAATTTATCGGGATCATATTCATCTTTACCAATTCCACAGCCCAGCGCAGTAATCAGTGTGCCTACTTCTTCCGAGGCAATCATACGATCAAAACGCGCACGTTCTACATTCAAAATTTTCCCTTTTAGCGGTAAAATCGCTTGCGTGCGTCTGTCTCTGCCTTGTTTGGCAGAACCACCCGCTGAGTCCCCTTCCACAATAAAGATTTCGGATAAAGCAGGATCTTTTTCCTGACAATCAGCAAGCTTTCCAGGTAAACCGGCAATATCTAATGTGGTTTTACGGCGCGTTAATTCACGTGCTTTACGTGCGGCATCTCTAGCGCGTGCTGCATCTATAATTTTGGAAGTGATTATTTTTGCGATAGCGGGCGTTTCTTGTAAGAAATCATTTAAACGCTCATGCATGGCTGATTCAACTAAAGGTTTCACTTCAGAAGAAACTAATTTATCTTTTGTTTGCGATGAAAATTTAGGGTCCGGCACTTTAACCGATAAGACGGCGGTTAATCCTTCACGCGCATCATCCCCTGTGGTGGATACTTTTTCTTTTTTCGCTAAACCGGCTGCTTCAATGTACTGGTTCATGGTACGTGTTAAGCCACCTCTGAAACCCGCTAAATGCGATCCGCCATCACGTTGTGGGATATTATTTGTAAAACAAAATATATTCTCTTGGTAAGAATCATTCCATTGCATTGCCACTTCAACAGTCACCCCCTCTTTTTCGAGAGTAAAGTAGAATACTTCCGGAAATAAGGGCGTTTTATTTTTATTAAGATGTTCTACAAAGGCTTTAATACCGCCTTCAAATTCAAAAATATCTTCTTTATCGCTACGTGCATCTTTAACATGAATTCTGACACCTGAATTTAAGAACGATAATTCACGTAAACGCTTTACTAAAATATCGTAATGAAATTCAACATCCGTAAAAGTATCCGTACTCGGCATAAAGGTAACTTGCGTGCCTTGCTTAGTCGTTGCTTCCATTTTTTCTAATGGCGCGTCAGGCTCACCATGTGTATAACTTTGGCGATGTACAAATCCATGTTTATAAATTTCTAATTCTAACTTCTCAGATAAGGCATTAACGACTGATATCCCTACGCCGTGTAATCCACCCGATACTTTATAAGCATTATCATCAAACTTACCCCCTGCATGCAGTACAGTAAGAATAACCTCTGCTGAAGAACGCCCTTCTTCTGGGTGTATATCAACCGGAATACCTCGACCATCATCAGAAACAGTCACAGAACCATTTTCATTAATAGTGACATTCACTTCATGACAAAATCCAGCGAGTGCTTCATCAATCGAGTTATCCACAACCTCAAAAACCATATGATGCAAACCTGTGCCATCATCCGTATCTCCAATATACATACCGGGTCTTTTACGTACTGCATCGAGACCTTTTAAAACCTTAATATTGGAACTATCGTAGTTATCTTGATTGTCGCTCATGTTTAACCTTAATTTATATTTCTGTTATTACGCCTTGCTCAACAAAGAACAATTTGTAATCACCGATTTGGCTTAAATCACCAAATTCATTTTTTTCTGTTGCTGTGATAAATACTTGAATATTTAATGTGGCTAAAAATTCTAGCAATTTTGTTCGCGAAGCTAAGTCTAATTCAGCAACGGCATCATCAATCAAAATACAACCCGATTGAAATTCAGTTTCTAAAAGATGCTGTACCTGCGCTAATTTTAAAGCCAGCATTAATAATTTTAACTGTCCTCTAGAAACAAAATCCTTTGCCTTACGCCCCTCTATTGTCAGTTGAAAATCTGCCCTATGTGGGCCACTGTGCGTAAAACCATAACGTAAATCTTTTTCTAAATCCGTCTGCAATTTATCTAATAAACTCACTTCAGAATCCCAACCTTGATTTAAACTCAATTGGATCTCACCCACTTGTAAAAACAGGGCGGCAATCTTTAAAAAAAAAGGCGTTAATTCGTCTAAATATTGTTTTCTATAATCGGCGACTATTGTACCGTATTGCTGTAATTCATGGTTCCAAACATTCAGTTCTTTCGTGCGTTTTATTTTTAAAAGTGCATTTCGTTGACTGAGTGCCTTTTTAAACTGTCGCCATTGCTTTAAAAAATCTTGATGTTGGTTAAAAATCCCCCAATCCATAAACTCTCGACGCAGCTGTGGGCCGGCATCGAGTAATTGGTAACTTTTGGGATGAATTAGCTGTAAAGGTAACGCATACGCTAAATCTGACCGTGAATGCTTGGTTTCTTGATCTATACGGATTTGTAGCTGACCTTGCTTATGTTGTATGCCTAAATGTGAAACATGGCCTGTATTGAACAATACTTGCCCTGAAACAATTAAATCATCATACGCAAAATGAATAACATTTTTTATCTGAGTCGCGCGAAAAGAATTCGCCCTACCGAGTAAATAAATCGCTTCTAATAAGGAACTTTTTCCACTCGCATTCGCGCCATAAACTAAGTTGATTTTTTTAGCTGGGTGTAAAGAGGCTTGCGCTAAGTTACGCACATGATAAATATCCAGCTTTTGTAAACTCATCGCTGAGTTTTATAAACGCATTGGCATAACAATAAATTTATAGTTTTGCTCGCTGGATTCTTCTATAAAACAACTACTTGCATTTTCAGCAATGGTGAGCACTGCTAATTCAGAGTCTAAATTTGAAACGGCATCTAAAATATATTGTGAGTTAAATGCAATGGATAAAGGGTCACCTAAATATTCAATAAGTACTTCTTCATCTGCTTCTTCATGCTCTGGATTATTAGTACTAATTTTTAGGTTGTCGCCTTTAACAGTGAACTCTACGCCTTTAAATTTTTCATTAGAGAGAATACTAACGCGTGTTAAGGCATCTTTAAGGTATTGTTTTTGCACTTGGATTGGAGACTTAAAAGCTTGATCGAAGACTTTACTAAAATCAGGGTATTTTGAATCGACTAATTTTGCAGAAAACGTCAGTGATCCGATAACTATACGGATGTTATTACGTGAAAATTCTACTTTGATGTCTAAATCTTCATCAATATCTAATAATCGGCTCAGTTCTACAACGCCTTTGCGTGGGATAATAATACGTGATTCAATTTCAGTTTTTTCTTCGATTTGACCTTCATAAATAGCTAAACGATGTCCATCTGAACCGACTAATTTTAGCTTATCATTAAAAATACTTAGCATTAAGCCATTCAAATAATAACGAATATCTTGGTTTGCCATACAAAAAGCAGTTTTATCAAACGCTTTCTTTAGCTGTCCCGCTTTAATCGTAAACTGGCAATCCATTTCGCTCATTTCAAATTTAGGATATTCCTCAGCTTTCAAAGTACTTACTGAAAAACGACTACGTCCTGATTGAATTTTGAGTTTATCGTCTTTCAGTTCAAATTTAATATCGGCTTCTGTGGGTAATAGACGACAAATATCGAGTAACTTACGAGCAGGAATGGTAATGCTTCCTGCTATGTCACTTTGTAACGGAATTTTAACAACGATTTGAATTTCTAAATCTGTCCCAGTCAGTGTTAGTTGATTATTTTCTAGTTGAAAAAGGATGTTAGCCAAAATTGGCATAGTCTGTCTTTTTTCGATAACACTTACGATTTGTTGGAGAGGTATTAAAAGTAACTCTCTATTTAGTATAAATTTCATAAAAGAATATATTATTTTATTATTACTATTAGTGGGGCTAAATTCTGTTGAAAAGCCCTTTTTTAATTTCTAAATCAGTATTTTACTTGTTTTTTATCTAGGTGGCTAACACTGACAATAATTGTGCCTAAAATGTGTATAACTTGGTCATTTGGGTTTCGGAACAGCAAACACACATAAAACGCATTGTTTAATCAACGGAGTTATACACAGGCTAGCTATTTGATATTTATAAAAACTTAACCAAACTGGATAGGTGAGCAATAAGCCGCTCAAAAATTTAGTCGTCTTCGATACCTTACCTAAACCCTAAGAGTTTTTTGTTGATAATAGACTCAGCAACCGCATCCGGTACGTTTTCCTCCCATTCTCCGCGGCCTTTTTGTATCTCAGATAAGATACTCGCTAAATTTATATCCAGTAATTTTTCATCAACATCTTTAAGTCCCACTAAATAGCCATTTTCAATAAGATGTTGATACAAGTGTTGTAAATTTTTTGGCGGTTGAAAATTTTCTATGGTTACTAATTTTTCTTGTCCAACACTTTTTAGTGGATAAATGTATAAGCGAGTATTGTCTGGGAATAATTTAGCAAAGGCTTCTAAAACCCCCCCTTCTAATCCTTGGTAGTAATTTTCTGTAAAAATAAGATCTAAATTAGAGATACCTAAAATCATTCCAATCTGTTGTTTTGTATAACGACGGAAGTATTCACGTAAACGAAAATAACGTAAATAACTTGAAATCATTACGTTATAGCCTTGTGTATTTAGCATATCGACACGTGCTAAAAAATCGGCATCATTGACTGTGTCACCGACTGTTAGGCTTGCCATGGTTAATTCAGCAATCACTAAGGTTTTATTCGCATCAATTTTTTCTACTTCATTAAACTGTTTTTGCCCACAACGAATCATATCTTGGTGAACTTTGGTAACCGGAGTAAAGGTTCCACGAATGAGTAAAATGTTTTTCTTATAAAATAATTCAGAAGGTATTTGTACTTCACCTTGTGGATTAAACATAATCGCATGCGTTAAATGACTATGCACTAAGTGTAAATTCATTAAACGATTTTCAGTTTCTTCAAAGTAAGGGCCTGAAAATGCAATCATATCGACTTCGATACGTTCATTACCAATGTTATCAAGTAATGATTCAATGATTTTTTTAGGTTTTGTAAAATAATTAAAGGCCGCATGAATTAAATTAACCCCCAAAACACCCAGTGCTTCCTGTTGAGCGCTACCTTCGTTATCTAACATACGCACATGCAAAATAATTTCACTAGGTGCTGCTTGTGGATAAAGTTGTAAACGCACACCAATCCAACCATGACACTCATTTTTTTGTAAAAAACTTTTAGCGGTTACGGTTGCTGCATAAGAAAAGAAAGTCGTATTTTTAGGGCGTACGTCAGTTAATAGATTTGTAACGCCGTCATACTCTGTATTTAACATTTTACTTAAACGACTACGACTGACATAGCGCTTACTTTCTTCAGCTCCATAAATATCATCACTTACCTGCATATCATAAGCTGACATGGTTTTAGCAATCGTTCCTGCAGCTGCACCTGCTCTAAAAAAGTTTCGTGCGACTTCTTGTCCTGCACCAATCTCTACAATTGAACCATATTTACAATTGTCTAAATTAATTTCTAAGGCTTTAGCTAAGGTACCCGTTGTCTTCTTTGTGTCAGTCATGTGTTTAGTCCATAAAAATACATAAGTTATTTCTGAATCATAACAAATATTAATAATATTAAACTTATATCTTTATATAAACCTTATTATTACTATTAGTTAGCGACTTTTCTGTGGATAAGTCTATTTTTATCTTATGAATCATAAAATTAAGATATTTAAAAACTTGTTACAAAGTTTAGTGCTAGTTGTTTTAAAGCTGTAGTTAGATAAGCCCTGTTTTTTTCAGTACAGGAAGCAAACATCTTGTAGTAGTTATAATTAACAGAGTTATCCACAAGTGTGTGGATGACTTTTAAATGATATTAAATATTTATAAATCAATAAGTTAAATTAATTTATTCTTTTAATTACACAGTATGAGAAGCTTATTGTAAATCGCAAGTGAACTATGAGTTCGCTTGGGAGATATAAATTTCATTATTGACTTCGATATCTAAACTGACATGGTTTTTGTAACTGTACCGAATTGAAGGATTTATAAGAGACCTCTTACTTTTCACTAATTTCTACCATTGACTCAATTAATCTCTAAGACTTTAGCTAAGACAGCTGCTATCTTTTTTTTATCAGCCATAGGTTTAGTTCATAAAATTAGCTTATTTTTTAGAAGTCATGGTAAACACTAATAATATTAAACTTATATCTTTATATAAATCTTATTACTATTATTAGTGAGCCTATTTTCTGTGGATAAGTCTATTTTTATCTTATAAATCATAAAATTAAGCTGTTTAAAATATTGTTATGAAGTTTAGTGCTAGTTGTTTTAAAGCTGTAGTTAGATAAGCCCTGTTTTTTTCAGTACAGGAAGTATACAGTTTGTTCTAGTAATAGTTAACAGAGTTATCCACAGGTGTGTTTATGTCGTTTAGATACAAATTAATAATTTAAACCATTAAAAATCAATGACTAAAGAGTTTTTTTATGTAAGTTTTAATAATTCATTAAATAAGATAAAAAATCTTATACACGGAAATAATGCACTTTTTAATTTTTTTTTGTGGATAACTTTAAAAGTAAGTGTCGGAATGAGTAATTTCAATTTGAGACTAACACTGCATAAACAGGTAAAATGCTGGGATAAAATTTTAAAAGACTAAGATTTACTGAAATTACAGAGATTGCAGACATTATGAAAACAAAAAATATAGGATTTATTGGCGGTGGGAATATGGCTACTAGCTTGATTCAAGGTTTAATCTCAAGCGGTCATTCTGAACAACAAATCTGGGTAGCAGATTCAAATCAAGAAAAATTATCAAGTCTTGCTACGAGCTTGCATGTGAATACTTCAGCCACTAATGATGCTTTAATTGCAGACGTTGATGTGGTTGTATTAGCGGTAAAACCTCAAGCTATCGCACAAGTGATTGCGGATTCAAAAGCGGCATTTGATAAGGCTGATGTATTGATTGTTTCTATTGCGGCAGGGATTAATCAAGCAAGTTTAAGTACTTGGTTAGGGTGTGATAAAGCGATTGTACGTTGTATGCCGAATACACCGAGTTTAGTACAGACAGGGGCAACAGGGATACATGCGAATGCCAATGTATCTGGTGAGCAACGTGATTTAGCTGAAAATATTATGCGTTCTGTGGGTATTTCTATTTGGGTAGAAGAAGAAACAGAAATTGATGCGGTAACAGCCGTTTCAGGTAGTGGACCTGCGTATTTCTTTTTATTAATGGAAGCAATGGAAGCAGCGGCGATTGAATTAGGTTTAACACAAAAAACAGCACGTTTATTGATTGAGCAAACGGCTTTAGGCGCGTCAAAAATGGCCTTAGAAGCAGATGAAGCCCCCAGTGAATTAAGGCGCAAAGTGACTTCACCCGGTGGCACAACAGAACAGGCCATTAATACCTTTAATGAAAATGGTTTTGTTGAATTAGTGAATAAAGCCTTAAAAGCAGCAAATGATCGTTCTGTAACTTTAGCAAATGAGTTGGGAGCAGACTAATGGGATCTAACTACTATAGTGATCCTATTATTTTTTTATTAGATACTGTTTTTTCATTTTATATTTTAGCGGTTTTATTACGTTTTCTTTTACAGTGGGTAGGCGGCGATTTTTATAACCCTATCTCACAATTTTTAGTAAAAATTACACATCCACCGCTACGTCTTTTACGCAGACATATTCCTGCGATTGGCCGAGTAGATACCTCATCGATTATTTTATTATTTAGCTTACAAATGATCTCTGATGGTTTAACACTGGTTTTAACGGGGGTTACTTTTAGTATTGCAGCGCTTATTTTGTTATCGTTTAGCCAATTACTTTCGTTATTAATCAATGTGTTTGTTTTTGCTATTTTTGCGCGTGCCATTTTAAGCTGGTTAAACCCTGGTACGTTTAACGTGGGGGCTAATTTACTTTATAGTTTAACGGAACCTTTGTTAGCGACTTGCAGACGTATGATCCCTGATATAGGCGGGATTGATTTATCACCGTTAGCGGTTTTAATGGGATTACAATTAGTTAAAATGTTGGTGCTTCCTCCCTTACAACAGTTAATTTCATTAGTAGGCTAAAAATCTCGGTTTACTAATTTTATATGCATAATATTCCTGATATAACCTTTATAGGCGCTGGTATTACTGGCTTATTAAGTGCGCGCTTGTTTTCTTTAGCGGGCGCAAATGTCACTTTAATTGATCAAAGTTTTATTGCTCAAGAGTCTTCATGGGCGGGTGGCGGTATTTTATTGCCCTTATACCCTTGGCGACAGGCCACAGCCATTAGTGAATTAGTAAAGCACAGTATTCATCAATATCCGGCGCTTACAGGTGCATTAATCAATGCAACAGGCATTAGTCCTGAGTATCAAGTGAGTGGCTTATTAATGACTCAGCTGGAAGATGTCAGCGCTGCAAAAAGTTGGTGTGACAAATACAATATGGCTTATCAAGCCGCTACAGCCGAACAAACGCAACGTTATTCACAGGCTAATAACGATAGCTTATGGATGCCTGAGGTGGCGCAAGCACGTAACCCACGATTACTTAAATCATTAAAACAAGATTTATTACAGCGTGGTGTGAAGATTATAGAAAATTGTCAAATTGAGACTGCGACGATTAAAAATTCTAAAATTACTGAAATTGCTAGCGCGACAGAACGTTTTTCAGTTGAGCAATTAGTCATTACATCGGGTGCGTGGTCTGCTAATTTATGGCAAGATTTATTAGCTAATCATGTAATGAAACCGGATATTTTTCCGGTTAAAGGACAAATGATTATTTTAGAGGCGGAAAAACACGCTTTGTCAGAAATGATTTTGCAGCAGAGTAATTATTTAATTCCACGGCAAGATGGCAAAGTTTTATGTGGTTCTTCGGTTGAGTCGGTAGGCTTTGATAAGCGAGTTTCTGAAGAACAAAAACAAACCTTAACTAATTTTGCACGTAAGCTATGCCCTAGTGTGCTAAAAGATGCCCCTGTTATTCATCACTGGGCAGGTTTACGCCCCGGTACCAAGCAAGGTATCCCTTATATCGATAAACACCCTGAAATACAGAATTTAGCGATTAATGCAGGGCATTTTAGAAATGGATTTGCGATGGGCCCTGCCGCTGCACAATTATTATTTGATCTTATTGTTAATCAAGCGACTGACTTAGATGCCAGTTTGTATGCTTTAGATGCTACTCATTAAAAAAATATTATGAATTATTACCCGCTAATCAAACCGTTATTATTTCAATTAGATGCTGAAAAAGCACACTCATTGAGTCTGAAATTATTGAAAGTGTCACATAACTTAGGTTTAGATGGCTTACTTAACCCCAAAGTTATCCACAAGCCCGTGACAGTGATGGGTTTAGAGTTTAAAAATCCGGTTGGGCTAGCGGCTGGTTTAGACAAAAACGGTGATTATATTGATGCTTTATCGGGCTTAGGTTTTGGTTCTTTAGAAATTGGTACAGTAACACCCAGACCACAACCCGGTAACCCAAAGCCTCGTCTTTTTAGACTCGCTGAACACCAAGCGATTATTAATCGTATGGGGTTTAATAATTTAGGCGTCGATTATTTATTGCAGCAAGTTGAGCAAGCAAATTATCAAGGCATTTTAGGGATTAATATCGGTAAAAATTTTGATACGCCGATAGAGAGTGCAACAGAAGATTATTTAATTAGTTTGCGTAAAGCGTATGTGGCAGCTAGTTATATTACGATTAATATTTCTTCTCCCAATACAAAAAATCTTCGTCAACTACAGCAAGGCGATGAGATCAAACATTTGCTTTCGTCTTTAAAAGAAGAACAAGGTCGTTTGCAATCAGAACATAAAAAATACACCCCGATTGTAGTAAAAATAGCGCCCGATTTAAGTGATGAAGAGATTTTACATATTGCGCAATTACTCAAAGAATATGCGATTGATGGTGTGATTGCGACAAATACAACTTTAGATAGAAGCGCAGTAAAAAATCATCCTTTTGAAAATGAAGCGGGTGGTTTAAGTGGCGCGCCAGTGCGAGATAAATCAAGCTATGTGGTGTCACGTTTAGCCGAAGAATTACAAGGCGCTATTCCGATTATTGCGGCAGGCGGAATTTTTAGTGCAGAGGATGCACAGGCTAAGTTAGATGCTGGGGCAAGTTTGGTGCAAATTTATAGTGGCTTAATTTATAAAGGCCCTGAGTTGGCGCATCAAATTATGCAGGGTTTAAAGTAAGCGATTAAGTGCTCTTTTCCCCTACCAGTTGATAGTATAAAAATGGAAATTATTTTATGTCTTGGGTGGCGATGTCTTAGTCGCAGTGGGAAGTATACTGACGTAGCAACAAGAGACTAAGATGACTAAAAATAATCGAAAAATACGCTTCTTTCGTGAACAGATTCCTGCATTTTCCTGCAAAGAAGGCTGTCATGATTGTTGTGGGCCTGTGACGGCTTCTTCCGAAGAAGTCGCTAGATTACCGGAAAAAAGTGAGCAAGAACATGATGAAGCACTGGCTGAATTCAATTGTCCTTACCTTGGCGAGAAAGGTTGTGAAGTCTACGAAGAGCGTCCCTTAATTTGTCGCTTGTTTGGTACAACCCCTAAATTAGCTTGCCCAAATGATTGCGCTCCAGTGGAAATGATTTCGCCAAAAATAGAGCAGAAAATTTATGAGTTCCATAGTGCAACTCGCCAAGTGTTACTTTAAATTAATTAATGCAAGAAGATAGCTTATATAGAATAGGCTTAGGCTTCTAAATACGTAGCTTAGGCAGACTTTATCCACTCAGTCATGCGCTAGATTAATTTAAATGGGTAGAGTATAATTTTTATTCGTTTAATTTGTAGTAATAGGAACAATAATGAAAAAAGTAATTTTGGCGGGTATTATCTTAGCGGCATCTCAAAACGTAATGGCTTGGGGGTTTAGTGATTTATTTTCTGCGAGTGATGATGCAACGAAGGCAGTTAGCGATACAACGACAGCAGCTAATGATAAAGTTAGCGACACAACTAAAGCTGTTAATGATACCGTTAGTGATACAACTAAAAAAGCAGAAGAAGGTATAAAAAAAGCTGAAGATGCACAAGCGGCAGTGGAAAAAGTACAAGAAAAAGGTTTAACTGAGACTGCAACTGTAGTTGTTAAAGAAAGCGGTAAAGGTGCAATAACAGGTGCTGCTTCAGGTATAGCAACAGGAACAGTAGTTGATTCTGGTACTAAAGGCGGTGTAGATGCTGGTAAAAAAGCATTATCAGGTTTTGGTTTCTAAGTAGGCATTGAAAAATACGTTTTATTACTTGAAGCTAAGTAATAAAACGTATTATTTTTAATCATACAATGTAGGGATAGCAAGGCGCTTATGTTGAGTATTATTAAAGGTTTTAATAATCAATTGATGCGCGCTTTCACTCACGGTTTTTCCTTCCAAAAAGTCATCTAGCTGTGCATAACTTAAGCCTAAAGCGTCTTCATCCGCTTTATTCGGTGATAGCTCTTCTAAATCAGCTGTCGGCGCTTTATTAATTAATGCTTCAGGTGCGCCTAGCGTTTTTGCAAGTAATTTAACTTGGCGTTTATTTAAGCCAAATAGTGGTGCAAGATCACAAGCACCATCTCCCCATTTAGTAAAAAATCCGGTAATATTTTCTGCTGAATGATCAGTTCCAATCACTAATCCGCCTAATAAGCCTGCAACTTCATACTGTGCCATCATACGCGCCCTTGCTTTGACATTCCCTTTATGAAAATCGAGTGACTTAGAAGGTGGTAGGTTAAAATTTTGTTGTTTAAGCGATGAGAGGGTTTCATTATGCAAGCCCTCAACAGCTGTTTGTATATTAAATACTAACTGTTTGCTAGGTTGAATAAAGCCAAGTGCTAGCTGCGCATCTTGTTCATCGGCTTGAATATTGTAAGGTAAGCGAATGGCGACAAATTGATACTCCGTTGTATTTTCTGCTTTATTGATCTGGTCTATCGCTAATTGTGCTAAACGGCCACAGGTGGTTGAATCAATTCCGCCACTTATTCCTAGCACTAGTGTTTTTAGGCCTGATTTTTGTAGTTGTCGTTTAATAAAAGCTATGCGACGTTGTATTTCAAAATTAGGATCTATGGTTGGGAGAACCTGCATTTTTTGAATAATGCTATGTTGATTCATAAGGAAAGAGTGTTTTTATGTCTTAAAGTGATGATAATTTTATCATTCTTAGGCCAATTATTTGAGATAGCCGTATTTTTAAGGTAGATTATCTCTCTATGAATGAAAAAAATAAAATTTTAATCGATGTTACACCGCAGTACATAGCAGAGCAATCTAAACCTAAGGAAGAAAAATATGTGTTTGCCTATAAAATTATTATTACTAATTTAGGCAGCGATTCCGCCAAATTAATCCGTCGAAAATGGTTAATTACTGATTCAAATGGAAAAATTGAAGAAGTGCAAGGTGAAGGTGTGGTTGGTCAAACACCTTATTTAAAATCCGGCGAATCTTTTTCCTATACCAGTGGTGCATTTATTAAAACATCGGTGGGTATTATGGAAGGAAAATACATTATGCAAACCGATAATGGTGAGGAGTTTGATGTTGTGATTCCTCGTTTCACCTTATCCATCCCCAGAACACTGCATTAATAATGGCTATCTATGCTATTGGTGATATTCAAGGTTGTTTTGATGACCTACAGCGTTTATTAAGTAAAATAAAATTTGATAAAAAAGTGGATACACTTTGGTTTGTCGGCGACTTAGTTAATCGAGGCCCCAAATCTTTGGAAACACTGCGCTTTATTAAATCACTCGGTGATTCTGCTGTTTGTGTTTTAGGTAACCATGATCTACACCTATTGGCGACGGCCTATAATTTATCGCCTTATAAAGCGAAAGATACCTTATCTGAAATTCTAAAAGCGAAAGATAAAAAAGAATTACTGGATTGGTTAAGGCATCGCCCTATTTTTCATTACAACGAAGACTTTTGTTTATTACATGCGGGATTACCGCCGCAATGGGATTTTTCCATTGCTAAAACCATGGCGAAAAGAATAGAAAAAGAATTACAAGGTAAGAACTATTTAGATTTTTTTGCCAAGATGTATGGCAATAAACCCAGCCATTGGAGTAAAAATTTAAATAAAGAGGAACAATTACGCTTTGCAGTGAATTGTTTTACGCGTTTACGTTTCTGCGATGAGCAAGGTAATTTAGACTTTAAATACAATGGAGAGCCAGGTAGTCAGCCAAATTCTTTAATGCCGTGGTTTGATGTACCTAATCGGAAAAAATTACGCAGAACGATTATTTTTGGTCACTGGTCAGCCTTAGGCTATTACAAATCTAAACAATGCTATGGAATTGATACCGGTTGTTTATGGGGAGGAGAGTTGACAGCGCTGAAGTTAGCTAAGCACCCCGAAAAAATTAGTATTAATTGCAAAGGCAATAAACGCTAAATTTTAGGCAAAAAAAATGCGCTTAAACCAAAAGGTTCAGCGCACTAAGAAGGAGGGTAAACTCATATTGTCTCGTTGGAGTGCATTTAAGAGTTACGTACATCATATCTAACTTCAACACACAAGAAAATGTGACAAATTGTCGCACAAGTGAAATTTAGCTTATTTTTTGAACTGGATCACTTTATTAGCGGGATTTAGGTTGATTTCATCAATAACAATACCCGATCGTGCATTAATAATATAAGTTGCTGCGTCAGCAATGTCTTCAGCCAATAAATGTTGGTTTTTATCATTACCTGGCTCAAAATTTAATTGGTCAAAAAACTCTGTTTTCACCATACCTGGGTTAATCAGTGATACACGAACATTACTTTTTGCACATTCATCGCGTAAAGCCTGACTAAAACCCCTTATTGCAAACTTACTAGCACAATAGATAGACCCTTTACGGCTGCCTTTTAGCGCGGCTTCTGAGCCTATAAAAATAAGATCAGAGAGTGCTTTTTGTTTCAGACTGGGTAAAAAATGCTTAGCTAATAAACAGATACTGGTAAAATTTAGATTCATCAGTTCTTGTATTTGCTTAATAGAAAATTCTTCTAAATGATTAAACTGGCCTTTTCCCGCGGCACAAATAAGACTATCGATATGGGGAAATTGTTGGCTAAGTTGTTTAAGCTTCGTCGGCAAACTGTCTAAATCACTTAAATCAACTTGATACGGTGTAAATTTAGGGTGAGAAACAATAAATTGCGCACAATTTCGAGAGATACCAATGACTTCATGGCCTTGTTTTAATAAAGCAATAGCACACGCCTGTCCTATACCAGAACTGGCACCTGTAACAAGAATAGTACGTTTTATAAACTGCATGGAAAAAATTGCTCTTCAGTAATATAGGTAAGTAATTCGCTACTGCAAAATTGCATCATTTCGGTTTCTAATTCAGCCTTGTACGACATCATACCCTGTTGCGACTCTAAGGGGCTAGCAAAGAGTTTTTCTTCAGGATAAAGTTTGTGAATTTTTTTAAAATAATTATCCGGCAGGCGGAAGACACCTAAACTAACCGAGTGTAACGATTTTGGGTCTATTTTAGCAAAAACCAATTTAAATAAGACTTGATAATGCGTTTGATAATCGTCTTCGTAAATAATAGGATCAAAGCGCAAACCGATGGGCCAACCATGCGCTTGTAATTTAAGTAGCGCATCTAAGCGTTTATTAATTGCAGGGGCTTTATGTTCTAATGTCGATGCAATTTCTTCGGGCGTAAAACTAAACGCAATAATACAGCGATCAAAAGCAGGAATCTCTAATAAATAGCGAACTTGGGTACTTTTAGTACGTAACTCCATCCATGCATTAGGGAGTGATTGAATCAAGGGAACAAAGGCTTCTGCAAAATGGCTGACAGGCTCTAAAGCAAGACTATCGCAGTCATAACCTGAGAAAAAATGGACAGGTTCAGTCGGTGTTTCTGCACAAATCCTTTTTATATCCGCAAAATAATCTTCATAATTAACAAATAACACATAATTAGCCGATTGATACATACCTTGTAAAAAGCAATAACGGCAATCATAAAGGCAGTTCAGCATATGTGAAAAGTAATAGTTATGCACAGCACCAATATTATATTGCGGTGGTGTTTTGAGTGCAAAACCCTTATATTTTTCTGCAAGAATTAAAGAGGGCTGCTGTTTTTGTAAACGAAAATTTTGTGCTTTAGGGTTGAATACCTCGCCATAACGGCCACACGTTATTTGGCGTGCCTTAGGAAAGCGCGCGCATATTTCTAAAACGCGTGGATGCTGTAGAATGTTCTCTTCTATATAAATAGTTTCAATCATCGCGATAGCAGTCGTATTAAAATGTACATAAGCTGATCATCATATCATTCAAACTTATTTTAATGTGACGACCTAAACTCAAAAAGCATAATTTTAATAGGTTTACTTAACAAGTAAAGCTATTAAAATTATATGATTTCTCTTTGTTATGACTACTGATTTCACCTGTGTTGGATCGGTATGTATTTGGAAAACGACCTAAAGGTATATTTATGACTGAACCGACACGCCTAGATAAACATCTGGTGCAATTAATTGAATGCTCACGTGGTGAAGCACAAAAATATATTGAAGGGGGATGGGTTTTAGTTGATGGTGAAGTTATTGATCGGCCACAATTTCCCATACAAGAGCAAAACGTTGTATTAGACCCTAATGCCACATTAACCGCTGTATCGCCTCGGACGATGTTATTGCACTTACCTGCGGGCTTTGATGCGAGCAATCCTACGGCCGCCTTAAAGTTAATCACAGAAGAAAGTCATTCTGTGGATGATAAGTCTGAGATACGTCTACTAAAACGCCATTTTTCACGATTACAGCCGACGGCACCGATTGAAGCGGGTGCATCAGGTTTAATGATTTTTTCTCAAGATGGAAAAATTGTTAGAAAGTTAGTTGAAGACGCTAAAACTAACGAACAGGAATACACAGTGGAAGTCTCAGGAACGATTTCTGAGGGAGGCTTAGATAGCCTTAATAAAAAAATGATACGCAATAGTTGGGCATTACCGCCGGCTAAAGTTAGCTGGCAAAATGAAACGCACCTACGTTTTGCACTTAAAAATGTGCATGCAGGACAAATTAAATTTATGTGTGAGAGTGTGGGCTTAACAGTCGTCGCAATGAAGCGATTACGTATAGGGCGTATTTCGATGGGAAAAATACTGCCAGGAGAATGGCGTTATTTGCCAGAGGATGTTTGGTTTTAATAACTGATGTTACGCAGTCTTACTTAAATTATCATTAAGTTAAGCATATCGAGTGAGCACATTTCACCGATGCTAAAAACAAAGAAACCGTAGCCATCGTAGCCCGTATGGAGGTACGGAATACGGGATAAACAGTGCGTCGAACCCCCGTATTGCGCAAGCTTCATACGGGCTACTTGATGTGATATATAAAGGCTAAAGCCTTCGCCCCAAATAGTGATGAAAGGCTGTAGTAAAAAAGGAGGGTTGCCCTCCTTTTCTATCAAAGCGAGTTACTTAATCACGTTGAGTAATGACTTCCGCTTTACGCGTTTCACCTTTACCAACCGTCAATAAATCCCAGACAAGTAAGCCTAATCCTGCAGCTGTCATCCAACCGAAGAACATACGCCATTGCATGGCACTGATAAACGAAGGATGTGTTTGTGCGGCAAAATAGCCTGCCCAAGTAGAGCCACCGATAGCACGCTCAATAAATGACTGTTCATAACCTGCAATTAATAAAGCAATAGTCATTCCTAGTACACCCATATTCAATAGACCTAATGCCCATTTCCAACGCCATGCATTTTGTGAGCCTCCGCCCATCCAAACATTACCGCGCCAGTGCTGAATAGCAATATAAAAGAAAGCAATATTAATGGTTGCATACGCACCAAAGAAAGCTAAATGACCATGCGATGCTGACCATTGAGTTCCATGCGTATATAAATTAATTTGCGGTAAGGTGTGCATAAAACCCCAAACACCCGCACCAAAGAAATTACCAAAGGCATGTGCAATTAACCAAGCCATTGCAGGATGGTTCATATTTTTAAATGAACGCTCTCCAGAGTCATAAACAGCATGTACTACCATGGCGACTAAAGGAATCGGTTCTAATGCAGAAAAGAAACCGCCAATAGTGAGCCAATACTCAGGGGTACCAATCCAAAAATAATGATGTCCTAAGCCTAAAATACCCGAACCAAACATTAACGCCACTTCAATATATAACCAAGTCGTAACAATCTTACGGCTAACGCCTAGAATAGTCATTAATGACCAGGCCATAATCACACCGACTAATACTTCCCACGTTGCTTCTACCCAAAGGTGAATAACCCACCACCACCAGAATTGCTCATGGGTGATGTTAGTCATATAAAACATACCGGCTAAATAGAGTCCGGCTAAGGCGACTAAATCGAGAGTTAAGACACCTGCGATACCCGACCATTTACCTTTACTAAAAGTCATCACTACATTGAAAAAGAAAATAAGCACGACAATGACAATACCAATATCAGCCCAACGTGGCGCTTCGATATATTCACGGCCCTCGTTAATTAGCCATAAGGTTGTATCATTACCTGCGCCTGTTTGTACTAATAAATACACCAGTACAACCACGGTTACTGCCGCCATTAAGACCCAATAACCGAGGACGCCATATTTTAGGCCGACGATTTCAGTGCCACTTTCATCTTCTAGTAACCAGTAGGTACACCCCATAAAGCCAAATAACATCCATAAAATCATGGCGTTAATATGTACCATACGGTTGACACTAAAATCTAAAATTTCATACAGTAAACCCGGCATTAAAAACTGTGCCGCAGCGAGTAAACCAAATAGAATTTGAAAAATAAATAAAATGACAGCCGCCATAAAATATTTAACGGCTAATTTTTGGCCACCATTTAGGGTGCTGTTATCAACCCCCGACCAGCTATGAAAGGTATTTAATTTACCTTTTATTCCAGATAAACTGGAAGTACTTGTTTCAGTCGTACTCATAATTATTCAACCTCTGCTTCGATAGTAGTGAAGTTATAAGGAAAGCCATTAGTATCAATTGCTGACATCCATTTTAAGAAAGCGACAACACCTTTTGCTTCTTCTTCAGTAATATCAAGATTAGGCATTTTTCTGCCTGTTCCAAAAGTACGTGCATTTTTTTCAGGATCCATTAAGAATCGCACCATTTGGTCTTCACGTAGGTCAGTTGATAACCAACCTTGATCTAACCAAGCTTTGGTTAAATCAGGCGCGTAATACGCGCCATTACCTAATAACGTATGGCAGTTCATGCAATTTTTAGCTTGCGTGGTTTTTTTACCCAAAGTAACCAATGCTTCAGCTTGCTCTTCGGTATATTTTTTACCAAATAGTAGCTCTTCTTCACCGATAATAGGCATAAACTTATGCAGTTTTTCATCCATTTGATAATCAATGTTCTGATTAATAACAGAGTAAGCCCGAACACGTTCACCACCCGCAGTCGTCTGACTTAAGGTATCGAAGGTTAAAATGACCAATATTAAAAAAGAGCCGGCTGTTACCCAGATAGCCACTTTTTTCCAAAAGGACTCGGAAGCCCAGCGAGGTGTTTCACTCATTATTTTTCTCCAAGGTTGTAGTTAATGTAGAATTTTCATGTGTTTTATGACAAAGATGCCAAATAGCAATCGGTGCAAAAAAATAGCCGACAACCATCACGTAAGAAATTATTTGCCAATAGCCGACTAAATTAGCGGCCACTGATAATTGATAAACGGATACCAGTAGTACTAAATAAGAGAGATAAGCGGATAGCTTTATGATGAGGCGTGAGTTTACTTTTGACCAGGTAAATAGCAGTGCATAACTGGCACCCGCCATAATAATAAGTGCCGCAGAATAAAAGGTGACAAAAAAGTCTTTTAAGGCAACAGGTTCTATCATAATACTTACTTCTCTAGTGTTTAAAGCAAGTATTAAAGCATAAATAGCCTAATCCAATGAAGTTAATATGGAAATTATAAAGTACATAAGTCTGTAATTTCGTTGTACTTATACAGCTGCTAACTGGTCATCAAGGGAGTGATAGCGACAAATCAGAAGTCGCTGCTCTGGTAGTTTTACTCAATATTCAACAATGCTTTAACCGGTGAATAAAGCTTATACCCAAACTACATGAAGGTGCAGAAATATCACTTCCCGTCACTCCCGCATTCTTTTAGCGGGAGTCTCGTGTTTTAAGTAGATCCCCGCTAAAGGCATGCGGGGATGACGGTTGAAACAACTGCATCTTCAAGTGTGATGGGTATATTAGATCTCTGGAAATTGCGCAGGCTTAGTAAAGACCCAGTTATGTTTTCTAACTGCCTTATGGCAGGACGAACACACTTCAGTTCCTTTGTTAAAGGCTTTTTGCTCAACACCTATCCAGCGCGCCCAGCCCCAGCCGTGTGTTTTAGAATACTTTTTTGAATCTTTAAACATAAACTCGGAATGCACTAATTGCTTAGGTACGATTGCAGACTGCCAGCTTTCTAAGGGTGTTTCTTTCCATACCACCTTGCCGATAATAGCACCTTCTGGCCACGGGTTTGTTTTACCCGTGCGAGCGGCTTTCACTGCGATGTTATTACCAATAATCAAGCGTAGGGTATTATTATCGGTTCTATGTGAAACAGAAATACTGGCCCAATTCTGCCAGCCTGTTGGGTACTCAATATTGTGTGAAGGCTCAGGTACTTTAGTCTCAGCAGATACTGTAATGCTTGCGAGCATTAATAATGGCGTGAAAAATAAACGAGAATTCATAATGTATCCTTCAAATTAGAGTGCTGTTAAAACTTATAATTGCTCTAAAACAGCTTGTGCGACAGCGGCTGATGAAGCGGGATTTTGCCCGGTAATTAAATTGCCATCAGTAACCACATAAGCATGCCAGTCCTCTGCTTTGGAATATTTTGCGCCCTTCGCTGTTAATTCATCTTCCAATAAAAAAGGCACGACAGCCGATAATTGCACCGCTTCTTCTTCGCTATTACTAAAGCCTGTCAGCGATTTATCGTTCACTAAAAAACAGCCATCAGCTGATTTAGTATGACGCAATACCGCGGGAGCATGGCAAACAGCGGCAACGGGTTTTCCTGCGGAGTACATAGACTCAATGAGGGCAATAGAGTGCTGATCCTCAGCTAAATCCCATAAGGGGCCATGCCCACCAGGATAAAACACAGCATCATAATCAGCGACTGCAATATCGGACAGTTTTGCTGTTGCTGCTAATGCGAGCTGTGCTTCATTATCTTTCTTAAAACGCGCAGTGGCCGCGGTCTGAAAATCAGCTTCATCACTTTTAGGGTCAAGAGGTGCTTGTCCACCTTTAGGAGACGCTAGCGTTACTTCAAGCTTGGCATCTTTAAAAACATAATAAGGTGCAGCAAATTCTTCTAACCAAAATCCTGTTTTATATCCGGTATTACCCAGTTGATCATGTGATGTCAGTACGATAAGTATTTTCATACGAGTTCCATTTTTGCAGTCATTATTACAAGTGAAAAAATATTAAATGATTAGGACTGGCGTATGCCTAAGCTCTCTAATACAGATTCAGATTCTTGGTTAATTTTAATCGCGACAGATTGTAACTGTTTCGCAGTACACGGCGGGGCTTTCCACTGAGGTAAAATACAGTTTTCAGCAATCACTTCTTTCATTTCTTTAGCAGGTAGGGATAGAATTTCAGGCTGTAATATAATTAATACACTAAAAAAATCAGCCATTTGGATAATTCTTATTAGTCTTACAAGGTTTTCAAGTTTTGGGTTCGATGTCTGTAGTGAGTAGTTATGATGTTCTTTAACGCACAGCTCAACGACTTTAGGTAGCTTCCATTTCTTGCAGGCATGCCAACCTAATTCAGCGTGGTTAAAACCACATAATTCATTTTCTATTTCAATGAGCTGCTTTGGCGTTTTCCAGCTCATTTCATCCACTCTCGCTAATTCATCGGTCGATTCATCAAATAACACGAACCGCCCAATATCATGCATAAGTCCGCATAAATACGCTTGTTCTGGGTCAACTTTTAGATTAGGTACAATCTTAGCAATGGCTCTTGAGGCAATAGCTACTTGAACCGCATGCACCCAAAGATTACGCTGCCCTGCTGTAGAAGGGACAAAAACTTTTAATACCGCCATAGAAAGCACGGTACTTAATATACTGTGCGTACCAATACGAGTGATCGCATTATGCACTGTTGTAATGGCGCTGGCTGGCGATTGACTGGCAGAATTGGCTATTTGTAATAGGCGCGCAGAAAAAGGTGGATCATTTTTTGCCAGTTTTAACACTTTTTCAGAAAACAGTTCATCATCGGGCGATAATGCCATTAGTTGCGCAATAACGGCTGGCAGCATAGGTAAATCATGTATTTTTTCGGTTAGCCCTGCAAGTGTATGCTGCTGTTTTTTCCCCTCAGTTGTATGCATAATTATTAGTATAGTTGTGTGATGAAACGGAAGTGCATAAGTCAGTCTTTCTTTGTAGGCTTATTTTGATGTTTTGTCCAAAGCTAAATATCTGTTTAATGAGATAAGGTTTGATTTTAAGGTTTTTTGATAAAATTCTGTGTTTATTTAAGTATTAAAGAAACTTAGGCATCATTATAGCTTTTTAGTGATTCAAAAACTGAATCTTGTGGTGCTAATGCTTGAATGACCTTGAATAGATCAGCCCCTATTTTTTGGGAATGGGGATATTGCAGTATTTTTGCTTCAGGGTTGTCAGCAGTAAATATTAAAATACTATTTTTAAGCGTTACCGTGTCTAGTTCATGATCAAGCGTAATATACTTTTTAACATAAAATACCTTTGCTATATTTGGCCAAGGCTGAAATAACGGCGGCTTGAGTGACAGAAAATTAGTACGAAGCGCCTGAAAATAAAAACCAGTATGATCAACTTTCCAAACAAATACATCCTCGCCTTTGATGAAATTCTTTAAATGAGCAATCAAACCAGAGAGTGACGCAAGAAAGAAAAACACTAGCACCCATTTTAACAGCGCAGGAAGGGTATACAGGGTTAGAATCATGCCCAAAAAAGCAGGTAAAAAAATCATCAAAGGCAGCATAAATTCTTTATTATGCGAAAGCGTGACGCTGTCCTTATCAACTAAAATGCTCATTGTCAGTGAGTTATATTGATTGCTCATGATTTTGTCGTATTAGCGATTGAATTGATACATGAATTTTTCAAGATCGTGGACTTTTCCATCGACGATATCAACACCCTCTTGTAGCAGTAGCTCAATTTTTTTATCAGTACCCAGCGCATAGCCACCGATGCGGCCATCACTGCATATCACTCGATGGCAGGGACGAATGATTATTTGATCATTATTCGCCATTGCAGAGCCTACCGCTCTATAAGCCTTTGAGTTTAGTGCCCTCGCTATTTCAGCATAAGTGCTCACTTTTCCTTTGGGGATTTGCTCTAAAAGCGCGTAACAGCGTTGGTAAAAGTGAGCACTCATCTGGGTTAAGGTTTACGAAATTTTAAAGTAAAGCGATCTGATTCGTTTACTAATGATTTGTGTTTGGTATCAAACTGCAAAGTATCTTCTGCTCGGGCGTGTAGCGTAGAAAAATCTTCAAAGATAAAACCGGCTTGTACCGCTTCTTTGATAATCAACACCGGATCAATACGCCGCCAAGTTGCTGCAGTAAAACCTTCCATATGACGTTTACTATGATCGACGATGCCATACACTCCGCCAGACTTTAATGCATTAAAGGCGGCTGTATTAAGTTTTGCACGTGCGGAGGCGGTGAAGTTATGAATATTACGAAAAGTCAGCACCCTATCCGCATCGGTAACACCAATATTCGCACTCGTAATATTAAAAATATACCCTGCCCCCGCTTGTTTTTGAAACTCAGTGAGCGCACCTGTCGCTGTGTACTTTACAGACTCGGGAATGCGGTTAGTATTAAACGCGGCATAAAATTGCCCTTTCTCCATTAATGCCGCACTCAGAATTTTGCTATACCAGCCTTTCCCCGGCATTAACTCAACTACTTTCATGTTGGGCTGAAGTCCAAAAAACCTTAAAGTTTCAATTGGCTTTCTATTAATATCACGCATTTTTTCAACATCAGTACGAGAACTCGTATTAACAGCCTGTTGTAACCAAGCCTCAGAAGATTCTTCTGCATAAGCACTAAAAGCTAAACTTGAGGCGAGACAAACACTGGGTAAAAATAATTTAAGTTTCATTGTTATCTTTGTTTTTTGTTGTATGAGAGTCTAAATGATCAGCTGCATTTTTAATGAGTATTCGACTGCTTATTTATGATGCATTTGATGGCTACCCTGTCCTGATATAGCATGGCGCGAATGATCACTTAATTGGGCATCAAACCATTGATGTATTGCTGCAATAAGTTCAGGATTCTCAGTGAAGTAAGTAATTTCTGCCCCGTCTGCTAGCTCTTTATACACAAAATTTATTTCTTTTGCTTTTGCCTTTCGCAAGGCCTCTAAACCAGGCATTGTATCACCATGAATTTTTGCAGGATTGGAATAGTTACCCTGTTGAAACTCACAGTGAATTTTACTTAAATGCTCGCGTATGAGTTTTATTTGCTTAACCTTAGTAAGATCTTTAACAATAACTTTTTGTATGCCGCCTGTCGCTGATTTAGAAAAAACATGCGTGCTTAAATCTAAATCAAATGGCATCACATGAACACCTCTCCGTACCACTTCATCAAGTCGTTCTTCACTTGCCTTTTCTATGCCATAAGAAGAGCTTATTGATGATAAAAAGCTTACTAATATAAAAGGGGTAAATAATTTTTTCATACGTTAATAATCCTAATTAATCTAACGGTAGAGCCAAAAGTTGAGCCCAAAAGGGTTAGGCTCAATCGAGTGCTAGCTGTTAAAAACAAGCCGCATAATCGAGGATAATATCCTGACAAGAGAAAAAGATACGTGGGTAATCATCCCGTATAACTAACTTTAATGCGTATTCAAAAAATACAGTGATGACTGAAAGACGAGCTGCTGCTGCGCCTACACGAGAATGAGTATTTGCTGAGTTACGCCAAATAGACAGCGTCCAAAAAAGAATAGGGGTCAGTAGTATAAAATGAATTTCATCCCAGCTCGATACAGTGAAATTACCTTGTATAGCTAAGGTATCAGTAATAAATAAACTGATATTGAGTAAGATAAAAAAAGGCCAAAAAACCACCCACAGCTTTAAGTGCCCTACCCATGCGAAAATTAAAGTTTGATAAAGTGAAAGCCCTTTTAAGGAGACACACTCGCCATTTTTGTTGGGTGATGGTGCTGTTAAGTAACTGATAACAAAAAGAAATAATACAATTAATAGTAGATCTAGGGGAGTGCTCAATTGAATCTGCGTAAAAAACAGGGGTAATGAGTAGATAAACATAGTGCTTTGCTCTCAGGTATTAATTCAATAGAGAGTATCATAGGTCAACTAACTTGTCTGGTTAGCTAAAAAACTAAAACTCGATTGATACTTGATATATCAAACCCAAATAAATAAGAACAAAAATTAATAATCTATATTTAATTATGGCAGAACAAAATAGACGAAAGTTCGACAATTTACAGATAATCAATTCGCCCTCAAAAGCCCCGAATGAAATAACAGGTAAGCTAGCATTACAGGACCTATCAGTTGGCGAAAGGCTTCAGTTACTGCCAATCTCAGGCAAAGCTGCTTACGCCAGGTATATAGGGCATATACCCGGAGTAAGTCTCCTGGTAACAAAGCCAAAAACACTGAATATAGTGACAGGCATGGTTGTCAATGTACGTATTCTTTTGAAAGGTAATTTATATTCATTTCAGTCAACGGTGATGAGTCTAAATAAAATACCGATAGCCTACATGCACTTAAATTATCCAGATAAAGTTGAAATAAAAGCGATCAGAGAAGAGCGAAGAGTCAGCGTGGCTATGGATGTGAAAGTGGAGGGAGAAAAGGCTTTTGCAAATGGCAGCAATACTTCACAAGCATTACTAACAGATATTAGTAATGGTGGTGCTTCAATGGAAGCACCTGTTCAGCTAGGTGTGGCTGGAGATAAAATTCTTTTAACAGCTAACTTTATACCAGGTGAATACGATCAGGAAATCAGTATTCCATGCATTATTTGTCAGGTAAAAGGCTTGGAAGACATAAAAACAAAAGAATTAACTCTTTTTCACGGTATAAAATTTGAATTTTCAAACGAAGGCGATAGAGGGATTATAGAGAGGTATGTTGCTCAGCAAATACTTTACGCTAAGACATGTAAAATGATATGAGGTATTAGTTAATTACGCGATGTAATATTAATGTTAAGTGGATAAAAACCTAAAGTGGCAGTATGTTGAGTGGTAGGCTATTTTTTGAATAGCCATTAAATGAAACTATATTGCAATCACTAAATCGAGTTTGCTCCATTGGCTGCATTAGCATTATTAACAGTATGCATAAAAAAACACACTCTATAAGATTGTTCACCCTACAAAGGTTCCAATAAAAATATGCGTAGAATTCTTAAGCTCTCTTTTTCGACCCAAGTATTTATCGCCCTGTGTTCAGGTATTTTTATTGGGCTGTTTTTTGGTGAAAAAGTAGCATGGCTTAATATCGTGGGTATGGCATTTATTAAGCTACTGCAAATCGCTATTATTCCTTATATTGTTTTATCTCTCGTCACGGGTTTAGGCTCCCTCAGCTATGAACAATCGAAGGAAATTGCCAAAAAATTTGCAATAATACTACTGACTCTCTGGGGTTTAGGCTTAATCACAATTTTTGCTATGTCACTGGCCTTTCCACTGGCGGCAAGTAATGAATTTTTTAGTACCAACCAGATTACAGCTCCCCCTGCGATCAACTATTATGATTTATATATTCCTTCTAACCCTTTTCAAGCGTTGTCTAACAGTACTGTCCCCGCCATTGTTGTGTTTAGTTTATTTCTTGGAATATCACTGGTCAATATAAAAAATAAAGAACAATTTCTTAAGCCTGCGAGCATCTTACTTGAAGCACTGAGTAAGATTACTAAAAGTATTGTGGTCTATTTACCTATCGGTATTTTTGCTATATCAGCGGCCTCTGCAGGTACTTTACAGCCAGAAGACTTTGAGAAATTAGAAATCTATTTTACGGTTTATATCGCCACGGCTTTAATTTTATCCTTCTGGGTTGTTCCCTTTTGTATCAGCACCATTACTCCGTTTAAATATGCTGACATCATACAAGGCTGCCGTAATATATTAATCACCGCTTTTGCCTCGGGAAATATATTTATTCTTATTCCGGTGATGGTGGAAGCCTGTAATGATATATTTGCAAAGCACAATAAAAATACCGCGGAGACTGAAAAATACAATGAAATTATTATTCCCATTGCCTTTAACTTTCCTGCGCTAGGAAAACTACTCTCATTCAGCTTTTTGCTATTTGCTGCTTGGTTTACAAATACTGAATTAAATATATTCCAACAACTATCACTTGCGTTTAATGGCATTTTTAGTTTATTTGCAAATGTGCATATCAGCATTCCCTTTCTACTGAATTATTTACATCTGCCTAGTGACCTCTATCAACTCTATCTTTCAGGTGATGTACTTACCAAGCGCTTTTCCTCGCTAACTGCTGCTATCTACCTTATTTCATTTACATTAGGAACTACCGCCTATCTCGCTGGCATTATTCAATTTAAATTAAAAAAGATACTACTATTTTTAGGCAGTTGTATTCTTATTATTAGCTTAGCAATTATAGGTATTCAGTCATTTTTTAATGCCGTGCTTGATCAGGATAAAGACCTAAGTGAGAAATTAACAAAATGCAAGTCGACTGGGATGCTCCGAAAAATATATCCTACACTTTAATCAATACCGATAAGACAAACCAAAATACATCAACGCCTGATGTTATTGTAAAACGAGGGACTTTACGTATTGGTTACAATCCAGCGCGCGTTCCTTTTAGCTTTAGTAATTTACAGCATGAATTAGTCGGCTTTGATGTCGAAATGATGAATCATTTATCCTCTTCACTGGGGGTAACATTAGAATTTATTCCTTTTTCTAATGCTGGAAATCTTTATCAGGCACTAAAATATTACCAGATTGATATCGTTATTTCGGGAGTTCAAATCAGCAATGAATATCTTAGTGAAGTCCTCTACACTCAACCAACAATGGAATTAACCACCGCACTTATCGTTAAAGATTATCGCAAAAAAGAGTTTTCTGATTATTCAAACTTTGAAGTGTCTACGCACTTAGAATTAGCCACGCTAGATAGATATCCTCGTCAGGATTATATAAAACACCATTTTCCAAATATAAATATCACTAAAATCAGCAAACCCGAGGTATTTTTTAATGCGAGTGAAGCGCATCAATTTGATGGCTACATCACTAGCATAGAAGAAGGTATGACATTGGTAATGCTACATCCAGAATATACTGTCAGCTTTGACCCAGCAAGGTTACACCGATTTCCTATTGGTTACGCTGTGAACAAAGACAATCTAAAGCTACAAGCGATGTTAAATAGCTGGATAGATATACAAAAATCTACAGGGCGAATAACAAAGCTGTACGATTACTGGATTCAGGGTGAAGGAGCAAAGACTAAAGAGCCACGCTGGTCTATTCTAGAAAACGTTATTAAAGGCACGAAATAATGACAGTTATGGCCGAACTAGTTTTAGGCTGCTGGTGAGGAATCTGTTGATATCCGTGAGTTATTAGAGGGAGTCATAGCGACTTTTATGACATCAATACAGAGGTAACTGGAGCATATCCATGCTGCGCCTACTGATTGATGAATGCCAAGAGCTACGGTACGGTAACCTGTATAGTATTAACATCTTGGTGCTTGTCGTCTATTTTATAATTGCTTTTATAGCTTAGCTATAAAATATAATATCTAAAATTAGTACCCAAAAAACTTACCCACAGGTAAAAAAGTAGACAGATGATCGATACAAACTACCAACATAGAATTAATTCTAAAATACTTGCCGACTGCTACGATGCGTATGAACAGGGGCAAGGCTGGACGCTGTATTTGCTGGATAATATATCGTGTCCTTTCACAGCTGAATATAAGGGAAATTCAAAACTATCGATTAAAGCTAATCAAACCATGACTGTACTTGAATTAGTGAACTCGGTATATGCGAGTGAAGACGATTTAGAATGCTTTATGGCAAAGGTTGAAGTTGAAATAGCTGATGTGTTTTACGAGGTGCCTTTAGAGGATTTGAAAATAATTGAGGCAGATAAGGATACCCAGCAAGCGGTTGCCGACTGGCAGTTTTATATAAATAGTTAACAAATATTCAAACACTGAGAAAACCATAGAAATGCACAAATTGGCTTAAATATCCTTCCAAAAGACTTGACCATTACATATCATCGTTAGAGAATTAGGCTTGATGTAAGGGTTTGAGATGAAGGGTAACTTTAGTTTAAATTAAGGAAATAAAATGGAAAAGAAAGACGATACACCGATGTGGGTATTTTTAGCATTCTCAAGTATTAACACTAAAAAAGGCGCTTTAATTCTTATTTGGAGTTGTGTGATATTTACTCTGTACTGTTTTCCATTCAGCCTGTTTTTTACCGAGCAAGCCTGGGTTAAACAAGTATTCTTGATAGATGATTGGAGCTGGCTACCTATGATGGTCCCCATCGTTTTGTGGTACTACTTAAGCTTACGTTGGATGGATAAAAATAAAGCGTGGGAAAGGTAAGAAAGCTTTAATTAATCAGGATTATGCCAAGAGATTCTAATAGCCTGACTGCTTCATAACGACAAAGTTTTGCATTTTTTATTACGTTATTATTTACATTAATATCGTAATTCTCAGCGTCGTTAAAATTTGCAGCGCTAAGGTTGGTATTGTGAAATAGGCTGTTAGTTAAATCCGTACGAAAAAAACTTGCACCACTAAAGTTAGCCTCTCTAAAGTCCACGTCGTGGGCTCGGCACTCTTCAATGATTATTTTTGCTAGATTTAGCCCGTAAAATGATGATGAATTTATCATACATTTTTTGAATTTTAGTGGCGTACCAAGTGACAACCCACGCCAATAAGCCGTTACCCAGTTAACGTCAATGACTTTGCAGTCAATAAACTCAACTTCTAAGAATTTGCTATTAACTACTTTTAAAATACTAAGATTACAGTCTGTAAATGTGCATTCGGTAAATTCACAATTCAAGAAAGTCGTTTCACTAAAATTACATGACTGAAAATGACAGCTATCAAATTCTTTACCCGATATTGTTTTTTGAGAATAACTCACATCGCAAAATGTTTGGCCATAAAAGCTTTTTTTATCGCTAGCCAGGTCCGTCATTAAACCGCCTAAATGTGAAATGAACTCTGAGGTATTCAATCGAGTTCTGCGTTGGTTTTAAGGCATACTATTAGAGGCTATTTAAATAAGTCACCAAGGCGAAAAACGAGCGTTGCAGGAAATTTAAAAGTCGAATAGGCGGCATTACTTTAAATATTTTTCAATATCGTGAACTTTAAGCCCCCAAGCCATAAGATGTTCAACTCGTTCGTTAGCTTTAGTTAAGCGAGTAGCGTAACTCTCAAATAAATTTTTATAAAAAAGATAGCCTAATACTGGGTGTGCATCTAAAAAAACAGTCAGGCTAAAACCATCCACTTCAATAATACAGCCATCAGTTACTGCAACAACGGTTGCCATACGAGGGCTAGATTCATAAAGACACGTTTCACCAAAAATACCGTCTTTTTCTAAATCACAAATCCCTGGCTGCATATGCCTTTTTTCATCCAGCTTTACATTTCCAGTGACTCGTAGCACGCCTTTCTCAATAACAAAAAGTGTTCCGCCTAACTCACCTTGCTTAACGATCTCTTCATTAGCTTTGAAATCACGTCGCTTCCAAGCAATGCCTTCTTCAAATTGAGAGTCTTGTAAAATTTCATGCAATATACTTTTCAAAATAACACCTACTGATGTGGAATACTGCTGTGGATTCGAGAAATCAGCGTTTAATGCTGATTGATTACCGTGTACCAATTTATGTCTTTAGGTTTCTTACGCATGTCTTTAATAAAATGCAATAAATCAGCTTGATCTGCTATTTTATCTTTACATTTTACTGATAATCAGCCACGCACTAATGCCACCACCTCGACGTGCTTTAATGGCCACGTACCACCCATGAGTTTCTGCTAATTGTCGAGTAATAGCAAGCCCTAAACCACACCCACCCGTTGAACGATTACGTGAAGACTCAACCCGATAAAAGGGACGAAATATCGTTTCCATTAGCTCTTCTGGAATCCCTGGTCCTCGGTCACGTACACTGATATAAACTGCATTATGATACTGTTTGCAAACGACTTCAACCTGCGCTTGATCACTATAGCGTAAGGCATTAGTAATTAAGTTATCCAAACAACGACGTAATGATACCTGAGCGACATTAATAGTGCACTGCGTGGAAATACGCAGTGTTAACCGCCCTGGTTCGCGCGCTTCTGCACCATCAATTAAATCATTTAATAATTGTTTAATGGGGGTAGTTGTCGCGGCCTCTTGTTCTTGAGCTCTCGCTAATTCTAATTGCGACCCAATTAATGAGTCCATTTCTGCAATATCACCTTCCATTTTCTGAATCATGGGGGATGACTGCTCTTCAGCCAGAACACCTAAAACCATTTTCATACGGGCAAGCGGGCTACGTAGATCATGAGAAATGCCGGCTAACAAGGTTGTTTGATTTTCACGCTTAGCTTGTAGCTGCTGCGAAGACTGGTTAAAAGCCTGCGCTAATTCAGCTAGTTCTGAACCCCCTGTTTCTGGAAGTTTTGGCGGTTTTTCACCTTGGCCAATACGTTTTACTGCTTTAAGCAAGCGTGCGACTGGCGCGGTAATTCTCCCTGCCAGAATCCAAGTAATGAGCAGTGTGGCTAAAAATCCGGCCAATAAAGTCCAAGCCAGCGCGATGATGGGCTTAGGTCCTATGATAGATTTAGCGAAATCAAAGTGAATTAAGGTACCTTGTTGCTGAAATTCCACCTGAAAATGCTCATTAGCATCACTTATTAAACGTAAATGCTGATTTTCAAGTAAGTGTTTATTCAGCGCAATACGCAAAAAATAGAGGTAAGGATAATTGTTGGGAGTTTCTTGTAGTGACTGAGTAACCGAGCTTATCTTTAAGCCATGATTTTTATTCAGCTCCCGCTCAATTTCTTGACGTTTTTGTGGTGAAGACTCTTGCCAGACGCGTGAGGAGAAAATCATTAAAACCGCTAGATCATCGGCTGAACGCTGAGCCATCGGAAAAACGATATTCATCGCAATGGCTAAGCCAGCGACTATTTGAAAGATAATAAGCCCCGTTGCGACAGTGGCGGCGGTATGGCTAAAAAGAGACTGTTTAGCTTTCACGCCGCATCCTTAGTTCCTGTTGCGAATAAATAACCCTCTCCCCAGACCGTGCGCAGATACGTGGGTTTCTCGGATTGTGGCTCTATTTTTCGGCGTAAGCGAGTCACCCTGATGTCGATACTGCGATCATAAGGCGAGCGTTCATAGCCTTTTAATAAGCTAATTAAGTGATCGCGAGATAAAACGGTATTCGGGTGCTCTAAAAAGACCCTTAATAAATTATATTCCCCCGCCGTTATCGGAATCTCTTCCGCGCCTTTGGTTAATGTATGGTTATCCACATGTAAGCGAAAAGGACCAAAGCCAAAAGTGGGTGCGTCGAGCTGAGGTGACGGTTCACTGCCGTGTGAACGACGCAATACTGCGCCCACGCGAGCGAGTAATTCACGTGGTGAAAAGGGTTTCGCTAGATAATCATCAGCGCCCATTTCTAAACCTACTATTCGGTCGGTTTCATCACCTCTTGCCGAGACGATAATAATGGGAGGACCGTTTTGTTCGCGAGTCCAGCGCAACAAACTTAAGCCATCCTCACCGGGCAGCATTAAATCAAGAATTAATAGGTCAATAGACTGTTCTGCTAAAACAGCCCTCATTTCTTTGCCATCACCCACAGCACTGATTTCATAACCACTATTTCTCAAGTAATCAACCATTAGAGCGCGTAAGTCTGGATCATCATCAACAATCAGAATATGTTTTAACGCATTATGTATGTCATTTTTCAAACGAGTTACCTTGTTGTATAGGCTGATTATAGTGAGGTGAAACAAATTGAAACAAATTGACACCGTTTAGAAAAGCAAATGAAACATCTAATCACTATAATAAAATTAAAATATACTAATAAAGAGATATAGCATGAACCAACTAGCCAAAACACAGTCTATCAGCAAATCCTTGTTTAGACACTCAATCCTAGTGCCTGTTTTGGCGTTAGGCTTAGTTAGCTTTAATACGGCTGCTAATGAATTTGATGCTCGTCAAGCAATCGATCTTAGCGAAGAACATAAAGCGCAACTGCTATCTAATATGCGTGGCGCATTCTCAGCAACACAGTCTATTGTAAACGCATTAGCGACGGATGATATGCAAGCCGTTGCGGACTTCGCTAGACCTTTAGGATTTAAGGCAAGAAAACAAAAAGGGTCAGATGCATTGCATGATGAGCTGCCGAGGTCCTTCAAAATGCTAGGTAAAGCCATGCATCAAAGTTTTGATGAAATTGCTGATGATGCAGAAACCCTTAAAGATCCAAAGCATACCTTACAGCAATTAGCTGGGGTATTGAATAGTTGCCAAGGCTGTCATGCAACCTTTCGGGTTGAATCTATCCCTGGAGAGGCTGAACCATCATTTTTTCAAAAGCTTTTTAAAAGTGAGTAAATGCCATGAAAAAGTCATTAATAAATATCATTATAGTCTTAGTAACCATTAGCTCCTTTTCCATTCAGGCAGCAGGAAAAGGTAATGGCCAAGGAAAGCGGCAAGGTCAAGGAAATAGTTCTGGGAATATGCAGCGAGAACAATCTCGAACGCATCGACAAGACTCAAGCCAATCTGAGCGGAATGCTCAACAAGAGCAACGCCGCAGTATGAACCAAAATCGGAATGAATTAACAATCCCGACTACTGCCATCCCATTTCGACAGTAGTTTTTAGATCAACATTGTTTTTTATATAAAGGTGATCATTATGAAATCAATAAGCAAAACAATTGTACTATTCGTGGCATTAGCTTTATTAATGCCAATGTTAGCCACAGCAAAAGGAGGCCAAACTACGCGTGGTAATAACCGTGAAGTTGTCACTGTTACGCTGTATCCAGAAGATGAAAGTACTTTATTATGGATGCGTGAAGAAGAAAAGTTAGCAAGAGATGTTTATTTAGCGATGGATGATCGCTGGAATAAAAGGGTATTTAGGAATATTGCTAGCTCTGAACAACAGCATATGGATGCGCTGTTAAGACAAATTAATTCATTTAATTTAGTAGACCCTGTAGTGCCAGGACGAGGCGTATTTTATTCTGATGAATTACAAAGCTTATACACTGAGTTAGTTGAGAAAGGTCAGCAATCTTATGTTGATGCACTTGAAGTAGGTGCAACGATTGAAGACTTGGATATTGATGATTTAATGAAGGCCATTGATGCAACTGATAATCTAGCACTTAAAATGACTTATCAGAGCTTATTAGAAGGCTCAAAAAATCATTTACGTTCATTCATAGGCCTATTGCAACAACAAGGCGTAAGCTACGATCCACAGTTTATAAGCCAAGAACTATTTGATGCGATTATAGATGGGTAAAACAAGGTTCAAATAGACTTGAGAATTTCCCCCACTCCCCTGCTACACGGCATTAGCTGTTAGCGGGGGTTTTAATAATAAGCGGTTACACACACAGTAAATTTGCAAACATTCGGTCGAGTCTGAGCCGATTGCTTCGGACACAGAATTTTGAACGCCCGCTTACTACTAGGAGTAAGGGAGTTGAACTTTATTTCATCATTGATTTAGCACAGCTTGACCATATTTTCATACGGTTAAAAAAGACTTTTACAAGGTTACCGTTACCGTGCTTGAATTGTTTTTTAAGTGCTTTTTTTACTTCCCAAGTGCCTTTATAGCCGTTTGGAAATACCACTAAATCACCTGCTTTGAAAGTCGTTGCAGGGCCGCCATCTTCAGGTGTAATTTCGCATTCGCCTTCTAAAATAAGCGCTGTTTCTGTGGTAACAAATGCCCATGGGAATACAGAGACTTCTTTTTCCCATGTTGGCCAGTGAGCAGTCCCCAATTTTTTTAAAAGTGCTTCACTTGGGTTGCTATCAACTGTAATTTCTTTCATGGTAATTCCTATAGTTAGATTTATGCCCAGAATCAAAATGATTAGGGATGTGTCATGGTATGTTATTCGTCCTCTTTTGCCTACATTTTTTAGTGTGAGTAGCTGAAAATGCTGAAGGATTACTAATGCGGGTTGTTTGGCGGGTGGTGTTCCTTTTATTCAAATTATCTGGCGATTGTAATGGAGCTAATGTAAGAAAGTGGCGCATATAAGCGAGTGTAATTTAAACTGAGTGTCCTAATCATTGTCACGATGTCCATACTTTAAGTGATCGCTGTGGGACGATATCTAGCTTTCAATGTAATATTAGTTTATACGTTTGTCAGCTTATAGCTGAGTCAGTAAAAGCAAAAGAGTCAGCTTCGATTGATATGCTAAACTTCTTTACAGTCTACCGAGTTATTCAACCCAGGGTTAATAATGAAAATAATACGTTTTATAGTGGTTTTAGTTTTAACAGGTCTTTTACTTTTTTCACTAGCCAACCTGCTGGGTATTAATGGTGAAAATAAGCCTATTGCTGTCCAACCTCAAGCCTCCAAGGGTTATGTAAAAGTTTCCAGCATATTGCAGAATAAATGCGTCGATTGTCATTCACCAGGCATGACTAGAATGCCAATATATTCGCAATGGCCTATTGCTCGTCAACTTATCGAAAAAGATATTCGACAGGGTAGCGAAAGATTTAGTTTAAGTCTGAAGATATATAGTGGCGAAGAGGCTTTTACACCGCTTATGCTGGCGAGGTTGGAACAGGTGGTTAGCAATAATACAATGCCGCCGATTCAATACCTTGCTATGCATTGGAATGGCAGTTTAAGTGTAGATGAAAAACAAACGATTCTCACGTGGATAGCCACGGAACGAAGGAGTCATGAATCTGCGGAAAACTATAAAGGTGAACCGGTTCAGCCACTTCCTTTAAGTGTTGAATTGAATGCTGATAAAGTCGCTCTGGGTAATCAGCTGTTTCACGACACACTCCTTTCGGGAGATAACACTTTGTCCTGCGCATCTTGTCATGCTTTAAATAAAGGCGGAACTGATCAAGCTCAAGTTTCCATTGGGATTAGAGGACAACAAGGCCCGATTAACTCACCTACAGTGTATAACGCCATGTACAATTTAGCTCAATTCTGGGATGGACGTGCTAAAGACCTGCAAGATCAAGCGGCTGGCCCTGTTGCTAACCCGATTGAAATGGGTGCGGATTGGGATAAAGTCATCATTAAATTAAGCCAAGTCAGTGATTACACCGATGCGTTTAGTAAACTTTATCCTGAGCAAGGCTTAACTAAAACAACCGTAACGGATGCGATTGCTGTTTTTGAGGAATCATTAATAACACCTAACTCACGTTTTGACCAGTATCTACGGGGTAATGAGGCAGCCCTGAATCAGGATGAAAAAGCAGGTTATCAATTATTTAAAAATAACTGCACTTCTTGTCACTTTGGGCCAGTACTAGGCGGCTTATCTTATGAAAAAATGGGTGTTAAGCAAGATTATTTTGCAATGCGCGGTGGTGATTTAACCGAGGTGGATAATGGTCGTTATAATGTGACCAAAAATGAAATGGATCGTCATGTTTTTAAGGTTCCCGTACTGCGTAACATTGAATTAACCTACCCCTACTTTCACGATGGGTCTGTCAATGAGTTATCAGAAGCCGTTCGTATCATGGGTGTCACTCAGCTAGGAAAGCATTTCAGTGAAGACGAGATTGATAAAATGGTAGCTTTTCTGAAAACCTTAACTGGGGAATATAACGGCGTTTCACTATCGAGTTTAAATGCCCATGAATAGGTGGCATAAATCCAGTCGTTAGCAGTTTAGCTTCAAAAAATGCAGTATTTCTGAAGGATGTGGATTAATAGTTTATTTAATCCACATCACGAAAGTGATTGCATGCACTTTCGTGACTTAAATTACCTAGGATTTTAATGCCAAGATTACAGGCTAGTGGTGAAATTTCAACATTCTAAGCACTGTAAATAATGTCTTATTACGCATAGATCTGCTCTTGCCATCCTAGAATAATCTCCTCAATAAGAGGATTATTTGTTTCAATATTCATTTATAGGCTCATATACATTATGAGTAGACAATCCTGTTTCGACCTTTGTCTTTTGCCTCATAAAGAGCCTTGTCGGCACGAGACAGTAATTCATCTTGAGAATCATTTTTGTTAAACAAAGTTGCGCCAATACTGACAGTGATTTTACCTATCTCAGCAAAATGTTCATCTTCAATTTTTTTGCGTAGCTTATTGGCAAAATTGATAAGGCTTAGTTCGTCGATATCAAGTGCAAGAACAACAAACTCCTCCCCGCCCCACCTTATCAGTGTGTCGTTTTCACGTATGAATTTTGATAATAATTTCGCAGTTTTTTGCAAAACCTTATCACCTGCAGCATGTCCCAATGTGTCATTAACAAGCTTAAAGTAATCGATATCTATCATCAAAAGACCAAAAGTTTTATCGTATCGTGTACTGCGCCCAATTTCGTGAGGGAGCACGATATTCAATTGGTTACGATTAAATACGCCTGTTAAGGAATCGGTAATAGCCAAACTATGCAATTCTTGTTGGCTCATAAATATGGATTTTCTTGAGCGGTCAAATATTAAGGCACCAAGAAAACCAAATGAGAAGCTACACAGTATCCAAAAAACATGCATGGCATAGGTGCCAGACTGATACATGAAATAGTAGGCTGAAACAAGCAGAATGGAAGAGCAGCAGATGGCACTGACTAAAGCAAATCTAAAGGTCATACCTGAAACGACAAAGATCCAAAATACCATTAAGTAACCTTCTGCAAGGGACGGAGCATAATTACTCAGCTGACTCGCAATATAAACGTGACAAAAGCTCGCTATAATTGGAGAAGCGGCCAGCGCAAACATCACCAGTTTGTAGAATCTCTGTTTATAGGCGAGAAAACTAATAGTGAACATCATGGGGGCAATAATGAACAGATGCAGCGTTAGCATCAATATTTGAACAGGCTCAGGTACCCAAGAAGACTTGTCAATGAATGTAAGGGCGATGTATAAAAGTGCTGTTAAGCAACTTATTGCAGAAATCTGAACTTGTCGGGAAGGCTTATCCCATTCTTCGTAGAGGGCACTTGAGGCACTATCTGGAAACTCTCGTGGTAACTTAAATGGAAGAATATACTGGAGTATCTTTTGCATAGTTTGGTTAATAATGTAATTTAAAGAGTACGCATAAGCTATTTCTTGTAAATATTTTTAGTGTGCTTAGCATAAGTCCTTTTTCACTACTGATTTCAAATTCGACCTAGCGCTGCCTGTGTCGCATTGAAGAAACCAAGCAAGAATATTAGTTTATTATTACTTTTTGAGATTACATGGTTACAGCTTTTTATTATTTAAGCAATCACAGAGTCAGGATTGATATGAGATTATTATTAATTGAGATAGCCGTGCAGTTATTCAATTGAGTCTGATCTTGTTGGTTCTTCAAGCGGAGCGCAGAAAATGTAACCTAGCTTACGGGCTATATAGTACTCGAATGGCCGTCCAATATTTTTTTCGCCAATAAGAATTGTCTAAATGTGAAATGGTGACTCCTTTTGAGGTAGAAACATGTAAGAATTTTCTGTTCTTAAGGTATATTCCGACGTGACGTTGATAAAGCCCCGTTTTAAAAAAGACTAAATCACCTGCGCTTAGTTCTGACTGCTGCTTAACTGTTGTACCTCGATTAACTTGTTGCTTAGTGGTACGAGGTAATTTGATATTAAATTTGTCAGCAAAGGTTCGATACACAAAGCCAGAGCAATCGATCCCCGATTTTGATATGCCGCCCCATTTATATTTAACTGACTTCCATTCTGCATATTGAGTATATAAGGTTTGCGTTACATTACTAGAAAGATGGGGGGCAGTGGTTTTTATCTTGGCAGGGTTACTCGCACATGCTGAAATTAATAGTGAGAAAATAAAAATGTAGGGTATTGAGAGTTTATGTGTCGTCATTAGTAAAACTCGTAATGTACTTAATTTACTAGCCTATAAATCGGATTATTGGGTAGTTAAGCGGAAATATACTGCTATGAGATCTTTGCACCAGAACGCCAAAATAAGCCGCCGCGAAAAGTGGCGCGTTTTTTTTGGTGATCTTCCCTTCTAGGTTAGTGGCTATGTTTATTTTAGATTAACGCGGTTAATCCCTTTCTTTCAATTATATCAAGTAACTTCTTTGATGCGCCCGTAGGCTTCTTATTACCTTGTTCCCACTTTTGAACAGTAGAAGCACTAATATTAAATAAGCTGGCAAGAGCAGCCTGACTTAATTTTAATTTTTTTCTAATAGAAATAATATTTTCTGGACTGTATTCTTTAACCTCAGGAATACATAAAACTTCAATATTTTTCATTGTTATTTCATCAGCCAGACCACTTTTATTTAAATCTGAAATTGTACTGCGTATTGATTCTGCCATTGAATCTCTCATGTCTTCACTCCAATAAAGTTTCCATTCTCAATAGCTAAAGTAAGCTCCTCTCCTATTGCCTCAAATAACTCACCTGAAACAATATTTGGATTGGGGCTCACTTTGAAAATTTTTTTGTCATTAATTTCTGCAACATAAAATATATCACCTGGTGATATAGGCTGCAATTTTTATAGTCGATAATTGTTCTTCCGCCGATCTCTTATATTGTTTCAAATAACGCAGCTGAAAAAATATTTTGGCTTGGATGCCTGCTTTGAAAGTTGTTTTATCATTAATGTCTGTATCACTTAATATATCACCTAGTGATATATTAAGTGATTTTAAAGACTGAGTCCTTGGCGATGGAAGGCTCATATGATCAGAGCAAAGCAAAGCCCGATATCGTAGAGGTAAGTAACAATGACAGTTTATTCTTCTTCACCGGAACAATAATGGAGTGCTAAGCAAAAATTGTACATACAATATACATGATCGATGCCATGGCGTTATTTAATTGAGCCCGATATAACTTTCACTTTTATAATCCTGTTTGCAGTATCTGGCTTTGCTGAAAACTGTCTATCCTCGGATAGATTATCTGAATCGACCTCTTTGATATCGTGCTGAAGAGTGTATTTATTTCCAATGAACAGCCAAGTAACACCGATTTTATTTGCCTTGAGATAGCAGCTTTCTCCACCAAAAACTATGCCAGGTTCACGAAACGGAATAAGACTCCGCCCCGGTTCACAATCAATGCTTGCGATGCTCCGGTCAGACGATATTATTCCTGGATAATAGCCCCACCATCCAGGGAAGCCATCGCCAACAGCAAGTACCTCGCGTTTTGCTCCGAGTTTAAGCACAGCAACAGGGTTTTCTGAGTCTGGAGTAAGTAGAGATTCGTAACTTTTTCGCGAACCATTACAGCCTGATAAAAAGAGCACTGATACGGAACACAGTACTAATAAATACTTTAATCTCATCATGCGCTCCATTGGTTTTACGTTAAATAATTCTTTGTAAATTCATCTGGGTTAGCATTGTATGCCTCTATGCAAGAAAGACAAATACATGACTCACGTTTAAGCTGCTGGGGAACCAAATCAATTAATGAAGTTGGAATTTCAATACCATTACACCAGCAAGCTGATTTTGTGTGAGCCATACATTTATTTTGTCCTTTGCAGAAAGGGCATGTTTTTTGATTCATATTATTTAACGTTTGAATTAGCAATAAGAAGAAAACTTAGAACAATTTTTGAAAGGAATTGAAAAATTGCTAAATATGTTTTTTCAACCGAGTCTAGTCTCGCCCTCACTGGTTTATTACTAAACCCTAGGTGCTAACTCAGGAAAGTACCAAGACTCTGCATGGTCAGGGATGCCCCAATATAAAGGTGATCGAGTACTTGTTTCCATCAAAAGCCCTTCTTCTTTAAGTTGTGCAATTAAGCGCCTTGCTGTTCGCTCAGGCATCCCTGTTAATTCGTTGGCCATAGGCCGTTTAAGCTTCCCATTAACAAAGGCACTACAAAGAACAATACCTGAAGCTTCTTTTATAGCTCCAAGTCCATTAATTCTATTATCATTTCTTGCTTGAATATAGCTCATAATACGCTCTTGAATTTTGTCCAGCTGCAATAAACTAGACATATAACTGACTTGATCTATTGCTGTATCGAGCATGTAATTGCAAAAATTATTGAGCCCACTGTCACTCAGTAACCCGCGACCATCAAGATCTCCTTGTCCTGGAAAGTCAGCTCGTTCAAGAAGATTTTTATACTGAGCAGATGATTTTGCCAATCCACGACTCAAGCACCATACACCAACACTATCTATTCCAACTGCTTTAATAGCAGCATCAGTAAATAGTCGACCGACCCTTCCATTTCCGTCAGCAAAAGGATGCAACCATGCTAGACGATGGTGTGCACACATAATAGCAATAACTTTTTTATCGCCATAATAAGAATTAGGATTATATACATCAAGAAATTGAGGCATCAATGACAATAGATCTTCAGGAGGGGGGGCTATGTGTTTCCCAACTCTTACCTGTTTTTTCCTCCATTCTCCTGGGATTACGATATCAACTATATTTCCCTCTTCATTTTTCAGCTCCCTTAAAGATTCAGGTATATTGGTATAAAATTCTCGATGTATTGATTGTATAGTTTCAACAGTAAACAGTGTATCGACATCATAATTTTGTTTTACTAACCATTCTTGCACCTTTATATGAGCAATAGACTCCAGCTGTAGGTCTCGTTTTGCAGGATCTTCTGAAAAATTTCCTTTTTGAGCCTCTCGTATTTCATGGGGTTCAGTTCTATTTCCCTCAATAAGATTTGAGTAATATGAATTTATGACCGCCATATGCCCACTTATAGCATCTCTAGTTTCTAAAGGAATTCCTGCAAGCTTTGCTGAATCAGCCGTTAATTTAATAACCTTATCTTGCAAATTAAGTTTTTGTAAAGATAAGTCACTTGGAATAAATGGAGTAAAGTTATGAGTTGTCGTTACCATAATGTTATTTGGCCGTTCTATTGGCCTCTTTAATGATGTCTGTAAGTTGTTATAATGCATAGCATATCATAACTAATTTACGATCAAATAAATATTAAATGGCCGTTTGTTTGGCCGTTATAGAATATTCGAATTCTTTCTATAAAGAGCTTTATTAAGCTAACTATTACTTACCAGGTACATTTGTCTTGGTATCTTGATATTGACCTGCAAATCAAGCTGGCTGACCCCTTGATCCAAGTCGCTTGGAATAAATGGAGTAAAGTTATGAGTTGTCGTTACCATAATGTTATTTGGCCGTTCTATTGGCCTCTTTAATGCGGCCTATAAGTCGTTATAATTAATAGCATATCATAACTAATTTACTATCAAATAAATATTAAATGGCCGTTGATTTGGCCGCTATAGAATATTCAAATTCTTTCTATAAAGAGCTTTATTAAGCTAACTATTACTTACCAGGTACATTTGTCTTGGTATCTTGATATTGACCTAAAAATCAAGCTGGCTGACCCCTTGATACACCCTTTGATTTTCTTTGATTCTTAAATCTTCATACATACAATGATTGCTTAACCCTATATAATAAGCAAACTAACTACTTTGTAGAGTGTTCACTATGAAAGCTAAAATTAAAAGCATCAATAAAGTATCTAAAGCACGTATTCTTCGTGCCGTGGCTAGCTCTACCGCTATTGAAACGGGCCAATCCATCAAAGTCTTAGAAGACACTTTAAAATCTAAAAACAACAAATTCAAACACTTAATGCTCGCAAGCTAATTAAGCTCTACCGCACGGCTCACCAATACTTTCATTGGCTGATAGTTCATACTTAGTCCTGCTTGAATAGCAGAAATATAAGCTGATTTATCCTGATCCCAGCAGCTATAGTCCAAGGGCTGAAAACCTGCTTGTACGGCCATCACATCCGCTAATAAACGAGATAACCTGCCATTACCTTCTCGAAATGGGTGAACCAAAATAAATTCTATATGGGTTACCGCGATTGCTTCAATTAATTGGTGATTCGCTAAACGCTGTACAAGGCGTAAATTTATTAAGATATTGCTGTTCAAACTCCTGCAATAGCCTAGATACTTGAGCGGCTGCCGCAAACTGAAAACCACTCTTACTCATATTAACTGAACGCTCTTCACCCGCCCAATCATAGATATTACCTAACCATCTACGGTGCCAAACTTCAATATCCGAGACTTGAATGGCCGGCCGTGGAAAATGCTTGAGCAATACATCTTCATAGAGCTTTTCTAATAAAACTAACTCTGCCTCATCCATATCAACTGGATCAGTAAGACCTAACTTATTCGTTAGAACCAAATCATTAGAACCTGATTGATAAAGTCCTTGAGTACCGCCTACTTTATACTTTGACACGTCAATTTATCCGTAACTAATCAGTGATTGATAGGCCATCACGTTTGAATTTCTGTAACAAAACGTGATGGAGATTGCCCCGAATATCACCCCAATGCATAGTCCTCTGCTTAGAGGCCGTAGGTAGAGCACGGCTTTATCTTACAATAAAATACCTGGCCCCATTTTTCCTTAAAATTAAAATCAAGCTGGCTGACCCCTTGATCCATTCTTAAAATTAAAATCAAGCTGGCTGACCCCTTGATCCATTCCTTGATCCATTTCAACTGAGTCCGCCCTTTTATTTAAAATTTGGGCTTTCTTTATGTGGGCCAATAAATTTATCTCCATTGAAATGCACCAAATGTTCGGGATTATCAACTAACCAAACTTCAGTTTCCCAGGCGATTTCAGGAAGCCACCTTGCAAAGTCTTTTCTACTTAAAAATGCCGTTACAAAAACGACTCCATATTCACAATTTTTTAAAATGGTACGTTGTAATTCTATACATCTCTCAGGGTTTAGTGGGTTTGAAGAATGAACAGCTTCAATTAGGTAAAGCCATTGTTTCGCTTCGCTAAAGGCAACTATGTCTGGCAACATACCTCGGTCTTCAATATTTAACCCTAGTTCCGCCATTTTTTTAGGGTATTCATGCATATGCTTATTTGAGGTATCGCCTATATATAAGACATGTGCTTGATAACCAAAATTGGGGAGGAATTGTTCAATAACAGCTTTCTGAATTAAATTATGAGGACCTTTATCTAAAGATAAGGAAACACCATTCTCTACTTGAACTTCTAATTTTTCAATTTCTCTTTTGCTGTGAAATTTATCTATATATTCTTGATCTAATGAAAATGAGTTAAGCGCTTTTTTCCATGCCTTAGTTTCATATTTTTTTATAAGCTCCCCAAACCTATTTTCTATTGCATAACCTCTAGTACCATCATTTGTATCTGCTTGAGGGTTATTTGCACTATTTACAACTAATCCCATTCCCACTAAACGAACAAGATCTTTTCTTCTAATGTCATCATAACTACCCGAGCTAATATTCTCTTCATAGTTATCATTTATATATGTAATTATTTCTCTAGTCCTTAGAATGCGGGCACTAGTAAGAGATGATATTCCACTCCATTTTTTGTGGTGAGTCATTTCACAAAGAGCTAAAAATGACATAGTCATTTTTTCAAGGCGACGAACAGTTAATCCATCAACAGGAACGCCAACAGCGGTAATGAGTTCTAACCCAGAAACTATCAATTTTCTAATTTTTGGGGATTTATTTTTTGCTACATTTGTTTTATTTATTGCCATGAGAACTCTAACTCTAGTTGTCCTTGCTGTTCATCATTAGCGACCTCACCCTGTATATGGGCAAGTATCGAGTTTGCTATGTGAAGTGCCATTAAAGGGGGAACGGCATTGCCAATTTGATAAAATTGGGAGTTTTCAGAGCCATGAAACTCATACCAATCAGGAAAACTTTGTAATCTTGCCCCCTCACGAACAGTTAATCTTTTTCTTCTTCCATCGGGCAGTTTTATTCTCAACATATCACCTGTTGCTCCTGCTAAATTTCGGCATGTTACAGTCCTAGAAGGGCGATCCATATATAAATCTCTAGGATTTATGCACTTTGATGCTTTTTCATATTTAGCAATATACTTATCCTGACTTTCTGTTAAAAACTTACTATTTTCATCGGTTTTATAAGCAATATCTGATATTGCATCACCTACTGTATATTTAAGGTTAAATATACTAGGAAATTGAAAGCTTCCTTTTTTTGTACCAACAACAACTAGTCTTTCTCTATTTTGCGGCACTTGATGATTTGATGCTTTTACTAGCTGAAAACTAACTTTATACCCCAATAGTTCTAGGTTTTTAATTATTTCCTGTAAATACTCTTTATTTCGATAAAGCATTCCTCTAACATTTTCAAAGAGCCAAACTTGTGGCTTTAGTTGTTTTACTGCATTAATAAATATAGGAAATCCATCACGAGAATCTTTTAATCCGTTTTGCTTTCCTCCAACACTAAAAGGCTGGCAAGGAGGACCGCCAATAATAATATCAACAACTGGAAATACTGTTTCCGTGGTTAATTCTTTTACGTGGCATATACCATTAAGGTTGCTATTATATGACTTAACGGCATCTTCTTCTTTCTCATACCCAACTGTTTCAAAACCTGCTGCTTCAAAGCCAAGAGCAAGCCCCCCACAGCCAGCGAAAAGGTCTAATACTTTATATTTATTGCCTTTTTTATTTTTAAGTTGTAGTTGTTTGAGTAGTTCTAAATATTCAATCATTTAAAAATTTATGCATTAATTTTTTTAAAGTATATCAGTTTACTAATAATATTTAGAGCACTTTGAAGTTAAGAGATAAATGCTCATGTATGGCTAACTATTACTTAGTAGGCTATTTTTCTGGTATTACATACGAAGGAAAATAGCCTTATTAAATTGACGCTGTCTAAGGCTCAACAGAGTTAAGCCAGTAATTTTAGCGGTGAATATTTAATGGCTTAATTAAGCTTCAGCACTAACCGCACTTACTATCGCCACAATTCAGACACGTCATGCAGCCATCTAATAGTACCAATGCTTTTGTTTGGCATTTAGTACATAGTTGCGCTTGTTCTGGAAAGTCACTATTTTCAGCAGTATCGGCAGAGTGTGCAGCTTCAAATTCTGCGCGTTTATCTGCTAGAAATTGCTTTTGGTGCGCATCAAATTCTAAGCTTTTTAACATGCCGATTTGCTTCATGTGTTGCTCAATCGCATGGCCTATTTCTGCGACTAATGACGGCATGTAAACGCCGCCTTTTTTGAAGTAGCCACCTTTAGGGTCAAACACGGCTTTTAACTCTTCTACCATAAAGGTGATATCGCCGCCTTTACGGAATACCGCTGAGATAACGCGTGTTAGCGCAAGTACCCATTGGAAGTGTTCCATGTTTTTAGAGTTAATGAACACTTCATAAGGACGGCGTTCTTCATGCTCTGTATCTTGGTTTAGAATCATGTCATTGATGGTAATGTACAAGGCATGTTCTGATTGCGGTGTTTTAATTTTATAGGTTGAGCCTAATAAAAGTTCTGGGCGCGAAACACTTTCGTTCATGCGCTCAATATTTAACTCTGCCGCTTCTTCGACCGTTGCTTTTTCTTCTTCTGGTTTGATAACTTTATAGCTAACAATTTTTTTGTCTATTTTTATAGTCATAATCTTAAATTAGAATTTTCCGTAATAGCCTTCTTTTAAGGCATCAAATAAATTAGCAGCAGTATGCGTTTCGCCATCGTATTCCACTTCTTCATTACCTTTTAGTTCGACCATATGCCCATCTTCTAAAGTAAATTGATAGCTGGTGTTTTCTAAATCAGATTCTTTAACTAAGACACCTTGGAAAACTTCAGGGTTAAAGCGGAAGGTAGTACATCCTTTTAAGCCTTTTTCGTAAGCGTATTGGTAGATATCTTTAAAATCTTCATAAGGGTAATCGGTCGGTACATTCGCCGTTTTAGAAATGGATGAATCTATCCAAACTTGTGCAGCGGCTTGTATATCGACATGTTGTTTTGGCGTGATGGCATCTGCAGTAACAAAATAATCTGGCAGTTGCTCATCGGACTTTTCGCTATATGGCATGGCTTTATCATTAATTAAAGCGCGGTAAGCCAGTAGCTCGAAAGAAAATACATTCACTTTTTCTTTGGTCTTTTTACCTTCACGAATAATATTTCGTGAGTAATGATGAGCAAAACTCGGCTCAATACCGTTACTAGCATTGTTGGCTAAGGAAAGTGAAATAGTCCCCGTTGGCGCGATTGAACTATGGTGTGTAAAACGTGCGCCGTGTTCAATTAAAGCCTCGACTAATTCAGGCTCAACTTCCGCGATTTTTTGCATATAGCGGCTGTATTTTGCATGTAATACTTTACCTGCAATTTTATCGCCCACTTTATAACCATCTTTTACCATTTCAGGACGCTTATGTAGCATCGATCCTGTGATGGTGTAGTTTTGGCTCAGTGCTGGTGCAACGCCTTTTTCTTTAGCTAATTCTAAAGCTTCTTTCCAGCCTTCAACCGCTAATACTTTAGTCACTTCATCGGTGAAGGCTAAGGATTGAGCTTCACCGTATGGCATGCCGAGCATGGTTAAAGTAGAGCCTAAACCCAAATAACCCATACCATGACGACGTTTAGAGGTAATTTCTTCACGTTGTTTTTCTAACGGTAGGCCATTTATTTCAACCACGTTATCTAACATACGCGTAAAAATGCGAATGGTTTTGCGGAATGCATCCCAGTTAAAGGCTGCTTGTGCAGTAAACGGTTTGTCTATGAATCGCGTTAGATTGATAGAACCAAGTAGGCATGATCCATAAGGCGGAAGCGGCTGCTCTCCGCATTGTCCTGTTACGATACCATTAAAAATAACAGTATTATGATCTGCTTGTGTGGTATCAAAAACTGCCTCTTTTCCTAGCAATTCTATGCTTGATATATCTGATAAAAAATTACATTTTTTTAATAATTTTTTATCCTGAACCCAGTTTTGGTACTTTTCATTTTTAGTATCACCTAGAAAGCCTATTTCCTGCATAAAAGACTCACGAGATTGTCCATCAATAATTAATTCGTAATTCGCTTTACAGGCGTAAGCTGCATGCCCCCCTTTTCCATTAGGTAACTCTCTTAGCCCGGCTTCCCTACGTTTTCTAATGCGGCAAAATACGCCAAAGTTACTTAATAATCCTTGGACATCTTTTAGCAATGCCGGATGAGAAGAGGCGAGCCGAATAGAGCATGACTTACTTTTTCCTGAGACATTAACCGTTCCATCTGCTTGAAATAGAGAAGATATATAGCCTTTAATGCAAGACTCAGTCCCTTGCCAAATAGCTTCAGGTACTTTTAATTTACTTTCTTTGTTAAATCCATAAAACTCAAGAACGCGCGCTAAGATAACTGAACGAATCGTAATCATATTTCGTTCAGGTACTGCTACGGCTGAAACTTGATATTGACGTGTGCGCTGTTGAGCAAGTTGTGTTGTGCTAATAAGGTGGTTAATATAGGTAACAAGCATTGGAGCAAATGAGCGATCCTCATTCCATAAATTAACCACGGCTGCTTGCTGATCTTTTCCACGATTAGTAAAGTGACCATCACCTGTAATAAAACCTAATAAAGCACCAAAATCATGGTCGCCTTGTTGGCCAAACTGCCCTTTACCTGACTGAATAAAAAGTTTATCGCCAATCGCTAGCTCATTAAGTTTTATTTTTCCACGTTGTGTATAAAAATCATGCCATTTAGTGGCTTTTATTTCATAGCCATCTTTTGTCGTTACCTTGTAAATTTCAGCTGAGCGCGCTGTCATAAAGGCAGGTTTTGCAGGGCGTGTTGTTGTGCCGAATTTATTTTCTTCTAAAGCACGTTGATCGACGGTAACATTTAAAGGTGTTTGGCTATTATAAAGCTCACCAATTTTAATCATGCCATGTTGAGTATGTAAGCGAGTATCCGCAGTAACACATGGATTAGTTGCGCGTATATCTTCACAAAACCAGTTGTTATTCATTTCGTTTACTTTATCGATAAGAATAAAGCCCGGCTCTGCATAGTCGTAAGTCGAGGACATGATGATGTCCCAAAGACGTTGTGCAGGAATGGTTTTAGAAATACGGCAAGCGACTAAACCATCTTCATTTTCTACATAACCTTCGGCATGCGGTAGATCGCGCCATAAAATAACTGAGCTATCAGTCAGGTCTAATTTATCTTCTTCAAGTTCCCGTTGCATAACTGGGAAAGAAAGTGGCCATGGTTTGTCGGCTTTGACAGCTTCGACAAATTCAGCGGTAATTAATAAAGAAAGGTTAAATTGGCGTAAACGGCCATCTTCACGTTTTACGCGAATGAAGTCGATCACATCAGGGTGGCCAATATCAAAGGTTGCCATTTGTGCGCCACGTCTTCCGCCTGCTGAAGAAACGGTGAAACACATTTTATCGTAGATATCCATGAAGGATAATGGGCCTGATGTATAAGCACCTGCGCCAGAGACGTACGCATCTTTTGGACGTAGTGTAGAAAATTCGTAACCGATACCGCAACCGGCTTTTAAGGTAAGCCCTGCTTCGTGTACTTTGCCTAAAATATCATCCATTGAATCTGCGATAGAACCAGAAACGGTACAGTTAATAGTAGAGGTTGCTGGTTTATGTGCTTGTGCGCCGGCATTAGAAATAATACGCCCGGCAGGAATGACACCTTGACGCAAAGCCCATAGAAATTCTTGGTAGTATTTGTCTTGTTTGGTTTTACCTTTTTCTACGGCAGATAAGGCTTTTGCTACACGCTGAAAGGTGTCGTCAATATTGCTATCAACGGCTTCGCCTGTTTTTGTTTTTAAACGGTATTTAGTATCCCAGATATCAACGGAGGCATCTTGTAGCGGAATTTCTATTTGTGGCTTATCTGTCATATGGGGTCCTGTTTGTGCGATGGCGGTACACTAGATAAAGTGAAATGCTGTGGTTATTTGAAATCTATTTTAACACAACATCTAGTGTTTTAAAAAACATAAACACACTATATAGGGGTTTTTGTTTTTTTAATATTTCTTAGCTAAAGGCGTTAATTATTAGCTATGTCACCGCTATATGTGGATTTTTTAATTACTTATTATCTTAAAAGCCCTCTCCAAAGAGACAAATACGACAGGATCGTATTTGCATTTACCCGTAGGGTGTTGAGCAGGGATAGCTCAACATGATTGGGTTGGGTGAGGGGAAATAGAAAGTATGTCATCAATCGCTGAAAATCATCATTTCGCAAGCTCCGTTTCCCCAGTTTTCAGCATATGAGGGCTTTATTTGAAATAATCTAACTTGACCAAAGCTGTATCAGTTATTTGTCTACCATAGAATGAATGCCATTCCAGTGCTTTGGTGGTTTTTGTAGTAATAATTTGCAGCGATTTATCAGTAGATGACTTGGGTTGTCGTGATGTATTGTTGCAAGGTTTTCTAACGCTAGACTAAAGTCTCCCGCTCGGTATAAGTTTAAGCCTTTTTGATAAGTATCCAATATTTTGAACATTAGCTCGGAAGTGTCTGACTGTCTCCCTACTAGCTCATAGATATTTTCACCTTGCTCTCGGCCTTTTACTATTACCGTATCTAGCTCCCTTATAACAAAGCCCGATATGGTGTCAGCGGTTTTTTTATCTATAATTATCTGTGTTCCATAGTGTTTATTTAAACCCTCAAGCCTAGAGCTATAGTTTACTTTATCACCTATACAAGTATAACTTCGTGCTGTTTCGGAGCCAATACTACCGACAATCATTTCCCCCGTAGCAATACCAATACGAATATGTATGTCGATACCCTCGTTCTTTTTCCATGCAGGTCTTAAATTAGTTAATATTTCTTGCATATTTAATGCACTTTCACAAGCCAACTGAGCATGGTCGTTTTTACAAACTTGTGGGCTCCAGAAAGCCATAATGGCATCACCGATAAATTTATCCAAGATACCTTTTTGCTGACTAATTTCATGAGTCATGGCGGTTAGGTATTCATTCAAAATTTTAACAAGTGTTTCTGCGGGTAATTTTTCACTAAATTTTGTGAAATCGGCAATGTCAGAAAATAAGATGCTTTGTTCTTTTCGTTCCCCGCCTAATTTAAGATTATCTGGTTGGCTCAGTAATTCAGAAACAATGGCTGGATCCACATAAGAGTTGAATGTTTTATGGATGCGTTCCTTTTCTTGCAGGCCATCGGCCATGATATTAAACGAGCGGGAAAGCTTGCCTATTTCATCTTTACTTTGATAATTAATGCGGTGTTGGTAATTACCTCGCTCAATCGCCAAAGTTCCTTTGGTAATAAGGCGTAAAGGGTGAGTTATATGACGTGAAATCCACAAAAATAATAAGGCGCCAATAAATAAAATCCCACTACCAATCATTAAAATCTGTAATTGTAACTGCTCAAATTTGGCTAAGGCGGAGTCCAAGTTTGAGCTAAGAATATATCCAGATTGCTGGTTTTCTGGATCAAAAAGAATCAGTTTACCTATATAGCGTTGATGGTCAAAATAAAACATACCTTGATTTTTAATAATCTGGCGGTTTTCATAAATTGATTGAGCTAAGTCTAAAGAGGTATTTTTTGCTACTATCTGGCTAGAAGTAAAGAATACAGTTTGAAATCCAGAGCTATTATTCAATAGCTTAGCTACCCAAGTATCATTGACTTTATTACTGACGATAATTAAACCGACGGCATAATCATCGATTAGGCTTTCTTTTAGTGGAATGAAATGGGTACTGTATAACCCGCCAGAAGTACTTATCATCTTAGAATCTTCCAAGCCTGAATCTAAGTGGTGTTCTATTTCAAATATTGATAAGTTATTATTTAAGGGTGACTGCAAGAGTTCATTTTTTGTATAAGTGGCCCTTATGGCAGGCTCATCATCAAGCATATAGACAAAATCAGCGTGAGTACCTTTGCCAATTTCGGCCGTAAATGGATAAAAATTATCTTTTATTTGAGATAAAAATGAGCGAAACTTTTGATCTGTGGTAATAATATGGCCTAAAGATTGAATGTGTTGCTGCTGGGCCTCTAGGTCATATTGAAATTTGTTTTGGGTTTTATTTAAATCATCAACGATTCGCTCAATTTCATGTTGTTCAGATTGCGTTCCAATAAGGTACAAGGTGGTAAATAATAAGGCTGCAACGGAAATAAAGAAGGTAAGGAATATCTTCAGGCTAAGGCTCATATACTTGACTCAACGGTAATAAAAGATGAAAAAATATACGTTTTCCCTATTATGGACTGCTTTAGTTGGTTTTTTCTTTTCTACTCAGTTATTAGCGGGCTCTATATCTGGTGAGGTTAACGCACCAAAGCGTGTAAAAAAAATGATCGTTTATCTTAGCAGAGAAACGCTAGCAAAGGAGCAACGGCCAGTACAAAAGCATGTAGTCTCTCAAAAAGATACACATTTCAGCCCTGCATTATGGATTATTAGTGTAGGTGATTCAATTGAATGGGCTAATGATGAAACTAAAGAAATCGACCATAATATATTTTCACTCAGTTCTTTAAAGCGTTTCGATTTAGGCTTGGGTGAAAAAGGCTCTAAACTTTCCCAAAGTTTTAATAAGAGTGGAATTTTAAATTATTATTGTTCTGTTCATAAAGAAATGGAAGGCAAACTGGTTATTCTTCCGAGCCAGCATTATCAGCTGTTAGAGAAATCGGCTGATTTTAAAATAGATAATTTACCCGAGGGGGAGTGGACATTGAATGTGCTTGTTTTCCACCGACGATATAAAGTAAAACCGATTAAGTTAACAATAGGTAAAGAGCTCATTCAAGGGATAAATCTGGAGGTCATAAAACGATGAATTATTTATCTCTCATTAGTCTTTTACTCTTGTCTGCTTGTGTTAAAACGCCTGATATTATTATTGATAAGGGAGCTGTTTATGGCGTTTTGTCTGCAGATTCTCATACGGCTATAAAGCAGAAAATGTTTGATGAGCAAGGTTCAACATCAGACTACAGTACTGGAAGCAAACGGGATAGTTCTCAACATAGCAGAGTTGATTATTCTCAGCTTGATGAGCTTTATGTGGGGTTGGTTCTGCCTGCCTATACAAAGCAGCAACATCTTCTAACTATTTATCCAGATAAAATACGACCGAGTTCTTTAGCCCTGTCACCAGGGGATGATCTGCTTATTAAGAATCAGAGTTCTCAGGCTCAGGATTTTTTTATTAGTGAAATAAATGGTGAGGGTTTTCAGAGTTTGTCTGTGATACAAGCAGGACAGAGTGCTATTTTTACGATTAAATTGGAAGGAGATTTAGAGTTACTTGCTGAATCGAATACTAAGGAAAGTGTTATTTTGTTTTCTAAGAAAAATATGTGGACTCAAAAAGTATCAAGCGGAGATCAGTACCAATTTGAGAATCTTACCCCGGGAGACTACCCATTAATCTTTTGGTATTGGCGCCTAGGTAAGATTGAACAAATAGTAACAATAAAGCAGCAAGAAAATGTGCGTATTGATACTGTATTAAGTGTTGATCGAATTATAGGTGGGCAGGCTAATTAGTTTATTAATTCACTCAGCTTAAGTGCAGAGAATTTTTTAATAACGGATAAGGTTTTTCACGCCGTAGAGATTGGTGAAACTCATGCGAAGGCTGAATGATTTTTGGCGAAGGTATTGCTTATAACAACTTATTTTAACTTCTCCCCACCTAACTCTCCTCCCGCAAGGGAGGGTTTTAAGAGCGGTTATTTTTCTATGCTTAACGGAGGCGAGTCTTAATTATTGGCTAAAACTCGAACTGTGCTGTGCCCACCGCCGACTTTATCGACCCTAATTTGTGTGCCTATGCGCTCTACTAAAGCAGGAACATGGGAGATGACTGCCACTTTCCGCCCGAGTGACTGTAAGGTGTCTAAACTAGCAATCGCTATATCGAGTGTTTCGGGGTCTAGGCTACCAAAGCCTTCATCGATAAATAATGATTCCACCTGCATCTTATTAGATGAGAGTGAGGCGAGACCTAAAGCGAGTGCAAGTGAGACTAAAAAGCTTTCGCCACCAGAAAGGCTATGCACACTACGAATTTCATCCGCCATATCTCTATCGATTACTTGTAGCTCCAAATCAGTGTTGTTGACGCGCTCTAAGGAATAGCGTTTGGCAAACTCTTGTAAGTGTTGGTTGGTGTAAGCCAATAAGGTTTCTAGGGTTAGACCTTGGGCAAAGACACGAAATTTCTGTCCGCTTTTTGAGCCGATCAAATCATTGAGGCTTTCCCACTCTTCCCAAATATGCGTTTGCTTATTCAGATCTTTAGTTAGCTCTTTTCCTGCTTTAAGTTTTTCATCATCGGAACGTAAAGAAAAGCTAATGCTGTCCTTTGTATTTTTGAGTGTTGTTTGCTCAATTTGTTGTTGCTGCAAGTTGGTTTGTAAATCAGATTTATCTTGTTTCGGCTGATTGATTTGATGCGTGTTAATGGCTTGTTGTTTTACAGCTAAAACAGTTTGAGTTTCTTGCTTGTTAGTCTTCAGTTTTTCTTGTTGATTTTTTTCTGCTATCAGCCAAGATTCCGATTTACTTAATAGTTCATTGAGGCTTATTAGGCTGATATTTTTTTTGTGTAGTGCGGCATTTAGTTCTTCTGTTATTTTTAGCTGATTTTTTGTGCGCCGGCTACTTTCAGTTTTCCAGTGTTTTATAGAGTGCTGTTGCGTTTTAATGTCTAAGTGATGCGCATTTAACTGAGCAATAGTATTTTGTTTTTCTAACTCGGCAACCTTAAGTTCGGCTTCTAGTTGTTGGGCAATTTCGATAGCGGGTTTTCCTGAGAAATAACTTTGCCTGTCTTGCGCTAATTTTTTATGTGCGGATAGGTGAGCTTGCAGCTCGGCATCTATTTTTTCCCAGCTATTAAAATGTTGCTGCCCTTCCGCTTCTGCTAGTTCTAATTTTTGATGAATTAAAACCAGCGAGGCTTCAGTTTCTTTTTTGCTTTGTTCGGCTTTCTGCCACTCTGAAACGGCGCTCTGTAAATTGTGAATGAATTGCGAGTCTTCAGTTAATGCGGTTTGCCAGTCGGTAATTAATGTTAGTGGTTCTGAGAGCGCGGTAATTAACTCTGCTTTGTTAAATGTTTCACGTGAAACATCCTTTTTAAGTGATTTTAGCAGCTGCGAGTCTAAAGTAATCTGTTGTTTAAGCTGAGTGATTTTCTCATTTTTCTGCTGATTTTGTTGCTGGCTATGCTCCAACTTATCACGTAAATCATTCCATTGTTTTTGTAAGGCCAGTGCGTGTGTTTCATTTTCTTGCGCACTTAGGTGGCGTAAGTTTAATTCAGACTGCTGCTGTTTTAAGTACTCAATTGATTGGGAGGGAATTGATGGAAGATGTAATGCATGTTGTTGTGAGGTTAATACATCTTGTCGTGAGAGGCAGGCAGCTAAATCACTATTGCATTGCGTGAGAAAACTGCCCTCTTTTGCTAACATTTTTATGTGATTATCTTTTTGTGCGCCTAGTTGCTGCACGCGCTTTTCTTGTTCAGCGAGTGGTTTTTGCAGTGGATTATTTATTTCTGCCCAAGGGTGATCTTCAGACCCACAAACAGAGCACGGTTCATTTTGCTGCAATGCACCGCGTAATTGTTTTACTGATTGAGTGTTTGCGCTCTGTAATAAGTGAAAGGCTTGTTGTGCTTCATTATATTGGCTGTTGATAATAGTTTGTTGAGCTTCAAGATCGCTGATAGTTTCTTGGTGCTGTTGTCGGTTGTGTTGCAATGCAGCTAAATTATCTTGTTCTTGTTTTAGGTGGTTTGATAAAGCAAAGAAATGTTCGGCAGAGAGTAAGGCTGTATCGGTTGCCTGCTTTTCTTGCTCTATTGCAATGCGTTGTTGATGGCAACTCTCTAAAGAATTTTCTTTGTAATTTAACTCTAATTGATGAGCTGATTCTTGTAGTGCATTATGTTTTTCAGTAGATTCAGCAATATGGATATTAAGCTGTTTAAGTTCTATTTTGTTATTTTGACTATCCGCTGCAAGCTGATCTTGTTGGGCCTTATATCTTTTTAACACTTGTTGGTTGGTGGCTAAATTTTTAAGGTCATTTTTCCAGCGCCCCCATTCATTAATCAGTGGTGATATTTGTGCATGCTGTTCTTGCCATGCTGTATACGTATGGCATTTTTTAGTAAGGGTATGGGTTTGTTTTTGTAATGTAGCAACTGTTACTTGGCTGGTTTTCCATTGTGATTTTTGCTGTGCAGACTCACTTTTAAGTTGGCTATTACGCTGCGAACTTTCATGAAGCTGGCTATCTAAAATTTGCGCTTGCGTTAAAAGTGGCTGTGCTTCTTGTTGAGATTTTTGTTTGAGACTAAAAAAATCATCCGCCGATTTTGTGCGTGCTTCTAACTCAGGTAAAGCTTCATTTGCATCGTGCAATAATTGCTTGTGCTGAGAGAGTTCATCATTCGCTTTTGTGCAATCCTCAGTGAGCTGTTCTTGTTGCTGCAATAACGGGCGTAATATTTGAACGTCATCAATCTGTTTTAATAACAGGCGATGCTCAAATTGGTCATTCCATGTCGCGATTGCTTGTGTATTTTGCTGCTGTAATTGCGTTAGTTCTTGTTGTAATTCAGCTTGAGTTTTGTGCCAAGTAAGATGCTGCTCTGTTTGTTTAATGGCAGAGTTCAGTTGTTGTTGTTCAGCATTGAGCGTGACATTTTGTTCTTCTAGCGCCCTTCTCTCTTCTTCCGATAAAGGGATTTTGTCGCTGAGTTTTTCTTTTAATTTGTCGCAGACTTGTTTTTCTTTGCTGGCACGATCAAAGGCAGCAATCGATAATTGACTGTATATACTCGTGCCCGTCATTTTTTCTAATAGACTAGAGCGCTCATCTTTTTTAGCTTTTAGAAAAGCGGCAAAGTCGCCTTGGGCTAATAAAACAGAACGTCTAAACTGGTCAAAACTTAAGCCAATTTTTTCAACAATGGCTTCTAAGGTTTCGGTTTTTTTATGACCAATGACTTCTTGTGATGGTAGTTGAGTTAGCGTTATTTTTTGCGCTTGCAGGCGGCCGTTTATTTTATTGCGCGCGCGGCTGATTTCCCAACGCGAACGATATTGTTGTTTATCACAGCCAATGAAATCAACTTCGGCATAAGCGGATGCCGTACCGCGTCTTAAAATTGAGCTAACATCATGGCTACTAATTCGGGTGTTTTCATCTTCATCTTTATGGCCAATGCTAACGCCCGTTCCTTTTGGAAGGCGTGGCATTTTGTCATATAAAGCGAGACAAAGTGCATCTAATAAAGTGCTTTTTCCTGCGCCAGTTTGCCCTGTTATGGCAAATAATCCGGCATGTTTTAGTGGGCCTTCTTCGAGGAGTATTTCAAATTCATTGGCTAAGCTGGCTAAATTTTTACCACGGATTGCTAGTATTTTCATGAGTCATCACCTTGTAGGTTTTCTTGTAATTCATGAAAGTGTGCTAATAATTTAGCAGGCGTATCGGTGTTATATTTATCTTGGTAACAGCGTTGAAAAACATGTTCGGGTTGTAAATCTTCTAAGCGCTGTTCTTGTATGCCATCCGCTAGACCACGATTTTTTCCTGCGTAAGCGGTGCTGATTTTTAATAAACGCAAAGGCAGTTCGGCAATCGCTTCTTCTATTTTTGGGCGCAAACTTGGTTCGTGTTTCTCAAGTGATATGCGTAGCTCTAAAAGTGGCTGTTGTTGTTTGGGTAAGTCTGCGTTTAATTCGAGTTGTTGTAATTGCGTAATCGCGCTGTCTAAATCACAAAAATTACTAGAATTGGGGATGCGCAAAATATCAACACTGCGTGGAATATTGATGGATTTAATAATGACACTTTTGTCAGCTTGGCAATCAACTTGTAAGAGTTGATGTTGATAGTGCTTTTCATCAAATGATAAAGGAATGGGAGAGCCGCTGTAACGGATGTTATCGTGATCGCCTACACTTTGTGCGCAGTGTAAATGACCTAATGCAGTGTAGCTAATCTCACCAGGAAATAAATCAACGGGGAGAGCGTGTTGATTACCACCGAGTATTTTTCTCTCACTCAGCTCCGATAAGTTACCGCCGACCATATAACAATGCCCGGTTAATAATAAGGCTTCATTGTTAGAGGCTTTGCTTTTTAATGCCTCTATTAGTTCTGTGTAACGTAATTTTACGCTGTTAATTAAGCCATCATTTTCGCTTGTTTGTAGCGGCAAATCTGAATGACGCAAAAAAGGCATGGCACCACACCATGCGCTTATTTCATTTTGTTTATTATGTAATGGAATAATGAGTCGTTGCCAATCGATACTGCCATCACTATTTTTTTGAATGCCACCGACAACAGAAACACCGAGTGATTTTAATAAGCTGGCAGGCGCATCTAAGCGAGCTGCGGAATCATGATTTCCGCCAATTAAAATAATATCTATTTGTGGGTTTTCACTGCGTGCTTGGACTAAAAAATCATAAAGCTGTGTCTGTGCACTTGCGGGTGGGTTAGCGGTATCAAAAATATCGCCAGCCACAATTAGTACATCCGCTTGAGTTTCTTTTAATTGTTGCAGCAAAAATGCTAAGAATTGTTGGTGTTCATAATGACGAGAAATACCATGTAAATAATGGCCTAAATGCCAGTCAGCTGTATGAATAATTCTTAGCATATGAGTGCCGATGATAGCGTTAATTAAGTGGGAGTTATTTAGTTTATATGGCTTTACTTTTAAGCGGGTGCAAAAATAAGTAGAATGGGCAAAGGGGATTTACCCCGTGCCCATCATGATTATGGGGAGTAAAGATGGGCACGTCGTCCCCTCTTTTTCCATCCTACAAAATTTTCTACTTACTTGTCGCGGCTTAAGTGGGGTGCCGTTTATACTTGCCTTACTCGAAAAGTACGACCTTTTATTTTTCCATTGGCAATGCGGTTGAGGGCTGTTTTAATTAGCTCGCGTTTGATTGCAATATACGCCCAGTTATCCATGAGTTGGATTTTTCCCACGTCTTTACCTTCTAGTCCATGCTCACCTGTGAGTGCGCCCAAGATATCGCCTGCGCGTACTTTTTGTTTTTTTCCGCCGTCAATACGCAATGTTGCCATTGGGGCTTGCATCGGTTCAAAATTTAATTCGCTACGATCGGGTAGATTTTCTGAGCTAATTGTCATTCCTAAGTAGCCTTCTAATACCTCGACTTTGAAACTTTCTTGAGGGCTGATTAATGAGCAGGCGATTCCTTTATTGCCTGCGCGGCCAGTACGACCAATGCGATGTAAATGTTGTTCAGGATCGTGAGCGATATGATAGTTGAAAACTGCATCTAAGGAATCAATGTCTAAACCGCGTGCGGCAACATCGGTGGCAACTAAAATAGAGGCGCTTTTGTTGGCAAATCGCAATAAGGCTTGATCACGATCAACTTGCTCTAAATCGCCGTGTATCGCTAAGGCATCAAAGCCATCAGCGATTAAGCCTTCGGCAACTTCTTTGGTTTCTATTTTTGTATTACAGAAAATAACCGTTGATTCAGGGCGGTGATGCAATAGTAATAACTGGACAGCATTGAGTCTTTGATCATCTTTTACATTATAAAAATGTTGTTCAATACTGGAGTTGTCGTGTGTCGATTCGACTTTTACCATGACTGGGTTTTGCATGATACGTTTAGCGATCGATTTAATTTGCGCTGGAAATGTCGCGCTAAATAATAGTGTTTGACGCTGCTCTTTAGGCGCTTGCTCAATAATGTTTTCTATCGATTCCTGAAATCCCATGTCTAACATACGATCTGCTTCATCTAAAATAAGGGTGTCTACATTTTCTAAGCGTAAAGTACCTTTGCGCAAATGGTCTTCAATTCTTCCGGGTGTACCGACGATAATATGTGCGCCATGTTCTAATGAGCCTATTTGTGGGCCAAAAGAAGCACCGCCGCAGAGCGTTAATATTTTAATGTTATGTATGCCGCGCGCTAATCGACGAATTTCTTTAGACACTTGTTCGGCTAATTCTCGCGTTGGGCATAACACCAGTGTTTGAATGCGGAAACGCTTTACATCAAGCTTATTTAATAATCCTAAGCCGAAGGCTGCAGTTTTTCCTGAGCCTGTTTGACCTTGCCCAATGACATCTTTACCTTCCAGTATTGGCGGTAAGCTTTGTGCTTGGATGGGGGTCATTTGTGTGTAATTTAGTGTTGCTAAATTTTTTAGTAAATCAGCGTGTAGGTTTAGTGATGAAAAATCAGTAGTACTCAAGAGAGTGATCCTTATTGTATTTGCTTATGAATGTTTCACGTGAAACATTCATTTAAATGGGTGCTCATGAGTATAAAAATAAACAATGAACTTAGTTGTTTGAAACTGTAACACCTAGGGTAGAAATAACAAAGCCCAATTAGAATGTTCCACGTGAAACATTCTAATTGGGCTTTGTTGCTAGGGATGATTAGCTTAATTTAATAATAATCGTGCGCAAACGGTGTTGCCAGACCCGCTATAAGTAACGTCAGAAAAACTTAATTTATTAGCGACGGCAATGCCCCGGCCGTGAGTATCCATAATGCGGGATGGATCAAAATCCATATAAGTTTTCCAATCAAACCCCGGACCTTGGTCAATAATGGTAATTTCAATTTGCGTATTAGTTGCTACAAAACTAACGGTAACAGTTTTATCAGCATTTTCTGCTAAAGCAAGGCGGCGACTGACTTCTTCACTCCAGGTACCGCTTTCGTTTAAGGCAGATTTTTCAGCATAAGTAATGCCTAAGTTACCATGCTCAACCGCATTAAGCATGAGTTCTGTTAAGCCTACAATAACAATAGAGGGGTCAGGAAATGCCTTGCTGAGTAATGAGGCTAAATTACGCGCATGATCAATAGTGGTGAATTCAAAGTCGGCATGACGGAATAGAGGAGCTGCTTGCTCACTCTTACTTAAGTTGGACATGACTTCTCGATAAAACAGTCGTTCCTCTACTGCTGTATTTATAATGGAAAGTAAGCTGTCTTTATCAAAAGGTTTTGTTAAATAGTAATGAGCGCCGGCTTCTAAAATTTCGGCAATATCCGCTTGGCTGGTATTTTCTGTTTGAAAAATAACTGGGCAATGGCTTAATACATCATGCTGTTTTATTTTTAATAGCACTTCCATGCCATTCATGAGAGGCATTATTCTATCAAGGATAATAATGTCAAAGCTGTAAGGATTTGCTTCCAGCATGTCGAGTGCGATTTGACCACTTGATGCGGTACTTAATTTATAGCGGTCTTCATTTTTTAGTAGTTTAACAATGATTTCTATATTAGACGGATCATCATCAACAATTAAAATATGGGGTAAATCGCTCATCCTAACTTCCTTTTTGACGTCTGTTAGATAATAAAAGTAGTATGTTTAATTTTAGCGTATTGTTTGAGTAGCGTGGAAAATAAAAGTGATTTTAGTGCATTGCTGCCGATAAATTCCACATAGGTAAAAAGATGCCTAAGGCTAAAACCAAAACCATGATGCCAACAATAACTAATAAAAAAGGTTCGATAACACTGGCGAGGTTTTTTAGTTCTGCATCGACTTCTGTTTCATAAAAATCGGCAGCTTCTAATAACATAGTACTAATATCACCGGTTTCTTCGCCGACCATAATCATTTGTACAACCAGCGGAGTAAATAAACCAACACTCATTGCCATGCGGCTAATGCTATCGCCCTTTTCTATACCGATACGCATCTTGTTGAGTTTTGAACCGATATATTGATTGCCGATAGCACCGGAGACTACGCTGATTCCTTGAATGATAGGAACGCCTGCGCTTAAAATCATCGCAAATGAACGTGAAAATCGCTCCATGCTTGCGCGCTGGATAATACTGCCCACGCCGGGAATTCTTAATATAAGCCGGTCCTTAGTCATTAATCCATCTGCTGTTTGAAAGTATTGTCTTAAGCCATAAAAGCCAATGACTAAGACGCCGGCAATATAAGGCCAAAACTCAACCGTAAAATCAGAGATATTAATGAGTGCTTTTGTTTGCCAAGGTAACTCTGCGCCCATTTTATCAAACACACCTTTAAAGGCTGGGATGACATAAATATTGACGATCATCATGGCGATGCTGATCGCAATAAGAACCATAGTAGGATATTGCAATGCGGATTTTATACGACTTTGTGTTTCTTTTTCACGCGTTAGGTAATCAGAAATTTGTAAAAAACCTTGGTCTAATGAACCGGTACTCTCCCCTACTTTGATCACATTAAGAAATAAAGAGGAAAATATTTTTGGATGCTGTTCCATCGCTTGCCCCATCGTTAAACCACTTTCTAGTGAGACGGAGATATCTGAAAGTGCGGCAGATAAAGCTTTGTTACGCGTCGATTCAATCAAGCTATGAATGGCTCTAATAATGGGGACGCCCGCCTTAGTCAAACTATACATTTGGCGACTGAAGAGAATTAAATCATCAAGTTTAAGGCTTCTTAAGTCCTGCCATTTATTAAATTGTTCCAGCAGGTCAGTGTCAGGCGTAAATTCGCTAATACTGACAGGATTCATTTCTTGAGCAATTAACATGCGCGCAATATCTCTGGGCGAGTTTGCTTCGAGGCTGGCTTCAATTAAGTGACCGTTCTTATCGCGTGCTTTGTATTTATAGTTGGCCAATTTTAGACCCCAGAGCCTGTAATTCGAATGACTTCATCTAAGGTGGTAACCCCCTCTTTTACGAAATCTAATGCACTTTCGGTAAAAGGTCTAAAGCTAGGCGTGTTTTTAGCTGCAGTGATAAAGGCTGCTGAATCACTACGGCGTAATGCATCCAAAGAGTCAGGCGACATTTCTAATAACTCATAAACACCGATTCGGCCTTTATAGCCTGTGCTATTACATTGCTGACAGCCTGAGCCCGCTTTGAAATTGAAATCTGATGCGCTCATTGTCGGGAATGCACTTTCTAGCCAGAGTTTTTGATGCTCATCAATATCGGTTTCAGCTGCGCAATTTGCACAAACACGCCTCACCAACCTTTGCGCCACAATAACTTGTAAGGCACTGGCTAGAATATAACCTTGTACACCCATATCGATTAAGCGAGTTGCGGTTTCTACTGCACCATTGGTATGCAAGGTAGAGAATACTAAATGACCGGTAATTGCAGCACGAATCGCAATTTCTGCGGTTTCAGTATCACGCATCTCCCCCACTAAAATAACATCAGGATCTTGCCTTAATGCGGAGCGTAAAACGCTAGCAAAGGTAAAACCGATTTTTTCATTCACTTGTGATTGGTTAATACGTGGCAGGTTATATTCCACCGGATCTTCTGCAGTAATGATTTTCGTATCCGGTTTATTCACTTCGCTGAGTGCTGAATACAGTGTTGTGGTTTTACCACTTCCTGTTGGGCCAGTGACTAATATAAGCCCATGCGGATTACGAATGTGCTTTCTAAAACGGTTGAGCATCTCTTCAGGAATACCAAGTTTGTCGAGATTTAATAAGCCTTGAGAATGGTCAAGTAAACGCATAACAATCGATTCGCCATGCGAAACCGGTAAAGTTGATAAACGAATATCAAGGGTTTTACCTTTTACACGAATGGTAAATCGTCCATCTTGTGGTAAGCGTTTTTCGGAAATATTGAGGCTGGCCATCAGCTTTAAACGTACGACTAAAGCAGATGCAATTTTTACTTCGTTTAAAACTTGTTCGCTTAAAATGCCATCAATACGTTGTCGGATGCGTAATACTTTTTCATCGGGTTCAATGTGAATATCTGATGCATTCATCAATGCGGCATCGTCAAAAATGGATTGTAATAGTTTAACAACCGGCGCTTCAGCGACTTCGTTTGATGTAATCAGCGAGTTAAAGTCAAAATCATTATCGGCTAACTCATCATCGAGCTTTTCTGCAAGCGCACTAATTTCCCCAGTTTTACGATAGCATTTATCAATAATAGCTAATAAATCTGCTTCTTTGACGACGGCTTGGCGGATACGTTTATTGAGGATGCGCGTGAGTTCATCTAAGGCAAGTAAATCGGTTGGGTCAGCCATTGCAATGAGTACATCGTGCTCATTTTTTTCTAATAATAAAACACGAAAACGGCGCGCTAAATTTTCAGGTAAAGACGTGGTGACTTTATCGTCGCGCTTATATTGCTTAATGTCTAATAAAGGGATTTGTAACTGTCTAGAAAGAAAATTAAGTAATTCCGTTTCGGTAATTAAATTGAGATCAATTAGGGTGTGGCCTAATTTTCGCCCGGTTTTCTTTTGTGCTGCCAAGGCGCTCATTAGCTGATCAAAAGTGATCAGTTTGTTTTGTACGAGTAAATCACCAATACGAATTTTCTTTTTAGGTTCCATAATTTTTTCTTAATTAAGTTGGCTTATTCTTTGATTAATATAGCTCACTATACTGGGTTTGAGTGATTTTTTATTCAGTGCTTGTTGGTAAGCTGTGACGGCATGTGTTGCTTGATTAAGTTTCTCATAGGCCATTGCTAAACCCAGCCAATATTCAGCTTTTTGCGGATTAATGATTAATAGCTTTTGATAGATAGTAGATGAGTTTTGCGCATCATTAGCTTGCTGGTAACTTGCCGCTAACAAGCTTAAAAATGTTTCATCCTGGGTAGTTGCGGGATTGATGCTTAATAAGGTATTTAATGCATTTGTTGTTTGCTGGGTTTGTAAATAAAGCTGTGCCAGTATATTAGTTAAGGCAATGTTTCTAGGTAGCTGGGTTAAGCTTTTTTGTAAAGAAAAGATGGCTCGATCAGTTGCCCCCTGCTGTAACCAATTATTCGCCAGTAATAAATGTGCTGGAAAATGTTTGGAGTCTAATTGCAGGGTTTTTTCTAGCAAGCTCTGTTGTGTGGATAAGTCTTGGCTTTTCTTGGCTCGTGTAAAATAAATTGCAGCAGTGCTAGGTTTACTTTTAATAACAGTGGTTATTCTATTTGTTTTTTGAGTCTTAGGTTTAGGTGCAGCTATTTTTGTGGGTGTTATGGCGGGTGTTGGCTTGATCGCTATAACGGGTATTTCTTGCGGTTTTTCTTCTGGCTTAGAGGTTGTTGTTTTTGTTGCTACGTGCTTTTGCGCTGAAGGCGTTGCCACGACTATTGGTTTTATCTGAGTATTAGTTTGCGATGCGAGTGGTGCGGGTTGTTTGCTTATAAAACGATAGGATACATAAATAGAAGCAAGCACTAAAATACTGATTAGAATAATGAGGGTAGCATTTTTTTTAGGGGCGGGTTTAGCTGGTTTAAGCTGATCGAGTAAGTCAGTATTTTGTAAATTAGCCGGCTGCTCAGCATTACGCTTTTCTAAATCTTGTAGTACTTGATTAAGTAAACTCATGGTAAAAAACTAACCTTAATAACCAATAAGCTAAAGCTGAATGCAAATAAAAACAGCAAACTTTTTCTGCACTCTAAAGGGTGAAAACGTCGTGCGGTATCTTCGGTATCGCGAGCGGCCAAATGGACTTGTTTGAAGCCTATTTTATAAATTCCAGAGCCGTAAGCAGAGAGTAAGGCTTTATGGCTGAGTATATTGATTAAGCGAGGCGTACCACGGCTGTAAAAGTGCAGTGCATAATAGGAAAGAGGCGAGAATAAGTGCTTTATTTTAAGCTGTGCGATGCTTAATCGGTGGCTAACGTAAGTGCTAACATCTAAGCGAGAAAGTCTTTTTAAAGTATAGCTAAAGCTAATGCGTTGCCGTAATTGGCGTATCGCTTTTTTCTGTAAAATTTCATCGAGCTCGGCTTGGCCAAATAATACAATTTGTAATAATTTTTGTTTTTCCGTCTCTAGATTGCTGAGTAACCTAAGCGCTTCTAAGGTTTCTAATGACATGGCTTGCGCTTCATCAATAATTAATACCGGCTGCTGTTGATTCGCTGCAGCATTCAATAGAAACTGGTTAATCTGTTGCAACATTTTGCTTTGCCCTGCATTTCTTGCATAGCTAATACCAAATTCATCGGCAATAGCCATGCGTAATCCCGCAGGTGTTAAATGCGGGTTGGGGATATAAGCGGTGATAAATGGTGTGCTTAATTCATTGAGTAGCTTTCTGCATAACAATGTTTTTCCTGTGCCTACATCGCCGGTTATCTTTATAAAACCTTCGCCATTATGTAGCGCAATTAACAGCACATTAAATGCTTCGGTGTGGCTGGGAAGCTCACAATAAAATTGGGTATCTGGCGTTAAATTAAAGGGCAGTTCAGTTAAGCCGAAATGAGCAAGATACATAGGAAAATTAATGTCGTATAAATAGATTGGTCGCTAAGTGAGTTACATTGAAGTAAACCACTTAGCTCAAACTGCGCTACTGCCATAAAGGAAAGCTTTGTAATTGTTTGAGTTCTTTTTTGCTATTATCTCGGTAAGGAGCCCAGTCTAAATCTGATTTAATAATAGTTGTTTTTAGTAAAATAATTAATTCAGACTTTCTAGCCTTTCTTGCATCAACTCTAAATAAATAACCAAAATAAGGAATCTCAGATAGAAGTGGCAGCCCTTCCTTGTAATCTACCGTGGTTTCTTGCATTAAGCCGCCAATAACAACAATTTGACCATTTTCAGCTTTAACAACACTATCAGACTCACGAACAGCATTCAGTGCCATCGGTAATGAGCCATCTTCACCATTAATGGTGAATTCTTTCGTCTGGCTTTCTACGCGTGTTACTGAGGGGTGGATATGTAAGGATATTTCATCTTGGTCATTGATTTGTGGTGTGACATCTAAAGATATTCCTGAAAAAAACTGTGTCCATGTGATGTCTGGATTGCTAATCGTACTAGAGCCGGTAGAGACGGTATTTGATGAAACATTGGTAATAAAATATTCATCATTACCTACCTTAATAATTGCTTTTTGATTATTGAGTGTCGATATTCTAGGGCTAGATAAAATGTTGGTTTTTCCTTGAGATTGCATTAAATCAAGAAAGGTTGAGAAATCAGTATCAGAAGCGAGAGGAATAGCGGTAGGTACGCCCCGCATTAGGTTAGGGCCATATATTTTAACGGCTTCTTTAGCTACATCTTCCCAATGCACACCGGCTTGGTGACTTTCATTGAGTATGACTTCAATGATTTTTGCTTCAATAATAACTTCGCGGCTTAATTGTTTTTGAGTAATATCTATAAACTGCTCTACTTCTCTAAGCTGCATGGGTTTGGCGCGCACTACAACCGTACCTGTCTGGCGATTGATAACAACAGTAGCTTGTGGGTCGATGGAAATAATTGATTTAACAGCAGCTTCTGTTTCGTGCCAAAAATCAGATTGTGATTTGGTGGTAATCCAGCTACCTGACGATTGCTTAGATGAATCGTTACTGCTCTCTGAACTTGAGTCGCTATTGCTGTTTTCGGAATCAGAAATTTGTCCTGATGTAACGCGCGTATCAGACTGCCCTCCCCTAGTTAAATCTAAGCGATTAATTTTAAAAACACGGGTTTGAATGGTAGAGGGATAAACAATATAACCAATCTCAGACTTTTTGAAATCATAACCATACACTTTTTGTACAGCAGACATCACTTGCGCAATGGAAACATTTTTTAAGTTTAATGAAATCGTACCTGCAACTTCTGGATGAACAATCATGTTTTCATCGGTACCACTGACTAAGCCCATAAAAAACTCGCGGGCATTAATCTCATGCAAGGAAATATCAAACTTAGCTTCGCCTGCCGGCTGCTTGTTATTAAGCAGTGTTTGATTGAGATCAGGAAGTAAAGCCGAGGTGATTTCCGGCGGTGGCGTATGTGGCTTAGCGGTTACTTTAGCTTTAGGTGTACTGCTAAATGCTTTATCAATCGTTTCATCTTGCCCTGTTGGAATAGTAGAGCAGGAAATAAGAAGCGGTAAAAATGCGAGTAAACTGGCTTTATTCATTATGTGAGTTCTTCGGTAAATAGACTTGTTTCTTCTTAAACGGCGTGAAGAGATAAAGCGTTTGCTTAATGCCCTTAGACCGGACTTTTACGGAATTTTCCAGAATCTTTAAAATTCTAACAGAGGACAAAATGACCTGCCCTTCTTTTGCAGTTACGCCGTTAATCGTAGCGCGCTTATTAGCGCCAAAATAAATAGCCGAGAGTTGCAAGCCGACTTCTGGCGTGAAGTTAATACTCGATGTATTTAGGCTGGGTGGTTTTGTGGGGTCCTTTAATACGGCAATGCTATTGCCGCTAAATAAAAAGCATAAAACTAAGGCCAGAGAGCGATTATAAGCCAAGCCAGTTCTCCTCAAAGCTTAAGGTGTATATCTGAAATGTTGTTTCAGCCGTAGGAAAGTCTTTTACTTGGTAGTTTATATTATCCCAGTTAAAGCGCCATGTAAGCGATTCAAGTGATTGCAAATAGTTGAGTGTATCAAAGAAATTGCCTTGGATAGTAATGCTTAAACCGTGACGGAAAATCCACGATTTTTGCTGCCCTAATGTGGATAAATCAGTCACGGGTAAGGTTTCTAAATTAACTAAGGTTAAGCGTTTATTTTTTTGCAGCATTTGTTGCAATGCTTGCGCCATCGATTGGGCAGAAACAAAGCGTTTACTACCAATATCTAATTGCTGTTTCAGTGTTGTTAATTGTTGATTAATTTCGGCTAACTTATGCTTATTTACCGTATTAGGGTCTATTTTTCCATTGGCCTCAATCTGAACAGCGGCCATTTCTTGTGCAGAAAGCTCTATTTTTAAGCTAGATAGTTCAGCGGATAGCTTGTTTTTTTGTTGAGCAAGGGGTTGATAAACAAGCGCATCCCAAGCGCCCCAAATAATACAAATAGCAGTTAGCAATAGGATCAGCTTTTCGCGAGAGCTCGTTGCGTTAAAACGAGTTAAAAGAGATTGGTTCACGATTTATCTCCTTCTGCTTCATCGCTGGTACTGATAATAAAATCTGTTCTATTGCTAGGCTCTTCCGCTTGTTTCATTTGTAATTTAACAAAAACTTTGCCTTGGAAAATGGCTTCACTTTGTAATTTTTGTAATAAAATGGGGAGGTTTTGGGGAGTATAAGTACTGCCACTAAAGCGTAGGTTTTTAGTTTGGACATCAATCACTATATTGCTTAGCCATAAGTTGGGTAGTGTTTGTCTAGCAAAGGCAGATAAGTAGCGTGAAAAGCCTTGAGTTTGGTCGGAGGTTTTATCGGTTAATAAGCGGATAATACGCTCCAGACTGGTTTGCATGTCTTGTGATTGCGTGATTTTTTTGGCTAATAAAGTATTGATTTGTTTTCTAGGGTACTGAACTTGTAATAGTTGTACTTTGGTTTGTGCTTGTAGTAGTTTTTGGCGGGTCTCGGTGATTTCTGCTTGGGTGCTATTAATACCGAATAGCAATGTAGCGCTGAAGATAGCAAGTATAATGACTAATGCGATCAAGCCATACAGATAGTTGAGAATAGCCGGTTGTTGTCGCCCTGCTATTAAATCAGCATGAAATAAATTAACCTGTTGTTTCATAGAGACTCTTCAGTGTAGTGGCGTAAAGTAGCACCAATCACTGTAGCGCAGTGAGACTGGGTGTTATCGTCTAAAGCAATATCACAATCGATAATGGTAGCCAAATCTAAAACGCGTGCAGTAATGCCATAATTATTATTTAAGAAATTTAATAAGCCCTGTGTGTTTTCAGGTAATGGCAGTACGGCTAGTTCGGAGCTGGGAGGTAAATTATAAATATGCTCTACGTGATCTATAGAGCGTTGAATTTCTAATGCTAAACCACTTTGCTCTAAATTAACTTGTTCATCACTTAACATCACCTCATTTAAACCTAAGCGGTTATAACCTGATGCTACTTTACGATTAAGATAAATGGTATTTTGTTTGTCTATAATGATATGTCCCGTTACTTTTTCTAAATGTAACACGGCAATCCCACGGTCATTTTCAGGTAATAATGACGCTAAATTCCTTAGTGCCATTTCTTGGGTGTCAATAGTAGTGGGGGTTAATCCGCAATTAAGGCATAAGTCCACAAGCGGCTGTACTGTTGCTTTAGGCGCTGCAACGACTTCAATCATTACCTTACTATTTGCCCGTTCAGATTTTGGCATGTTGTAGTAATCAATTAATGCATCCTCAGCAAAATCGATTAGTTCATTAATTTTCCAGCGTATTGCTTCGAGCATTTCATCATCAGCTACCGGTGGGGCTTCTAATGAAATTAGCCGGTAATCTTCGGTCGCAAGCACTAAATGGCATTCGTATTGATCAAGCTTATGCTTTTCAGTGAGGTCTTTGAGGGTTTCATACTTTTTATTACTAGGAATAAATTCACAATAGCGGACGGAGTGCTCTGCAGTGTCTTTGGAAATAGCAATCGCAATGCCATCTGCTGTGAAACTTAAGGCAACTACTCCAAGCTTAGATTTTTTCTTAGTAAATAATGATCTAAATCGCTGCACTGTTTATATTCCTATATAGGGAACTTGTTATTTTATAGTAAATGGATTGAAAGACAATGCGTTATATAATATGCCTGAAGCGATTGCATTAAGTTAATTAGCAATCGAAATTTCAACACTTCGTGAAATATAATCAGGGCTACTATAAGTAGCAAAAGTGCTGATACTATTTATTTTATAAACGTTAATATTGTCCAGCCCTTCTGAATAAATAGTGTTACTACAGGTTAAAGAAACGCTGAAGCCTTCAAGGCCGGTAAAGCTTAAAGGCGATGCAGCAATGACATTAGCACAGTTACCGCCGGCAACAATGCGTGCTACTGACCATTCTGCCCCTGCCCTTGCCGCTTGATATGCTCGGGCACCTTGAATGGCATAAGTCGAGGTAGCATTCTGCACACCGCTTAGCTTCACCATGTAAGCGCCCAATAGGCTTAAAACCACTAAAATAAAAATAGCCATCACGATGGAAAATCCTTGTTGTTTTTTCATGGCATATTATCTACATGGACTTGGTGAATGAGCTTGGCAGATTCCCCTGCTTTATCGGTTAATTCTATTTTTAAGGTGACTAAGCCAGCTCTTGTTGCTGAGCCGGCGGTATAAGTAAATGCGCAACTTAAAAGGCTTGCTTTGGCTTGCAGTTTAAAGGTGCTTGGTAATACTGTAAGGGTGTTGATAGCATAAGCTGAATAACGTCTTAACTCTCCATCTATGCATTGATAAGTAATAGGCATATCAACAATAAAGAAGCGTTGCTGCGGTGATTGTAACGGGAATTTTTTAGCCGGTTGCAGAGCAATGGTATTTAACGTGGAGGTATTGCGGATGCTAGCAAGGTTATCTTGCGCATAAGCATTTGCACCGGTGCTGCCCAAGTTGTAGATGGCTAGGTACCCGCTCGGAACCTCGTGTAACGTACTTAAAACATCAAAGCTAGTATCGGCACTATTAAATTTTAAAATATCACCTGAACCATCAGCCGCTAATTTTGCACGATAACGCCCTCCATCGGTCGTGTGTAATAATTCTAGCGTTGTACCGCCACCCGTAATGCGTAAGCTGTTCGGTAATGCTTTGCGAATATCACGCTGCATACGACGTAAAGCCATTTCAGCATTATCGACTAAACGCGTACGGCGTTCTAAATCTAAATAACTTTTAACCGGTAAAGTAATAATATCGGTTGTCATTGCAGCAAGAAATCCCACCAAAACAATCACAATGATTAATTCAATTAAGGTGAATCCAGCACTGATTTTTTTAGTGATTGATAACTTAGATGGCGGCGATAGTATCAGCATTTAATAACTCGTTTTATAGCCAATTAGCTTTAAACTGAACCCAGAGTTGGCGACCTTAACGGTGATTTGTTTAGCACTAATGCTATCAGTCAATGTTCTGGGAGTGACGGTTACAGTAACGGTGTAACTTGTCAGCGTGCTGACTGCTGTCCCTAGTTGATTTTGTACGCCAATGTCGTTTAAGCCATGATAATCATCGACATCATCAAATAAAGCGCGATCAGTTTCGCCGTTTGTGTCAGGGTCAGCATAAGCTTGTAATAAAATTTCTTCTAAATACGATTCAGCAATCGCTAGCGATTGATGATAAATAATAGGGTCTGCGCTGTGTCTAACGGTTAAATTCATCACCACTAAAATACCCGAGAGAGCGATACTGATGATTATGATGGAAATAATCAGTTCAATTAGAGTTACGCCGGCTTGGTGTGATCGCTTAATTATTCCATAGCCTCTGGGAGTATTTGATTTTTTGTAGGATGGGTAGAATGAAGCGCCTTGCTTTTTAGGCGTGTAATGAAACCCATCAGGATTGTCGATATTGATGGGTTTCGCAAAAAGACGCTCTACCCATCCTACGCAAAAATTTAACATAGAGAGCTCCGTGAGCTTATGCTAATACGTTTGAAGCTATTAATATTTAATTGCATGAGGCTGGCTCGTAAACATAACCGGTATCGGCAATAATTTTGAAACATTTGTTGGCGACGGTGATGGTTGCATCGCTGGAGGCGTTGCCGAGTGCGTAAAAGAGGATAGGTGATGTGCTGGCGCTTAAGCTAACACCGGATTCACTACCGCTAAAGCCATTTGTGCCAGAACTTGGGTGAGGCACATCTAAGGTATAGGTTGCACTATTGCAGCTAGTGCTTCTGTTTAGTCTGTAAGTATTAGAAGCTATAGAAAATTGTACGGGACAACCTGTCGCAATAGCGAGTTTTTGTGCATAACTCGTTGCATGTAACGCGTCATCAAATAAGGCGCGTTCGGCATAGCTATCTCTACTGAAGAATTTAGGCATCGCCGTGGCAGAGAGTGTGCCGAGCAGAACAATGACCATAACCAACTCGATTATGGTGAAGCCAAGCTGGTTATTAGTATATGAAGCGGTAGCCATTATGAAACTGAGAGGGAATATTATTTAGTAAAGACTAGGTAGGTATTAAGTGTGACATATTGGGGTGAAGAAAATAGCTACCTAGTAGATAGTTATAAAATTAAAGGCAAGTATTAGTAATAGTGCCAATTGCCGCAGGTGTTATTACCCCGGATGCTAATGTGGCAATTGAGTAAGTTGCCTGACAGTCGGCAGCTGCGCCAAGTTGTAAAAGTCCAGATGTACCGTCTATTGTTAGGTCACCAGATACAGCAACAGCGTTACTAATGCCTGCTGCTGAGGGGTAGCCATAAATTAAAGCGACAGCATTACCTTCAATAATAACACTATCACCCGTTGCCGCCGATAGCCCTTCAATTAATGCCTTTGCATGGACGATAGAAATAGCTGAACGTACTGCACCTACTCCAGCAGCTAAACTTGCTTTTTTAGCATCAGTACCCAAATCAGCAAACTTAGGTAAAGCTGTTGCTGCTAAAATTCCTAAAATCACGATTACCATGATTAATTCAATTAATGTAAAACCTTGCTGTGTATTTTTGTTCATTTTTTTTCCTTTTAATGAGGATATGACGTTTCGGGTGTGAGTTCGATTAATCTTTTAATAAACCCCGATTATAAAAGCTAAAAAAGATAATTCATAACTAATTTTTTAAAGTGTGGCATGTAACCTTTTTTTATTGAGTTATTTTGGTAAAAGAGATTAATTAATAAGCTAAAAGTCTCAAAACAATGGCTTTTTTATCAAGCTTACGCTATCGCAAGATAGGTATGATTTTCCGTGAAAAAACGTAAAGCATAAGTTATTGGGATATGATAAATCGGAGAAGAGTCATTATTGTAAAAATACAATTTTAGTGTGAATCAAATGCAAATAAAAAAATCTACGGCTACTAATTCTAATTTAATCTTTTTTGTATTAAGCATAGTTATATTTTTGTATGGACAAAGTTTATATGCGGCGACAGCCTTAAGTTGTTCGACTACACAGGCAAATACAGCGGTTATCAATGAAGTTTATTTAGGGTCATCAGAATTTATTGAAATTAAAATTTTAAGTGATAGCACAAATACCACAGATTGGACGCTTTGCTACCAAAAAAATAATGGTGCTGAGGTTTGCACAAACGCCCCTTTTGGAGATACTCATTCGGCAGATAATTACCTGATTTACGGCCCAGCAAATAATGCAAAAATAAATCAAACTGGTGGAGAAGTCGTTTTAAAAGACAGTAGTAACAAGGTTATTGATGCTTTTTTGTTTTGTAATGATGCCGCGTGTATTTCTGAGTTATGGGATATTGATTCAGCTTGCTTATCTACTTTAAGTACCCACGGCAGTTCTAATAAAGATATTGCGCGTATACCTGATGGTACTGGAGTGCTGTCCGATAATGGCTCTGATCCAACTGAAGGGTCAACTAATGGAGGAAATGGCGGTGGAACTGAAGACGAGCTTGCTGAAGATTTTAATTGCATAGAAAGCTCATCAGTTACACCAGGGACAAAGAAAATTTATACAAAATTGGCCAGTGTAAACTTTGACTTAGATATTGTTGCCTTAAAAAATGGCACTTTGGTTAATCAATATAAAAAAGCAGTTAAGGTTGAAATTATTGATCAGCTGACAGGCTTAGCTCTGCTTACAGACACTGCATTTCAGTTTGATGCGAGTGATAACGGCCGTAAGCTCTTTCTTGTTTCACTCGGTAATAAGGCCTATAAAAATTTAATCTGTAAAGTCACCTATATGCCGAATGAAAATGCGAATGAAAGTAGTCATGTGATTGGCTGGTCCGATAATTTTTCTGTACGCCCATTTAGTTTTTCTAGCCTCAGTTCATCTATGGATAATGCAACATCAGGCGCAGGAACAACTGCAAAAGCAGGGACTGATCAATTTACAATAACAGCCAGTACTAATACCGCTGGTTATGATGGTACGCCGAAGTATAAATCGCTGTTAAAGGATCATAATAACAGTGATCAAGATGGAAAATTATCCGGTAATTTTTCAGCTGCAAATGAGCCAACACTCGATGCAACAGGGGCAGGTTTTATTTATAAAGAAGTCGGCTTAGTAAAATTTGCCGTGAATGATATTTATGATGATAGTTTTACGGCTGTTGATCAAACGGGTGATTGTAGTGATGATTATTCTAATGTCTTAGTGAATGGAAAATACGGCTGTCAATTTGGTAATGAGGCTGAATTTATCATCGGACGTTTTGTTCCTGATCATTTCAGCCTAGTTAGTTCAAGTATTACGCCTGCGTGCAATAGCTTTTCTTATATGGGTGAAACATTCGCCATAAGTTATACGCTAGAGGCCAAAAATGGCACTGGCGAAGTCACACAAAATTACCATTACTCAGTAAGTAATAATTACGCTAAAGCGAGTGATGTTAGTTTAGTCGCAGAATATATAAGTGGAACCACTAGTCAAGATTTAAGTAGTCGTGTATCAATGATTTATGATCCTAGCCTTTGGGTAAATGGTCGTTATCAACTGACGAATAGTGATGTGTTATTTAATCGCGAGGCATCTCCCGATGGTGCTTATGATGATTTAGAGTTAGGTATTAAAGTGGTTGATAGTGATGCAGTGGTATTGAGCGCAAGAGATATGTTGGCATCTGATAATATCAATAGCGCATGTGCTGCGGCTGATTGCTTAGAGGTAAAAATTGGCACAACGAATATTCGTTTCGGGCGATTAAAAATGGAGAACGCGTATGGTTCAGAGCTAACGGCATTGAGTTCACCGCTTTATACTGAATATTTTAATGGTTCATTTTTTGTATTGAACATAGCGGATAACTGTACTGCAATTAACTTAGCGGAATTAAGATTTAATGGTGATGTGAACCCTGAGGTAGCTGTGGGTGGTGGAACTTCGACAGCAACGCTTGCAAATATTCCGGTTGCCTCTGGCCAAGCTGGTTTAGCTTTTAGCGCGCCTGCTGCAGGCAATACAGGCTCAATAGATATTAGTGTAAATAGCTTATTTGAATGGTTAAAGTTTGATTGGGATGGTGATGGAAGTCATGATAACACCCCTACTTCTCGCGCTACTTTCGGACTTTATAAAGGCAACAAAAAGCAGATTTATTTTCGAGAGGTTTATTAAGGGTGAGTTCAGCATCGTTCCCTGCGCCGCGTTGGAACTATATCCATCACACTTGAAGATGCAGTTTTTTTCAACCGTCATCCCCGCATGCTTTTAGCGGGGATCTAATTAAAGCACTAGACTCCCGCTAAAAGCATGCGGGAGTGACGGGAGATGAATTTTCTGCACCTTCATGTAGTTTGGGTATATAAAAAACAGCTAACCAAATTAAAAAAACGAACTATTTTCTTATATCATATAAAAAGGTTCGTTTTTGTTGTATGCTAATAAGCCAGTTAAGCAAGCCTATCGAGCCTTTAAATGATTAATAAATACAAACAATTAAATACTTTTGATAAGCTTACAAGGCTTATGTCTGAATATGGAAATTCAGCGAAACTTTCACATGCATTAGATATTTCACGTACATCTTTAGTTCGATGGATGGAAAAACCAGAATCAATAAAAGATGGACATGTTTTAGGTATTGATGTTTTGTATTGTGATAGCTTCGTTACACCTGTATTAGCTAAAATAGCTATGGAAAAGGCTGTGCTTTTACCTGATGATTATCAGCCAGAATTAACAAATTTACACTTTAAAAGTATGGCCTTTGGAACCTATGAAATTGAGGATATGCGTGCTGATTTTAGTTTATTTGAAAAAATAATAAGTGAAACAACATTGCCTCGTGGCATAGATAAAATAACCTTTATGGCTATGTACAATACATGGATATCAATGGCACAGTTAATCACGTCTATTAAAGAGGGTAGCCTTGTCTCTCTCTCTGATGCATTTGTTCGCGATCTACATAGTCAGTTTATGAGAGGGGTGCGTACTGATGCCGGGCAATATGCAAAAAAAATACGTGTTATGGGAAAGTTGCAAGGAATAGACACCACTCTGCCAGAAGATATTGCGAGTGAAATTGCCTATTGGTGTGCAAAGTATAAACAGCCAACTGACTTATTGGAAATGGCAAGTGCTCATAGCCATTTTATTCGTATTCATCCTTTTGGTGATGGCAATGGTCGCGTAGGTAGAGCTTTACTTACGATCCAGTTAGTACAGGCAGGGTTAAAGCCTGCCGTATTACGTAAAGATAATCAGGCTCTTTATTACTCTACTCTGGCATGGGCAATGCGACACGGGCAAAACAAGCCATTAGCTCACTTGCTTAGGCACGCGCAAGATAATTGAAATATATAATTTAAGCGCGTTGTCGCTTCGGTTAGCGGAAGCGTAATCGGAGCGACACATATGACGAGTTTTAATCCCTAAAATTATTAAACTGTAGTGGTTGTTCTAGCTCTGCGCTACGTAACAGTTGCATGGTTTCTTGTAGGTCATCACGTTTTTTACCGGTAACACGAATTTTTTCGCCCTCAATCGCGGTTTGGACTTTTAGTTTTTTATCTTTAATCAGCTTAACGATTTTTTTCGCAAAAACTTTATCGATGCCCTCTTTCATTTCAACGGGCTGTTCTGCTGTTTTAGCGGCCTCTTTCACATCACCGGTTTCTAAGCAGGTAACATCAATGCCGCGTTTTCCGAGTTTAGCCAGCAGGATAGGAAGCATTTGTTGTAATTGAAACGGTGATGCCGCTTTCATTAAAATAGAGTTATCAGTTAAGACAAACTCTGCATTAGAGCCTTTAAAATCAAAACGTGCGCCTACTTCTTTATTGGCTTGAGAGAGTGCGTTTTGTGCTTCGTGCATATCAAATTCGGAAACAATATCAAATGAAGGCATGTTTAATCCTGTGCTGTGGTTGTAAGGTGGTGTTTGGTTTTTTTGATTGCTGCGCTACGTAAATTAAAAATAGCGTCGCCAATGGCCTTTCCTTGTAAATCGCTATTTAAAATATCACGGGTATCAACGGATGCGGCGGCTTTTTGTAACGCGCGCAAATAATTGGCTTGTGGATAGCTGTTGTTTTCATGGCCTAAGCGCCCTTTTGCATCGGCTTCACAGGCGGTTAAAAAGGCTTCAAATTGTAGCGCACTTTTAAAAGCATTTAAGCTGCAAAAGAGCTTGCATAGCGTGCTGGGTTTTAGTTCTTTGGCGCGATGGCAATGGGTGTGATATTCCATTACCTGCTGTGCTAATTTAATATATTCATTTGGCACGCGTAAACGTCGACATAGTTTTTTTAGTGCACTTAAGCCTAAAGTTTCATGACCATAATGGTGTGGCCAGTTTTCTTTAGGGGTGAGTGCTTTGCCTAAATCATGCGTTAATGCCGCAAAGCGCACGCTTAAATCATCCGTTAATAAACACGCTTGCTCAAGTACCATTAAAGTATGAATGCCGGTATCAATTTCAGGGTGATATTCCACTGTTTGTGGCACGCCGAATAAGGCGTTAATTTCTGGGAAGATGCGCTCCAGCGCTCCGCAATCACGCAGTGCTTGAAAATAGGCGGTAGGTGTTTGCTCGGCGAGTGCTTTTTTAGTTTCTGCCCAAACGCGTTCTGGCACAAGAAAATCAATCTCACCTTGTGTCACCATGGCTTGCATCAGTGCTTGTGTTTCAGGGGCGATAGTAAACCCTAGGTGTTTATAGCGTGCGCAAAAGCGAGCAATACGTAAAACACGCACTGGGTCTTCACAAAAGCTGGGAGAAATATGACGAAAAATTTTGTTTTTTAAATCTGCTTGGCCGTTGTAAGGGTCTATTAAAGAGCCATCATCCAGCATTGCAATGGCGTTGATGGTTAAATCTCGGCGAATTAAATCCTCTTCCAAGGTAACGTCGGGAGTTGCATGGACAGCAAAGCCTTTGTAGCCATGTGAGGTTTTTCTTTCAGTACGTGCTAAAGCGTATTCTTCTTTAGTCTCTGGGTGCAAAAAAACAGGAAAGTCTTTTCCGACTTCAAAAAAGCCACGCTTTAACATCGCTTCCGGCGTTTCGCCGATAACGACCCAATCGCGCTCACGAACAGGAAAATTAAGCAGTGTGTCGCGGACTGCCCCGCCGACTAAATAAGCTTTCATTATATAGAGTGGTATTTATAAGTAAGTTCAGAATTATTTTGGATAAATAAAGCCAATATTAGAGAGGTACAGCAAGATACTGATTACGATAGCAATAAGGCTACAGTATTGCATAGGGATCCAAAAAAATGAATGAACTTCTTTTAGCTCAATAATTTCTTGGGTCTCAAGATCCATTAATTTCCTGCCTGGCTTTTTATTAAGTGTATGGCCAAGGTAAAAAATAGGCAGTGAGGAGAGTAAAAAAGCCAGAGGTAAAGGCCAGCTAGCTGATTTATAGAAACCACTACCAAAATAAAAATCAACAATAAACTGTATTAATAAAGAAAGCCCGAGGGGAATAAAAAGTGCGAGTAATCCCCAGCCCTTCCATATAAGCATTGATTCATCTCATAATGTTAATTAATGGTTAATTATACTAAAGGATTAAGTGCTAAGTTGTAAAACAGCATTTATCATAGGTCACATAAATAATTTGATAAGCACGCATTATGTTTGATATTTTTTTGATATGTTTTATCTTTGGCGCCTTTTCAGGCGTTTTAGCGGGGCTTTTTGGCATAGGCGGTGGAGTAGTGCTTGTGCCCTTCTTCGTCGCTTTATTCTCACTATATAAGATAGGTGGTGAGCATATTATGCTGATTGCGGTTGCAAGCTCTCTCGCGACTATAGTGATTACGTCTTTAGTGGCGAGTTGGGCGCACTATCGGCTAGGTGCTTTGCTGAAGCTCCCAGTTATCCATTTAAGTGTGGGAATGGGGCTGGGTGTTGCCTTAGGTGCGATGGCTGTGGATAAGTTTGCAGTTAATTATTTACAGCTTATTTTTGGCATTTATTTATTGTTGGTTGCCTTGCAGATGGCGACACAATATAAACCTAAGCAAGGTACACATCACTTAAACAATAGTCGTTTAAAGGTGGCTGGCAGTTTTATTGGATTTGTCTCTGCATTTTTAGGTATAGGTGGTGGAACGCTAACAGTGCCCTATCTAGCTAAACATAATATTAAAATGAAAAATGCGGTCGCAATTTCGAGTGCCTGTGGCTTTCCTATTGCATTAATAGGCTCAATTAGCTATATGAGTTTAGGCTGGAATGCGCTTGATTTACCCGAGGGATCTATAGGCTACGTGTATCTTCCTGCTTTTTTTGGTGTGGTACTGAGTAGTGTTTTTGCCGCACCATTAGGGGCAAAACTAGCACAGCAATTACCCGCACAGGTATTGAAACGTTATTTTTCAGTACTGCTTTTTATAATAGCGTTAAAAATGTTGTGGGTCAGTTTTTAGCGATTATTTTTTGCAGGTGCAAAGGTAAAGAAATGATTAATCAGAAAATTACAGAAAAACACAATGCCGGTCGCAATGATTTGTGCATACCAATAACCTAAATGGTGCGGTTGTTCTATAACGTTAGGGAAAGGTAAGGCCAGTAAAAATTCTAAACTAGGCGGTAAGCTAGCGAGCCAAAAAATCCCCGCATTCAGCCCAAACATTAAGATAGTCACGATAAAATAACGCGTAAAAAAGCGTTTATGCGAACCTTTTGCCTTAAACGTCCAGGCAACTTGCATCGGGTAGTTTACCAAAAAACCACAGAAAGCACCGGTCATCGTCGCGTGCACGGGCGAAACCAGATGGTATTCCAGTAAGCTAATAAGCACGGCAAAGTGCACTGCGGTGGCTAAACCGCCAGAGATTAAATAGCGAAGGAAAGTAAACAGTAGGTGGTTTTTAGGCATTAAAATCGATAACGTGAGCGTTAGGGTTAAATTTTTCTTGAAAGACGTAATATTATAGTATACTACTCGGTTAATTTTTATTGATTGACCGAAAGGACGGTAGCATGCAAATTATACAGGAAGCTTTAACTTTTGATGACGTGTTGTTGGTGCCCGCTCACTCTACAGTGATGCCACGAGAAGTCTCAATGAAAACAAAATTAACACGTAATATTTCCTTAAATATTCCGCTGGTTTCAGCGGCAATGGATACTGTGACTGAAGCACGATTGGCGATTGCCATTGCGCAGGAAGGCGGAATGGGAATCATACATAAAAATATGACGGTTGCTGAGCAAGCAAATGAAGTACGTCGTGTTAAAAAATATGAAAGTGGTGTGATTAGAGAGCCAATTACGGTTGCTTCAACCGCAACAGTACGTGATGTGATGGCATTAACGCAAAAACATAATATCTCCGGTGTTCCGGTTGTTGATGGCGATCAGTTAGTGGGTATTGTTACTAGCCGTGATTTACGCTTTGAAACACGCCTTGATGAGTCCATTGCAAACGTGATGACACCAAAGGCACGCTTAGTTACAGTCAAAGAAGATTTTACCCAAAAAGAAGCATTGTCACTGTTACATGAACATCGTATTGAAAAAGTGTTAATCATTAATGATGAGTTTCACTTACGCGGCATGATTACCGTAAAAGATATTCAAAAAGCCAAAGATTACCCGCATGCGTGTAAAGATAATTTAGAGCGTTTACGCGTGGGTGCGGCTGTTGGTGTCGGCGAAGGGACTGAAGAGCGTATTGCTGCGCTAGTAGCGGCCGGTGTTGATGTGGTTGTAGTTGATACGGCACATGGGCATTCACAAGGCGTTTTAGATCGTGTTCGCTGGACTAAAGAAAACTATCCTGATTTAGACGTTATTGGCGGAAACATCGCAACAGGCGCAGCGGCATTAGCGTTAGTTGAAGCGGGTGCTGATGGTGTGAAAGTGGGTATTGGCCCAGGCTCTATCTGTACAACACGTATTGTTGCGGGTGTCGGTGTACCACAAATTTCAGCCGTAGATAATGTCGCCGAAGCCTTGAAGGGAACTGGCGTTCCATTAATTGCAGATGGTGGCGTACGTTATTCAGGAGATATGTCTAAAGCCTTATCTGCCGGTGCCTATTCTATTATGCTAGGTGGCTTGTTTGCTGGGACAGAAGAAGCACCCGGTGAAGTTGAATTATTCCAAGGTCGATCTTATAAATCATACCGTGGTATGGGCTCGATTGGTGCGATGGCGCAACAGCAAGGCTCAAGTGATCGTTACTTCCAAGAAGATGCTGATTCATCTGATAAATTAGTGCCCGAAGGTATTGAAGGCCGCGTTCCTTATAAAGGAACTTTGGTTGCGGTTATTCATCAAGCTATTGGCGGTATTCGCGCTAGCATGGGTTATACAGGTTGCGCTACGATTGAAGAATTACATGAAAAAGCACAATTTGTTCGCGTGACGAGTGCAGGCATGAGCGAAAGCCATGTGCATGACGTAACGATTACTAAAGAAGCGCCAAATTACCGAGTGTAATACTTAATCATTTTATATTAATAATCGAGGCTCCTAGTGAGCCTCGATTTGTTTGTAGTATCAGAAAAACAACTATTCAAAGGGACGGCCTGTGAATCAACAAAATACGAATATCCACGCACATAAAATCTTAATTTTAGATTTTGGCTCGCAATATACGCAATTAATCGCTCGTCGTATTCGTGAAATAGGCGTTTATTGTGAGATTTATGCTTGTGACTGTAGCGAAGAGGCGGTTATTAATTTTGGCGCAAAAGGTATTATTTTATCAGGCGGCCCTGAGTCAGTTACGCTAGGTAATACACCGCGTGCCCCACAAGCCGTGTTTGATGCGGGCGTACCAGTTTTAGGTATTTGTTATGGTATGCAGACTATGACAGAGCAACTAGGTGGCAAAGTTGAATCTTCAGACCATCGCGAATTTGGTTATGCGCAAGTCCGTGCGCGCGGCCATTCTAAATTATTAAAAGATATAGAAGATGAAGTGACCGCAGAAGGTTTTGGCTTGTTAGATGTATGGATGAGTCATGGCGATCGTGTTGTTGATTTACCTGAAGGCTTTAAGCTGATAGCTAGTACTGATGGCGCGCCGATTGCGGGGATTGCAAACGAAGAAAAAGATTTTTATGGTGTGCAATTTCACCCAGAAGTAACGCATACAAAACAAGGCGGCCGTATGCTAAGCCGTTTTGTTTTGGATATTTGTGGCTGTGATGCCTTATGGGATTCTTCGCATATTATCGAAGAAAGTATTCAAGTTATTAAAGAAAAAGTCGGTGCTGACCAAGTTATTTTAGGTTTGTCGGGTGGTGTGGATTCATCGGTTGTTGCCGCGTTACTGCATAAAGCGATAGGTAAGCAATTAACCTGTGTGTTTGTTGATACGGGCCTACTGCGCTTAAATGAAGGCGACCAAGTCATGGCTATGTTCGCTGAAAATATGGGTGTTAATGTTATTCGTGTTAATGCAGAGCAGCGTTATTTGGATGCACTTGCAGGGCAGAACGACCCAGAGAAAAAACGTAAAATCATTGGTAACTTATTTGTTGAAATTTTTGATGAAGAAGCGGAAAAACTGACTGATGCAAAATGGCTGGCACAAGGGACGATTTATCCTGATGTGATTGAATCAGCAGGCGCTGCCAATGGTAAAGCACATCTAATTAAATCGCATCATAATGTCGGTGGCTTGCCTGAAGATATGAAGCTTAAACTCCTAGAGCCATTACGTGAATTATTTAAAGATGAAGTGCGTAAATTAGGGCTAGAGCTAGGCTTACCTGCCAATATGATTCACCGTCACCCTTTCCCTGGTCCTGGTTTAGGCGTGCGAATTTTAGGTGAAGTGAAAAAAGAATACGCGGATTTATTGCGTAAAGCAGATGCTATCTTTATTGAAGAGCTGTATAAACATGATTTATATCAAACTGTTAGTCAGGCATTTGCGGTATTTTTGCCTATTAAATCAGTCGGAGTGATGGGCGATGGTCGTCGTTATGATTATGTTATTGCTATTCGAGCAGTAGAAACCATTGATTTTATGACTGCTCGCTGGGCGCACCTCCCTTATGAATTTTTAGGCTTAATTTCTACACGTATTATTAACGAAGTTGATGGGATTTCACGTGTAACCTACGATATCTCTGGAAAACCGCCTGCAACGATAGAGTGGGAATAGTAATATCTATTAAGTAATTAATGGATGCAAAGTTTGTAAGTAAGATCGTAGTTTATTGATGAATTAATGATCTGTGGGTTTGAGCTACAAACTTTGTATAACTAATGAGACTGTAAATAATTCTGTGTAACTACCCTACCCTGTTTAAATACAGTCTTTTAGTCTATCCTCAAATTCAATCATACAAACGATTTAAAGCTAGTTTCTAATGGCTGGTTTACCTTGCTCGAGGTTAATAACAAGACAGTCAAAGTAAAGCAATGGTTAGATGGAATCGAGTGGGCGTGACTGCCCTTCTTGGCGAAAACCATTGCGGCTCTATTTTTAGCGCCAGAGCGCGTGTTTTTGCTGCAGCTCAAGTGATTTCTAGCTCAACATTTAAAGTGGCTTCAATCGCCACTTTAGTCTTTTTCAATTTTTATGCTTTTGGCTACTTCACGTGCAAAAGTTTCAGGTTATTTTTTATTCATAACGGCTTACCTTACCCTACTCATAGTAGAGATTAATGATAAGCAGTGACGCAAAATAAATTACATTCTCGAATATCTCTCTTTTTACCTGTTTAAACATCAATTTTACTTTCTGCGTTTCTCTGCTGATTGTTCTCAAATCTTCGTGAAATATAGGGTTTACTTCTCATTCTGTATTTTTTCGTTGTGCTATTAATACGTGTTCTCTGGTTTTACCTTAAATTCCACGAATTACATAAGTTTTAGAGATAGCCTACTAATGTAGTCACGCTTATATTACCTTGCTCTTTGGTTGGTTGTCAGTGTGCTTTAGAGAGTGGTGGTGCCTTTTTAGCAATGTTTCTGGTGTAAGTATCAAGTACCAACGTTATCTTGGCTGGGTCAGCGTTCAAATCTGTGGTTTCTGTTACAAGCTCTAAGGTTGGGTGCTCTTCTGCTTCACAGAACAACTCAAAATCGTTGCTGGTATTCCTGCTGAAGGAACGGCACAAGGCTTAGAGCTAAACAAGAGTACGCAATTTAAAAAATGCGCATTCGTAAGGAATGGGAAATTTTTCGTGTAATTACGCCGTAGGCGTAGTAAGCTATTGTAATATAAGTATGTTTTTCATTTATTTGACGCTTTGTATACAGTTTATATTATACGTTATTTAGTGTATTACACACTATTGAGATATTACACATTTCTGTCTAATTACACACTTTTAGTGAATTACACATCTTGAGTATATTGTACACTTTTGGTATATTACACATGTTGAATATATTACACACTTTTAGTCTATTACGCATCTTAAGTGTATTACACACTTTGAATAGGATTACACATTATGAACACTTTTAATTACATTAGAGTAAGCACTGAGCTAGAAGGTACTGAACGACAATTAAAAGACGTTAAATATGATGTGGAGTTTTTGGAGAAGGTGTCAGCTAAGAATGTAGAAGGCGAGCAATTAAACTTAATGCTTAAAATTGTACAAGCCGGCGATTTAATCAATGTCGATTCTATGGATCGATTGGCACGGAACACACAAGATTTACTAAAAACAGTGCAAACTATTACAGACAAGGGAGCGACTATTTTCTTCCATAAAGAAAATATGCGAATTGAGGGCGACTCTAAAAATCCAATGAATCAAGTAATGCTAACAATGCTGGGCGCGTTATCAGATTTTGAACGTAACATTATGCTGGAACGTCAAAGAGAGGGAGCGGCTATTGCTAAGCCAGAGAGTAAGTCGGAGGGTAAGTACAAAGGTCGCAAGTCTTCTTTAACAGAAGAGCAATTAAACGCAATGAAAGCAGACTTTAATAATGGTGTAGCGAAAACTAAAATTGCTGCGAAATACGGAATTACACGTTCTTATGTGTATCAGTTATGCGGATAATAAAAAGCTAACTATTTAAAAAATAGCATTCTATCCATATCTCAGCCAATTTTTATTATTATGAAAAATCCTATTGGGAAGTGTATAAATCAATCGGTTATACTCACTATTTGTGCGGAAAATAGTTAGGTGTATATAAATAAAATCAACGTTCTATAAGCTGAAAATGCGATATATAACAAATTCTTATAATGATTAAAATAATAGAGAAATATGAGTTCTGAACAAGATGAAGCATGGATGCGTTATGCGATTAGGCTAGCGCAACGTGCAGAAGCGCAAGGGGAAGTGCCGGTTGGGGCGATTGTGGTCAGTAATAATAAATGTATTGCTGAAGGCTGGAATACGCCGATTGTCGATCATGACCCAACCGCGCATGCAGAAATGACGGCTTTACGTAATGCCGGTAAAGCCATAGAAAATTACCGTCTGAGTGACTGTACTCTATATGTCACTTTAGAGCCGTGTGTGATGTGTATGGGGGCTATTTCGCATGCACGCATTGCGAGGTTGGTTTTTGGTGCGCCAGACCCTAAACGCGGAGCCGTATGCAATGCGTTGGAGTTGACTGATGCACCTTTTTTAAACCATAAGGTTGAGTGGCACGGTGGAATTTTGGCTGGTACTTGCGGGGATTTATTGCGCGATTTTTTTAAAGAAAAGCGGCGTAAATAACCTCTTCCCTTATTTACATAAAAAATAAAGAATTAAATAATGATGTAAATAAACCACCCAGCATCATGAGAATAAAAAGTGCTGGAATAGAAGCAATCGCCATTTTGACCATAAGAATCACCATTGAAATAAACGGTATTTGAATGTCCGTGACAATGATCTCTTGTTTTTCAGTATCCATTTAAGTCTCTCTATTTTAGTTAAAGGTTATTTTTCTTCTTTCGCTAATAAACGCTGAATATTATCTTTATGTCGCCAAATTAGGATGATAGACATGATAAGCGCAACATAAACCAACGGCTGCATTCCCATAATAAAAAACGTATAAACAGGGGCGAATACCGCTGCGACGAGTGCAGAGAGTGATGATATTTTTGATAGCTTATACACGAGGAACCAAGTGGCTAACACGCCTAAACCCAGCATCCAGTTAGCGCCTAAAAACACACCTAAAGAGGTTGCAACTCCCTTTCCGCCAGCGAATCCAAAAAACACAGGGTATAGATGCCCAATAAACGCGGCAAAAACAACAGCGGCTAAGATGATAGGGGCTACATTTAGAGCTTGAGCAATTAAAACGGGAATCAAACCTTTAAGCATATCGCCTATCAGCGTGATAGCGGCCGCTTTTTTACCGCCGATACGCATCACATTAGTTGCACCTGGGTTACCAGAGCCTTGTTCGCGTGGGTCGGGAAGCCCCATTAATCGGCAAACAATGATGGCACTTGAGATTGAGCCTAGTAGGTAAGCAGCAGGAACGGTTAGCCATTCGATCATAATTTATCCTTTATTGGTTCGGTCTTAGTTAATGTTAATAATGCAAAAAGCTATCAAACCTTCATTTATGAAAATCTCATTGCTTAGGGCTTGTATGAAAGGCTTATTTCCTTGATACTGGCCCAATAAATAGCGATTATTGAATTTGCAGCCCAGTATTTGGGCGCATTCAGCCGCTAATTTTTTTAATTAGACTATTATAATACTGGAAAGTTTATGGACATCATTTTTTTAGGCGGTTTACAGATAGAAACGATTATTGGTATCTATGACTGGGAACGTGAAACCAAGCAAACGGTTATTTTAGATATCGAATTAGCGCATGATATTAAAAAAGCCGCGGCAACCGATGATATTGAAGATACCTTGGATTATGGCGCGGTATCTGAGCGTATCCGAGAATTTGTAGAAAAAAGCGATTTTTTCTTAGTGGAGCGGTTGGCGGAAGAAATTAATGCGATGATCCGTAAAGAATTTAATGTGCCGTGGGTTAAGTTAGTGCTGAATAAAAAAGGTGCGATTGGTGCCGGTTGTGACGTGGGGATTATTATTGAGCGTGGCGAAAAATAGTTTTTTGTACGTGTAATATCAGCCTTAAGTTCCTCTGCCAAAGGAAAGCCGTCATTCCTGCATGCTCTTAGCAGGAATCTATGGTGCGTACATGGATTCCCGATTAAAGACTTCGGGAATGACGGCTCTAACAGGTATTATTTATTGGGATTGATGCGAGTGTTTAATCTAGTAGCTTATGCATTGCTTCATGGTATTTCTGGCTACTAATTTTTGTAATCTTTTCAGGCAGTTCTGGCCCCGGTGCTGTTTTATCCCAATCGAGCGTTTCTAAGTAATCACGGATAAACTGCTTATCAAAGCTAGGTGGGCTTATGCCGACTTGGTATTGCTCTGCAGGCCAAAAACGTGAGGAGTCAGGTGTTAGGGCTTCGTCAATTAAAAATAGCTCACCTTCGGCATCTAAGCCAAACTCAAATTTTGTATCGGCAATAATAATACCGCGTTGTTTTGCGTATTCAGCCGCCTCTGTATAGAGTTTAATGCTCACATCGCGCACGCGCGTTGCCATTTCTTCGCCTAATAAAGGAATCGTTTCAGCAAAGGGAATATTTTCATCATGATCACCCACGGCGGCTTTTGTAGAGGGAGTATAAATAGCTTCAGGAAGTTGTTGTGCTTGTTGCAAGCCTTCGGGTAATTTAATACCACAGACACTGCCTGATTTTTGGTAGTCTTTCCAGCCTGATCCAATTAAATAACCACGGACAATCGCTTCAACCGGTAGTGGCTTAAGTTTTTTAACGATAATTGCACGGCCTTCAATTTGTGCGCGTTCCTCAGCGTTAGGTACAACATCTTCTAAGCGTAAACTAGATAAATGATTCGGAATGACGCTACGCATTTTATCAAACCAAAAGTTTGAAACACTGGTGAGTACCTGGCCTTTACCCGGAATAGGGTTTGGTAAAATAACATCAAAAGCAGAAAGGCGATCAGTGGTGACGATTAATAAGTGGTCATCATCAATCTCATAAATATCACGAACTTTTCCGCGAGTACGTAACGTTAAGCCAGAAAGTGAAGATTCAAATAATGCTGAAGGTGCAGTCATAGTGTTAGCTGAGATAAGTATAAAATTATCAGGCTATTTTACTAGGAATAAAATAGCAGGCGGGAAATAATTTTAGATAAAAGCCAAATAGGAAATGGCTTTTATCATCTGGTATTCTGATTGAGTGGCAGTGGGGCTTTATGCTGCAACTGAAGTGATGGAAGTTTCTTGCCCTTGTTCTAACGAGTCGTAAAGGCGTTTTTTCTTCCAGCCAACAAAGGGGCTCTCATCAAATACTCTATCATTATCAATCGCTTCTTCATAACAGCAACGGAAGATCCGCGCAGTACGAAAGGCGTGTAATTCATCATCCGCAGTAATAATATCTACATTACCTACTTGGAATGTTTTATTTTTAGATTTACCATTCAATACCCAAAAAACGGTATAGCATAAGTAGCTTTTATCTTTTCTTCTATCAAATTTGATGGTTCTTGATACGCCGGTTAAGCCAGTTGATGTCTTGTTTTTAGGTGGCTTTAAAAAACGAATCTTGCTGCCTTTTAAAGCAACAAGCATCTGGTCGCGCCAGGCCATTGCAGAAGCAAGAGATTTAGGTTTTCCACCCCATAATTTATGAGAAAAGTAGCGACTACTTTCTTTTCCGCGGCGGACTATGCGAACCTGAAAGCCAAAGGCATCAGGTTGAGTGATATGTTTGTGTTTTACCATAGGACAATTGTTTTTATATTAGTTTTTGAGTGTGTCTTTTTAATAATGCTACTGATTCTAGTGATTAATTATGTGGTTGAAACCGGTACACTCTTGGATATTTTTGGATTATCCTGTTTTTAACTAAAAGATAAAGGAACAAATTCTAATTTGTGATGCTAATCACGGAAATAATTAGATTTTACGTATAAGTTCATGAAAAATATGCTAGATGATCGGTTTTATCGAATTAGACCGCGAGTTAATATTTCATTTATAGCGATAAATCGAGGGCTTAAGGGAGGCATAAAAAATAAACATAAAAACACCTCAATTTGTAATGATTTTCAATACGATATAGCGCTTTATTTGCTTAGACTTCGTGGGTATAATCAAGAGTCATTATTTACACTATTCTACTAGGAGACCTATATGAGTGTATTAGTCGGTAAGCAAGCCCCAGATTTTACAGTACCTGCTGTTTTAGGAAATGGCGAAATTGTTGATGCATTTAACTTTGCTGATGCAACCAAAGGTAAATATGCAGTTGTTGTGTTTTACCCATTAGATTTCACATTTGTTTGTCCTAGTGAGTTAATTGCATTAGATAAAAGAATGGATGAGTTCACTAAACGCGGCGTTGAAGTGATTGCTGTTTCTATTGATTCTCACTTTACACATAATGCATGGCGTAACACGGCTATTAATGATGGTGGTATTGGCCAAGTTCGTTACACAATGGCGGCTGATATTCAACATAGCATTATTAAAGATTACGATGTTGAAGTGGAAGGTCTTGGCGCTGCATACCGTGGTAGCTTTTTAATTGACCAAGCAGGTTTAGTTCGTCACCAAGTAGTTAATGACTTACCTTTAGGACGTAACATTGATGATATGTTGCGTATGGTTGATGCATTACAGTTCCACGAAGAGCACGGCGAAGTTTGCCCAGCTGGTTGGAATAAAGGCGATGCCGGTATGGATGCTTCACCAGCAGGTGTTGCTTCTTACTTAACAGAGAATGCTGATAACTTATAAATTAAGTAGCAGTATTGGACGTTAAAAAGCGGGCTATTTGATAGCCCGCTTTTTTTATGCCTGATGATTTATTTTTTTCTAGCGGTTGAGATTAATTGCGCGCGGATAAAAAAACAGCACACAATAGCAATCCCTGCGGCAGAAAAGGTCTCGCCAATTAACATGATGGCAATCGCAAAAGAGAGTGTAAAACCAATAATGCCAATAACAGCCCATTTAAAGCCATTCTCGCGATATTGTTTTGCGGTTTGGAAGAAAGTGATGAGCATAATGATAAAGCCAATGATAATAACCAACATAGGTCACTCCTATTTTTGCGTGTACTAATTTTTCAAGTTAGAATTAATTATATTAAATAATGCTAATAGTAAGGCTCAACGCCCTGCTTTTAGGGTACTTTAACAGAAATATTCTAAAAAACCTTACGAGGAATGTAAATGGGTAAAATTGCCAAAGTTATATTAATCTCAATTTCATCAGTTATCGGACTTATCGTCCTAGCTGTCATCGCGATTCCTTTGTTCGTTGATTTAAACGACTATAAACCGGAGATAGAAGCTGCAGTTAAAGATAAAACCGGTCGAGAATTAAAAATTGCAGGAGATATTGACCTCTCCATTTTTCCTTGGTTGGGCGTTTCTACCGGAAAAATTACACTCAGTAATGCACCGGGTTTTGTGCCAGATTATTTTGCAGTGATTAAAGAAAGTGATATTAAAATAAAGTTGATGCCTTTGCTTTCTAAAGAAGTTGAAGTGAGCACTATCACTTTTAAAGGCTTAGAACTAAACTTAGCAAAAAATAAAAAAGGGCTGAGTAACTGGGGTGATTTAGCAGGAAAAAATCAGCCTAAAGAAGTGGAAGAAAAAGCAGCAGAGGTAGAAAAAACAACAACAGAGGAAACACCTGCGTTAGCGGCATTAATGATCGGTGGTTTAAGTATTGAAGATGCGCAAATACATTGGGACGATCAGCAATCGGGTCAAGAGGTCATCATTAAAGACTTTAATTTAAAGACAGGGAAAATCGCCTTAAATGAAGCGATCGATATAAAGCTTTCGCTTTTTGTTGATAATAAAAAGCCTGCACTGACGGAAGCATTATCACTAACGACTGAGTTAGTGATTGATGACAGTATGCAGCTCATTCATTTGAAGAATACCAAAATCAATTCTGCAACAAAGGGTGCGATAGTTCCAAATGGCGCATTCGATGTGCAGTTGCTGAGTCAAATTTCGATTGATTTAAAACAAGAGTCGCTGGCATTGGAGAATTTAAAAATCGCTTTTGATGATACAACGATTGATGGTTTTTTACGCATTAAGCAATTTAGCAAGCCAGCGTTAGCGTTTAATTTAGCCATCAATGAAATTGATGTTGACCGTTATACCGCCGCAGATAAAGCGCAGACAAAGGTAGTAGCAAGTCCTGCCGCGGCTGTTGCAGCGACAACGGCTTTAATTCCGGTTAAAACAATTCGTGAGTTGAATTTAAACGGTGATATTAGTATTGATAAGCTAAAAGCATCGGGTGTGACATTAGAAAAGATCACACTTAATATACAGGCGAAAGACGGCGTGTTGCGTACAAAACAAGCGATTAAGCAGCTTTATGACGGCCAATATAGTGGACAGCTGACTTTAAATGCAAAAGCAAGAACACCTAAAATCGCTTTAAATGAGAAAGTGACGAACGTGCAAATAGGTCGTTTATTAAAGGATTTTAAACCGGACCAGCCAGCTAAATTAACTGGTGCGATTAATCTGGCGGCTAAATTGAATACGCAAGGAAATACGGTTCCTCAGTTTAAATCAAACCTAGCGGGAAATTTGAGTTTTTCGGTGAATAACGGCGCTATTCAAGGGGTTAATTTTCAGCAGATGATAGATATGGGCAAAATGTTTCAAGGCAAAACAATGAAAGATAAATATGCCAAAGAACAAACGGTTTTTTCAGCCATCAAAGGAACGGGAACAGTTCGCCGCGGGATAATTACTAATCCTGACTTTTTAATGAACTCGGCGCAGTTGGTGGTGAATGGCTCAGGAACGGTTAATTTAGTGAATGAGGCTTTAAATTATAAAGCGAAGGCAACGCTAACCAATAAAAATACTAAAGATCGTCCTGTGGGCATCAAAGTCGCGGGGACTATGAGTAAGCCAACTTATAAGGTTGATGTATTATCGATGATTAATGAAACCGAAAAGAAAAAGATGAATAAAGCATTAGATAAGGCTTTAGGTGAGGGTGGTGGTAAGGCGGTTAATAAACTATTAGAGAGCTTCTTTTAGAAAATAAATTATATTTCAGGCACAAAAAAGGGAGCGATATTAGCTCCCTTTTTTGTGCCTGTTTAACAGTTGTTTAGTTACGAATAAACTTTATATTTATCCATGGCTTTAATAATAGATAAAGCCCGCGCTACTTTAATTTTTGCTGGCGCATCTAGCTCGGTATTTTTATAAACTTTATCTAATAAGCCTTCTGTAACCAACGCTTCTTTTACCCAGCGCTTAGTCATTCTATAATTATTAGAAACCTTCGCTTCTTCACCTGTTTCAGGGTGAGTCATCATAACCGTGCGTAATTCAATTTTAGGGGCAGCCGTACGTCTTGATGATTTTGAGGTCGATTTATCCGCGTTGCTGTCTTTTTTTGTGGAAACAATTCTTTTCGGGGCAACGTGCTCAGCGACTGGCTTTGGCGCAACAACCGGTTTTTCCACTTCAGGCTTTACTTCAACAACTTCCGGTTCGCTAATTTCTTCAGCGATCACCTTGGGTGTAGTGGGTTCTTCTTTATGAGGCGGGATATCAACCAATGGTTTATAGGCCTTGTCCGCTGTAACTCTTACTTTCTTCGGCGTTTCTTCCTCGGAAGTCACCGTGTAAATAACATAGAAAGCATAGACGACCGTTAAAATAAACAGAGCATCTGACATAATTTCCCCTTCATAAAACTTTTATTATTATTGTGATAGCATGAAAATATTATGCTAATACATGGAAGTATAGGCTAAAGTGGCAAATTACACCAGAAACACCTGCTAATTCAAATGCTTCACTTTTTAAACATGGCGGTAACTTCTCATTATCCGCCGGCACAGAATAATACAAACCACGTCATCCTGCGTGCCTTTAGCAGGAATCTATATTTGTAACAATAGAGCCCCGATAAAGCTTGTGCCCACGCTTGACTGGGTAGACTTCGGGGATGACGTTTTTCCCTACAATAATGAGAAGTTACACACGGCGCGCGTAATTAGTTGTTTTTCAATAAAGTTCCAACACCTTGATCGGTGAATAGTTCTAATAATACCGCATGCTCAACGCGGCCATCAATAATATGCACATGATGTACACCACCCTCTAAAGCATCGGTTGCGCATCGTGTTTTAGGAATCATGCCACCCGAAATGGTGCCGTCAGTAATTAAGTTCTCAATATCGGTAGAACTTAAACCCGTTAATAACATCCCTTCTTTATCTAAAATACCGGGAATATTGGTTAATAGAATTAGCTTTTCAGAATTCAACACTTCAGCGAGCTTACCCGCAACTAAATCTGCATTGATATTATATGAACAGCCATCTTCACCGACACCAATCGGAGCGATAACAGGAATAAAGTCACTGTTACTCAGCATTTCAATCATAGACGGGTCTATGGATGTAATTTCACCTACATGACCAATATCCACAATTTCAGAGGCTTGAGTTTCTACATTAATTCGCGTCATTTCTATCTTGCGCGCATTAATAAAATTACCATCTTTACCTGTCAGCCCAACCGCTTTACCGCCAGCCATATTAATAAGGTTAACGATGTCTTTATTGACTTGCCCGCCTAAAACCATTTCCACCACATCCATGGTTTCACTATCAGTCACGCGCATGCCGTTGATAAATTCAGTCTTAATATTCAGGCGTGATAATAGATCACCAATTTGCGGCCCGCCACCATGTACGACGACAGGGTTAATGCCAACCAGTTTCATTAAAACAATATCTCTAGCAAAGCAGGCTTTGAGGTTTTCATCAATCATGGCATTTCCGCCATATTTGATAACCACTGTTTTGCCTTTAAATTTTTGGATATAAGGTAAAGACTCAATAAGGATGTGAGCAATGTCTTTAGCGCTGGTATTTTTCATAGATAGAATTAATTAGTTGTAAATTGGGCTACTAGAATTAAATGGATTTTTAAGAAAATGCAGGGCTAGTGCCTACCTGTATGGCCAAAACCACCTTCGCCTCGTTCAGATTGATCAAATTCAGTTACTAGCTCAAAATCAGCCTGAACCACAGGGACAAAAACCATTTGTGCAATGCGTTCAGAAATGGCAATGGTAAAAGCGGTATCGCCTCTATTCCAGCAGGAAACGAAGACTTGTCCTTGGTAATCAGAATCAATCAGACCGACTAAATTACCTAAAACAATACCATGTTTATGCCCTAAGCCAGATCGCGGAAGTAACATCGCCGCTAGGCTGTTATCATTAATATGGATTGCAATTCCTGTGGGAATTAAAATCGTTTCGCCTGGATTAATGGTAACGTCCTGCTCTAAACAAGCGCGTAAATCTATACCTGCTGAACCATCGGTGGCATAACTCGGCATAGGAATTTCATTGCCTAAGCGCGGGTCTAATATTTTAAGCTGAATTTTTTGCATTATATCTCTCGGAAATTAAAGTGAGCAATTGCAGTGCTAAGTCGGATTTATTACTCATGGGTAAGTGGCTATAGCCCTCAGGCCAATACACGTGTAATGCATTGTTGGCAGAATCAAACCCGCCTTCGGCTTGCCCGACCCAATTAGCTGCAATCATATCTAAATTTTTACGCACTAATTTATCTTGCGCATAGTGTTCTAAATTTTGTGTTTCTGCCGCAAAGCCTATCGTAAAAGGTTTATTAGCTAAAGTCGCCACACTGGCAACAATATCCTGTGTTTTTTGCATGGCTAAGGTGCTTTCATCACCTTGTTTTTTAATCTTATCAGCCTGTACTGTACTCGGCGTGTAATCCGCGACAGCCGCTGCTGCAATCATCATATCTTGCTGTGGAATATGTGCCATCACTGCGGCATACATTTCAGCGGCGCTTTCTACATTAATACGTTGTACATTATTCGGCGTAGCCAGCGCGACGGGGCCGCTAATTAAAATAACTTCAGCGCCCATTTTTTGCGCCTGACCGGCCAATGCGTAACCCATTTTCCCCGAGCTGCGATTACTAATATAGCGTACTGGATCTAAAGGTTCGCGCGTTGGGCCTGCGGTAATTAAGATTTTCTTATTCAGTAATAGTGGCGCAGGGGATGTAATGGCGCTGACAATGTCTGCGGCTTCGGTCATTCGTCCTAGGCCTACGTCACCACAAGCCTGAACACCTGATTCAGGGCCGATAAAACTCACCCCATGCTGCATTAATCGGGCAATATTTTCTTGCGTCACTGTTTTATGCCACATCGCTTGATTCATTGCGGGAGCAATATAGGTGGGGCACTGCACGGCTAAATATAACGTGCTTAATAAGTCATCTGCCAAGCCGTGGCTAAATTTTGCAATACAATTAGCGGTTGCTGGTGCAACCAGCATAATATCGGCCCAGCGCGCTAAGTTAATATGCCCCATTGCATTTTCTTCATGAGCATCTAATAATTCAGTATGCACTTCATGCCCGGATAATGCCTGAAAAGTGAGAGGGGTAATGAATTCCTGAGCTGAAGCGGTCATTACTACACGTACATCATAGTGTTGCTGGCGTAATAAGCGAACTAATTCAGCCGCTTTATAGGCGGCAATGCCACCTGAAATGCCTAAAAGTACGTGTTTCAATGTCACTTTCCTCTTTTAAATAAAGCCGTTATTATGGCAAGACTTGAGCATTACTTCTAGGCTTTAATCAGCAGGTAAATAATGAGAATTAAAGATCAACCCACAGAAGAGCGGCCGCGTGAGAAATTGATAGCACAAGGCGCAATGGTTTTAAGCGATGCAGAGCTGTTAGCGATTTTTTTACGTACTGGCACGCGAGGCTATTCGGCGATTGAATTAGCAGAGAATTTATTACTCGAATTTGGCTCACTACAAGCATTAATGCAAGCCGATCGCCTAAGTTTTACTCAAGCAAAAGGCTTGGGCGACGCCAAATATGCCCAATTACAAGCGGTACTAGAGATGGCGCGCAGGCACACCTTTGAGGTGTTAGATAGAGGCGGAGCATTAACCAGCCCAGAAGCAACACGTGCGTATTTAGTAGATAAGCTCAAGGCTTATGATCATGAAGTTTTTGCTTGTTTGTTTTTAGATAACCAACATCATATCTTGAAATTTGAAGAGCTATTTTCAGGCACGATTGATAGCGCCAGTGTGTACCCTAGAGAAGTGGTAAAAAAAGCCTTGGCGCATAATGCCGCCGCAGTCATCTTTGCTCATAATCATCCATCGGGTATCAACGAAGCAAGTCATGCGGATAAGGCGATTACACAGCGATTGAAAAGCGCACTGGAACTGATTGATATCCGCGTGCTAGATCATTTTATTATTGCTGATGGCAGACCGTTTTCATTTGCGGAGCATGGGTTGTTATAGCTTGTAAGGCAAGAGTAACAAAGAGGCAGTAATTTTAAAGGGTTGAGACATAGTTATAAAAACTAAGCGGCAGGGTATTTTTTATTTTACGTATAGCTAAGATCCATACGGTCTAAGCAATCATTCCCGATAAGATAATTCAGGAATGATTATTTCGCAGAGTCACAACGACTGCTTTCTATAGGTCGATTTTACACGATAGTTTTTTGATAAAACAGTTGCGTAGCTAATGCCCTCCATGTCTTACATCTGATTCTTCTTGCTCTCGTTTGGTCAGGGTGAATTTCTTTGGGTTATTTTTCATCTCTATGCCATCAAAACTGAGCATAATAAGTGTTTCATCATCTTTAATTTGTAGCTCTCTAATGCTTGCGCCTTTACGTGGAGTTAAAGTAACAAGTTTCGCATTTTTATCCCATTCATACTTACCCTTTTCATAGAACTCTCTAGTAGATTGCTGTGCTTTTTGGGTGACTAATAGATAATTGTTTTTATTTTTCAGCGATAGGGTTGTTGCAATCCCAGGGCATGCTTTACACGGAAGAGCGCCATAATACACTCCCCGAAATTGCTGGCTTTTATTGGTGTGATTATTTGATTCTGCGAAAGCAGGGTTCAAAATAATAGCGAGGAAACTGAAAGATGCTAGTGTTAGTTTTAAAAATAGTGTTAATGCATTCATATTGATTAATACTCGCAATTAAAAGGTAAAAGGACTGTTGAAACTGACTTGCTGGGTAGATGATAGAATCTACCATGTAGTATATTAACATCTAATGATGTTAGTGGTTATTGTCAATTATACCGGTCATTAAAGAGGATAATCAGACTGTAATTATATGGACTTTATTTTGCGTATGAATAATCATATTTTATTGGTTTCGGGGTAAACTGCTATAAAATTTCTAATCGGATAGAACCATGATAATAAAAAAAATAAGCGGTATCGTATTCTTTATTTCATTGCTGGGGGCAAATACGCTACAAGCTTCTCCTGCAAATACTCAGCAACTACAGGTGCAAACTAGTGAGTCAAAAAGAACGGGGGAAACAGCCTTATCCTATTTGGTCTCGTGGCGGAAAGGCGAATCGCGTATTTATAATGCGAATGGTTTAACCTTTATAAGTGGCACAGAAACAGATGAGCCAACCTCAAGTGTTGATGCGGCTTATAAATTAGAAAAAGCGTTGAATGGCGCGATTGATCATGATTCTCCGCATTTGCGGGGCGCTGTGGCAAAGGCGAATAAATCCACCTTAACAGTGAGTAATCGTGAGGGTTTTGATTTAACGCGCATTACCGTGCGTGATTATAGTAATCAAGCCTTAGAGTATTCTCTAGCAGGTAAGGGTTTCGATGCGGAGGGGGTTGATATTGCGCTTGATATCGTTTATTCGGCAGAAGTTGAGTATATGCGCGGCTTTTCTAAAGGCGTGAAAAAACAAGCGGCGGGTGGTTTTGTTAGTTTAACGGTGGATAGTAAAGCGCCGATAAAAATTGTTACCAATGGCAAAAGTACCGAGCAAATAGAAAAAGAGTTGGCGGCGGCTTTGGGTGCAAAAGCGCAGTTTTCAACATCACCTATTTATCTAAATTTTGAACAAATCCGTTCAAAGAATTATAAATCGTTTGATGGTGGGGAAACGCAGGTTTCAGGTTTAAAGGCGCGGCATATTACCATTGATGTGAGTGATGCTGGTTTAGGTGTACTAACAAAATTTGATTTTACTAAGGTGGAAAAACCGGTGGATATCGCCAATAATTTACCGTATTTAGTTGTTTTATTAATAGCTGTGTTTGGTTATTTATTTTTTACAGCACGTAAAAAGAAAACTTAGCTGATTGGCAGTAATTCACGAAAATCTAAGACGGCAGGAAACTCGGTAATTGTTCTTGCTTGTTTTTGTGAGTCGGGTTTATTTATAGCAATGAGCTGTTGAAGGCCAAAAGTTTGTGCGGCACGTAATACAGCAAGGCTGTCATCAATCATTAAAGTATCGGTATTATGCCAGTGCTTGTCTTGCTGAAATAAGTTCCAAAATTGTTGATTCTCTTTTGCAAAGCCGTAATGGTGCGAGCAAATAATGTCATCAAAAAAAGGGCGTAAACAGGTTTTTTCCATTTTCAATGACAAGCTATCGGGGTGGGCATTGGTCACTAAAAAGATTTGTTTATTAGATTGTTGCAGGGCGCTTAAAAATTCAGTGACATGCGGCAATACGCTAATGAGTTCTGATATTTCTGCTTTTAAGCCGGCAACATCTAAATCGAGTTGTTCACTCCAATAATCAAGGCAGTACCACTCCAGTCGCCCTTCCATGCTTTTAAATAAAGGCTGTAAAACTTGCTTGGATTGATTAAGTGATAAGCCGCGCAAAGAGGCGTAACGCTGTGGTACAAACTCTAGCCAAAAGTGATTATCAAAATTCAAATCTAATAATGTGCCATCCATATCCAATAAAACGGTATTAATTGTGTTCCAGTTGAGCATAAAATTGATTATAGTAAGAAGAAAATAATACAGATACCCTATCAAAATGTCAGATAAACCAGAAATATTTCATCGATCTATTGTGGCGCAATCGCGATTATTTAAAGTTGAAGCCTTAGATTTAAGGTTTAGCAATAATGAAACGCGGCAGTATGAGCGCTTAGTGCGTGATAATGGTAATCGTGGTGCGGTGTTGATTATTCCCTTATTAGATAAGGAAACGGTTTTATTAATTCGAGAATATTCCGCAGGCGTGGACCGCTATGAACTAGGGTTGCCGAAAGGCAAAGTGGATGAGGGTGAGAATTTTTTACAAGCGGCTAATCGAGAGTTAAAAGAAGAGGTCGGTTATGGCGCTAAAAAAATCCAGCAAATTAGTTCTTTTTCTTTAGCGCCTAGTTATATGCAGCATATGACGGAGATCATCTTGGCGGAAGATTTATACCCAGAACGTTTGCCCGGTGATGAGCCTGAGCCCCTAGAGGTTATCCCGTGGAAGCTAAATAATTTAGCGGAATTATTTGCCTCAGGCCAATGTACTGAGGCGCGAAGTATTGCTGCCTTATACATGGCGCGAGATTATTGTGCGCAATAATACAGAAAAATATAAGCTATATTTATGATTTATATAATAAATCTCGCTAAGTTTGAAAAACTAAGTTATTATAGAGGATGAATATTTGTTTTTTAAAATCAGGTAGCCACTATCTTGTGCCTACCACACGTAGGAACGCTTAATGACCTCAGAAGTATCATCACTTCCAATAAAATTTTCCGACTTAAACCTTAGTGAGCCTATTTTAAAAGGTTTAGAAGAAGTTGGTTATGAAACTCCATCACCTATTCAGGCGCAAACAATCCCTCTCGTAATGGAAGGAAGAGATGTACTTGGGCAAGCGCAGACAGGGACTGGGAAAACAGCAGCATTCGCCTTACCTTTAATATCTAAAATTGATGTTAGCCAAAAAGATCCACAAGTTTTAGTTTTAGCTCCAACGCGTGAGTTAGCGATTCAAGTCGCTGAAGCATTTCAATCTTACGCAAAACATGTCAAAGGATTTCATGTTGCACCGATTTATGGTGGACAAGAATATAGTGGCCAATTACGCATGCTTAGACGTGGCGCACATGTTGTTGTGGGTACACCTGGGCGTGTTATGGATCATATCCGTAAAGGTAGCCTAAATCTTAAAGGCTTAAAAACATTAGTATTAGATGAAGCCGATGAAATGTTACGCATGGGCTTTATTGATGATGTGGAATGGGTACTAGAGCAGTTACCAGAACAGCGTCAAATTGCTTTGTTCTCAGCAACGATGCCAACACAAATTCGTCGTATCTCTAATAATTACTTAAAAAATCCTGAACATGTCACGATTAAAGTAAAAACGACAACGGCAGAAACTATTCGTCAGCGTTATTGGACGGTTAGTGGGCATCATAAATTGGATGCTTTAACGCGTATTTTAGAAGCAGAGACTTTTGATGGCGTTATTATTTTTGTACGTACAAAAAATGCAACGATAGAGCTAACAGAAAAATTAGAAGCGCGTGGTTATTCATCGGCGGCAATTAATGGTGATTTAGCGCAAAATCAGCGTGAAAAAACGATTAATCGCCTGAAAAAAGGTAGCTTAGATATTTTAGTTGCAACAGATGTTGCGGCACGTGGCTTAGATGTGCCTAGAATTAGTCATGTTATCAACTATGATATTCCTTACGATACTGAAGCGTATGTACATCGTATTGGACGTACAGGTCGTGCAGGCCGTTCAGGTGATGCGATTTTATTTGTTGCGCCACGTGAAAAACGTATGTTGTCAGCGATTGAGCGTGCAACAAATAAACGTATCGAATTATTAGAAATGCCTTCGACAGAAGCGATTAATGATAAACGTGTTGATCGTTTTAAGCAGCAAATTACAGATACACTCGCAAAAGAGTCATTAGAATTTTATAGCAATATTATTGAGCAATATGAGTCCGAGCACGATGTGCCTGCTCAAGAAATTGCTGCAGCTTTAGCGAAATTAGTGCAAGGTGATGAGCCTTTATTATTAAAAAAAGCACCTAAAGTAACTGAAAGTAATGAGCGTGGACGTGATCGTAAGCGCCGTGAAGAAAGTAAAAGAGGTGGACCAGAGCCTGAAATGCAGCGTTACCGTATTGAAGTCGGTAAAGAGCATGGCGCTAAGCCAGGTAATATCGTTGGTGCTATTGCTAATGAAGCGGGTCTAAATGGTAAAGAAATTGGCCAAATAGATATGCATGATGATTTTACCATGGTAGATTTACCTAAAGGTATGCCTAATGAAGTATTTAGTTCATTAAAAGCAACGCGTGTTGCAGGGCAAAAATTAGATATCTCAGTTGCTAAAGACGGTGAAGTACCGAGACAAGCTAGAGATTCTGCACCGCGTAGAAGAAGTAGTGGTGGTGGCGATAAAACAAATAAAAAGCCACGTAGAAACCCGCGTAAAAGTAAGCCATCGTAAGTAACTTACTTTTGTAGCTTAAAAGGCGCTTAGTTGATTATTCAGCTAAGCGCCTTTTTTTATGTCTGTTAGTTTGTGGATATAAACACGTATTTGATATTTGGATTTTCTAATCCATGCTGATTTTTGATAACTAGAAAATCCTGTTATAGCGAATATTAACTGAAGGCTACTGGTGCACCCTCAGCAAGAATACTTAAATTACCTTGTTTAGAAAAGCTTAGCGCCAAATTAGAGTAGCTGTGGTTGTCGTTTAATAGGTGGCTATATTTAGCAATGATATTGTTCTTTGCGGATTGGGAGCTTGCATTGCTCATTTCCTCGCTAAAGGGAATGCGTTTTTGTATCTCAACATAATGGCTACTTAAAGCATTGATGGTACTTAATTCACGGCCAATACCTGCGTTCTCTTGTAGTGCTTGCTTTAGCTCACTGGTATAAGCGTAATCAGCAGGAAGTTGTATCCCTCCTGCGGCATCATAACTGATATTATTTGGTGCGGCGGGGATATTATAGTCACTCAGCATTTGTTTAAAGCGAGAAGATGCGTGAGCGGATAGGACTTTGATGTTTTGTGCGGATGGCAAAAGCAGGGGCGGCAGTTCATTTATATTTAAGAAGCCAGCGGGTGAGCTTTCAGCAGAAAAATACTGATTAAGGTCAATGCCAATATTGCCTTTATCGGTACTCATCATTATTGCTTTGGGTGATTCATCTGCAGTTTGCGATTTAATTTGAGTATTTTGGGTGGCAGTATTTTTCCTTTGTGTGCTTGCCAGAATCGCGGAAAAAATTTGAGATTTAGCCTTATTTGCCGTTGTGGGTGTTGGTGCGTTGTTATTCTCTAGTTGCTGTGTTGAGGCGGTGTGATGGGCTGAAAATGATGTATTAATCATGGGAGACTCCTTGTTAAAAATAACATTGTGTTATTTCTAAAGCAGTATTTATGCCTAAATAAGACCAAGCAATCAATATGACAAAGGAGATCGCTTACCTTGGGAGGCTTCAAGAGTGGTGTTTTATAGTAATTAAATACTCTTCTTGTGCCCAAGCATGAGGTTTTAGCGTGAATGCATTCGTACTAAAAATAAGCTGATCAATTTTAAGATAGGCATAAACTATGTTATTTAAACCAATTGAAAGCTGTAAAATAAAGCTATTTTATAGTTAGGGTTAAGGTTTATGGCGCCTGAAGAGTTTCAATTTCAGTTACTACAGTGGTTTGATGAGTTTGGGCGAAAAGACTTGCCTTGGCAGCACCCTGCAAGTGCTTATCGGGTTTGGGTTTCTGAGGTTATGTTACAGCAAACTCAGGTTGTGACTGTTATTCCTTATTTTAATAAATTTATTCACGAATACCCGACTGTAACAGAGTTGGCGAATGCGCCACTGGATGATGTTCTCAGTTTATGGGCGGGCTTGGGGTATTATGCGCGCGCCAGGAATTTACATAAGTCAGCGCAATTAATTGCAGCTTCAGGCTTTCCTGATAACTTAGATGAGGTGGTTAATTTGCCTGGCGTGGGTCGCTCAACAGCGGGCGCTATCTTAAGTATTGCGTTTAATAAAAGCCATGCGATTTTAGATGGTAATGTGCGCCGTGTGTTGGCGCGCTTTCAAGCGATAGAGGGTTGGACAGGTGGGACGGCAGTTAATAAGCGCTTGTGGGAGCTTAGTGAAAAATACACGCCAAAGAGCCGAGTTGCTGATTATACGCAAGCGATCATGGATTTAGGCGCAACCTTATGTACGCGCTCGAAACCGCAGTGTAGTTTATGTCCTTTGCAAGATAACTGTTTAGCTTTGGCACAAAATAAGGTGAAAGAGCTACCGACACCAAAAGTTAGTAAAAAAATCCCCGTTAAACAAGCTGTTTTTTTGTTGCTGATAAATAAACAGTATGAGGTTTTATTAGAAAAAAGGCCACCTACAGGAATTTGGGGAGGCTTATGGAGTGTGCCTGAGCTTACTGAAAAACTAGAGCTGGAAGATTGGCTGGGTAGAAAAGGCTTCGCTGTGCAAGAAACAGCCGAGCTGAGTATTAGGCGGCATACTTTTTCTCATTATCATTTGGATTACTTACCGATATTACTAAAGGTGGATAGCCTTACAAATAATGTGATGGAAGCTGATTTGCGAATCTGGTATAAACATAAAGATAATAACAAAGTAGCGCTACCAGCGCCGATTAAACAATTATTTGATGAGCTTAAAGAGGAAGACAATGGCAAGATTAGTTAACTGTGTGAAATTAGGAACGGAAGAAGAAGGTCTCGAAAGTGCACCTTTCCCTGGCGCAAAAGGGCAGTATATATTTGAGAATGTATCTAACAAAGCATGGCAAGAATGGTTAACGATGCAAACTATGTTAATTAATGAGAATCGCTTAGCGAGCTTTGAAGCCAAGGCAAAGGAGTTAGTTGAAGCAGAGAGAGAGAAGTTTTTATTTGGAACGGACTTTCAAATGCCAGAAGGCTATGTGCCGCAAAAATAGTGGAAGCTAATCCTACAGCGCTTAATTTAAAGCGCTGTAGAGTCTGTTTTATCGCTTCATAGAATCAAAGAACTCAAGATTAGTCTTAAAGTCTTTTAGTTTTCCTAGAATAAATTCAGAGGCAGCCATTTCATCCATAGGCTGTAGAATCTTACGTAAAATCCATGTTTTTTGTAGCTCTTCAGGGCTGACTAAGTAATCTTCACGGCGAGTACCCGAGCGATTGATATGGATCGCAGGGTAAATACGTTTTTCTGCAATTTTACGCTCTAAGTGCAGCTCCATATTACCGGTTCCTTTGAACTCTTCATAAATCACTTCATCCATGCGTGATCCAGTATCGACAAGTGCGGTGGCTATAATTGTTAAACTACCCCCTTCTTCTATATTACGTGCTGCACCAAAGAAGCGTTTTGGTTTTTCTAGTGCATTAGCATCCACACCACCCGATAGAATTTTACCTGATGACGGAGCAACCATATTATAAGCTCTTGCTAAACGCGTTAAGGAGTCTAACAAAATAACTACGTCGTGTTTATGCTCAACTAGGCGGCGTGCTTTTTCGATAACCATTTCTGCAACTTGTACATGACGTGTTGCAGGTTCATCAAAGGTGCTAGAGATAACTTCACCGCGAATACAGCGTTCCATCTCTGTTACTTCTTCCGGACGCTCATCAATCAGCAGTACGATCATGTAACATTCAGGGTTATTCTCGGAGATTGATTGTGCAAGACTTTGCAGAATCATGGTTTTACCGGCTTTAGGCGGAGAGACAATGAGTCCCCGTTGGCCTTTACCAATAGGTGAAATTAAATCAATCACTCGACCGGTTAAATCAGCGCTGGTGCCATCGCCACGTTCCATAATAAAACGTTTAGTAGGGAAGAGCGGTGTTAGGTTGGTGAAGAGAATTTTGTGTTTGGCATTTTCGGGTGCTTCAAAGTTGATTTTTTCAACTTTCAACATAGCAAAATAACGTTCGTTATCTTTAGGAGGTCTTATTTTTCCGCTGATAGTATCGCCAGTGCGTAAGCTAAAACGGCGAATCTGGCTGGGAGAAACATAAATGTCATCAGGGCCAGCTAAATAAGAGCTACCGGGCGTTCGTAGAAAACCGAAGCCATCTTGTAGAATTTCGAGTACACCATCACCGAAGATATCTTCGCCACTTTTCGCTTGTTTTTTTAAAATGGAAAAAATGACGTCTTGTTTTTTTGTGCGGGATACATTATCAATGTTAAGTGATTCTGCGAGGGCGATAATGTCAGTAATAGGTTTTAATTTTAATTCAGTAAGGTTCATACAAAGGTAAGGTCAAGAGAAGGTTCAGCCCCATTAAGTTGAATAACAACGTAGGCTAGAGAAGATGCGGTTATTTTGATTTTCATGAAGGCTCTAAAAGAGATTAGAACCAGATGCGAATTATACGCAAATAATCAGGAAGTAACAAATAAACTTTGTACTTCCTGATCTTATATCTTAGATATTGTCGTCAATAAATTGAGCAAGTTGCGATTTAGTCAAAGCGCCCACTTTTGTTGCTTCAACATCGCCGTCTTTAAAAATCATTAGCGTTGGGATACCGCGTACGCCGTAATGCGCTGGTGTTGCGGCATTGTCATCTATGTTTAATTTAGCAACGGTTATTTTGCCATCGTATTCTTTTGCAATTTCATCTAAAACTGGCGCAATCATTTTGCAAGGACCACACCATTCTGCCCAGTAATCCACAAGGACAGGTACACCTGCTTTTAAAACAAGTTCATCAAAGTTACTATCAGTTACATGAAGGACTGAGTCACTCACGCTATTCTCCAAATTAATTAACGAATGCCTAATATCGCTGGATAGCAAATTTTTGTCAATGTCTTTTGGAGATTACTTTTAGCTTATTCAACATTAACAGGGGCTTAATAGACTTAACTTGAGTGCAACTTAAAGTTTATTACTGTATTCTATACAGATGAAGAAAACACACTTAACAGAAACGCGCTTCATTAATTTGGAGCTCTCACGATCAATTTTACGTGGTTTAGATGATGCAGGCTTTGATCAATGCTCGCCTATTCAGGAGCAATCATTACCGATTGCATTAAGAGATAGGGACGTTGCGGGTCAAGCGCAAACAGGAACGGGTAAAACTGCCAGTTTTTTATTGGCGACTTTTCAACGCTTATTGAATGACACGAGTGAGCCGAAACAATATCCTAGAGCATTGATTTTGGCACCTACGCGAGAGTTGGCTATTCAAATTCACAAGGATGCGCTTCTGTTAGGTAAACACCTTAATTTTAAGTTAGCCTTAATTTATGGTGGTACGGATTATCAAAAACAATTAAAAACGGTACAGTCTAATGTGGATATTATTATTGCCACCCCTGGGCGGATTATTGATTTTTATAAGCAAAAAGCGTTTTCTTTAGATAATATTCAAGTCATGGTGATGGATGAAGCCGACAGAATGTTTGATTTAGGCTTTATTAAAGATATACGTTTCTTACTTAATAGAATGCCTAGCCCTGAAAAGCGCTTAAATTTGTTATTTTCTGCAACCTTGTCATTTAAAGTGACAGAACTGGCTTATGAGCACATGCATCAGCCGGTGATGGTTAAAATTGAAAGTGAAGAAATGACCTCCACTTCGATTAAGCAATTTGCATTTTGTCCCTCGAACGAGCAAAAAATTCCTTTATTATTAGGTTTAATAAAAGCACATAAGCCAGTACGTAGTATTGTATTTATTAATACCAAACGTAGCGGCGAAAATCTCGCCGATTATTTGGCGGCTAATGGGTATAAAGTGGCTTTATTAAGTGGTGATGTTCCACAGGATAAACGCGAGCGTTTATTAGCTGATTTTCAGGAAAGCAAAGTAACGATTATGATTGCGACAGATGTTGCAGCACGTGGTCTGCATATTCCTGATGTCTCTCATGTGTTTAATTTTGACTTGCCTCAAGATAGCGAAGATTATGTGCATAGAATAGGCCGAACTGCACGCTTTGGCGCAGACGGTGAAGCGATTAGTTTCATTTGCGAAGAGTATGCTTACTCTATGCCTGATATAGAGCAATATATCGGTCAAAAAGTTCCCGTAGAAAAAATTACCGAAGATTTATTGCTTGAAATTATTAAGCCGGCCCCCCGTAAAGCAAAACCTAAATATCAAAAGCCTCGTAGCAGACCCGCACATAGCTCACGGAAATAAAATTTAAGTTTTATTTTCGCAACTCCCAAGGAAAGCTTGGGAGTTATCTGCTAAATTAAGCATAAAAGACTATACCTTTTCCCTGTGCAGTATTATTATTGAACGTATCCTCTGTATACCGAGATACTTATGTTTTCTTTAGATAATATTCCTGACGCATTACGCGATTCAACTCAGATAGCACTACAAAAATTCACTGATGCACTACAGCGAACTAACTTAGACTTTCCTGATAATAAGCAAGTCATTAATTGCTTACCGAAAGTTTTTTGTTGCAGTGAATTTATTGCCTTACAAAGCGAACGTCAACCGCAATTACTCATTGATCTTATTAATTCCGGAGATTTATTCAATGCAGACGTGCGCTCTGGCTATATAGAACAACTTAATAGCTATCAGTTTGATAATGAAGCCGCGCTAATGCAACAATTACGCTGGTTTCGTAATCAGCAAATGATACGGATTGCATGGCGTGATTTAACCGAGTGGTCTGATTTAGACGAAACATTATCCGACCTAACGGCATTGGCAGAAAGTTGTATACAGTTCACCTTAGATTATCTGTATAAACAAGCCTGTGAGCGCAGAGGAACACCGGTATTAGATGATGGCTCTGAGCAAAATATGGTGATCTTAGGCATGGGTAAGCTAGGTGCTTGGGAGTTAAACTATTCATCAGATATCGATTTAATTTTTGCCTATCAGCAAGATGGTGTGCTCGCAGATCGTAAAGAAACCACTTATGGCGAGTTTTTTAGCCGAATTTGCCGACAACTGGTGAAAATTTTAGATGAGATTACTGCCGACGGTTTTGTCTTTAGAACGGATATACGCCTAAGGCCCTTTGGCGATAGCGGCCCTGTTATCATGACCTTTGATGGCTTAGAAAACTATTACCAAACACAAGCGCGTGAATGGGAGCGTTATGCGATGGTCAAAGTGCGTCCGGTTGCGGGTGATGCACACGGCGCAGAACAATTTATGAGCTTAATAAAGCCGTTTGTTTATCGACGTTACTTAGACTACGGTGCATTTGAAGAATTGCGTAGTTTAAAACAGCAAATTACCCAAGAGTTACAGCGTAAAGATCGCATGGACAATGTAAAGTTGGGTCCCGGCGGAATACGTGAAATTGAATTTATAGGGCAAGCCTTTCAATTAATTCGTGGCGGACAAGATATCGAGTTACAAGAGCGTCGTATTCAGTCTATTTTGCAGTTATTAGGCGAGAAAGAATTATTAGTAAAAGAAGATGCCGATCAATTATTGCTGTCATACCAGTATTTGCGTCGTGTAGAAAACCATATTCAAGAATACCAAGATCGCCAAGCGCATGACTTACCTAAAACAGAGCAAGAGCAATTAATTTTAGCTTACTCTATGGGCTATCCCGACTGGCCAAGCTTTAAAACTGCTTTAGACCATGTGCGAGAGCAAGTGCACACTGTGTTTATACAAGTGTTTTCTATTGAAGAAGAGGCCGAGCAGCCCAGCATCAGTGCGCAAATTTGGATAGGGCAAGCACATGAAGACATTCGCTTAAATCAATTGCATGAACTAGGTTATAAGCAAATAGAAGAAACCCTGACACTTATCGATCAGTTTAAAAATGCTTCCAGCATTAAGCGCTTAACTAATAAAGGGCTAAGTACACTTAATAAGTTAATGCCTAAAATTATTGAGCATGTTGCAAAGCAAAACAATGCATACGTTACGCTGCAACGACTCTGTCAATTATTTGAGGCTTTAGCGGGACGGAATGTTTATTTATCTTTATTGGCAGAAAATGAGGGTGGTTTACAACAGCTAATTACTTTGAGTTCTGCGAGTCCATGGATCAGTGATTATTTAGGCCAATTTCCCTCATTATTTGATGAGTTATTGGATACCAGATCACTGTATGAGCCGTTAGAGAAATCAGCCCTACAAAGTGAGCTTAATAGTCTTCTGCAAGCGATAGACCCTGATGATATAGAGCAGATCATGTTTGCTTTACGCAAGTTTAAGCAAATTAATGTATTACGTATAGCTGCTGCCGATATTATGGGTGCTGTGCCGTTAATGATTGTGAGTGATTATTTAAGTTATATTGCTGAAGTCATTTTGGAAAAATCAACGGCTATTGCATGGGATATTGTCGCTAAAAAACATGGAACACCACCGGGTACTAGCAGTGAAAAGAGCTATTTTGGGATTTTAGGTTTTGGTAAATTAGGTGGCTTAGAATTAAGCTATAGTTCCGATTTAGACCTGATTTTTATTTGTAATTATCCGGAAGGCAATGCGCTGACTGATGGGCGTAAGCAAGTCACTAGTATGCAGTTTTATGCCAGCTTAGGGCAACGAATCCGCAGCTTGCTGAATACTCAGATGTTATCCGGTATGCTTTATGAAGTCGATATGCGTCTACGTCCACGTGGCGAGGCAGGCTTGTTAGTGACGCCTTTGAGTGGCTATGAAGACTACTTAAGCAATGAAGCATGGACATGGGAGCATCAAGCCTTAGTGCGAGCGCGATTTATTACGGGTGATAGTCAAACGCAAAGTACCTATGAGGCTATTCGCCAGAAAATCTTGTCCTTAGTTAGGAATTCAGCGGATTTAAAAATAGAAGTCAGGGAAATGCGTGAAAAAATGCGCGAAAACCTAGATAAAAGTACGGCAGAGTTGTTTAGTTTAAAACAAGGGCGTGGCGGAATTACCGATGTTGAGTTTATGGTGCAATATTTTGTTTTATCCTTAGCGGAACAGCATAAAGTATTAACTGAAGTGACTGATAATATAAGCTTATTAGCTACTCTAGCGGAACTTAATATACTCACTCAAGATCAAGCTTCTACCTTAGAGTCGGCTTATTGTTTATTTCGTGACCGAGGGCATAAAGAAGCCTTACAAGGAAATAAGGCTATGATTCCTCAGAATGAACTATTGGAAAGCCGTGCTGCGGTTGCCGAGCTTTGGGGTTTATTTATGTGTTAGCGACTATTTTGGTTCGTTAATGTTGAGAGCGAAGTAGCCTTATGATATAGCATATAAATGCTGCGCCCGCCTTGTAAAGTCGGGCGGGGTGAAAATGATGTGTGACTTAGAGGCTATATTGAATTTATGTTACGAAATCAGACTGTGGCAAGCCTAAATGAAAGCCTTGTGCATAATCAATGCCTAGTTCTTGTAGTTTTTGCATGACCGTTTCGGATTCTACAAATTCAGCTAAGGTTTTCATGCCTAACTCTTGGCAAAGTTGATTTAAGGTATTAACCAGTGCATGGTCAACTTTAGACGTGAGAATATTAGTAATAAATGCGCCATCAATTTTTACATATTCAAAATGTAATTCGCGTAAATAGTGGAAGGAGTTATAGCCACTGCCAAAATCATCTAAAGCAAAGGCAAAGCCCTTTTCTCTTAATTGATTTAGAAATTGGCGCATATTCGCCATGTCGCTAATTGCTTCACGCTCGGTGACTTCAAAGACAATCCTATTCGGTTCTATTGCATATTCTATGCAGAGATCGGCAGCATATTTTAAAATACCGCGATGCTGTATTTCTTGAGGGGTTAAATTAACAAATACCAAAGGAACCGTGCCTGTTTCTTGCTTTTTTTGCGCCATAAATTGCGTGACTTTGCGGAGCATAATATGATCTAGAGCTAAGCTAATACCATATTTATCTGCCGCTTCAATAAAAATGCCCGCAGAAATAATTTCACCCTTTTCAGTTTCTAATCGTGCCAAGGCTTCGTAAGAATAGATTTCACCTGTTTTACAATCAATGATCGGCTGAAAATAAGGCACGATACGTTGTTCTTGTAATGCTTTTTGTAAAACATCAGATAATCCGTGCATTTTTCTAGATTGCGCAACACTTTTCTCGACAGAGTCGAGTGTGCAAACAAAATCTCTACCCGAGTCTTTAGCTTTATAAAGTGCTAAATCTGCGCCTGCAACTAAATCATTGATGCTATCAGCGTCGTTCGGATAGCTAGCAACTCCAACTGAGATACTGACATGGACCGAGGTGTTTTCTGCACTTAAGATAGAAAAGTCATAGGATTTGACTGCAGCACGTAATGATTCAGCCACAATTGTAGCTTTCTCTGCCGTTGTTTCTGCAAGAATAACGGTGAATTCATCACCGCCAATTCTTGCGAGTATATCCCCTTTACGTAAGCCTTTTTGTAGTACTTGTGATAAGTGTACTAATACTTGATCTCCGACCATATGGCCGTGGCCATCATTCACCAGTTTAAAGTTATCTAAATCAATAGATAATAAACTAAAGTCATGCCGGTGACGTGCAGAACGGTCGAGTTCATATTCAAGAATTTCATTAAAGTAGCGACGATTATGTAAGCCTGTGAGTGGGTCATGTTCGGCATAATAAGCAAGCTCATTTAATGAGCGGCTTAATGATTTGCTCGAGCCAACCACCATTACCATCACAGAAAGCAAAGAACGGACGATGCTTTGCTCTTGTAAACTAAGCGAATAGCCAGAGGCATATCCCACGCCTAAAATGCCACCAACACCGGCATTATCCCCTGGAACTGTGACGGTAATGACTTCTAACTCATCTACTTGCCGCTGTTTATCTATGCCAAGTATTTGAAATTCTTCTATATCTAATGCCGCATTTTTCGGGGAATCTAAGCCTTTAATTAAATCATCAGCAAGGCGTTTACGTGCGATAAGCTTAGTTTCTTCGGAATATTCACCTAAATAGTAAAGGTAAACCTTGATGCCATTTTCATCACTAAAAGCGATGGTAAAAAAGTTAAATGGAAAAAAGCCATGAAACTCACGCAAAATATCTTGTACGAATTCTTTCCATTGAGTGACTTTTTCATGCGATAAAATAATACTTTCTAATACACTGGATTGGCGCTCAAATAAACTTTTATCCAATAGTGTTAAGGATAGGCGTTCGACTAAATCATGTACATCTATTATTAAAGATTCTATACGTTGGCAGTTAGTATTCCAGTCAGTTGAGTGCTCATTTTCTAGTAAGTGTAATGTTTTGCTAATAATGGAGCAACGCTTAGCGCAACTTTGTAATAAGTCATTATTTGATTCAGTATCTAGTGAGGGTGTGAGTTTTTTTTCTAATAAATCGAGTTCAGAAATAGCTTGCGCCATAACCCCTTTATTAAATAATTGACTGCGAACTTGTGATTCTAATAAGTGCGTCAGGTCCTTAATTATGTGGGTATAGAATGATTTTAGTTGTGACGGCTGAGAATGAAAACTAGTCATTTTCTTGCACATCTAATAAATCAGCACCGCAAGGGAGATCATAAAGCCAATTTAAAAAATCTTCTTTGGCCTGACCTCGATAGAGGGGGCCGTGCTGAGGGGCAATAATATCAATATCAAGTTTGCGCACTTGTTGCACCCAATAGCGTAAAGCACGATTGGATGCCATATAGCGTTTATGAAATCCAGCCGTATGCGGTAAATGCGCGTTAAAATCTTCTATAAACACTTCGCAGTTGTCCGTTGGTACTTCTGAAGCGCCAACGTCACCACTAAATAAAATTTTAGAGATGGGATCATACACGTTAATTTGGCCGGGGGAATGTAAAAAATGCGCAGGAACAAATTGTAATTTAAGCCCTGAATCTAGCGTCAATGTTTCGCCATCATCATGAATACCAATAAAACGCTGCATTCCGGTAATACCATAATGGGGTAAAAAGCGCTGCCAAATACGCGAGACATAAACTCGGGCAGAAGTGAGGCGTAACCAAGTGGTTAGTCCTCCGACGATATCCGGATCTTGATGAGATAGGACTATCGCCTCAATATCTTCGGGTTGAACATATTGTAGAAGCTCATTTAATACTTGCGGCATCACACCAAAACCACCAGGGTCTAGTAGTACGCCTTTGCCTTTATGCATAATTAAAAACTGGTTAGAAGGAATACCATCCTCTTCGCCCGGCTCGCTTTCATTTAATAGTATAAAGCGGTGTTCCTCGCCATTATATAAAGCTATGTTTTTACGCATATGATTGTCGATTTTTTGATAAAAGTTAATGGTATCATTATATTTTATTAATTTTTATTAAAACACTTAATTTACTTAAAGTAATGATTAATTTGAGGTGCAGGTCTTTGTTCGATAGGGTAAACTCAATATTAGTCTAAATCATTAAATAGAGTAATGGATAAATAAGTGATTATTATTTTTGAAAAAATCTCCCCTAAAACGAAGATAGATGATATTCGAGATTTTATTGCGCCTGTATTAAAGGGACATATTTTTCAAAAATCAGGGCGTATTGGTTATATAAAAATAGAGATTTTAAAAGATAGTATGAGCGGAAAGGTTGATTATTATGCGCTCGTTTTAGTCAATTCAGATTCGGTTGCTCAGAGAATAATAAAAAGGAAAAATAAGCGCCTTTTAGTCGGAAGAAGAGTAAAAGTTAGGCAGTTTTTTGTACGCTCTTGGCGTAATGATCCTAGAAATAAGGGCGGACAAAAAAGTGAAGGGGTTGTCGATATACGAGAGGGTGATCGACGAGTAGCAGCCTTAGAGGAAGTAGAAGCTCGAACTCAGCAAATTACATTTACTAGTGATAAGGTTTTTAACAGAAAGTTATAATTTTTTGATTTTAATATTGTTCAAATAAGCGACTTAGTCGAGCAGTTTCTTGCTGGGTGTACGTACAAAAAATCGAGAAAAAAGTAAGCCTATTTCAAATAACAACCAAATCGGTAGCGCTAATAACGTCTGCGAGATGGCATCCGGTGGGGTTAAGAACATACCAATCACAAAGGCACCGACAATAATATAAGGCCGTTTCTCTGCGAGCTGTGCGGGTGTAAAAGCGCCAATCCACACCAATACAATGGTGAAAATAGGGACTTCAAATGCCGCGCCAAAAGCAAAAAATAAGGTGAGGATGAAATCTAAATATTTAGCAATATCGGTCATCATAGTCACGCCTTCAGGTGCTGCAGTGGTTAAAAAACCAAATACTAAGGGCAGTACAACAAAATAAGCGAAAGCAATTCCGAGAAAAAATAGTAGGGTACTGGATATTAATAAAGGCACGATCATACGCTTTTCATGGGTATATAAACCCGGCGCAACAAAAGACCAAAACTGATAAAGAATAACCGGAACAGAAAGCAGTATAGAGGCAACTAGAACCAGCTTGAAGGGTGTTAAGAAGGGTGAAACCACATCAATAGCAATCATTGTGCTATCTTGCGGTAAAAACTGTTGTAAGGGTTGAGAGAGGAAGTGATAAATTTCATTAGCGAAAGGGGTCATTGCTAAAAAAATAACTAAAACACAAACAACAATACGCAATAGCCGGTTGCGTAGCTCGATAAGGTGTGAAATTAGAGGTTGTTCTTGTTCGTCATTTTCCATTATCAGTCTGTTTGTCGTCAGTGCTGTTTTGCTTATTTAAAAATTGCTCGGCGCGCTCATTGAGCTCTAAGTCTTTACTCATCGCATTCATTTTATCTTGCTGCTCTTTGATGAGTTGACGTAGTTCTTCTTCTTTAAATTCTTCTTGAAGCTCGTCTTTAACAGAAGCAACCACTTGCTGCGTTTTCCCTAACCAAAAACCGACAATACGCGCGACTTTAGGCAGTTTTTCGGGGCCTATGACCAATAAACTCACTAAGCCTATTAGACAAAGCTCCCAAAAGCCAACATCAAACATAATTAAGTATTATCTTTATGTTTATTTTTTTCAGTGACTTCACCTTCGATGATATCGCTGTCTTTTTCGCTTAATGCCGTGTCAGATTCACCCTCTTTCATTGCAGAGCGAAAGCCTTTAATCGCACCTCCTAAATCACCACCAATATTGCGTAAGCGTTTAGTTCCAAATAAGACCAGTACAATCACTAATACGATCACTAACTGAGTAATGCTTATGCCCATAATAGATTCCTATGTTATTTAGTACGCTGTGCTTTTTCTTCAAGGCCAGATAAGCCAAAGCGTCGTTGTAATTCTTGTAATACATCATCAGGGTGCAAGCCTTGGTCTGCCAATAGCACCATGGAATGAAACCAAAGGTCGGCCATTTCATAGATGATTTGTTCTTTATCGCCACCTTTTGCAGCAATCACGGTTTCCGTCGCTTCTTCACCGATTTTTTTAAGAATAGTATCTAAGCCTTTGGCATAAAGGCTGGCGACATAAGATGAATCAGCAGATTCTTGTTTACGTTGCTCTAATACTTCTGCAAGCTGGGTTAATACTTCACTCATGGTTTTTCCTATGGGTTTATTTGCTATACATTTCAGCAGGGTCTTTTAGTACGGCTGAATTTTCAACCCACTCATGATTTTCTAAGGTACGGTAAAAGCAGCTTTCGCGCCCTGTATGGCAAGCAATTCCACCTTGTTGTTCAACTTCTAATAAAATCACATCTTCATCGCAATCGACTGAGATTTTGATGATTTTTTGTTGGTTGCCCGATTCTTCACCTTTGCGCCATAAGCGTTGGCGCGAGCGTGACCAGTAAACCGCATAACCGGATTCTTGCGTTAACGCCAAAGATTCACGGTTCATCCATGCAAACATAACCACTTTACCTGCGCTAGTTTGCGCAATGACCGGGACCAGACCTTCTTCTGTCCAGCGTATTTCATCTAACCAATTCAAATCTTTCACCATGTTAAATGCCCTCAAAAGGAAATTTCTTTAAAATAAGCTCTGTTAATTGATAAATTTCAGAATAATCATAATCAGCTCTTCCCATATTGGGCGTAAAATGCCGTCCATGTGCTAGCCAGTGACGATACTTTAAAGCTCCTTTTAAATAGGCTAATTCTTGAGATAGTTCAGGAATATTCTCTTTCCAGACATCCAGTATTCTATCGTTTAATAAAATATATTTTTTATTCGTTATACATGCAATTAGAGCAATAGATAACACATCGTCTTTGCTTCCCTTATCGCGCTCTTTACAATCCATCATAAATATAGCTTCTATTAAAGCTAATAAAGAAAGGCTTGTAGAGCGATTTAACTCTTCAATTCGACTATGTAGCTGGGAACTTACTTCATCACTTGTTTCACCTGCAAAAATATCTTCAAAGCGTGGATTTTTATCAGAAAAATAGAGTGTTAAAGCAGAAATACAATCATTATAGTAATTTGCTATTTCTTCAAGTTTTAAAGGATTAGCAGTAAGTCTAGCCACCAACAACCTCTAATAGAGCATCAAAGAAAACATCCTGATTTAAGTCTATATATTTTATATGCGGAGGAGGAGTGGCTATTTTCCATGCTAACTCAAATTTTTCAGTATTGTCACTCTCTTGATTATCTAAACCTTGCTCATTTTCAGTTGAAAGGGTTACTTTTATAGTAGAAGGGGCTGAAAAATTTTTATTAACCAGAACAAGTTTTACTTTACCGTTTGCACCGATTAAATCAATACGCCCATCAGCACTTATTATATTAGTTCCAATGGGTTCTAATCTAACTTTATGCTTTCCTAATTGAATATCCATGATTTGAACAGAGTAACTACCAATACTTTCTTCAAAAATATCTTTTTTCGAGAATTGATAACTTAATTTTTTAGCCTTTTCATAATCAGCTAAAAAATTACCTATATCTTTATAAAAAAGAGCGAGCTGCTCTAACCATTTATCGCGTATCTTATCCCAATCAATAGCAGATTCATTTTGATTGTTATCAATTTGAGTATTTAGAAAATCATCAAACTCTTGTTTACTCACAATCTCACCTCAATACCACGTGCGTGCATATGCTCTTTTGCTTCATGTACTGTGTATTCTGCAAAATGAAAAATACTTGCGGCTAAAACAGCATCGGCTTTACCTTGTAAAATGCCTTCAGCAAGGTGATCTAAATTACCTACGCCACCCGAAGCAATGACAGGCACAATAACGGCTTCACTCACCGCTTTAGTTAAAGCAAGATCAAAGCCCACTTTGGTACCATCTTGATCCATGCTGGTTAGCAAAATCTCACCGGCGCCATAATCGACCATTTTGATTGCCCATTCTACGGCATCAATTCCTGTGGGTTTACGGCCACCGTGGGTGAAAATTTCCCAGCGATTTGTTTCGCCTTCTGCACTGACTTTTTTAGCATCAATGGCAACAACAATACATTGTGAGCCAAACTTAGCCGCGGCTTCTTTAACGAACTCAGAGTTCGTAATAGCCGCGCTATTAATGCCGACTTTATCTGCGCCAGCATTTAACATACGGCGTATATCTTCAACGGTACGAATACCGCCGCCGACCGTTAAAGGAATGAACACTTCACTGGCAACTTGTTCTACCACATGCACCATGGTTTCACGGTTATCATGGGTTGCACCAATATCTAAAAAGGTGATTTCATCTGCGCCTTCGCGGTCGTATCGGCGTGCGACTTCAACAGGGTCGCCGGCATCACGAATATCAACAAATTTAACGCCTTTAACGACACGGCCATCCGCGACATCAAGGCAAGGAATAATGCGTTTAGCTAAGCTCATGAGGCAAATGTTTGTGCGACTTTTTCTGCTGCTTCAAAATCTAAAGTCCCTTCATAAATAGCGCGGCCTGTAATAGCGCCCATAATGCCATCAGTAGCAACAGCACCTAAGCCTGTAATATCATCCATATTAGTGATACCACCTGATGCAATCACGGGGATGCTAATCGCACGGGCTAAGCGCGCGGTTGCTTCAACATTCACGCCTTGCATCATGCCGTCACGTGCAATGTCTGTGTAGATAATAGAAACAACGCCATGCGCTTCAAAGGCTTTTGCTAGGTCGGTGACATCATGGTCAGACACGGTTGCCCAGCCATCAATAGCAACTTTGCCATCTTTAGCATCTAGGCCAACAATCACATGGCCAGCGAATTTTTGTGCCATTTCACGTACAAAATCAGGATCGCTGACCGCTTTACTGCCAATAATGACATATTGTACACCGGCATCTAAATACGCTTGAATCGTTGCTTCATCACGAATTCCACCACCAATCTGTACAGGAACATCCGGGTAAGCTTTGGCAATTTGATTGATGATATCAGCATTTTTAGGTTTTCCAGCAAAAGCACCATCTAAATCAACTAAGTGTATACGTCTTGCGCCTGCTTTAACCCAACGGCCTGCAACTTCAACAGGGTTATCAGAAAAAACCGTGTTATCGTCCATTCGTCCTTGACGTAAACGTACACATTTACCGTCTTTTAAGTCAATGGCAGGAATTAATAGCATAGTGGAGCCTCTGTAAATTTTTTAGTAAGTTAATTGTTTGGTTTTGCTTAAAGTGCAAATTCTATTTTTTCTTGAGCGATATGAAGCTCAAAATCTAAATCAGGGTAACGTTTTAATAAATCAGCATAGATTATATCAAGGTCTGCATCTGTTCTGGTCGGTTCATGATGGGTTAAGAATAAGCGCTTAACGTTTGCTTTTTTAGCGAGTTCAATCGCAGCATCATAAGAACCATGTCCCCAGTTTTTCTTGTTATTATACTCTTCGGCAGTAAAAGAGCTGTCCATAATAAGCGCATCAACACCCTGAATAACCTCGATTAAGCTATTAACAGCAGCATCAATCATTTGCTGAAATTCTACAAATTCAGTATCTTCAGGCCCATAAATATTGAACTGTTGCTCGTAATCACCGGTAAAAAAAAGTGATTTTCCATCGCAATCTATACGATAGCCAAAATTAACTACCGGGTGATTTAAAAGTACGGGAGTCACGGTTGCATCAGCAATGCTAAAGGGCACAGAAGGTTGTACATTTTTATAGCTAACCTTCGCTTTAAGCTCATTTTCTTTAATGGGGAAGTAAGCTTGCTGTAATTGAACTTGTAAAGCACGCTCAATTCCCATGCCTGTGACGACATCTTGGCCGCCATAGATAATAAATTCATTGCCGGGAATATAAATAGGCGTGCAAAAGGGCAGCCCTTGAATATGATCCCAATGGGTATGGCTGATAAGAATGTGTGCTTTGACAGGCATTTGCTGCAATAATTCTTGCGCCAAAGCATGAATACCGGTTCCCGCATCTAAAATAATGATGTTATCGTCATCAGATATAATTTCGATGCAGGTAGTATTACCGCCATATTTTAGTGTGTTTTCACCGGGCGTTGGAATTGAGCCGCGTGTCCCCCAAAACTTGAATTTCATTTTTTATTTAAAGCCCAATAAATTGATGTACGGTTGCTTTAACAGTGGAGAGATCACCGATCTCTTCAATCAGCTCATCTAATGAAGCATTAAAAACCTGTGCTTGTTCGGCAGACAAAGACTCAATAACAGGGTTGCCCGAATTACCCAGTTCACCTTGTTTGGCAATTTGGTTGGCAGTAAAAATACAGCTGCTCAATAAATCCGAAGGTGACTCTTGATGGTGTAATTTAATCGATTCGGCAATATTCTCAGATAAGCCCCATTTTAATGCCAAGATATGGCTAACATGAGCGTGATCGATACCGATATGTTTTAATTCAGCAAGGTGTAAGCTGGTGTTGTTAGTATTGCTTTCTTGGAGTGCTTGTTTAAATAGTTCTGGTTTAAATTCTGCGAAGACGATCTTACCAAAATCATGCAATAATCCAGCGATAAAGTAATCACTACTTTCTAATAAAGAGATACCTTGGCGTTCCGCTAATAGCTTGCATAAAACGGCAACAGAAAACGAGTGCTCTAAAAACAAATCACTATCAAATTCAGCGTCTTTATAGGGTTTTAATACGCCGATTACGGCAATACTAATCGCCAGATTTTTAATGGTATTTAAACCAATAATGACTAAAGCGCGATGAATTGAGGTGATTTTTGCAGGCAAGCTATAAAAAGCGGAGTTCATTACCTGTAATATTTTCCCTGTCATCACCGGGTCGCCTTCTATCACTGCAATAATATCTTTTGCAGAGGAGTCCATGCTAGACGTTAGCTCTATGATTTTATGCACGCTTCTGGGGAAGGCGGGCATTTTGTCAACGTAATCTAATATTTCTTGTTCCGATACGTGGCTCATAGTTTTTATGCAATCATTGTGTGAAGGTGGGATTAATGTGCTTCATCCCAATTAGTGCCGACACCAATATCCACAATTAAAGGGACATTCAGTTCAATGGCTTGACACATTATGTCTCTAATTTTAGCACTGTATTCTGTAACTTTTGAAGTTTCTACTTCAAAAACTAATTCATCGTGGACTTGCATAATCATTTTTGCCGCTGGCTTTTCTGATTCCAGCCATGCGTCGGTTGCGATCATTGCGCGTTTGATAATATCTGCCGCTGTGCCTTGCATGGGCGCATTAATCGCGGTTCTTTCTGCATATTGTCTGCGCTGTGCATTTTTTGCGTTTATTTCTGGTAAGTACAGGCGGCGACCTAATAAGGTTTCTACATACCCTTGCTCTTTAGCTAGCTCGCGCGTTTCTTCCATATAACGTGCAACACCGGGGTAGCGCGTAAAATAAAGATCTATATACTCTTGGGCTTGGTTACGACCTATGCCGAGCTGCTTGGCTAAACCAAAGGCTGACATGCCATAAATTAAACCAAAATTAATCGCTTTTGCTGAACGGCGTAAATCCACAGTCACTTGATCAAGTGAGACAGAAAACACTTCTGCCGCCGTTGCTTTATGAATATCCTCGCCTTTGGAAAATGCGCTAAGTAAGCCTTCATCGGCAGATAAATGGGCCATAATGCGTAATTCAATTTGCGAATAATCGGCGGCAACGATGCTATAGCCTTCAGGGGCTATAAACGCTTGGCGAATTTTTCGCCCGGCTTCACTACGAACAGGAATATTCTGTAAATTAGGGTTGGATGATGATAAACGTCCCGTTGCTGTAACCGCTTGATGGTATGAAGTATGCACACGCCCAGTTTTAGGGCTGATTTGTAACGGCAGTTTGTCGGTATAGGTTGATTTCAACTTGCTCATACTGCGATGTTTTAAAATCAAGGCGGGCAATGGGTAGTCTTCCGCTAGTTCTTGTAAAACCGATTCAGCCGTAGACGGCTGACCTTTCGGCGTTTTTTTCAAAACCGGCAAATTTAGCTGATCAAATAAAATGCCTTGAATTTGTTTGGGCGAGGCAATATTAAAATTTTGTCCTGCTAAAGCATGCGCTTCTTGCTCTATGCCCATAATATGATTCGCTAACTCCATACTTTGTTGCGCTAACATATCACTATCGACTAAAACGCCGTTACGTTCTATGCGTGATAATACGCCTAACATGGGTAATTCGAGTTGCTGATATAAATCCATTAAACGCGGAAACTGACTCAATTGGCTAGATAGTGTTTGGTGTAATGCCAATGTAATATCGGCATCTTCCGCCGCATAAGGCGCAGCTTGTTCGATAGGCACTTCAGCAAAGCCAATTTGTTTTGCGCCTTTGCCGGCAACATCTTCATAATGAATGGTTTCACGATTTAGATACTCTTTCGCTAAATCATCCATATTATGTTTGGTGCGCGTGCTATCTAAAACATAAGATTCCAGCATGGTGTCATGTGCAACACCTTGTAATTTTATGTCATAATTCGCTAAAACATTCGCGTCGTATTTTAAATTTTGTCCTAATTTTGCTTGTTTGGGGTCTTCTAATAAAGGCTTTAAAGCTTGCAAAATATCCGTGCGCGAAAGTTGCTCGAGTGCTTCGGGGTAATCATGCGCTAAAGGCACATAAGCGGCTTCGCCGGCAGTCACAGCAAAAGAAACGCCGACAATTTCTGCTTCGTTATAATCGAGGCTGGTGGTTTCGGTATCAAAGGCAAACAGGCTTGAGTTCTTAAGCTTGGCTAGCCATTGATTAAAATGCTCAAGCGTTAAAATCGTTTCGTAATGTGACTTCAGCGGGGCGGTAGGAATTTCTGCAGCAACCGCTTCAATAGGCGGCGTGGTTTTTGTAACGGCAGGCGCGCCATTATCAATGTCATTACGCAACATTTTTGACCAGGTAGAAAACCCCAGATCGCTGACTTGTTGAAATAGCTGTTCTTTATCCACTTGGACGCAGCGTAAATCATCAGCGCCATAAGATAAATCTAAGTCTAATTTAATGGTGGTTAATTGCTTAGATAGCGGCAGCATATCCAAGCTGGCGCGTAAGTTTTCACCGACTTTACCTTTAATCTCATCAGCATGGTCAATGAGGTTTTCTAGTGTTTGATACAACCCTAACCATTTAGCTGCTGTTTTAGGGCCAACTTTAGGCACACCTGGAATATTATCTGCGCTATCACCCATTAGCGCTAAGTAATCAATGATTTGCTCTGGGTGAACACCAAACTTATCAAACACACCTTGTACGTCAGTGGTGGTATTAGACATGGTGTTTTCTAAAGTGACCTGCTCGGTGACGAGCTGAGCCATGTCCTTATCGCCCGTAGAAATCACCACATTAAAGCCCGCATCGACACCCACTTGAGCTAAAACGCCTAAAACATCATCCGCTTCGACGCCTGATTCCATAATTAAAGGAAAGCCCATGGCGCGGATTAAATCATGTAAGGGCGCAATTTGTACGCGCAAATCATCCGCCATCGGGGGACGATGTGCTTTATATTCGCTATACAATTCGTTTCTAAAGGTACCGCCGGGTGCATCAAAAACAACCGTAATATAATCGGTTTGATGGTCTTTAACTAAACGACGCAACATATTTGCCACACCAAAAATGGCATTAGTCGGCATACCCTCGGCACTGCTTAAAGGAGGAACGGCATGATACGCACGAAATAAAAAAGACGAACCATCGATCAGAAGTAGTTTTTTTTGCATAGGGGATTGTTTAATTGATGGCTGCTGTGCTGCTATTAGTGGTTGTTTTATTGTCTTGTGATAATAGTGTGCCGCCGACGATAAAGACCATAATAACAATAAAAATAATAGAGGATGTGTATCGTACTTGTCGGCTGGTTTTATAAGCGCTCATTGTTACCCTTTTCACTTTAAAAATAATAAAGGAGATTATCCCATGAATTAGCTTGATTGAATGAGCTGCTTTGTCAAATTTCTCTAAAGGTTATGATAACGGTTTAAATCAAATAAGCCTGCTTCAATACCGCGTTGTTTTTTATGTTGTGCATTAAACCAGTCAACATGTTGCCAGATATCAGGATTGGTGCGCCGAATACTAAATTTTTTGTAAAAGGCATCTTGAGTTTTAGGTGTTTGTGCGTGTTTAAGAGTATTAATAAATTCAGTTAATTGGGCTTGTGGTACATTAAAAAACACATTCGGATAGCTACCTAAAAAGCCAGGAACAACGGTGAGCGTATCCAGCTCTTTTTCTCTCGTTCCCAATAATATTTCACCCGTTAAGAAAGCAATGTTAGATCGAGCTTTATTGCGGATTAAAGTATAGACAAGGTCAGGCTTGTTTTCTGCTCCTCTAATTCGAATAAAAGAGACTTCTGGTAATACTCCTATTTCACTACCTTTTAGCTGTTGTAATTGTTTAACGGCCTTATTGAGGGCGGTATTATCGGTGGAAATACAGGCTTCTAATGTGCAGGGTGGGTTAGTTGCTTTTTTGTGATTGATGCGTTGTTTTAATCGCGAGAAAAACTCTGTTTTATAATCATCAGTTTGGTATTTAACGCCCGTTTTATAGCCGTCACTGTAATAAGGGGTATTAATATAGTTAGCAACTTTACCGCTAAGTCCTTTATACCAACTGGCATGTATTGCTTTTCGTGCTTCTTTAGGCATTAAGCGTAGCAAATTATTTTCGCCGTCTATGCGTAAATAATCCATGTAGGAGCGTGAGGCTAATTGTTGGTTAATTGCGCTATAAACATCAAATCCTGCCACTAATAAATAATGGATACGTTCAAAAAGTGGGTAATCAACTAACCAGCCAGTTAAGGGCGTTTCTCCGACAAAGCCTTTAACAACAGTGGCGCTATCAAAGTGTCTGAAAACCGTAAGTGCTGCATTTTTGTTGCTGCCATCGCCATCCCAAATATCTTCTATTTGGAAACCACCGTATTGCATAATTAATTGATTGGCGAAATGATCTTTATGTTTTAGGTAATGTTCAGCTTGCTCATCGTATTTTTGATAAGCAAATAAACTTAGCTCATCGCCTAATGCGCCAGGCAGGTTTAAATTGTCATGCTGTTGCAGTAAAAAATTGTGCATTTGTTTACGTATACCACGTTGGTATTTTTGTTGGCGAGGCTTAAAAAAAGCGACCCAAAAATGGTCACGTATTGCACCTAAGGCAATTTGTCCTCTACAGACGGGGCCTTTGATAAAGCCTGAGGTAAAATAATGCGCATCATCAAGCATAAATTGATAACGAGAAAAGGTAGGAATATCTGCAAAAGTAACAAAGGGGTTGGTGGTTATCTCCGCTTGATAGGAAGGTAGTTTTGTAACTGTGTAGTTCGATTGAAAAAAAAGTGACTCATAGCGTTGCATTTTTTTAGGGCTTAATTCATATACAAAATGCGTTTTTTCAACAATGCTTCCTTCAATGGGGCGTAAGCGATAATAAAACTTTTTTACACCAGGTGAGTGGTAAGGGTGGCGGGTGGCAATTTCATCTATTGTTTGGCCGGGCGGTGAGGTAGAACGTACTAAACGAAAAAATTCCTGCTTTGATTGTCCCGCAAAATGTAGGTGGCCAATAAATAGGTGTTCGTAAATATAACGTGAAACCAGTTGTTGTTTTAAGGACGGGCGATTAAAAAATGTTTCCCACTGTTGAATGGATGTTTGTGCTTCAGCAGATAAGCCGGGAGCGCTATCAAATTTAGCGCCTTGTTGTAACCAAGACATGATTTTAAATTCTTGTTGTAAAGATAAGCCGGGCATCGCATAAGGCATCCCCCAGTCAGGGTGCTTTTTTTGAAATGCTGAAAACTCATCAATACTAGGACATTCTTGTTTATCATTAATATCGAGTTTAAATGTATTGGCTAGTTTTCCAGATTCAACCAGTGGATTATTACGTTTTAACTGCAATAATTTAGCTAATAATGAGTTATTCAGTGCGGCTTGTAATGAGCTAGTACGTTCATTTAAAATTGGATAAAACGCTTTGTCACGCCATTCTTGAGTATTGTTTGCATCGATAAATAAGCGTGTGGGCGCCATAGGGGTTAAGCGACCACCATCATAAATTCGCTGTTTATTGGCGCCTCTATCAATACCGCTAGTCGAACCAAGTTTTAATTGGCAGGGAGCATCATAACAAGCATGGCAAGCAACACAGCGCGCTTCTAAAATAGGCTTGATTTCATTTTGATAAGAAATGAGTTCTGCGGCTAAGGCTGTATTGGGCTCTAAAAATCGCTGTTTAGGGGCGGCAGGGCCATAGCGTGCTTGCAGCGTTTTGTTAGCATAAGGATTGACGGTTTCATAAACCGTTGTACAGCCACTTATCAGCAATAGAGTAAATAAAAACGTCGCTATTTTTGTATTAAGAGGCTGAATAGGCATAATAAAATGTGGCTATTAAAAATAAGAATTATTAGCTTATCAGTAACATAACAAAAAACAAACTTAAGCCAGTTGTTGCAGAAATTAAAAAAAGTAGACGCTCTTTTTTTAATTGCCAAGCCATTAAAAAGCCCGAGATAAATAAAATCATTAAAGCAGTGCTTAAAATAACGGCATAAACTTTAAAAGCTACTCCGCCTTTGGCTTTATGTAATTGCACGAATAAACGGTGTAAATTGGTTTGTTTGATAATAAGCTGGGCAATAAAAGGATTGTTTGTTTGTTCTAATTCAACATCAAGCTGTGAGCCGCTCCAAACAAAATAATAAAACTCCCCAGGGCCTTTGATGGAGGTTTTGCCAGTAGGGAATGTTAACTCACGCTTTGTTAGCTCTTGGCTGACAAGGGATTCCAGCCATGCTTTATCGCGTTGCATGGGTTGTTGTAGTTCAATGCTGTATTTTTGTATGTCATAGCCGCCTTTTATACCCCAGGAATACAGTGAGCCAGTAATAAAAAACATCATCGCAACAGGAAAAATAAAGGCCGCTAAGCTAATATGCGTTCGTACTAAAAAAAGTCTATTGAGTTTCATTTTGCTATCCTTAAATAAAAAAGTCGAAGTATCATACGGGCAAATTATGACAACGATATGACAAAAGCAAAGAATGATCTGATTTTATGTAGCTAAATTGCTAAAATTAGGCAATTATTGATTTAACATCGACTTTTTATGACTAAAAAATTAACACTCCCTAAAACAGGGATAGAAGGCTTAAAAGAAAACTGGCGTAGTGATTTACTGGCCGGTTTTTTTGTTTTTCTCATAGCGCTCCCTTTATCTTTAGGGATCGCGATAGGCTCAGGATTTCCACCTTCAGCGGGAATTATAACGGCTATTGTTGGGGGTGTGCTGGTTTCACGGCTAAATGGTTCTTTTATTGTTATTAATGGTCCTGCCGGTGGCTTAATTGTTGTTATGTTAGCCGCAGTTCAATCGCTGAGTGATGGCGACATGCTGTCTGGGTATCGATATACCCTCGCTGCGATCATGATTGCCGGCTTGTTTCAGGTCATCATGGGGCGTTATAAAATGGGCAGCTTGAGTGCTTTTTTTCCTGCCCCCGTTGTGCATGGTATGTTAGCCGCGATGGGGATTAGTATTATCGCGCGACAAACCCATGTTATGTTGGGTGTGCCGCATGATTCAGATAGTCTATATACATCACTGGGGGAAATTCCACAGAGCTTATTTAATGCGCCTGCTGAAGTGGCTACTATTGGTCTAGTTTCATTAGCTGTTTTATTTATCTGGCCGTATTTAAAAGGTAATCGTTTAGGCCAAGTACCTGCGCCTTTAGTGGTTTTAGTCTGGGGCTTAGCAGCCGCGCAATTTTTTGGTATCGATCACGATCATTATCATTTTGGCCAAGCCGAGTTGCATGAGCATTTAATTGCTGCGCCTTTTTTAGTGGATATCCCCTCCGAGTTTAGCCAATATTTTTATTTGCCTGATTTTGGAAAAGTTCTGACTTTTGAATTTTGGATGGCAACGATGAGTATTTGTTTAGTTGCTAGCTTAGAAAGTTTATTAAGTGCGAGTGCGGCTGAAAAAATCGATCCTTATAAAAGACCGACTGATTTAGATAAAGATTTATCCGCGGTAGGCTTGGGAAATGTTGTGTCTGGGTTGTTGGGTGGATTGCCAATGATTGCTGAATTTGTGCGTAGTTCTGCCAATGTAGATAACGGCGCAAAAACGGATTGGGCCAATTTCTTTCATGGTGCGATCTTGTTGATTTTTGTGGTCATGTTCCCGCATCTTATTCATAATATCCCACACGCCTCTTTAGCTGCATTATTGGTTTATATAGGCTATAGAAGAGCTACGCCACAAGTATTTGCAGGTATTTTAGCGATAGGGAAAGATCAACTATTCCTATTTGTAGTGACTATTTTAGCTGTTTTGGAAACGAACTTATTAGTTGGCGTATTTTTTGGGGTGTTTGTAAAGTTGTTGTTACACTTGGCGCGCGGGGTGTGGTTAAACAATATGTTTAAAATTCATTTCAGCATCAAAGAAGAAGGCAACTGTGTAACAGTAAAAATCATTGGTTCAGCCTTGTTTTCAAATTTCTTACCGCTTAAGCGCGCAGTTGATGAGATCCCACTTGGTAAAAATGTTATGTTTGATTTCTCGCAAGCGTACTTAATGGATCACTCTATCTTGGTGTTTATTGATAATTTTATAGCGCACTATGTCGAGAGTGGTGGTGGATCGTGCCAGCGCATAGGGCACGCATTAGAAACCTTTTCAGATCATGATTTAGCAGGACGATTAATGACGAAAGATGATAGGAAATCCTAGCTGTTAGACTTGTTTTAAGCATCATTCACCGTTGGGTGGTGCTTACTTACAAATAGCTAAATGATTAAAATTCAACGTTAACATTAGCGCCTAAGCCATCAGCCGTTGGTTCTTCCTCTTTATTTTCAATGTGCGGATAAACAAAATACGCATCCATTTCAATAAAGGAACCTTCCGCAGCACCTTTGTTTTCAATAGGATCTTGCAGTGGAGCAGGTTTTAGTTGTTTTTTCTGGCAGAGATCTTTATTGTTTGATTTTACCGACAGGTCAAGGCTACGCATTGGCATATAGCAATCTGGCTGTGCATAACTGTTACTAATGCTGAGAAGTGATATAAAGGCAGTTAGGCTGATTTTAACAAGTAAGTGATTCATGGTTTTAACCTAGGCAAAGTTAAAGAATGTTCATATTAAGCTGCAATTCAGTGTAATTGAGTGATGAGAAATAGTAAAGAGCTAGCATAAGGCTTACTGGCTAATGACAGGGACATTATTTTCAGAGTAATTGCCGGTGTTTAATCGTTGGGCAGCTGAATTACTGCGCCTTAAACATTCATTCAAATAGATGATGAAGCTTAATTTAAAGCGTAGGATAGAGACTGTATTAAAATCTGTTTAAGATTAAATTTTAAACACCATAATTAAAGAAAAGGAATCTAATAATGAGTATTCAAACTGAAATCGAAAGCTTATCTCAAAAGTTGCACAATCAACGCGATGAAATTGAACTTAAACTTCATCTTGCTAGCATGGAAGTTAAAGATGAATGGGAAAAAACAGATGTTAAGTGGGCAGACTTTAAGGAAAAAGTAGAAGACATCAGTGATGACGCTAAAGATATAACGGAAGAGTTACTTGGGGACGTTCATACAATGGGTGATGAGCTAAAAGCGACGTATCAAAAAATTGTTAGCCGTTTATCTGAGTAAATAATTGTACAAGGTGTCGATTGTATTTTTTACATTCGGCACCTTTCTGGCATAAAACCAAATAAGTTACTTTCCAATACAAAACGAACTAAAAATACGCCCTAAAAGATCATCGGATGTAAATGTACCGGTTATTTCTGATAAATGATTTTGTGCTTGTCTTAAATCTTCAGCTACTAACTCACCGGCGGTGTGCTGCAGCTGCATAAGGGCTTTTTGTACAAATTCGGCGGCTTGTTCTAAAGCATCAATATGGCGGCGGCGGGCAATAAACACATTATCTGCGCTGGCATCAAAACCGACACTTTGTTTTAAATGTTGGGTTAATAACTCCATGCCTAATTTTTGTTTTACAGACAAATAAATTTCAGTGCCATTGCTCGTTTCTTCAACTTTGGGTTGCTGATTACTCAGATCGATTTTATTGTAGATTTTAGTCAGGCTGATATGCGAGGGTAGTGTGCTAAGGAGTTCGTCTGGATTAGGATCATTCGCATCGATGAGTAATAAAATTTTATCTGCATTTTGTATTTCTGAATGCGCGCGGCGTATGCCTTCTTGCTCGACTGCATTGTCACTATCACGTAAGCCAGCGGTATCAATAATATGTAATGGCATGCCATCAATTTGTATGCGCTCTTTTAGAATGTCTCGAGTAGTGCCAGCAATATCGGTAACAATCGCCGCATCATGGCCAGCCAGCGCATTTAATAAACTGGATTTACCTGCGTTAGGTTTTCCGGCTAAAACCACATTCATACCATCGCGCAATAAACGACCTTGTTGTGCGGTAGATAAAATGGTGCTGATGCTACTTGCTAGATTTATAATGCGATTTTCGACGACGCCATCGCCTAAAAAGTCAATTTCTTCATCGACAAAATCAATCGCAGCTTCAACATAAATACGCAGCTCAATTAACTCTTCAACCAGCCCTGTGATTTGCTCGGAAAAGACGCCTTGCATCGATTTTTGAGCGGAACGGGCAGATTGTTCGGTACTGCTTTCAATTAAGTCTGCAATCGCTTCTGCTTGCGCTAAATCTATTTTGTCATTTAAAAAGGCGCGTTCAGAAAACTCACCTGCTTTCGCTAAACGACAGCCTAAAGAAAGAATACGTTTGAGTAGCATATTTAAAATAACAGCGCCGCCATGACCTTGTATTTCTACAGTATCTTCGCCTGTAAAGGAAGCGGGATTAGGGAAAAATAAGGCTAGTCCTGAATCCAATACCTTGTCATCGACATCATAAAAAGAAGCGTAATGTGCATGGCGTGGCGTGAGTTCTTTTTTTATTAAACTTTGAGCAATCGCTAGGGCTTTATTACCTGAAATTCTAATAATGCCTACGCCGCCATTTCCTGCTGGAGTTGCAATAGCTGCGATGGTATCTGAAGTAATGTTTTTCATAGGTAATAACAGAGAGTAGGAGCGAGGATTAAGAGTATATACCCAAGTTGCTTGAAGATGCCGAGATTCCACTTCTCGTCACTCCCGCATGCTTTTAGCGGGAGTCTAGTATTTTAAGTAGATCCCCGCTAAAAGCATGCGGGGATGACGGTTAAAAAAAACAGCATCTTCAAGTGTGATGAGTATAAGATATTATCGTGTTGCAACAAAAAAGCCGAACCAGCTTGCGCTAAATTCGGCTTTTAAAGTGTCTAGCAGTGTTTAAACTTAGCTATTGAGTGGTGATTCACCAACAATCTTTTTAGTAATAAACCACTGTTGAATAATAGATAACGTATTATTTGTTACCCAGTATAAAACTAAACCAGCAGGGAAGAACAAGAAGAATACTGTAAATACAATCGGGAACATACGCATGATCTTCGCTTGTAGCGGATCAACAGGCGCAGGGTTCAAGCGTTGTTGTAAGAACATAGTAATACCCATAATCACAGGTAGTACGAAGTAAGGATCTTGTGATGATAAGTCTTGTACCCATAATAAGAAAGGCGCTTGTCTTAGCTCAACGGTTTCAATTAATACCCAGTAAAGTGAAATAAACACAGGAATCTGTACCATAATCGGTAAACAGCCTCCCATAGGGTTTACTTTTTCCTTACGGTATAAGTCCATCATTTCAGTATTGAAACGCTGTCTATCATCACCATAGCTTTCTTTTAATTGCGCTAAACGAGGTTGCAGTTTACGCATATTTGCCATTGATTTGTAACTAGCGGCAGATAATGGGAAGAATAAAGCTTTAATACAAAGCGTTACACCCATAATTGCAAAACCCCAGTTTCCGACAACATTATCGTGAATCCAGTTAAGTAGTGCATAAATAGGCTTACCGATAATGGTTAACCAGCTGTAATCAACGGTTAACTCTAAGCCAGGCGCAACTGCTTCCATCATCGGTTGGATTTTAGGGCCAACGAATAATTGACTATGGAATGTTGTGCTGGTGCTTGCTGCAACGATAGTCGGATTAGAGTATGAACCAATAACAAAGCGTGAATTACTCAGCTCTTTTGTAAAGTAGTTATGCTCTTCTGCTACAGGTGGGATCCACGCTGTTGCAAAATAATGCTGAATCATTGCAGACCAACCACCAATAGTTTTGGCTTTTAGGTCTTCATCAGCCATATCATCAAAATCAATTTTTTGATATTTTTCTTCTTCTGTATAAACCACGCCACCAGAATAAGTACGAATAAAAGTATTACCTTTTTCGTCGGTATGCGGCACTCTCAATAGTTGCGTGTATTGTCTACCTGTCCAGTCGTTAGCAGATTGGTTATTAACTGTCTGAGCTAGCGCAATTGCATAACTGCCACGATTGAATGTGTAAGTTTTAGTGTAAGTGATACCTTGATCATTTGTCCAAGTTAGCGGGATGACTAAAGAATCTTCACCGATAGCTAAAGCATAATTTGATTTTTCTGCTTTTAAAGCAACATTGTGGTTAGGCAATTTAGCAGAGGCAGCGTTAGTTAATAAGCCACTTTGTGCTAAAAATAACTTGTCAGAACGCGTGTCTAATAAACGAACTTTTTCATCTTCGCCTTTATTGATTGAGTACTCAACCAATTCAAGATTGCGTAATGTACCACCTTTGGTATCAATTTCTAACTGATAAACGTCAGTAGAAACAGTAATGATACTATTGGTTGCTACGGCTTCTTCAAATGGTAATTCAGAGCCGGTGCTGTTAGATGCTGTGCCGACGACGGTAACGGGATTTCCATTACTATCTAGGACTGTTGTTAAAGGGTCTTTCGGGCCGTAGTCTAGCTGCCACGCTTCCCATAACATAAGTGAAATCATCGATAAAATTACGATGAGTATAAACCTTAAATTCTCCATTTTACTTACCAGTCTTTTGGGGTACAGGATCATCAATATCACCGTGATAAAAAGGGTGACATCGGAGTAATCGTTTTAGTGTGAGGTACGAGCCTTTTAATGCGCCATGCAAAGATATTGCCTGCATAGCATAGCTCGAACAAGTGGGGTGAAATCGACAGTTACTGCCTAATAAGGGGCTTATAAAATATTGATAAAACCGTAGGAAACTTATCAGGAGGGTGCGCATCGTTTAACCAATTTAAGCCAGTGCCTATCCATCGAAGCTTGCAGCACCTTGGAACTTTCTACAGCGGCTTCTCGACGTGCCATGACGACAAAATCAAGCGCGCTTATTTCATGTTGCAGTAATCTAAAGCTTTCCCGGGCAGATCGTTTGATTCTATTTCTGTCCACAGCACGTTTAACGCTTTTTTTCGCAATTGCCAAACCTAAGCGCGGATGCGTTAAGTTGTTAGGGATTGCAAGTACTGTGAAATATTTATCAGATGATCTTTCCGGTTTAGCAAAAACACATTTGAATTCGGCCTGCTCTAATAAGCGGAGCGTTGACGGAAAACTTGTGCTTTTCTGATCCACTCTGAAATTAAAGTGCTAGTGTGTGACGACCTTTAGCTCTGCGTGAGCGAATTACATTACGGCCACCAACAGTTGCCATTCTTGCACGAAAGCCGTGTACACGAGCGCGTTTGATTTTACTAGGTTGAAAAGTTCTTTTCATTCTAAGATTCCTTAAAAAAAGTAATAGGTAAAAATTTTGGGTAAAGAGACGGAATTTTAGTCTTAAACAGACTGTTTTGTCAATAAATCGTGCTGATTAATTAATCGGTAACTTATTGATGTTAGATTGATTCTTGAAATGTCCTTTAATTAAATCGCTATAATAAGGTGTTGGTTGGGTGATTTAAGTAAGATTAACAGCCTGTTTTAGCCAAAAATAATAGCAATTTACTCACACATTCCTAAACGATTACTCATCGTATCACTATCCAATTGTAGTTTGATTAACGCGCTGCGCGCGGCTGTTAGCTCATTATTTTGATACAGCTCGTATATTTGTAGCGCAGTTTCGTGGTGGGCTTCATGTGCGGTTTCTAGCGCCATTACCGTTTCTAGTTCAAATAATTGATCCTGTAATTCACGTTTTATCCAGTGGCCACAATGACAATGAGAGTGAAGAATAATTGGCCAATCTTTAGTGTCTTCAGGGGCGGCTAGTATGTTTTTTATGAATTTATTTTTCCATTGCTCGGAAATTAAGCGAAACAACTTTTTCTTGTTTTCTTTAATGCTGTGCGTCTTATTTGCAAAGTTTAACCAGGCTGTATTCGCTTGATAATTATCTAGCCATGAAGGTAGTGACTCTGCAGGCATCGGTTTGGCGATGCCATAACCCTGTGCATAGTGACAGCCTAAGAGTAATAACATCAGCCCATGTTCGGTAGTTTCGACGCCTTCGGCAATCATTTTATTATTAAAGGCACTGGCTAAACCGGTGATGCCATGAATAATTGCATAATCACCGGGGTCATCCAGCATATCTCTAACAAAGCTTTGGTCTATTTTGATGACATTAGCAGATAAACTTCTTAAATGTGTCAAGGAAGAATAACCGGTACCAAAATCATCTAAGGCAACATTAACACCTAATTCATTTTGGCAGATTTTTATCAGTTGACTAATGGTATCTAAATCACCTAAAGCACTACTCTCTAAAATTTCTAATTGTAGATATTGCGAATTAATACGGGGGTACTTGCTTAATGCTTTATCAAGATCCTGAATAAAGTTCTTTGATTGCAAATGACGTGATGAAATATTAACGCTGACTTCAAGTTGAATATTCTGCCTACACCAGTACTCCATTTGTGCCAAGGCTTGGTTAATAACCCAATCACCCACTTGAATTTCTAAATCTGACCCATCAATTAAAGGCAGAAAATCAAGAGGAGGAATTAAGCCTTTTTCAGGGTGTAACCAACGAATTAAGGCTTCCGCACCATAGACCTCACCTGTGAGCATGTTGACTTTAGGTTGATAATACAGCGCAAATTCATTGTTAATAAACGCTTCTTCTATTTCATGTAGCTGGTGATGTTTATTAATTAGTTCTTTATCTTGCGAGCTATTAAATAGCAGATACCGGTTGCGCCCGAGTTGTTTTGCTTGATACATCGCTTGGTCGGCATGGCGTAATAAGGTATCAATATCTTCGCTATCAGTTGGGTATAAAGTAACACCTGTCGATGCACCGATATAAATGCTTTCATTATTCAATAAAAAAGCTTGGCTTAAGGAGTGATGAATGCGCGCTAAAGTTTGCTCGCATTGCTCATAAGACTCGATATCATTTAACAGTATGGCAAATTCATCACCGCCTTGGCGTGAGATAGTATCTTCACTTCTGAGGCAGTGTGAGATGCGTTTAGCAACTTCAATTAATAATTGATCACCCGCCTCATGGCCAAAGGTATCATTAACCGGTTTGAAATTATCTAAATCAAGAAAGCAGATTGCGAGTAGTTTTTGATTGCGTTTGCTATGTGAAATCGCCTGAATAAATCGATCGGCAAATAACGCGCGGTTAGGTAAGCCAGTCAGCACATCGTAATGTGCCATGAGGTTAAGTTTCTCTTGTTGCTGTTTACTCTGAGTAATATCTGAAGAGATGCCGATATAATTTACGGGTTTTCCTTGCTCGTCTTTTAAACAAGAAATAGATAATAATTCAGCATAGATTTCTCCGTCTTTTTTACGGTTCCAAACTTCACCTTGCCAGTAGTTATTTTCATTGATTTCTTGCCACATAGCGGCATAAAATTCAGCTCCATGTTTACCTGAATTAAGTAGTTTAGGGTTTTTACCGATAATTTCTTGCAGTGAATAACCAGAAATAGCGGTAAAGGCTGGGTTAACATTAATAATATTATGTTGGGCATCGGTAATAATAATGCCGTCATGGGTATTGCTAAAAACGCGAGAGGCAAGCTGTAATTGTTGTGCTGATGATTTTTGCGCAGTGATGTCACGCAGGGTTGTTTGCAATAGTGTTTTACCATCGACAACCATAGGGCTGATAAGAATGTCAGCAACAAAGGGTTCGTTGGTATCTACCCGTTTATGTATCCACTCAAATTGCTGTTGCTCGTGTGTTAATGCGCGGTTAATAAGGGTTTCTGCGAGCACTGTAGAAAGATGATTATCGTCTTGGTAAGTAGGTGAGTGCTCGGCAGGTGTTTTATCGCAAAACTCAGCTAAACTTTTACAGCCAAATAATTTTAGTGTGGCGGGGTTAGCATCGATAAATTTGCCATCGCTGAGTATGGCAACCGCATCATAAGATGAGTTAAAAAACGTTTTAAATTTTGTTTCCGATTGCACTAAAGCGCGTTCGCTTTTTTTACGGGCGCTAACATCAGCAATAGTCCAGAGAGACTCTTCGGTTTCTGGGTTTAAAATAGTGCCACGTAAATCAACCCAAAGCGTTTGGCCATTATGATGAATAAACTCGATATCCTGAACAACTGTTTCGTTTTTTTCTAGTTGTTGATAGCATTTTCCAACTGTTAAATAATCTTGCTGATGTGCATAAAAAATTCGCGTTGATTGCCCTAATAGCTCTGAGCTTGAATAGCCAGTGAGTTTTTCTAAGGTTTGGTTTGCCCAAATTATTTTTCTATCGCGAACGATAGCAAACGCAATGAGTTGATTATTAAGTAAGCTATCTTTTTCTTGTACTAAACGCTCAATTTGTTGTTGCTTGTTATAGTTATCAGTAATATCGCGGGCAATACCAAACAACCCCGTAATCTCATTAGATTCATTATGCAGCGGGTATTTACGGTTATCGACCCAACCTTTTTTACCAGAATTATCTAAGGTTTCTTGTATTTCATTGGCTATAGCAATCCCTGAGAACACTTGTTTTTCTAAGGTGTAATATTTGTCTGCATAGTCTTCAGAAAAAACATCATAATCTGTTTTTCCTAGTAAATCAGACCAATGTTCACTAGGTGATGTAATTGCGACTAAGGTTTGGCTAGCGCCAGTAAAAACATGATTGCGATCTTTAAAAAAAATATAATCCTCGCTGTTCTCCATCATCGCATTGAAATTGTCTAAATCACTTTGCTTAGAACTGCTGTGGTAGAGGCTTTTGGAATCTTGTAATAACAGAGCTAGCTTAATGCCTTGTGCGGAATCTTTTGTTTTTGTGTATTCGCCTTTAATACAGCGTATTTTTCCATCGGCATGACGCAAGCGAATGTTAAAGCTCAGCGGTGAACTGCTTAGCGTGCTAGAGAAAATTTGCTCAGAAATATCTTTATCGTCATGATGAATCAATTCGGCGAAAGATATTTTTTGGCTTAAAAAATCTTGAGAGTTATAACCCAGTAATGCCTCAATATTATCATCAACAGATAATAGTTTAATTGAGCTATCAATTAATATGAGTAAGTTTGTGGCTAAAGTAGAATGCATTCTTGTTGTATAAAGGCTGGGTTAGTGACAGTTAGTGACAGAATGGGTAGGAATTCTAAACGATTTTTATTTCTGGTAAGTATTAATCACTTTATTTGTGTATTCGCGCACAGTATTAATAGCATAGATCAGCTACCGATGATAGCGATAAGCATAAACTTAAATACTAGGCCAAGTGTAAGAGTGGTATATTGCCCATAAATCCTTATAAGTTAAACTTATTTCTACACTCAATAGATATAAAAAAATATGCAAAATCAAGTCGCTGATTTAACAGAGCAGGCCATTATAGAAGCCGCTACAGAGCAATTTTTAGAGGTTGGATTTCATCAGCTAAAAATAGAGCAAGTAGCAGAGATTACACAGCTTCCTATTAGCGTTATCAATAGGCATTTTGAGACGAAAGAAGTCTTATTAACCGCTTGTATCACGCATTTTTGTACAGAGCTATTACAGTTAATGGAAGAAATTAGTTTAGATGCGGAAAGTGTAGAAATAAGCTTAGAAAAGATTGCCGGTGTTTTTGTTGATTTAGCCTTTGATGAAAAAGGCATTGCTTTATATCGTTTAGCGATAGCTGAGTGTTCAGGTATCCCTGAATTGGCTGAGTTAGCTTACGCGAGTGGGCCTAAAATTGGTTTACAGATATTACAGCGCTATTTAGAAACCGTTAACCAGCTAGGTATTTTTAATATCAAAGATACTAAGTTTGCCGCCGATGTGTTTTTTAGTTTACTAAAAGGGGAGCGACATTTTCAATGTCTATTGGGCGTGCAAGCGGTGCCTAGTGCAGAAGAAAAGCAGCAAATGATTACCAGCGTGGTTAAGTATTATGTACAAGGTTTTTTATATGCTGTGCAATAAAAGCCTATGGAAAAATAATTGATGTATCAACAAGTAAAGAAAAAAACAGTCGTTGTTATTGTGTTTTTGTTGGCGAGTGTTTTCGCGATAACGGCGGTTTATTTTGCTGAGCAATATGCTTATCAACAAAAACGTTTAGTGGTACAAAAGTTGGCAAGCAGTTATGCGAGCATAATAAGCACGAATATTCATAACGCGATATCCGCAGCCTACTCTTTAGCAGCCTTAGTCAAAACGCAGCAAGGGGAAGTACAAGGCTTTACTGAACTCGCCACGCAAATGTTACCGCTGTACCCAGGCATTTCAGCCTTACAGCTTTTGCCAAAGGGCATTGTTAAGTATGTGGTGCCGATAGAAGGGAATGAAGCAGCGATAGGGCATAATGTTTTACTTAAGGGGGATAGATATACCGAAGCATTGCTTGCACTCGATACAGGAAAATTAACATTAGCGGGGCCTTTTAATGTAATTCAAGGTGATGGAATAGGTGCTGTTGCACGATTACCTATTTTCCTAAACGATAGGAAAGGCGCAAAGTATTTTTGGGGGTTTTCTGCCGTTTTATTCAGGCTTCCAGAAACACTTGAAACGGTAGATTTAGCCTCTTTAGAAGCAGAAAATATGGCGTATGAATTATCGCGAATTCACCCTGATACGCATAAGGCGCAAGTGATTTCCCAATCAAAAAAAGCCTTAATTAATAACCCTGAAATATTTGAGATTGATGTGCCGAATGGGCGCTGGCTGTTTAAAGTGTCGCCTGTCGATTCGTGGCAAAATTATTTTGCGATAGGGGTTATGTCTGCCCTTGGCGTTATTTTCATTTTCTTGATTACCTTGACGGCAAATGTCTTACTGCGCTTACGCAATAGCCAAGAAAAATTAGAGCAACAAGTGGGCTCGCGAACCAAAGCATTAGCGGATAATTTAAAACGCCTTGATATTGCAATGTCTTCAGCTAAGCAAGCTTGGTTTGATTTAGACTTGCAGAGCAATGAGCTGGTAGTGAGTGATGAAGTCGCTAAATTATTTGGTTTTGATGAGGGTGAATTAGATTTTAGTTTGCGCTCTTGGCAGGATAATATTCACCCTGAGGATGAAGTGTATGTTGCGCATGCGATTCAGATCAGTATGGAGACTGGAAACTCACTGAATATTGATTATAGGCTTAGAACGAAAGAGGGTGGCTGGCTATGGACGCATACTCAAGCGGATATTGTTAGCAAAGATAAAAGTAATAAACCACAAAGGCTGGTGGGAATTCATACTGATATTTCAGAAAGAAAAGCCAGTGAGCAGGTTTTACGCATTTTAGCAGAAGGTGCGGGAACAAGTGACTCAGTTAATATTTTTCAACTGATGGTTAAAGAGTTAGCGATGGCTCAACAATGTAGCTTTGCTTTAATTGCTCAAATCAACCCGAGTGATTTAAGCTCTGTGAATACGGTTGCGGTATGGGGTAATGGTGAAATTGTCGAGAATATAAATTATTTTCTGCTAGGTACGCCGTGTGAAAATGTGATTAAAGATAGCCCTCACTTTTACCCTGACAATATTCAAGCACTGTTTCCTAAGGATTACTTATTGGCCGAAATGCAGGCTGAGAGTTACTTAGGCGTTCCCTTAAAAAACAGTAAAAATAAGGTGGTAGGTTTGGTGGTGCTTATGGATGATAAACCCATGGTACAAAAATCATTCACCATGACCTTGTTAGATAGCCTAGCAACAAGAGCAGGAATTGAATTAGAGCGAATGAACTCGGATGAAGCATTAAAGCTCTCATCCAAAGTATTTAGTAATGCACATGAAGGCATTATGATTACCGATACAGAAGGACTCATTATTCAAGTGAATCCGACTTTTTGTGCTATCACCGGTTATAGCGCTGAAGAAGTGATAGGAAAAAATCCGCGCCTGCTAAGTTCTGGAAAACAAGATTCAGCGTTTTTTACTGCGATGTGGCAAAGTATTGTAAAGGAGGGGCATTGGCAGGGTGAGGTTTGGAATCGTAAAAAAGAGGGTGAGTTATATGCTGAATTGTTGACTATTTCTAGGATTAAAAATGATGTCACCGGAGACGTCAGCCATTATATCGGTTTATTTTCCGATATTACAAAAATAAAGCAGCAACAAAGCACCTTAGAATTAATAGCAAATTATGATGTACTCACGCAATTGCCTAACCGTGTTTTATTTGCCGATCGATTTAACTTAGCAATGGCGCATGCGCAACGATCTGGGCAATTATTAGCGGTATGCTTTTTAGATTTAGATCAATTTAAACCGGTTAATGATAATTATGGTCATGCCGTGGGCGATTTATTATTAATCGAAGTGGCTAAGCGTATTAAAGCGTGTATTCGAGAGGAAGATACCGTGTCTCGCCAAGGTGGCGATGAATTTACACTGTTGTTGATAGATTTAGAATCACCTCAACAGTGTGAGAAAATGCTAGAACGCATTCATAATACACTGGCTTTGCCGTATTTAATCGAAGCGCATGAGATTCATATTAGTGCTTCTTCAGGCGTTACCTTATATCCTAATGATAATTCCGATTTGGATGGCTTAGTTCGACACGCTGACCAAGCGATGTATCAAGCAAAGATGGTGGGGCGTAACCGCTATCAAATTTTTAATACTGAGCAAGATCAGCAGAGCATTAGCAAGCATCATCGTTTAGAAGAGTTACAGCAAGCTTTAGAGAATAATGAGTTTTGTTTGTATTATCAGCCAAAAGTGAATATGCAAACGGGTAAAGTGTTTGGGGCAGAAGCGTTAATTCGCTGGATTCACCCTGAAAAAGGCTTAATTCCCCCTTTAGATTTTCTACCGATTATTGAATCTACAGAATTGGAGATTTTGGTAGGCGATTGGGTTATACAGCAAGCCTTGGATCAGTTAGAGTGTTGGCAAAATCAAGGGATAAATATTGAAGTAAGCGTTAATATTTCATCCAATCACTTACAGTCGGCAAGCTTTTTTAGCAATCTAGAGCAAGCGATGCTAGATCACGCGGCTGTGAGCCATCAAAACTTTCAGTTGGAAATTCTTGAGAGCAGTGCTTTAGGTGATTTAGATACGATTGCCCACGTTATTAAGCAATGTAGAGACAAACTGGGTGTTAATGTTGCATTAGATGATTTTGGTACGGGCTATTCATCTTTAACGCATTTGAGAAGTTTGCCGGCTAATACCATAAAAATAGACCAAAGTTTTGTTAGAGATATGCTAGATGACCCAAGTGATTATGCCATTATTGAGGGGGTTATTGGCTTAGCAAAATCCTTTGGCCGAGGGGTTATTGCGGAAGGCGTAGAAACTACTGAGCATGGCTTAATGCTGTTAATAATGGGATGTTATGAAGCGCAAGGCTATGGTATTGCTAAACCGATGCCGGTAGATGAAGTTTTAAATTGGTTGCAGAGCTATACAGCCAACAAGCAATGGTTAAATGCAGCCAATAAACCGCAATCAAGAAAAGAGCGCAGAATTAAATTATTAACACTGACTAGTGAGCAATGGTATAAGAAATTTACAGATAAAGTATTGAACACTTCGAGTACTGCAATAACATGGCCAATAGATAATAGCGTTAAATGCCATATTGGTAGATGGATTCAACGCACAAAACATGAGCGGGTATTCGATGCAGTCTGGTTGGAAAAAGTAGATAAAATACATACTGAAATGCATGAGATTGCTAATGAGATAATATTTTTGTATCAAGAAAATAAACACAACGAAGCAAGGCAAGGTTTGCCTGCGCTGGAATTAGTTTTTGATAAAATGAAACAGGTCTTAGGTGAGTGGGAGTAACTATCCTAGGTTTATACTGAGGTGTAAAATGCTTGCGTTATATAGGTTTATTGAAAATAAGCAGTCCTGATAGCACGGTCGTTTTTTGATTAATATAAAAATATCTTGATAAGATGTTAAGTTAAATCGAAAGTTTACGATCTAAACTTAAACTGCTTAGTTTTTAAAGGATTAATATGTCACTTGCCATTGCTTACAGCCGTAGCCGCTCAGGGATTAAAGCGCCTTTGGTTATTGTCGAAGTGCATATTGCTAACGGCTTACCGGTGCTCAATATTGTGGGCTTGCCAGAAGCGGCAGTGAAAGAAAGTAAAGATCGAGTGCGCGGTGCGATTATTAATTCGCAATTTGAATTTCCTATGCAACGCATTACCGTTAACCTTGCACCTGCAGACATTCCCAAAGAAGGCGGACGTTTTGATTTGCCTATTGCGCTGGGGATTTTAGCTGCATCAGGACAAATCTCTAAAACTGAATTAGAAAAATATGAATGCATCGGAGAGCTTTCTTTAGGCGGTGCATTACGTAGCGTAAAAGGCGTTTTGCCGGTTGCTGTGCAAGCGCGAGAAGCAAACAGAGCCTTATTTTTACCCGCAGAAAATGCAAAAGAAGCGGCGTTAGTGGAGAATGCACAGCTTTTTCCTGCACAGCATTTATTAGAAATCTGCGCGCATCTTAATGGTCAGCAATTATTAGCGACTGACATTCAAAAAACGCAGTCGAAAACAGCAACAAATACCGCTGATTTTGCCGATGTGCAAGGACAATTTCATGTCAAACGTGCCTTGGAAATAGCGGCGACAGGATTGCATAACATTCTGATGCTAGGCCCGCCCGGCACAGGGAAATCGATGCTGGCCTCACGATTCCCCAGCATTTTACCGCCATTAACCGAAGCGCAAGCCTTAGAAAGTGCCTCTGTTATTTCAATTAGTGATACTGAATTTGATGCCATGCATTGGTTAACGCCACCGTATCGCGCACCACATCATACCGCCTCTGCCGCAGCCTTGGTGGGCGGGGGCAGTAACCCAAAACCGGGCGAAATTTCCTTGGCGCATAACGGCACCTTATTTTTAGATGAGCTGCCAGAGTTTGATAGAAAAGTTTTAGAAGTACTTAGAGAGCCCTTAGAAACAGGACATATCACTATTTCACGCGCGACACGCCAAGCCGATTTTCCAGCGCGTTTTCAGCTAATCGCCGCCATGAACCCTTGCCCCTGCGGTTATTTGGGAGATGTGTCTGGGCGATGTCATTGCAGTTCTGAGCAAGTCACTCGCTATCGTGGCAAAATATCCGGCCCTTTATTAGATCGGATCGATATGCACTTAGAAGTACCACGCGTCAGCCATGAGGTTTTGCGCAAAGGCTCAGCGGATGGCGAAGAAAGTAGTCACGTTATTTGTCAGCGCGTCATAGCTGCCAGAAACAAGGCAATGGCTCGCTCAGGAAAAGCCAATAGTGCTTTATCACCGGCAGAAATTAAACAGGTGTGTGATTTATCAGAACAAGGCCATCAACTGCTAGAACAAGCAATGAATAGCTTAGGTTTATCGCACCGTGCTTATCATCGAATTTTAAAATTAGCGCGTACCATTGCTGATTTAGCGGATTCAGAAAACATAGAAATATCGCATTTAAGCGAAGCGATAGGTTATCGAAAATTAGACCGTTCCACTTTATAAATTAATATGCCTGATCTAAACCCCGAACAACAATTAGCGGTAAAAACCATCGATGTCCCTCTATTAGTTCTTGCAGGCGCAGGCAGTGGTAAAACTCGTGTGATTACCGAAAAAATCGCCTATTTAGTCAAACAAGGATTACCCGCACGCCATATTGCTGCGCTTACTTTTACTAATAAAGCGGCACGCGAGATGAAAGATCGGGTAGCTAAGTTATTGGACAATAAACAATTGCGTGGCTTGCGTGTATCGACCTTTCACTCCTTAGGCTTGGATATTCTGCGCAAAGAGCATGCGAGCTTGCAATATAAAGCGAGTATCTCGCTGTTTGATGAGCAAGATAAAATCACCCTGCTTAAGAACCTAATCGCCCATAGTACGGGAGGTTACGATATTGAATCGGTTGATATGTATTCGCGGGATATAGGCCAATGGAAAAATGCCTTTATTACACCTGAACAAGCGATTAGCCAAGCGACGGTTGAAAATGCCGAATCAGCGAGTATTTATGCAGACTATACGCGCAGTTTAAAAGCGTATAACGCGGTTGATTTTGATGATTTAATCTTATTACCGGTGTTACTTTTTCAGCAATTTCCCGATATTTTAGAAAAATGGCAAAACAAAATCCGTTATCTATTAGTTGATGAATACCAAGATACTAATATTACCCAATACCAATTAGTGAAATTATTAGTGGGAAAGCTGGGTAAATTTACCGTGGTGGGGGATGATGACCAGTCTATCTATGCGTGGCGTGGCGCGCAACCAGAAAATTTAGCGCAATTACAAAAAGATTATGAACGCTTAAAAGTGATTAAGCTGGAACAAAATTATCGTTCGTATGGGCGCATTTTAAAAGTAGCCAACCAATTAATTGCGAACAATCCGCATGCGTTTGAAAAGAAATTATGGAGTGCCTTAGGCTTTGGTGAACCACTTAGGGTGTTAGCTCATAAGAATGATTTAGAAGAAGCCAAGCAAGTCGTTGCAGAGATTGTGCATCACAAATTTAAAACCGGTGCGGATTATGGTGACTATGCCATTTTATATCGCGGCAACCATCAATCACGCTTATTTGAGCGTAGCTTACGCGAGCATGACGTACCGTATTTTATTAACGGGAGTACCTCTTTCTTTTCTTATGCCGAAGTTAAAGATATTCTCGGGTACTTACGTTTATTTGTTAACCAAGATGATGATGCGGCCTTTTTACGCGTAGTGAACACACCGCGTCGAGAAATCGGCCCGAGCACTTTAGAAAAGCTCGGTGCGTATGCCAATGAACGGCATATTAGTTTATTTAAAGCCTGTACAGAAATGGGTTTAACCCAATCCCTATCCGAGGCAGCTATCGCACGTCTACAACGATTCTGCGCATGGGTACTAAAAACCGCACAAGAAATGCAACTAGGCGATACCTTTGCTGTGATGCATGGCTTTATTCAGCAAATTAATTATCACCAATGGATACAAGAAAATAGCAATAACCAGCAAGCCGCTGAGCGGAAGATTAAAAACGTTGACGAATTAATTGAGTGGTTAGAGCGAATCGCAAAAAGTAAAGATGAAGAGGATGATGCAGAAAAAAGTCTCGATGAAATCGTGTCTAAAATCCAGCTGATGGATATTTTAGAGCGCAATCAAGATGATCAAGCTGACGGGCAAGTGAGTTTAATGACCTTGCACGCGGCGAAAGGTTTGGAGTTTCCGCATGTGTTTTTAATCGGTATAGAAGAAAACTTGCTGCCTCATCAAAACAGCATAGAAACCGATAATATCGAAGAAGAGCGCCGCCTAGCTTATGTAGGCATTACGCGAGCACAACATACTTGTACGTTTAGCTACTGCACGCACCGTAAGCGCTATGGGGATATTAGTGAAAGCGATCCGAGCCGATTTTTAGCTGAACTTCCCGAAGAAGATTTGGAGTGGGTGGCGAAAAAACCGGTCGATAAAGAAGAACAAAAAGTACGTGGAAAAGCCAATCTCGCGCATTTAAAATCGATGCTATCGTAAAGCGTGGGGATCAGTTAGAATACTAATTCAAATTACGCGCCCGTAGCTCAGCTGGATAGAGTACCGCCCTCCGAAGGCGGTGGTCGGACGTTCGAATCGTCTCGGGCGCGCCATTTTGATATTCACCCTCAAGTCGTATTTCTTGACTTGTGAGTGATGCATCTGTGATATAGCCATTAAACTTGTAAGCTAATAAAAAAGCCTTAAAAAAGAGATGTGCCTACCATCAACTGTTTATTAAAAGGTGAGTATAGATACTTGCAAAATAGCCTAATGCTATTATAGGCGACCATTTTAAATGATCTAAAAAAGTATAGTTGCCACGAGCCTGTCCCATCAAGGCAACCCCAGCGGCAGAACCGACAGATAATAGGCTTCCGCCTACGCCTGCGGTCAAGGTGACTAGTAGCCATTGTACTTCTGGCATTTCCGGGTTCATCGACAGCACTGCAAACATCACTGGAATATTATCAACAATTGCCGAGATAATACCGACTAAAATATTTGCCGTAGTCGGTCCCAGTTCGCCATACATAAACTCTGACGCTAGGCTAAGATAACCGATAAATCCCAAGCCGCCAACCGATAGAATAACGCCATAAAAAAAGAGTAAGGTATCCCATTCGGAACTTGCAATATGATGAAATACATCAAAAGGCGTGTCTAGCTCTTCTCCTCCAGGAATATCGTCAAAGTGCGCATTTTCACGTTGGCGAGTTTTCGTTAAATAAAATCCAAATAATTTTAAATAACCTAAACCGGTCATCATTCCTATTACCGGAGGAAGATGGAGAAAAGTGTGAAAGCTAATTGCGGTGATAACCGTTAGTAGAAATAAGCCCATAACAACCAAGCCACCTCGCTTGATAGATGCCTTTTCTGCACCCAAAGTATCTGTGGGTTTACCGTCATCTATAAAGCGGTACATAATGGCGGCTGGAATAACAAAGTTGACAACAGCGGGAATGAATAGCTTGAAAAACACATTAAATTCAATGATCCCACTTTGCCAGATCATTAGAGTAGTGATATCACCAAAAGGACTAAATGCACCGCCAGCATTGGCTGCAACCACAATATTGATACAAGAAAGTGAAATAAAATGAGGGTTATTCACACCTACTGCCATAACCACTGCGCACATGATTAAAGCCGTTGTTAGGTTGTCTGCGATGGGTGAAATAATAAATGCTAGAGTACCTGTAATCCAGAACAACATACGATAGCTGAATTGTTTGCCTATCAACCAGTCACGTAGTGCATCGAATACGCCTCTTTCGAGCATCGCATTGATATACGTCATTGCCACTAATAAAAAGAAAAACAGCTCTGAATATTCAAGAAAATTGTGTCTAATAAAAGCTGAGGCAGCATCATCAATACCATGTGATTGATAGACAATTGCAATCATCATCCAGATGATGCCGGCTGCTAGTAATACGGGTTTAGATTTTTTTAAATGCAGCTGTTCTTCTAGGGCAACAAAGGTATAAGAAATTATAAACACAAGCAAGGCCATAAAGCCTACCGTATGCTGGGTTAGGTCAATAGTTTCAAGAGAAACGCCTGAAGCATACGAAGAAGTTGGAACCAATACAGCAATAATAGCCATAATTGAATGTAGAGCATATTTCATGTGACCCTCCCTGGTTTTGATGGAAAAATTATACGTCAAAATATTTTGTGGTAATTGGAAAAAAGCTAAAGAATAGAAAGAACAAATTTGAATTTTATTCTAAATAGACTGCTTAAGCTATCCGTACAATTTTAGCATCTTTAGGTAATTAATTTGTGGTTATCAGTGCTTTTTAGTCCGTAGTAGGCGACAGGGGGGGGAAGCTCGCTCGGGAGGCAAGTAGTTACCCCGATAGCTGTTAAATCAATGAGCTAGGTTTAGCGAAGCAGAATTTGTGCGTAGTTGAATCGAACGTAGATACTATCTCTGATGGTTAGCGGTGACTGTGAATGAACAGAGGTGATAAGGTGTCCCAATGTTTCCTGTGCGTCAGAAAGGGTAAATTAATTTTGCTGGGATACTTACGAGTTGTGTCTTCGTCAAACTCGGTCGCTTGCGACCGAGTTTTTGATATTGTTTTTCCTATCTTTCATCTAACTGATCTAGTGCAACTTCAGTCACTTTTTAATTTATTTCTCGATAAACGGTTGTCAACTTAGGTAGCTATAGCTTTTCAAGCTCAAACAATAGTTAAAATAATTTCTTCTCCCAACCGGGCAAAGGGTTGTGAGTCTGGGGTAGGTATTTGTTCGGTTACTTTGGCATTAATATCAGCGTTTTCAACCAAATTACCATCAGCATTTTGAATGCTAAGTTCAAGCCCTAAGCTTTCAGCTAGAACCTGGCTTTCTGCAATAGATTTATTTACAAAGTTTGGTAAAAGTCGCAGCTCATCGACCCCATCAGGGGCGGGTACCGGTACAATCTTAAACGTTAATTTTGCACTGACATTCGCTTGATAACCATAACGGTTTGCATATCCAGCATCAACGGGCGTTGCATAGAGACGAGGCTTAGCGCTGATATTTCTACCTAGCCTAGACAATTGAGCATTAATGATAGGTTGTGTCGTAGACGATCCAGAGCTAGCAGCTTGGGCTGATTTACCTAATTGTAATGAAACCCGTACTTCACCGGTTGTTTCTGGTAGCGCATAGAAAGTTGGACGATAACCTATTTCACGCAAGACTTTAAGCGTTTCTTCATTACCTTCGGAATATATCTCAAGAGTTTTCGCCAATGAGCCGTCATCTAAAGCTTGTTGAGCTTCAGCGACCCCTTCACCTACTGAAGCGATGATATCTCCAAGAGGCGATGCGACAACATCATGAACTAAATTTTTAATGGTGTTACTCATGATTGTTCCTCTATATTTGAATTTTCTACAGTAAATACAACTAGGATGGTACTACCTCTTGCCGTTTCTTTACCCGCTTTAGGTGCTTGTTGGATTGATTGTCCTACAGGTATTTTTGAATCGTCAGTAAGTGATTGATTGACTGATTCCAATTGCAGCCCTACAGCCTGAAGTAATCGTCGAGTGGCAGTCTCAGTCAAGCCAATAACATTTGGTATTTTTACTAATGCTGATGCCTTAGTTTGCTCCCGTTCTGGGATTAATTCCATTTTCACGCCAGGGGGAGTTGCACCATTTTTAAGCTTTGTTAAATCGCCTAAGTTAATTAGTGTCATAGTATGACCATCGGGGCTTACTGCGCCTTTCAAATCTAGTTCTATACGACCAAATTGATAAGGCTGTTTTTTACTGCGCAATAACTGGTTAGCGGCATCAACTTCTGAGCCAATATTTGCAGCAATATCCTGGATAGGTGTTTTACGTTTAGCTTCTGATTCAAACAGCTGATTATCAATCTTTAATTTTCTTTCAGATTCAATAGCTTTGTTTAGTTGAGTTTCAAGTGTTTGTATGCGAGTTTTATTAGTATTTATTTCAGTAAGCTTAGCAGCAAGTAACTGATCTTTTTTAATGATTTGTAAATTTAATTGCGCTTCATTTGCTGTAAATTTAAGCACTTCAGCATTAAACGTATCGAGTACAACACGGTTGGATATTGCTGAATTTTCCGCGTTCAATGTTGTATTTGTAGCGTTAGAACCAGCACCAGAAAGAACTGGTTGGGTAACAAGGGGTATCCTTGATGAAGTATTAACAGCTCTGAATATTACAGGTTTTTTAGGCTGCCCTGCCACGGTAAGTTTTGACCTTTTAAATCGAGAGCTGGATGCCTGCATTAAATAAGCATTACGATCTAATCGCTCGACTCGTCCAAAATCAACAAATAACGTGGTTGTTGTAGCAACATAACTAAGAAAACCATTCTGGGCTAATACGCGGGGAACAGTGTTTCCACCCTCAATGAGTCGAAGCTGAGGCGCATAAAATGCGCCTGCTCTTAATTGTGTTATTTTTGCCTGCCAAATACCTTTACTTGTGGTTTTAACTGCGGCCAGCTTTACCCAGCGGCGAGAGCTGATCTGGAAGGTTTCCAGCGTTAGAGTGACACCGCTGACATTTTTTCCTTCGCTGGTAACAATATGAGCAGATGCTTCAATTATTTTCATGAATTACCCTCCACCGTTACTGACAGGTTCACAAACTCAGTACCTAGCTCAGCGGTTAAAACCAATATGCTTTTAACAGGTAATGATGAGTCGATATTGAAAACTGTTTCAGCTGTCCCTGTTTGGTCAGTTTCTAAAATCACCTCTTGTAGCGTGGTTCCTGCTCGAGTACTAGTTAAATTGACGCCTTCAAGCTCTGAAAGCTGTTTTGATGCCTCTAGATTAATATTCAGTTCAATACTGTGCCCAGCTAATATTTCACCGGCAGAATTTGTCGCGCTCAATTTAATTTTATGTCGCCGCGCAGTCAGCCTTTCTGATGATAAAGTTAAAATGTTGGTGGGCAGACCTCCCCCAGGTGGAATGGCAACAAGCCTACCAGAAATTGTGCTAGATACATCTCGAGTGCTTGAACTATTATTTTGCCCACCGCCCAACTGGTTTATTTTTAAAAACCAAGGGCCTCCCTCGGTAGAAACAGTTTCCATATCTACTTTTATTTCAAAATCTAGATAGGGTAAATGATAGGTTGTCATTGGACGACCAAAAGCATCGGTAGGAGGAGCGGTGTTAAGACTATCTTGTGCTTCACGCACACCATCTGCAATGGATACCAGTAAAGCACCAAGTGAATCGCTGACAAAACGGTTTTGGTTACTCATTATTTTTAATACTCCTTTTGTTTATTGCGTTTGGCTCGGTTTCGGCGCGCTTCATCTCTCGCCTCTTCTTTTTGCTTACTTTTTCGTTGTGCCAATGCTCGACTGCGGTTTCTATCCATGCGTTCGAATAGGTCACCGGAACCGCCTGTCTCGGTTGAAAGGCGTCTACGGGAACGCTCAACATACGCTCCACTTCTGTCCATTGCACCACTGATTTCCTGTTGGCGAGATTCCCATGAGCTGTCTAACTTATTAATTGCACGCATAGGTGCATCAGCCATTTCGGTATATTTATTTATTTGTGAGCTAGCTTTATTTAATTTATCAGCGCCTAAAGCGCGTAATTCCTCTCGCTCTTTATCTAGGCCGTGTTCAGCTAGTTGCTGATCCAAACTTTGCAATTGTTTAGTTGCGCCAGATAATTTATCGTTTAATTGGCGACCGACTCTACTAACATCATTTAATGGTGAAAGGCGATCTCGTGCTTCATCACGTAATCCACTACGCTGGGCATCTCGACGGTTTAGCCATTGATTAACTGAATCCGTGACTGTTGATGATTGATTAGATCCATCGCTGTTTCGCTCACGCGGGCTAGCTGTTCTTGCTAAATGTCTAAGATTAGTTGATTGTTCTTGCAGTCTATTTCGTTTATTTTCCCATTCCCGTTGCTGAGCACGACGTTCTGCAAAAGTGGGTACTTGAAACCTAGCAGCATCGCGAGGATCAATATTGTTATCCGCCCCTGAAGTGAGGTTATGCATTTTCTCTTGCAACTGTTCCCGTTGCTTTTGCAGGTTTACAAGTTGTGGTGACAGAGATGATATATCGGGTGAAGACGCATCTTCCGCACCTTGCCGTTGAGGTGTGGAGGGTGAGTTCTTTTGCAAATCACGCCACGTATTCCCAGGCATGTCCTAACCTTCTGCAGTTGTGGTGCTTGCTGAAAGCATGGCGCGTATGCGTTCCTCTAGAATGGCAGGCGGCGGAATGGGAATCAACTTGGTGCGCATTAACGAACTGCCTTCAGCGGAATATTGGTATTTAGATGCATAGCTTGCACTCACAGTAGAAACACGCATTTTGGCAGATGCAGAAAAAAACCCCACACTGCCTTTCACGCTAGCATTAACTGTCGTGCTAGAGCGCTTAATATTAGTTTCCCGTGACATAGATATCGACATCTTCATCTCAATCATGGTGTCAACAAACTGGTAAAAGGTAGGCGTAAAGCCTAGCTCCAGTAAGCTGTATTCTTTACCGTCACCAAGAGATACCAGCATATTACGCTCAGGCTCACCAGAAGGCGATGCGGGGGCACTGCCATCTTCAGGTTCTTCATCTGGTGCATAACCAGCCATCATACGAGCAATTTTCATTGAGACTAAATCAAGCTCATATTGCGCTTCAGCAACACCAATACCAAGGGTTTTGACCATTTCAGGAAATGGGACATTTAATAACTCTGTTCCAACACTCATCTGAAACTCTCCATATTTAGTATTTTAGATTAAGCGACGGGAGGTACATCAAGCCCTAAATCAGCCCGTTTTTTTTCAAGACTTGCTGCTCGGCGTGACTCTTCACCATCCATTAGGCCACGAATCCGCTCTTCCAGCATGGCAGGTGGGGGAACTGGGCTTAGTTTGGTACGTAATAGACTTGCCCCTTCCGCTGTATATGAATATTTTGAAGAATACGTTGCATCAACCTGGGAGGTTGTAACATTAGAGTTACTTGATGAAGAGCGTTTAGTCCCCCAGAAACTACGTTTACGTCGGTGTCCATTTGTTCGATCCGTTTTTTTATTACTCGTTGTTCGAGTATATTCGCGTGTGCGAGTAATCTTGATCGCAATTTTCACTTCAATAATAGTATCCACAAATTGATAAAAAACTGGCGTAAAACCCAGTTCCATCATGGATAGTCGCGTTGGCACTCTAATTTCACTGTCAGGAGTCAGCGGGTTGCCATCTACATCTTTATCAATTTTATCCAGAATCTCATCTAACTTTATAACATCGTCACCCATGGTGCCTGTTAGGGCATCATCAACAGCAGCAAAAGCTCTTGCTTCTTTTACAGTCATGTATTCATATCCAAAAAATACACGACTATCATCGAAACTAACATTACCTTCTTCATCATAAACAGTTGTCAGCCCTCCCATCATTTCTGCAACATTAATAGAGTTTTCATCGAGTTGATATTGTCCTTCAGCAATTGCAAAGGCCATTTGACGAATCATATCGCCCATGGGAACATTTAATAGTTCTTGCCCAATTGAAGCCATGATATATCTCCTTTAAGGAATTGGTTAGTTAGGTTATTGGTTTTTCATACTGTTTTTTTAATAATTGATTAAAGACATCCGGTGCAGGTAGTGAAATTAAACGTGCTGCAATGGAGCTAGCTCCCTCGGTAGAAACCGAATATTTTCTAGCATAAGAAACATCTATTGAGGCAGCAGCCATAAAAACGCCATAGTTGATGCCTGCCGACACACCCACTGCAACCGAGGTTTCAGTGGATTCGCTCATGGTAAAACTTAGTTTTGCTTCTACGGTTGCTTCGGTAAAGGAATAAAAACTGGGCTGAAAGCCTAAACTAAGTAAGTTATAAGTTTCGTCTCCAATTTCAACTTCCGTCTCAGACATGGTCTTTGCGATCTCTACAGAATTCGTATCGAGCGCATACTGTGCCTGGGCAATTGCAAGCCCCAATTTCTCAATAATCTGAGGTAAAGGTGCTGTGACTAATGCTCGTGTTACTGATGGAGTTTCTGCCATAGCCTTCTCCTTACTCGTCTGGATTCAGAAAACTCTGAATGGTTTCAAGAAATTGAGCGGGTGCTGGAATAGATACTAATCGAGCAGAGATTGATGAATTCCCTGTTACATTCATTTCAAATTTACGCGAATAGCCAACATCAAGTGAAGCGCCAACGGCCACCGTCCGATTTCCCGTATTTTGGCGTGTTAAGTTTGAAGACCGAGTGCGGGAAAATGCTTCTGTAACGGTTATACCACTGGTTCCAGATAGGGTAATCTGGCGTTGCTCTGATGAAACAAGGGTAAGCTGAAATTTATCTCCATCTCTTGAGATGGTAACCACATTTCTTAATACAGAAGCCTTTAGATTAGCACTAGAATTGCCATTAATATCATCAGCCAGGTTTTTTGCATAGGCTTCTGGGCTTTCTAAAATATGACCACCGATAGCTGCGCCTCGGAAAGGAAAGTCTATGCTTTCAACAGTCACTTTTTTGCCAGATAAGTCGAGAGGGGTTGGTTTAAATAGGTAAATAAAACCATTCTCAGCACTGGTATTACCTATTTTATCGGGAAGCACGGCATTAAAATTTGGACCGCCTTCTATGGCATGAACAAATATCCAATAATGTGTACGGTCAGTCGTTTTAATCTCTGCTTTTCGAAAATCTTGATTATCTTGCCCTCTTACATTAGTGGCATCTGTGGCTGCGCCATCTCCTCTTGAGCTAGTAGAAATTAGAGCAGGCGGTGCGCCATTATCAATAAGAATTTGCTTTAATGTATTAGCTCTATCATTCCCTAATCTAACATTCAAATTGTCTGAACTGGTGATGCTAACGCTGGTGTAAAGTTGACGATCAGCAAAGCCTTCAATACTGACAGGAAAATTCATTTGCTTCATGGCAGCGGCCATGTTTTTTAGATAATTAGTGACTGATACTTGATCTTGGGCACGTAAGGTTGCTTTTCCTGTTTCAAAAAGAGGGGTAGGGTAGAAGTTATCTCCAGGGGCGACAACTCTGGCATTGTAACCTTGTGCCTCAATTTGTGTTTCTACATGAGCCGCATAGTTTGCTAGCGAATCCTGTGCTGTCGTTGTTGCCGTAATAACAGCGGGAGCATCATCCAAGCTAAATATTGTGTCTGTATTTGTAGCAATACGAATGATTCCACTATCGAGCCCTCCGGAGATAAGAGCAACGGTATTTTGAGTGACAAAAACTTTTTCTGCAGCGGCATCAGTAGTAATACTTAAAGGCGAAGGTTGAAACTGGGAAAGTACACGAGTAATACCACTACCAGAATTGCTGGTAAGCGCATCTCTTAAGTTCTCAATTCGGTCACTCGGAGTGCCTCCATTAAGCTGAAACTGTTGACCACCAACGCTCAGAGCGCCCGCAGATGAAGATGTAATCTCAACATTAGCTTGTCGTGATTCGGTTCGTGTACTACTACCACTTTCAGTGCTGGTTTCGCTGTTGCTACTACTGCCCGAATTAGTACTGGTATCATTCAAAGAACCATTAAGGTTTAAACCAAGACTTAAGTTTTTTTCAACCTTTAGACTTAATTGCAGTGAGCAAGTGATATCAGCATGTTGATAATGATAAAAGGCTGGCGAGAGCCCTAGCTCTAATAAGGTTTTTCCACCCAAGCCTTCAAGCGGTTCCATGAACTCCGCTATTTGGTTGACAGAATTTTCATCCAATGCTTTTTGTGCTTCAGCAATGCCTAAACCCAATGTTTTAATGAACTCAGCAACACTGGCATCAGCCAATACTTGCCCGGGGGTTAACCCATCATATTCAGCCATAGTCTTCTCCTCAATATTTAACGGGCAGCGTGTTATCTGCTCAAAATTTGTGTTGGGTCAAATGTTTGTGTTGTTTTCGCTGTTAACGGTATAGCGTGTTTATCATCAACCTGTTCCGCTCGAACAACAAAATAATTATGTTTGCGTTGAGACGCTAAAATACGGTTAGTATCAACACTATACCCACGAATTAGCCAGGCTAGAATCTCTTCGGTAATGGGGAGTGTTTTCTCACCTGCTATAGTTTTAGCTTGTACTAAAGTTTTCTTAGCTTGATCAGCCTCGCCTTTTTTTAGCAGAACTAAACCCCATCGCTCTAGAATAGAACCATGGTCACGTTTATGCAGACTACTATTGAGTTGCAGGGAAGCGTAGTGTGCATCGGCATTAACACAATACTCAATTATTTCGTCGTAAGAGCCTGTTAATTCAAGGCTTTCAAGAACGCATTGGGTATAGTGACGAAAAAAGACTTCAGGCGCTTTTGAAGAAACAGCAAGTTGAATCGCTTCTCTATAGTGCTTTAATGCTTGTACATGATTATTTTTGAGAGCGAACAATTTTCCAGTTTCGGCAATAGATAAATGCACTGTGTGTGACGCTGACGTATTCATATCGCTACCTCTACAAGATTAACTTCAGCACCAGTATCTTCAAGTGTAGAGCAAATAATTCTAGCCTGTAATTCAGGGATAGCCCCTGGAGTTTGAAACGGTATAGCAGGTAAAGTTTGTCCATTCTGATGTAAGCCAAAACTTTGCAGTACATTGCTGAGCGCTACACGGTCAGAAATAGATATAACTTCAAGACCAAGCAACTGAAAGGTAATCATAGATGCAATGACGTTAATGCCTTTTTCTGCAAAGGTTTTAATATAATGTTCAACCTGTGTTTTTGGTATTGATTCTAGCAATGTAATAGGCGCTGAGGAGATAACTTCTTCAGCTATCTCTGCGGGGACTTCTGCAAGATCTTTCAGTACTTGAATCTGAACAGAATTAAGTGGTAAATCAATTTTTGGTTTTTGCAGGATTAGATCGTAACGAATAAAATCCTGGTTTATAATTTGCAGCACCCCCGTTGATTGATACCGCTGCCACAAGTTTTTTGCTGTTATATGGTCAAGGTCTGCTGCGATTGCTCCATTGCTATTGCCTATGGCATATCCTGCTTTTTTAATATCTTCTAGTATGCGAAGCTCGACCGCTTTGGTGGGTTCCTTATTAAGAAATAGTGAATATAAAGCAGTATTAGCGGGAGATGAGAGAACGGATATTTTTTCACCCATTTGATCAGATAGGGTTTGTACAGTCACTTTACTCACTGAACCTATTACCACGCCAGGAGGTGAAAGGATCATGTGTGAAGCATCTGTTTCATTAATTCCTGTAAATTCAGAGAGTGTCTTTACTGCATGTTGAAATCTTCTGGCATCTTCAATATAGATAGCAACATCATATAATGTTGCGGGTTCAGGAGCGGGTTCATCTAAGCTTTGAATTTCAGCAGTAAAGCCAATGCTAACCAGCAAATTAATCATTTGCGTAGCTATTGATTCATCAACTTTATCAATAAGAGTTGTTGGGGCGCTATAAAGGCGTGAAACAACTGTGGACACAGGAAGCCCCAGTCCTTTTGCAATGACTGCCGACGCGGAGGGGCGCGCAGTCCCAACGGATGTTATTAGAATTCGAACTTGATGGGTGGTCATAATTCCCTCAAAAAATATCTTACATCTAAACTTATCTGTTTTTATGTATATCACTAAAAAATAAAAAAATACAATAGTTTTTTGTGTGATGTGTGTCACACTGTTGATTTAAAGCCTTTCGATGAAAATAAAGTAATAAAAGGGGGCAGGCTCGGCTAAAAAGCCAAGCAACGCTGTCCCATTGATTTCAGAGGACGCCTAAATGTGTATAGAAAGCTTACTGCTATGGGAGTAAAGACTGGATGCACGAGCTAAAAACAGTAAAGAATAGATGTTAGTCAGTAAACTAGGCATAATGATAAAAATTAAAAAAATGATCGAGTGACTGGAGTTAGCTTCTGTTTATGGGTTTTTCTACAGTCCTGTTGGGCGTTATCATGGAGAAAATGCAAATGAACAATGATAAAAAAACAACTCATCAATTGTTGGACGACTTAGAGGGGATGGTATGGCATATTAAGCCAATAGCTACTTGGAAGCATTTGGGATACTCGGTAAGGACGCTAACCAAACTCAAGAATATCTGTCGTGATTTTATCCCTGGTAAGGGCATTACCTGTATCTTTTCCGGTGAAAGCGGTACAAGCCAGACATTGGCAGCGGAGGTTATTGCCAAAGAGCTTAATCTGAACCTTTATCGTATCGGTCTTTCTGCCGTTGTAAGTAAATACATTGGTGAAACCGAGAAAAACCTGGGGCGTATTTTTGATGCTGCAAAAGATAGTGGATGTATTCTCCTCTTTGACGAGGCCGACGCAATGTTCGGAATACGGGCGCAGGTGTCGGATACTCACGACCGCGCCACTAATATCGAAACCGGATACCTTCTCCAAAGGATGGCGGAATATACGGATATAGCTATCTTGGCCACCAATCGGCTTCAGAATTTGGATAAGTCTTTTGTCCGGCGCATGCGGTTCGTTGTCAAGTTTCCATTCTCCGCGAACAAAAGAAGGAAGAAATCTGGGATATTAATGGAGAGGGTTCAGAAAGGTCGAGCGCACCATCTTAGATGATGAAACATTGGACATCCTGTCTAAAAATCATCACTTTGCTGCACTCCGTTTCGCTGATTTTCAGCGGAAGAAAATAGTTAAAGAGTGAACATGAATATCCCGCTGATATTTACTTGTATCAACACCCATCTTTATTTTTGATTGATTAATCCGAGTATTCATATTTTAGAGCAAGTTATGATGTTTATAAAAGAGTGTAAAGATAGTTAAAAAGCACAAAATATGAACGCTGACTTTTCTCAAAGTTAAATAGAGAGAAAGCAAAACTCGAACAAATAAATTATTGACATTTAGCTTTAGATAAGAGTAACTTATCCTAAACGTTAAAGAAGAAAATAGCTGTTTATTATCCGACGAACAATGAACCGCTTATTTGAAAAACATACATTCCCCCGTATTACTTAGAGTATAAACACCGCCCTGGTTTTTACATCTGGGTGAAAAAAGTGATTAAAGTTATTGGAGTAATTCATGACATAACCCACTAAGCAGTTTCAATCACCATTTCTTGATGTGTTGAGTTTTCCCAAGCAACAGTCAGAAACATTAGAAGAAAAACATATAGATTTTCTCTACAAGTACAATCCGGACTGCCGATACAGTCCCCGGAGACACTGAGCCGTATCCCTAAGTTTTTATAACCGATAAATCAAGCAGGTGAGCGGATTATTTGAGATTAGTTTTTTAAACAATATGAGCCTTTTATTTTAAATGGGAGATATTATGTCAATCTGGTTATCAGGATTTACAAAAATTAATGGCACTAAAGATGGATGGGGTTTTCGTGTCCCCGGTCCCTACCGTTTTGTTTTGCATACTACCGAAACAGATGGCTTGGGTTTAATGCCCACTAACCACCCCTCACCGCCACACCTTTGGGTAGACATCAACAGGGATATATATTTACAAGGTATTTCTCTAGATCTTGCAGGATACGCCTTAAGACACCCAGCAGGAACAATCGAAACCAACGGGATCCCTTGCGTTCAGATAGAAATTGTAGGCCGCGCCAAAGATATTCATAATTACTCAAATGCATGGTATACCAAATTGGCGCAAAAGGTCATCGGGCCAGTTTGTGATGCAATTGCTATTGATTACCATAACCACCTTGAATTTAAAGGGGAAGGCGAAGGTATTCTAGCCTCAATAAATTCAAAAGTCAGAATGACAGAAAATGAATGGAGACACTTTGAGGGGGTTTGCGGACACCAACATGTTCCTCATAATAGTCACTGGGATCCTGGCAAGCTTAATTACGCTAAAATTATTTCTATACTCGATGGCAACGAAATTCAGGCGCCAGATCCTGAACCTACTTTTCTACCGATTCTAAGCTTGGGCTCCCAAGGCGATTCCGTTTTTAGTTGGCAGAATGAGCTAAAACATTTTGCTTATTCTATAAAGTTAGATGGGGATTTTGGTGCAAAAACCAAAGCACGAACGATGGATTTTCAGCGTGACCGTCATCTCATTGTTGATGGAATAGTAGGTGACCAGACTTGGCTAGAAAGTAATAAGGCTTCTAGAGAAAGCTGGCAACGATCATAAACTTGGGGCTGATTATATAGAGCAATAATTCGTGATGAGGAAAGCAAACACTATTGTTCTTTAAGTTTTTATAACTAAAAAATCCACCCCATTGGAGTCACTTAATGCTAGGCAGGAGGAAATACTGAACCCAGTAAAAGCGCTAGAGTATCTCGCAAAGGCTCTTAAGAAAGGATCGGATGTTAGATCAGAAATCATCTCAGAAGTGAATGATTTATCATCTACTATTGCTTCAGCTTGCATATACACCTCTATGAGATTAAACCAAGCTTTAATAGCAACTGATTTAGATGAAAAGAGACGCATTTTAATCAGCATGGAACAAGGAGAAATAGAATCACATGCACGGATGAATGGTATGTGTGCTCCTATTTTTCACGCCGCAAATGAATTGCAACGATTCTATTCTGATGAAAATTTAAATAGTAAGTTAGGAAAAAAAGACAACTTGTTAGAATTATTCGATGCCTTAAAACAAGGTGAGTTAGGCATGCAGCAATTCATGATGGAATTTATAAACATTACTGATTCTGTAAAACAGAAGTCGGGTGTTGAGATTGATGAATATATAAGAAAACGTATCATAAAATTACAGGAATTAGCCAAGTCAGCACAAGACTGCCAGTTTTCTATTTCCACTTTACTATGAAATAAAAAGCCTAACAATCGTATCATTTGGCTCCTTGTACGTTAAGTAATGTGATGGCTATATTTAATTATGAATGCTCAACGGGCATCATTAAATGACTTTAGAAAACCAAAAGAATCTCTTATGTTTACTACTAGAACATTTGCCTCAGCGAAGACCAGTCAAATGTTATTTTTAATCAGATAAAGAGGGTATAACATGTCAAAATTATTAATTTTCAATTTCGATGGGACCAGCAATAGCCCCTCAGATGCTAAACAAGACGTGGATTACAAGGGAGCCAAGGAAGACGATAACATCACAAACATATTGAAATTTCATTTGATGTTAGGCGGTGATTTGTTGCCCAAAAAAAATGGGGCTGATTATACGTCTAATTTGAAAGGTGCTGATCAACGGGTATTTTATTATCCAGGCATAGGAACATACGGTTCTCAGCTAAAAAGACTTTACAATGCTGCTTTTTCTGCTGAAAAGTCGGATGTTGCAACGATCCTTAATAAAGCGATGAAGGATTTTGAAGGTAACTACCAGATTGGTGACAAGCTACTTGTTACGGGATTTAGTAGAGGAGCAGCGTTAGCAAGGCGCTTTGCTGCCTTAATCGAAAAAGATCACAAGAAAAAATCTGTGTCCAATAAAGATTATGCAAAAGTGGGGACGTTTGTATATGAGGCTCTGTATGACACTGTGGCAAGTATTGGTCTTCCAAACATGTCTAAATCGGACCGGCCTAGTTCAGAAGTGTTATTTGAAAATGGACACAGTTTACCTAAGAACGTAAAAAAAGCACTTCATTGCATCAGCATGGACGATAAGCGTCATGCCTTTCAACCAACGTTGATGAATTTTCAAAAAGGTGTTGTTCATGAAGTATGGTTTGCCGGAGCACATTCTGATGTTGGGGGAGGGTATTACAGGGATAGGTTGTCAGATATATCATTAGAATATTTCTTGCAGTGGATATCGGATAACGTACCAGAAGCCAGATATGAGATGCCGACTGAAAAAATGTTGAAAAAAGTGACACCTAAAGAGGTGGACTATGAAATTGGTGCGGACGACCTGACACGTAATCCGAGCCCATTCGGAAAAAATCACCAACAAGATAGATTCTTAGTGGCTGATTGGTTTACGTTAACTGACCGTCGATTCTGTACTATTGAAAATGATAAGGTATCTACGAAAAAACCAACAATCCATTGGTCTGTCGCATCACGCATTAACGGTGATGGCGATTACCGTCCGAAGTCGTTAAAGAATACAAAACATATTGTTGTTTATGCTGACGGAAGATTGAGTGAAAAATGTGACGGGATTACCACGCATATCGAAACACCTAGAAGTGATTTACGTTATTTTGAGAAGCTAGGAAGTAAAACGGAAGAAGTCATTGTATTTGCCAGCCAAAAATACAACCACAGCGGGTTGATGTTGGAAAAGGGAGTTACCTATCGATTTTCTGTAAAAGCGGGTCAGAAATGGAAAGATGCTAACATTAAATGTGGTCCAGAAGGCTGGAACCGTGGCACTGTAAAGTTGGGACTTCGTGAAGTTGCAATTGCGGTAATGGAACCCTTTAGACGAGTGGCTGATGCAGATTGGTTTTGTCTGTGTGGTTGCGTTACAGATGATGATGAGTACGCGTTTAAAATTGGCGACGGCCCTGTCGACATCAAAATTAAGAAGTCAGGCGAGTTTCTGCCTTTTGCTAACGACAAAATGACATATTATGGAAACAATGAGGGCAAGATAAAAATAGTTGTCGAAAGGATCAGTTGATGATGTAAGTAATGCTGATTCAAGTTTTTCATAACCCAAAGATCAACCAAGCAAGCGGGTTATTTTGATGTTAGCTTAATAATTCGTATGACCTATTTATAATATTTGGAGTAATTAAATGAGTTCAATAATCGATGGCATTGACTATGGCCCTTTGGCGCAATTAATCGGAAAGTGGGTTGGAAATAAAGGGCTAGATAATGCGCCCGATGCAAATGCTAACCCAGATGAGACTGCGTATACAGATGAAATAGTTTTTACTGTTTCAGGTCCAGCTGAAAATGCAGAAGAACAAAATTTAGTGTCAATTCAATACCATCACGTTGTGCGTAAGCTAGGAAATGGTCATATTTTTCATGACCAAGTAGGGCATTGGATCTACGAAAAAAGTACAAATATTATCATGCATTCTTTAAGTATACCCCGAGCTGTATGCCTGCTTGCAGGAGGGGAGTACCAAGAAAATAATGGCGTAAGTATTTTTAATGTAGAGGCAAAAGCAGGAAGCCAAACCTATGGGATTGTGCAATCACCATTCATGCTAGAAAAAGCAAAAACAACAGCATTTAAAATGAACTTATCGGTTAAAAATAATGAACTCAATTATCATGAAGTTACCTCTCTATATATTTATGATAAAGATTTCGAGCATAGTGATAAAAGCACACTATTTCGTGTCACATATGGTTAGGATTAAAACGCTGACTTTGCAAAGAAAAACAAGATGAAGCATCATTGAAAATGAGCGGCCCAATTTAGATTATATGCAGCAAAAAACATTTAACGTGGACTGTCATAACGCGCTTTTTGATCTTTCAGCAGGTGACGCAAGCAGTTAATTCAAATGTTATACATCTTAAAGAGGAAAATATGAGCAACCCAATCATTGCGGATAACAAGCCAGTTAAGGTGACTCTTTCTAAAGGACAGGAATATCATTTCTGTACGTGTGGCAGATCAAAAAGCCAGCCATTTTGTGATGGATCACATGTTGGTACATCTTTTACGCCCAGAGTCATTGTTTCTGACGAAGATGCCGAAGCCTATTTGTGTGCATGTAAGCATACCGGTAATACACCGTATTGCGATGGCACACACAAACAATTCAAAGATGATGAGGTGGGTAAAGAGGGGCCGGGGACAACATCAAAACCTTCTGATGTACCGAGAGCCAAATCAACAACAGAAGAACCGACAGTAGAGTATATACACCAACTTTCTCGAGAAGGGTTATCTAAACTAGGGCATCATGGCCCAATGACCTCGATGGGTGTGCCGCGACATGAATTGCCCCATTGGGATGATTTACAAATAATGGCCGCACAAATGGCCACAAAACCCTTGTTAGAAAACGTAAGCGTCGGTACTGAATTGATTATCGGACCAGAGGCTAAGAAGCCACTGATATTAAAAATTCCTTTATTTGTTTCCGATATGAGCTTCGGCGCTTTGTCCGAAGAAGCAAAAATAGCGTTAGCCAAAGGTGCTGATCTCGCAGGCACTGGCATCTGTTCGGGTGAAGGTGGAATGCTAGCTGAAGAGCAAGAAGCAAATGCTCGCTATTTTTATGAATACGCCAGTGCAGGATTTGGCTATAAAGAAGAGTTATTGGACAAAGTTCAGGCCTTTCATTTTAAAGGCGGACAAGGTGCAAAAACGGGCACGGGAGGACACCTTCCTGGTAACAAAAACAGTGGTAAGATATCTCAGGTCAGAGGCATACCTGAAGGCCAGCCAGCAATATCGCCAGCTACATTTAAAGACCTTTCATCAGTATCTGATTTTAAACGCTTTGCTGACCGGGTCAGAGAAATCACTGGCGGTATCCCTGTTGGCTTCAAGCTCAGTGCAAACCATATCGAAAAAGACATTCAATTTGCATTGGATGCCAGTGCCGACTACATCATATTGGATGGCCGTGGTGGTGGTACAGGCGCAGCACCTGAGATGTTTCGCAACCATATCAGTGTACCAACCATACCAGCGCTTGCGCGGGCACGTCGATATCTAGACAAACAAGGTGCTAGTGGTCGTGTGACACTTATCATTACTGGTGGATTACGTGTTCCCATCGATTTTGTTAAAGCTATGGCACTTGGTGCTGATGGCGTTGCAATTTCAAATAGTGCTATGCAAGCAATTGGTTGTGTTGCAGCAAGAATGTGTAATACAAATAACTGCCCAGCAGGTATCGCCACACAAAAGGAAGACTTACGTCGAAAGTTAAATATTGAAAAATCATCTACTCAATTACACAACTTTTTCGGTGCGTCTGTTGAGCTGATGCAGGTGATGGCGCGTGCCTGTGGTCACAATGATTTAAGCAAATTTAATAATAATGATCTGGCAACCTGGCATCGTGAAATGGCTTTGCTTTCTGGTGTTGCCTACTCAGGGTTTATGGATGTATCAGGGGGTGCATAATACCAATTCCAATAAATTCGCTTGTTATTCCTTCTCCTGCTGGAGAAGGCTAGGATGAGGAGATTAAAATAAAAATTTATTGGGATTGGTATAACAAGGCGCTGCACCATTAAGTATTTTCAATCATCTCAGCAACCTTCAAAAAGGTATTATTATGATAAAAGCAGTTTCGGGTATTCTATTTACACTAGTATTTTCAAGTTCTGTTTTGGCGGCTGATAGTGTTATTTCTATTGAAAGTCACTATACGGTCAAACAAACTGCTGATCGCTTTGAAGCAATATTAAAGAAAAAAGGTTTCACTGTTTTTGCCAGAATAAATCACAGTGAAAATGCTTCTAGTGTTAAGCTCGATCTTGCCGCTACCGAAGTTGTTATTTTTGGTAATCCTAAGGTTGGAACGCCACTCATGCAGTGCTCGAAAACAGTTGCGATAGATCTTCCGCAAAAAGCATTATTCTGGGAGGATAAAAAGGGACAGGGTTGGCTTTCGTATAATAATCCTGAATATTTAAAACAGCGTCATAGCATTAACGGTTGTGATCAGCTTGTTACTAAAATTTCTAATGTGCTCAGTAAGTTAAGCGCAGCCGCAACATCCAAATAAACAGCGTTTAACACAGATTTTTATGTATATACACATAAGGTATAAGTTGGAGTGCATTGAAATTACTAAGGACTATTAGTAGTGCGCATTAGCTTTTAGATTAAGTGGATTATGGGTGTGCTGATCTGCCAATGATAGTTCCAGAGGGCAGTCAGGAATAGAAAAAATTCCTGAGCTCAGAATTATAAACAAAAAGATGAGTAAAATTATGAAGAAATTTACATTATCATTAGGACTGTTTTTTATTCTTGCAACGTCTAACTTTACACAAGTATATGCTGCTGACAAGCCTATGGGGCACTCTAATTTCGAAATTATAAAGATAAAGACAAAAATGGGTTTTGAAAGTTCATCCGCTTATTTTGATGGAAAAAGTGATAAAGTTGTTATTTTTGTTCCTGGTGCTATATTTAATAAGGAAAGTTGGTTTTTTTTGGCTGAGCGCCTTCAACAGTTAAATGTTGCCTCTCTTTCATTAGATGGAAAGAGAAAAGAGGACGTTTTATCGGCCATAAAAATTCTGAAGGAAAAGGGTTTTGCCAAGATTATCTTAGTAGGCGCTAGCATGGGGGGTGGATCTGTTCTTCATGCGCTGGAAGAAAAAACAGATGATAGTATAGATAAGGTAATCGTTCTCGCCCCTTATGGAGGCAGCGCGATTAAAAGTAAAAAAATTAATAAACTGTTTGTGATTGCTAAAGCTGACCGTTTGGGAATTTACCCAAAGGTTAAAAAAATATATACCAATTCAGCTGATCCCAAAAAAATGGTGGAATATGAAGGGGCTGAGCATGCTCAGCATCTATTCAAAAGTTCACACAGAGATGAGTTAGCAGAGTTGCTTATCGACTTTATCAATGAGAATAATTAAAAGGGGTAAGGAATACAGTCATCTGATGATGAACACCCCCCGTTTTAGTCGACGCTGAAGTCAGGCTAAAACAAAGTAAGAAATTGAACAAAAATAATAATAAATTACTTGAGGTATAGAATGAGTTTTACAGTAAGTTTAACAAAAGCTGTCATAAAGTGGACCCCGAACAAATTAGTTTCATGGGTCGCTAATATTGTGCTTAAAGATATTGCAGAATTACAAGATTTTAGTATTGATCTGGACGCGCGAAAATCGTACGTGAAAGTACAACTAGTGGGTGAGCCAGAGGCCATTGAAGTCTGGTCAGAGGGATTTGCTATTATTTCAAATGAGGGCACTTATAAACTGATCGTAGAGCAAGCTAAATCAAACCGCATTTGGTTAGATAATATATTGTCTCGTATTGTGGCAAAAGAATGGAAAATTCCTGTTCCCCCTAAAATAGAACCTTATATGAAATTTATGGCTGAACTTTTGAGCTATGAGGGAATGGTAAAGGAACAGGTCCTATAAATAATGCGGTGTAACGGCTGAGATTTTAAATAGAGTCTTTTAAGCGATGGTCAACCTCAATCGGGTTGATCATTTTTTTGATGCCTCTTGAGCGGGCAAGGTAGGCATTTTTTCTTGCGAACTGTGGTGAATGTTTAAAGCCACACGCTTAAGTAATGAGTGCTTTTATCAAAGCACTTTCAGGGCCATATCCAGTCTAATTATTATTAGAGGCTTAGCTTTCTATGGATAAGCCTAAATAAGCGTGATTAATCAATGAGAAGAAACAAAAATAACTTTGTTATTTTCCATTGTGTTATTTGAGGATAACTAAACGCAAATCCTCTCTATACCACTAGTTACGCACATTTTCTGTGGATAAGATTGTGTGTAATTTTTGCGTAACTAGCTAAGCCTACTGTATTCAAAGGCTACGGTTTAAATTGTACAAAATTTAGACAATTATCCGAAATTCGACAAACACTAGGTAGAAGCTCTATTTTATAATGGGTACAGGGTACTCATATCAATTTACGCACGAATTTTTAAGCTCGATCAATGTGCTCGGGCATTATTCATTGATATTGGCAGAACAGATCTGAGATGGGAATTTCAGAGTGTTAAATAAGGTTGAAATTTCTTGGCTTGAGCTAACCTAAGGACAGTGGCTACGCAGTGACCTCCAGTTAAATAGGAAAGTCGATGCGTAACAATATCAGTATGGCGCTATGAGCGATCAATTGACAGAAATAGCTTACATTCGCTTGTCGCTATGTGCATAAGTGGCGAGTAAAAGCTGGGAAGTCTAGTCTGCCTAAACCATTACTTACGTAATTTCTGTCTTTGCTCTTCTTTATCTTGATACTTCAATAAGCGCCTTTGCTCAGCCGCTTCTTTTGCAGTGGAGCCTATATGTTCTTCACCGCGCTGTTTAGCAAGCTGCACTTGTTTTTCACGCTCCTTAAAACGCTTTATTTGTTGCTCATTAGTTTTATCGAAACAATGTGGACAACTAACCCCCGCTATAAATTGTTCACTCTGTTTCTCTGCTTCAGTAATGGGGTAGCGGCAAGCATAGCATTGATCATATTGGCCTTTTTCCAGCGAGTGATTAACCGCGACTCTATTGTCAAAAACAAAACATTCGCCTTCCCATAAAGACTTTTCAACAGGCACTTCTTCTAAATACTTTAAAACCCCGCCTTGTAAGTGAAAAACTTCATCAAAGCCTTGTTCCTTCAAGTAAGCGGTTGATTTTTCACAACGAATGCCACCGGTACAATACATGGCAACTTTCTTGTGTTTTGCTGGGTCAAGATTATCTTTAACATACTGAGGAAACTCACGAAAAGTATCAGTTACTGGATTAACTGCGCCCTTGAACGTACCAATGTGAACTTCATAGTCGTTACGCGTATCAATCAATAATACCTCGGGATCAGAAATTAAGGCATTCCAATCTTCAGGTTTAACATAAGTTCCGACAATGGCATTGGGATCAATATTTTCAACCCCCATGGTGACGATCTCTTTCTTTAGCTTAACTTTAGTTCGATAAAATGGCATTTCCTGTTCGTAAGATTCCTTCGTTTGAATGCCTGCTAAACGTGGGTCTGAACGTAACCAATTTAATACCGCATCAATGCCTTTGCGATCACCGGCAATGGTGCCATTAATGCCTTCTTTAGCAAGCAATAATGTGCCTTTCACTTGCTGTTCTTCCATTAAGGTTAATAAGGGTTGGCGAAGTTCGGTGAAATCTTCAAGGGTGGCGAATTTATAGAGTGCGGAGACTACAATATTTGACATATAAAACCTGTGTGCGAACTGGAGCGTAAATCCAGAGCAATAGTAAAAGGATTGCTATTTTAGCTTAGTTCTTGTTGATTTATAAAGTCTAATGCTTTTTCGCCAAGTGATAGATACATTATTCATTGCCACCTGTAACGTGTCTGGTTATACTTTGGTTTATGATTATAAGTTTTAAGCATAAAGGCCTGGAGCGTTTCTATAAAAGTGGAAATAAAGCAGGTATCCAAACAAACCATGCGCCAAGGCTTCAACTTATTTTAGGTCGACTGAATGCTTCTTCCCAGCCAAAAGATATGAATTTACCTGGATTATCGCTACATCAATTATCAGGGGAAAGAGATGATATTTGGTCTGTAAAGGTGAATGGGAACTGGAGGGTTACGTTTAAAATGAATGGAGAGAATGCCGAGATTGTTAACTATGAAGATTATCACTAAGGTATAAATATGTTGATGCATAATCCGCCTCACCCAGGTTTAATTATTAAAGAGCTTTGTATTGAGCCTTTAAATCTAACGATTACCGATACAGCTAAGGCGCTTGGTGTTAGTAGAAAAACATTATCAAGTATTATTAATGGTAAAGCAGGAATAAGCCCAGAAATGGCCGTTCGGTTGTCCATAGCATTTAATACATCTTCTGAAAGTTGGATAAATCAGCAATCACAATATGATTTATGGCAAGCAGAGCAGCGCCGTAGTGAGCTACATGTTTCTAAACTTGTTGCAGCGTAAAATTACATAACAAGTGCTTCAGTTAATAGTATTTTTCGAGCTTATTTAAATTTAGAAGGTATCCTGATGCGTAAGAGAATTATCAATTCAATCCCACAGAAAAACGTAGACTCTGATCAGCAATGCTTAGATATCGAGAAACTTGCGCTGGTTGAAGTCACCTCAGAGAATAATGAGTTTCCAATCGAGTCCGCGCTGCTGCTGGGTAAAGTCTCGGGGTGGCGTGCCTCAGAGCCAGGAGAACAGATCATTAGGCTGCTCTTCGATAATCCTCAGACGCTGCAATGGATCAACTTAAACTTTGAAGAGTTAGAAATTGAACGTACACAAGAATACGTTCTACGCTGGTCTCCGGACGGCGGGCAAACATACCAAGAAATTATACGACAACAGTGGAACTTCAGCCCTGACGGCGCAAGCTGTGAAGTCGAAGAGTATCAAGTAAAGCTTTCGGCAGTCACTATTCTTGAATTGATCATCAATCCAGATATAAGTGGAAAAACTGCATTTGCGTCTTTAAAGGCGTTGCGGATTTCCTGATAAGCAAAATCAATTCTATTAAAGCAACTTCAAATATGCTCACAGAACATCCAATTTTATACAGTTTCCGCCGCTGCCCTTATGCCATGAGAGCAAGGCTGGCGATTGCGATTTCGGCTGTGTCTGTCGAATTACGCGAAGTGGTATTGCGCGATAAACCACAAGCATTACTGGATATTTCTGCTAAAGCGACTGTCCCTGTTTTACTATTGCGGAATGGGAAAATAATCGATGAAAGCCTAGATATTATGCATTGGGCTTTATCACTTAATGATCCTGATAATTGGAAAAACAAAGCCCTGATTGACGATATTAACCAACTGATTCAAGCGAATGATGGCGAGTTTAAATATTATTTAGATCGCTATAAATATGCCGATCGCTATCCTGAACACAGTGAACAATATTATCGGCAAAAAACCGAGGTTTTTTTAGCTGAATTAGAAAGCAGGCTGAACAAACATGCCTATCTCTGTGGTGAAAATAATTGTTTAGCGGATATGGCTATTTTTCCTTTTATTCGTCAGTTCGCGAATGTCGATTTAGACTGGTTTGAATCATCTGATTATCAAAAACTCAATCTATGGCTAAACCAGCAGATTGAATCTGATTGTTTTATTGCCATTATGGATAAATACCCCGCATGGCAAGTGGATGACAAGACATGCATTTTTCCTGTGGTACAGCTGTAGGATCAATGCTTTCAGTTGAAATGAGGAGACTAGCTATTCAGAAATGCCAGAGTTTGGGTTGGATAGCTCTGTTTAAAAGAGTCCGAGGCATTAAAGAAAATGATAAGGTGCGTGTCTTTAATGAGCGAGGAGCGTTTGAAGGCGATGCCAGAATTACCGCTGATGTGACTGCTGGTATTATTGTCGCAACATTGGGTTATTGGCGGCAGTTAAACAAAGGGACGGTTAACTCATTAGTTCTGCAGAATTTGTTGATATGGGGCATGCGCCGATATTCTCAGACAACTTGGTTCAGGTTGAGTTAGTCAGCTGAGTTGTGAAAAAAGATCATATTATCCATCAAAGTGAGCTAGTTAATTGAATCAGTCGATAAAAGTCATATTGAGTTTTCTTATTGCCATTTGGGCAGCTTATTTTTTATCATGGATAATACCCATAAACCAATTTGGCCTAGTTCCAAGAACACAACTGGGCTTAATTGGGATTTTTACCGCGCCTTTTTTACATGGTTCTTTAGCGCACATCATAGGCAACTCAATTAGCTTTACTCTCTTTGCCGTGGCTTTAGCCTTATTGGAAGGCAATAAAATGTTTGGCAAAGTCATGTTAATGGTGGTGATTGGCGGCTTATTAACGTGGGTATGGGGGCGCAATGCAAACCATATTGGTGCATCAGGCCTGATCTTTAGTCTTTGGGGCTATCTATTATTGTCTGGGTGGTTTTCCAGAAAAATAAAATATATCTTGGTGTCATTAATACTGATGTTTTTTTATGGCGGGATGATATTTAGCGTTTTACCTGGAAAGGCAAGTGTATCCTGGGAAGGACACTTGTTTGGTTTTATTGCTGGGGTTTTTGTTTCTTGGTTGTATCATAGGAAATCAACGGGCTAGCTAAGCGAAAACAATAAGCGTATTTCATTTACCCAATAACACGCCATCTAATAAATTATTAAACGGATGGTTATTTTTCCAGCGATACGTGTGAAAATCCCGTCTATCCGTAGAAACAATACGTCCATCCCCTAACTCCTCAGCTAAAATAACGAGTGAAGCATCCGCCAAATCCATTGGTAAATCGGCATATTGAGTCATGAGATTAGAAATACGTGATAAATGTTCTTCATCAATTGTAAATAAACGAAATAAATTAGCCTTTTGTTGCGTTTTTAAGAAATTAACCGCTTTATGTGGATTGCACCGTTTTTGTAACAAATAACATACTTCAGTTATCACGGGGAGTGTTGTTATTAAGGGTTCATTGATCGTGGTGCATAATCATAGACCGCTTGATGATGGTTATCTCTAGCATCAAATAAAGCAACCCAAAATCCTGTATCAGCAATAATCATTCACTATCCCACAAATGCTGCTTATAATTTTCTGATAATTGACCATCGCCCTTTTCCATACACCCTAAAAGTTCAGCGTCTTTCAGTGCTTCAAGTATTCTTGCTCCTTCCGTTTGCTGATCTTGGACTGTTATAAGGCGTTTAGCTTGTTTACGCGCTAATTTAACTTTTAAAAATTCGACAAAGTCAGCTACCTCTTGCTGTTCCTGATTTGGCAGCGTTAAAATATCATGGGCAATTTTTTGAGCAGATAGATTCATTTTAAAGCCTACTTAAATTATATATTTTAAGGTTATCTTAGATAAAAGCACGACTGAGGTCAGGTCTTTCCATAACATATTACTGTCAAGAATCATTTAATGGAAGTACGAATAAATACTTTACGCTTGATATTGCATAGAAAGACCTGGTTCCTAATATTTTTCATAGCTTAAAATAGTATCATTTATGATAACTTTATCAACTAGGTTTGTTGATTTTAGACTAATGTAGCTAATCCTTTTCTTTTTCAAGCTGGCTGACCCCTTGATGCTTCTTTCAAGCTGGCTGACCCCTTGATGCTTCTTGATGCTTGTGAGTGACGGCTCTCTAAGATTTTTTGTACCATAAGAAAAAACCGGAAGCATAAGCAAAGCTCATACTCCCCGTTTCAGTCTTTATTTTAGGCTATGTCACCGTTAAGTGTGGAAAAACAACAACTCTTAAAGCCCTCCCTTGCTGGGGAGGGTTGGGTGGGGAGAAGTTAAAATAAGATATTGCAAGTTTCTCTTAATTACTGACAAAGACATGAAAGAAATATTGATAACATACTTTCTATTTCCCCTCACCCAACCCTCTCCCTTTGGAGAGGGCTTTTAAGAACAAATGTAATTAAAAAAATCCACACTTAACGGTGACATAGCTTTATTTTATGACTCTTTTTTATATCGATCTAAAATAGAACTGGCTGACGATTTACTGCCAATCACGCCCGCTTCTGCAAGTTTGTCTTTTAACTCACCGCCACTGTTTTCTTTGTCAGGCTGACTGACGCCTTGATACTCTTTTCGGAATTCAAATACCTAATAAACTAAATAGTCAGCCGGATTTTTTTGTTAGCATTTTTCTTTGATTTTCAACATAATCATCAAGTAATTGCCTGATGATTTTTTGATATTGCATATGATGTGTTTCAGCAACATCTTTAAAATAAGAAAGGCTATCAGAACTAAGTGAAATAGTGATTTTTGTATTTTTATTTTTTAAAGCCAAGTCAGAGGGAGAAGGTAAAAAGTCTGTTACCAATTTAAACTCGTCAATGGGTTCATTGCTATATTGAATTTGTTTGCTCATAAGTTTTTTTCCCTTTTCGCCAATACCTGGTGACAGGCGATTCCCCTGTCGAGCGCTTAGTTATCTTGGCTTGTTAGAAACGCAAAAGAGACATGACCAATATTTAGCTGTAGGCTAGCTTGCAGCAATAAATTATTAAGAGGTCAGGCGGAAGCATAAGCAAAGCTCATACTCCCCGTTTTAGTCTTTATTTTATGACTCTTTTTTATATCGGTCTAAAATAGAGCTGGCTGATGATTTATTGCCAATCACACCGGCTTCTGCAAGTTTGTCTTTTAACTCACCACCGCTATTTTCTTTGGCTAATTCACGGGCTGATTTCATTTTATCTTTACGTTTTTGTTGCTTGGCCTTAATGCGTTCCATAGAGGCTGATGCAGAACGTAAAGAAGAATTAGTGCCTGAAAATTGAGCTGCTGTGGCTTCACTCGCTTTTTGAGCCGCTTCAGTTGACTTGACTATCGCGACCTCTCTTTTGAGTGCTTCCATTTGTTTAGCAGAGTCTTTAATAATCACTTTCAATTCTTTAACTTGTTCGTTATAAGAATCTAACACCGCTTGATTACTATCTAGCTCAGTTTCCAATTCAGCTAATTTCTCAGCCGTTTCCATTGCAAGATCTTCATTACCGGCATCTAATAATTTACCAATAGCCTCGCCATATTCATCAACAGACGCTTGGAGATCATTCACTTTACGCGCGATACCTTTTTGCTCGGCCATCACTTCAGTGAGTGCTTCATTGGCTTTACGCTGACTTTCTTGCGCATCACGAATTTCTTGTTCCATAATACGAATACCTTGTGAATCAACAAAGACATCATTCGCTTCGTTGCCGTAGCCTTTAATTGTTTTAAAAACGTTGTTTAAAAATCCCATCATAATCTCCGGTTAGGCTTTAATTAAGTAGTTTTGACACACTTCAAGCGCATCCATAATATTTTCAGATAAAACCACAATCTCTTCTTGTATTTGACTTGCTTCTGAATCGACAGACATTGCGCCAAAAACTGAGTAATTCGCGCCAGAGAGTGCAAATGATGACAATGGCATTGCCATATTAAGCTCTAGCATCATTTGATTTAAAGCGGGCGCTTGCCCCTCAACAATTTGGGATTTATCAAATAAAGGGACATTAAAAAGCAGTTGGCTCTCACTCGCTGTCGCTAGAATGGCAAATTCTTCAATATCTTCACGAATGATGGTGAGCATGGAAAGGTCATCATTATTCGTTGCAGTGACACTAAAACGGCTACCGTCTTCTGCGGTGTAGTCAGCTAAAGCAGATTGAACTTTTTTTAGGCTGTTGTTCATAGTTGGTTCCTATTGTGAATAAAAAATGCGCTCATTGTTTTGGCTAAGCCACCGTTAAGTGTAGAAAATACAGCTTTTAAAGTCCTCCCTTGATGGGGAGGGTTGGGTGAGGAGAAGTTAAAATAAGTTGCTGTAAGCTTCTCTTAATCTTTTACAAAGATATGAAAGAAATCTTGAGAAGATACTTTCTATTTCCCCTCACCCAACCCTCTCCCTTTGGAGAGGGCTTTAAGAACAAAAGTAATTAAAAAAGTCACATGTAACGGTGACATAGCCTTATTTTTTGTCTACACCCTATTTAATTGGGCTATTTATTAAAGTTTCAATGCCTGGGGCTCCACGTTGTATTAATGTCGTGGTTTCTGAACCGCCAAAATACTGCTTAAGAATAGCGATAGCCTTTTCAGGCTGTGCCTTTCCACACATAAAAACATCAAAAGCCGCAAAATTATCTTCTGGCCAGGTATGCACAGAAATGTGCGATTCAGCTAAACAAGCGATGCCAGTAATGCCGGAAGGCTGGAAATGATGATAATTCTCAAACAACAAGGTGGTATTGGTTTGTTTAATAATTTCATGGATAGCCGTTTTCATTAACCCTATGTCATTAAGATGCTGTGCATCATAGAGATCAATAATAAGGTGCTTACCATTGGGTTGTAGCGTTTTGTTATGCACAATAGCCTTTGAGGTTTCAGGGTTGAAAATAAATTTTACACTATAAGTAGCGGATGTTACGCAAAAAAGAACACGCAGCTAAATAGTAAACTTTTACATAATACGGAGTGAAAAAACAACGTAAACGCGAGCATATCGTAGCCCGTATGGAGGTACGTAATACGGGATAAACAGCGCATCGAATTCCCGTATTGCGCAAGCTTCATACGGGCTACTTGATGTTACCTATAAAATTAATTGTAAGTCTATTTTTTAAATCCTCTGCGTAACATCAGTAAGTAAATGGTGAAGATTGATTATTTACATGCTAAAAGCATGATATATAATTGATTTTTACAGAACATAAAACTATTGGTTTTATCACAATGTTATGATGACTCTTTAATCGCCAACAACTCGTATTAAGGGACATCGTTGACAAATAAACAATTGGATTTTGCTGTACTGACCATTCTAGCAATAGGTGCAGGCTGTGGCTTAGTTTATGAATATTTATTATCGCATTATGCCGGGCGCGTTTTAGGCGCTGTCGAAGAAGCTATCTTTGGCATTATTTCAGTAATGATGATTTTCATGGGTGTCGGTTCATTTTTAGCTCGAAATATTAAAAACCCATTCGCTGGATTTGCATGGCTAGAATTGTGTCTGGCATTAGTGGGTGCCAGTAGCGTGTTACTGATTGGGGGTATATTTTCTTTAGCCGCATTATTTCCTCAAATATTAGCTGAAACATTTTCCATTCCACCGGATTTAATTCCTAGTGGTGGCCTGATCGAAAGTATTGAATCACTTGCCAGTTGGTCGCCTTATTTAATTGGCGCGCTCTTAGGAACTTTAATTGGCATGGAGATTCCCCTAATTGGTGAGATTCGTAGCCAGATTTATGCGGATAACTTAAAAAATAATCCGGGATCTATTTACGGCATAGATTATATGGGCGCAGGCATAGGCGCGCTACTCTGGGTTTTTCTGATGTTATCGCTGGAAGTATCTTTTGCAGGCGCTTTAACCGCGTCGGTTAATTTACTGATTGGTGCGGTGTTCTTTTATTTATTTAAAGATAAAATTCCTTCCGCCGGTTATTTATTACTCGGTCATGCCATTGCCGCACTCTGGATACTGCAAGTTTTCAGTTATGGTCAGGACTGGTCAGCTGAAATGGAGGATATGTTATATCGCGATAAAGTGGTTTATCATGCTAATACAGCTTATCAACATTTAATCATTACCGAACGCATCACCAATCCAGAAAATCCCAGCATATTAACTTTTTTTATTAATGGTAGAACTCAGTTTGCCAGCAATGATGAGCATATTTATCACTCCATGCTGACTTACCCTGCATTAGCTGCATCAGCACGCCATAATAAGGTTTTAATTGTAGGTGGGGGGGATGGATTGGCTTTGCGGGATGTGTTGCGCTGGAATCCTAAAAAAGTGGTGTTACTGGATTTAGACAGTGATTTAGTCAAATTATTTAAAACCCCAGAAATACAACAGGGTAAAGTACTCAATCAGCGTTTAATCGCGGCAAACCAAGGTGCCTTTAATGATAAAAGAGTGCAAACCATTTTTGGTGATGCCTTTGTGAGTATTAATGCCTTGATTCGAGCTGATCAACTATTTGATACGGTGATTATTGATTTACCCGACCCCAGCCATCCTGATTTAAATAAACTTTACAGCACCCGATTTTATAATAAAGTGCTTAATTTATTAGCCGGTGATGGGGCAATGGTGGTGCAATCTACCAGCCCTTACCATGCAAAAAATACCTTTATTAGTATCGGAAAAACCATTAAACAGGCGGGCTTTAAGCATGTTCAGCAATACCATCATAACGTGCCTTCTTTTGGCGAATGGGGTTATAGCATTGCCACTAAAAATGGTTTGCCTGCAAAGCAACGTTTACAGAACTTAACTAGCTGGCCGGTTGATGATGGCTGGACAACCAAGGGGCTGTTGTTAGCCTCCTTTGAATTTGGAAAAAACTTTTATCAACAAGCGGGTACTGTAAAAATAAACCGCTTAGGGTCTATGGTCGCTTATCAATACCACCATTCTGATTGGCAAAAAGAAAACGGCTTATATACACAATAAATAAGGAATAACATGGGATTATTTGACCGATTTAAAGAAAAAGCGCCGGTTGCACGGAAGTTAGAGCACCCACAGGATTTACTCATCGGAGATATGCTGGATTTTGCGCTAATGAGTCAAGCGGATTTAAGTAACAAAAGTTTTCAGGTGTCTGATATTTGGACTCTGGATTTAGGCGGTGAAAAGCATAAACGCATTTACTTTCAATTAGAGGATGTTGATTTCAGTATTCGCTTACGCGTGGTCGACAATAACACCCTTGAATTGGGCTTAGAGGTTTTCCCCGAAACCTTGCTGAAAGTTTTTTCTGAAGAGGATATAGCAAATATTCTTGATCCCGATTCAGGGGTAAATCACCAGCTAAGTGCTAATGTGTCTATGGATGTTTTACCGCCGGAAATAAGCGGCTGGGTGGCTGAAACTTATCGCCAAGAAGGTTTTGAGTTAGCTTATCGATATGACGATGATTTTAGAGACAGAGCATTACCTGAACATGAAGATGGCAGTGAAGAGGCTTGTGATTTTGCTTGGTTATTTTCTGATAATAGACAACACAGTTTAGAATTTAGAGTGTTTGATGGCGGACGTACTGAAGCGCATCTTTGTGCTTACCTTCCGATACGAAAAATAGATGCTTTATGGCCTGCTAAACAATCATAAGCTATGAATCTTTTTTATCGTTTTATTAATCGGCGGCGTAACACTCAACTGTCATTTGAAGAAGATGTCTTAAAGCATTCATTATTTCGCTCTGCGTTTTTATTATTGAGCATAATAATCGCGCATGTTTACCTAATGACTCTGTTTGAAGAGTTCAACTGGCAAGATGCTTTGTGGCTAACATTAACAACCCTTTCAACAACGGGCTATGGTGATATTAGTGCGACTACATTAGCCGGAAAAACATCGACGGTAGTGTTGTTATATTTAGGTGGGATTTTTATTTTAGCGAAAGCCGCCGGCGATTATTTTGAATATCGAGCGAATATTAGAATTAAGAAAATGCAGGGTAATTGGGAATGGCGCATGACAAATCATATATTAGTAATCAATACGCCTTCGCAACAAGGTGAGCAATTTTTTTTACGTTTGCTAAAACATTTGCAGCAAAGTCGGTTGAAATTGAGTACTGTACAAATTTTAACCAATAAATTTCCTAAGGGTCTACCGAATCAATTATCTAAAATGCCGGGGTTGGTTCATTACACAGGGAGTGGAACTGACCCGAAAGATTTGGCTGCGGTTAATGCGCAGCAGGCGAAATACATCATCATCTTGGCAAAACAAGAAGATAATCCTGAGTCTGATAGCAGAACCTTTGATATTTTGCATCGCTTACAGGAGTTAAAGTTACGCGATGATGCGTTAATATTAGCTGAATGCGTTGATGATGCTAATCGGCAGCGATTTCGACTTGCGGGTGCTAATGTTATTATTCGCCCTATGCGCGCTTATCCTGAAATGTTAATTCGTACCGCTGTCGCACCCGGCGCAGAACAAATTATTGAAAATTTGTTTTCTTCAAGCGGTGATTTATATTTGCGCTATGAAGTGAATATTAATGCGTTAAGTTGGAAGGACATTGTTTGCCAATTAATACAGCAGGATTTGGGGACTGCCGTGGCTTATATCAATAATGAAACAGGGCTATGTGATACTAACCCGCATGCCAATACTAAAATTACCACATCCAGTTTATTTGTGATGGCAAATGATGATAATTCACCAACGGCTGAGGCAATTCAACAAGCTCTGGCAAATATTAGCCAATCAATATGATTATATTAAGGAGGTTTTATGGATTACTGTAATTCCATAGCGAGAAGACTCATGCCATTATGGCTGCTGATGTCTTTATTGACGTTAACGGGGTGTGGCAATAATTATTCCGAGCAGCTGAAGGGGGAATACTTAAACGTCGAACGAAATTTATCGACCTTAGAGTATATTTTATCTAGCCGACAGTTGACCAATGCCAAAATCGTCAATATTTATGCCCAAAAACTGGCACAAATAAAACCGGATTTTAGACCCATTGCCGAATCAATGGCGAAGGATTCAACTGAAAACGGTGTTTTATACACCGGGCTTGTAAAGCGCTTAGCAAAAGTTAATCGAGAGCCTGAAAATAAACAACAATTTCAACAGGCGCAACAATCTCTGGCTTCAATTGATATTGCCGCTGATCCCACTGTATTTAATGATGCCCTGCTTGATTTAATCAACACTATGGCCGAGTTGTCTGGTGGGCAATTAGACACGGTTAGTATTCCTAAAGACAGTCAAGCGGCCAATGTTCGTGGGGAAACGATAACGCCAGGTAGTTATTTAGTCGGTAATCCCAGCTATGGAGAATATCGCCAGAATAGTTCTGGTTCTTCGATGTGGCAGTGGTATGGTCAGTACGCGTTTTTTAGTAGTTTAATGAGGGGCAGTTCATACAATCAGTCGCCTATCTACTATAACGACTGGAACAGACGCTCGCGTTATTCTTATTACAATGACTACGGCAGAAATAGCTACGGCAGTACTGCTGATCGTAATCAAACGCGTCAGCGCAACACCACCATGCGTAGCCAAGGCTATACTCCGGCAAAACCAAAAAAACAATATGGTTCAGCTAAAGGTCGGAAGCGGGTAAGTACTTATGCTCAGCAAAGATCAACGCAAGCGAGGCACTCGACTAAAAAATACGGCAGTAGCAACAGCGGTGCTCGCCATGCAGATAAAAGCAGCAACAAACGTAGCTCTAGCTATTTGAGTGGCAATAAATCCTCATCGAATAACAGACAGCCTGTCGCCAAACGCAGTTCCAGTTTTTTTGGTAGTAGCAGCGCACGAAATAGTTCGCGCAGCTCTTCGGGTAGTCGTAGTTTTGGTGGAAAATAACATTTAATAAAAGGTCAAAGTAATGGAAAATTTAACACAATTGATTATGCTCAGTGATGCATCCTTAGCCTATTATGCGATTGATTTTGTCATCTTAATGGGATTTATGGCAACGCTACGCCTATTTGCTGCCAGTATTGCAGGAATTTCTTTAAAAGAACTTTTAGCGCAACAAGATAATTTTGCCGCTGGCATCGCATTAGCGGGAGCTATTATCGCGGTGGCTGTTTTAATGATGGGCGTGGTCGCAGGTGAAGCCGGATCTACTTACGTGGAAGAAATTACCTTAATGGGCAGTTATGGAATCGCAGCAATGCTGTTTATGGGTTTTACCCGCAAAATCTTTGATAAGATCGGTTTGCGACAAATTTCAATACACGATGAAATCATGGATGGCAACGTCGCCGCCGGTATAGTCGATGCCTTTAATCTGATCGCCACAGCGATTATCATTCGTGCCGCTATGTCTTGGGTTGATGGTTCAACTTTCTTGGGGCTGGCTATCGTCGTCGGGATCTTTTTAATCTCACAAATTATTTTGATCCTCGCAACGCTATATCGTAATGCTGTTTTTAATCGCCGCCATAAAGGCAACGGTAAAACTTTACAAGGTGAAATAAAAGCGGGCAATGTCGCTTTGGCTATTCGCTTTTCAGGCTATCGTTTAGGCGTTGCATTAGCCATGACAGCCACATCAGGTTTAGTCATTTATGATCCGAGTATTTTAGAATGGTCTGTATTGGCTTGGGTGATTATGGCGATTATTATTTTTGTTTCACAAACGCTATTATCAATCATATTAAGACATATACTACTGCCTAAAGTTAACGTTGCAGAGGAAGTCGGTGAGCAACAAAATGTTGCAATAGGATCAATTGAAGCGGCAATCTATGTGGGTATCGGATTTGCGTTTGTTGGTTTATTTGCTTAGCTTCGTGCGCCAAATAACTGATACATTCTCAAGTGGGGCGCAGGACTGTAGAGACTGTGAAAGTATCCAAATGAATACCGCCCCTGAGAGCAGGGCTGTTCAATGCTAAATTCCTTGGTAGCCTAAAACGCGATCTAAACTTAGTGCATTATCATATAAAGCCAAACTAATATTCTCTATTTTATTAAACCGCATCAAGTTAAGAGCAAAGGACCGA